>FYBJ01000037.1_pt1 | contig 134780 bp, 145 predicted proteins | sample 1134611 | NCBI WGS metagenome assembly FYBJ01 (sample SAMEA104116008, study PRJEB20421) | marine metagenome | isolation source: marine
CGCCCAGCCGGTTTGCCGCTTGCCGGGCTTCCGCATCGTCCTCAGACGAGATGATAATCGCCGCCCAGCGCCCGAACGGCGGCGCGCCGACATATCGCCGGGCTTCGGTTTCGGCTTCATAGAAAGCGTCCCGGTTGCCCTCAGCCAATGCGGCGATAACCGGCGCGTCAACATGGCGCGTCTGGATCAGGACTTCGCCCGGCTTTGCTCCGCGTCCCGCGCGTCCGGCGGCTTGGGAAACTTGCTGATAGGTGCGCTCGCCCGCTCGCAAATCCCCGCCTTCAAGACCCAGATCCGCGTCGACCACGCCCACCAATGTGAGTTCCGGAAAATGGAAGCCCTTTGTGACGAGCTGCGTGCCGATGATGATATCAACCGCGCCAGTCTCTGCCGCGGCGATGAACTCGGCGGCCTTTTCTGGTGAATTGAGCGTATCCGAAGTCGCGACCGCAATTCGCGCCTCTGGAAACAGTTCGCGCACTTCATCGGCAATCCGTTCAACCCCGGGCCCGCAAGCGACCAGACAATCGGGCTCGCCGCATTCGGGGCAAGTCGCGGGAGGCGTTTCCTCATGTCCGCAATGATGGCATGCCAGCCGCTGAGACAGGCGATGCTCGACCAGCCACGCGCTGCAATTTGTGCATTGAAACCGGAACCCGCAATTGCGGCATAGCGTTAGCGGGGCATAGCCACGCCGGTTGAGGAACAACAGCGATTGCTCTTTCTTCGCAAGCCGATCTTCCAATGCAGCGACCAATCGCGGCGCGAGCCAGCGCTGCCGATCGGGCGGTTCCTCAGTCAGGTCTATCGTGTCGATATGCGGAAGCTGTGCACCGCCAAAGCGGCTGGGCAAATCGAGTTTCTCGTAAATACCGCTTTCGGCCATTTGCAGGCTTTCCAAGGCGGGCGTTGCGCTGGCGAGCACCACGGGAAAGCCTTCAAACCGCGCGCGCATTACAGAGACATCGCGCGCATTGTAGCGCACGCCGTCATCCTGTTTGAAGCTGACTTCGTGCGCCTCGTCGACCACAATCAGGCCGAGATTGGCATAGGGCAGGAACAACGCCGAACGCGCGCCGACCACGACCTGCGCTGAACCCTCCGAAATTGCGCGCCATGCGCGGCGTCGCTCAGTGGACTTTAGCGATGAGTGCCATTGCACCGGCGCGGCGCCAAAGCGCCCTTCGAACCGGTTGAGAAAATTCTCTGTCAGCGCGATCTCAGGCAGCAGGACCAGCACTTGCTTGCCCGCGCGAATGGCCGCTGCGACCGGCTCGAAATAGGTTTCGGTCTTGCCCGATCCGGTCACCCCGTCGAGCAGGAAGGGCGCAAATTCCTCGGCCTCCACAGCTTGAACCAGCCGGTCTGCCACTTCGCGTTGATCGGGTGACAGATCAGGCACATCATGATCCGGGTCGGCGGGCGGGAATGGACGGTCGATTGCGACAGAGACCGGCTCGATAACCCCGTGCCCAACCAGCCCGCGCAGAACAGCTTCGGATACGCCTGCGATGCCTGCAAGCTCGCGAATTGTCGCTTGCTCGCCTTGCAACGCTTCGATCGCTTGCTCGCGTTGCGGCGTCATCCTTTCGGGTATCCCGCCTGACAGCCGATATTCGGTCATGGTGGCCGGGCCATTGAGTGCGCCGCCGGACGAAATCACCATCCGCGCGACCGAGCTCATCGGGGCACAGTAATAGTCCGCTGTCCAATCTATCAAGCGGCGCAATGCGCTTGAGAGAGGCGGGACCGGAAGGACTTCAATAATCGGGCGAAGCTTGTGATCTGGAACCTCGTCGGTAACAAGCCGATCAGGTTCCCAAACTATGCCGGTCAATTGCCGCGGGCCAAGCGGAGCGATAACGACATTGCCGGGCACAACCTCAACCCCTTCGGGCACGCGGTAATCCAGCACACCCAAAGCACGGTTGAAAACAAGAAGGCGGATACGTCGCATAAGAGCCTGCCAATATGGGCCTCTCATGCCATCAACTACAAGCGGGGATGCCCGCGATATGAACGGCTAAGCGTACCGCCGCGCGTATCAGAACGTGTAGGACACCCCGATCAGCGGTGCATGGCCGACCCGATCTGGCGCATTGTCGCGGAAGTCCTGCTGACGCAGATAGGTCAGGCTGAGCGACAGTTTGTCATTCACATCATGCGCCACACCGAATTGCGTTCGCAGGCCGGTGAGGCCGTCCTGTCCACCCTTGCTGGTGCTGCGCACGGTAAGGAACAGTTCTGCATCGGTCCTAAAGCTCCAGTCGCCGCTATCGTTGATGGGCACCACAACACCCAAGCGCGGACGGATGCGAAAGCCCATGCGGCTTTGATCTTCGACCCAGCGTTCTTCCAATCGAACCCGTGTTCGAATGTAGCCATGTTTGCCCGAAAGCTGCTGGATCATGCGAACTTCGTCAAAGCCACCATCATTCTCGCGTTATTCCAGCGCGCCGGAGAGGGTGAAGGTTTCGTTCAAATCATGGTGCAGCCATGCCCGAACGAAGTAAGTATCGACGCGGCCGTCGCTTGCGCTGCGAAATCGTTGCGCGGTTTCCAGCTCGATCGAGTCATGTTTCGACAGATCATACTCGATCGAAGGGTTGAGCCACACTTCGAAGGCATCATCAGTCGCATGCGCAGCAGTGGTCATCGCTGCGAGCGACAGGCCAAGCATCAGTTTTGGCAGACTTGCGGGTTTCATCGCACTTTTCCTCAACGGTCATTTGTTATTCGGCCGTCGTCTAGGTGATTGTGCCTAACACCGGGTCAACCATCCTGAATTCGCCCAACTGTGGCTTTCGCGGTGCGCGCACTGTCCGCGGGGCGCCTGCATGCGCTAGAGCGTAAGCGATTCGAATCCATGATGCGGAGCCAAGCCATGAAGTTCTTTGCCGACACAGCCGAAATTGACGACATCAAGGAACTGGCCGCGACCGGCCTGCTCGACGGTGTCACCACCAATCCCTCGCTGATCGCCAAGTCGGGCCGCGATTTCATGGAGGTGACGAAGGAAATCTGTGGGATCACCGATGGGCCCGTTTCTGCAGAAGTCGTCGCGCTGGATCATGAAACCATGATGAAAGAGGCAGAAGTCCTGCGTAAGATCGCGGACAATGTCTGTATCAAAGTGCCGCTGACGATTGATGGCCTAAAGACCTGCAAGGCGCTGACCAGCGACGGCACGATGGTCAATGTCACGCTGTGCTTCAGCGCGAATCAGGCTCTGCTCGCGGCGAAAGCCGGTGCGACCTTTATCAGCCCCTTTGTCGGCCGCCACGATGACAATGGCTTTGATGGAATGGAGCTGATCGAAGATATCCGTCTGATTTACGACAATTACGATTTCGGCACGGAAATCCTGGTCGCAAGTGTGCGCCATGTCACCCATGTGCTGCAAAGTGCGAAGATTGGAGCCGACGTTATGACTGCGCCGCCCAAGGTGATCAAAGCGCTGTTTAATCACGTCCTGACAGATAAAGGGATTGAAGGCTTCCTGAAGGACTGGCAAGCGACCGGGCAATCAATAGTTTAATGTTCGGAGCCGTCTTTGGCGGAAGAAACACCTCTCGATAAGTTCAAGCAGGCGCTGACCGGCGCCAGCCGCGCGATTGCACGTGAAGCGGAGGTGGAAGTTGCCTGGAGTGCGGATTCCCCGTCTGCCAGCGGCAAGAATTTCCGCGTGCCTTTGCCGGGGCGCGATTTGCCGCCGGAACAGGTCGCTGAAGCGCGCGGATTTGCAGACAGTTTTGCTCTGAAGTTGCGCCATCACGATGCCGACCTGCACAGCAAGAACGCACCTCCCGAAGCGACCGCGCGGGCTTGCTATGACGAGTTTGAGCGTGTTCGCTACGAAGCGCTGGGCGCGAACAATTTCGGCGGAATCAAAGCAAACCTCGAAAGCGCAACCGAGATGCGCGTACTGTCCGATCCGATTGCGCGCGCGCAAACTCGCGAAGATGTGCCGCTGCAGACCGCGCTTTCACTTATGCTGCGCGAAAAACTGACCGGCGAGGCCGTGCCAGAGGCTGCGCAGCACGGAGTCGAGCTAGTGCGCGAGTTCATCGAAGAGCGGGTCGGTGATGACTTTGAAGACCTGCTGACTTCGCTGGACGATCAGGAAGCCTTCCAGTCGCTCAGTCTCGACATGCTGCAGCACCTTGATCTGACCCAGCCGAGCGATTCCCCTGACGAAGCCGATAACGATCAAGGCGAAGACGAAGAGGGGCAGGAAGAGCAAGAGGAGGGCGATCAGGATCAGGGCGAAGGCGACGCGCAGTCCTCCGAAATGGCCGGCGAGATGAGCGAGGGCGATTCCGACGGCGAAGGCGACACGGAAATGTCGTCCGATTCTGAAATGCAGGATGGCGAGCCGGGCGAAGAAGGTGACGACGGCATGATGCCGGTCCGCCCCAATCGGCCGCAAGGCGAGATTCCGATGGATCTCGACTACACATCCTACACCGAGGCTTATGACGAGGAAATCCCGGCCGAGGAGCTATGCGATGCAGAGGAGCTCGACCGTCTGCGCGCCTATCTCGATAGCCAGCTGACCGGGCTGCAAGGGATTGTCACGCGGCTTGCCAACCGGCTTCAGCGCCGATTGATGGCGCAGCAGAACCGCAGCTGGGATTTTGATCAGGAAGACGGTGTTATCGACGCTGCGCGCCTCGCGCGGATCGTAGTCTCGCCCGGAACGTCGATGGCGTACAAGATCGAGAAGGATGTCGAGTTTAAGGACACCATCGTGACCTTGCTGATCGACAATTCCGGTTCGATGCGCGGGCGCCCGATCAGCATCGCCGCGATCAGCGCGGATATCCTGGCTCGCACGCTTGAGCGTTCGGGCGTGAAGACAGAGATCCTCGGCTTTACCACCCGCGCCTGGAAGGGCGGGCAAAGCCGTGAACAATGGCTCGCCGATGGCAAGCCGCCAAACCCTGGTCGCCTGAATGATCTGCGGCACATCATTTACAAGAAAGCGGACGAGCCTTGGCGTCGCGCGCGCCGCAACCTCGGCCTGATGATGCGCGAGGGCTTGCTCAAAGAGAATATCGACGCCGAAGCGCTGATGTGGGCGCATAACCGGCTGATGGCGCGGCGAGAGGATCGCCGCATCCTGATGGTGATTTCGGATGGTGCGCCGGTCGACGATTCAACGCTCAGCGTGAACAGCGCGGGCTATCTTGAGGCGCATTTGCGCAAAGTGATCGACTGGATCGAGCGCGTTTCGCCGGTGCAACTCGTCGCGATCGGTATCGGCCACGATGTGACGCGTTACTATCGCCGCGCGGTGACCATCATGGATGTCGAACAATTGGGCGGCACGATTATCGAGCAGCTGGCGGAATTGTTTGAGGAAGAGGAGGGACGCAGATGAACGTTACCGAAGCCGTTAAATCCCGCCGCAGCGTGCGACAATTTTTAGACAAGCCGGTTGATCTCGAAACGATCCGCCGGGTGATGGATACCGCGCGCTGGGCCGCCTCGGGCTGCAATTATCAGCCGTGGGAAGCGAGCATCCTGACCGGCGAGCCGCTGAAGGAATTGCAGGCCAAGCTGGCGGCTGATGGCCCGCAAAAGCCCGAATATGATTGGACCGCACCGGGTCAGGAAGAGGCGTACAAGAAGCGGCTGGATGCCGTGTCTTCCGGAATGTTTGGCGCGATGGGCATTGCACGCGAAGACAAGGCGGGACGCATGGCGGCGATGGGCCGCAACGTCACCAGTTTTGACGCGCCCGTGCTGTTGCTGTGCTATTTCCCGCGCCTGATGAAAGAAGCGCAATGGTCTGACACCGGCATGTGGTTGCAGACGGTGGCACTGCTATTGCGCGAGGAAGGGCTCGACAGCTGTTTTCAGGAATTCATGGGGCTTTACCCCAAGACGATCCGCGATTTTCTGGGCCTTGATCATGACCGCTATATGGTCTTTTGCGGCATGGCGATCGGCTATCGCGATCCGGACGCGCCAGTGAACAATTTCGAGCGTGAACGTGTGCCGGTAGACGATCAGGTCAAGTTCCTCGGCTTCTGATCGGTTGACCGCTGCGGCGCGCCTCGGCAAAGGCCTCCACATGACTGACACGCCGCCGCTACAACTATTCAACAGCCTGACCCGCCAGTTGGAGACCTTCCAGCCCGTCCATCCGGGTGAGGCGCGCTTGTACACCTGCGGCCCCACGGTCTACAACTATCCGCATATCGGCAATATGCGCGCCTATGTCTTTGCCGACGTGCTGGGCCGTACGCTAAGCTGGAAGGGTTACAAGCTTACCCACATCATCAACATCACCGATGTCGGCCACCTGACCGATGATGCCGATGCGGGTGAGGACAAGATGGAAAAGATGGCGGCTGAAAAGGCGCAGTCGATCTGGGACATCGCGCAGCATTATACGCAGGCATATTGGGCGGATGTAAAGGCGCTCAACATTCGCGAGCCCGCGAAATGGTCGATCGCGACGGACTACATCGACGAGATGATCGATTTCGCGAAAAGCATCGCGGACAAGCACTGCTACGAGCTAGACAGCGGCCTCTATTTCGATGTCTCGACTATCGAAGATTACGGGCGTCTGGCGCGGGCGGTGACCGAGGATGGAGAGGGCCGGATCGATACGGTCGACGGCAAGCGCAACCCTCAGGACTTCGCGATCTGGCGCAAGACGCCGGCTGGCGAGAAGCGGCAGATGGAATGGGATTCCCCATGGGGTAAGGGCGCTCCCGGCTGGCATCTTGAATGCTCGGTGATGGGCGAGAAGCTGCTTGGCTTCCCGTTCGACATTCACACCGGCGGGATCGATCACCGCGAAATCCACCACCCCAATGAAATCGCGCAGAACCAGGCGTTCTGCGGCTGTGGTGGCCTGTCGGAAGCGACCAATTCGGGCGCAAAGATCTGGATGCACAACAACTTCCTGGTCGAAAGATCGGGCAAGATGTCGAAGAGCGCGGGCGAGTTCCTGCGCCTGCAATTGCTGATCGACAAGGGCTATCACCCGCTCGCCTACCGCATGATGTGCCTGCAGGCGCATTATCGCAGCGAGCTGGAGTTTAGCTGGGAAGGGCTGCAGGCCGCACTGACCCGGCTGAAGCGGATTGTGATGGTGGTTGAGCGGCTGGCGGATGCGCCATCCCAACCCATGGCGGAGCATCCCAAATTCGCCCCATCTCTTGCGAAATTCGAAGAGGCCATGTCTGATGATCTAAACACCCCGATCGCGTTGACCGCGCTTGAAGATGCGCTGGCGGTCAAGAAGGTTGATGCCGGGATCAAGCGCGCGGTTGTCGAGCACATGGACGCGGTTCTGGGTTTCGGTCTTTTTGAGCTCTCGCGAAGGGTTCTTAGAATTCGACCGAAAGATGCATTGATGAGCGAGGAGCTGGTTGAACAAGAGGTTGCGAATAGAAAGCAACTAAAAGCCGAAGGCCTGTACGACGCTGCGGATATTGAGCGAGATAATCTGGAAGCTCATGGAATCTCGGTGATGGACGGCGATCCGCTCGGTTGGGAATGGAAGCTCGATTGATGCTGCCATCCATTGTGGGGGTAGCGTTCCCGCAACTGCCGATTTAACAAGCGCGGCATGACAATTCTCGCACTATCCGGCCTGATCCGCCCGCTGCTCGAACCGCGTTTGCCCGAAGGGCTCGACGTCCGCTGGTTCATGACCAAGGAAGAGGCACGCACCGCCGTGCCCGAGGCGGAGATCGGCTGGTTCGACATGTATGAGCAGGACGCGATGGCCGAAACGCTGCGCGCCGCGACCAATCTCAAATGGCTCAATTCGATCTACGCAGGGCTCGATTTCCTGCCGATGGATGTGCTGATAGAGCGCGGGATCACCGTTACGAATGGCGCAGGCATCAATGCGCTGACCATCGCCGAATATGTCGTGATGGGCATGCTCAATATCGCCAAGGGATATCGCGATGTCGTGCGTGCACAGGAACGCCGCGAATGGCTGCTCGACAGCCCCGGCAAGGGCGAGCTGGCGGGATCGAAGGCGCTGCTGCTGGGCTATGGCGCGATCGGGAAGCTGATCAAGCCGCGTCTTGAGGGCTTCGATGTCGATGTCACAGTAGTACGGCGCACGCCGGACGAGGGTGTGCTGACTCCGGGCCAATGGCGCGCTAAGCTCGGCGAATTTGACTGGGTGATCCTGGCGGTGCCTGCCACGCCGGAAACTGATGGCATGATCGGTGCAGATGAACTTGCGGCAATGAAATCGGACGCGGTGATTGTGAATATCGCACGCGGCGCGGTGATCGATCAGCCAGCGCTTGTCGACGCGCTTACGGCAAAGAAAATCGGCGGAGCGTTTCTGGACGTCACGACACCAGAACCACTGCCCGCCGATCATCCGCTATGGGCGCTCGACAATGCGCATATCACCATGCACCTGTCCGGCCGCGCGCAGGACAAAATGTTCCAGCGCTCCGCTGATCGCTTCCTCGACAATCTGGATAAGTATCTGAAGGGTAAGCCGATCGGCCCGATCTTCGATCCCGCGCTCGGCTACTGATCAAGCGTTTTCGAGTAGTAACAACACGCAAGTCACCACCATGCGCGGGTAGGGCAGCGTGCTGCTTGTCACTTCACTGACTGTCGCATCCGCTACCAATTGCCCGCGGATACTATCGTTCAGTCATGAAGCACGGGGTCAGCGAAGTGCATGCGGGACAGCGCCACACCTTGGGGATCATCCTGCATGACGCACTGGGTTAGTGATTTTTGCGGCTGGATTGTGCGACAAGGCCGCGTGGTTTGGAAAGGGGGACGGGTTTGAATGTCTGTTTTTGGGGTGGGAAGCGGACGCTCTGAAACAGGCCCTAGGAGCCTTCCAGTAACGCAGCCTTCATCGTTTCAAATTCTTCGTCTGTCAGGGCACCGCGATCGCGCAAATCAGTGAGGCGCTCCAATTCCCCCAAAACGTCCGTTTCTTGGATGGCGGGCGCATTTTCACTGCCTTTAGATTCGATACTCGCAGGCTCAGCTTCGGGCGGCATCTCTACTGTTACAAGATAGCGGGCGAGCTTGCGTTGAATCTCAACATCGCTGATCTGTCTGGGCGTCGCCGCGCGATCAGCCCCGTCATCCAGCACAGAGGAGCCAGCAGACGCAATCAGGAAATCGGTTGTCGAACCACCCAATGCCGCGCCAACTACAATATCGGCAACACCGCCCAGCATGCCGCCGAAACCACCACCGATCTCTTCACCGGTGCCGACGTTATAAACGAGATCCCAAAATCCCGGTCGGCGGGCATCAGCAACGATTTCGCCAAATCCAGCATCCTCGAACGCTCGGAGCACCTCGTTGAGGTTTTGCCTAACGGCGAAACCGGCAACATTCAGGCGATGGCCGTCCTTTGTTAGCACGCCTCTGGTCCAGCGTCTGTTGTCAACCGTATGAGCGCCATTTTCCAACAAGAGCCGCGTGGCACCGTAATTATTGTTGTAGACAGGGTCCTGCAAGGGAAGGAAGAGGCTGCCGGCCTCCTGCTCGACCCTAGCAAGCGTCTCAGGATCGATAATGAGCGCTAGGGCGTCCCACTCATTTTCGTCGAACGCGCATTGGTAAAAACGCTTGAGCGTCCGGTAGGGAACATCCGAGAAAACCAACCCGTCATCGAGCAATTGCTGGACGAGATCGACCCGGTTGCGACACGCCATCCTGCGAAAGTCGCCATTCTCTCCAATCACATAGGAATTGGCATCGCCGCCAAATTGTGTGGCGATAATCTGGCGCAGCTCTGCAGCATCGTCTGGGAAAGCCATTGCTGCAGATGGGAAAGTTAGGAGGGCTGCGGCCAAGCCGCCTAACAGGCTCTTTTGTTTCATCAGCGCTTTCTGCAAAAACTCTCTTTCTACACAAGCCTACAGTGAGAACGCTCTTCCCAAGCGTAGAGTATTCCCTTGCTCGGTAATCCGGACTATCTGCACGAACGTCCGCAATTGGGTCGAAAGCGGACAGGCAAGAATTGGACAGTGGTAGGAGAATGCGGTGCTAATCTCTGGGCTTTTCTTTTTTTGCGCGCCCAATCCCATAGGATCCCGTCCTGATCTTCGGGTCTCAATTTGGGCTGGTTCTTGTTTCGTTTGAGAGAGTCGACATTACGCTCGATAGATTGGGTCCTTGAAACTCTCGTCAATTCGGAATGAGGTCGAGTTCTTCTCGACAAGTTGGTGCTCCCTCTGACCAATGAGTACCTTGGCCTAAGAGCACGCGATTAATCTCGAGGTTACGGCTATACCTTAGGCGACATTGAGAGAGAGACTTAATGCCAAATTTCCAATGTCCTGTGAGACTTGGGCTCCACGGCTACGCAAAGCTCTCGCATTCTAATCGCCGTCACAAACATCGCAGATCGAAAAGCCATCTCCCACATAGCCCTCGCTAAGGCCAAAAGGTTGGCCACAATGAATACATGTAGCCACAGGCTGAGGACGCGAACGTGGCTTTTCCTGTTCGCGTAATCTCTTTGCTTCGTGCCACTCGCGACGTTCTTCATCCGTAAAGGCCGTTCGGAGCGGTTAGACCCAAATTCTTAAGACCAAGTTCTTGAGCGGACTTGTCCGCTTTTGGGTCGTTAGCGGACGTTGAAGATTTCTTGCAATCCCCGTCGCCTCCCGCCACATCCACACCCATGAATGACACTTCCAAGCCTACGCCTCCGATGAAGGCCGCAATCCTGCCGGTTACGCCGCTGCAGCAGAACTGCTCGCTGATCTGGTGCACCAAGACGATGAAGGCCGCGTTGGTCGATCCGGGCGGCGATCTGGACAAGCTCAAGTCGGGCGTCGCGAAAGCCGGCGTGACGCTGGAGAAAATCCTCATCACGCACGGTCATCTCGATCATTGCGGGCAGGCGGGCATGCTGGCGGACGAGTTGGGCCTGCCCATCGAAGGCCCGCATAAGGATGACCTGTTCTGGATCGAGCAGCTCGACAATGACGGTGCGCGTTATGGCATGGAAGCCAAAAGCTTCACGCCCACGCGCTGGCTGGAAAATGGCGATACGGTAACCGTGGGTGAGCTGACGCTGGACGTAATCCATTGCCCCGGCCACACGCCTGGCCATGTCGTGTTTTACCACGGGCCGAGCCGCTTTGCGATTGTCGGCGATGTGCTGTTCCAGGGGTCAATCGGACGGACAGATTTCCCGCGCGGCAATCACCAGGATCTGATCGATGCCATCACGCAGCGTCTATGGCCGCTGGGCGATGACGTGATGTTCATCCCCGGCCACGGCCCGACCAGCACATTTGGTCAGGAACGCAAGACCAACGCGTTTGTGAGCGACTACGCGCTTTCCTAGTTCCGCACGACATCCGGCGTGCGATTTCCTCGCTCACGCGACCTGCAGGCCGCATCGCTGCGGGCGGGCGGTCGCCCTTGCGGCTCGCTGGTCGCCCGCCGTTGGGAGCGAACCAGTTGGCGCTTTCTCTACATAACCCCCATCAGGATCAGAAGCGCAACCACAGCCAAGCCGAGCAGTGTCAGCATGGTAATCAGCACGCCGATCATGCGTGGCTTGGTCGGGCCTTCGCCATCCATCCCGATGCCATGCGCAATACGCCCCAGCATGTAGATGCCAGCCACATAGGCCAGCCATGGTTCGCCGCGCCCCGTCAATTCTATCGCTGCAATCAGCGCGAGCACAAAGGGAGTATTCTCGACAAAGTTGAGCTGCGCGCGCATCCGGCGCGTGAGTGGGCCACCGCCATCATCGCCGTGGATCACCTTCAACTTGCCGCGCATTTGCCCGACGCGAATCGACAGCCAGATATTAATGATCGCCGCCGCAGCGACTGCGGACAGTGTAACCGGTAGAATAATTGCCATGAGAGCTCCCCTCAAACTTCGTTCCCTGGTGTGCTATGCGGTGCTGCTACGGGTTGCAACCTTGGATTTTTGCGTTATAGCGCGCCGCTTACCGCCAAAGCCGGGATCGATTCTGGTGTGCATGACTTGTGCGCCTTCGGTTCCTGCACTAGAGCGGCTCACGATTTGACCGATTTATTAAGGAACAGGTGCCGAGATGGCTGTCCCTAAGAGAAAAGTATCGCCACACCGCCGTGGCATTCGTCGTTCGCATGATGCGTTGAAGGTTGAAGCCTTCCACGAGTGCAACAATTGTGGCGAACTGAAGCGTCCGCACAATCTGTGCCCGCATTGCGGCTTCTACAACGGTCGCGAGGTCGTTGCGGTCGGTTTGTAATCACCGCTGATTTGGAGATTGTGGAATGAGCCTGCCGCGTATCGCGATTGATGCGATGGGCGGCGATGAAGGCGTGCGCGTAATGGTCGAAGGTGCGGCCTTGGCTCGCCGCCGCCATGACAAGTTCCAATTCCTGTTGGTTGGCGATGAGACGCAGATCAAAGCTGCGCTCGATACGCACCCGCAAATGCGCGGGGCATCGGAAATTCTGCATTGTGAAGATGTGGTGGGCGGCGACGAGCTGCCCAGCCGCGCTTTACGTCGTGCAAAAACCACCAGCATGGGTCTGGCCGTCAATGCGGTGAAGCAAGGCGATGCAGGTGCCGCGGTGAGCGGCGGCAACACTGGCGCGCTGATGGCAATGAGCAAGCTTGCGCTGCGTACTATGCCAGGAATTGATCGTCCGGCACTGGCCGCAGTTTTGCCAACGCTTGAAGAAGATGACGTGGTCATGCTCGATCTGGGCGCGAACACCGATGCCGACGCGCGCAACCTGGTTCAGTTCGCGATCATGGGGGCGGCATATTCCCGCATCATTACAGGCCGGGAAGAGCCACGCGTCAGGCTGCTTAATATCGGTACCGAAGAGATTAAGGGTACAGAGGCGCTGCGCGATGCAGCGTCTGTTCTTCAGGAAGCGGCTGGCACTTTGGCGATGCAGTTTGATGGTTTTGTCGAGAGCGACAAGATCAATCGCGGTCAGGTGGATGTGGTGGTTACCGACGGATTCTCCGGAAACATCGCATTGAAGGCGATCGAAGGCACAGCGCGCTTCGTCACGGATTTGCTGCGCAGCGCGTTCACAAGCTCGCTGCGATCGAAGATCGGGTTTCTGGTATCACGCCCGGCAACAGAGCTGCTCAAGCATCATCTGGATCCGAACAATCACAATGGCGCCGTTTTCCTGGGCCTGAATGGCGTGGTGGTCAAAAGCCATGGTAGTGCGAGTGCGGCCGGCGTTGCCAATGCGGTCGCCGTCACAGCGCGCTTGCTTGAAAACAAGCTGACCGAGCGTATTGCGCATGATCTGGCCGAATTGGGCGAAGACAGATTGCGCACCCAACCCGCCAATGGGTCAGAGGGTGCGAAGTGATTCGTTCTGTCATCCGCGGCAGCGGCTCTGCGCTTCCAGCGAAGGTCGTCACCAATGCGGAGCTTGCGCAGCGGGTTGATACGACCGACGAATGGATCGTCGAACGCACCGGTATTCGCCAACGCTATATCGCCGGAGAGGGCGAAACGACATCGAGCCTCGCGACCGAAGCAGCGCGCGCGGCGCTTGAAGATGCGGGAATAGATGCTAAGAGCATCGACCTGATCGTGCTGGCCACCGCGACACCGGACAACACATTTCCAGCAACCGCCACCAAAGTGCAGAACGCGCTTGGTTGCAATGGCGGGATCGCTTTCGATGTCGCTGCGGTTTGCTCAGGCTTTCTATACGCGCTGACCACGGCCGATTCGCTGATTCGCACCGGCACGGCAAAGCGCGCTTTGGTCATTGGCGCAGAGACATTTAGCCGCATTCTCGATTGGGAAGACCGAACGACCTGCGTTCTGTTCGGTGATGGCGCAGGCGCGGTGGTTTTGGAAGTTTCTGAAACTGATGACTCGAAAGGCGCCGGGCTTCTCGGTAGCCGGCTACACGCAGACGGCGGTCAGCACGATCTGCTCTATGTCGATGGAGGGCCCTCTACCACGCAAACGGTGGGCCACTTGCGCATGAGAGGCCGCGAAGTGTTCCGCCATGCCGTCGTGAATCTGGCTGAGGTATTGGGCGAAGTCCTTGAAGATTCAGGTGTTTCAGTTGATGAAATCGACTGGGTGGTTCCGCATCAGGCGAACAAGCGCATTCTGGATGCAACCGCGAAGAAGCTCGGCATTGCGAGCGAGAAGGTGATCGTGACAGTCGATCAACACGCCAATACTTCGGCCGCGTCTGTGCCACTTGCGTTCGATGTTGCGCGCAGGGATGGCCGTATCAAATCTGGTGATCTGGTGATGTTCGAGGCGATGGGCGGCGGCTTCACCTGGGGGGCGTGCCTCGCGCGCATGTGAACAAGTTAGTTGGTCAATGTCCTGAAATTTGCCAAAATTCTGGCAAAATCATACAGTACGGTGATCGATAGGGGCGCGATTTATATAGGGAGGAAGGCGTATGATGCGTTCGGTGGGCACGCTAACACGCGCGGATCTGGCGGAGACGATTAATCGCAAGATGGGACTGTCGCGCGCAGAGTCGCTCGATATGGTCGAAGCAATTCTTGAAAAGATGTCGAAAGCTTTGGAAGCGGGTGAGAACGTAAAAATCTCGGGCTTTGGCACATTCGTTCTGCGCGATAAACGCCAGCGGATCGGCCGTAACCCCAAAACCGGCGTTGAAGTTCCGATCACGCCACGCCGCGTCATGACATTTCGCGCGAGCCAGCTGCTCAAAGAGAAGATTGCGAAAGCGAGCTAAGCGATGAGTGACTTCGCGGATGGCAAGGACGAAGGAGCTCTCCGAACCATCGGCGAAGTCAGCGACGCGCTCGGGATCAAGCAGCACGTTTTACGGTATTGGGAGCAACAGTTCCCGATGCTTAAACCTTTGAAGCGAAGCGGCGGGCGGCGGTACTATCGCCCTGCTGATGTGGAGCTGGTTGAAACGATCGACCGGCTTGTGAACCGCGAAGGTTACACTCTCAAAGGTGCCAAATCGGCGATTCGAGAAGGCAAAGGTGCGGCCAACAGGCCATCACTTGCCGAGCAAGCCAGTTCGGTTATTTCAGTCGCAACGAATAACGATGTTGGCGATGTGCTTGCGCAACTGAAATCGATCCGTTCCCGGCTGGAGGCTGCGCTAGAGGCCTAGCGCGCTCAGCGAAACGTGACGTCGACTGCGACGCGGCACTGCGCATTGGAGCCGAACTGGCGCCATACATCCGCGCAGATTGCTTGATCTGGCCCGCCTGCATTGCGGTACTTGACCCACAGACCGTTCAACGTGCGCGTTCGTCCAGCTGGAGCAGCACGTGTGTTGTGTTCGCGCAGTACGGAAATCACTTCCGACACACGATCATAGCCCTGACCGGGCTTGACCACGAAGAGGAAGAAATTCTCATTTCTTGAATCGGCGCATTCGAACGCAAAACCCCGCTCAGTGTAGTGAAGCACAGTGCGGCTGCATTGCACCTGTTGCTCGGTTCGGTTGGATTGCGCCTGCGTTGCGGAAGGAATGGATAGAGATGCCGCGGTGGCAATCCCCATACTTAGAGCCCCTGCCATCATTCGCATCATATCGTCCCCTCCTTCGATTATTCTGCGGCCATCAACTCCGCTTCGCCCAGATCCACGCTGACCAGTCGCGAGATGCCCTTTTCGGCCATTGTCACGCCGAAAAGGCGGTGCATTCGGCTCATCGTGACGGCGTTGTGGGTCACAATCAAATATCGCGTCGCGGTGTCGCGCACCATGGAATCGAGCAAGTCGCAGAACCGCTCGATATTGGCATCATCAAGCGGTGCATCGACTTCGTCCAACACGCAGATTGGCGCCGGATTGGTCAGGAACAAGGCAAAGATCAGGGCTGTCGCGGTCAGGGCCTGTTCGCCGCCCGATAACAGGCTGAGGCTTTGCAATCGCTTGCCCGGCGGTTGTGCGTAAATCTCCAGCCCGGCTTCCAGCGGATCATCGCTGTCGACCAGCGCGAGATGGGCCTGTCCGCCTTCGAACAACCGCGTAAACAGCTTGCGGAAGTGGCCGTCGACTTCTTCGAACGCCGCACGCAGGCGCTCGCGTCCCTCGCGGTTGAGATTACCGATCGAACCGCGCAGACGGTTCACCGCTTCAGCAAGCTCTGCCTGTTCGGTCGCGCTGGCGCCATGCTCTTCTTCGATCCGCTTCAGTTCTTCAGCCGCGACGAGGTTGACCGGTCCGATACGCTCACGGCTGGCGGTCAGCCGTTCCATCTCGTCCGATTCCGCACTGGCATCCTTGATCTGTTCGGGTTCAAACTCGAACCGATCAGCCAGCATCGGGGGCGGACACTGGAATCGCTCGCCTGAGATACGTGCCATTTCGCCGCGCCGCGCTTCTTCGTTTTCAGCGCGTGCGGCGAGGCCAGCGCGGGCTTCGCGCTGGGTTGCGAGCGTTTCGTTGACTTCGGCACAGGCGCGATCGGCGGCGTCGAGCTTGGCTTGTGTTTCAGCAACCACGCCTTCTGCCTGCGCAAGCTCTTTGCCGAGTTTTTCGCGCATGACATCGCCTTGCTCGATCTCTTCGATCAGGCCGGCTGGCTTGGCCGCGACAACGTTGCGCTCTTCTTCAATCTCTTCGAGCCGCCGGGCGACTTCGGCCATGCGGCGTTCGGCTTCGCCTGAGCGCGCTTCCCAATTGGCCTTGTCAGAGGATTGCGCGGCCAAGCGTTCTCGTGCAACCGCCAGTCCCTGGTCATGCGCGGCCAGTTCCGCTGCTGTGCCCTGTACTGCGCTCCGCGCCGCTTCATTGCGCGCCTGGGCTGCTTCCAGAGACGCACGGCCTGCGTCGGGAGAGGGCAGATTCGCCCGCTTCGCCTCTGCGGCCTCCAGCTCCTTGGTGGCTGCACTCAGATCGCCCGCAAGACTTGCCTTGGCTTCGCCTAGCTCTTTGCTGCGCAGCGCATGGCGTTCGCGTATTGATTCGGCCTGGTCGAGCGCGCGCAAGGCTTGCCGCTCTTCATTCGCCGCTTCGGACAACTCGCGTTCACGAGCCACCAGGCTGGTCTGTAGCGCGCTTAACTCATCGCGAATGGTTCGCTCGGATGCTTCTGCGGTTTCGGCTGCCGAGCGCAGCGTTGGCAATTGCTTCTCCAGCTCTTCCAACCGGTTGGCCGCTTCAAGGCGTGCGGCCTCCGCTGCACCTTCACCGCGCGCGATAAATCCGTCCCAACGGCGCAAATGCCCGCCGCGCGTGACCAGCCATTCGCCCGGCCGCAAATCGCGGCCGTCATCGATTTCGGCAAAATGGACCAGCGCAAGCCGCGCTTTCAGCTCGGCAGGGCAATTGGTGATGTGCGTAAGCAGGCTGTCAGGCACGTTTGACGGCGCGTTGCCGCCGGTCCAGAAACGTCCGTCGCTGCCGTCTTCCGGCCTGCCCAACGGTGATTTGCCGTCGCGGCCCAGAACGGCAGCCAATGCCCGCTCATAGCCCTTTTTGACGGCGATATTATCGAGCGCGGCGGGAAGACCTGCACGGTTCTTCGCCTGACGTTCACGCGCCTCGCGATCACGCACCAGCGCATTGTATTCGCGCTCTATGCCAGCCAGTTCGGCTTTGGCAGAGGCTGTCGCTGATCCTGCTTCATCGCGCTGCTCTTGCAGCTCCGCCTTGCGCGCCTGCGCGTTTTCCAGTTCGCTGCGCAAGTCAGCCAGCGCTTTCGCAGCACGTTCGGCATCTTTGCGCGCCTGCTCAACCGCGGCGATTGGATCACCGTTTCCGGTCAGCTCTTCCAGCTGCCGTTCGATGCGCGCTTGATCTTCCTGGAGCCGAGAAAGGCGAGACTTGGCTTGCGCAATCTCGGCCTCGGCAACACGCCATTCAGCCTCGACACCCGCATGATCAGCGGTCGCCTTGGCCAGTGCCAGCTCTGCAGCGCGAGACGCGCGCTCGGCTTCTTCGGCCTTGCGCGCGATTTCCGGGCGGCGTGCCTCGTCTTTCTCCAGCGCAGCCTTGCTTGCAGCAATGTCGCGCTCCAGCCGTTTCAGCGCTTCGGTCGCATCAGTCGTAACCCGGCCTGCGTCGCCGCGGTCTTCTTCCAACCGCGTTCTTTGCCGATCAAGGTCCGCTAACCGCTGTTCGGCTGCTTCCAGTTGGCTGGTGAGCGCCGCCATGCGGTGTCCATGCGCGCTGGCATCATCGCGCCGGTCCGCCAGCTCGTCGCGCGCTTCAGCTACGGCGTGGGCTGCAGCGGCCTGGGCCTTCTGCGCCTCGTCCGCAGCTTGTTTTGCGGCGACCACGCGATCATCAGCCTTTTTAGCAGCCTCACGCGCTTCTTCGGCCATCCGCGCCGCATCGCGCCAGCGGGCATAGAGCAAGCGGGCCTCGGCCACTTTGATCTGTTCGGATAGTTTGGTGTAGCGCTCTGCCTGCTTGGCCTGCCGCCGCAAGGACGACATTTGCGAATCCAGCCCGGCCATCAGATCTTCAAGCCGCTCCAGGTTCTTCTCCGTCGAGCGTAGCTTGCTCTCTGCGTCCTTTCGGCGCACGTGAAGCCCGGCAATGCCGGCTGCTTCTTCCAGCATTTGCCGGCGTTCGGTCGGCTTGGCAGAGATGACCTGTGCGATCTTGCCCTGACTCACGAGCGCGGGACTGTGTGCGCCGGTCGCGGCATCGGCAAAGGTCAGCGCCACGTCTTTCGCACGCACGTCGCGCCCGTTTACGCGATAGGCGCTGCCCGCACCGCGCTCGATCCGGCGGGTGACCTCCAGCTCTTCATTGTCATCGTCGCGACCTTGAAGAATGACTTCGGCGAAGTCGCGCTGGGGCCGGGTTTCTGTGCCCGCAAAGATAACATCATCCATCCCGCCCGAGCGCATGGACTTGGGCGAGTTTTCGCCCATGACCCAACGGATCGCTTCGAGTAGGTTGGATTTTCCGCAGCCATTGGGGCCGACAACGCCGGTCAGGCCCGGCTCCACACGCAATTCAGCCGGCTCTACAAAGCTCTTGAAACCACTGAGCTTTAGCCGGTGAATCTCCATGCGTGTCTATTGCCCCTCCCTGGTGCGGTTTATCGCGCGCCAGCGCGTTGCAGGATCGGCTCGAGGCCTTCCCACTGGTTTACGTTCAGTTTTTGTCCGTTGAGGATGAAGGTAGGCGTACCAGTCAGCCCCAACTCGTTGACCTGATCCTGAGAGCGGGTCGCGATAGCTTGCACGGCGTCCGCATCGGCGAGACAGGTTCGCGCTTGATCAGCGCTCAAACCGCGCGCACCGAAAAAGTCGATCAAGCCGGCGGCCTCTGCGATTGCCACAAAACGCTGGTCTTCCGGGAGGCTCGAAGCGGCCTCAAATGCAGCACCGTTTTGGTTCACATTGGCGAAGATATCGTTGAGCGCGCTCCATGCTTGTGAAGATAGTGGTTCCATATTCTCCGGCTGGCCACAACGAACCAGCGAAGCAATCGTGAGGTCGATCGGATCACGCACCAGATTGCGCAACTCCAAGCTCACGACACCTGTCGAAACATAATTCTCTTTGAGCGGAGGGGCACCGTTCTCAGAAAAATAGGCACAACCGCCGCAAGTGTGGCTGGCATATTCGATCAGTTTCAGCGGTGCATCGGGGTTACCGATCAGATAGCCGTCAGCTTCAGTTACCGTAACAACATCGGTCCAGCTTTGGCCCTCAGGCGCTTCAATCGCCGCAATCGGTTCACCATCGAGGGAGCCGGTATCTGCGTCTTCGGTTTCACCACAGGCTGCCAGCGAAAGAGCAAGGCTGCCAGCGAGGGTGGCGGAGAGAATTCGGCGCGAGAGTTTCATAAGCTTTGTGAGTCCTTTGTCTCGAACGGGGAAGGCTATACCAAGCCGGGATGGGGGTGAAGCGTGGAAACCTGCTTTCCACAGGCGCTTCCACAGGAGTCTGTGGTTAACGGCCCGGCATTATTCTCCGTCTGCGGGCGCAGGTTTGGTGCGTTCGTCCAGCGCGATCTGAAGTTCCTGCCAGCGATGGACACCGTCCAGTAGCTGATCATTGATGGCAAAACTGGGCGTTCCGCGAATGCCAAGGCGTTCGGAGTCGGCTCGTGAGGCCTGGACCAGTTCGGATTCCTTGGCGCTGTCCGCCAGGCAACGGTCAACCTCGGAGCGTTGGTAGCCGCGGGTTTCCATGATCTCGTAGAAATCAAGGTCGCTTGCGATGGCGCGGCGAGCCGCGGCACGATCGGGTACTGACCAGCGCTGTTGCTGGGCCGGCGTGGAATTGACGGCAATCGGGAACCAGTCGTTCTGCTTAAGCATGAAAATCGAGTGGTTCTGCGCAAACTTATCAGGGGCGCCGCAATGGGTCAGCATGGCCGCGGTCAGATCGATCGGGTCGCGCAGCATATGGCGGATCTCGACCGATACCTTGCCAGAGCGAACATAGACGAGTTTCAGGACAGGGTCGCCGCTGCGAGCAAACTCGGCGCAGTGGCTGCAGGTATAGCTGACATATTCTGCCAGCTTGATTTCCGCATCGGGGTTGCCGATCAAATGCCCTGCCGGGGTCTCTGTGACGGTCACGGCCCAATTGGTGGCGAACCCGGTGCTCAGCACCATCGCGCCAGCCAAAAACGCTGTCTTTGCAGCCATCATTCCGATCTTTCCTCTTTATCTGTCATCGTTCGCGCGAGCGATTCCAGCACCGCGCGCATTTCAGGATCACCAATATCGCGCAAACTGTCCCCCAATTCCATCGGGATCGGCTTGAGCGACGGCGGCGCTTTGGCGGGCGTTTCAGCAGATGGCGGCTTAACCGCGCCTTGCCGGATCTTTGCTCGTGACACCGCCTTATATCCGAAAAAGCGGTTCACCCGTTCGATAATTTCCGGGATCACTTGCTGGATCAGCGGAGCATTCGCGGGCACGACCACCAATTGCAATATGCCTTCGGATTTCTCTCCAGGGGGAAAACGGATCGCCTCTGGCGCGCAAACTCTGGCATGCGTCGGGCCGACGATCTCGGGCCAGCGTGTCACGATGGAGCTTTGCACGAAGCCGAACCGGCGAAAGGCTGTTCGCCCGATTTGCGGCATCAGCTCGCCAATAGGCTTCGCCGTGCCGCCCCGCCGCCGCTGAAACGGTTTCGCGGTCTTCGCTTTGTTCCCTTTTGTGGGTTTGGAGGTTTTGTCCCGTTCCATTGCAGCAAAGCCAATGCCATAGCGGGCACGTGACTGCCAGTACGAAGACAATCGAGCACGCTTTGCTCCACTGGTATCATGCGCATGCGCGCGATCTACCCTGGCGCACCCCGCCGGGCCGGGCGGTGCCGAATGATCCCGCTTGGCCTTATCGCGTTTGGCTGTCCGAAGTGATGTTGCAGCAGACCACTGTGGTTGCGGTGAAGCCCTACTTTGCGAAGTTTATTGAGACTTGGCCGACGGTCGAGGCTCTCGCAGCGGCCGACGAAGCCGATGTTATGAGCGCCTGGGCAGGGCTGGGCTATTATTCGCGCGCTCGCAATCTGGTGAAATGCGCGCGCGAGGTGGCGACACGCGGCGGGTTCCCGAGAGCCGAGGCCGAGCTGCGCGCGCTTCCGGGATTGGGCCCGTACACGGCCGCTGCGATTGCCGCGATCGCGTTTGACGAGCGCGCCGTGGTGATTGATGCCAATGTCGAGCGGGTAGTATCGCGGCTATTCAATATCGAGGAGCCATTGCCCGGTGCCCGCAAGGCTATTCGAGCGCGAGCGGAGGAGATCACCCCCGCGAAGCGCGCGGGCGATTTTGCCCAAGCGATGATGGACCTTGGCTCATCACTCTGTACCACGCGCGATCCCAAGTGCCTGCTGTGTCCGCTGGCCGGGATGTGCGAAGCCAAGGCGGGCGGCGATCCGGCAAGGCTACCCGTCAAGGCACCCAAGAAGCCCAAGCCCGAGCGCAAGGGCCGCGCATTCTGGATCGAGCGGGATGGCCCTAATGGCACAGAGATCTGGCTGGTAACACGCCCCGGCACTGGCATGTTGGGCGGGATGCGCGCTCTGCCGGATGACGGCTGGAGCGCGCAGGCAGATGGATCAGGCATGGCTCCTTTCGCGGGAGCTGCCCAAACGCTTGGTGCGGTGCGGCACGTCTTCACTCATGCGTCACTCACGCTTGAAGTGGTGCGGCTCGACGCGGAGCCGCCGGGCGAGGGCGAGTGGTGGCCGTTCGAGAGACTCGAGGACGCCGGGCTGCCGACACTCTTCGCCAAGGCTGCGCGACTGGCGCTGGCGCAGCGTTAGATAATCCCGCCGCCGATCATCAGTCGAACCGCTGCGATCAGCAGAACGACCAGGCAGAAATTCCGCCCGCCGTCACTCGAAGATATCTGGCCAATAACCAGGCCAATCACGATCAGCGGAAGCGCGATCCAGTTGGCCCAGCCCAGAAAAGGGATAGTTGCGGGGATGACAATCACCAGAGAGATGATGCCGATGATGTATGAGAGCACGTTGAACATGTGTGTTATATGACTACAACACCGAACAGTTTCAAGACTCAATCGATCGATCAATTGACCAAGCGTGCCCAATCGCTCAAACACCCCCCAAATAGATTTCGAAAGAGGACGCATAAATGGCATTCCGCGAGTTTGACTCCCCCCAGATTTCCCGCCGTTCACTTCTAAGAGGCGGCGGTTATCTCGCCGCTGGCGGCGCGCTTGCGACGCTGCCGCTTTCGGGCAGCATTCTGAGAGCTCACGATGTCGGCGCGATGTGGCCCAATGTCGCGGCGATGGCAAAAAGCTATCTTGGCTCCAAGAAGGTGCCGAACCTGCTTGTCGCATTCGGCCGCGGGCAAGACGATACCGCGCATACGGTTGGCGGTGGAACGCTGTCTTTCCGAAGCTCGCAACAAGTTGATCTGGATTCGCTTTATCGCATCTATTCGATGAGCAAACCGGTCACAGGCATGGCGACCATGATGCTGGTGGACGAAGGCAAGATCGGCATGGATCAACCGGTTGCGGAAATCCTCCCTGAATTCGGCAATATGCAAGTGATGGTCGATCCCGAGGGTTCACTCGACAACACTGTACCGGCAGAGCGGCCCATCACAATTCGCCAATTGCTTACTCATACCGCAGGGTTGGGATACATCATTGGCGTGAAGGGGCCTCTACTCGCAGCCTATGCGCAGAACGGGCTGGTTGGAGGGCGGGTTAGCCGCATGCCTATTCCCGGTCTGCCCGAGGTTACACCTGCGCCCGATCTGGCAACCTGGTCAGAGCGGCTGGCGAGCCTGCCTCTGGTTGCACAGCCGGGCAAGAAATGGATTTACTCGGCCAGTATAGACTTGCTGGGGCGGGTTATCGAAGTTGCATCAGGGCAGGATTTTGAAAGCTTCCTGCAGCAGCGGATTTTTGAACCGTGCGGTATGGGCAGTACATATTTCACTGTCCCGCAGAGCGAAGTTGGCCGGCTGACCACCAATTACGGTGTGAATGAAATGCTGCCCGTTCCGCTGCCAATCGATCCGGGGGCCACTTCTATTTACCTCGACAAGCCAAGCGTACCGTCCGGTGGTGGCGGCTTGGTCAGCTCCGCGCGCGACTATGACCGGTTCCTGCGCATGCTGCTGGGCTATGGCAAGATAGATGGGCGCCGCGTTATGGGCGAACTGGCGGTGCGCGTCGGCACATCCAACCTTCTGCCAAAAACTGTGGACACGGCGGGCTCCTGGATCGAAGGCGAAGGCCATGGTGCAGGCGGTCGTTCGACTGGCACCAGCTTTGGCTGGGGCGGGGCAGCCGGCACACTCGCCAGCGTAGATTTCGGGTTAGACATGCGTGTTTGCCTGTTCACGCAATATATGCCGGCTGAAGCCTATTCGATCCGGGCGGAGTTCCTTTCGGCCATTGAGCAAGACCTCACTGTAATGCGGGGCGCAGCCTAAATGGGGCAACGCGCACCGATCGCCTTTTCCGGCTCGCCAATTGACCGTGCGGACAATTTGCGTGCGGATCCCGATGCGCTGGCCGGGATGATGAACTGGAAAGCGCGGCTGCTCGCTCTTGATGAGCTGATGCCGTCGCTGGATGATAACAACCGGCTTGTCTGGGGCACGCTGGCTGATGCGCCCGAAGATGCAGAGTTGGTGTTCCTGGGTATTGACCGCACCGATGGCGGGGAGAAGCCATGCTTTGCCGCCGTCCCGGCAAAGGGCGATGCCAGCCCGCGCATGGCGAACCCGCAGCTGTGGGCGCTGATGGCAACTCTCGATCCGGGCGACCTCGCGCTGTATGGTGGTGCGCGCAGCCTGATAGACTGGCACGCGCGCCATCGCTTTTGCGCGGAGTGTGGCGGGAACACCAAGGTCGCCAAGGGCGGCTGGCAACGCGGCTGTGAAAGCTGCAACGCGCAGCATTTCCCGCGGACCGATCCGGTCACGATCATGCTGGCCGAACATGAGGGGCGGCTGATGCTTGGTCGCGGTAAGGGATGGCCGGAGGGCGCGTTCTCTGCCTTGGCGGGCTTTGTCGAGCCCGGTGAAACCATCGAGGAAGCTGTGCAACGCGAAGTGTTCGAGGAATCGGGCGTGCGCGTGCGCGATGTCTCTTACATTGCCAGCCAACCATGGCCGTTTCCCAGCCAGTTGATGATCGGATGCCATAGCTATGCGGATGACGACGCATTGGTCATTGATGAAACCGAAATGGCGGAGATCATCTGGTTCACGCGCGAACAGGTGGAATCCTCGCTTGCAGGCAACGGGCCATTTCGTGCTCCACCGCCGCATGCCATTGCTTACAACCTTATGAAATGGTGGCTTGAAAAATGACAGATTCCGCACCGCACCGCATGACCATCGACATTTTTTCGGATGTCATGTGCCCGTGGTGCCTGATCGGTTATGGCCAGCTGACCAAAGCGCTTGGTGAACTTGACGGAGAGATCGAAGCGCAACTGCGCTGGCGCCCGTTTGAACTCAATCCCGATATGCCGGAACAAGGCGAGGAACAAGAAGCGCATCTGCAACGCAAATATGGCCGCAGCGCTGAAGAGGGTGCAGCAGTTCGCGGCCAGATGAAGTCGATTGCAGACAGTGCGGGGGTTTCGCTGAGCTATGAGGGTTCGGGCGAAGCGCCGCCGGCAATGATGTGGAATACGCGCGCGGCGCACAAGCTGCTGACATGGGCGCTGGAAGAGGCAGGGCCGAAGGTTCAGACAGACCTGAAGCTCGCGCTGTTCAAGGCACATTTTAACGAGCGGCAGAACGTGTCTGACGAGGGCGTGCTGCTGGATGTCGCGGCAGGTATTGGCTTGCATCGCGAAGCGGCGAAGGCCGCGCTGGCGGACGACAATCTGGAAGCGCGCGTAATCGCTGAAGAGCGTCAGGCGTGGGATCTCAACATATCTGGCGTCCCGGCGATGATTGTGAACGGGAAGTTCATGATCCCGGGTGCGCAATCGCCCGAAACCTACGTCAACGCACTGCGGCGAGTTGCCGAGAAGACTGCGGCGTGAGTGGATTCACCCCTCGCACTGCGGTGATAACCGGCGGAGCGAGCGGGATAGGCTTTGCGATTGCGAAGGACCTTGCCACGCGCGGTATTCAGGTCATGTTGGCAGACTTGCCTGGAGACAAGCTCGAGAAGGCCGCTTCATCACTTGACGGGGCCATCGCGCAGCCATGCGATGTGAGTGATCTGGAACAGGTTGAAGCACTTGCAGAGGCGGCATTTGACCAGCTCGGCGAAGTGCATCTGGTGCTGAACAATGCGGGGCAGGGCGGCGTTCGCGGCAAGATGTGGGAAGTCGATCCGGAGGCGGCGCGCAAGCATTTCGGTGTCAATTTCTGGGGCGTTTGGCACGGCTGCAAGGCGTTCGCGCCGCGCTTGATCGAACAAGAAGCCCAGTCAGCGATCTATAACACGGGCAGCGAAAACAGCTGGTTCTGTGCGGTCAAGCAATCCGCAGCCTATATCGCGGCCAAGCACGCCGTTCTGGGCATGACGGAAAGCTTGCGAGAGGATTTACCGGATCACGTCCATGCCGGGTTGATCGTGCCCGGCTGGGTCTTCACCCCGCTTGGTCCCGAGCAGTTTATGAAGCTGGGTATGCCGGTCGATGACTATGCCAGGATCGTTGTGCCGCAATTGCTTGCGCGGCGACGCTTCGTGGTCAGCCATGGCTACAACATGGTGCGCATCGCCGAACGGATGGACGAACTCGCAGAAAGCTATGCCGATTATGCGCTGCCCGCTGAACAAGACGCGAAGCACGATGTGCGGCTGGTGATGGCGCAGCTGATGAAAGCGCGCGAGGGCTAGACCGAACGTCCGCTAACGGCCTAGAAGTGGACGTTGGTAATCTTAGTCGTTTTATGTGTTCCGTGCAGGCTGTGCTACACAAGCGATATGTCAGTTGAACCGGTCATCAACGTTGTCTCGGTGGGTAACGAAAGCAAGCCAGTCGCAATCGTCGACAATTTCCATCCGGCAGCAGAAAATCTGCGTTCGGTCGCACAACAATCCACGTTTGTGCCTGCATTGAACCTATACCCTGGCATTCGCGCCGACCTACCTGACGGCTACTGGTCGCAGAAACAACTCGAGCTTGTCGAAGCTGTGGCTAAGGATGTGTTTTCATTGCGCGGCAAGGCAAACCTTATCGACTCCAGTTATTCGATCGTTACCACACCGAGAAAGGAGCTAAAGATCGGGCAGCGACTTCCACATGTAGATGGTTTTCGTAGCAACCAACTTGCCCTGGTCCATTATCTCTCTCCAAACGTCACGGACGGTACAGCATTCTATCGCCACCGTTCGACAGGCCTCGAGCTCTTGAATGAAGACCTACGCCACTTTTATTTTCGCCAAATCGATCAGGAGTTAAAGCAAGCGGGCGTGCCCAAAGCAGACTACATAAATGGCAATACACAATTGTTCGAACAGGTCGCAATGATCGATGGCAAATTCAACAGGGCGCTGCTTTATCTAGGCAGCCAGCTTCATAGTGGCTTCATTACACCTAATACGCCATTATGCTCTAAACCTTCTACGGGACGACTGACAGTGACGGGATTTTTAACTATAGACTAGAAAGGTTAATTTGTCCGCGTACCACCCCAAAAACAGACATTCGTATTGAACGCTAAATCAGCCCCAGCTTCTGCAGCTTCACCGCCATCTTTCCGGGCAGCGCATCGCCGATGTCTTCGCCGTCTTCCAGGTCACGCGGTGGCTCGCCTTTCAGATAGCGCCAGCCCTGATGCGCGCGCTTGGGCTGAGGGTGAACGCGGATCAGCTTCGGCTCCAACTCGATCAGCCAGCGGCCGCTGTCGGTCTGCGAAAAGCCGGTGATCTTGGATCGTGCGACCAGATTGTGCTGGTGAATCCAGTACAGTGATCCGCCAATGCATTGTTCCCACTTGGTGGGGCGATACTTTGTCGTCAGATGCGGGCTGCGCCGCCCAGCATACCAGCTCTCGATATCGTCGAAGCTTTGAGCTCCAAATGCAATCTTGGTCAAATTGAGCGGCATGGGTATGATCTGGCACATGGGGCCGCATATTCAAGCCCGTTGGGGCAGTTTTGCGAGGGGAGAGTTTCAATGAATACGAAGAATTTCCAAGGCGGCGCGCTTGCCGGAATGCTGTTGGCGGTGGCTGCTTGCTCGCAAGCTCCAACACAAGATGCACCAGTCGCAGTTGGCGAACCTGACCCGGAGCTGGGCATGGTGACCACGATCACGCCGGAAATGACCGCGCGCGCTGCGGGATTGGTCACTGAAGGCAAAACCTATGCGCTCGGAGTCATCACCGGCCCCGACACGGTTCCTTATCCGGGGCGGAGCTATTCGATCAGTGTTGTAGGCATCAATGAGCCATTGGGGTCGAACAAGGCAACCGCGCATGATGACCGGCTCGAAACACATGTCGGGATTGGCAGCCAGATTGACGGGTTCGGGCATATCGGGCGTGACGGAGTGCACTATGGAGGGGTCCGGCGCGAGGACATCTTTTCAGAAGATGGATTGAAGGCTCTGGGTACAGAGCACATTCCACCAATCGCCACGCGCGGGATCATGCTCGATATGGCAAAGCATTTCGGCGTCGAACAACTGGCTCCCATGCAGGGTTTCGGGCGCGAGGAGATTTCCGCCGCTGCCGAAGCGCAGGGTGTAACCATCGAAGCGGGCGATGTTGTGCTGTTCCATACCGGATGGCTCTCGATGGCGGACGAAGACCCTAAGGCCTATATCGAGCAGCAGCCGGGTATAAATATGGACGGAGCCGAGTATCTTGCAGAACTGGGCGTTGTGGCCATCGGTGCGGATAGTTCAGGGCTGGAAACGCAGGACTTCGGCGAGGGCCGTGCCTTTCCCGTCCACCAATTCCTGTTGGTCGATGCCGGTGTCTACATTCTGGAGACTATGAATACGAACGATCTTGCAGCAGACGGCGTGCACGAGTTCTTCTTTGTACTGGGGCAGCCGCGATTTGCGGGATCAGTGCAGGCGGTGATCAACCCGGTTGCTATAAGGTAATTAGCTAGCCACCCGCGCCCTCCGCCCTTCCACCCGGATCATAGCCCGGTGTGAAAATCCGGGTGGAAGGGCGGAGGGCGCGGGTGGCCATGGCCCGCTAGAAAAAACTGCCGTTAGGCAAGCCCCGCAAGCACAGCCAGGCCAAGGAAGGCGAAGAAGCCCATAGAGTCGGTAATCATCGTCACGAAGACCGAAGAGGCGACAGCCGGGTCCTGATCCAGGCGTTCAAACAGCACGGGCACCAGCACGCCCGCCATGCCGGAAACGATGATATTGATCACCATCGCAACGGCGATCACCGCTCCTAGCTGAGGCGTGAATAGTATTGCAGTTGCGATCCCGATCAGCACAGCGATGGTTACACCGTTCAGCAACGCAACGCGCAATTCGCGGCTTACGATTTTCCAAGTGTTGGCCCGCGTCAGCTGATTGGTCGCGATTGCGCGCACAGCGACAGCCATGGTCTGTGTACCGGCATTGCCGCCGATACTGGCAACGATCGGCATCAACACCGCGAGTGCGACCAGTTTCTCGATCGCGGCACCAAAGAAGGCGATGATGGCAGAGGCAACCACGGCTGTCCCGAGGTTCGCGATCAGCCAGCGCACGCGGCTGGAAAAGGCTTCGCGGATCGGTTCGTTAATGTCGCCATCGCCCGCGCCCGACAGCAGCAGCACGTCTTCACCGGCTTCTTCGGAGATAATGTGGACGATGTCGTCCACTGTCATCTGCCCGACCAAACGCCCGCTCTCGTCGACCACAGCGGCTGATATCAGATTGTATTTCTGGAACATCAGCGCGACTTCTTCCTGATCGGTATCGACCGGGATCAGCGTCTGATCGCGTTTCATTACATCGGTCAGCTTGATGTGACGCGGCGTGGTCAGCACCCAGCTTAGCGCGCAAGTGCCAACCGGATGATGCCGCTCATCCACGACGAATACTTCGTAGAATTCCTGAGCCAGATCGCCTTCGCGACGCATATAGTCGATCAGACCGCCGACATTCATATGTTCCGGCACCGCCACAAAGTGCCGGCTCATCAAGCGGCCAGCGGTTTCTTCCGGGTAAGCGAGCGCGCTTTCAATTGCCGCGCGGTCTTCGGAATCAACTTCGGCAAGGATTGCTTGCTGATCGTCTTCGTCCAGATCCTCGATCAGCTGAACCGCATCATCGGTTTCGAGCTGCTCGACAATGGTCGCAACCGCTTCAGGCGCGAGCGCTTCCATCATGTCTTCGCGAACGTGGTCGTTCAGCTCGGCGACCACTTCAGAACTCATCAAGTCTGTTATCGCAGCGGCGAGCTGTCCGCGCTCATCCTTGTCAAACAGCTCCAGCAAATCGGCGACGTCGGCCGGGTGAAGCGGCTCGACCAGATCATACACGGCATTGTTGTCACCCGCCTCAAATGCGTCGCGTACGCTGCGGATATATTTGGGTTTTAGCCGGTTTTCTTCATCGTGCCGCTCGTCATCGATGCGGTCGTCAGGATGCGGGCCGTCTTCCTCCGGCGTTTCAGCCGTCAGCAGGTCTTCCTCTTCAAGGCGCGCATCATCGGACATGGCGCTTGGTCTAGGCAGGCAGGGGGAAAAGGCAAGGTGCAGGGTGACTCACGCTCACAACTCTTTATAGCGCTGCGTCAACAAAGGAGATTCTACCCATGGCTGAGAAGCTGACATTTACCCTCGAATCCGGCGATGTTGTGATTAAATTGCGCCCCGACCTGGCACCGGGCCATGTTGAACGCATTACCGAGCTGGCACAGGAAGGCTTTTACGATGGCGTGGTTTTCCACCGCGTGATTCCCGGCTTCATGGCGCAGGGCGGCGATCCGACCGGGACCGGTATGGGCGGCAGCGACCGTCCCGACCTGAAGGCGGAATTCAATGCAGAGCCGCACGTTCGCGGCACATGCTCTATGGCCCGCACCCAGGTTCCGGATAGCGCGAACAGCCAGTTCTTCATCTGTTTCGATGATGCGCATTTCCTTGATGGCCAATACACCGTTTGGGGCCAGGTCGAGAGCGGCATGGAATTGATCGATGGTTTGGCAGTGGGTGAACCACCAGCCAATCCGAGCAAGATCGTGAAAGCCACAGTTTCCTGATCCAACTATCATGACGCACCGCAGAGCAGCACTGGTCCTGCTGGCATCGCTGCTCAGCGGCTGCGTCACATATCCTGACATCACCCAATCGCGCAGCCCCTGCCGGATGGAGCCGGGCGGGTGGTGCGGCTTTGTGCGCGAAGCGGCGGTAGACGCGTTCCCCTATGTGCTCGCTTCGACCGAGGCGTATCAGGGCGATGACGACACTTATGGCGATCTTTCGCCGGTGCTCGATCGGCTGGAGCGTTTGCCGATTGACGAAGACGATGCCGACAAGGGCTTCGACTACCAGATATTCGAGCAATATGCGGGCGCCGGTGATCTGCGTGAGATCAAGGCCCGTGTCGTTGCCTTTCGCGGCACAGATTTCGACGGTGCGACCGACATCTGGTTCGGGACGGTCAAGGATGACCAGATCGACATCGCGCGGCGTTACTTCGCTGCTGAAAAGGAACGCTGGGGCGATGATGTGCCGTGGATCGTGACCGGCCATTCGCTTGGCGGCGCGCTCGCGACCGAGGTGTCGATCCAGTATCCCGGCGTGAAGGCCTATATGTTCAACGTCTCGCCCTTCTATCGCGGCGATAGCATGGTGAATGACACCTACCGCACCGTCATCAACGAGCGCGGCGAAGCGCTGCGCCAGTTCCGCAAGTTCTACGCCTCACCCGCTGCGGACACCTTCATTGTCAATTGCCGCCCCGAAGCAAGCAGCTTAACCAAGCACAAGATTAGGCGGTTGTCAGACTGCATCACATGGATCGCGGCCTATGATGACCCTCGTGCGCATCAGATTGTGCAGCGATTTGAGATCAGCAAACCACCTGTGGAGTGCGGGGCGGAAAACAAACCACATCCTGGCGTGGGGGTCCCGGTCACCGAGCCGTGCGTGCATATCGCGCGGCGCGATGACAAGCAGAGCAATGACGCTTCCGATTGAACCCGCGCCGTCTTCCCGCTAAAGCGCGCGCCATCATGAAACCGACAGAGACCCCCAAGACGTATCGCGTCAAAAGCTTCGGCTGCCAGATGAATGTCTATGATGGCGAACGCATGGCGGAACTGCTTGCTGAAAAAGGCATTACTGAGGCACCCGAAGGCGAGGACGCCGATCTGGTGGTGCTCAACACCTGCCATATTCGCGAGAAAGCAGCGGAGAAGATCTATTCGGACATTGGCCGCCTGACGAAGGGCAAGACGCAGAAGAAGGCGCCGATGATTGCGGTCGCTGGCTGCGTGGCGCAGGCCGAAGGCGAAGAGATTATGAAACGCGCGCCGGCAGTTTCCATGGTGGTCGGGCCGCAAGCGTATCATCGACTGCCTGAAATGCTGGACCGGGCAGTGAAGGGCGAACGCGCGACCGACACTGACATGCCCGCAATTGCGAAGTTTGACAGTCTGCCACAGCGCAAGCGTCGCTCCCCCACCGCATTCCTCACGGTTCAGGAAGGCTGCGACAAGTTCTGTACCTATTGCGTGGTACCCTACACGCGCGGCGCAGAAATCTCGCGTCCGTTCAATGACCTGATCACTGAAGCGCAGAAACTGGTTGAAGCCGGCGCGCGCGAGATCACGTTGCTGGGGCAGAATGTGAATGCCTGGTCCGGAGAGGACACAAAGGGACACACAGTAGGTCTTGCGGGCCTTATCCATGCGCTAGCCAGGATCGATGGGCTTGAACGCATCCGTTATACAACAAGCCACCCCAATGACATGGATGATGCGCTGATCGCGGCGCATGGGGAAGTCGACAAGCTGATGCCCTATCTTCATCTGCCGGTGCAGTCGGGCAATGATCGCGTGCTGAAAGCGATGAACCGCAGCCACACTGCGGAAAGCTACCTGCGTTTGCTTGAGCGCTTCCGCGAAGTTCGCCCCGACATTGCGCTGTCAGGTGATTTCATTGTCGGTTTCCCGGGAGAGACCGAGACCGAATTCGAAGACACCCTAAGGATCGTCGATGAAGTCCGCTACTCTCAGGCTTTCAGCTTCAAATATTCGCCGCGGCCCGGCACGCCCGCCGCGACGATGGAGAATCAGATCGCCAAAGAGGTGATGGATGACCGGCTTCAGCGCTTGCAGGCGCGGCTTAATCGCGACCAGCATGCATTCAACCAAGCGCTGGTCGGCAAAACTTGCGAGGTGCTGGTGGAGCGCAAGGGCAAGCTGGACGGCCAATGGCTGGGCAAGTCGCCCTGGCTTACCTCGGTCTGGTTCGAGGATGACGCCCAGATTGGGGATATGGTGACGGTTGAGATCGTTGAAGGCGGCCCCAATTCGATGCGAGGCGAAATCCGCCAGACCGCCGAACTATTCGCTTGATACGGGCTGCGCCTCGACAGTCTTGAGTTCCGGCTCTTCAGCGATGATCACGGTGCCACGCTCTTCGGTCATTTCGGCAGGCTCTACCGTCGGGTTCGACGGATAGGCTTCGCCGTCAAACTTGAGCAGCGCCGTGCCCGAGGGGCCGCCGCCCCCGCCAATATCGACGGTGATATCGTACCAGTCATTGGTAACGCCGGTGGTTACGGTGATCGGCGTGCGAGAGACGCTGATGTCGCCGACCTTGCGCCACATCGGGCCCGCCTGTGTCAGGATCAGCGTATTGCAACCTCCGCTGCCGCAGACTTCGGGCGAAATGACATGCACGACAGCTTCCGGTTCCTCACCTTCACCCAGATTGACCCAGCCGACTGAATACTGGATCGACGCGGCATCGGGATATTCCTGCAACAGGAAATGGCGAATATCGTCTTCCGGCATTGTTTGCTGCGCTGCAGGCGGCTCTTCTGCAGCTACGGTTTGCTGTTCCGGCGATGCGGCATCCTGCCCGCAAGCTGTGATCATCAAAGCAGAAATCGCCGTAAAAACAACTCGATGCATTGGGCAACTCCTTCGTGGACGAATCTGATTGGGCATCCTGCGCCTCTCGCTTGCCGGAGACAAGCCTGCGACTTTCCACCGCTTCGTGAAGGGGGGCTGCTTGCCAGCGGCGAAAACCCGCTTACATTTTCGGCTCAGCAAAACAGCTGGCGTTATCGCCAAAGGAGCGCATGGCACGTAAACCCGCCAATCAATCGCCCCGCGAGACCGGATCAAAGGTTTCGCCCTTTCCAGCAGCAGCCAGGCCGCGCCGCGCGCGGATCGAAATGAGCTTTGAGGATCAGTCGTTGCTGGTCCCATTGTTCGGCGAGTTCGATGCCAATCTGGTGCAGGTCGAAAACCGACTGGGCGTGTTTATCTCTGCCCGCGGGGACCAGCTACAGATCGAGGGGCCGCAAGACAGCGTGGCGCGTGCCCGCGATACGTTGCAAGCAATGTATGACCGGCTCGCCCAAGCGCAGGATCTGGATGCTGGCGCGATTGAATCGCTGATCGCAATGTCGAACGAGCCGACGTTGGAGGGGATCATCTCGGGCGATGAGGACAATGGCCCGCCGGTGATGATCCGGACCCGGCGCAAAACGATCGTGCCGCGCAGTGCCGGGCAGATCCCTTACATGCGGCAACTGGCGAAGGATGATATCATCTTTGCATTGGGCCCAGCGGGGACCGGCAAAACCTATCTCGCGGTGGCACAGGCCGTCAGTCAGTTGATAACGGGCAGCGTGCAGCGCCTGATCCTGTCGCGCCCGGCGGTGGAAGCTGGCGAAAAGCTTGGCTTCCTGCCCGGCGATATGAAGGACAAAGTCGATCCCTATCTTCGTCCGCTTTATGACGCGCTGTTCGATTGCATGCCGCCAGAACAGGTGGAAAGACGGATCGAAAGCGGAGAGATCGAGATCGCGCCGATTGCTTTTATGCGCGGGCGGACACTGGCCGATGCGTTTGTAATCCTGGACGAGGCCCAGAACACCACGCGTGAGCAGATGAAGATGTTCCTAACCCGTTTTGGCCAGAACAGCCGGATGGTGATCTGCGGCGACCCCAAACAGATCGACATTCCCGGCGGTGACCGGATGAGCGGCCTCGCGGATGCAGTGACCAAGCTGGAGAATGTCGAAGGGATCGCGGTGTCGCGCTTCACCAGCGCAGACGTGGTGCGCCACCCGATCGTGGGCCGCATTGTTGAGGCTTATGAGGGGACGGGTGAGTAATGGTCGTCAAAAAGGCGTGACAAGAGCATCTTCAGCCGCGCTCATCTTGATTGTAGCGGCATGCACCACCATCGGCGGCCATGAATATCCATCTGATTACCACCTGTATGAGACTCTTGATTCGTTCCGTGCTCCAGCCATTGAGCAGATCGAAGGCCAGTCCTATCGCCTCGTATGGCATGCATGGCACCAGGCGCCCGGATTGATTCTGGCCAATTGTATTGATCAAAAATGCATGATCGAGGTTCGGTACACCGATGGGTATGGAACTTATACGCAAGGAAAGCTTGAGGCGATCCACACAGCCGAAATCTCTCGATCAGAATTTGAAGAAATCGGTAGCGCCTTTGAACGCGATGGATTTTGGGGACTCGAGCCGCATCTACGGCCCGGCGAGCCTTATCTCGGCGTCAGCGACAATGCGCCAGATGAAGGTCCAGCAATCTGCCTTCACGCGCCATCCTACTATCTGCAAGGTTTCGAAGAAGGGCGGAGTCACCTGATCTACCGATATTGTCAGCGCAATTACGACGACGGAATTCAGGTAGCCATGCCACTCATTGAGATAGCGGAAAGGCATTTTCCGGACGAGATGGAAAAGATTGTCGCGAAGTGGCTCAAGGACGAACGCGAGTCTAACCAACTCGAAGAGACAGAATAGGGACGTCCATGCAACTGGACACAGACATCGAAGGCTGGCCAGCGGGTGATTGGGAGGCGTTGGCTGCGCGCGCTGCGCAGGCTTGTGGAGACAACGCACCCCAACTTGCCAATGCGCGCCTGAGCGCAAGCTTGCTGTTCACCTCGGACGAAGAGGTTCACACGCTCAACCGCGAGTGGCGGGATCGGGACAAACCCACCAATGTTTTAAGCTTTCCCATGCTGACCCGCGAAGAATTGCTCGATCTGGCGCCTGATGGCCCGCCTGTCATGCTGGGGGATCTGGCACTTGCGTATGAGACTTGCGCTCGCGAAGCAGAGGCGAAATCGATACCGCTGGACCATCACGCCGCGCATCTGATCGTCCACGGATTGCTGCATCTTGCGGGCTACGACCACGAGATCAGTGAAGAAGATGCGGACAATATGGAGGCTTTGGAGATCCAGATACTTGCAAAACTGGGTATCGCAGACCCATATACAGCGCGTGACTGATAGGAGTAGCCACTAAGGGCCATGCCCGATTCCCCATCTACCGCGGGAGACGCGGACAGTAGCAGCGGTCTGATGACCACTCTCAAGAACATGCTCAGGATCGGCACTGGCGATCGCAGCCTTCGCGCGCAGCTCGAAGATGCGATTGACGAGCATGAAGACGGCAATTGCGATGCCGCGCCCTCGGAAGAGGGTAATGGCGATTTGTCGCCGGTTGAACGGCAGATGATGCGCAATCTACTGCACTTCAGCGAACACGATGCCGATGACGTGGCGGTGCCGCGTAGCGAAATCATCGCTGTGGAAGCGTCGATCAGCTGGGATGAGCTGGTCGCCGCATTTAGCGAGCATGGCCATTCGCGCATGCCGGTTTACCGTGAAAAACTGGATGATGTGATCGGAATGATCCACATCAAGGACGTCTTTGCTTTCCTTGCAAATGGCAAGCCGCCGCCGGCGGATTGGACCACGCTGATGCGGCAACCACTCTATGTGCCGCAGGTGCGCGGCGCATTGGATGTATTGGCCGACATGCGCGCACGGCGCGTTCATCTGGCAGTTGTCCTCGATGAATTCTCGGGAACAGATGGCCTCATCACGATTGAAGATCTGGTCGAAGAAATTGTCGGTGACATTGAAGACGAGCATGACGATGCACCAGAAGCGCTGATCGTGCCGATTGGCGACGGCATGTGGGATTGTGATGCGCGTGCCGAGCTGGATGATGTCGCTGAAATCGTGGACCCGCGCTTGGCAGAAGTTGCTGAATCGGTTGATACCTTGGGCGGCCTGACTTTCGTTCTGGCCGAACAGGTTCCGCCGGTTGGCGCAGTGGTCGAACATTCCAGTGGGTGGCGCATCGAAGTGATAGACGGCGATGAAACCCACGTCACGCGGCTGCGTTTGCACGCGCCAAAGGATGCGGAAACAACAACAGAAGCCTAACAAATTTGGGCTTTTCTTCGATTTTTTGCATCTTTTGACTGGCGTAAGCGTATCTCTCTTGGAAAGAGAGAAATTGAAATGCCAGCTCGTCGCCTACCCCCACTCCGCGCCCTTGAAGCGTTCATGCGCACAGTCCGCCTGGGCTCTGCTCGTGCTGCTGCTGAAGAGATCGGCCTCAGCCCTTCGGCGTTGTCGCGTCGGATCACCAATCTTGAGGAATTCGTCGGCAAGAAGCTGTTCACGCGGGCGCGCCAATCGATGCAGCTTACCGACGAAGGCCAGGCGTTCTACGAAGCGGTGAACCCGCATATGGAAGCGCTCGCTCGTGCGGTAGAAAGCCAATCGGACAATATCTCCTTGCTGCGATTGCGGCTGGGCGTGCTGCCACTGTTTGGTAGCCAGCGATTGTTTCCACGGCTGGGCGAGCTGCGTAAGCGGCACCCCTTGCTGCATATCGACATCGACACCGGGCCACACTTGGAGGACCGCGTTGGCGATACGCTGGATGCGGCGATCATCCTGTCGCAAGGTCCGGGGCAGGGGCTTCATGCGGTGCGGCTCGATCACAACATGGTGCATGCGATTTGCAGCAAGGAAATGGCGGGCACGCTGGGCGATGAAGTCGATATCGACAAGCTCGGCAAGCAAACCTTCCTGATCCACAACGAGCTGCCGTTTAGTTTCGAAGCATGGAAGCGGGCACTTGGTCTGGAGGATCTGGAGCCTGCAGCGATCGACCATTACGACTCTGGCCAGTTGATGCTGGAAGCAGCGGCGCAGGGTCTTGGCATTGCAATCATGCATGATGACCATTTGCGCCGTGCGGCCGACAATCGTCTTACTGACCTATATGGGGCGGAAGTTGAAAGCCCGTACAGCTATTGGTTTGTGTGCAAGCCGACCGCGCTGGAAGAACGGCCGGTCCGCCTGTTCCACGATTGGCTGGTCAGTGCTGGGCTGTAGGCCCGCTATTCGATCGGGAAAGTCTTTTCCGGCGCTTGATATCGCACCGGATCAACCGAAAACTCGAACTCGCGCAGAGGTTTGCCGAGCGCATTGACCAGTGCAGACTCGATTTCGTTTCGAGCCGTTGCGGCAATCGCCTTGCGTCCGTGATGATCTTCCGGGCTGAACGGCTCCAGAAAATGCAACTCAAGCGGGAATGTGCCCTTGCGCGCCATAACGCGCTTGAAATTGTTGACCCCGGTCTCATCACCGACCCAACCAATCCATTCTGCAATCTCGCCGTAGAATAGCATGACCGGTTGAACGAGCACTCCCGGCGGCGGCGGCTCGAGCACGCGCAACATGCTAGTCTTGAACGGCAGCAGAGACTGGCCATCGGTTACAGTGCCTTCGGGAAATACCGTGACGGACCAATTGTCCGAAAGCGCTTCTCGCAATGCATTGATCTGCTCGGCTACGCCCATGCGGTTCTCGCGCTTGACGAAAACCGTGCGGTTGAGCCTCGACAGCCAGCCTACGATTGGCGCTTCGTTGAGTTCTGCCTTGGCGACAAATGCGGTGCCGCTCGCGCCAGCCAGCGCCAGGATATCGAGCCAGGATAGATGGTTCGATATGAAGAACACATCGCGGCGCAAGGGTGTGCCAATCACCTTCACTCGCGCCCCGGCGACCCATGCGGCGAAGCGCAGGAAGTACATCGGAAAAGGCGAGCCATAGGCGAGCGCTCGATACAGGTAATGCACCGGGACGAGCAGCAGCAATGCCAGGAACAGCAGGAATACCCGTGTGCCCAGACGCACCCAGCCCATTGGCGATATTGGAGTTGGCTCACCGCGCGCCGCGGCTGCCCGCAACTCGGCGTCAGTCTTCGCGCGCGATGCGGACGCCATACAGTTCCATTCGATGGTCGACCAAGCGATAGCCGAGCTTCTCTGCGATAACTTTTTGCAGGGCTTCCAGTTCAGGATCGACAAATTCGACGACTTTGCCGGTCTCGACGTCGATCAGATGGTCATGGTGAGCTTCCGGCGCGGCTTCATAGCGCGCGCGGCCATCGCCAAAGTCATGCCGGTCCAGTATCCCCGCCTCTTCGAACAGGCGGACTGTGCGATAAACGGTCGCGATCGAAATCTTGGGATCGATAGAAGAGGCACGTTGATGCAGAAGTTCCACGTCAGGGTGATCTTCGCTATCCGACAGCACGCGCGCGATTACGCGGCGCTGCTCTGTGATACGCAGCCCCTTGTCGGCGCAAAGCTGCTCAAGATCGATTTTCTGCGACAATCCTGCCTCCGCTGGTGTTGGAGTGCGCCTTGTATAGCCACAAGTTGCGGCGAAACAAGGCGCTCTTCAACAGACTACGGCTCGCGTCTTCAGGCGGTCTTTTTACGGCGACCGCGCTTCTGGCCGGGCATGCGGCCAAGGCCGATTTCCTTGGCCAATTTGCGGCGCGTTTCTGCATAGTTCGGCGCGACCAGAGGATATTCGGGTCCGAGCTCCCACCTTGCGCGGTATTCGTCAGGCGTCATGCCATGCTCTGTCGACAAGTGCCGCTTGAGCATTTTCATGCGCTTGCCGCAATCCAGGCAAACGATGTGATCCTTCTTCACTGAAGCCCGCACGGTAACAGCAGGCTCAGGGCGCTCTTCCTTTACGCCGGCCACCCCACCAAGCGTCGAGAGAGCTGAATACACATTGCTGATCAGCGATGGTACGCTTTCGACATCGACATCATTGTTGCTGACATGTGCAGCGACAATATCCGAGGTCAGCGTGATCAGCGTTTCCTTCATATCTACTTCGGTCGTATCCATAGAGTTCCTCACTTTTATTATATTTTGCTCTTCGGAGTGTAGCCCCCCGATTTGTTTCGCATGCACCTAATCTGCGCGAGTTTCAAGGCGTGTGTGTGTAAAATTCTATATAAATTAGTAATAATTCAGATCAAATAGATAATCCATAAGTAATGGCATCCATACGGTTTCCATCTGAAAGGAAATAGTATGCCTTACGTCTACCGATGGGTTCAAAGCCTGCCTGAAGGTATAATACTTTGGCGGGATTGTTCTCGCGCATCTCAAGAAAAATTCGCGATGCCCCTCGAGCGCGCGCGTCAACCTTCAATTGCGACAGCATTTTCTGTGCCGTACCCTGTCTTCGATACTTTGGATCGACCGCGATCAGCAGAAGCTCTTCTTCGCCCGGAGCATGGCGCGTTATAAGAAAGCCTGTGGCTGTTTCATCTTGGCTGTCGCCAGTATTGAGAATGGCAAAAGTATTGGGAAGAAGAAGCGCATCTTCGACTTGGCGCCTGTTCCATGCTTCGCCCCATTGCGGGTCAAAGGCGGTCTCCATAACCGCCATGATCTGATCGACTTGGCTGATCTTGTTCATCCGGTTGGCAACTTCGCATCAGGCCCGCGGCCATAGATCGGCGCAAGGTTGGTCGTCAGGAGGGCTTCGCGGAGCAGGTAGGTCTTGCGGGCATCGGGCAGTATACTGAGTGCCACGCTCTGACCTCCCAATTGATCAGCCATTTCCTGCGCCCGATTTCCTGCAATGACTTGGTAGTTACAGACAGCGACGGCTTCATCGGGCGTAAGTGACTGCACTTCGCTTTCAGGATTGCTGCCATGCGAATAGTTCTGAACGAACCATTCGCCATGCCCGCCATTCATACAGACCATTAACGGCGCATCCGGTCGCTCGCTCTGAGCCATTGCTGCGAGCAGCGTGAGTGTTGGATAACCTTGCACATCAGCATCCCATGCAAGGCCCAGTGCGCGCGCTGCCGCGATCCCGATCCTGACGCCGGTAAAGCTACCCGGGCCAAGCGAGACCAGGATACGGTCCGCTTTGCCATTGTCAGGCAGCGCTTCGATCATCGGCACGAGCCGTTCGGCATGACCGCGGCCCAATACAACATGTTGGCCCGCCAGCAATTGGTCTCCCTCGAACAGGGCGACCGAGCAGGCCTCAGTTGCTGTTTCGATTGCGAGTGTTCGTTTGGGCGTTCGCATGGAAGTTGCGATGCCTCAAGCGGCCAAACGCTTCAAGTCAGACGATCGTGTTGAACGTGTCAAAATCCGGCCTTGGGCTGCGATCAAAGATGCTTTCCGGATCGCCATAGCCCACCGAGCAGATGAAATTGACGCGGTGACGCGTTTCATCGGCGAAGAATGCGGCGTTGACTGCATCTGCGTCGAAGCCGGACATTGGCCCACAATCGAGCCCGACCGCGCGCGCCGCCAGCATCAGATAGGCGCCCTGAAGCGTGGAATTGCGGAACGCGCCTTCCTTGCGGCCTTCTTCGTCGCCTTCGAACCAGCTTTTCGCGTCGGTATGCGGAAACAACCAAGGCAGCTCTTCATGGAAATCAATATCGTAACCGATCACGGCAGTCACTGGCGCAGCAAGGATTTTTGCCTTGTTGCCTTCCATGGCGCAGTCCGCAAGTGCCCGTTTTTGTTCGTTAGATTTGACCCAGACAATCCGCACAGGTTGCATGTTCGCCGATGTCGGCGCCATTTTCAGTAGGTCCCAGATCGCATGCAATTGCGCATCAGTCACCGGCTTGTCGAGCCAATCATTATAGGTGCGCGCTTCGTTGAACAGCTGATCGAGCGCGTCGACAGACAACACGGTTCCGTGAAATTGCTTGGTCATCAATCGTCCTTGAATGTTAGGCTGCGCGCACTTCCAGCACCTCGGGAACATAATGCTTCAACAGGCCTTCGATGCCGTGCTTGAGCGTCGCCGTGCTCGAAGGGCATCCCGAGCATGCCCCATGCAGGGTTAGGTAGACCACGCCGTCCTTGAAACCGCGATAGGCGATATCGCCGCCGTCACCGGCAACCGCAGGGCGCACTCGCGTTTCGAGCAATTCGTTGATCTGAGCCACGACGTCCGCATTGGCCGGATCATCTTCGACAATAAGTGTGTCTGCTTCGTCTGCGGGGATTGATATCCCCGATGCGTCACCGCCAGCAAAAAGCGGCGCTTCTGAAACGAAATGGTCGAGCAGGATCGCGACCACTTGCGGCTTCAAATCGCTCCAACTGACGCCGGGCGCTGATGTGACGCTGATGAAGTCTGCTCCAAAAAAGACATTGGTGACTTCGCCGGTGTCGAAGATGGCCTGCGCCAAGGGGCTCGCTTCGGCGGCCTCGGGTGTCGCAAATTCGCGCGTTCCTGCGCTCATGACCTGCCGGCCAGGCAGGAATTTGAGGCTGGATGGGTTGGGTGTCGTTTCGGTTTCAATGAACATAGGTGTGAATGTAGGCGCGACGCAGCCTGCCGACAAGGCAGCAAAGCTTGGCGATCATTCACTATCCCTTCACTTGTTGCGCCCCTATAGTGGATTTCATGAAATCAATTGCCGGCGCATTTGGCGCAATCATTCTCCTTTCAACTCCGGTTGTGTTTGCCTCTGGGCTCTTGGCTCAGGATATTGCGGCAACGCAGCAATCCGCGCCTGATCCGCAATTCCTTCAGGCCGAAGACGAAACACCGTGGCTGTATGAAGGCAGCAATGTTCCGGTGGACCGCGAATGGCAGTTCGGCGAGATCGACAATGGCTTGCGCTATGCAGTGCGCAACAATGGCGTTCCGCCGGGTCAGGTTTCGATCCGCGTTCGCATCGATGCCGGCTCCTTGCATGAAGAAGATAGCGAGCAGGGATTTGCGCATTTGCTAGAGCATATGCTGTTCCGTGAAAGCAAATACCTTGGTGTGGGCGAAGCGATCCCTCGCTGGCAGCGGCTGGGCGCGACGCTGGGGCATGACACCAATGCGAGCACCAGCCCCACTGCTACGGTCTACAACATCAATTTGCCCGCATTTACACCAGCGAATCTTGAAGAGAGCTTCAAATTGCTGTCGGGCATGATCCGCGAACCTGTGTTGAGCGATGCCAATGTTGCAGCAGAGGTGCCGATCGTGCTCGCCGAAATGCGCGAGCAGGGCGGGGCGCAGCAAAGGGTCAGTGAGAAAACGCTGGAAACGCTGTTTGCCGGACAACGCCTGGCCAACCGACGACCGATTGGCACGCCGGAAACGCTGGGCGCAGCAACGGGCGAGACTGTTCAGGCCTTCCATGCGCGCTGGTATCGGCCCGAGAACGCCGTGATAGTTGCAGTGGGCGATGTTGACCCGCTGCTCCTGGCTGAACTGATCGAAACCTATTTCGGAGATTGGCAGGGGGAGGGGCCCTTGACCCCTGCTCCCGACTTTGGCGATCCGATCCCGCCGGCTGGTTCAAGCGGCGGTACGCCGGTTGGCGAGCTTGCCGTCATTGCAGAGCCGGACATGCCGCGCAGCCTGACCTATGCAGTGATGCGCCCGTGGCGCCCGGTGCAAGACACCGTGGTCTACAACGAAGGCCTGATGATCGAAGCCATTGCGCAGGCGATCATCAATCGCCGACTAGAGACCCGCGCACGCAGCGGGGGAAGCTTCCTCTATGCGCAAGTCCAGCAAGACGACATTTCCCGCTCTGCCGATGCGACGATTATCAGCTTCGCGCCTTTGGGCGGGGACTGGAATGCAGCTCTGGCCGACGTTCGCGGGGTGGTCGCGGATGCATTGGCTACACCGCCCAGCCAGGAAGAGATCGACCGCGAGGTCGCTGAATTCGACATCGCCTTTGCCAGCGAGGTCGAGCAATCCCGCGTGACTGCAGGCGGGCGGCTGGCTGACAATATCGTGCGCGCGGTTGATATTCGCGAGACGGTTGCGTCGGCGCAGGTTGCGCTCGACATCTTTCGCGGGACCAATCCGCGTTTCAATCCCGCTGAAGTTTTCGCTGCAACGCAAAAGCTGTTCGAGGGCGACGTTGTTCGCGGCGTCTATGTAACACCTGTTAGTGGCGAAGCCGAAGAGGCAGCTTTGCGTTTGGCGTTGGCCCGCGACACATCGCCCGATGAAAATGCGCGGTTGGCCAACAGGACAATCTCATTCGACGAATTGCCTGCGATCGGGACGGTGGGGACGATTGTGGAGCGCAAGGACATTGGCCTGCTGGACATTGAGCAGCTGACATTTGCCAATGGTGTGAATGTCATCTTGTGGTCGAACAATGACGAGCCCGGCCGCGTGTCGGCCAAGGTTCGGTTTGGCGCGGGCTATCGCGCATTCGAGGCCGAAGACGCACCTTATGTTTCGCTCGGCGAAATCGCGCTTGTATCCTCGGGTCTGGGCGAGATTGACGAAAATGATCTCGATCGTCTCGCAAACGGTCGCAAAATGGGCTTCGATTTCTCGATCGAAGACGCGGTTTTCACATTCACGGCGCAAACCCGTTCCGAAGATGTGCAAGATCAGCTTTATCTGTTCGCGGCCAAACTGGGCATGCCGCGCTGGGATCCCAATCCGGTATTGCGTGCCAAGGCGGCAGCAGAGATCGGTTATGCGTCCTACTCATCCAGCCCGGCTGCCATGATCTCGCGCGATCTGGATTATCTCTTGCGTGACAAGGATGAACGGTGGGCCACATCGACACCGGAAATGATGGCAAAGGTAACACCGGAGGGTTTCCGCGAGGTGTGGGAGCCTCGCCTTAAAGAAGGGCCGGTTGAAGTTTTGGTATTCGGCGAATTTGACCGCGAGGCTGTGGTCCAGACCTTACGCGAAACCTTTGGTGCCTTGCCAGCGCGCGTGCCGTTGACGCCGGAAATCGCCAATCGTTTGCCAGCATTCCCTGCACCTGACGCGCCGACCGAGGTGTTGACTCATCGCGGCGATGCCAACCAGGCCGCAGCGGTCATCGCTTGGCCCACTGGAGGCGGCACTATTCGTCTGCGCGAATCTCGCCAGCTCGAAATCCTGACAGAGATATTCAACAATCGCCTGATGGATGCGCTGCGAGAGAAGCTGGGCGCTAGCTATGCGCCGCAAGCTATCTCTCGCTGGCCGGCCGACATCCCGCAAGGCGGGACAATAATGGCGCTGGCTCAGCTGGAGCCGCAAGATGTTCCAGTGTTCTTCGCTGGGGCTAACCAGATCGCAAAGGATCTGGCCGAAACAACCCTGACAGAAGAGGAAATCGCGCGTGCCACGCAGCCATTGGGGCAACTCTACAGCAGGGCGGCGACCAGCAACTTCTTCTGGCTGCTGCAATTGGAAGGTGCCAGCACTGATCCCAAGCGGGTAAAGCTGGTGCCAACCTTGATCGGAGACTATTCCAGCACGCGGCCTGAAATAATGCAATTGCTAGCGCGACGTTATCTGGCGGCGCGTCCCGGATGGCAATTGGCGGTGATTCCGGACGGGCAGGAATTGGCGGAAACTGCGCCTACAATCTGGCCAGCGGCGCCTGCTGTAATGGGCCGATAGACAAGCAAAGCTTGGGTCATGACGTGAAATTTTGTTAGCTTTTGCCCATATTGTGCTTTGTGCTTCTTAGTCCGGGCGTGTTACCGCTCTGGCTGAATTTAAATGGAATGAGAATGTGACAGTGGCGCACAACTGGAAACCCGACGGCTGGAAAGCCCATGAAGCGCGGCATTTGCCGCATTACGAAGACGCAGCTGAACTGGCCGAAGCGGAAGCGACGCTGTCCGTCTATCCGCCACTGGTCTTTGCCGGCGAAGCGCGTGCGTTGAAGGCGGATCTGGCAGACGTGGCCAACGGCCATGCATTCCTGTTGCAGGGCGGTGACTGCGCGGAAAGCTTTGCCGAATTCCACCCGAACAATATCCGCGACACTTTCCGCGTGCTGTTGCAGATGGCGGTTGTGATGACCTTCGCCAGCAAACGCCCAGTGGTGAAGGTCGGCCGCATGGCTGGCCAGTTTGCCAAGCCGCGCAGCTCCGCAACGGAAACGCAAGGCGATCTGACATTGCCGAGTTATTTCGGTGACAACATCAACGGGATCGATTTCGATCCGGTGCAGCGCCGCAATGACCCGGCGCGGATGGTAAAGGCCTATTCACAAGCGGCCGCGACGCTCAATCTGCTGCGCGCGTTTGCCGGTGGCGGCTATGCCAACCTGCGTCAGGTGCACCAGTGGACGCTCGATTTCATGGGGCGCACGCCCTGGGCGGAAAAGTTCGCGGAAACCGCTGACAAGATTGGCGACGCGCTCGATTTCATGGAAGCTTGCGGCGTTGATCCGGCGACTGTCCCGCAATTGCAGGGCACCAGTTTTTACACCAGCCACGAAGCGCTGCTGCTGCCATACGAGCAAGCTCTGACGCGGCAAGATTCTCTGACTGGAGATTGGTACGCCACCAGCGCGCATATGGTCTGGATCGGCGATCGCACACGCTTCCCGGGCAGCGCGCACATTGAATTTGCGCGCGGCATCGGCAATCCGTTGGGTATGAAGTGCGGACCGTCGCTCGAACCGGACGCTCTGCTTGAACTGCTCGACGTGCTCAATCCATCGCGAGAAGCGGGCCGGATCACGCTGATCAGCCGCTTCGGCCATGACAAAGTAGAAGACGGTCTGCCAAAACTGGTGCGCGCGGTGAAACGCGAAGGCCATCCGGTGGTTTGGAGCTGTGATCCGATGCACGGCAATGTCATCAAGTCGGACAGCGGCTACAAAACCCGTCCGTTTGATCGCATTCTCTCGGAAGTGAAGGGCTTCTTCAACGTGCATCGCGCGGAAGGGACTCATCCGGGCGGCATCCATATCGAGATGACCGGGCAGGATGTAACCGAATGTGTCGGTGGGGCAGTGGCGATTACAGATGAGGCGCTGGGCGATCGCTATCACACCCATTGCGATCCGCGTTTGAATGCGGCGCAGTCGCTAGAGCTGGCATTCCTGATCGCGGAGATGCTCAACCAGCAAGTGAACGAGCAACAGGCCAACGCGGCCTGACCAGCATTTGCCACCTTCAGTCGCTGGGCATGCCTTTCAATTGTAACGCCTTTCGGGCATGATCTTGCCAGCACAAGCTGACGCGGGAGAAGTAAGGTGCCTGAATCGCTTGCCAGCGCTGTTGTTGATGGGGCGGCTGGGCTAGCCGATAGATTTCGCGCAACACGGCGTTTGAGCAAAGCGTTGGTTGCGCCGCTCAGCGATGCCGACGCCACTATCCAGTCGATGGAAGACGCCTCGCCAGCGAAGTGGCATCTGGCCCACACGACATGGTTCTGGGAAACATTCCTGCTGCGCGATCATGCGCGCGGGTATCAGCTGTTCGACGAACAGTATCCATTCCTGTTCAACTCCTACTACGAAGCAGAGGGCGAACGGATTGCCCGTTTCTCGCGCGGGATGCTGTCGCGCCCGACTTTGGAGCAAATCCTCGAATGGCGATCACATGTTGACGCTGCGATGGAGCGTTTACTTGATGATCCGGCGCACAGCGATCTGATTGAACTGGGTATCGCGCATGAACAGCAGCACCAGGAATTGCTGCTGACAGATATCAAGCATGCGCTGTTCCAGAACCCGCTCGGCCCAGCGATGTTCGACGGCGCTTTACCAGCATCGGGATCAGCGAAAGAAGGCTGGCACGAACATCCCGGCGGTATCGCAATGATTGGGTACGAAGGCAGTGGCTTTGCGTTCGACAATGAAGGGCCATGCCATCGGGTCTTGCTGGAACCCTTTGCACTGTCAAAACGGCTTGTGACCAATCGCGAATGGACAGAGTTCATTTCGGATGGCGGTTACACCAATCCTTCGCTTTGGCTGTCTGATGGTTGGGCCTGGGTACGAGGCAATCGCATCTCTGCGCCGCTTTATTGGCGCGAAGGCGAGCAATTCACTCTGAACGGATGGCAGGATCGCGATCCCGGCGCGCCGGTCACGCATATCTCCTATTTCGAAGCTGATGCCTTTGCCAGCTGGGCTGGTAACCGATTGCCGACCGAGTTCGAATGGGAAGCTATGGGACAGGCACAAGACTCTGCGGCAGGTAACCAGCTGGATGATGCAAGCGGGGTGCAACCCACTGGCGGCGACAGTCTGTTCGGCGATTGCTGGCAATTCACCCGCTCGGCCTACTTGCCGTACCCCCGTTTCAAGCCCGCGCCGGGCGCAGTGGGCGAATACAATGGCAAATTCATGAGCGGCCAGTTCGTGTTGAAAGGTGCCAGCTGCGCTACGGTGCGCGGGCACTCGCGCGCCTCCTATCGTAATTTCTTCTACCCGCATCAGCGTTGGCAATTCACTGGCCTGCGCTTGGCAAAGGACTTTTGATGAACGCGTCTGAAGGCATGAGGCTGGTCAATCTTGACGAAGATGGCGTGGACCGCGCGTTCAGGCAGGACGTTTTGGCAGGGCTGAAGCAAGTCCCCAAGGCGATCCCGGCACGCTGGCTATATGACGATGCCGGTTCACAATTGTTTGAGGAAATCACGCAGCTGCCCGAATATTATCCGACACGCGCGGAGACCGATATTCTGAAAACGCGCGGCGGTGAATTCGCGGAATTGATCGGGCCGGGCAGGGCAGTGGTCGAATTCGGCTCTGGCAGTTCCGTTAAAACTCCGCTGTTGCTGTCTGCTATTGCGCCTGCGGCCTATGTGCCGCTTGATATCTCTGGTGACTTCCTGCGCGCTTCGTCCGCTGAGCTTGCAGCCAAGTTTCCTGGCCTTCCCGTCTATCCGGTCGAGGCGGATTTCATGCGCAAGGTCGCACTGCCTGATGCAGTTTCAGACATGCCCAAACTAGGTTTTTTCCCGGGTTCCACCATCGGCAATATGGTCGCGCGGACTGCAGTGGATCTGCTGCGAACAATGCGCGAAACGCTGGGCGAGGGCTCAAAGCTCTTGATCGGTATGGACCTGATCAAGGATCCCGATGTCCTGATCGCGGCCTATGATGATGCGGCGGGTGTAACCGCTGAATTCAATTACAACCTTGTCCGCCGGATCAATCGTGAGCTCGATGCGGACATCCCGGTCGATGCCTTGCAGCACGAGGCGCGATGGAACGATGAATTTGCGCGGATCGAGATGCACTTGGTCGCGCAAAAAGACATTAGCTTCAGCGTTTCAGGCCAGCCATTTGCGCTGGCTCAAGGCGAGAGCTTGCACACTGAAAACAGCCACAAATTCAGCCGACGCACGGGGAACACATTACTGTTGGCAGGTGGGTGGACACCAACACATCGATGGCTTGATAGCAAGGAGCGCTTCTCGCTCGTGTTGGCCGACGCGACAATCCCGCGCAGCGCACCCTAGTTGGCAGCAGATGGACCTGCGCCCATTAGCTTCCTATATTCCGGTGATGTCGATCAAGGCCGTCTGGGAATATCTGGCGATGACCATTTCCGCGATCCCGCGTTCGGGATTGCTGTTGATGGTGGTCGCGGCAATCGCCGTAAGCGCCATCGGATCGCTAATGGTTCGCCGCAAGGTGCCTCTGGGGCTGATGGTTCGGCGCGCTAGCACGGTTGTATTGGGCGGCGTTCTGCTGGTCGTTGTGTTGCAATTGTCGCGCTTCGATTCCCGGCTGGAGATAGCTGTTCCGCAGTTTGGCTTGCCCGAACAGATCGTTGAAGGCGGCGAAACCCGCATCCCCATGGCACCTGACGGGCATTTCTGGCTGCGCGCACAGATTAACGGCGTGCCGGCAAATTTCCTCGTCGACACGGGCGCTACGCTAACGGCCATTTCTCAGGATCTGGCGGATCGCGCAGCGATCGAGCCACGACCTGGCGGATTGCCCGTTACCATCAACACCGCCAACGGCCCCGTCTCAGCTGAACTGTCCACTATTGGTGAAATGCGCTTTGGCAGTGTGGCCGCCCGCGGGCTCGACGTAGTAATCGCTCCGTCTCTTGGTCAGACCAATGTTGTCGGGATGAATTTGCTATCGCGGCTCGCGTCATGGCGCGTTGAGGGCAACACCATGATTTTGGTGCCTAATAATCCGCAGCCCGAATCTGATCAGCGCTAGCCAGGCAAGGGAGGCAGAGGCTGTGGCAGGGCGGAAATCCGTTCTGCAAGGAAGTCGAATACCAGTCGGATGCGGCGGCTTGTCTTCAGTTCGCGGTGCGAGACGAGCCAAAGCTGGTAAGCAAATCCAGGCATAAACGGGGCAGCGCGTTCAACGCCGGGTTCAGCATCGCCGCGGGACTCGGAGTTCACGCCAATGCCCATGCCAGCCTTTGTCATTTCCCACATCGCAACATGGGAATTGGAGATGCTGACAATGTTGCCACTCTCGACCGGTAGGCCAAGCCCCTTGAGACCGGCCAACCAGCGGCCATCGTCGTCAAAGCCAAGCATTTTTGCGTCCAGAAAGTCGTCCGGAGACTGCGGCCTCCCATGGCGCTCGAGATAGCTTGTAGCAGCATAGAGATGCGCCACGTCTTCTCGAACCAGCCGGGCAAACAGGTCAGGAGATGTGGGCCGCCCGTTGCGCAGCGCAATGTCTGCTTCGCGTTTGCGCAGATCACTGACTGAATCCGTGGCTAGCAATTCAATGCGTATCCCGGGCTGCAACTCGCGAAGCTCGGCAAGGATGTCGACCAGCAAATAGACGCAATCTGTTTCAGTGGCGCTGATCCGAACTGTGCCTTCGATCGACTGGGCATTGCCGGATGCGGTCAAAGCAACTTTGTTGGCTGCTTCACCCATCAACCGCACGTGTTCCGCAAGCGCTAGCCCCGTCTCGGTCAGGATCACGCCATTCGCGGCCCGGTCAATCAATGTGACACCAAGTTCTTCTTCCAATGATGCGATCTGGCGGCCTATGGTTGGTTGAGCCAAGCCCAGTTCGCGTGCCGCGCCTGAAAGCGAGCTTTGTTCTGCCACCACCAGGAAAGCCTTGGCTCTATTCCAGTCAAAATTAGCGTTCTTCCAATCCATGCATTTTTGCATAGACCATAGGCTGAAAAAGGCAATTCCTATTCATTTCTGTTTGTCTATCTGGTGGCATCAGAACTCATGGAGAATGGAAATGACAACGATCGATCTGCATTCGGACAGTGATGCACGCAGTGGACGCCTGTGGGATCGGTTTGCTGAAGGCTATGCGGCCAAGCCGATTGAGGACATGCAGTCCTACCACCGAAAACTTGCGCTATCGCAGCAATACTTCCGCCCGAACATGCGGTTGGTGGAGTTCGGTTGTGGAACAGGCGGAACTGCAATCGCCCACGTACGCCACGTTTCCCACGTCACGGCAGTCGATGTTTCAGAGAAGATGCTGGAATTCGCGAAGATAAATGCGGCGGAAGCTGGCGTCGACAATGTGACATTCAGGGCTACCTCAATCGAAAGTTTTGAGGCCGTTGATGGCAGCTATGATGCTGTATTGATGCTCAGCCTGCTGCATTTGCTGGAAAACCCCGGCGCTGCTTTGGACAAGGCGCACCGGCTTCTCAAACCCGGTGGCTTGCTGATCACCAGCACAGCGTGCCTTGGTGATAGTATGCGCTGGCTCGGCATGATTGCTCCGGTCGGCGCAGCATTGGGCCTGATACCCAAAGTCCAGTTCCTGTTCGTGGAAGAATTGCGCGGCGAGATCGCAGACCGTGGATTTGCCAGCCTGGAAGAGTTCAATCAGGGCGACAATCGCACCTACTTTCAAATCGCGCGCAAGCTTGCGTAGCGATCCGGGCGGCTGGTCACCCCCCAAGTACCTCGCTTTTGGCCAGCCGCCCACCCTCACTGATCGACCGACATTTCACTAGTGGATCGTATTTCTTTGCCCAGCTAGCCCTTACCGCGATGATCGTGGGAGAGCGCGCATGAAAGAACTGTTTGATCTTACTGGAAAGGTTGCCGTTGTTACGGGAGCAGGTCGCGGCATTGGAGAAGGTATCGCCACGCTGCTGGCAGATGCCGGTGCTGATGTGGTTTGCGCGGCGCGCTCTACCGACCAAATCGAACATACCGCCAAGCTGATCAATGAAAGTAATTCCGGCGGGCGCGCGGTCGCGCAAAAGACCGATGTGTCAAGCGAGGAAGATATGGAAGCGCTGGCTCAGCGCGCGATCGACGAATTCGGGCGGCTAGATATCTGGATTAACAATGCCGGTGGATCGCTGGTTTCCGCACCGCTGACTGAGCTTGATCCGGCAGAATGGGATAAAACACTGGCCGTCAATCTGACGTCGGTTTTCTGGGGCGTGCGTGCGGCGGCCAAGCACATGAAAAACGGCGGCTCGATCGTGAACACGTCATCGATGGCGGGGCGCGATCCGTTTCCCGGAAGCGGGCATTACAGCGCAGCAAAGGCTGGCGTGAACATGCTGACCAAAACGCTCGCGCTGGAGCTTGGACCCCAGAAAATTCGCGTCAATGCGATCTTGCCGGGATTTGTGCCGACAGACACAGTGAAGAAAGCGCTGAACATGTCAGACGAGGATTTCGGGCCTCTGCTGGAACAGCTCAATTTGCCTGCGGGCCGGTTGGGCACTCCGCGTGATATTGCCGCCTGCGTACTCTACCTTGTGGGCGATTCAGGCGAATGGGTAACCGGCCAGAACTTGTGTGTAGCCGGAACGGTTTGATTCCGTTCTAAAGGGGGGAGAGGTCCGCACCGCCGCAATGGTTCAATTGCGGGGCAATCGCGCGTCGCGACCCGAGTGCTCTTGCCTGGTTGGGGTTCGATGCGGACCACAGAGACGGTCGTTATGCGGCCGCCTCGCAACCATGAATGTCTACATCAAGCTGCTACCTTCTTGAGCTGAGAGACGTTTGTCGGGATGTGGGAAGCGCGCCACTCACCATCGTCTTGCGACAATGCCGGATCTGTAATGCTGACAAAGTCCTTTGACGCTTCAATTCTCGCGAGATTGGGGGTGGGCATCAGCAGCAGCTTGATGAACGCCCACAGGCCCCGGCTGACCTTGCCAAATCCTGGATCGGTGGCTCGCCGCAGCGCTACATAACGCGCTGCGATATCTTCAAAACGCTCGGGCTTCGAACCGCCAACCCGCTCGACATCGTCAGTCGGTGCATTGATCGCGAAAGTGCCGCGGCGATATTCGTCTGCGTAGATGTAGAGTTGCGACACCGCAGCATCTGAATAATTCGATGGCGGATTGGCCTTGAGCGCCTTCAGCATCATCTTTGGCGGCACATTGTTATACGCAACCTTGCGGCCCAGGGCTTTGCCCATCGCTGCCGCTATCTCGTTTGGTGACATGAGTTCTGGCCCGGTGGGGCGGTAAGTCCTGCCGGCATGCTTCTCAGGAAATGCCAGTGCCGCAGCAACCACTCTGGCGATGTCTTCATTGGATGGCGGCGCGTTTGTTTTGGTATCGCCATCACCCAAAGGCATTGGAAGCATGCCAAGGCTCGCCGCCATGTCGAGCACCATCAGATAATTGTCAGCGAACCAGCCGGGATTTACACGAGTGACTGTCGCACCGGGCAAGTGGTTAATCAGGACATCGGAGATATAGACTTCGCGGGTGAACAGCGAGGGATGATCCGCGCTGGTCAGCCATTGGCCAAGTGTCACTACATGCTCGATCTTCGCTTCGGCGGCCGCCGCGGTGAATACAGCGTTGAAATGCAGGCCGTTCGGCGCGGTTGGGGCGCATTGGTACGCGCGCTTTGCCCCGGACATCGCCTTGCGCATGTCAGTGATAGAATACTGATTGCCGACGAAAACATCCGCCCCGGCGGATCGAAGTTCGTCTGCGCGCTGATCATCACGACGGACGAATGCGGTCACCGGAAATCCCAGTTCCCGCAGGAAGATTGCCGTGGGCAAGCCGGTTTTTCCGGCGGCGCTGGTGACAAGAATTCTGGGCTTGCTCATTGACCGTGTTCCTTGCCTTCCAGCTCAGCCAGCCGATGTTCGACACGCGCCAATCTCGCCTCGAGTATCTCGGTAGGTGACATGTCCATCGCTTCTATGGTTTCGACGGCGCGGCGCTTGAACCGGCTCCAGCCGCTTTCAGTGGAATTGGGCCCGTGCATTGGGGGCATCCTTTCATAGTTTAGATGATAACTATAATCTTATTGCATAGATGACAGCTATAATCTATAGGTCAAGCACAAATTTGCGGAGGTGCACTGTGCGTCGTACAAAAGAAGAGGCAGCCGAAACCAAGGCTCAGATCATCGCCTGTGCTGCGACGCTGTTTCGCGAAAACGGAATAGCGCGAACCAGTGTGGCCGATGTCATGCAGGCGGCGGGGCTGACTCACGGCGGTTTCTACCGGCACTTCGGGTCGAAGGATGAGTTGGCCGATGCAGCGATGGTGCACGCCTTTGCTGGAACAGTGCAGGATCTGGGATCCGTCTTCGCTGAACATGAAGCCGCGGCAGAACGAATCCGAGCATTTGAGGACTATTATCTCTCTGCGCGCCACGTCGCCAATAAAGCGGGAGGCTGCCCGGCGGCTGCGTTGGCTGGGGAAGTGAGCTGTGCAAACGACGAGACTCGAAGTGTATTCAGCAAAGGTGTGAACACCATGGTCGCTCAACTCGAAAACAATCTCGACGGCGATTCTGGTGCGAAGCGGCAGGCTGCGTTGCGCAGTTTCGCGACGCAGTTGGGCGCGGTTGTGCTCGCGCGCGCGACGACATCTGAATTGGCTGATGAAATACTCGAAGCATGCCGCGCGGGCAATCAAGACCGCGCAAAGTAGAGGCGGTCCTGGACATAAGTGGCTGGGGTGGCAGGATTCGAACCTGCGCATGCCGGTACCAAAAACCAGTGCCTTACCACTTGGCTACACCCCAGCAGAGGGGCGCTCTATAACGGCTTGTGCGCGGATGTGAAGTGCAAACGCGCTGTTTTATGCAGGCCTTTGTCTGAGTGTCTACGCAGGCCTCGCGCGGCGCTGAGCCAATTCGCTTTCTATTGCCGCCAAAGTGCGTCGATCGATGTTGTAAAACAGCATCGCGATCCCGCCAGGAACCAGAACAATCGCCGGGATAATCGCGAAAGCGAGGTTGATTCCCATTATGGCGCTTTCGGATTGCTGCTCCCCCGCGACAAAGCCGGTCATGCTCATGATTAGACCGGGTAGAGCGAGACCAAATGCAACGCCGGTCTTCACAGCGAAGATTGATGCGGCGACCACCAGCGCTGTCATCTGCTTACGCGAACGCCAGTCGACATATTCCGCGATATCCGTGAACATCGCGTAGGCCAGAACCATCAGCATGCCGAAGCCGGTCCCAACTCCAAATTGTACAAATGTTTGCAGCCATACAGCGTCCAGCGGCATGGCGTAGAACAGTATGATCGCCGAAGCTTTTAGTGCCCCGGCAAAGATCACGAGATGCGATTTTTCAAACCGCCGCTGCAGGAAATTGGCGAAGATCACGCCTGTGATCTGACCTATCGCCAAAGCAGTCAGGAAAAGCGCGGGGCGATCAAGAAACGCGAGGACCGGCGAGCCATCGTCGCCTGCAACATACTCGAAAAAGAACAGCGCGCTGGCTTGTCGGGCGGCAATTGCTGTGACGCCCAAGATCGCGGCTATTGCCACCGCGATCCACGGACCGGTCACGACCAGTTCCTTGAAATCACCCAGAATGGATCCGTTTTCCTGGGTCGGCTCGATCCGTTCCTTGGTGGTGAAGAACGTTGCCAAGAGGCAAAAGAATGAAACGCCTGCAATGCACGCCATTGTCCACATAATGCCGCTTGCCTCGTCTCCGCCACCCAGTTCGCGCACCAGCGTTGTTCCAAGAACACCAATCAAGATCCCCGACATGGCCGAGAAGAACATACGGTATGCGGTAACGCTGCCACGTTGTTCGGCGCTGGGAGATATCACACCCAGCAGACCGCCGTAGGGCACGTTCACGAAGGTGTAGACCAGCATCGCAAGCGTGTAGGTGACATAGGCCCAGATCAGCAGGCCGGTTGGGCTCAGATCTGGCGCTGCAAATACCAATACGCCAAAAAAGCCAAACGGCACCGCTCCAAAGAGCATGTAGGGCCGGTATCGGCCCCAGCGGCTGCGCGTGCGGTCAGAAATTGCGCCCATCATCGGGTCAGTCACCGCGTCGACCAGCTTGGTCAGGAGCAACATCAAACTGATCGCGGCAGGCGCCAGACCGTTCAGATCGACCAGAAAATAGAACAGGAAAAAGCCGAAAAAGTTGAGATAGAGCCCGGAGGCAAGGTCTCCCACGCCGTAGCCCAGCTTCTCTTTCAGCTTGATGCGCTCAGGCGGGACGTGGTCCAATCAGCACTCCAATAACGGCTTGGCGGCCCAGGCAAAAACCCTGAGCCACCAAACCCTAACGCACTGACTGCGTCAAATATCCCGGATCAAATATCCTTGCCTTCAAAATCCGCTGCCGAGTGGCGTTCAAGAAGTTGCTGGTTCTCTTCGCCCCAGGTTTTGTTGACGATGCGGCCACGCTTCACTGCGGGGCGTGCGGAAATTTCCTTCACCCAGCGGCCAACGTTTTTATACTCGTCGATCGAGAGGAAGGTCTTGGCATCGTTGTAGATATCGCCAGTGGTGAAGGGCGCGAGCCAGGGGAAGTTGGCCATGTCTGCGATGGTGTATTCGTCACCTGCCAGGAAGCGGCTTTCCGCCAGGCGCTTGTCCGCGACATCAAAGATGCGCTTTGTCTCCATCGCATAGCGATTGATCGGGTACTCATATTTCTCCGGCGCATAAGCATAGAAGTGTCCGAAGCCGCCGCCGATGAACGGGCCTGTGCCGACTTGCCATGCCACCCAGCTCAGCGTTTCAGCGCGAGCGGCGGGATCGGTTGGCAGGAATTCGCCGAATTTCTCGGCCAGATGGATCAGGATTGCGGCCGATTCAAAAACGCGAAATGGCTTGTCACCGCTGCGATCTTCCATTGTTGGGATTTTCGAGTTGGGGTTTAGAGCCACGAACCCGCTCGTGAATTGTTCGCCCTGCCTGATGTTGACCGTGTAGGCATCGTATTCCGCGCCTTTGTGGCCCAACTCGAGCAATTCTTCCAGCATGATGGTGACTTTCACGCCGTTCGGCGTAGCGAGCGAATAGAGCTGGAAGGGGTTGTCGCCGACCGGCAAGTCCTTCTCTTCGCGCGCGCCGGAAGTGGGGCGGTTGATGCTGGCAAAGCGGCCGCCGCTTTCGGTATCTGCTGACCATACTTTGGGTGGGGTGTAGGTGGGATCGGCCATATTTCTTGGTGTCCTGTCTCTTGAAGCTCTCTCTGAACTCGAGAGTTGGGGCATCGACGCTACGAGTGCAAGGCGCATGTCCCCAAGTGTCCGTCGCCAATTGCTTTCCAGAGCAGTAGCGAAACTTGCCAAATGTATCACAAAAGGATACTAGATTCGATATGCATTTGGCTGGATACAAGATTCGCGCCTGGCGTGACGCGCACAAGCCGCCGCTGTCAGCGGAGGAATTTGGCATTCGGTTTGGCGATCCCTGGCCAAGCAGGACTGTGTATGGCTGGGAATCCAAGGGGAAGGTTGCCCGTCCACCGGTCCAAAGACGCTTGGCCGATCTGGGCATATGCTCGCCCGAAGACTGGCTTGAGCCAGCTCCCGAGCAGGATACTGACAATTCTCTAATAGTATCAAAAAATGATCAATCAGATCGGAATACTGGTGATCACCCCTTCTTCGACCTGCACCAGCACGGGATGGTTCGTGTCGCGACGAGTACGCCGAAAACGCGCACTGCGGACATTGATTACAACGTAGATGGAATTCTGGCCGAGGCCGAACGCGCGCACGAGGCGGGGGTCGATCTTGTCGTTTACCCAGAGCTTTGCGTGTCATCCTATGCAATCGATGATCTGCATTTGCAGTCCGCTTTGCTGGATGCAGCGGAAGCTGGTGTTGCTCGCATTGTCGCCGCGAGTGCCGACATTGATCCTGTGCTGCTGATCGGTGCGCCGCTGCGGCACAATGGACGTGTCTATAACTGTGCGGCGGTTGTCGCGCGCGGGCAATTGCTGGGCGTTGTGCCGAAAAGCTTCCTGCCCAACTATCGCGAATATTACGAGAAGCGGTGGTTTGCGCATGGGCGAGAGATCAGGGGGATGGAGATCGCCGTGGCGGGGCAGACCGTGCCTTTCGGTGTTGACCTGATTTTTACGGCATCGAACTTGTCCGGGTTCAAGCTGCATGTCGAAATTTGCGAGGATTACTGGGCGCCAACGCCGCCATCGACGCAAGGGGCGCTGGCAGGTGCAACCGTGCTCGCTAACCTCTCTGCCAGCAACATAACCATCGGCAAGTCGGATGAGCGCCATCTTTTGGCGAGGGCGCAAAGTTCGCGCGCAGTCGCTGCCTATCTCTATTGCGCCAGCGGACATGGCGAAAGCACCACGGATCTCGCGTGGGACGGGCAAGGCATGATCTACGAATTGGGCGACCTGTTGGCAGAAAGCGAACGCTTCAGCCTCAATGCAGAGCTGTGCATCGCGGATGTGGATTGCGAACGTATCCTTGCAGAGCGTGCACGGATGCAGACGTTTAACGACGCCGCCGAGGCGGCAGGGCGCCCAGAGGACAGTTTTCGCACAATCAGTTTCGCATTCGCGCCCAGCGATGGTGATCGCGGTCTGGTGCGCCCGGTCCGGCGGTTCCCCTTTGTGCCCAATCGCCAGCACAAACTTGATGAAGATTGCTACGAAGCTTTCAACATTCAGGTCGATGGGCTTATGCGGCGGTTGGAGGCGACCCATGCCAAGAGCATGGTGATCGGCATATCGGGTGGTCTTGATTCCACCCACGCGCTGATTGTTGCCGCTAAATGTTGTGATCGGCTGGGTCTGCCGCGCAGCTTTATCCGTGGCTACACCATGCCGGGCTTTGCGACCTCTGATCACACCAAGTCGAACGCATGGAAGCTGATGAAGGCGCTGGGGATCACAGCGGAAGAGATCGATATCCGTCCGGCAGCGACGCGCATGCTGGAGGATATGCAGCACCCATTCGCTGACGGGGAGCCGGTCCACGATGTGACGTTCGAGAATGTGCAGGCGGGGCTGCGTACCGATTACCTGTTCAGGTTGGCGGGGCACCATTCGGGCTTTGTGATCGGAACGGGCGATCTGTCAGAACTCGCGCTTGGCTGGTGCACCTATGGCGTTGGCGACCAGATGAGCCATTACGCCGTCAATTCGGGCGTGCCGAAGACCTTGATCCAGTATCTGATACGATGGGCTGTCAGCACCGAGCAGTTCGATCCGACAACCGATGAAGTTTTGCTGTCTATCCTTGATACGGAGATTTCGCCTGAACTAGTGCCGCCGGGCGAGGGCGGTGAGATCCAGAGCACGGAAAGCATCATTGGCCCCTATGAACTGAATGACTTTTTCCTGCATCACACTATCCGCTGGGGGCAGCGGCCCAGCAAGATTGCCTTCCTTGCCTGGCACGCATGGAAGGATGCCAAGGCGGGGCTGTGGCCGGCTGAATTTCCTGAAGCAAAGAAGAACGAATATGATCTGGCCACCATTCGCGAATGGCTTGAGAAATTCATCAAGCGTTTCTTTGCGTTCAGCCAGTTCAAACGCAGCGCCATTCCCAATGGTCCCAAAGTGAGCGCGGGTGGCGCACTGTCGCCACGCGGAGACTGGCGCGCGCCAAGCGATGCGGTGGCCGATGTCTGGCTGAAGGAATTGCGCGATAAAGTGCCGGAGAGCGAGAAGCTCCCCGACACCCGATAACCCTAGGATGCGAACCGAAGGGCCTTGGTCCTTTATCCGCGATCCAGACTGAAACGGCCCGGTCCAAACGCGGCGACCATGAACATGCCGCCGCCAATGGCGAGGTTCTTGAGGAAGGAAGTCATCTCGCTTTGTTGCGCAAAATCATTGTGGAAGATGATCGCGGCGAGAATGCTGAATACGCCCAGAGCGGCAGCAGCATAGCGAGCCTTGAAACCGGCAGCGAGCAACAATCCGCCGCCAATTTCCAGCGCAACGGTGGCGAAGTAGAGGAGTTCGGGGAAGGGCAGGCCCTTGGAGCCGATGTAGCCCACAGTGCCTTCCATTCCGCTCAGCTTGCCCACGCCTGCGAGTATGAATAGCGCGGCGAGCAACACTCGGCTGATCAGCATCACAGTGTCTTGTTTTGCGTTGGCGTCTTGTGTCATTTCCCTGTCCTTTCTCGTGAACTTTTCTGATTTAGGCGGCCAAGCGCTCGACAGCTGCGTGCGCATCAGCGATCTTCTTTTCGCCGCCAGCGCCCATGATCCCGTCTGCGGCAATCACAGCGACATCGGTGATGCCGATGAAGCCGAGGAAGAATTTGAGCCATGGCGTCATGAAGTCCATGTCGCTGCCGACGGGTGTGCCGCCAGAAGCAGCCGTGATGTAAACCTTCTTGCCGGTTAGCAGGCCTTGGGGGCCATTCTCGGTGTATTTGAAAGTCGTGCCAGCGCGGGCGACCAGATCGGCCCAGGCTTTGACTGTGGCGGGTACGCCGAAGTTGTAGATCGGCACGCTGAACACGATGGCGTCGGCCGCCTGCAATTCTTCGATCAGCGTGTCTGCGATCGCTGCAAGTCCGATCTGCTCGGGGGTGCGGTCAGCGTGTGGCGCAAGGTTGGCTGCAAAACGGTCCGCATCGATGAACGGCAGATCATTCTGCGCCAGATCGCGGCGCGTGACGCTGGCTTTGTGCTGCGCTGCGAAGCCCTCGACAAGCTTGGTGCCGAGGCCGTTGGAAACGCTTTCGTCGCCGCGAATGCTGGCGGTGATGTGCAAGATGCTATTCATTGGGATGTCCTTTGCTGAGAGGGGGGTGCCGCTCCCCTCTTGGGAGGGGGAGAAGGGAGGGGAGCGGCGAGGGGTCTGGATCAGGCAGCGTCGACGAGTACGAGTTCGCTGTCTTCCAGCGCAGTGATGGTCACGCTTTCTCGCTGTGTAATCGCAACACCATCGCGGGCATTCGCTTCAACCTCTTCGACCCGAACCTTGCCGGTTGCAGGCACGAGGTAGAGGTGACGCGAGGCATCACGCGGTGTATAGGTCACGCTTTCACCGGCCTTTACCGTCGCGCCGAGCACGCGGGCATCGGTGCGGATTGGCAGTGCGTCATCATCATTTGCGACACCGCTGGCGAGCGGCACGAAATCACCTGCGCGGTCTGCCTTTGGGAACGGACGGGCGCCCCAATCCGGCTTGCCGCCGCGCTCTTCCGGGATAATCCAGATCTGGAAGATCTGCGTTTCTTCGTCTTCCAGATTGTATTCCGAATGCTGGATACCAGAGCCCGCGCTCATCACCTGAACGTCGCCCGCTTCTGTGCGGCCTTCATTGCCCATGCTGTCGCGGTGCGTGATGGCACCTTTGCGGACATAGGTGATGATTTCCATGTCGTTGTGCGGGTGAGTGGGGAATCCAGTCTTCGGAGCGATTGTGTCATCATTCCAGACCCGCAGCGAGCCCCAGTTTACCCGCGACGGATCGTGATATCCGGCGAATGAAAAGTGGTGGTGCGAATCAAGCCAACCGTGATTGGCGGCACCGAGCGAGTTGAAAGGGCGTAGTTCGATCATTTCTTGTCTCCTGTTGGAGTGACGTTGTGAGCTGCAGTTAGCCCTTGCGAATGAACAGGAAAACTGAGATAAAATTGCGCATAATGTTCAGATTATCCGAACATATGGCGTTATGCGGTTAGGCGAACCGAGCCTTGACCAGCTCCGCATCTTCCTCAGCGTTGAGGAAGAGGGCAGCTTTGGCGGTGCTGCGCGCAAGATGGGCCGCGCAGTCTCTGCAATCAGTTATGGCGTGCAACAGATGGAGACGCAGCTGGGTGTAACCCTGTTCGCGCGCGAAGGATCGCGCAAACCTGTGCTTACCGATGCGGGGCAGGGCTTGCTGGCTGAAGCGCGGGCGATCATCGATGCGTCAGACGCACTGCTCGCCAAGACGCAAAGTCTGCATGCAGGGCTAGAGAGTGAAGTCAGTCTGGTGCTTGATGTGATGATACCGGGTGCGGTGATTGCGCGGGTGCTGCAGGAATTTCGCTGCATGTTTCCGACCGTGGCGTTGCGGCTCAATATCGAAGGGTTGGGCGCGGTGGCGGCTTGTCTGCTGGGCGGCGAAGCGCAGCTTGGGGTGGCTGGCCCGGTGGTCAGCGATCACCCCGATCTGGAAAAGCAGGTCATCGGCGGGGTCGAACTGATCCCTGTGGCGGCACCGGGCCACCCACTCGCGCAAACGGGCATCAAGCCGGGCGAAAGCCGCAAGCATCTGCAGATTGTCCTGTCAGACCGATCTTCGATCACTGAAGGTCAGGAATTTGCCGTGCTCAGCCCGCAGACATGGCGATTGGGTGATCTGGGCGCGAAACATATCCTGCTGAAGCAAGGAATCGGCTGGGGCAACATGCCGCGTCATCAGGTTGCCGAAGATTTGCGTGAGGGCACGCTGGTCGAACTCGACCTGCCGGAGAAACCCGGTGCGCACTATACGCTGAGCGCGACTTGGCGGCGAGATGCGCGTCCAGGCCCGGCGACCAGCTGGGTGATCGATGCCATGCGCGATGCCTTGGCACAGTGTCCGGACTAGTTATGTGGCTTGATCGGGCCCGAAAAGGATCCGGTCGTCACCGGCCTTCCAGGGCACGAATTTCGGCATGATCGCCTTGAACAGGTCCGAGGCGAGGTGCTGTTCGAGCCATTGCTGCAAATGCGGCAGGCCCTGTACATCAAACCAGTCGCGGTCGGTGTTGGCGAATTGCCGGACAAAGGGAAACAGCGCGATATCGGCTAGCGTACGCGTGTCGCCGCAGAGGTATTTCTGACCGCCCAATCGTGTGTCGAGATCGGTCAGAATGGCCAAGCAGCTTGATCGGTGATCGTAACGGAAGGTTTCTTCATCGCCGTTCGCTTCATCGGGATAGCGCGTGGGATATTTGTAGCGGTCCAGGTGACGCTTGAACGGGCCGTCATTGCGCTCGATCAGCTCGCGATCATCGCCGGCAAGCCAGCCCTCCGGGTCATTCTTGCCGAGTGCCCAGCGCATGATATCGATACTCTCTTCGAGCAGCGGGCCATCGGCTGATATCAGCACCGGCACTGTCGCTTTGGGCGAAATTTCACGCAGCGCTTGCGGTTTGTCGGAAAGCTTCACTTCGCGCAGGATCACGCTGATTCCGGCGCTCCACAGGGCCATCCTTGCGCGCATCGCATAAGGGCACCGGCGAAAGGAATAGAGGACCGGGGGATGCTCAGTCATCGGCGGTTTCTTTTGCGTCTCGCTCCAGCCGCTTGCCGACATGTTCTTCACCGCGCTTGCGCGCCAGTTTCTGCTGCTTTTGCCGCTCGGCATAACGCGCGCGCTGTTCTTCGTTCCGCGCGTCGATGCAATGCGGGCAGCTGACCCCCTCCGCATAATCGGGTGAAGCCATTTCTTCGTCAGAAAGCGGCATGCGGCAGGCAAAGCACTGCCCGTAAGAACCGAGCTCTAGTCCATGCTTTACCGATACACGTTGATCGAACACGAAGCATTCACCGCGCCATAGGCTTTCGTCCTGCGGCACGGTTTCGAGATATTTCAGGATGCCGCCTTTCAGGTGGAAGACATCGTCGATGCCTTCGCTGCGCAGGAAGCTGGTCGATTTCTCGCAGCGGATCCCGCCGGTGCAGAACATCGCGACCTTCTTCTTGCCTTCCAGCAGCTCGTCGCGGTGTTCGCGAAACCATTGCGGAAAGTCGCGGAAGCTCGCAGTTTCCGGATCAACCGCGCCTTCGAATGTGCCAATCGCCACTTCATAGTCATTGCGCGTATCGATCACGATAGTGTCGGGATCGCTGATCAGTTCGTTCCAGTCTTCGGGCGCGACATAGCGGCCCACGCTTTGGCGCGGGTCGATGTCGGGCTCTCCCATGGTCACGATCTCGCGCTTTAAACGCACTTTCATGCGGTTGAACGGCATGCTCTCGGCATGCGAAAACTTGACGTCCAGCTCTGCGCATCCGGGCATGGCGCGGATATGGCCAAGCACTTGTGCGATAGCGTTCTCGCTGCCAGCGATGGTGCCGTTGATGCCTTCCTTGGCCAGCAACAGCGTGCCCATCGTACCCACTTCCTCGCACTTGGCGAGCAGCGGCTCGCGCAAGGACGCGGGATCCTCAAAACGCGAGAACTGGTATAGCGCGGCAACGGTGAAGGGGGCATTCGCCACTTTGGTCAATCCAGCTTCATCACCCAGCCATGGGTGTCTTCCATTGCGCCGCGTTGAATCGCGACCAGCTTCTCGCGGAGCTTCATTGTCAGCTGACCGGGGCCACCGCTGCCGATTGTGAACTCGCCATCATGGCTGGCAACCGTGCCGACAGGTGTCACCACAGCCGCGGTTCCGCACGCCATGGTCTCCAGCAGCTTGCCGCTTTCCGCATCCGCGCGCCATTGATCGATGCTGTAGGGTTCTTCGCGCAGCTCCAGCCCTTCTTCGCGGATCAACTGGATCAAGCTGTCACGCGTTATACCGGGCAGGATTGTTCCCGTTAGCGGCGGTGTCACCACGCTGCCATCATCGAACACGTAGAACAGGTTCATGCCGCCCAGTTCTTCGATCCATTTACGTTCGACCGCGTCGAGAAACACGACCTGGTCGCAGCCTTGCTCGATCGCTTCAGCTTGGGGCACGAGCGACGCCGCATAATTGCCGCCGGTCTTTGCCGCGCCCGTACCGCCGGGGGCCGCGCGAACATAAACCTGGCTGACCCAGATTTTCACCGGGGCAGGGCCGCGTTTGAAGTAACTGCCCGCTGGGCTGATGATCACGACGAATTTGTATTGCTTGGCCGGGCGCACGCCGAGGAAAGCCTCCGATGCGAACATGAAGGGGCGCAGATAAAGCGAGCCGCCTTCGACTGACGGAAACCAGTCTTTGTCCTGCTCTACCAGCTTGCGGATGCTCTCAAGGAACAGCTTCTCTGGCAGTTCGGGCATCGCCATACGCCGCGCTGAGGCGTTAAAGCGCCGCGCGTTTTCTTCGGGCCGGAACAAGGCCATGGTGCCGTCGTCCAGTTTATAGGCCTTCATGCCTTCGAAGATTTCCTGCGCGTAGTGCAGCACGCTGGCGGCCGGATCGAGCGGGATCGGCTTGCGGGGCCCGAGCGTGGCGGAAAACCAGCCGCCTTTCGCTTCGTCATAATCGATCACCACCATGTGGTCGGAAAAACACTTTCCAAAGCCAGGGTCAGCGATTGCCGCGAGGCGTTCTGCTTCGGGCGTTGGCGAAGGGTGGGTGATGTAGTCGAACAACATGGGAGTTGCGAATAGTGAGATGGAGGAACGAGGGCAAGATATGAAAAGGGCGGTCACCGCCCGTCGGGGTGAACCGCCCTTTCATGGTCAGCGGCGGTAAGCGCCGCTCACGAAGTCTCTATAGGTTCCGAACTTACCTATAGTACCTCGTGCGGAAACTTGCCGACCTCTCTACTGAACCATGAGACATCGGATCACCTCCTTTCGCGCTTGTAAGCCAAGACCCAGACCGTATCACCGGGGGCCGAGAGCCGCGTTCGCCGCTGGCCTCAAGTGACAATCTGATTCATGTGAATCACGAAAACAAGACTTGAATTTTAGTTTTCCCACGTCAGAATAGATCGCCTTCGCCAAGAGCGCTCTGCTTAAGAGTATTTACCTACAATCCTCGATTACGCGGGTCACTTCGGCCCATGCCGGAAGATAGAGCGGCTCCATGCCCTCGACTTCGACGGCGAAGCGCCCTTTGGTAATGGCCATTGCATCAAGGAGGCGGTTGTTTGCTGCCAGCTCAACCGCGATCAGGCCGGTCATTGGAACCGGCTCTGCGGTAAACAGCTGGTCTTGTGTCTCTGTTCTTACACGCATCAAGACATCGCCCACCTGTTCCGAGGAGCGAGCGAGCCATACTTGGCGCGTTGGTCTGTCGCAGCGGATCATGAAATGTCGGTTATCCGGCATGGCGCGATCACCAAAATAGGCAAAGGCCTCACCCGGTTCGGAAACATAGACCCAAGTGCCGGGCGTTTGTGGCTTGTCGTTCCAGCTGCCATCATCTGCCATCTCGATTTGAACCGGAGGCGTTTCATTTTCCTGCTGCTGCGCGCATGCCGAACTGGCCCCGATCGTGAAGGTCGCCGCTAGCCCTGCGGCCATTTGCAAATAGATGTGTTTCATGCGCGCATATTGCGCGCTAGTGGCTGTCTCGTCCATGACCAAGATAACGCTATGAGCAAAAAACAACGGATCGATCAGATGCTTGTCGAGCGCGGGCTCGCGGAGAGCCGCGCGCGCGCTCAAGCGCTGGTGATGGCGGGGCTTGTCTTCAGCGGGGACACCAAGATCGCCAAGCCCGGTCAGCAGTTGGCGCAAGACGTGCCGCTTGAAGTGCGCGGACGCGATCACCCATGGGTCAGCCGGGGCGGGATCAAGCTTGCCCACGCGATCGAGCACTTCGGGCTTGATCCATCGGGCGCGGTCGCAATGGATATCGGCAGTTCAACCGGCGGCTTCACTGACGTGCTGCTGCAGGGCGGGGCAAGCCATGTCTTTGCAGTCGATAGCGGCACTAACCAGCTCGCATGGAAGCTGCGCCAGGATGAGCGCGTGACCGTACTGGAGCAGACCAGCGCGCGCATCCTGACACCAGACATGATCGACCGTCCATGCAATTGGGTGGTGTGCGATGCGAGTTTTATCGGACTTGCCAAGGTGCTTGAACGGCCTTTGGAGCTGGCGGCACCGAAATGTCAGCTGGTTGCGCTGATCAAGCCGCAGTTTGAAGTCGGGCGAGAGGAAGTGGGCAAGAAAGGCGTGGTCAGCGACCCCGCCTTGCACGCGCGCGTATGCGATGAAGTGCGCGATTGGCTGGAAAGCAGCGGTTGGAATGTCGAAGGTATTGTTGAAAGCCCGATCACCGGCCCGCAAGGCAATGTGGAGTTTCTGGTTTCCGCGACGCGCACTTAGCGGTCTATTCCAAATCCAGACTGCTGATTTTCGCATCCAGATCGATCGGGATCTGTGAGAGCACTTCGACGCCGCTTTGTTTCTCATAAGCCTTATCGCCATGCTCGACGACAAGTTCGGCATGGCGCACATCGCGCTGGCGCAGAAGCTCTGCAATTTCTTCGCGGTAAAGCGCGACCATGGCCGTCACGAAGCGATTGACGAGCTCGTCCTCCTTCGTCTGGTCGACATTGAAGTCGGGCAGATGCTCGATCATCACATCGGCCGGAAAGAGAAACTCGTTCGTGACAAAGCGGTTTACGGTGAACCAGGCACGCGGGATGCCTACGGTATCTATCGACAGCCCTACCAAATGCGTAACATGCGCTTTGCAATCTTCGCCCTGCGGCGGCCAGACCTTGGGCTCTAACCCCTTTGGCAGCTGCGTGCGGTGCAGGAACAGGTGAAAATGTCCGTGTTCGCCTTCATCCCGCGATCCCGGCGCGTGTACATGGTAGTACCAGCGCGACTTGGTTTTGGCATCGCGCGCATCGCCCTTTGGGTAATGTGTCCAGAAGTTGCTCTCACCACCCTCTGGTAGCACGCGCAGCATCAGCGGGCGCTGCTCTTGCGCCATTTGCGTAATGGTTTCGATGACGGTGTAGGCGGCGTCTGTGGCGTTCATACTCGCTTGCCTAGAAAACGAAACGGCCGACGGCAACACAGTCACCGTCGGCCGAATTGTCTGTTTTGAACAGCTAGAGCTTATTCAGCTGCTGCTTCTTCTTCAGCAGCGGCACAGCAACCTTCAGCTGCACAGCAGCCTTCTTCAGCAGCCGCACAGCAACCTTCAGCTGCACAGCAGCCTTCTTCAGCCGCAGCTTCTTCAACAGCTGCTTCTTCAGCGGGAGCTTCTTCAGCTGGAGCCGAACATGCAGCAGTGGCTACAGCGAGGCCGCCTGCAACTGCCAGCATCGATGCCAGATTCTTTCTCATTACCAAATTCCCCTTGTGGGTTGGGCGCCCCAAATGACGACCCCACGCCGCTATGCGCCCAATCGCACGACGCGGAAGCGGGGGGCTTAGCAGAAGATTTCCTTTTCGCTCAAATTCTTTTTCCACTTCTTTCATGAGACACGCCGTCGAGGTTTTTTTTGACCTTTCTCTGTTTGAGACAGCATTTGGCGTGCAATTGCGCAAAGTGTATCGCGTGGCAGAACGCAAGATGGGCGATTCGCCCTACCTTTTGTCGGGAGATTACATGAACGTCATTGCCTCACGCAGCCAATTGCGCGCCAGCTTCTTTCGCTGGGCGCTTTTCACTGTGCCATTGATTGTTCTGTTGGGCTTTGTCGCTGGCCAGTTAGGCAGTCCGAATACCTTGTGGTTTCAAAGCCTGGTCAAGCCGGACATTTTTCCGCCACCCGCGGCGTTCGGTATCGTCTGGTCGATCCTTTATGTGATGATCGGTATCGCATTGGCGCTGGTTTGCAGCTCTTGGGGAGCACGCGGGCGCGGGGTCGCGATTGGAATTTTCGCAGTGCATTTCCTGTTCAATCTCGCGTGGACGCCGGTTTTCTTCGGCAATCAGAACATTGAAGGCGGGCTCATAGTCATCTCAATCGTGCTGCTGACGCTGCTGGCTGTCATTGTTGCATTCTGGAAGGTGCGCAAATTGGCAGCCTTGCTGCTGTTGCCCTATCTCGCATGGGTTGGCTTTGCGACCTTGCTCAACTACGAATTCCTCGAAGCAAATCCCGACGGTGGGCAGTCGATCCCGAGCAACGCAACCCAGCGCATCCAGCTGTAGGAATTTCTTGCCTTTTGCGGCCTCCGACCCCATTTCCCGGACCATGCAAAGCAAGAATCCGATGATCGCCGATTTTGTAAAGATGGCAAACAGTGCTGCGGGCACATTTGCCGGCATGACCCGTGAAGCGCGCGAGAGCGCACGCGAACGCTTGAAAGAAAGCATGGCGGGCATGGATTTCGTCTCTCGTGAAGAGTTCGAAACGGTCAAGATGATGGCTCAGAAGGCGCGTGAAGAGAATGAAGCGCTGAAAGCGCGGTTGGAAGAGCTGGAAGCGAAGCTCGCTTCCAAGTAACGACTGCGCGCGATGAACCTGCGCGCGCCAGCCATTCTTGTAGCCTCCCGTAGCCACGGCGAAACCGCCAGTATTGCGCGGCTTCTCACAGAAGATTTCGGCCTGGTCGCCGCCTATGTCGCGGGCGGACGAGGCCGGCATTTGCGACCTGTTATGATCCCGGGCAATCGGGTCGAGATCGACCTGCGCGCCAAATCGGACAGCCAGCTACCTTTTGCCAAGATTGAACTAACGGAAAGTCGCGGGCCATGGATGACCGAGCCGTTGCCCGCTGCTGCAATCACATGGGCTTGTGCTTTGACAGCAACTGCGTTGCCTGAACGAAATGCCTATCCCGCTCTGTTCGGCGCGCTTGATGCGTTGTTGAGTGCGGTGTGTCAGGCCCCTTCGGCGCGGGGCTGGCTGCCCGCGATGATCGGATATGAAACGCTGCTATTGCGCGAGCTAGGTTATGGCGGCGCGCGTCCGGATGCGGACACTGATCTGTCAGCATTGATAGCTGCGTTTGACCGGCTCGAACAACCTCTTGCGCGCTACCTGCTTGCCGACAAGCGCGGCGATGTTATGGCATCGCGAAAGCTATTGAGGGAGCGGCTTGGCCGCATGCTGACACAATGAAGATTGCAGTTCTGCCAGGTGACGGGATCGGCCCCGAAGTAACGCACGAAGCCTTGCGTGTGCTGGATGCGTTGAGACTGCCTGGGCTCACACTGTTCGAAGGCGATGTGGGCGCGGCGGGATACCGCAACCATGGCCATCCTTTGCCGCCCGAGACACTCCAAATGGCCCGCGAGGCGGATGCCATCCTGTTCGGTGCGGTGGGTGATCCGTCATGCGACGATCTAGAGCGGCATTTGCGCCCCGAGCAAGCGGTGCTGGGTCTACGCAAGGAGTTGCAACTGTTCGCCAATCTGCGCCCTGCGACAATGTTTTCCGGGCTGGAAGAACTGAGCGGACTAAGGCCCGAGATTGCGCGGCAGATCGATTTGTTGATCGTGCGCGAGCTGACGGGTGATGTCTATTTTGGCGACAAAGGAACGCGCACGACTGATAGTGGCGAGCGAGAGGGGTGGGACATGATGTCCTATTCCGAAAGTGAAGTGCGCCGCATTGCCCACACCGCTTTTCGCGCGGCGCAAACACGCCAAAATCGCTTGACCAGCGTGGACAAGGCGAATGTGCTCGAGACGAGCCAGCTTTGGCGCGATGTCGTGATCGAAGTCGCCGCCGAGTATCCGGACGTTGCGCTTGAGCACATGTATGTCGACAACGCCGCGATGCAATTGGTGAAGGCGCCAGGCGCGTTCGACGTGGTTCTGACCGGTAATCTGTTCGGCGATATTCTGTCCGATCTGGCGAGCATGTGCGTTGGCTCGATTGGTCTGCTGGCGAGTGCTTCACTGGGTGACCGGCAAACCGCGCATGGCACATTTGGCCTTTATGAGCCGATCCACGGCAGTGCGCCCGATATCGCGGGGCAGGGCAAGGCCAACCCCATGGCCACAATCCTGTCCGCCGCGATGATGCTGCGTCATTCATTTGGTTTGGAAGATGAGGCGAAACGTATCGAGGACGCCGTCGCGCGCGCCTTGAAGGACGGCATTCGCGGCGGCGATCTGGGTGGAGACATGGGCTGCGAAGCGATTGGAAAGGCGGTCTGCGAACGGCTGTGATATGGCGGGCGAGGGGCGATCACTCGAACTGGCGATCATTCTGCCGACGCTCAATGAACGGGGCAATCTGGGGCCGCTGGTCGAACGGATTGCAAGTGCGCTTGGCCAGACCGGCTGGGAAGTCCTGGTCGTGGATGACAATTCTGCCGACGGGACTGCCGACGAAGCGCGCGCGCTAGCCTTGGGTGATCCGCGCATTCGCGTGATCCAGCGCATTGGTCGTCGCGGGCTCGCAAGTGCGGCAATCGAAGGCTTCTGTGCAACTGCTGCTCCCTTTGTAGCGGTGATGGATGCCGATCATCAGCATGATCCTGCGCTGCTGCCCAGAATGCTGACAGCGGTGCGCGACGGCGTGGCCGACGTCGCTGTAGCTTCGCGCTTTGCGCAAGGTGCGAACACGAAGGACTGGGCGAACCCTGAGCGTGAGAAGCTGTCGGGCGCGGCCAATGCTTTGGCGCGTAAGCTTACGGGTGTGGCTATGTCCGATCCGATGAGCGGGTACTTCCTCCTCCGCACCGATCTGGCGCGCGGCCTTGTGCCGCGTTTGTCCGGCATCGGATTCAAAATTCTGCTCGATATCCTTGCGAGCGCGGATCGCACTCTGACAGTTCAGGAGTTTCCACTCGATTTTGCCGCACGGCGTGCGGGCGAAAGCAAGCTTGACCGAGCGATTGCCTTCGATTTTCTAGCTGGAATTTACGACAAGAAGTTCGGCAAGCTGATCCCGACCCGTTTCGCACTGTTCGGCACTGTCGGGGCCAGCGGTGTGCTGGTGCATATAGCCGTGCTTAGTCTTGCCCTGCTTGTGTTCGAGCGCGCCTTCACAGTGGCTCAAGCGACGGCGGTGCTCAGCGCGATGAGTTTCAACTTTTTCCTCAATAATGCGCTGACTTATCGTGACCAAAGATTGAAGGGCGCAGGCGCGCTGTTCAAAGGCTGGATCGGCTTCTGCCTTACCTGCGCAGTGGGTGGCTTTGCCAATGTCGCGGTCGCGACGTTGCTGGAAATGCAGGGGCTGTTCTGGGCACTCGCCGCACTGGCCGGAATTTTGGTCGGTTCGGTATGGAACTATGCGTTGTCGAGCCGTTTCGTCTGGGAGCGGTACTAACGCCAACCCTCGATCCATGCATAGTTCAAGAAGTCCATCGGATCGGCCAGCGCGCCAGCAGTCAAGATCGGATAGAACCACGCGAATACAACCACGCTTCCCGCGAGAACGGCAAGCGGCACAATGCGGTTTCCTCTGTTCCACCATTCTTCCAGCGCCAAAGCCAACGCGCCAACCAGGAAGATGTGCGGGATGAGATAGTGGAAGTAGAACTGGACTGATTTTGCTACGAAGAACCACAAGCTCAAGCTGGCAAGATATCCCACCGCCATCGCCAGGGATGGCCAATGGCGCTGTGTCAGGCTCTTGAACAGGCACCAGCCGAGCGCGGGTAATCCCAATAGCATGGTGAGCGGATTGCCAATCACCATCACGCCGCGTTGCACGCCATCAACGGGTTCGAAGAAGTACCAGATCGCGCGCGTATTCGTGACCCATTCGGGCCAGTTGGACTGATAGGTATGCGGCGCAAGGACCTGTGTTTGCAGCGCCAGCATTTCGCGATGCATCGCGAATAATCCATCGCGGCTCAACGTGTTTTCAGCGAGGAAATAGGCCGGAGCGAAGCTTGCGGCATAGATTGCCAAGGGGACAATCCCTAGCCACACAAACGCCTCCAGCAGCGAAACACCGGGAACCGGTATCCCTCTCTGGCTGGTGAGCAGTCGCCGGCGACCTGCGGATAGTCTCGCAGCGAAGAACGCAAGCCCGGGTAGGACTGCTACCGGAATGGCGCTCCATTTTGCCGCCATGGCGAGTCCCAGAAAGACGCCCGTCGCCGCAAGTCTCCATCGGCCCTGTTCTGGTCGGCTGACCGCCGCCGAGAATTGCCACGCTGCCAAGGCCAGGAAGCACATCATGAAGATGTCGAGCATCGCGATTCGCGACTGGATCAGAAGCATAAAGCCGCTGGCGAGCAGGACGCCGAAAGCCAGTGTCGCAAAGCGAGTTCGCGTGGCGTGCCACATGGCTCTCATGCTCGCGACAAGAGTGATGACGCCAGCAAACAAGGAGAAAATGCGCCATCCGAGCGGGCTATCACCGACAAGGCCAATGCCCGCCGCCAGTATCACCTTGCCGAGCAATGGGTGCTCGCGGTTGATGTAATCGCCGCCGCTCAGGATCTCGCGCGCGGCCGGCAAGTAATGCGCTTCATCGAAGTATGGTACATTGAGCGTTGTCAGCCTGACGGCGCATAGGGCCGCGAAAACACCTGCTAGGATCAGGGTTTGCAGGACCGGATCGGTATCGTGATGGGGAGCCTCGCTCATCGCTTGATGCGATTAGTTGGGCTCAGATTCTCCTGCAAGCAGAAAGCTGCCTAGCTTTTCTGTTCGCCTTGGAGTTCGAGCCAGAAAAGCCGGGCGATCATGGCGAGCAGACCGATGCTGGCGGATAGCGCGACGAAGATTGCCCACGGCCACAGATTCATTCCCGCCGCACGCGCGCGAGGCGCGATGAAGAACAACGCAATGCTGGCCGCAAAGATCAAATCATACCACACCTGTGTGCCCCAGAAGTTGACTGTGTGGTTCATGATGACTTGCTCGATGCCTTCCTGCGCGATCGTGAGCACCGTGAACGCGCCGAATGCGATCGACAGCACACCCGCTATGGCTGGTGAGCCAATCAGCTGCCGACGTACAATTATACTGATCATGATCGGGCCGATCAGAATTGCGCCGATCAGAAATAGACTTGTGTAGATATCCACTGTTGCCTCCAGGACGCTTGCGAACGAATCATGTAGCAGTCGCTACACACAACTTGTAGCGTAATGTAGCGACTGCTACAAGGCAGTCATGAATGATCCTGAAAAGAGCCAGCAGAAACTGTCGAAGGAAACGCTGCTTCCGCGGTTGGCTGACTACGTCCTGAAACATGGCATGGCCGGAGCCAGCTTGCGCCCGCTGGCAAATGCTGCTGGCACAAGCGATCGGATGCTCATCTACCACTTCGGAAATAAAGAGCGGCTGATCAGTGAGTTGCTGAAATTCATCGCGGATGCATATTCACAAGCGCTTGACCGGGCGCTGTCCGGCACCCGGCCGAAATCACGGCAGGAACTGCTTGATCGAATCATCTCCTTTACCGGTGGGCCGGAGATGGAACCATTCCTAGCGCTCTGGTGGGACATCGTGGCCGGCTCGGCTCGCGATGTGCCGGGCTATAGGCACGCTGCGCAAAGTGTGATGTCCCACTTGCTTGAATGGTTGATCGGGCAGATGCCGGAAGGGGATCCGCATCCAGAGGGCGGAGCGCAATTCTTGCTGACATTGATCGAAGGCGCTCAGATGCTTTCGACAGTTGGCCATGCCAAGGTGGGACGTGGCGGGATTGCGGCGGCTCGCTTGTGATATCTCCGCAACAAGAGCTTGAAATAACGCTTTATCGCTGAATTGGGGCAGTTTGCCCGCACCCGATAGGACTGACATTCAAGCAGTTTTCGCCGATGAGTACTGTGAGCTTACAGTGATTTGGAAGTCCAAGGGGAATAACCTTATGTTGAAGAAAATTGGTCTTGCTGCTGGTGCTGTTGCACTGGTTGGCGCGCCGATCGCCTTGCAAGCTAGCGAGCGCGTGATTGCTCCTGTTGAAGGCGAGCAAGAGCTTGGTGGTGGTTCAAACGGTTTGATCGCAGCTATTGCAGGTGCGATTGTAATCGGTTTGATCGTTATCACTGCTTCTGATGATGATGAGCCAGCCAGCCCATAAGCTGCTTGCACACAATCGAATTTGAAGAGCGGGGCCCGGTGCCCCGCTTTTTTATTGCCTGATGGTGACGCGAGCGACTAACCCCGCAAGGCAATGAAGAAAACAACAGGCATGGACCGCGCGATTACGCGCAATTGGCGCGCCGCGACACAGGCTGTGCGTGGTGGAACCTGGCGCAGCGAGCACGGAGAGACCAGCGAAGCGCTGTTCCTCACATCCGGTTACACCTATGATGACGCGCAGACCGTGGCAGACCGGTTTGCAGGTGATGCGCAAGGCATGACCTATTCGCGTTTGCAGAACCCGACCGTTGCGATGCTGGAAGAACGCATTGCTCTGCTCGAAGGTGCCGAAGCCTGCCGCGCGCAGGCAAGCGGAATGGCTGCGATGACTGCGGCGCTCTTGTGTCAACTCTCTGCTGGCGATCACTGCGTTGCCGCGCGGGCTGCATTCGGATCGTGTCGCTGGCTCGTCGATCACCTGCTCCCACGATTCGGGATCGAAACAACAGTGATCGACAGCGCAGATGATGCGCAATGGGAAGCGGCGATCCGCCCCAACACAAAGGTCTTCTTCTTCGAAACGCCGGCCAATCCGACGCTTGACGTTGTGAACCTGCAGCATGTTTGCGATGTCGCTCGTGCGCACAACATCATTACGGTTGTCGACAACGCTTTCGCGACCAGCGCGCTGCAACGCCCAATGGATTTCGGTGCGGATGTTGTGGCCTATTCGGCAACAAAGCTGATGGACGGACAAGGCCGTGTCCTGGCTGGCGCGATCTGCGGTAGTGAGCAGTGGATCAATGAAGTCTTGCTTCCCTTCCAGCGCAACACGGGGCCAAACATCTCGCCCTTCAACGCATGGGTTGTTCTGAAAGGACTCGAGACGCTTGAACTGCGTGCCATGCGGCAGGGTCAAAATGCGGTGGAGCTCGGCGGATTCCTGGCACCGCGCATTGATACAGCTGGTGGGCGCATGCTCCATCCCGGACTGGCGAGCCATCCTCGCCATGAGCTTGCCAAGCGCCAGATGCGATCAACCGGACCGATTTTTGCATTCGATGTTGGCACGCGTGAGCGGGCATTCGCGATCCTCGATGCACTACAACTAATTGATATATCGAATAATATTGGTGATGCTCGATCGCTGATGTGCCATCCGGCTTCAACCACTCATGCAGGCATGGAAGCCGATGACCGCGCGGCAATGGGCGTGACCGAAGGGTTATTGCGTATCAATGTCGGGCTGGAAGATATCGATGATCTGAAAGAGGATCTCGACCAAGCTCTGCAGGCAGCAGGCATCTAGGAGAAAGTTGCATGTCCAAACGCGTTGAACTGGTTTTCGATTTCGTCAGCCCCAATGCCTATTTGATCTGGTGGCCGCTGCGCGATCTGGTGCGGCGAACAGGGGCAGAGCTGGATGTGATCCCGGTGTTTCTTGGCGGCATGCACAAACTGACCGGCAATGCACCGCCGATGATCCGCGACGCTGATGTGAAAGGCAAAGTCGAGTATTCCATGCTGGAAATGCAGCGCTTCATCGCCAAACACAATTTGACCAAATACAAGCTGCATCCGCAATTCCCGTTCAACTCGATCACGCTTCAACGCATGCTGTTCGCCGCCGACCAAGATGGGCGCGGGGTTCAGTTCGTAGAGGCCATGCTGCCTGCGATCTGGGAAGAAGGCGTGGATGTGCTTGATCCCGCGAGCCTAGGTGCGGCGGTGACTGCGGCCGGGTTTGATGCGAAGGACCTTTACGAGCGCAGCCAGACAGACGAGGTCAAGCAGGGACTTGCCGCGAATACCGATAATGTGGTGGCGCGCGGCGCATTTGGCATCCCGACTATGTTCGTTGGACCCAAGGGTGCAGGCGAAATGTTCTTCGGTAAAGAGCGGCTCGATCAAGTCGAAGACGAATTGAATAAGCAAGCCTGACCATAACCAACATCAGGGCTGTGCTGGCAAGCCATTGATCCACGTAGCCAGATTTTCGCCAATCGTGTGCGGGTGAGCTTCCTGCAAATAGTGCGTTCCGCCGTCCAGATCGACCGTGGTTAGATTCGAAGCACGAGCCACTATGGCTGGCTTCGCTGCAGAAGGCATCAGGGCACCCGGATCGGCGAAGAAGAACAGCTTGGGGATAGGGGAGAACCGAAGGCCGGACTTCGGGCCTGAGAGCAATCGATGTCATTTAGATTATAACTATCACCTATAGTGTCAATCCACGCATCTGCGATGCCGAGTTTCACTCAGGTCCGGGCGCAATCGGAAATTTTGCGGATTTCGTTAGATCAGCGTGGAATAATCGTGGATCGGCTCTTGAGGCCTTCGCGTTAATCGCTACCTTCAGTTTGTCATGAAAGAGCTGTTCCAACATGCTGCAATCACCGACGGGATTACCGTGCGGGTGGCGGTCAACTTTCTTCCCGAGCAATCACAGCCCGATGCGGGCAAGTGGTTCTGGGTGTATCATATCCGCTTGGAGAATGGCTCTCACGAGGCGGTTCAATTGCGCACCCGCCATTGGCGCATTACCGACGCGCGCGGCATGGTGAACCATGTCGATGGTGAGGGTGTGGTAGGAGAGCAGCCCTTACTGAAGCCAGGCGAAAGTCACGATTATGTGTCGGGCTGCCCGCTGACAACGCCGCATGGCTCAATGGAGGGCTTTTATGTCTTCCATCGCGAGGATGGAACGCCGCTCGAAGTACGCATTCCGTTCTTCCCGCTTGCGGCGCCGGAAACCGCCGAACGCTAAGCGGTGCTTGCGGTCCTGCTTGGACCTCCCTAAATCGCCCACACTATGAAGCGGACTCACCTGCCTTTAAATGCCTTGCGCGTCTATGACGCGGCTGCACGGCATCTGTCGTTCACACGCGCAGCAGACGAGCTCGCGGTAACCCCTGCTGCCGTGGGGCAGCAAATCCGGGCGTTGGAAGATCATTTGGGCGTGGTCCTTTTTCGCCGCACCAGCAAGGGCCTAGAGCTGACGGGCGAGGGTTCTGCCGGGCTCGACGCTTTGCGCGAAGGTTTTCTGAAGTTTGAAGAAAGCGTGCAGGCAATGCAGGCCGGACAAGCTTCCGATCGCTACACTATTGCTGTACCTAGAGAGTTCTATGCGCAGTGGCTTGGCGTGAAGTTGGCCGAGTTTAAAGCCGAGAATCCCCATATTCAGTTTCATATCGTCGCTGACGAGAACGCGGATTTCACCGAAGCGAATCTGGACCTTGCGGTGCGTCTTGTAGACGGGCCTGGAGATCTGGAGGGCGCACAATTGGCAGAGGCGCGGCGTGTTGTTGTGGCTGCGCCCAATTCTCAGGATAGCTGGATCAGCTGGCCAGGTGCCCCTTTGCCGGATGGCGCCAAGCCCTGCGTTACCACCGGGAATCCCGGCCAAGCGCTAAGCTCAGCTATCTCAGGCCTTGGCAAGGCCATATTGCCTTACCCGCTCGTGGAAGAAGCAGTAGCTGCCGGGAAGCTTGAGATTCTCGAAGGTCCTGACGAAGGCCGCCGAGCCTATTGGCTGGTTGCACCGCTGCCTCAGTGGCGCCAAAAGAAAGTAAAGGCGCTGGTTGCGCATTTGACCGCAAAGTGACCGCTTCGCTGCCAACGCCCACACTGGAAACCACGCGTTTCACAATGCGCAAGCTAGTGCGCGACGACACTCAGGCTCTTTTCCCGACATTATCTGATCCCGAACAATGCAAATTCATGCTGAACGCTGCGTTCGAGACGGAGGAGCAACTGGGCGATTGGCTATGTGATCCCGAATGGAATGGCCGGAGTTGGAGCGCGATCGAGCGTTCCACAGGAGAACTTGTGGCGCGGATTGTTGCTGTGCCGTGTGAGCATGAGACAGCCGAACTAGGCTATATCACTGTTAAGCACCGCCAAGGGGAGGGCATAGCATTTGAGTGCACGCAGCGTTTGCTGAAGCAGCTGTTCGAAGTGGAAGATCACCATCGTGTGATCGCTGTTACAGATCCGCGTAATGTGGGCTCAAATCGGCTAGTCGAAAAACTCGGTTTCCGTCGCGAAGCGCATTTTGTTGAGAATATCAAGACGCACATCGGGTGGTGCGACGAATACTATTGGGGTTGGCTCAAAAGCGAATGGCTTGATCGCGACTGATGCAGCTACGAAGGCATCGATAGTGAAACGCGGTCAGTAACCGGGTCATACTCTACTGCAACACCCGCTCCGCGAAGTTCATGAAACGGTATGAATCCGCTGCCGGTTTCAAGCGCGCTGACGATCCGCCTTGGAAGGGTTTGCACGCGTGGGCCCAAGGCATCCGCCACGGCGGCTGTTGCGATATAAAGCTGGGCACCTTCCTCGATACGAATGGCGGCACGCCCTTTGCTTTCCCCGTCTACCAACAAGGCCTTGGTTACGGTCAGGCTGCCATCCGACGCATTGTAATTGGCAGAGCCGTTACTGCCACTGGCAGGCTGGCTAGGTGCCAATTTGGCTAAATCATAGCTCAGGTTCAGAAAAGCGCCGGGTTCAAGCCCTTCGGCTACTGCGAGTGCGGCCGCGGCGCGCGCGTCAGAACGCTGAGATGCGGGCAATGAAGAAGTGAAATCTGCAAATGCGCTCGAAAAATTGCGACTTTCTGAAGGTGGACCGAGCGGCTTGGTAATGTTGGGTTCGATCGCGCCAGGCACTTGCACATTGGCTGCGACTTCCGGCTCAGGAAGCAAGTCGAGCGCGGCAATGGCGGGATGCGTGGCAGACAATTGAGCCAATTGCTCTAGCGAGACTTCGCCCGCGACTTCTGGCAGCGACATTTGCAATGGATAAATCTCGGAAATTTGCGCGCTTGAACCACCTTCGACCAATGGTCTGTCACTCTTGGTTGGCGGCCATGCCAGTGTCATAGCCCATGCAATTGCAATCAGTGCCAGCAATGCCAGCCGCGGCGCACGATCTAGCAACCGGTCAAGCCAATCACGACCTTCGATCAAGTAGTCGTCAATCGAGAGTGAGTGCGCGGACATTCGACAATCAACCTACCAAACCTGTCCAGGCAACGAATACGCCGCCGATGGCGATCGCGACGCCATAGGGGAACTTTGCGTGCAGGCTGCCATCTTCGGGTTTCTTCAAGGGTAATACGCGCCGCAAGATCATCCAACTCAAGATAGAGACAATACCGGCGATCGAAACCCAAAGAAGTAAGTTTAACCCTTCGCTCAAGGGGAAAAAGGCTGCCAGTCCAGCATAGAACTTCGCATCTCCGCCACCCATGATGCCAGCAGCAAAGATGCCTGCCCCAACCACAATGGCAATCAAGGCATGCGCGAAATGCCAGCCGGCCGTACTCAAGCCACCGAGATAGAACGCATACGCCAACCCTAGCAATAGCAGCGCCAGCGACAGCCAATTGGGAAGCCGTCGATCGCGAATGTCACTGATCGCCCCGACAAGCAGGAGCAGGGTCAGTGCTGCTGGCCAGAGCAGCGCGATATCCAAGGGTTAGTCCTCGCTCTGGCGGCGCAACGAATTGCGTTCTCCCGCCGATGGTATCGTCAACAATGTCCAGATCACCACTATCGGCGGATTTGTAGGTGCCGGTGAGCAGATCATGCAGATCGTGCCCGTTGGCGACAAATTGCTGGTTGAAGCGCGTATTGATCCCAAAGACATCGCTTTCATCGCGGTGGGCGACAGAGCCAATGTAAAGATCACCGCATATGACTTTGCCACCTATGGCGGATTGTCGGGCGAAGTGATGCAGGTCAGCGCAGATAGCGTCTATGACGAGGTTGAGCGCGAGACGTACTACACCGTCGTGATCGAGACGGACCGATCCTATCTGGAGCGTGGCGGGCAGCGTCTGCCGATCGTGCCGGGCATGATTGGCGATGTCGAGATCATCACCGGATCAAAGAGCGTGCTGAGCTATTTGATGAAGCCGGTTACGCGCGCGCTGAACGAGGCGATGACCGAGCGATAATTTTGCGCAAGCGCATCGGCGCTTGGGAAACTCAATTCATTGCGAAGCGAACAATGGGGCGTTGCTCAACCGTTGCCCCGTGCAGGAAGCGCTCATTCGCAGCGAAGCTCATCACCGGGCGATAGCCATAGCTCATGCCGGCAGGTGCGATGCGATCGCTCGCCATATCGAGCATGACCCATTCATCGCCGTTCTTGACCAGCAGAACTGCATGATCGATGCGCTGCACCGTGTCACGGGCGAGGGTGAGCATCATGTCTTCGCGGCCAACACCGGCAGCTGCCAGCATCTGCATCTTGAGGATCGCATAGTCTTCGCAATCGCCTGCGCCGCTGCGAAGAGTCGTGCGTGCATCCGCCCAATAATCGTTCATGCCATACTGCAAACGATCATCGCGGTAAGTGATGTTGCGGTTAACCCAACCGTTTACCTTCGTCAGCAGTTCGCTGCGATCGCTCGGGGTATTGCCGATGGCGCGGCGCATATCGCGGCGCGACAATTCGCGATCGGAAACGCGGTCCCATGATGCATCAAAACGCGTGCGTCCAATGCGAACGCGTTCTGTGCCCAGGAAACGGCCAGCCTCGCGAGACCGGGGGTGCACCGCAAGATTTGCAGTCTGGCGCACGCCCAGCATTTCGCATGCGGTGCGGTTTGCGGATGTCATCGATTGAACAACCGCTTGCATCGGGGCCGGAGCAGCGGCAGGCACAGCCTGGCCCGATTGCGCCGCCTTCATACGCTCGAGCGCGCTCATCTGGCCGCCCATAATCGCGGCTGTCTTTGCCGCTTGTGAAGACACCGGAGCACGGTAGGCTGGTGCCGTGGCGAGTGTGCAAGCGGCCTCAGAAATGCCGACTGCTGCCAATGGCATTGCGCTGGGCATAGTCACAGACAGTGGTGCAGACGCGGCGGCCGGCAATGCGGCAACCCCGGCTAGCAGCCCGCCTGTGACTCTGGCGGCAAAAAGAGCGTTCCTGAACATGGACACCCTTTTGACGCACACCTGTCACCATGAGGTTTGAAGACAAGGTTACCAAAGCGTTTGCGGAGATTGACGGCAAAGCCTTGCCGCAGGCCCGGCAAGCGCTTTCCGCGCGGGATATGAAGGTTAACGCGCGCTAAGGATGTCCGCCGAAGCTTGGTGAAAATACTTGACCTCATTCATCGCGCAGCTTGCTTCCGTGTGCGATGAATGAGTAACAAATTCGCAGGCGTTTGGACGCCGGGAACGGCCGGTCAAGCCGCGGGATGGGGCAGTGCATATGAGAATTCTTAAGGCAGTAAGCGGCGCGAGCATGTTGGCAATCGCGGCGGTTTGCGCCCCTGCGGCCATGGGGCAAGGCGCAGCCGACGCACCGCGCGTGCTTTCCACCCAGGCCGGAACGATTGCCTTTGGTGAAGAAATGGCAAGCCAGACGCTCGACATCCGCAGCAGCAAGCATGGCGTGGTGGTCGATGTGATCCCCATCGGCACAGAGTGGGATCCGGTGATCATACTGAAGGACCTCGCAACAGGCGCGACCATTGCGGAGGACGATGACGGCGGCAACGGTCTTGCCTCGCAAGTGGTGCTCGGGCCGGAAGTCAGCGGCACGCTTGAACTGCAGGTGCGCAGCATGAGCGGTGCCCCTATGGGCGGGCAGGTGCCCAGCCAGTTCGTAGTGATCATGCGCGAGTTTGTGCCGATCGAGATCAACGCGACCGATATCGCTATCGGTTCCAGCGCGCGCGGCACTTTGCCCGCCAGCGGTACGCAATTCTTCCAATTCTCCGGCGTGGCGGGCCAATCGGTGGAGATCGCGGTCAATGCCGATAATGACGGGTTCGATCCCAATATCGCGCTTTTCACGGCGGCGGCTGCGGCGGGGCGCGGAGACCCGCTGGCAGAGAACGATGACGGTCAGAATACGCTCAATTCCTTCCTCTCTTTCGTCTTCCCGCAAACCGGCGAGTATGTGCTGCGCGTGAGCGAGATGGGCGAGGCGGGCGGCGAATTCACGGTCGAGCTCAAGGCCGGGCCCGAAGTGAGCGGCCCGGAGGCGCTGCGGCCGATAGGCATTGGCGAGACGCGCGAGATGGCGCTGGCGAATGCGGGCGAGGGGGAGCCAGCTGCGCTGATCGCGCTGAGCGACGATCTGAAGCGAGAGATTCGCCGCGGCCAGCGTGACCGGATCACGGTTACCCTGCGCGGTGCCAATGGAGAGGTTGATCCGGTGCTTGCGGCGGGTTTCCTGACCCCCATGGGCTTTGCCGGCCTGGCAGAGGATGATGATGGCGGCGGCGAGTTGAACTCACGGCTGGAGCTGGATGTTTCGGGCATGCGCGAGGGTGATTGGCTCGACAGTTTCCGGCTGGCCCCGCGGGCGTTGAACGAGGGTGTGTACGCCCTGGAGTTATCAGTCGAGTAGCTCGCTCCTTTCCTACAGGATGGAACACTGTCCTGGGAGGAGAAGGATTTTGCATATTGAGTCTAACGGATACAACTCCCCTTGACCCCCACACTCTCCCCCGCTAAAGGCGCGCGGTCTCTCGGCGGGTCTGACTCGTCGACACACAAATTATTGAGCTGAACATTGGCGGTCTCGCTGCTCCTCACATGGAGTGACAACCGGCAAAGTAATCCGGCGGCTTTGGCCAAAGGGTGGAGCGTTTTCAGTCTCGTGGCACTCGCCAGCCCGCTAAACCAGCGGCGCTCGCGACTTTCCACGGCACTGCATTCCCTTCATTCCCCTAGGTTGGAAACGCCACACGAATGGCAAAGGGAACTACATGCCTACTATCAACCAGCTGGTCCGCAAGGGCCGCACTCCGCAGAAGGCCAAGTCAAAGGTCCCTGCGATGGAGCAGAACCCGCAGAAGCGCGGTGTTTGCACCCGCGTCTATACCACGACGCCGAAGAAGCCGAACTCCGCTTTGCGTAAGGTTGCCAAGGTGCGCCTGACCAACCAGCGTGAAGTCATCAGCTACATCCCGGGCGAAGGCCACAATTTGCAAGAGCACAGTGTTGTCCTGATCCGTGGTGGCCGTGTGCGCGACCTTCCCGGTGTGCGTTACCACGTGCTGCGCGGCGTGCTCGACACGCAGGGTGTTAAGGACCGTAAGCAGAGCCGTTCGAAATACGGCGCGAAGCGGCCGAAGTAATTTAGGCGCGGCGACGGTCTTCTCCCGCGACGTTCCACCCCCAGGGATAATTTCCGGGTGGAAGGGCGGGGGAGAGGGCCGGTGCCGCTAGGACGCTCACGGATGTGAGCGGCCCTCCGAAGGAGTAAACAAAGATGTCACGTCGTCGTAGACCCGAAAAGCGGGTTATCCTTCCCGATCCCAAGTTTGGTGATCAGGTTTTGTCGAAGTTCATGAACAACCTCATGCTGGACGGTAAGAAGTCCACTGCAGAGCGTATCGTTTATGGCGCACTGGAAACCGTTGAAACCAAGGCGAAGGCCGATCCGGTTCAGCTGTTCCACGAAGCTCTCAACAACGTCGCTCCGCAGGTCGAAGTGCGTAGTCGCCGTGTTGGTGGTGCAACGTATCAGGTTCCGGTTGAAGTGCGCCCCGAGCGTGCTCAGGCTCTCGCGATCCGCTGGTTGATCGGTGCGGCTCGCGGCCGTGCGGAAACCACTATGGCAGCGCGCCTGTCGGGTGAGCTGATGGATGCTGCGAACAACCGCGGCAATGCTGTCAAAAAACGTGAAGATACGCACCGTATGGCTGACGCCAACCGCGCGTTCTCGCATTACCGCTGGTAACACTAGTTCAAGGGGCTGAGCCCCTGATGGAGAATTGAAAATGGCACGCGAGTATCCGCTAGAGCGTTACCGCAATATCGGCATCATGGCCCACATCGATGCTGGTAAAACCACGACTACCGAACGTATCCTTTACTACACCGGCAAGTCTTACAAGATCGGCGAAGTGCATGATGGCGCTGCGACGATGGACTGGATGGAGCAGGAACAGGAGCGCGGCATCACGATCACGTCTGCTGCGACGACTACGTTCTGGACCGCCGAAGATGCGACCATGGATCCTATGTCGGCCCCGGAAGCGCTGCGCGCAAACATGCCGAAGCACCGCATCAACATCATCGACACACCAGGCCACGTTGACTTCACGATTGAAGTTGAACGTTCGCTGCGCGTGCTCGACGGTGCAGTGGCTGTGTTTGACGGTGTTGCCGGCGTTGAGCCGCAATCCGAAACCGTATGGCGTCAGGCTGACAAATACGGCGTTCCGCGGATGTGCTTTATCAACAAGCTCGACCGTACCGGCGCAGACTTTTATTACTGCGTACAGTCGATCATCGATCGTCTGGGTGCGAACCCGCTGGTGCTTTACCTGCCGATCGGCGCGGAAAGCAACCTTCAGGGCGTCGTCGACCTCGTCAACATGCGCGGCATCGTATGGCAGGCCGAAGATCTGGGCGCGAAGTACGAATTCGTCGAAATTCCTGCCGATCTTGCTGACAAGGCTGCTGAGTATCGCGAAAAGCTCGTCGAAACTGCGGTTGAGCAGGACGATGACGTGATGGAAGCTTACCTTGAGGGTAACGAGCCTGACGCGGCAACGCTGAAGCGCCTTATCCGCAAGGGCACTATGGACCGTGCATTCGTTCCGGTTCTGTGTGGTTCGGCGTTCAAGAACAAGGGCGTGCAGCCGCTGCTCGACGCAGTGGTTGACTACATGCCTTCGCCGCTCGATGTTCCTGCGATCAAGGGCGTTCTGCCTGACAGCGATGTCGAAGAATCACGTCCGTCGGATGACAACGCGCCATTCTCGGCACTGGCGTTTAAGATCATGAACGATCCATTCGTTGGCTCGCTGACCTTCACCCGCATCTATTCCGGCAAGCTCTCCAAGGGCACAGTCCTCAACAGTGTTAAGGACAAGAAGGAAAAGATCGGCCGTATGCTGCTGATGCACTCCAACAATCGCGAAGATATCGAGGAAGCGTTTGCAGGCGACATCGTGGCGCTTGCCGGAATGAAGGACACCACAACCGGTGACACGCTGTGCGATTCATCCAAGCCGATCATTCTTGAGCGGATGGAATTCCCGGAACCGGTGATCGAACTGTCGGTGGAACCGAAGACGAAGGCTGACCAGGAAAAGATGGGCGTAGCGCTCAACCGTCTGGCTGCTGAAGATCCAAGCTTCCGCGTGACGACTGACCACGAAAGCGGTCAGACGATCATCAAGGGCATGGGCGAACTTCACCTCGACATTCTTGTTGACCGCATGAAGCGCGAATTCAAGGTTGAGGCCAACGTTGGTGCACCGCAGGTGGCCTATCGTGAATCACTCGGCCGTGAAGTCGAAGTTGACTACACTCACAAGAAACAGTCGGGTGGTTCCGGTCAGTTCGGTCGTGCCAAGGTTGTCGTCACCCCGGGTGAACGCGGCCAGGGCATCCTGTTCGAAGACGAGATCAAGGGCGGCAACATCCCGCGCGAATATATCCCGGCTCTTGAGAAGGGTATGCGCGAACAAGCTGAAAGTGGTCACCTGGTCGGCTTCCCGATCATCGACTTCACGATCCGCCTGACCGATGGTGCTTACCACGATGTCGACTCTTCGGCGATCGCGTTCGAAATCTGCGGACGCGGTGCAATGCGCGAAGTGGCCAGCAAGGCCGGTATCAAGCTGCTTGAGCCGGTCATGAAGGTTGAAGTCGTGACACCGGAAGACTACCTCGGGGATGTAATCGGCGACTTGAACAGCCGCCGTGGTCAGATCCAGGGAACCGACACTCGCGGCAACGCGCAGGCGGTTGAAGCATTCGTTCCGCTGGCCAACATGTTCGGTTACGTCAACGAGCTGCGTTCGTTCACACAGGGCCGCGCCCAGTACACGATGCAGTTCAGCCACTATGACGAAGTTCCGGCAAGTGTTGCACAGGAAGTCAAGGAGAAGCTTGCGTAAGCGAGCGACACAGTCTAGGGGCGGCGCCTGATTCAGCGGGTGCCGCCTTCTCCCGCAGAAATTCAATTTTAGCAGAGGTTATTTGAGAAATGGCTAAGGAAAAATTTGAGCGCAATAAGCCGCACTGCAACATCGGCACCATCGGCCACGTTGACCACGGCAAAACCACGCTGACAGCGGCAATCACCAAGGTGATGGCTGAAACTTACGGCGGTGCAGCAGTCGATTTCGCAAACATCGACAAAGCCCCCGAAGAGCGCGAGCGCGGCATCACTATCTCGACCGCACACGTCGAATACGAAACCGAAGCTCGTCACTACGCACACGTCGACTGCCCAGGTCACGCTGACTATGTTAAGAACATGATCACCGGTGCTGCGCAGATGGACGGCGCGATCCTGGTTGTGAACGCAGCTGACGGCCCGATGCCGCAAACGCGTGAGCACATCCTGCTTGCTCGTCAGGTCGGCGTGCCAGCTCTGGTTGTATACATGAACAAGGTTGACCAGGTTGACGACGAGGAAATCCTCGAACTCGTCGAACTGGAGATTCGCGAATTGCTGAGCGCGTACGACTTTGACGGCGACAACATCGCAATCGTCAAGGGTTCGGCTCTGGCGGCTCTCGAAGGTCGTGACGACGAAATCGGCAAGAACTCGATCCTCGAGCTGATGAAGGCCGTTGACGAGCACATCCCGCAGCCGGATCGTCCGGTTGATCAGGACTTCCTGATGCCGATCGAAGACGTGTTCTCGATCTCTGGTCGTGGTACGGTTGTTACCGGCCGCGTTGAGACCGGCGTTGTGAACGTTGGCGACGAAGTTGAAATCGTTGGTATCAAGGACACCACGAAGACGACTGTTACCGGCGTTGAAATGTTCCGTAAGCTGCTTGATCGCGGTGAAGCTGGCGACAACATCGGTGCGCTGATCCGTGGCGTTGGCCGTGAAGAAGTTGAGCGTGGCCAGGTTCTGGCGAAGCCAGGTTCTGTGAACCCGCACACCGAGTTCTCTGCAGAAGTTTACGTTCTGTCGAAAGACGAAGGTGGCCGTCACACGCCGTTCTTCGCGAACTACCGTCCGCAGTTCTACTTCCGTACAACTGACGTGACCGGCGAAGTGATCCTTCCTGAAGGCACTGAAATGGTCATGCCTGGCGATAACGTATCGATCAACGTCAAGCTGATCGCACCGATCGCAATGGACGAAGGTCTGCGTTTCGCTATCCGCGAAGGTGGCCGTACTGTTGGTTCAGGAGTTGTAGCCAAGATCACCAAGTAAGCCGCTGCTCCACTAAAGGAGCTTAGCAAATTCGGGGGCCGGATCGCGAAAGTGATCCGGCCCCTAATTTATGAAAGGCCCATTTCACCGCACCTGCGGGGAACAGGGTTGATCGGCAGGCATATTTTTAGGGCATTCGGGGTTGCCAGAATCCTGTGCTCCCGATATAGGCCCGGCAACTCCAACGGAGATTCGTTTCCGTTGTAACGAAAATTGTAGAGGTCGCCTGCGGAAGGAAGCGGAAGCAGGGCGGGCCTTTTTTGTTTTGAGAGGTGGAAACACCTCTTTGGCTCTTTCGCATTGGTATAGGTAATGGAAGCACAGAATATCCGTATTCGCCTTAAGGCGTTCGACCACCGCGTTCTTGACCAGGCAACTGGCGAGATTGCAGAAACAGCACGTCGTACGGGTGCTCTTATTCGTGGCCCCATTCCCATGCCGACGCGTATCGAGAAGTTCACCGTGAACCGTGGCCCGCACGTCGACAAGAAGTCGCGCGAGCAGTTCGAGGTGCGCACTTACAAGCGGTTGCTCGACATCGTGCAGCCGAACGCACAGACGGTCGACGCGCTGATGAAGCTCGATCTGGCCGCTGGCGTAAACGTAGAGATCAAACTGGCTTAAGCCATCTGATCCGGGTCCGTCGGTAGGGACCTTAAACCCGCCGAAAAATTCGGGGCTCCAACGGCCCCGCTGATCTGCCCAGACTGATGGGAGTATCAGCAAGACATTGGGATACCGCCGGACATGTCCGGGTCTGCGTCCCCCGTCTAGCTTCCCAAGCCAACCGGCATGGGCGGCACTCAGCCCGGACGGGGCGATGCACAACAATTTGGGCTGGCAAGCACCTCGGGATGGGCCCGTTGTGCCTCTGTGTTAGGAGTTTTGACGATGCGCACAGGCGTGATCGCAAAGAAAGTCGGGATGACCCGCCTGTTCCAGGAGGACGGACGTCACGTACCTGTGACTGTTCTGTCTTTGGAAGACTGTCAGGTTGTCTCACACCGCACCGCAGAAACGGACGGCTACTTCGCTGTTCAGCTGGGTGCAGGTGAAGCGAAACAGAAAAATGTAGCCAAACCGCAGCGCGAGCACTTCGCGAAGGCCCAAGTCGGTCTGAAGAAGCGCGTTGCCGAGTTCCGCGTTGAGAGCGAAGACGGTCTTGTACCGGTCGGCGCCACAATCAGCGCAGAGCATTTTGTGGCTGGCCAAAAGGTCGACATCACCGGGCATACCCAGGGTAAGGGTTTTGCTGGCGCCATGAAGCGCTGGGGCTTCGGTGGTCTTCGTGCAACGCACGGTGTCTCGCTCTCTCACCGTTCGCACGGTTCGACGGGTAACCGTCAGGATCCGGGCCGCGTGTTCAAGGGCAAGAAGATGGCTGGTCACATGGGTGACCGTCAGCGGACGCAGCAGAACCTCGAAGTGGTTCGCACCGACGCTGATCGCGGTCTTATCTTCGTGAAGGGTTCGGTCCCTGGTTCGAAGAATGGCTGGTTGCTGGTCCGTGACGCTGTGAAGCTGGCTCTGCCAGATGATCTTCCGTTCCCGGGTGCCATCATCGATACGAGTGCACCGGCTCCTGAAGCAGAAGCTCCGGCAGTTGAAGAGCAACAGGTTGATGTAGCGGCAGCAGAAGAAGCAGCGGCTCCGGCCGAGGCTCAAGCGGAAGCACCTGCTGAAACTCCGGCAGCTGAAGGCGATGCGCCTTCCAGCGACGAAAATAAGGAGGGCTAAGCCATGAAGGTGAAGGTCCAGAAAATCGACGGCAAGGCAGCTGGCGACGTAGAACTGAATAAGGATGTGTTCGGTGTAGAGCCGCGCGCAGACATTCTGCACCGCGTGGTCACCTGGCAGCTGGAAAACCGCCGTGCCACCGCACGTCCGACGCGTGAGCGTTCAGACATTGCACGCACTGGCAAGAAGTTTGGCCCGCAAAAAGGTTCAGGTGGCGCACGTCACGGTGACCGCGGCGCGCCTATCTTCATCGGTGGTGGTAAAGCGCACGGTGCTCGCAAGCGTGATTTCGATCAGTCGCTGAACAAGAAGATCCGTTCGCTTGGCCTGAAAATGGCTCTGTCGAGCAAGGCGAAGGACGGCCTGGTGGTTGTTGACAGCCTTTCGCTTAAGGATGCCAAGACCAAGGTGCTTAAAGGTCACTTCGACAAGGCTGGCTGGAACGGCAAGGTCCTCGTGATCGACGGCGAAAGCGTAGACGAAGGCTTCAAGAAAGCCGCAGGCAACCTGCCGGGTGTCAACGTGATGCCGGCGATGGGTGCGAACGTCTATGACATTCTCAACCACGACACGCTTGTCCTGACCAAGGAAGCGGTCGAAAAGCTGGAGGCGCGCTTCAATGGCTAAAAAGCAAGAAATCGATGCGCGTCACTATGACGTGATCCTGGCTCCGCACATCACCGAGAAGTCCACGATGGCTTCCGAGAACAACGCTGTTGTTTTCAAGGTTTCGGGCGATGCGACGAAGCCACAGATCAAAGAGGCGGTTGAAGCGATCTACGACAAGAAAGTCGTGAACGTGAACACCATCAACGTCAAAGGCAAGACCAAGCGCTGGAAGGGTAAACCTTACAAGCGCAATGACGTGAAAAAAGCGATCGTCACCCTCGCCGAGGGTGAAATGATCGATATCACTAGCGGTATCTGAGGCGGATCATGGCACTCAAGAATTACAAACCGACAAGCCCCGCGCGCCGCGGCCTGATTCTTATCGACAAGTCCGGCCTGTACAAAGGCAAGCCGGTCAAGTCGCTGACAGAAGGCAAGCGCAAGACCGGTGGCCGTAACAACAAAGGTCATGTCACGTCGCGTGGCATCGGCGGTGGTCACAAGCAGAAGTACCGCTTTATCGACTTCAAGCGTCGTAAGTGGGATGTTCCTGCGACTGTCGAGCGGATCGAGTATGACCCGAACCGTACGGCTTTCATCGCGCTTCTGAAATATGAAGACGGTGAGCAGGCATACATCATCTGTCCGCAGCGGGTTGCTGTTGGTGACACCATCATTGCTGGCGAAAAGACCGACACGAAGCCAGGCAATGCCATGCTTCTGGGTCAGATGCCGGTTGGCACGATCTGCCACAACGTAGAGATGAAGCCGGGCAAGGGCGGTCAGATCGCTCGCTCTGCTGGCGCTTATGTTCAGCTGGTTGGCCGTGACCGCGGCATGGTGATCGTTCGTTTGAACTCTGGCGAACAGCGTTACCTTCGCAGCGATTGCATGGGCACGGTTGGCGCGGTGTCGAACCCCGACAACCAGAACCAGAACTTTGCGAAAGCCGGTCGCACACGCTGGAAGGGCAAGCGCCCTCTCACACGTGGTGTTGCGAAGAACCCGGTCGATCACCCACACGGCGGTGGTGAAGGCCGTACCTCAGGTGGCCGTCACCCGGTTACCCCATGGGGCAAGCCGACCAAGGGTGCTCGCACTCGTAACAACAAGCAGACGGACAAGATGATCATCCGTTCGCGCCACGCCAAGAAGAAGAGGTAAGGACACATGGCACGTTCCGTCTGGAAAGGTCCGTTTGTCGAACTCAGCCTTCTGAAGAAGGCGGAGGACGCACAAGAGGCGAGCAACAGCAAGCCGATCAAGACCTGGTCGCGTCGCTCGACCATTCTCCCGCAGTTCGTTGGTCTGACATTCAATGTCTACAACGGGCACAAGTTCATTCCCGTCTCTGTTTCGGAAGAGATGGTTGGCCACAAGCTTGGTGAATTCGCGCCGACGCGCACATTCCCCGGCCATGCTGCCGACAAGAAGGGTAAGCGCTAATGGGCAAGGCAAAATCACCGCGCCGTGTTGGCGATAACGAGGCATTGGCTGTCGGCACCACGATCCGTGGTTCGGCCCAGAAGCTGAACCTCGTTGCACAGCTGATCCGCGGCAAAAAGGCCGAAGAGGCTTTGAACATCCTCTCCTTCTCCAAGAAGGCGATGGCGCGTGACGCCAGCAAGGTGCTCGCTTCGGCGATTGCCAATGCGGAAAACAACCACAATCTCGACGTCGACGCGTTGGTCGTTGCCGAGGCTTCAGTGGGCAAGTCGATTACGATGAAGCGTTTCCACACACGTGGCCGCGGCAAGTCGACCCGTATCCTGAAGCCGTTCAGCAAGCTGCGCATCGTGGTTCGCGAACACGACGAGGAAGAGGCGTAAGATGGGCCAGAAGAGCAATCCGATCGGTCTGCGCCTGCAGATCAACCGCACCTGGGACAGTCGCTGGTACGCTGAAGGGCGTGACTATGCGAAGCTTCTCAAGGAAGACATCGAGATCCGTAAGTACATCTTCGAAACCGTGCCACAGGCTGCGATTTCGAAGGTTGTGATCGAGCGTCCGGCGAAACTTTGCCGCGTTTCTATCTATGCTGCACGCCCAGGCGTGATCATCGGCAAGAAAGGCGCAGACATCGAGAAGCTTCGTTCGAAGCTTGCATCGATGACTGATAGCGAAGTGAAGCTGAACATCGTTGAAATCCGCAAGCCGGAAATCGACGCGAAGCTTGTTGCACAAGGTATCGCTGACCAGCTGATCCGCCGTGTCGCTTTCCGTCGCGCTATGAAGCGTGCGGTTCAGTCGGCTCTGCGTCTTGGTGCAGAAGGCATCAAGATCACCTGTGGTGGTCGTTTGGGCGGTGCGGAAATCGCCCGCGTTGAATGGTACCGCGAAGGCCGCGTTCCGCTGCACACGCTGCGTGCCAACATCGACTACGCCGAAACCGAAGCGCTGACTGCTTATGGCATCATCGGTATCAAGGTCTGGATCTTCAAGGGCGAGATCCTGGCACATGATCCGACCGCGCAAGACCGTTTGATGATGGAAGCTCAGACTTCCGGCGTGCGCCCCGCTCGTTGATGGCGCCGCGCTGATTGGAAGATAGAGACAGACAATGTTGCAACCGAAGAAAACCAAATATCGCAAGGCTTTCAAGGGCCGGATCAAGGGCGACGCGAAGGGCGGCACTACGCTGAACTTCGGCTCTTATGGTCTCAAGGCACTTGAGCCAGAGCGTATCACTGCACGCCAGATCGAAGCTGCGCGTCGTGCGATTACCCGTGCGATGAAGCGTCAGGGCCGTCTCTGGATCCGTGTATTCCCGGACGTGCCGGTTTCGAAGAAGCCTGCCGAGGTCCGTCAGGGTAAAGGTAAGGGTTCAGTTGAATACTGGGCTGCGCGCGTAAAGCCGGGCCGTATCCTGTTCGAACTCGACGGTGTACCTGGCCCGCTGGCTGCGCTCGCATTTGAACGCGCTGCGATGAAACTGCCGATCAAAACCAAGGTTGTTGCCCGTCTGGGTGATACCTCTCACCTGGGAGGCGACAAATGAGCAAGGTAGAAGATCTGCGCACTAAGACTGATGATCAGCTTTCCGCTGAACTGACCGAGCTGAAGCGCGAACAGTTTAACCTGCGTTTTCAGGCTGCCACCAACCAGCTCGAGCGTCCTGCTCGGGTTCAGGAAGTGCGCCGTTCGATCGCTCAGATCAAAACGCTGCAAAACGAGCGCGCAGCTGCGGCTGTGAAGGCTTAAGGAGTAGACAATGCCGAAACGTATCCTGATCGGATCTGTCACCTCCGACAAGACCGACAAAACCGTGACCGTACTGGTCGAACGCAAGGTGAAGCACCCGCTTTACGGGAAGATCATCCGTCGTTCGAAGAAGTATCACGCTCACGACGAAAACAACGAATACGCGATTGGTGACGTGGTCCGCATTGAAGAGACCAAGCCGATTTCGAAAACCAAGACCTGGACCGTGAAGGATCGGGTTGTGGCTGGTGGAACTCAGGCAGTGGAAGCTGACCTCGAAGTCGAAGCCGCTGGTAACTGAGTTAGACGAAGGAACTGTTGAGCCCCGGTTGGTATCGGGCGTCCCAACAAGCCAAGAGAAGGAACCGGATCAATGATCCAGATGCAGTCCAATCTCGACGTCGCAGACAATAGCGGCGCAAAGCGCGTCCAGTGCATTAAGGTACTGGGTGGCTCTAAGCGTCGTACTGCGAGTGTCGGAGACGTGATCGTGGTTTCCGTTAAGGAAGCCCAACCACGTGCCAAAGTTAAGAAGGGCGACGTGCACCGCGCAGTGATCGTGCGAACAAAGAAGGAAGTGCGCCGCAAGGACGGCAGCGTAATCCGCTTTGACAGCAACGCTGCAGTGCTCGTTAACAAGAGCGAAGAGCCAATCGGCACTCGTATCTTTGGCCCAGTTGTTCGTGAACTGCGTGGCCGCGGCTTCATGAAGATCATCTCGCTTGCGCCGGAGGTGCTGTGATGGGTGCTGCAAAGATCAAGAAGGGTGACAGCGTTGTCGTTCTGTCAGGCAAGGACAAGGGTAAGACCGGTACGGTCACTCAAGTCATGCCAAAGGAAGGCAAAGTCGTGGTTGAAGGCATGAATGTCGCAACCCGTCACCGCAAACCGAGCCAGGCCAACCCGCAAGGTGGCATCGAGCGCCGTGAGGCTCCGATGCACATCAGCAAGGTTGCCGTGGCTGATCCGAAGGATGGCAAGCCCACCCGCGTCCGCTTCGATGTGAAGAAGGACGGTTCCAAGGTGCGCGTTGCCGTAAAGAGTGGGGAGACCATCGATGGCTGATTACACTCCTCGTCTGAAGCAGAAGTTCGAAGACCAGATCGTCAAGGCGATGACCGAGAAGTTCGGTTACAAGAATCGTCTCGAAGTTCCGAAGCTTGAAAAAGTCACACTCAACATGGGTGTGGGCGAAGCAAGCCAGGACAAGAAGAAGGTAACGGTCGCTGCTGAGGAAATGGCGCTGATCGCCGGCCAGAAGCCGGTCATCACTAAAGCCAAGAAGTCGATCGCTCAGTTCAAGCTGCGCGAAGGCATGCCGATCGGTTGCAAGGTAACCCTGCGCCGTGACCGTATGTACGAATTCATGGATCGTCTTGTGACTGTTGCAATGCCTCGCATTCGTGACTTTCGTGGTCTGAACCCGAAGTCATTCGATGGCCGTGGCAACTATGCAATGGGCCTCAAGGAACAGATCGTGTTCCCTGAGATCAGCTATGATCAAATCGAAAAGGTGCGTGGCATGGATATCATCGTCACCACTACCGCAAAAACCGATGACGAAGCACGTGAATTGCTGAAGCTGTTTGGCTTCCCTTTCCCCGCAGAAGCATCAGATGAAGATAAGGAAGCGGCGTAAGCCGCTTAGGAGAGCTTAAGTCCAATGGCGAAACTGAGTTCCATCAACAAGAACGAGAAGCGCAAGAAGCTCGTTCAGAAGTACGCAAACAAGTACGCCAAGCTTAAGGCGATTGCTGCGGACGAGTCTCTCGATGAGAGCGAACGTCTGATCGCACGTCTGAAGATGGCGGAAATCCCGCGCAATGCGAACCCGACCCGGGTCCGCAACCGCTGCGCCACCACCGGTCGCCCACGCGGCTATTACCGTAAGTTCGGCATCAACCGTATCGAACTGCGTCAACTCGGCAACCGGGGCATGATCCCTGGTCTGACCAAGTCGAGCTGGTGAGGAGTTAGACAATGGCAATGACCGATCCATTGGGTGATATGCTCACCCGTATCCGCAACGGCCAGCAGGCGAAGAAGGACTCTGTCCTGTCACCTGCTTCAAAGCTGCGTGCGAATGTGCTCGAAGTGCTTCAGCGTGAAGGCTACATCCGTGGCTACAGCGAAGACGCATCTGGCAAGCACCCTGCGCTGCGGATCGAACTGAAATATTTCGAGGGCGAACCGGCTATCAAGCATGTCGCTCGTGTCTCCAAGCCTGGCCGCCGCGTCTATTCGGGTTCGAAAGAGCTTCCGACTGTGCGCAACGGCCTTGGTATCACCATCGTCTCGACCCCTCGCGGCGTGCTTTCGGATAGCGAAGCTCGCAACGAGAACGTCGGCGGCGAAGTGCTGGCGGAGGTGTTCTAATGAGCCGTATTGGTAAGAGAGCGGTTGCGATCCCTAGCGGCGTAACAGCTACCATCGAGAACGGTACGATGACCGTGAAGGGCCCGAAAGGCACCCTTTCCATGGGTCTCAGTGACCTGATCGACTACAAGGTCGAAGGTGAAGAGATCCAGGTCAACCCGGCCAACGACACGAAGCAGGCGCGCTCTTTCTGGGGCATGCATCGCACGCTGGTATCGAACCTGGTTGAAGGTGTGACCGACGGTTTCACCAAGACACTTGAAATTTCAGGTGTCGGTTATCGTGCTCAGGCGCAGGGCAACAAGCTCAAGCTGCAGCTCGGTTTCAGCCACGATGTCGACATCGACGTGCCAGAAGGCATCGACGTGAAGACACCTGATCAGACAACTGTGATTGTAAGCGGAATGGACAAGCAGGCCGTTGGCCAGCTCGCCGCTGAAATCCGCCGCTGGCGCAAGCCCGAGCCTTACAAGGGCAAGGGTATCAAGTACCAGGGCGAGTATGTCTTCCGTAAGGAAGGGAAGAAGAAGTAAGATGGCAAAGCTTTCTCTCTTTGAACGCCGCCGCCGCCGCGTGCGCACCGCGCTTCGCAGCCGTGCTGGTGGTAAGCCGCGCCTGTCCGTGCACCGCACTGGCAAGCATATCTACGCGCAGATCATCGATGATGCAGACGGCAAGACGCTTGCTGCCGCTTCGACGCTCGGTGCGAAGGCTTCAGGTGCCAATGTCGATGCCGCCACAAAGGTTGGCAAGGACATTGCAGCTGCTGCCAAGAAGGCTGGCGTAACGACTGTCGTGTTCGATCGCGGCGGTTTCCTTTTCCACGGCCGCGTGAAAGCGCTGGCTGATGCCGCTCGCGAAGGCGGGCTGGAGTTCTGATGATGGCTGACGAAAAGAATACACCAGAAGCCGAAACTGAAGCACCGAAGGCTGAAGAAACCGCGGCTGCTGAAGAAACCAAGGTAGAGGCAGCGACGGAAGAAGCTGCGCCTGCGGAAGCTGCGCCTGCGGAAGCTGCCCCTGCTGAAGAAGCACCTGCTGCTGATGACCAGCGTCAAGCTCGCGGTCGCGGTCGTGGTGGCAACCGTGATGGCGGAAATCGTGGCCGTGGCGGCCGTGACAACCGTCGTGGTGGACGTCGCGAAGAAGAAGATGACGGCATCATCGAGAAGCTGGTTCACATCAACCGCGTGTCGAAAACAGTGAAGGGCGGTAAGCGCTTCGGTTTCGCAGCACTGGTTGTTGTGGGTGACGGATCGGGCCGCGTCGGCTTCGGCCACGGCAAGGCTCGCGAAGTTCCAGAGGCAATTTCGAAAGCTTCGGCTGCTGCGCGCAAGAAGATGGTTCGCGTTCCTTTGAAGGAAGGCCGCACGCTGCACCACGACGGCAAGGGCCGTTTCGGTGCTGGCAAGGTAACCGTTCGTACGGCGCCTCCGGGTACTGGCATCATCGCCGGTGGTCCGATGCGTGCTGTGTTCGAAAGCCTGGGCGTTGCAGACGTTGTGACCAAGTCGGTCGGTACGTCGAACCCGTACAACATGATCCGCGCTACATTCGATGCGCTGACCAACCAGTCTTCGCCGAAGTCTGTGGCTCAGCGTCGTGGCAAGAAGGTTGCAGACCTTCTTGGCCGTGGTGGCGCTACTGAAGCGGAAGCAGAAGCTGACGCTGCTGCAGTTGTGGAGTAAGATCAATGGCTGCCAAGAAAACCGTAAAAATCAAGCAGATCGGTTCGCCGATCCGTCGTCCGGAAAGCCAGCGCAAGATCCTGATCGGTCTTGGGCTTAACAAGATGCACAAGGTCGTAGAGCGTCAGGATACCCCTGAAGTTCGCGGCGCGATCGCCAAGATCCCGCATCTGGTTGAAGTGGTCGACTAAACCAATCACGTGGCCCCGCTTCGGCGGGGGTCACTTTTTTAGCGCGAACCCCGGATCGGGGCATAGAAAGCGAAAGCGAGTGCAACAATGAAACTCAACGACATCCGTGACAACGAAGGCGCCCGTAAGGGCCGCATGCGTGTTGGCCGTGGCATCGGCTCTGGCAAGGGCAAGACCTCTGGTCGTGGCCAAAAGGGTCAGAAGAGCCGTTCTGGCGTAGCGATCAAGGGCTTTGAAGGCGGCCAGATGCCGCTGCACATGCGTTTGCCAAAGCGCGGGTTTAACAACCCGTTCGGCAAGGACTTTGCTGAAGTGAACATCGGCATGGTACAGAAGTTCATCGACGCAAAGAAGCTCGACGGTAAAAAGGACATTACTGAAGACGCTCTTCGTGCTGCTGGCCTCGTGCGTGGTGGCAAGGACGGTGTCCGTCTGCTCGGCAAGGGCGAGATCAAAGCCAAGGCGAAATTCATCGTTGCTGGTGCCACCAAAGGCGCGATTGCAGCGGTTGAAAAGGCTGGTGGCAGCGTCGAAGTGATCGCTGCGGCTCAGCCCGAGCACGAGAAAAAGGCTGCCCGCCACGAAGCCAACAAGGCGGCGAAGGCCAAGTAATCAAATAAATTGGGGAGCGGGGGTTCGACATTGGGCCATCCGCTCCCTATCTAACCGTTCTGAGCTATCTGAGCCGGACACGGGCCGGCGCAAGACCAGGATTGATCTGATACAATGGCATCACGCGCCGACAGCATTGCGAGCAATCTAAACCTCGCCAATTTCTCCAAAGCCACCGAGTTGCGTCAGCGCATCTGGTTCACGCTCGGCGCGCTCATCGTGTTCCGCTTTTTGAGCTTCGTGCCGCTGCCGGGTATCAACCCGTTGGCGCTGTCACAGCTTGCAGAGCAGACCCAGGGCGGCATTCTGGACATGTTCAACATGTTCACAGGCGGCAGCCTGGAACGGATGAGCCTGATCGCGCTTGGAGTCATGCCCTACATTACCGCTTCGATCGTGGTGCAGATGGCATCTGCGCTCCACCCGACGCTCGCGGCCCTCAAGAAAGAGGGTACGACCGGGCGCCAGAAGCTGAACCAATACACGCGCTACGGCACAGTGTTCCTGTGTTCGATCCAGGGCTGGTTCCTGGCTGCGGGCCTGGAAAGCTTTGCCAACTCTGCTGGTCTGCAGGCTGTGGTCGATCCGGGCTATATGTTCCGCGTTGGCGCTGTGATCAGCCTTGTCGGCGGCACGATGTTCCTGCTGTGGCTGGGTGAACAGATTACCAGTCGCGGTATCGGCAATGGCGTTTCGCTGATCATTATGGCTGGCATCGTGGCGCAGTTCCCGATGTTTACATCGAACCTGTTCGAAGGCGGACGCACCGGTTCCATTGCACCAGGCGTCATAATCGGCTTTATCGTGATGGTCGTTGTGCTTATCCTCATGATCAGCTTCGTTGAGCGCGCACAGCGTCGCCTGCTGATCCAGTATCCCAAGCGTGCGACTCAGCGCGGCATGATGCAAGCGGACAGCTCTCACTTGCCGCTCAAGCTCAACACAGCCGGCGTTATCCCGCCGATTTTCGCCAGCTCGCTGCTCTTGCTGCCGCTGACGATTACTCAGTTCGCGGGCAATTCGCTTGATCCTACAAGCACCGGTGGCCAGACGATCCAGTCGATCGTTCAGTATCTGCAGCATGGCCAGCCGCTTTATATGACGCTCTATGCTATTCTGATCATGTTCTTCGCGTTCTTCTACACAGCGGTTGTGTTCAACCCGGAAGAGACGGCAGACAATCTGAAGAAAAACGGCGGCTTCATTCCGGGTATCCGCCCGGGCAAACGCACCGCGGATTATCTCGACTATGTGCTGACCCGTATCACTGTGGTGGGCGCAATCTATCTCACCGCGGTCTGTGTGGTTCCGGAATATATGATCGCGCAGACAGGCATTCCGCTGTTCCTTGGCGGCACCAGTCTGTTGATTGTGGTCAATGTGACAGTGGATACGATCAGCCAGGTGCAATCCCACCTGTTGGCACACCAGTATGGTGATCTTATCAAGAAGGCCAAGTTGAAGGGCCGTAAGCGCTAAGCTTTTCATTCGGGGGTAGGCGACCAGTGAACATTATTCTTCTTGGCCCTCCGGGCGCTGGTAAAGGCACCCAAAGCAGCCGCCTTGTCGCCAATCGCGGGATGAAGCAGCTCTCCACCGGAGATATGCTGCGCGCAGCGGTCAAGGCGCAGACCCCGGTGGGCATCAAGGCCAAGGCGGTTATGGATGCAGGCGAGCTGGTCTCGGACGAGATCGTCTCTGACCTGATCGATGCCGAATTGGCTGAGCTGGACGAAGCAACCGGCGCAATCTTTGACGGATATCCGCGCACTGAAGCGCAGGCGGAAAGCCTGGATGAGCTGCTGACCAAGCATGGCCGCACGCTGGACTATGTGATCGAGCTCGAGGTCGATGTGGATGCTCTGGTTGAACGCATCACGGGCCGTTTCAGCTGCGCCAGTTGCGGCGCGCTGTATCACGACACAGCAAATCCACCCTCGAAAGAAGGCGTGTGCGACACTTGCGGTTCCACCGAGTTCAAGCGCCGACCGGATGACAATGAGGAAACCGTGCGTACGCGGATGCAGGAATATCGGGCCAAGACCGCTCCGATCCTGCCCGGCTATGAAGCGCGCGGCATTGTGCGGCGGGTTGATGGCATGGCGTCCATCGACGAAGTAACTGCAAAGATCGACGCGATCCTTGGCTAAAGCCCCGCGCTGCGAATAGTCCTTTCCCTTGAGGCCGTGGTTGCTTAGACCAAGGTCCAAGAGGAGAGGGCCACCATGAAATTCCTGACTGTTTTCGCCGGTGCGGCATTGCTTGCAGTGTCTGGCGCTGCGCAAGCGGAAGTTGTCGCGAGCAGCGATGACGGGTTTGTCACGCGAGACAGTGCGCTGGTTGATGCCACCCCGATGGAAGTCTGGCTCGCCCTGATCTCTCCAGGCAAATGGTGGAACGATGCGCATACCTGGTCGGGCGATGCAGCGAATATGACGCTTAAGCCGCAAGCGGGCGGGTGCTTCTGTGAGCGAATTCCTGAAGATGTCGATGCAGACCGTGTGACGCTGGAAGGCAGCGTGGAGCATATGCGCGTGGTCCAGGCCTTTCCCGAAAGGGCGCTGCGCATGCGCGGCGGACTGGGCCCGCTCCAGAGCGAGCCGGCTGGCGGCGTTTTGACGGTAGTGATCAGCGAGGCCGAGAATGGCACCCGGATCGTCTGGGAATATGTCGTGGGCGGTTTCATGCGCTATGAAGTGCCGGTGATCTCGATCGCGGTGGACGGTGTCATGACGCAGCAGTTGAATGGCCTCGCCGAGTTACTGGGGCGTCTTGATGCGCCGGACGCTCCGTCGGAAGATGTCGAACCCGAAGCTGAAGAGGCTCCGGCTGAAGAATCCGCTCCTGAAGTTGATGGCGGGGAGCCCCGTCCGTCGGTCGATGAAGCCTTCAGCGATCTCAGCGACAACTAGTTTTCACCAAGCTAGCGGATTGCCGATTTTGGATATCGGGTGCTAGCTGGTATAAGGTTGAAACTTAGCGATAACGGCCCATATCGGGCTGCGTTGTCGTTTGCGCGTGCTTGCCTGTTGACGACTCAACAGAATCACATTAAGCACGCACATCATTCGACACGTTCGAAATAAGTCCGGCAGGCGGCAGACGAATGCGCCCCTATCGGGCTTTTTGCCGTTTAAGCGTCAGCTTGCTCGGGTTTGCGCATGTCGATTTGTAGCGATGAGATAGGGAAGGCGGACTGTTCTGTCTTGGCCCTGTGGAGCATGGAGAAGTAAGTGGCTCGTATTGCCGGGGTGAACATCCCCACAAACAAGCGCGTGATTATCGCGCTGACATATATTCACGGAATTGGCCGCACAACGGCCGTCCAGATTGCTGACAAGCTGGGCATCGATCACACCAGGCGTGTGCAGGATCTTTCTGATGAGGAAGTTCTGCGTATTCGTGAGACGATCGACGCTGATTACACCGTGGAAGGCGACCTGCGTCGCAATACCGCGATGAACATCAAGCGCCTGATGGACCTGCGTTCATATCGCGGTCTTCGTCACCGTAACCAGCTGCCCGTTCGCGGCCAGCGTACCCACACCAACGCCCGCACCCGCAAGGGTAAGGCGAAGCCGATCGCCGGCAAGAAGAAGTAAGCGGATCGCGGTCTTCGGACCCGAGATGCTTTTCCCTTCTTTGGACGAATAAAGAGGAATACGAACCATGGCACGCGAACCCGTCAAAATCAGGCGCCGTGACAAAAAGAATATCAGCAGCGGCGTTGCGCATATCAACGCCAGCTTCAACAACACCATGATCACCATCACCGACGCACAGGGCAATGCTATCAGCTGGTCCAGCGCAGGCATGATGGGCTTCAAAGGTAGCCGTAAGTCGACACCATATGCAGCACAGGTTGCTGCGGACGATGCCGGCAAGAAAGCTGCCGAGCACGGTGTGCGCACGTTGGAAGTCGAAGTGAAGGGCCCGGGCTCGGGTCGTGAGAGCGCGCTGCGCGGTCTCGCCGCTGTCGGTTTCAACATCACATCGATCAGAGACGTGACGCCGATCCCGCACAATGGTGTGCGGCCGTCGAAGCGTCGCCGCGTCTGATCCGTTGCTGATTGGCGGCTTTCGGGCCGCCCAAACAGAGTTTCGGACCGGACGCGCTCTCACCAGCGCTCCGGTCCAGTCCGCATTTGAAAACGCTGCTTAGCGAATTAGGGGAAATCCATGTCCGTCAATATGAAGAACTGGCAGGAACTTAAGAAGCCCAACACTCTCGAGATCAAAGAAGGCGGAGACAAAGGTCGCAAGGCGACTTTCGTTGCAGAACCGCTGGAGCGTGGTTTCGGTCTTACACTCGGTAACGCGCTGCGTCGCGTCCTTCTGAGCTCGCTTCAAGGTGCCGCGATCACATCGATCAAGATCGAGAACGTTCTGCACGAGTTCAGCTCGCTTGCGGGTGTTCGCGAAGACGTGACCGACATCGTTCTGAACGTGAAGCAGATTGCATTGAAGATGGAAGGCGAAGGCGCCAAGCGTCTGCAGCTTTCTGCAACCGGCCCGGCTGAAGTGAAAGCCGGCGATATCGCTGTTTCCGGCGACATCGAAGTCATGAACAAGGATCTGGTGATCTGTCACCTGGACGAAGGCGCAACGCTCAACATGGAGCTGACCGCTGACGTAGGTAAGGGCTATTCGCCCGCAATTGCCAATCGCCCGGCAGATGCGCCGATCGGCCTGATCCCGGTCGACAGCCTGTATTCACCGGTTCGCCAGGTGAGCTACAAGGTTGAGAATGCACGTGTTGGCCAGGAGCTGGACTATGACAAGCTCAGCCTCACCATCGAAACCGACGGCACAGTCACTCCTGAAGATGCGATCGCTTACGCGGCGCGCATCCTGCAGGATCAGCTGACGCTGTTCGTACACTTCGAAGACGGCATTCCGCAGCCACAGGCCGCAATGATCGGTCAGGCAGCGACTCCGCAAGAAGACGATGCGAACCAGCTTAACCGCTACCTTCTCAAGAAGGTTGACGAGCTTGAGCTGTCGGTTCGTTCGGCTAACTGCCTCAAGAACGACAACATCATCTACATTGGCGATCTGGTCCAGAAGACCGAAGCCGAGATGCTGCGTACGCCGAACTTCGGCCGCAAGTCGCTCAACGAGATCAAGGAAGTGCTCTCCAGCATGGGTCTGCGCCTCGGTATGGATATCCCGGGCTGGCCACCAGAGAACATCGAAGAAATGGCCAAGAAGCTCGAACAGGAACTTCTCGGCTAAGATTGGCGAAGGTGGCGGCCACAACTTGCCACCAGGAACGGGCTACCTTGCACGGGCCCATTACGAACGAAGCGCTGATCCCCTCAGGAAAAGTGGGAACCGGTTTTCCGTCCGGAGGGGTCAGCCAGAAAGAGATAAACAATGCGTCACGGAATTTCACAGCGTAAGCTGAGCCGTAAATCGGGCCACCGTACGGCCCTGTTCCGCAACATGGCAGCGGCTCTGATCAAGCACGAGCAGATCCACACCACACTGCCAAAAGCGAAGGAACTGCGTCCTTACGTCGAGAAGCTGATCACGCTGGCAAAGCGTGGCGGCCTGTCGAACCGTCGCCTCGCCATGAGCCGTTTGCAGGACGAAACCCAGCTGAAGAAGCTGTTTGATACTCTGGCAGAGCGCTACAGCGACCGTGAAGGCGGTTACACGCGCATCATCAAGGCCGGCTATCGCGGCAGCGACGCTGCGCAAATGGCGATCATCGAGTTTGTCGAGCGTGACGAAGACGCAAAGGGCCAGGACTCTGGTCCGGTCCAGAACGAAGAAGACATGGAAGACGCATAAGCGACTTCATATCCGAACAAGCAAGGGCTGGAAGGGCAACCTTCCGGCCCTTTTTTGATGTATTTGACACTGTTCAACCTTTCCCATAATAGGCGCCCAAGGCTGAGAGCGGCCTGCCGTCCGCGGGCGCAAGCTAGGGTGAACACTCTCACGATATCACAAATCATCTTCAGGCTAGCCGGGATGGCAATGCGGACTCCATCGCAATCGGCTTGAGAGCAGGAGATTGATATGATTTCGCAACACCATCCCAATCTGGCGAATATGAAGGCGCTGGCGCGGCGATACCGCTCCATCAAACAAACGCAGGGGCGCCATGTCTCGCATTCGCGCGCGCTGGAATTGATCGCGCGTCGTTATGGTTTCTTCGATTGGAACACTGCGGCTGCACAGGCCAGAAGCCTGCATGCACCCGATCGTTTTCAGGCCGGGCAACATGTTGCCGGCCGGTACATGGGGCACGAGTTTCAGGCGCGCGTTGTCGCTTCAACACGGCTGTCGCAAGAAGAGGTGCTGATCTCCCTCGAGTTCTGGGAGCCCGTTGACGTAGCGACGTCAAAGTATTTCTCGAACAATCGGAAGCGAGTTTCGGGCAGGATCGGGATTGATGGCCGGTCTCGGGAATGCTTGTCCGGCGGCATTCCCCACCTCGAGGTGATGGAAGAAGCAAGTATGGCGCGACCTTAGTTTAACCGCAGCAAGTGATCGGGCCGGTGGAGCGATCCATCGGCCCTTTTCTTTTATCCGCGCCGGGCTAGGGTGGCGCGCATGATCCGCACATCTCTCGGCGCTCTCGCGCTACTCGCTGCCATTCCCCTCGCAACCCCAGCCGTTGCGCAAGGCGCCCAGGAACAACTCGACGCTCGCTATGACCGGGCGCTGGCTGCTGGCTACAAAGCTCTGTTCCTGTGCAGCGCGATCGCGAATGCAGAGGCCAACGGCACCATGCGAACACCCGAAAGCGTTCACGAGTGGGAGCTGACAGGCATACAGGCGCCGCTGAATGATATCGTGCGCGATTTGCCCTATGAGATCATCCGCACGCCCGAATCCGGAACGGTTGATCAAGTGCGCGTCACTTGGGCCGATGACATGGGTCCGCGTACCGCGCGCTATCAGCCGCGCTTTGGCTGCGATTTGCTGCCCATTGACTCCCCCGAGTTGGAGACACGAGAGCCGCTTCGCATGCGCAATTCCAGCTCAGAATCGGGCTGGTCCTTTCCTGACAGTGTGTCCGTCAACGGATTGCCAGGCGAACTCGGCGCAAAGGCGTTCGACGGGACCTATGGCGAGGGCAGCCGCACTACATCGGTCCTGGTCGTACAGAATGGCGACATTGCGCTTGAGCGTTACAGACAGGGTTTCAACGCTGCGACCCCGCAGCGCACCTGGTCGGTGGCCAAGTCTATCGCTGCGACGCTGGTCGGTTGGGCGGTGCAAGCCGATGACGTAACGGTCGATCAACCGGTCGGGCTGGCTTACTGGCGCACGCAAGACGATCCTCGCCGGGCGATAACGATCGACCATATGCTGCGCATGGCCTCGGGGCGCTATTCAGACACGCCCGGCAACAGGACTGATCCGCTTTACTGGGGCGGTGCCACTGTAGATGAAAGCGCCACCCATTGGCCGCTCGTGCATAAACCAGGCACTGTCTATCGTTATGCCAACAATGACACGTTGATGGCTGTGAAGGCGATCCAGTCATATCTGTCCTACTATCGGCCAATGGACTTCTTCGAGAAGGTCGGGATGCACCACACGGTTGCTGAGACCGACCATCGCGGCAGCTACGTGCTTTCCAGCCAGGTCTGGTCGACCGCTCGCGATCTGGCGAAGCTCGGCCAGCTATACCTAAACAACGGCGTTCTGCCTGATGGTGAGCGCCTGTTGCCTGAAAACTGGCGGCAGTATGTATCCGATCCCAGCGGTCCCCAGCCGGACGGGCCGCTTGGCTATGGCGCCGGATGGTGGCTGCTAAACAAGCAGGATGGCATTCCGGATGATGCATTTGCGGCGCTCGGCAATCGCGGTCAGATTATCGTCGTCGTGCCTAGCCGCAATGTCGTTATCGTTCGCCGAGGCGAAGATCCGGTCGGCTTTCGGTTCGACTTTGTCTCATTTACTCGTGATGTGCTGGCGGCGCTTGATTAGCGGCGCAACCTAGCTAGATTTTCCTGACACCCCTGGTCGCACCCACCGGAGTAAACCGAACATGATCCGCCCGATACTGCTGGTAGCTACAGCCGGCCTTATTGCTGCACCGCTTGCCGCAGGCACACCTACTGTTCCCGAATATCCCGAAACCTATGCGCAGGATCTGACCGAGACGTTCTTCGGTGAGGAAGTTGCAGACCCCTATCGCTGGCTCGAAGATGATGTTCGCAACAACCCCGAAGTCGCGCTGTGGGTTGAACGTCAGAACGAAGTTACCGATGCGTTCCTGAACCGGCTCGACAACCGTGACTGGTTTGCGCAGCGGATTGCCGGGCTGCTGGACTTCGAACGGTTTGGAATTCCGGAAAAGGCGGGCGATAACTACTTCTACACACGCAATTCTGGGCTGCAGAACCAGTCTCAGCTTTACGTGCAGACCGGCATCGATGGCGAGCGGCGCCTGCTGATCGATCCCAATGCCTGGGCGGATGATGGCGCTACTGCGCTGGCCGGGTGGGAGCCTTCGCCAGATGGCTCGCTGCTCGCTTACAGCGTGCAGGATGGCGGAACCGACTGGCGCATTATTCGCGTGATCGATGTCGCGACCGGTGAGCAACTGGGCGATGAAATCCGCTGGGCCAAATTCACCGGCATCGCCTGGGTTGGCAACGAAGGCTTTCTCTATTCGCGTTTTCCCGAACCGGAAGAGGGGCAGGATTTCCAGGCGCTCAATTACAATCAGACGGTCTATTTCCACGCCATTGGCACCGAGCAAAGCGATGACAGGCAGGTGTTTGCAACGCCCGATCATCCGGAGCGCGGGCATTCAGCGCGCACCACGCATGACGGGCGCTGGGCCACGATTACGAGTTCGCTCGGCACGGATGATGTCTATGAAGTACATCTGATCGATCTGAAAAAGCGCGGGCGCGATCGCTGGACAGCATTGCCATTGGTAACCGGTTTCGAAAACAGCTGGTCACTGATCGCCTCGCTTGATGGGACGTTGTACTTCACCACTAATCACGATGCGCCCAAGTTTCGCATCGTTTCGATCGATCCGGATGCTCGCGCGCCTGAATGGCGGCTGGTTGTGCCGGAAACGGATGAGCCGATCTCTGGCGCTTCCATTGTCGGTACCAAACTGGTGGTCGAATATCTGCGCGACGCCGCGAGCCGTGCGGTTGTGCTCGACCTGAAGGGGGAGGGCGCCAGTGCGATCGAATTGGCGGGGCTCGGCACCGCAAGCGGATTTGGCGGCTCCCCCGGCGATCCCGAAACATTTTACAGCTTTGAAAGCTTCAACCGTCCGGATTCGATCTATCGCTTGAATTTGGAAACCGGTGAGACCGAGGCTTTTGCCAGCCCCGATTTGACCTTCGTGCCTGAAGATTATGCCATCGAGCAGAAATTCTATGCTTCAAAAGACGGCACGCGCATTCCGATGTTCATCGTGCGCAAGAAGGAGCTGGCCGAGAGCGGAGAGGCCGCGCCAACCCTGCTTTATGGCTATGGCGGATTCGATATCTCGATCACGCCGGGATTCAATGCCACCCGCATGGCGTGGTTGGAAGCTGGCGGCGTGTTCGTGCTCGCCAACATTCGCGGCGGGGGCGAATATGGCAAGGAATGGCACGATGCCGGTCGCCGTGCGAACAAACAGAATGTATTCGATGACTTTATCGCGGCTGGCGAATTCCTGAAATCCAATGGATACACCACGCCGAACGGCCTGGCGATCGAAGGGCGGTCCAATGGCGGCTTGCTGGTTGCCGCCGTGACCAATCAGCGTCCTGATCTGTTCGATGCCGCACATGCAGCTGTGGGGGTGATGGACATGCTGCGTTTCGACCGTTTCACAGCGGGCCGATACTGGGTCGATGACTATGGCTATCCCGACCGCGAAGAGGATTGGCGTATCCTGCGCAGCTATTCACCCTATCACAACGTGCGTGATGGAGTGGACTATCCGGCAGTCCTTGTGACTACGGCTGATACCGACGATCGCGTGGTTCCGGGGCACAGCTTCAAATACACCGCAGCGCTGCAAGCAGCTGAACTGGGCGGCAAACCGCAGCTGATCCGGATCGAGACGCGCGCGGGGCATGGGGCGGGTAAACCGACCGATAAGGTGATTGCTGAAGGCGCAGATGTGCTTGCTTTCCTTGCGCATTTCACCGGATTACGGGATGTTCAGGAAAAATAGGACTTTTCTGAACAATCGCTGTCACGCCAGTTCAGCGAGCCATCACCCCGAATCATTTAGTTCTCTCATCACAGCCGAGGCAATCCCGCCACGGCCCAGATGAGGAGAACCTCAAATGAGCAAGACAACACAAGCATTCGCGAAGGGTGGGATCGCAACTGCAGCCGTGGGCGCACTGGCATTGGCCGGCGCGGCTCCGGTGCAAGCGAAGCACCGCGACGACAAGATTGATGCAGGCGATGTGATCGCCGGTGCGCTGATCATTGGCGGCCTTGCAGCCATCCTCGGCAGCTCGAACAAGAATGACCGCTATCGTGATCGCGATTATCGCCCGCAAGGCAACCCAGAGCGTGCGATCCAAAAATGTATCAATGCCGTAGAGCGCGATGCACGCCGGGCGGGTTACCGGTTCGCCGATGTAACCGAAATCCGCGATGTCGATCGTGAGCGTCGCGGTTGGGAAATTCGTGGACGCCTGGTGGTCGATGAGGGGCGCGGCGGTTATCGCGGCGACCGGTACCGGGATCGCAACCGCTATGATGATCGCGGATATGCCTACAACCATCGCGGCCAGAATCTTGATCGTGGGCGGTTCAAATGTGAGATTCGGCGCGGTCGGGTAGTCGACATCAATTACCGCGGTCTACGCTACCTCGATTGATCGGGAATGAGTCCAAACTCCACCAAACTGGGCGGTTCAGGCTTTGCTAAGCCTGGGCCGCCTAGCTCTTCGTCATAGTTTCGACGCGTTTGGTGGGCGCACACAGCAGGAGGGACCATAATGGCCCAATTCGTAAAGCTTGCGGCCGCTTCCGGTGCGCTTGCCGCAGCATCTTTGATGACAACGTCAGCAGCTGCGGCAGACATTCCCACTACTGCACCAGCGGTGCATTTTGAATTGCCGCAGTTTGATGTTTTTAGCGCAGATGAGATGACTGCCGAGCATCACCGCCGCTACCGTTATCGTGGCTACCGCCATCGCCACCGCGTTGATGCGGGTGATGTGCTGGCAGGCGTGCTGATCATCGGTGGTATCGCGGCCATTGCCAATGCTGCATCGAATTCAGAGCGCCGCGAACGCAACGAGCGCTATCGTGACTATCGCGAGGACCGCAATGACTATCGCCGTGATCGTGATGATCGCCGCGATACGCGCCGTTCGTCTGGCAGCGGGCGCGGAATTGATGGCGCGATTGATCAATGCCTGGCGGAAATCGAGCGCGACGTCCGCGTAGACGAAGTTGAAAGCGTGGATCGCACTGGTGAAGGTTGGCGGGTAACCGGCACGATCTTCAACGGTGACCGCTTCACTTGCACGATCGGCGCTGACGGCAGGATCGAGAACGTGAACTATGGCGACAGTTTCGCCGCGCAAGATCGCTCTGGCTCTGCTCAACCACGTCAGGTGCGCGACAACCAGTATAGCGATGATCGCTATCGCACGGCCTGGGCGCAAGTAGAGCGCGAAGAACAGGTCGATCCCGATGCAGAGCTTCGCTCTCAGCAGGTTCCGGCCTATCCCGGTGGCCCGGTAGATGGCGATCTAGAGGAAAGCCCCTCGGACGATCGCTACGCAATGGCACAAGCGCCCGCGACCTAAGCCAACCTAATCTGTCGTGCTTTCCGTCTCGTCATAGGATGGAAGCGCGATTTGCCATCGGATCGCCGCGCTGCGCAGCGCGAAGCCCGCTAACCATGCCGTGCCCCAGACGATGGGGTTGTCGATACCCATGGCCATGCCGCCAACGGTTAGAGCTGCGGTGGCTGCGGCTGCAGTCACATATAGCTCTGGCCGCATGATGATTGACGGCCTGCCTGCCACAACATCGCGAATAATTCCGCCCACGCAGCCGGTGATGATCCCCATCAGTGCAGCCGGTACGGGCGGGATGCCGTATGACAGCGCCTTTGCGCTGCCGAGCACCGCATAGGCCGTAAGACCCGCGCCATCGGCATAATCGAGTAATTTGCCTTCCCACCAGCGCGTGGGTGTAAACCACGCGATCAAAGCAGTGCCGAGGCATATCGGCGCGACCCACGGGTCAGTCATCCAGAACACGGGCGCGCCGATCAACAGATCACGTACGGTGCCGCCGCCTACTCCTGTCACCAACGCAAAGAAGGCCAGCGTAACGAATGTCTGCTTGAGCTTGGCGGCAAGCAACGCGCCGGTCAGCGCAAAAATGGCAAGGCCGAGAATATCGAGCACATCGAGCACTGGAGTAAGGACTTCGGCTCCGTTCACGCGGCAGAGACCTTCGCTTTGCGGCGGCGGAACATCAGAATGCAGCCAAGCAGCGCACCGATCACACCCAGAGCGGCGAACAGGATCAGGATCGGATGGCTGGTATCTTCGCGAGTCCTCAAATCCATGATGTGCAGGCCCCACATGAAATCGAACCCGAGCCACCAGCGCGTGCGTACAGCCTCGATCTGGCCGGTATCGCGCCCGACATAGACATGCGCGCCATCTTCCAGTGCGACCTGCCAAACGGGCATTTCGCGACGGAAATCGAACGGGACATTGTCGGCGTCGAACGCAGTCACGCTGCGTATCTGGTCGCCCCCCTTAATCTGTTCGGCCACAATCAACCGGGCATCATTGGCGGAAAGCGCGGGCAAGGCCGCCCCGCTTTGCATATCGACCCGGCGTGTGCTGCCATCCATGCCGGTAAGGATCGCCACTGCGCGGCCATCCTGCATCACGGCGCGCATTTCGCGGATCGGAAATTCTGCACTCGCCAGCGCGCTTCCTGGCAGTACCAGCGGCTGGACCGTCTGCTCTACGCGCAAGTGATTGCCGCGCACTTCCTCGATCGGCTTGGCCGCCATGTAGAGGCCTGTCACCATCCACATCAGCGTGGGAAAACCCACCAGCCAGCCAAGCCAGATATGCCACCTGGCAAATTTAAGCATCGTCAGTTTAGGCACTGCTTATCCGTTCAAAAGTGTGTCGATTTCACGCGCGGCGGCGATGCAATCCAGATCGCCCCAACGCCGCCCCATGACTTGCATCCCGCATGGCAGCTCTGCACCGAGATATGAGCCTGAACCAATGGGCAGCACGGTAGCGGGCAGATTGGGGAAGGTCGCGAGACCCGCCCAGGCTAGCCCGCCAGAGGCCGGATGAGCTTCGCCATTGATGTCTATGTCGCCGCGAAAAACTGCTTCGTCGCGATGCGGGACTGCCAGCACAGGGGCGGGGGGCGCGAGCACAAAGTCATAGCTTTCAAACAGATGCGCCCATGCCAATTCGTTGCGCGCTTGCAGATCTAGCAGGTCGAACCAGTCGGTGGCTGTCGCGCGTTTGCCATCGGGCGAGGGGGCTCCGCGCGCCATCGCGACATTGAGCATGCGTAGATAATCCGCTTGCTGTGCCGCGAGGTCGGGGATGAGATCGCTTGTCCGGTCGATCTGCACGCCCGCCGTTTCGAGAGCGCTCAAGGCCGCTTCCATCGGTCCGCGTACGCTGTCATCCAAGGGGCTGTCAGGGTGATCAAGGATCGCAAGAATGCGGCATGACTTGAGCGGCTTCTGGCGTTCAAACAGCGGGAATTCTGCTGTCAGGCGCAAGATAATCTCGATGTCATCGGGATTGCGCGCCAGCGGCCCTGCAATCGAAAGCGCGCCATCATGCGCGTCTTTGCCTGCCATCAGCGGGTGATCATGGCCATGCTTGCTGACCAGACCCCAGCTGGTCTTGTGGCCCCAGACGCCGCAGAAATGCGCTGGCACCCGCACAGAGCCGCCAATGTCTGTGCCGTACTCGATCGGTACCATTCCGCTTGCGACCGCTGCGGCTGAACCGCCCGATGATCCACCGGGGGAACGATCGTGATTGTGCGGGTTATTGGTGCGGCCGTAGACTGCGTTGAAGCTTTGCCAGTCACTCAGGTCGATCGGCACATTGGTTTTGCCCAGAAAGACCGCGCCTGCCGCCTTGAGCTGGCGTACGATCCTGGCATCTCGCCGCGCAACATAATCCTCGTGCGACTTGTGCCCCCACGTGGTGGGAAGACCAGCGATATCAAAACTTTCCTTGATCGTCATAGGCACGCCGAACAGCGGCTGATGCTCGCCGGGAACATCGCGATCCATAGCCTTGGCGGTCGCAATCGCGCGCTCGAAATCGCATACGGCAACGGCATTGATGTGCGCGTCGAGATGTTCAATCCGCGCAATCGCATCTTCCACGGCTTCATGCGGTGAAATCTCGCCTTTGCGGATGCGTGCCGCAGTCTCCAGCGCGCCCGGCTGATCGGTCAGTTTCGGATAGGCCAAGTGTATCTCCCCTCTGGGCCTACATTTAAGCAGCCAAGAGGGAACGATCAAACGGGAATTGCAACTGCAACCTGCCGATCACCCTAGGTGTGGATCGGCTTGCCCTGAACACCCATCGCCGCTTCCTTCATCGCTTCGGCATGGGTCGGGTGCGCGTGGCAGGTGTAGGCAATGTCTTCGGACGTCGCGCCAAACTCCATCGCGATGCCAGCTTCGGCAATCATCGTGCCGGCAACGCTGGCGATACACCACACGCCCAGAACGCGGTCGGTTTCTGCATCGGCGATGACCTTCACGAAGCCGTCAGGCTCGTGATTGGTTTTCGCGCGGCTGTTCGCCATCATCGGGAACTTGCCGACCTTGACTTTGGCCTTGTCGCCACCTGCCTTTTCGATCGCTTGCTCGGTTGTGAGTCCAACACCGGCGATCTCGGGCCAGGTGTAGACTACGCTCGGGATCACATCGTGGTTCACGATGCCGGTTTCACCCGCGATGTTTTCAGCCACAGCGATGCCTTCATCTTCGGCCTTATGCGCCAGCATCGGGCCGGGGATCACGTCGCCAATCGCCCACACGCCCTCGATTGATGTCCGGAAGGAGTGATCGGTTTCGATCTGACCGCGCTGGTTGGTTTCCAGACCGATATTCTCGAGGCCGAGGCCATCGGTATTGGGCTTGCGACCGATCGACACCAGCACGCAATCAGCCTCCAGCTTCTCTTCATCGCCGCCTGCAGCTGGCTCAAGCGTCAGTGTCGCTTTCTTGCCTTTCACGGATACGCCAGTGACCTTGGTCGAGAGCTTGAACTCGATCCCCTGCTTCTTGAATATCTTGTTTGCTTCCTTGCGAATATCGCCGTCCATTCCGGGCAGGATCTGGTCGAGGAATTCCACACAGGTCACTTCTGCACCCAAACGGCGCCACACAGAGCCAAGCTCCAGTCCGATCACACCGCCGCCGATGACGACCATTTTCTTCGGAACTTTAGCGAGCTCGAGCGCACCAGTGGAATCGACCACGACTTGCTTGTCATTGTCGACCTCGACACCCGGCAGCGGAGTGACCGAAGAACCGGTGGCAATCACGATGTCCTTGGCGGTTACAGTTTCGTCGCCGACTTTCACCGTGTGCGCGTCCTGGAACGTGGCGTAGCCCTTTTTCCAGTCGACCTTGTTCTTCTTGAACAGGAACTCGATGCCTTTGGTCAGACCATCGACCGCATCGATCCGCTGTTCGTGCATTTTTCCAAGGTTGAGTTTCGGGGTCACGTCTACGCCCATGCTGGCCATAGTGCCATTGGCGGCCGCATCATAGAACTCGGACGCATGCAGCATCGCTTTTGATGGAATGCAACCCACGTTCAGGCATGTTCCGCCCAGTGTGGCGCGGCCTTCCGCACAAGCCACTTTCAGGCCCAGCTGCGCCGCGCGAATTGCCGCGACATAGCCACCCGGGCCAGCGCCGATAATCAGGACATCGTAATCGTAAGAATGGTCAGCCATTGGGGGTATTCCTTAAAGGTCGATCAGCATCCGTGTCGGATCTTCGATCGCTTCCTTGATGATCTTGAGTGCGGTTACCGCTTCGCGGCCGTCGATCAGGCGGTGGTCATAGCTCAGCGCGATATACATCATCGGCTTGATCACGACCTGGCCATTGACCGCGACGGGGCGGTCTTCGATCCGGTGCAGGCCCAGCACAGCGCTCTGCGGCGGATTGATGATCGGGGTCGACATCAGCGATCCGAACACGCCGCCGTTAGAGATAGTGAAGGTACCGCCCGACATGTCTTCCATCGTCAGTGTGCCTTCCTTGGCGCGCTTGCCGAAGTCCGCGATGTCTTTCTCGATCTGAGCAAAGCCCTTGGCATCGCAATCGCGCACCACCGGAACGACCAGCCCGTTTGGTGCCGAGACCGCGACAGATATATCGACATAGTCGTGATAGACGATCTCATCGCCTTCGATATAGGCATTGACCGAGGGCACATCTTTCAACGCCAGACATGCGGCTTTCGCGAAAAAGCCCATGAATCCCAGACGGATATCGTGCTTTTTTGCGAACATGTCTTTGTACTTGGTGCGCGCTTCGATCACCGCCGACATGTCGACATCATTAAACGTAGTCAGCAGCGCGGCATTGTCTTGCGCGCCTTTCAAACGCTTGGCGATGGTCTGGCGCATCCGTGTCATCTTGACGCGTTCAGTTTTGCGATCACCGCCAGCTGCAGCAGCGGCAGGTGCCGGTGCCGTGGCCGGTGCAGATGCGCTCTCGCCATCGCGCTTGTTGCGCGCTGCGGCCAGAACATCTTCCTTGGTCAAGCGACCGTCCTTGCCGGTACCCTTGATCGTCGTCGGATCGACCCCGTGTTCCAGCACGGCGCGGCGCACCGCCGGCGACATGGTGATGGAATCGCTGCTACCAGAGGTATCTTCTTTCGCTGCGGCCGGGGCAGGGGCGCTTTCCTTGCTTTCAGCCTTCTTGGCCGGTGCGCCGGAGCCTTCTTCGATGATCGCGATCACTGCGCCGACTTCGACGGTGTCGCCAACCGCAACCTTGTGCTCGCCGATCACACCCGCGACAGGCGAAGGCACGTCAACCGCGACCTTATCTGTCTCTAGCGATACAATCGGCTCATCGGCCTCTACCGTGTCGCCCGGCTGCTTCAGCCATTCGCCAACGCTCGCTTCGGTGACTGATTCACCCAGAGTTGGTACTGTAACTTCTGTGGCCATGATGTTGTCCTTAGCCCTTAGACTTACTGGAATTGGTTTTGCTGTTCAGGCCCAGTGCTTCCGCGATTAGCGCTTCCTGCTGTTCCTGATGCCGTTTTGCGAGACCTGTCGCTGGCGAAGCGGATGCATCGCGCCCGGCATAGATCGGTCGAAAGCCGGGATGACCGGCATCGCTCAACGATTCCTCGATCAGCCGATCAACGAAGAACCATGAACCATTGTTCTTTGGTTCTTCCTGACACCAGACAACGTCCTCAAGGTTTTTCATGCGCTTGAGGCGCACCGCAAGCGCATCGCCGGGGAAGGGGTACAATTGCTCGATGCGGATGATCGAGACATCGTCGAGCCCTTCCTCGTCCCGCTTCTGCATCAGATCGTAAGCCACCTTGCCGCTGCACAGCACCAGACGCTTTACCTTCGTGTCGGCGATATCTGTCAGGTCAGACTTGATCCGCATGAAGTGATGGTCTCCCATGAACTCGTCTGCGCTGCTCCTGGCGAGCGGATGGCGCAGCAAGCTCTTGGGCGTCATGATGATTAGCGGTTTGCGGAAATCGCGATGCATCTGGCGGCGAAGCACATGGAAGTAGTTCGCCGGCGTTGTGATGTTGCAGACCTGGATATTGTCATTCGCACATAGCTGAAGGAAGCGTTCGAGCCGCGCAGAGCTGTGCTCTGGCCCTTGACCTTCATATCCATGCGGCAACAGCATCACGAGCCCGTTTGCGCGCAACCATTTGGCTTCGCCGCTCGCGATGAACTGGTCGATCATGATCTGTGCACCATTGGCGAAATCGCCAAACTGCGCTTCCCAAAGGACCAGTGTTTTCGGGTCTGCCATGGCAAAGCCATATTCGAAACCGAGCACACCATATTCGGACAGCGGGCTGTCATAGACTTCGAACTTGCCATGCGGCAGCTGACACAGCGGCAGGTATTTGTCCTCGGTCTTCTGGTCGACCCAGACTGCGTGGCGCTGGCTGAAGGTGCCGCGGCCCGAATCCTGTCCGGACAGGCGCACGCCGTATCCTTCGGTTACGAGGCTGCCGAATGCGAGCGCTTCCGCAGTCGCCCAGTCGAAACCGTCACCGTTCTCGAACATGTCTGCGCGGCCCTTGATCACGCGCTGCAGCGTGCGGTGCGCGTTCAGATCACCCGGGATCGTCGTCAATGTTCGGCCCAAACTGTCGAACAGCTTCTTTTCGATCGCCGTTTCAATGTTGCGCCGCGAACCTTCGGGGTCGGCCGGTTTGTTGAGGCCCGCCCAGCGTCCGCCGAACCAGTCGGCTTCATTGGCCTTGTAGCTTTTGGCTGCTTCAAACTCTTCGTCGAGCAATGCGGTGAAGTCGTCGCGCAATTTAGGCGTATAGCCTTTTTCGATCACGCCTTCTTCGATCAAGCGCTCTGCATAGAGATAGCTGACCTTTTTGTGCTTGCCGATCGCGTCATACATCAACGGCTGCGTGAATTTCGGCTCGTCCCCCTCGTTATGGCCGAAGCGGCGATAGCACCACATGTCGATCACGATATCGCGCTTGAAGCGCTGACGATAATCGACCGCGAGCTTGCACGCGAAGGTCACGGCCTCTGGATCGTCGCCATTGACGTGCAGGATGGGTGCCTGAACACCTTTCGCCACATCGCTGGGGTAAGGTGATCCGCGCGAGAATTTGGGCGCGGTCGTAAAACCGATCTGGTTGTTGATGATAAAGTGCAGGCAACCGCCAGTGTTGTAACCGTTGATGCCCGTAAGGCTCAGGCTTTCCCACACCACGCCTTGCCCTGCGAATGCTGCGTCACCGTGGATCAGCACTGGCAAGACTTGCTCGTGCTTGTCCAGATCGTCGCGGATCGCTTGCTGCGCGCGGGCTTTGCCCAGGACCACCGGATCAACCGCTTCAAGGTGAGACGGGTTGGGGACCAGGCTCATATGCACTTCGATCCCGTCAAATTCACGATCGGTGCTGGTGCCCAGGTGATATTTCACGTCGCCAGAGCCGCCTACGTCTTCCGGGCTGGCAGAGCCGCCGGAAAATTCGTGGAAGATCACTTTGTAAGGCTTGGCCATCACATTGGCGAGCACGTTCAATCGGCCGCGGTGCGCCATGCCATAGATGATTTCGCGCACGCCGGTCTGGCCGCCATGCTTGATCACCGCCTCCAGGGCAGGGATCATCGCTTCGCCGCCATCCAGGCCGAAACGCTTGGTGCCGACGTATTTCTTGCCGAGGAAGTTCTCATATTCCTCGCCGCGAACCACAGCGGCCAGGATCGCGCGTTTGCCTTCGTCGGTGAACTGGATCGTTTCACCCGGGCTTTCGAACTTGTCCTGCAGGAAGCGTCGCTCTTCCGTGTCGGCGATGTGCATGTATTCCAGGCCAACCTTGCCGCAATAGGTCGCGCGCAAAGTGTCATGGAGTTCGCGTACGGTCGTCCATTCCAGGCCCAATACGCCGCCAACATAGACTTCCTTATCTTCAATGCCGGCAAGCCCGTGAAAATCGAGTGTCAGATCGTTCGGTGTCTCATGGCTGTGCAGACCAAGCGGGTCCAGATCCGCCGCCATATGGCCGCGCACACGATACAGCCGGACCAGAGTCATCGCCGCTATCGATAGGTTCGCCGCCTTCTCGATCGCTTTGGGGTCAGTTGGTTTGCCAGCCGCCGCAGCAGCTTGCTTGACCTCTACCTTGAGCGTCGTGGGATCAAGCGCAGATGTCAGGTCTGCGCCTGAATCCGCAACGGTTTCCAGCCATCGCGGATTGCCCCAGCTGGGCCCCTGTTGAGGGCCTTCCTGGTCGCCCATTTCAGGCAGAAACTCGTGGTTCTCGTTACCCATTTCGGTCTCCGGGGAGGAGGAAAAGTTAAGCCAGTTCTTTCAGCAGCGCGTCGAGCGTTGTGCCAAGTTCGCTGGGGCTTGGCGATACGCGGATTCCCGCAGCTTCCATCGCTGCGATCTTGTCATCCGCGCCGCCCTGGCCGCCTGATACGATTGCGCCAGCATGGCCCATCCGGCGGCCCGGAGGCGCTGTGCGGCCAGCAATAAAGCCAACCATCGGCTTTTTGCGGCCTTTCTTCGCTTCATTGGCGATGAATTCAGCGGCTTCTTCTTCCGCGCTGCCGCCGATCTCGCCGATCATGATGATCGACTTGGTCTCGTCATCATCCAGGAACATGTCGAGCACGTCGATGAAGTTGGTGCCGTTGACGGGGTCACCGCCGATGCCGACCGCGGTGGTCTGGCCAAGACCAACCATAGTTGTCTGGTGGACGGCTTCGTAAGTGAGCGTGCCGGAACGTGAGACAACGCCGACGCTGCCCTTTTTGAAGATGCTGCCCGGCATAATGCCGATCTTGCATTCGCCCGGTGTCAGAACACCCGGGCAGTTCGGGCCGATCAGGCGCGATTTGGAACCTTGCAGCGCGCGTTTCACGCGAACCATGTCGAGCACCGGAATGCCTTCAGTGATGGCAACGATCAGCTCGATCTCTGCATCGATCGCTTCAAGGATCGCGTCCGCCGCGAACGGAGGCGGCACGTAAATGCACGAAGCGGTCGCGCCGGTTGCTGCCTTCGCATCGCCAACCGTGTTGAACTGTGGAATGCCGATATGCTCGGTGCCGCCTTTGCCAGGCGTAACACCTGCCACCATCTGCGTGCCGTAAGCGACAGCTTGCTCTGTGTGGAACGTACCTGTGTTACCGGTCATCCCTTGCGTGATGACCTTGGTGTCCTTGTTGACGAGGATAGACATTCACAAAACTCCGTCTTTCTAATTCGGTTCAGCCAAGCCACACGCCACGTTCGTAGACGCGCAGAGATTATTCATTGGTGCGCATCATCGCGCGTGTTTTGGCGCAGAGGGCAAAATGCGCCCGCGCACCATCGACAAAAGTGTTGGCATCGAATGCTGTTCGATAGGGATCGTTCTGGCTGGCAACAGCCAGATCGAAACATGCGCGTGCGATTTCAACATTGGCATCCGTATCGCTATCTGGCCCTTCGAGTGCGGCATAGGTGCGGATCAGGCGCGACTTGCTTTGTGCGCGCCAATTGACGCAAGCGCGGTACTCGGTTCCGTCAGCCAGCGTTACGACTTGCGTGTCAGAACAATAGACACGCCGCTCGGGCGCGACATTGGGAGCAAAAGCCTCGGCAATTTCCGCACGATCAACCTCACGTGCGGCTGCGGGGAATGCGGACAGCGCGAGGAGGCAAAGAAGGGAAACCTGCTTAAGCAAGGCTGCTATCAAGCCCCTTGCACACCTCGAGCAATTCCTCGACTGCGTCGGTGCTGACCTTCAAGTTCGCTTTCTCTTCGTCGCTGAGTTCGATCTCGATCACTTCTTCCGTGCCGCCTGCGCCGATCACCGTCGGAACGCCGACATAGAGCCCGTCGAGGCCGTACTTGCCTTCGACATAGCTGGCGCAGGGCAGGATGCGCTTCTGATCGCCGAGGTATGCTTCGGCCATCGCGATCGCGCTGGTGGCAGGCGCGTAATAGGCCGAGCCATTGCCGAGCAACTGGACGATCTCGCCGCCGCCTGCGCGCGTGCGCTTTACGATTTCATCAATGCGGTCTGCGGGCACGCCCTTGATCTTAGCATAGTCATTGACCGGAATGCCGTTGATCGTGGTGTAGCTGGTGACCGGGACCATAGTGTCGCCGTGGCCGCCGAGGACGAATGCGTTGACGTCCTTGACCGAGCAGCCGAATTCCCATGCGAGGAAGGTCGCAAAGCGCGCGCTGTCGAGCACGCCTGCCATGCCGACGACCTTGTTGTGCGGCAGGCCGCTGAATTCGCGCAGCGCCCAGACCATCGCATCAAGCGGGTTGGTGATGCAGATCACGAAAGCGTCTGGGCAGTTGTTCTTGATGCCTTCGCCGACGGCCTTCATCACCTTGAGGTTGATGCCGAGCAGATCGTCACGGCTCATGCCCGGCTTGCGCGGCACGCCAGCGGTCACGATCACTACATCTGCACCCGCGATGTCGGCATAGTCGTTCGAACCCTTGATATTCGCGTCAAAGCCTTCGATCGGGCCGCATTGCGACAGATCCAATGCCTTGCCCTGCGGCATGCCTTCCGCGATGTCGAAGAGGACGATATCGCCCATTTCCTTCTTCGCCGCGAGGTGGGCGAGCGTGCCGCCGATCATGCCGGCGCCGATGAGCGCGATCTTTTTACGAGCCATGGTGAGGGGAAATCCTTTCCGCGAATAATGCATCAGACGCATAAAAACTGCCTAGCCACATTGGCACGTTTCCCCTGCGTCCGGGGGGATTTCGCACCGGGACACTTGCCAGAGGCCTAGGCGGCTACGCGCGCGAAAGCAACCGCGAAAAGCACGCAACTCGATTGAATTTTTGATAACTATTCGCAATAGCAATAAGCGCTATCAAAATTGTTGAATTTGCGCTGTTTTGCAAGAAGTGCCCGCAAAGGCGAAGTGTGTCAGGCCTGCGCGCGCGCAGGCTTATCGTCATCGCTTTCCTGCGTAAGCAGCATAGCCGCAAGATAATCTGGGACAGCGCGGCTGAAGTAATAACCTTGCCCCAGCGTACATCCGGCTTCGCGAACGGCATGGACCTGATCGATCGTCTCGATGCCTTCGGCGACAATATCCATGTCGAGTTGCGAGCCAAGCTCGGCCACTGCGCGAATAATCGCATCGGTCTTCTTGCCAACATTGGGGCCAGACACAAAGCTGCGGTCGACCTTGATCTTCGAGAATGGGAAGCTGTTGATATAGCCCAGCGAAGAATAACCCGTGCCGAAGTCATCAAGCGCGAAACGGACGCCGCGGCTCGAGAGCTCTTCGATAAATGCCGCAGTGGCATGATTGTCATCCACGAACAGGCTCTCTGTGACTTCAAGTTCGAGCCGGTGCGGATCAAGATTTGCTTCGCGCAAGGCGTTGATGATGCCCAGAGCTGCCCCCGGAGCGCGGATCTGCATGGGCGAAAGGTTGACCGCAACGCTGACATGCTCCGGCCATTGCGCGCAAGCTTTGGCGGCTTGCGCGGTAATCCAATTGCCCAGAGTAACAATAACGCCGGTTTCTTCAGCTACGGGAATGAACTCGTCCGGGCGCAGTTCACCCTTTTCAGGATGGAACCAGCGTACCAGCGCTTCGAAGGTGTGGATCTTGCCTGTTTCCAGATGAATGATCGGCTGGAAGTAGATCGACAGTTCGTCCCGCATGATTGCACTGCGCAACTCGTCTTCGATCTCACGGCGGCGCACCAGATCGCGCGTCATATTCGGGTTGAAAAAGCTGGTCTGCGAACGGCCGGCGACCTTGGCATGATAGAGTGCGAGGTTGGAACGCTGCATCAACGTGTCGATGTCTTTTGCATCATCGGGCATCAGCGCAACGCCGAGCGAGACCCGCACATCCAGCGATCTTCCGTCTACCCTTAGTGGGCGCATGACTTCGATATGAATTTCGCTGGCCAGCCGCTCGGCTTCCCTGCGGTCTTCGACCGGGCCGTAGAGGACGAATTCATCGCCGCCGAAGCGCGCTACGGTTGCACCTTCAGGCGCGACTTCGCGCAGGCGATTGGCCACTTCTGCCAACACTTTGTCGCCGATCGGGTGGCCCAGCAAATCATTCACTTCCTTGAATCGATCCAGGTCGATCCAGATCAATGCCATCTGCTGGTCGCCCTTCAGGCCCATCATGCTTTCGACCATCACATGGTTGAGGCCCGCACGATTCGCGAGTCCTGTAACAACATCGGTACGAGCAAGGATCTGCATCTTGTCGGCCATGCGTGCACTGGTTTCCGCTGAAGCGATGGAATCGCGCAGAACCTTGAACACATTCAAAGTGATTGAAGCCATCGCCGGGATCAGCAGCAACATGTTCACGAAAAGTGCGAGCAGGGCGAGCGAGCCGATGTAAAGCGCCGCGGCCATGATGGGAAATCAGACCAGACAAAGCTGGCCCATCGCGATTGTTGGACGGCCTGCATTGCGTGCGCAAATGCCAACACCGTAGCAGGTGGCGTTGGCGATCATCAGCACTTCGACCGAAGCGGTGGTTTGCAGCGCAATGGTCAAGGCGGCAATTCCGCCAAGCACAAAGGCGTAGCTGAACGCACCGACTTCGTACACCAGCTCGAGCTTCTGCGTGCTGGTATGGGTTTGGTCAGGGGAAAGACCAAGCGAGGCAACCACGCGTGCCATCGCGATCACCGTCAGCAGGATACATCCGGTGTACAGGATATGCTCACCGGAGACCCACGCTGCAATCGCGGTAGAGGCCACTCCATTGAACGCGCCGATCGCAAGGCTGGCTGGTTGGGTGTAAAGGGTCGATACGAGGGTTCGCCGCACGCGCGCAGACAATGTGTCCTGGCTCGAACGGACAGATAGGCGCCTTTTGATGGCGTTGATTGTCGCTGACCTTCCCATTACCGCTCGGGATTAACCCAAACTTGTCACTGACAGGTTAACGAGGTACTTACCAAAAAGACGGAGGGTCTCTGCGGCTTGGCGGGCGCATTCTATGTTGCAGAGAGACTAGGGGATCAGGCCTGAAGTTCGCGCGCCGCAATTACTGCCATGCGCCGGTCCAGCTGACGGCAAATCTCCAGCCACCAGCGATATTCCGGCTGCTTGTCCGCAAAGAAGGCTTGTTCCGCACGGTGGCGCGCCGCGCGGGCAGCGCCAAGCCCATGCTCTGCGAAATGGCGCAAAGCCGCTTCGACAATCGCGGGATCGGTAGATTTGCCTGCGCCATTATCATTTGCGGCAACCACGCGTGCCGGCACGAACAGCAATCGCGACATTGCGCCGCGATTGGTAGAATACGCAATATTTGAATGACTTGGCATGGTGCGACCCCGACCTGTGTGTTGAGCCGTCCCGTCTAGTGCATGGGTGCTAAGGTCGCGTTCCGGGACAGGGTTAACGCCGGATTGACGACGATATTTCGCTCAAGGCTTTCCGGTGCTTGCAGGCATAGGGGCACGTCCCTATCGCGTGATTGATGGGGAGTTTTCGCACATCAATGGCTATCGGTAGCCGGCTTGCCTTATCCGCGGCACTAACGGCCGGATTGGCCGCCTGCGCGCCTGCGGAGGTTGGCGAAAAGGCCGGCGATGACGGCGCGCCGCGCGTCGTCAGTCTCAACCCTTGCCTTGATGCGATACTGGTCGAGGTAGCCCATCCCGATCAAATTCTCGCGCTGTCACACTATAGCGCCAACCCGCAATCCAGCTCTATCCCGCAAGAAATCGCGCGGCGTTATGACGTTACGGGCGGAACGGTGGAGGAAATTGTCGCGCTGCAACCTGACATTGTGCTGGCGAGCACATTTATGGCGCCCGCCACCCGCGCTGCCTTCGATAAGCTGGGCGTGCGAGTGGAGGCTTTTGACAGCCCGATGTCGGTCGAAGAAAGCATTGATCAGGTGGGCAGACTTGCACAGCTGATAGACCGCAAGACTTCCGGCGAAACGCTAGCTGCAGATATTCGGAATTCCGTCTCAATCGATGGAGATGTAGAACAGAGGTCCGCGGTTTTGTGGCAGCCGGGCGGGATTGTCCCGGGCGAACAGCAATTGATCAGCGAATTGTTGCGAGCATCCGGATTTGCCAGCCATTCTGCCCGATTGGGGCTAGGGCAAGCAGACTATCTTTCGCTTGAGCAAGTTGTCGCGTCACCGCCCGATGTGCTGATAGTGGCAGGGCAGAGCCGTGCACAGCAGCATCCTGCGTTAGCCAGAACCGATACATTGATCGCCCAGTTCGATCCTGCGCTGCTTTATTGCGGCGGTCCGACAATACCGCGCGCGATGCAGCGGCTGCGCCAGATACGCGAGCAGATATCATGAACCGCGCCGCGCTCGTCTTCGCCGGGATACTGGTAGTTCTCTTGCCGCTGTCATTGCTTGCCGGGCGCGTGTGGCTCGATCCCTTTACCGATCCGCGTGCGTCTCTGATCCTTATGGAACTGCGCTTACCGCGTGCGTTGCTGGCGATTGTGATCGGGGCGGGGTTGGGCGCGGCAGGCGCTGCGATGCAAGGCTATTTGCGCAATCCGCTGGCGGATCCCGGCCTGTTCGGTATCGCGCCGATGGCGGCGTTGGGCGCTGTGGCCATCCTGTGGCTGGGCGCTTCAGCCAGCCAGTGGACATTGCCGGTGATGGCTTTGGGCGGAGCGGCACTGGGCATGGCGCTGCTCGCGATTATTGCGGGTCGCACTGGCGGAATTGCGCTATTCACACTGGCGGGCCTGATGATCGCGAGCCTCGCGGGCGCGCTGACCGCGCTCGCCATAACCTTGGCGCCCAGCGCCTTTGCCATGAGCGAGATTGTGATGTGGCTGAATGGCGCGCTGACCGACCGCAGCTGGCGCGATGTTTATCTGGCCGCGCCGCTGGTGCTTGCAGGAATTGCATTGCTTGGCTTTGCGGCGCGCTCGCTTGATGCCTTGACACTGGGCGAAGCGGCGGCCCGGTCTATGGGCGTGCGCGCGGATCTGTTGCTCGCATTGCTGGTCGGCGGAGTGGGGCTGACTGTAGGTGCGAGTGTAACTGTCGCGGGAATTATCGGATTTGTCGGCTTGATTGTGCCGCATCTGGTGCGTCCATTGACTGACCGCTTGCCCTCCAGCCTGATCCTGCCAAGCGCGCTTGCGGGCGCGTGCCTGGTCCTGGCAGCCGACAGCGTGGTGCGCATCTTGCCGCTGGTGACAGAGCTGAGACTTGGCATAGCTTTGAGCCTGCTCGGCGCGCCGTTCTTCCTCTGGTTGTTGCTCAAGATGCGGCGGGGGCGGCTATGATCCTCTGCGCAGACAATATTTCGCTTTCTCGCGGGGCAAGGCTCGTTCTGGAGCAGGTTTCGGTCAGGCTGGAACCCGGCAAGATCACAGCCATTTGTGGTCCAAATGGCGCGGGTAAGTCCTCGCTCTTGATGGCGCTGGCCGGACTGCTCGAAACGAAGGCAGGGTGCGTTTTGCTCGCTGAGAACGAGCTGTCTGGGTTGCATCCTCAAATACGCGCGCAACGGGTTGGATATCTTCCGCAAGAGGCCGAAATTGCGTGGGATGTTGCGGTTGAGAACCTCGTTCGACTGGGGCGTATGCCCTATCGCGATCGCGGTGATCACGCCGTCGAAGCCGCTATTGCTGCGCTCGATCTGGAAGGATTGCGGCACCGGCCAGCCTCTCAACTTTCCGGCGGTGAGAAAGCGCGCGCGTTGCTTGCCCGCGTGTTGGCGGGCGAACCACAATGGATCCTGGCGGACGAGCCGCTCGCCGCGCTTGATCTGGCGCATCAGCATACCTTGCTGCGCCATTTGCGAAAGGCTGCGAATGCTGGTGCCGGCGTGGTAATCGTGATGCACGATCTTGGCACTGCGATGAATCATGCGGACAGAGTGATCGTTCTGAGTGAAGGCGAATTTGCAGGACACGTTGCTGCCGATGGCGCGCCAGAGGAAGCGCTATCGGCCCACAACATCAAGCGTGTGTGGGGCGTGGATGCGCAGTGGATTGGCGAGCCGGGTGCACGCGCGCTTGTCACATATTAAAAGGGCGACCCGTAGGCCGCCCTCTTACATTTGCATTCCCCGAAGAGCTTACTCTTCAACCAGCCCGCGGCTGATCAGCATCGGCTGCACGTCCGGCTGGCGACCGGCAAAGTTTTCGAACATCTGGAAATAGTCTATCGTTCCGCCACGGCTGAGCACGGTCTGGCGATAGTGATCGCCATTCTCGCGGCTCAAACCGCCGTTGTCGAGGAACCACTTGCGGCTGTCCTTGTCGAGCATCTCGGTCCACAGATAGCTGTAATAGCCAGCCGAGTATCCCGCAGGGTCCGAGAAGATATGGTTGAAGTAGTTCGACCGGTAGCGTGGCGGCACCAGATCGATTTCCAGACCCAGGGCCAACAGCGAGTTACGTTCAAACGCATCAACCTTTTCCGGTGTATCGATCGCTGCGGCTTCTTCCGGTGAAAGCGCGTGCCATTTCATGTCGAGCAGCGCGGCTGTCACCACTTCACCAAAATCGTAACCCTGGTTGAATTTGGACGCGGCCTGGACCTTCTCCACCAGTTCCATCGGAATGGTTTCGCCCGTTTCATAGTGCTTGGCATAATTCTGCAGGACTTCCGGGTAGGTCACCCACATCTCGTGAACCTGGCTGGGGTATTCGACAAAGTCACGCGCGGTAGCGGTGCCTGACAATGTCTCGTACTTCTGATCCGCGAAGAAGCCGTGCAGCGCATGTCCAAACTCATGGAAAGTGGTTTCTACCCAGTCAAAACTGACCAGCTGCGGCTCGCCATCGGCGGCCTTCGGGATGTTGAGCACGTTGTAGATCACCGGCTTGTTGCCTGTCTCATAGCTTTGATCGACGAAGTTGCTCATCCACGCGCCACCCCGCTTTGACGGGCGCTGGAACGGGTCAAAATAGAACAGGCCCAGTTCGCTGCCGTCAGCGTCGAACACGGTGTAGACCCACGCATCCGGATGGTAGACGGGGATATCGTCACGCTTTTCGAAAGTAAGGCCGTAAAGCTTCTCTGCCATGAAGAACACGCCGTCCTCAAGCACCCGCTCGAGTTCGAAATACTTCATCACTTCGCTTTCGTCATACGCGAATTGTTCAGCTTTCACCTTCTCGGCAAAGCGATACCAATCCCACGGCTGGACTTCGAAATCGAGCCCGTCGGCGGCGATCCGCTTGTTAAGCATTGCGGCATCGCTGCGCTGTGTGGCGGCAAGGGCCGGTACCATATCTTCCATGAAGCCCAATGCGGTGGCCGGTTCCTTCGCCATGCGATCATACATGGTGTAGGTCGCCCAGTCGGGTTTGCCGAAAATCTCGGCTTTCTCGGCGCGCAATGTAGCGATTTTCGCCAGCAGAACTCGCGTATCATTATCGCCGCCTTGATCCGCGCGGTATGCGCTGGCTTTGAACAGACGCTCGCGCACTTCGCGGTTTTCCAGCGCAGGCAGCAACGGCTGCTGCGTGGTGTTCTGCAAAGCGAGTGCAAACTTGCCTTCCATACCCTTTTCCGCTGCCAGCGTTGCGGCCGCATCAATGTCGGAATCTGACAGACCGGCCAGTTCCTCGCGCGTGTCAACGATCACTGCGCCGTCCACGGTCGCCTCGCGCACCTTCTGGCCGAACTCGGTCGTCAGTTTGGATAGCTGGCTGTTGATTGCCTTCACTTGCTCGCGCTGGTCTTCGTCCAGCAGCGCGCCAGCCTGCACCATGTCTGCATAGGTTTTTTCCAGCAGCACCGCATCTTCGGGTTCCATCGTCATTGCTGCGCGATTGTCATAGATGGTCTTCACGCGCGCAAAGAGGCCCGGATCCAGGTTGATCGCGTCATAATGCGCGGTCAGCAGCGGGCTGACTTCGGTATCAATCTCGTCAAGGCGGTCCGTTGTGTTCGCGCCCGTCAGAGCGGAGAAAACATAGCTGACCCGGCCCAGCATCAGGCCCGATTTTTCCAGCGCGACGATGGTATTCTCGAAAGTCGGCGCTTCAGGATTGTTCACGATTGAAGCGACTTCGGCCTTCTGGATCGCCATGCCCTGTTCAAAGGCGGGCATATAATCGTCTTCACTGATTGCGTTGAAATCGGGCGCATGGAACGGCAGCGTGCTTTCTGAAGCGAAGTATCCGGTGCCTTGCGGGATGGATTCAATGCCAGTGAAAATCTCGTCACTGCTGTAGATCTCAGCAGGGGTCATGTTGCAACCGCCCAATACGGCAGCGGCCAATGCGATAGGTGCAACGCGGGCCAAAATTCGGGCCTTCATTCGTTATTCTCCAGAATTAGATTTACCAGGTAGCGCGTGCGCGTCTCCAGTATGCGACCAAGCGGCATCTCTAATGCCGTGCGGCGCTTGAACCTCAGATTGATAACATTTGCAACCAGTCTGCCGTCGCATGTCGGGAGACATATGTCGCTGGTCGAGTATTGGCGCAAATGAACCGGGCAAGAGGAGAGACCGCTTGCCCGGTTCGCCGTGCGACCCTTTGGGGAGAAATCGCCGCATAATCCCCTTGGTGCGACCCGAAGGGCTTGGGCTTTGACTCCGCAAAGAGAGGTATTGTTTCGGCTACTGGCGGCACGTTTTCGACCTGACGTTTCCTGTAGGTCGCACCCCGCGTGTGGTCTTAACCAAAACATAAAGTGACGTTTAGGTATAACATATAGGGTGGCAGTTGATTGCGAAAGCCTTGCGAGCGCGCGATTATCGCCTAAGCTGCTCTCGGGTCGCCGCTTCGGGCTGAAAGCATTGGATTGTTGCGCTCGGACGCCTGCGGGGTTGCAATGGCTCAATACACTTACAAGGCTTTCATCAGTTACAGCTGGGCCGATGCCAAATGGGGCAAATGGCTTCAGCAAGCGGTTGAGACCTATCGCACGCCCAAGGCACTGATCGAAAAGCACGCCGGGATGCGCGAAATCCCTGCGCGCCTAACGCCGCTGTTCAAGGATCGCGAGGAACAGGCGGCTGGTGCTAGCATCGGCGCTTCGATCGAGGCGGCGCTGGCAGACAGCGAATTCCTGATCGTGATCTGCAGCCCGAATTCGGCTAAGTCGCAATGGGTCAATCACGAGATCGCCTGGTTCAAGACCAACCGCAATCCGGACAAGATCCTGGCGCTGATTGTCGATGGCGAACCGGGTGACGAGAGCCGAGAGTGTTTTCCCAAAGCGTTGACGCACAAGATCGCGTCGGACCTGAGCATTACCGATGAGCCTGACGAAGCGCCACTGGCCGCCGATGCGCGCGAAGGCGGCGATGGCAAGCGGCTTGCCAAGCTCAAGTTGGTTGCGGCGATGCTCGGCGTGGGGCTGGATCAGCTGCTACGCCGCGATGACCGCCGCCGGGTCATCCGCGCGCGGATTGTTGCTGCCGCATCGCTTGCACTAGCGCTGGTGATGAGCGGCTTGACCTGGTTTGCGGTTGAGGCGCGCAACGAAGCTGACCGGCAGCGCGCAGAGGCAGACGGGCTGATTGAATTCATGCTGACCGATCTGCGCGAGAAGCTGGAGCCGGTCGGGCGGCTCGACGCGCTCTACGTCGTGGGCCAGCGCGCGCTGACCTATTATGCGGGGCAGAATCCGGGCAGCCTGGACGCAGACTCATTGGGCCGCCGGGCGAGGGCGCTACTGCTGGTCGGCGAGATCACCAATATCCGCGGGAACAGCGAGGAAGCGCTCCAAGCCTTCACGCAAGCCGCCGCGACGACCGAAGAGCAGCTGGCGCGCGACCCCGACAATGAGCAGCGAATCTTTGACCATGCGCAAAGCGTGTTCTGGGTGGGGTATATCGCTTACAATCGCGATGAGCTGGACAACGCCGAAGCGCAATTCCGCGAGTACAAGCGGCTGGCTGACAGGTTGATCGAGCTCAATCCTGACAAGCCCGAATGGCAGATGGAAAGTTCTTATGCCGAGGGCAATTTGGGCGCGATGTTCTTGGAACAGGGACGCTTCGAAGAGGCTGAAACTGCGTTTTCCAACGCTCTTCAGATGGTCGAAGCCATGGTTGAGGACGGCACATTCGATGTAGGACAGCAAATAGAGATAGGCATGACGGTCAACTGGTTAGGAATTGTCCAAGGCGAGTTGGGAAAGCTATCGGAATCTCTCTCGCTGCATCAACGCGAAGTCGGAATCTACGATGCAATTCTTGCCCGCGAACCTGCGAATGCATCAGCAAAAAACCGGCTGGCGGTAGCTCTGCAGCATCTTGCAGAACGGCAACTGGAATCTGGCGAAATCGACGCAGCAATGCGTTCTCTCGATCGCTCGCTCGCGGTCAACTCTAACTTGAGGCGCATGGAACCCGAAAACACCGAATGGCAACAAACCGAAGTTGGCGGCAGGATCGACAAGTCAGCAGCGCTCTTGCTTGTTGGAAGAATAGCAGAGAGCCAGACCATGCTGGAAAGCGCGTCCGCACTGCTTGAGCGCATGCTCGCGACTGATCCTTCGAACACAGATTGGTCCAAGTTATTGCGACTAAAGCAAATGGTTGTGGCTGCTCGGCTCGCAGTCGCCAAGGAAAACGCCCTGGAAGCCAAAGCGCTGATTGACGAAGCGATAGGCCTGTCCTCCGACGACAAGGGCAGTGTCAATTGCGCCACCGTTCTCCTGCTGGCTGGCGATATTGAGGCCGCGCTGAATACGCCCAAGTCTGCCCGGGCCTACTGGTTGGGCGCGCTTGAAACTATGCCGGATATTGCGAGTCTCGATGATGAGCGGTTCCGGTTGGCAAAACGGCTAGGGCAATCGGACGACGCCCGAAAGTTGCAGGCCAAACTCGACAGGCGGGGCTTTCGTCACCCCGCCTATCTTAGCGAGAAATAGACTCACTCCTTAAGCATTCAGGAATTGATGCCCGTGTCCTTCGACGTGATCCGCGGATCAAGCGTGATGTAGTAATTGCTGTGTGCAGGCAGCACCAAGCCCAGGCAGAAAGCGTAGCTGGGGCCGTTATCAACTGTGTCGTCATTGATAAGGATCTGAGTATCGTTTTCGCGCGTAATGCTCATGTCCGGAATTGTGACGGGCGAATCAGCGTTATAGGTTCCGTCAGAGTTGATGCTGCAGAACCAGCCGAAGCCGGTAACAGGACCTGTACCTGAATATTCATTTGCTTGCGCCCATCGGCCAGCAACTGGATTGCCGTTTTGGTCTACCATCTGACTTGTGTCGAGATTGATCGTAATATCGACGTTGTCGTTATATGTTGCGTTGGTCGGCATGTTGGTAAGGCGGATATTTCCGTTGGAGTCGACGCGGCCATTCATGCCTTGAGGCTCTCCTCCGGTCTGAGTGAAGGTCAAAGTGGCTCCAAACCCGCCTCCAGCTGGATAGGTCAGCACTGGCGTGCAGGTCATTGTTATGGTCCGGTCCTTCAGTGTGCCAGCATCCATCGTTGGCTGTATCTCAGTCGTCATGTCATTTCTCCATCCCGTTTTCCTCAAACACGCAAGATGCCCGCAGGGATAGGCGGAGGCGCATTGCGCAGGTTCGTGCGACCAAAGTGACTGACGGGATTTCATTGCAGCCACGCTGCGCGGAAGCTTCGCGAAGCCACCCCTCAGTGACGAAAACCCTTGTCCGGAAACTTACGCGTGACCCTTCCGGCGGGCGTGGCCGAAAAAGTGCGCCTGTTTACCGCGATTGTAAACGCCAAAACCGGAAACTAAGAAATTCCTCAAGTTTGCCCGAGATAGCCAATCTGCGCGGAACCTTCTTCGCCGCCTTGCGCTCACTCCATTCACAACCAATATCCACCGCCAGCGAGCCGCGGCTTGACAGCGTGAACATTACCGGAACATAGAGCCTGCATGTCCCTGACCAAGATTTCTGTACGCGGTGCGCGAGAGCACAACCTCAAAGGCATCGATATCGATCTGCCGCGCGATGCGCTGATCGTGGTGACGGGCCTTTCGGGCAGCGGGAAAAGCTCGCTCGCATTCGATACGATCTATGCCGAGGGTCAGCGGCGCTATGTGGAATCGCTCAGCGCTTATGCTCGGCAATTTCTGGAAATGATGCAGAAGCCCGATGTCGAGCATATCGACGGGCTTTCTCCCGCAATCTCGATCGAGCAAAAGACGACGAGCCGCAATCCGCGCTCGACCGTGGCGACGGTGACCGAGATCTACGACTATATGCGGTTGTTGTGGGCGAGGGTGGGCGTGCCTTATTCGCCTGCGACGGGAAAACCGATCAGCGCGCAGACTGTCAGCCAGATGGTCGACCGGGTGATGGAATTACCCGAAGGTACGCGGCTATATCTGCTTGCGCCGGTCGTGCGCGGGCGCAAGGGCGAATACCGCAAGGAGCTGGCCGAATGGCAGAAGGCGGGCTTCACCCGCGTTCGCATTGATGGCGAGATGTACGCGATCGAGGAAGCGCCCGCGCTCGACAAGAAGCACAAGCATGACATCGAAGTGGTGGTTGACCGGCTGGCGGTGAAGACCGGCCTGGAAACCCGCCTCGCGGACAGTTTTGAAACCGCGCTGAAGCTGGCCGAAGGGTTGGCCTATGTCGATCTGGCGGATGGCGTTGTGCCGGGGCGCGAGGATGAAGGCGAGACTGGCGGCGCGATGAAGGGTGCGGGCATCCCCGCCAACCGCATCGTGTTTAGCGAGAAATTCGCCTGCCCGGTCAGTGGCTTCACCATCGAGGAAATCGAACCACGCCTGTTCAGCTTCAACGCGCCGCAGGGTGCCTGCGCCACGTGTGATGGGATCGGCGAAAAACTGTTATTCGATCCGCAGCTGGTCGTGCCGAACGAAAGCCTGACGTTGAAACAAGGCGCGGTGGTGCCCTGGGCGAAGAGCAATCCGCCGTCACCTTATTACATGCAAGTGCTGACCAGCCTTGCGAAGGCGTATGACTTTGACATCGCCACGCCGTGGAACGAGCTGGAGCCGGATCAGCGGATGATCATCCTGCACGGCACGGGCGGTATGCCGGTCGAGCTGACCTTCAAGGACGGGCGCAAGGAATATACCGTGCGCAAGCCGTTCGAGGGAGTGATCGGCAATCTCAACCGCCGATTGCTTCAGACCGAAAGCGCGTGGATGCGTGAGGAATTGTCCAAATTCCAGACCGCGCAGCCGTGTGAAAGCTGCCATGGCAAGCGGCTGAATGAGAAAGCGCTGGCGGTGCGCGTCGCGGGCACCGATATTGCCGAGCCGGTCAGGATGAGCGTGTCTGATGCCAAGGAATGGTTCCTTGGCCTTGAAGCCAAGCTCAATGAAACGCAGCAGCAGATTGCGCGCGCCATCCTGAAGGAAATCAACGAGCGGCTGGGCTTCCTCGACAATGTCGGCCTCGACTACCTCAACCTCGACCGTACATCCGGCACGCTGTCAGGTGGGGAGAGCCAGCGTATCCGGCTCGCCAGCCAGATCGGCAGCGGGCTTTCCGGCGTGCTCTACGTGCTCGACGAGCCCAGCATCGGCCTGCACCAGCGCGACAATGATCGCCTGCTGGAAACATTGAAGCGGCTGCGCGATCTCGGCAATACGGTGATCGTGGTCGAGCATGACGAAGACGCGATCCGTCAGGCGGATCATATCGTCGATCTGGGCCCCGGCGCGGGTGTGCGCGGCGGCGAAGTGGTGGCGCAAGGCACGCTGAAACAGATCATGAAGGCCAAGAATTCGATGACCGCCGACTACCTGACCGGGCGGCGCGAGATCGCTGTTCCGGCCACGCGGCGCAAGGGCAATGGCCACAAACTGACGGTAAAGGGCGCGCGGGCGAACAATCTGAAAGACGTGACTGCCAGCATCCCGCTCGGCACATTCACTTGCATCACCGGCGTATCGGGCAGCGGCAAGTCCAGCTTCACGATCGACACGCTCTATGCCGCCGCCGCGCGCACATTGAACGGCGCACGCGTGATTGCGGGCGCGCATGACAAGGTTACGGGGCTGGAGTTTTGCGACAAGGTGATCGAGATTGACCAGTCGCCCATCGGCCGCACCCCGCGCTCCAACCCCGCGACCTACACAGGCGCCTTCACCAATATCCGGGACTGGTTCGCCGGCCTGCCAGAGGCGCAGGCGCGCGGCTACAAGCCGGGGCGCTTTTCGTTCAACGTCAAGGGCGGCCGGTGCGAGGCCTGCACCGGCGACGGGTTGATCAAGATCGAAATGCACTTCCTGCCCGATGTCTATGTGACATGCGAGGAATGCGGCGGGCGTCGCTACAACCGCGAAACGCTGGAGGTGAAGTTCAAGGGGCTTTCCATCGCTGACGTGCTCGACATGACGATCGAGGATGCGGAGGAATTCTTCAAGGCCGTGCCCCCCATCCGCGACAAGATGCATATGCTGAATGAAGTGGGGCTGGGCTATGTCAAAGTGGGCCAGCAAGCGACCACGCTGTCAGGCGGCGAGGCGCAGCGGGTGAAACTGGCGAAGGAACTCAGCAAGCGCAGCACCGGGCAAACGCTCTACATTCTGGACGAGCCGACCACGGGCCTGCATTTCGAGGATGTTCGCAAGCTCTTGGAAGTGCTGCACCGGCTGGTCGACCAGGGCAATTCGGTGGTGGTGATCGAGCACAATCTGGATGTGATCAAGACCGCGGACCATATTCTGGACCTTGGCCCCGATGGCGGCGTGCGCGGGGGCGAGATCGTGGCGCAAGGCACGCCCGAAGAAGTGGCGCAGGAGCCGCGCTCGTTCACGGGGCAGTATCTTGCGAACATGCTGGACAAATCGCGAGAGGCGGCGGAATAAACCCCTCTACCAAGGGGGGGACACATGGAATTGGAAGCGTTCTTTCTGACGACGGCGGAGATTTCCGTCGTGCTGATCGGGTTTGTCACGATCTTCCTGACCTTCGTGATGAGCGGACGAGAGATCGGCAAGGCAGACCGGATGCACAGCCGCGCGTTGCTGACCGGGGCCTACCCCTTGCTATTCGTACCCTTCGTCCCGATCGCGGCCAATGCCTATGGCGCGAGCGAGGCCACCGCACTGTTCAGTTTCCACCTTGCCGGAGGGCTTGCAAGCGTCACGATCGGTTTCGTCATGACCGGCTTCTATTCGCGGCTGAGCCGGGCCGAAGTCAGGGAAGTCGGCTGGATACACACCGTGGTGTCATTCACGCTGGGCTGGGGTGCCGGGGGTTTTTTCTGGGCAGGCGCGCTCGGCTATGCGCCCGCAGGCAACGCCGTGTTGGCGGTGATTTTGAGCTTCCTGCTGACGGGAACCGCGCTGTTCAGCTTCGCCGCGCAGCAGATGAAGCTGTTCGACTGGAAGAACCCGTGAGTGGGAGTTGTGGGGCAAGGCACTCCGGAGGAGGTGGCTGAGGACGCGCTGGATGCGGGGCTTGCTGCCATGGAGGGCGAGGAGCTGGCTATGGGGCATCAGGGGGCAGTGGGCAGCTAGCATCCGATTCCGCTTCCACGACTCGCCCGGCCAGAGTAAAATGGAGGCTTCGGGGACCGGTTGCCCCTTATGGAGAATGGA
>FYBJ01001405.1_pt1 | contig 129750 bp, 127 predicted proteins | sample 1134611 | NCBI WGS metagenome assembly FYBJ01 (sample SAMEA104116008, study PRJEB20421) | marine metagenome | isolation source: marine
GGCCGATCTTTGACCGAACCAGCCGGATTATTGCCTTCCAGCTTACCGAGGATAATATTACTGGTTTGTCCTGGCAGTCGTTGCAGACGCACCAGCGGTGTATTGCCAATCGTCGATTCAATTGTGGGAAATTCAGCCATATCAGTGGTCCGTTAAAATCACATAAGCACTGGCATAATCACCATCATCGCTGAGGCTCAAATAACTGTGAGTGATGGATTGATGTGCTGCCAGTTCAGCCGCTTTTGCCGAAAAACACAGCTGCGGTTTGCCCAGCGCATCGTTTTCGACACTAATATGTTTCAGACTGAGGCCCGCCCGGAATCCACAACCAAATGCTTTCGCAGCCGCTTCTTTAGCCGCAAAGCGTTTGGCCAGAAACGCCGCCGGCCGGCTGGCTTTTTTATAGTCCGTAAACTCAGGATCACTTAACATTTTTTGTGCGGCCTTATCACCGAATTTATCCAGTAGTTGCTGAATACGCGGCATAAAAACCAGATCGGTACCGATACCGCTAATCATCCGCGGCGTGCGTCCAGCATCAGTTGTTTCATTTCCCGCACGGCGCCTTGTATACCGGTAAACATCGATCGGGCAATAATGGCATGGCCGATATTGAGTTCTACCAGCTCTTTAATCGCCGCAACAGGCTGAATATTGTGATAATGCAGGCCATGGCCAGCGTTGACCTGCAGCCCCAGTTTATGGGCATATTCGGCTGCCTGGCGGATGATTTTCAACTCCTGCATTGCCACCGCATGACTGGCCGCTTCAGCATAGGCGCCAGTATGTAACTCGACGACTGGCGCACCACAGGCAACCGCCGCATCAATCTGTTTTTTGTCAGGATCAATAAATAACGAAACCGTAATACCTGCCGCCGCCAGCCGCTGACAGGCATCATGCATTTTGGATTGTTGACCAACGACATCCAGCCCGCCCTCTGTGGTGAGTTCTTCGCGGCGTTCCGGCACCAGACAGCAATCCGCCGGCCGATACTGTTCTGCAATGGTCAGCATTTCTTCGGTAACCGCCATTTCCAGATTCATTTTGGTTTGCAAAATCTCGCTGAGCAGCGCTACATCACGATCCTGAATATGCCGGCGATCTTCACGTAAATGCACGGTGATACTGTCTGCACCCGCCTGCTCGGCCTCAATAGCCGCCTGCACCGGGTCCGGATAGCGGGTGCCGCGCGCCTGACGCAAAGTGGCGACATGATCAATATTGACGCCCAGAAAAATACTCATAATGCTCCTTAAGATTTTTTAACCGGCGCGGCATAACGCTGCATTTCGGCAAATAGCGTACGGCTTTTCAACGGCTTGCCATCAAGGTAATAATTTAACACTGTTCGCATCAGTTGTTTGATTTCTGCCAGCGCCTGCGTATCAAATTGCTGCGTTTGTTGTAATTGCTGCAAACTGCGGCCCTGAATCAAACCGCTTGTCAGTGCACCGTTGTGCGGCATGAATCCCTGTTCTGGCTGAAAACGATAACAAACCGCTGGCTGAATAGCGCTGCCAAGGGCATCTGTCTGTAGATCGAGGCCGTAGCCTAAGGCGTCGAGCAGTTGCCATTCAAATAAACGTAAGCTGACTTCAATTTGATCCGCTGCAGCCAGTCGCGCTAGGGTTTGTTGATACAGTACAAACACTGCTGGTTCCGGATGCTGGATATTCAACAGACGCATCAGCAACTCATTGATATACAAACCGCATAAAGATGCCGGACCGCGTAATAAAAAAGCCGGATCGGTGCTTTCAACCTGACCCAGCGTTAATAATTCGCCGCGGCCAAACCAGCTTAGCCAGAGTGGCTGAAATAATTGAAATGGATTGTTCTGCCGACGTTTTTGCTGACGGACACCGCGTGCGACCAGACTAATACGACCGGCCTGCTCAGTAAACACATCCAGCAGCAAACTGGTCTCCCGATAAGGTCGCTGATGTAGTACAAAAGCCTGAGTTAAAGCCATATACGGCCGTTACAAATCGTCGTTATAACCTAAGTTACGCAAAATTCGCTCATTATCGGACCAGCCTTCCCGCACTTTGACCCACAATTGTAAAAACACTTTGCAGCCAAACAATTTTTCCATTTCTTCGCGGGCATCCTGACCAACTTGCTTGAGCAATTCGCCTTTTTTGCCGATAACAATCGATTTCTGACCGCTTCGTTCAACATAAATCACGGCGCTTATCCGATACAAATTGCCTTCTTCAACAAACTGTTCGATTTCAACGGTCAGCGAATACGGCAGTTCCTGGCCAAGATGCCGGAACAGTTTTTCACGAACCAGTTCAGCGGCCAGAAACCGTGAACTGCGATCAGTCAGTTGATCCGCATCATAAATCAGCTCACCGGCCGGTAAGAAACCAGCCAGCGTGGTTTCCAGCGTATCAATGTTCATCCCTTTACGTGCTGAAATTGGCACCACATCGGCAAACTGATACTGACTGGCAAGTTGCTCAATTTTTGGCAGTAACGCCGCTTTATCAGCCAGCTTATCGATTTTATTCAACACTAAGACTACCGGTGCTTTGGCATCTTTTTCAATACGTTTCAGCACCCGCTGATCTTCTTCAGTCCAGCTTTGACCATCGACGACAAAAGCAATCACATCAACATCTTCAATGGATGCCGCGGCTGCGCGGTTCATATATCGATTCATGGCTTTTTTGCCATCACTGTGCAGCCCCGGCGTATCAACATAAATCAGTTGTGCACTATCAGTGGTCTTAATACCGAGAATACGATGCCGGGTGGTTTGTGGCCGGCGCGAGGTGATACATAACTTCTGCCCTAAAATGCGGTTAATCAGCGTCGATTTGCCGACATTGGGCCGGCCGATGACGGCGATATAGCCACTGCGGAATGTTTCGTCACTCATAAAGCGCCTTCTATCAGCGTTAAAGCGCGCTCGGCGGCACGTTTTTCAGCTTTGCGGTGACTGCTGCCCTGCGCAATCACCAGTTTATCGAGCAAGGACACCTGAACGGATGCCTCGAATATCGGTTGCTGCTGCTCGGTTCTGAGCTCTTTAACGGTATAGATCGGCAACGGCAATTTGCGGCTTTGCAGCAATTCCTGCAAACGGGTTTTCGGATCTTTAACGGCCTCTGTGACATCAATACTACGCAACCGCTCATCATACAGCCGGTGAATAAGCTGCTTGGCCGCTTCGAAGCCATTATCGAGATAAACGGCTCCAATCAGGGCTTCAACGGCATCGGCTAAAATCGACTCACGGCGAAATCCGCCGCTTTTTAATTCGCCCTGCCCCAGTGCCAGCACTTCGCCGAGATTTAGCTCTCGGCCGAGTTCTGCAAGCGTTTCACCACGCACCAGTGATGCGCGCAACCGGCTCAACTTGCCTTCTTTGACCTGCGGAAAACGCATATACAGCGCTTCGGCAATCACCAGACTCAGAATGGCATCGCCTAAAAACTCCAGCCGTTCATTGTTTTTTGGATCCGCGCTGCGGTGTGTCAGCGCTTGCTGCAATAAAGCCGGATCTTGAAAATTAACCTGCAGTTTTGAACACAGCTGTAGTTGCTTGCTGCTGATCATAATTGCTCTCGGGACTCCGGCTCGACATCAATTTCTTTGACAAAGTGGCCTATCAAATCAATCTGCGCAATAAACGGTTTACGCACCTCATAATCAATTTTGATACGGGTCACATAAGCACCACTTTTACCGCGACCCAGTTCGATATTTTCAGGTTTAACACTGAAGATATAACCGCTATCAAAACGCCGGCTCAGCAACGTCATAACTTGTTGTTTGGTTAACTGATTGTTTTTGATTTCCGTTTCCATGGAATCCATGATTTGCAAAACACCATAGTATTCCTGATACATCGGCAACAGCCGCATCGTCAATGTCGCAAAAAACGCAATGATGGCCAGCACAATCACCCAGCCAATTAAGGTCATACCTTGCTGTTTTTTCATTTGCTTTTCCTCAGTCAATGCCTTGCCCCAACCGTGACCAAACAATGCCACCGGCTTCCCAGTCCCAACTCATCCATATCATAAACGCTTTACCAACCAAATGGCTCTCCGGTACGGGTCCCCAGACACGGCTGTCATTACTGTTATCACGGTTATCACCCATCACAAAATAATGACCAGCAGGTACCGTCATTTCGCCTTCGGCACCCGGCCGATTAGATTCAATCGCAATCAAGTGTTTCTGCTTATTGAGCATTTCATAAAACACGTTGCTACTGGCGCTGAGCTGATTATTTTTCAAATCAATATCATCGACCGGTTGTTGCTCAACCACTTCACCGTTGACATACAAGGTTTTATCAAAATAACCAATCTTGTCCCCGGGCAACCCCACTACCCGTTTAATGTAATCAATTTCCGGCTGCCGTGGATAACGAAAAACAATGACATCACCCCGCTCCGGTTGCCCGGTATCAACGATTTTGCTGTTTATAACAGGCAGTCGTATCCCATAAGAAAATTTGTTGACCAGAATAAAGTCGCCGATATGCAAGGTTGGCAACATCGATGCTGACGGAATACGAAACGGTTCGGCAATAAACGAGCGAATCACCAGCACCAGCAAAATAATTGGAAAAAACGAGCGGGCATATTCAACCACCACAGGCTCTTTACTGTCAGCACTGCGCTGTTTTGCCCAAAACAGGCGATCCACCAGCCAAATCAGGCCCGTTGAGGCCACCAGTAACACCATTATTGCCGGAAAACTCACTGTTTATCTCCTTAATTACGACTTCTTGGATAACTGCAACACAGCCAAGAATGCTTCCTGCGGCACATCTACCTTACCAACAGATTTCATACGTTTTTTACCGGCTTTTTGTTTTTCAAGCAATTTACGTTTGCGTGACACGTCGCCGCCATAACATTTTGCCAATACGTTTTTACGCATCGCTTTAACCGTAGAGCGGGCGATAATATGGCCGCCAATTGCTGCCTGAATGGCGATATCAAACATCTGTCTCGGTATCAGTTCCTGCATTTTTTCGACTAACAAGCGGCCTCTGGAAACACTGTCACTGCGGTGAACCACTAGCGCCAGCGCATCGACTTTTTCACCATTAATCAAAATATCCAGCTTGACCAAATCAGCAGGTTGGAAACGAATAAAATGATAATCCAATGAGGCATAACCACGACTGACCGACTTAATACGATCAAAGAAATCTATGACTACCTCATTCATCGGTAATTCGTAATTGAGCGCGACTTGTTTGCCCATATATTGCATCGATTTTTGCACACCGCGCTTTTCCACACACAAGGTGATAACGGCGCCCAGGTGCTCTTGTGGCACTAAGATATCGGCGGCAACGATGGGTTCACGAATTTCATCAATGGAGCCGGGATCCGGCAATGACGATGGATTCTCGATTTTGACAATGTCGCCCTTTTTGGTGGCGACCTGAAACACAACAGTAGGCGCCGTGGTAATCAGATCCAGATCATATTCACGCTCAAGCCGCTCCTGGACAATCTCCATGTGCAGCAAACCCAGAAAGCCACAACGGAAACCAAAGCCCAGGGCCTGCGAGTTTTCCGGTTCAAAGTGCAACGAGGCATCGTTTAAACGCAATTTACCCAGCGCGTCGCGGAAGGTTTCGTAATCATCACTGCTCACCGGAAATAAGGCGGCATATACCTGCGGTGTCACTTCTTTAAAACCCGGCAGCATTTTATCGGCGCCATCACGGGCAGTGGTCAGCGTATCGCCGACCGGTGCACCGTCAATTTCTTTGACACCGGAAATCACATAACCGACTTCACCACACTTCAGTTCACCACGCTTGCTGCGTTTCGGAGTAAACACACCCACTTCATCGACCTGATATTCCTGGCCGGTCGACATGACTTTGATTTTGTCTTTGGTTTTAAGCTTGCCCTGTTTGATACGTACCAGCGAAATAACCCCGACATAGGAGTCAAACCAGGAGTCAATAATTAATGCCTTCAGGGGGCCATCCGGATCACCTTGCGGTGGCGGCACGCGCGCTACCAGTTCTTCCAGCAGGTCTTCGATACCCAGGCCAGTTTTGGCGCTGCAACGCACCGCATCCAGTGCATCCACACCGATAATGTCTTCGATCTCCTGAGCAACGCGTTCCGGCTCTGCCGACGGTAAATCGATTTTATTCAAAACCGGCAGCACTTCGAGACCTAAATCAATGGCCGTGTAGCAGTTGGCCACACTTTGTGCTTCAACGCCCTGCGCCGCATCCACCACCAGCAATGCGCCTTCGCAGGCCGCTAAGGATCGGGAAACTTCATAAGAAAAGTCGACATGGCCGGGTGTGTCGATAAAGTTCAGATGGTAGGTTTCACCATTACGGGCTTTATAGTCCAGAGAAACACTCTGCGCCTTGATAGTAATACCGCGCTCTTTCTCGATATCCATCGAGTCCAGCACTTGCTGGGACATTTCACGATCAGTGAGTCCCCCGCAAATTTGAATAAAACGGTCGGCGATCGTTGATTTGCCGTGATCAATATGAGCAATAATGGAAAAGTTACGGATGTGATCCATAAAAACGTCTAAGCACCTTAACTAAAAAAATCGGCCGGCACTTAATGTGACCGACCGATTTGGATGGGTCTAACGGTAGGATTTTACGGCAAAAACAGCGGACTGTCCTGCCTAAAACCCATCATCGCTATAGACGTCTGTCATTCTTCGATTTTCAGTGCCAGGAATTGCGCAGCGCCACCGCGTTGCACCAGCACCGGAATTGATTTGCCGACAGGCAGGTCTTTGGCAACTTCAACAAATTGTTGGCCACTGGTGATCTGCTCGTTGTTCAAACTGATAATGACGTCAGTCGGATTAATACCGGCATTCGCTACCGGACCAGACTCAATCTTCATTACCATCACACCACCTGATTCAACACCCGTTTCTTCACGTTGCTGCGGGGTCAAGTCAACCACTTCAACAGCCAGACGATCAGATCTGAAACGACCGTTCTGAGGACTTTGACCACTGGCAATGGCTTCATCTTCAGGCAGTTCTTCAACTTTCACACGCAGGGTTTCCAGCTTGTTTTTGCGCATAACTTCAACGGGCACTGTTTTACCGACTTGAGTGCTACCGACAATTGGTGGCAAATCCGATGAAGCATCAACGTCACGACCATTAAATTTAAGGATGACATCGCCAGCTTCAAAACCTGCTTTTGAGGCAGGACTGTCAGCAATTACCCGCGATACCAGTGCACCACGTGGTTTGTCGAGACCGAATGATTCCGCTAACTCACGAGTCACATCCTGAATCACAACACCCAACCAACCACGGCTGACGTAACCCTGGGCTTTGATCTGATCAACGACATTCATCACAACATCCATCGGGATAGCGAATGAAACGCCCATGAAACCACCGGTACGGCTGTAAATTTGTGAGTTAATGCCTATGACTTCACCATCCAGATTAAACAGAGGACCACCAGAGTTACCCGGGTTAATCGCCACATCAGTCTGAATAAAGGGCACGTAGCTATCGCTTGGCAGGCTGCGACCCAGCGCGCTGACAATACCGGCCGTTGCTGAGTAATCGAAACCAAACGGCGAGCCTATCGCCAGTACCCATTCACCGACCTTAAGATCTTTTGAGTTACCCAGTTTGACAGCTTTCAGATCCAAACCTTTTGGATCGACTTTCAATAAGGCCACATCACTGCGTTCATCACTGCCTAACAGCTCAGCAGTCAGTTCTGTGCGATCACTGAAACGGACAATGATTTCATCAGCATCTTTAATCACGTGGTGATTGGTCAAAATAAAACCATCTTCAGACAACACAAAACCTGAACCCAGCGAGTTAGGTTGAGGTGGTTGCGGCTGACCTGGCTGACCAAAGAAGCGTTTGAAAAAGTCGTCAAATGGTGTGCCCTCAGGAATTTCCATACCCGGCGGCATTTGAGGCATACCTTGCGGTAACTGCTGTTGCACCATTTCGTCTTTGTTCATTTTGGTACTGATGTTGACGACCGCATCGCCATTTTCTTCTACCAGCTCAGTGAATTCCGGCAGATTGCGTGCCTGTACCGCCATGCTCATCATTAACCAGGTCATTGCCAGCGCAATCACCGCCCAGGTTTTCGTTTGTGTCATGTCGTTTCCTCTATTATTTGCGTTGCTATGACTGCATTGTTTCGTTTCAACCGTGATGCCACCCAGAAAAAACCTGACAGCAAAGCTGTCAAGCCGGCAGCAATTTGCAGCGGTTCCGGCCAAGCCAGCCAACGTGCCAGACCGGCACCAGCAAACATGGCCAATAATGGCAGCAAGTACATTAGAAAAGCACCCTGCAATAAAGCATCTTCAGGGATGGCAACCGTCACTTGCTGACCAACCACCACGGTCTTGTTATTAGGGACAGCAATCCGGTTAAAACGTTTGCCGACATGTTTAGCCAACAACCCGGTGCCGCAGCCCTGACGAACCTGACAGCTTCCACAGGTTGACTGCCGCTGCGCTTCGACCCAAATGCGATCAGGCTCTATGGCGACAACCGTTGCTTGTTGCTCAATCATGGCTTTCCGGGCAAATTAAATTGGATACCCGCACCAATTTTTTCGACAGTAATCGCCGGCACTTCACCGACAACCGTGACAAAATGTGAATGAATGATGGTGCCGAATGCATTGACAGCGCCCATATGCGATCCGCCTTGTAAATGGCTGTGCCGGGCTTTGATACGCTCGATAAAAATAGATACTGAACTGAGTCCGTCACTGAAAACACGCTGTTCAACATAAGCACCATTATTGGCACGCAACCGATTTTGTGCAGCAACCAGACTAAAACCCTCTGGCAACCAGCTCGGTTCCCAGGTAGAAATCAGACGGTCATTGCTCAGGGATAACGGTTTGCCAGGTTCAGACTGATGCCAGGTCATTTCTTCACCGCTGGTTTGCGGCTTTAAATCCTGATCGCTGATTTCCACACCCGTTTCAATTGCTGAAAAAGCAAAGGTTTCCAGTACATCACCGTTATCTGCCAGGAGTTCTGATTTCAACAATAAATCAGTTTCTTTATCAACCCACAGCCGGTAACCGTAACGATAATTATCCAACGGCTGGATTTCCAGCTCCTGCGTGATTCGGCCGGCGATACGTTCTTCTTCACCTAAGATCAAGTCGTAATAAGGTGTTGCTGAGCGCACCCGTCGTGGTAAATCACTGGGGAAGCCACGTCCCAGCGGCCGGCGGCTAACATTGATTTGTTTGCCTTCGGGATTGATGCAAGTAACCATATCATTAGAACGGATAACTTCCCGGGCAACACCATTCAATGACATTAACCGTTCACTTTCACCCTCGGCATCTTTACGATGATAAATCTGAATAGACTGCAGTGTGCGGCCGGTCTGGTAAGCAAATACGCCCTGATAATTGAGTTCCTTGCCTGCTTGGGTCATGCGTTCCAGCAAAGCGACCGCATCGTTTTCTGCCCATGCCAACACCGGCATTATCAAACACAGGCAGAATGCCCAAACTTTGTACATATTTACTGCTCCGTACCGTAAGAAACCACACGGCCGTATGAGAACATGCCAGCACCACCGGCATATTCATTATGATCTACCAGATAATTATTCAACCGGTCTTCAATTTCGGGTTCGCCAACTGTCCAGCGGTTAACCTGACCGGCAACCTGCGTTGTCACATCTGCGACATTTTCAGCACTGGCCATCGGTAAATCCTGATAAGCCGGCTGATTCATGACGCCAACCACAGCAAGTGCACCGACCGAAGCCGCCATCGCGAGACCAGCCGCTTGTTTCCAGACTGTTTTCGGAAACGCCAGCACTTTAGCTTTGGCCAGCAAAGCGTTTTGCTGATACACCGACTCATCAGCCAGCGCTGCTGATAAACGCTGCGCCAAATCAATCGGTCGCTGGCTGACGGCGCGTGTATAACCGTGCATGACATCACTGGTATATTGCAGACGCAAATACTCAGCCCGTGCCGCCGGATCGTTATTGATGTAGTTGATGGCCTGCGTCAGTTCCTGCCCTTTCAACTGACCATCTACCAATGCAGAGAGCATCTCACGATGATTCACTGTCATGATTTAATCCTCTTCACCCATTACTGCTTTAACTTGTTTATCTATGGCTTCCCGGGCACGAAAAATCCGCGACCGCACCGTACCTATCGGACAATCCATTGCCTGTGCTATTTCCTCGTAACTCATCCCTTCAAACTCGCGCAGCTTAATGGCTGTAGCGGTGTCTTCCGGCAAGCTGTCAATCGCCAATTGGATGGCCTGCTCCAGCTCTACACTCATGAGACTGTTTTCAGGTGTCTCAAATTCCTTAAGCTCGGGCGCATCGTAATAAATTGTTGCGTCCATGGCATCGACATCACTCATCGGCGGCCTTCTGGAACTAGCCGTCAGATAGTTTTTTGACGTGTTAATAGCGATGCGATACAACCAGGTATAAAACGCACTATCCCCCCGAAAACCGGGCAACGCACGATAAGCTTTGATAAACGCTTCCTGCGCAACATCCATTGCCTCAACAGGATCATGTACAAAGCCCGTGATCACATGAATGATGCGTTGCTGATATTTCATAATCAGCACATCGAAGGCTTTCTTATCACCAGCTTGTACCCGCTTTACCAGTTCTTGATCGATGCTCATCCCGTGATCCGGCCTGCTCCGACATGCCGGAGGTTGGTTTTATTGATTGCTTGATTGACCAATAGCATTTTCTTTTTGTTCCACAATCAGTGCAAAATAGCTGCTGGCATTCTACCCGTTTCCGGAATCATGACCACAACTCAACGTTTTGACCTGCTTATTATCGGCAGTGGTACTGCCGGCCTGACCTTGGCGTTAAAAATGGCAGATCATGCCAAAGTCGCCGTGTTGTCTAAAAGTCAGCTTGAAGAAGGCGCTTCATTATACGCGCAGGGCGGCATATCTGTAGTGCTCGATAAAACCGATTCACTTCAATCACATATTGATGACACCCTCAAAGCCGGTGGTGGGCTGTGCGATCCTGACGTTGTTGAGTTTACCGTTGAACATGCGCGCGACAGTGTCAACTGGCTTATCGAACAAGGCGTGTCATTCACCCGCGATGATGAGACCGAAAAACATTACCATTTGACACAGGAAGGCGGCCACAGCCACCGGCGGGTGATCCACTCTGCCGATGCGACCGGTCGCGCGGTTGAAACAACACTACTCGACAAAGCCAAAGCGCATCCTAATATCAGCCTGTTTCCGTTTCATATCGGGATTGATTTAATTACCAGCCGAAAACAGCTGGGCAGCGACGATAATCAGTGTTTGGGCTGTTATGTGCTGGATATCAAAGCCGACAAACCAGTGACTTTTTTAGCGCCGGTTACCGTGCTGGCAACTGGCGGTGCCGGCAAAGTGTATCTGTATACCAGTAATCCGGATGTCTCGACCGGTGACGGCATTGCCATGGGCTGGCGCGCCGGTTGCCGGATAGCCAATATGGAATTTATTCAGTTTCATCCGACCTGTTTATTTCATCCACGGGCGAAATCATTTCTGATAAGTGAAGCACTGCGTGGCGAAGGTGCGCAGTTAAAACTGGCTGACGGCACACGCTTTATGCCCGCTTTTCACCCGCAGGCTGAACTAGCACCGCGGGATATCGTCGCCCGCGCCATTGACCATGAAATGAAACGTCTCGGCCACGATTGTGTTTATCTGGATATCAGTCATCAGCCGGCAGACTTTCTCAAAGCCCATTTCCCGACGATTTACCAGCGATGTCTGGAATTTGGCATTGATATCAGTCAAGAGGCGATTCCAGTAGTACCCGCAGCCCATTACACTTGTGGTGGCATCATGACCGATCAGCATGGCCGCACTGATATTCCGGGCTTATATGCGATTGGTGAAACCGCCCACACCGGGCTGCATGGCGCTAACCGTATGGCCAGTAACTCCTTGCTGGAATGTCTGGTATTTGCGACGGCCGCCGCGGCAGATATCCAGCGTCAGCAACTGACTTTGTTCAACGGCAATATTCCTGACTGGGATGACAGCTACGTGTATCCTGCCAAAGAGGCGGTGGCTATCAGCCATAACTGGGACGAGTTACGGCGGTTTATGTGGGATTACGTGGGTATTGTGCGCAGCAATGAGCGCTTGAAAAAAGCCCAGCTGCGGTTGCAACTGCTGAAGCAGGAAATCGACGCTTTTTACAATCAGCACCATATCAGCAGTGATTTGCTGGAGCTGCGTAATCTCGCCGATGTGGCCGAGTTGATTATTCTGTCAGCACTGGCCCGCAAAGAAAGTCGCGGCCTGCATTTTAATCTCGACTATCCGCAAACGGACCCCGACTCGGCGGCGAAAAATACTGTGATTGCCGGTCATTAATCACTAATTAACCGGATCTGTTCTGGCGCAGTAAAATCCTCAACTGCCGAAGTGCCTCGGCATCGCCACTATCTGCCAGCAATACCAGCGCTGCGCTTTTAGCGGCTTTCTGATAGTTAATTATCAGCAAAGGCCGGCTGATAAATGATTGTTTGATTTGAATAGGTTGCAGGTTGAGCTGCCAGCCGGTGTCCGGCTGAAAAAACAACTGCCGCTCAGCTGGCGAGAAAAGTGTTTGCCTGTAATAACCGGCACTGAACAGTAGCAAAGCACTTAACAAAATCTGCATGATTAAAGCCACTTCCGCCAGCCAGACAGCAACTAACGCCAGTGTATGCATCATCAACAGGGTATAACCAAGTTTTTTCGATGCGGTGATTTTAATAGTGAATGGTTGATCAGCCATACTGTTTTGGGGTTGCTGCCGCTGACCCGTTACAATACCAGCTTTGTACTTGACCGGGACAGGCGCATGACCGATAGCTTTGCCAATTTACGACAACAACAGACCGCTTTGGATCGACAAACTGACGGTGCTGCATCAGGCTTCAGTATTTTATCTGCCTGGCAGGCGTTGCAGGTAAACGGCGATGATGCCGAGAGTTTTCTACAAAACCTGTTGACCAATGATGTTAAAGCCGCACAACCGGGCGAGGCACAGTTAAGCGGTTTCTGTCAGGCCAAAGGTCGGCTACTGGCAGTATTCTGGTTACTCCGCAGACAAGATGATTTTGTATTGCTGTTGCCGGCAGATCAGGCCGACTTTCTGGCGCAGCGTCTGACCATGTTTAAGTTACGCAGCAAAGTTGAAATCAGCCTGTTGAACGATCATCTGCTACTGGCTATCAGCGGCAATATACCGGTAAATTGCACAGCAAAAATTAATGACACACTGGCATTTTCTTTAGTCTCTGCAGCTGATAGCGAGGCAGCCTTAGCAGAACTTGAGCAGGCAGGCTTAAGCCAGCAGTCACATCTTTGTTGGCTGCAACCGCTAATGCGATCTGGTTATCCGATGATTTTTGCTGAGTCGCGTGAACGCTTTACCCCGCAGCAAGTTAATCTGGATTTAGCGGGCGGCGTCAGTTTCCGCAAAGGCTGTTATCCGGGTCAGGAAGTGGTCGCTCGTCTGCACTATTTGGGTGAGGCCAAACGCCGTCTGTTTCTGGGCGAAATTGCTGTTGCAGATTTACCGCCAGCAGGCAGCGATATTGTTAATGAAACTGGCGAAGTGGCCGGTCAGCTGGTGCAAAACTGCCTGCTGAATGACGGGCGCAGTTTGGTTCAGTTGTCATTAAAATTGACGATGGCGGATCAAAAATTGTTTTTGGACAATCATGAAATTACCGAAGTCCGGCAGTTAGCTACCAATTAACGGTCAATAAACCTTAATCGATATCGAGTTTTTTCAATTTATAACGTAGCGCCCGGAAACTGATACCCAATTTTTTAGCTGCAGCAGTGCGATTCCAGCGTGTGGCTTCGAGTGCCTGCTGGATAATTGCCCGCTCCTGTGATTCCAGATGGGATTCCAGATCATCAGGGGCGCCAGCAATGCCAGACGTTTGTTCTGCACTGTGTGCGGCTGTATTTGTATGTATGCCGACGGCGGCAGCAGGCAGCATTAAATCGTCTTGTTCAATGATTTCACCCTCAGCCCAAGTCAGCGCCCGCTCCAGTGTATTTTCCAGTTCGCGAACATTGCCGGGAAACGGGTATTGCTGCAACGCGGTCAGCGCTTTGCCACTCAGTTTCGGTTTCTTCTGCTGATTTTTGGCCGCTACGCGTTGCAAAATATGTTCAGCTAACAGCGGAATATCTGCTTGCCGGTGACGCAGCGCCGGCACTTTTAATTCAATGACATTCAGCCGGTAAAACAGATCTTCACGAAAACTGCCATTTTTGACGCAAGCGGCGAGATCTTTGTGGGTCGCTGACAAAATCCGCACATCAACATTAATTTCTTCATGGCTGCCGACCGGCCGAATGGTTTTTTCCTGAATTGCCCGCAGCAGTTTAACCTGCATCATCAGTGGCAAATCAGCGACCTCGTCCAAAAACAGCGTACCGCCATGTGCCGCCTGAAATAGACCCTGTTTATCAGCGACAGCGCCCGTGAACGAACCTTTTTTATGGCCGAAAAATTCGCTTTCAACCAGCTCAGCGGGGATCGCACCGCAGTTCACTGGCACAAAAGCATTATCACCACGAGCGCCCAGATCGTGGATCAAGCGGGCCACCAATTCTTTACCGGTACCTGATTCACCACTGATATAGACCGGCGCCTGACTACGCGCCAGTTTGGTGACTTTGCCGCGTAACTCACGCATCACCTCCGTATCACCCAGCAAACGGTCACGTGAACGCCGCTCGCGTTGTTGTGGACGTGCCGGTGACAGTTTTAATGCGGCAGCGACCAACTCGCGTAATACCCTTAATTTGACGGGTTTGGAAACAAAATCAAAGGCACCGGCTTTTAACGCCTGTACCGCCAGATCCATATTGCCATGAGCGGTGATAACGGCAACCGGCAGTTCCGGTTTTTTTTGTTGCAACCAGGTCACCAGATCAATGCCATTACCATCGGGCAGCCGCATATCGGTAAAACACAAATCGAATGATTGCTGTTGTAATGCCTGTTTGGCCTGAGCAATATTTTCGGCGGTCACGCAGTCGATATCCATTGCTGCCAGCGTCATCGACAGCAGCTCCAGAATATCGGCTTCGTCATCAACAATCAGCGCTTGTGGATTCATTGAATCAGGTCTCGTCGTTGTAGCGGGTAACTTATCCGAAAGCAGCATTTCGGCTCGGCCAGATAACTCAGTCTTGCACCATTGGCCTGACAGAGCTCACGCGCCAGATACAGGCCCAGTCCGGTGCCGCCTTGTCTTGCAGAATAAAACGGCTCGAATAAATGTTTCAAGGCCTGTTCACAAACACCCGGACCGTTATCAATCACATCAATCCAGACTTCATCGGCCTGCACAGCAACAATAACCTGCAAAGGCTTTGCTGCCGACATATCAGCATGTTGCAGCGCATTTTCCAATAAATTCCACAAGACCTGATGTAATTGCTGGGCATCTGTCCAGACGCGCGCCAGCGGTGCCAAAATCGTGAGCTGAATTTTGCCGGCAGAAAGCTGCTTGGTTTCAGCAAATTCTTCAATAAATTTTTCCAGCCAATCCGCCAGCACCACTATTTGCGGCTCAACGGATTTACGGCGGCTCATCTGCAAAATCGTTTCGATAATGGCATTCATCCGGCCACTGTGCCGCTGAATAATACCGGTCAATTTACCAATCGCCTGATCGTCAGCGCGTTGTTCTGATAACAGTTCACCGGCATGACTGATTGCTGCCAGCGGATTGCGGATCTCGTGGGCAATACTGGCTGTCAGACGCCCCAGAGATGCCAGTTTCAGTTGCTGGGCTTGCTGAGCAAGTTCGGTGGTATTTTCAACAAACAAAACAATTTCACCCGAATCCAGCCTTGTTGCCCGGGCCTGCAATTCCGGCAAGTCAGCGCGCGCCTGAAACGGTTTAAAAGCTTCGTGGGCATGCTGCTGCCACAGTTGTAACTGACTCGCCAGTTCCGGTACGTAACGTTTCAGACTGAAATTTGCCGGCATATTTTCAAGGCCCAGTAACCGCTGTGCCGACTGATTGAGCAGACTGACCCGGCCCAGTTCATCAACCACCAACACCGCCACCTGCATACGGCTAATAATATGCTGGTTAAGTGTCGCCAGCTTGCTTAACTCCGCTGCCCGTTGTTCAGCCAGTGTTTGAGAGTGCTGCATTTTCCGCGACACCAGCTGTGCCAACAGCGCCGTAATAAAAAATATTGCGCCCAGCATGCCGGCCTGACCAAAATGACTAATCGACTGGCCGCTGATTTGACCATAACTGGCTTCCAACAGCACTGCCAGCGTGGCTATCGCAGCAATAAAAGCTGCCATACGGCCCGGTATCAGTGCCCCCCCGGCCACAACAATAACCACTAATAAAGCACCCAGTCCGGTTTGCAAACCACCGCTGGTATGAATAATCAGTGCCAGAGCCAGTACATCAATCAATAACTGAATACTGCACTGCGTGACAAATACACCCCACTGGCGGCTGCTGAAAACCAGCAACACAACGGCCAGCAGTAGATAACTAAGGCTTATAAGCTGGTATAGCGCAGGATATTTTTTACCGAGAAAATCCGGCGGTAACTGCAAATAAACAACAAAAAATAAAATAGATGCCAAAAACAGCCGGTAACCTGAAAACAGGCGCAGTGCCCGCCACGAGGTTTCAGTTTGCTCAACCGCGACAGCGATCTCTGAATTTGACATCAGTCTTGTTTCTGAAAAGCCTCGAGATGTTCCTGACTGCAGAAATACTGCTGATCCTTGCGTACCGCTTCTTGTGGCAACAAATGCAAACCACAGTGCTGACAACGGACCATGTGTTCTTCTCTGGGGTTGGCCTGCCGTTCGCTGCGGACTTTGCGCAGCAAATTACGAAATATCAAAAACAGCAACAATCCTATCGCCAGTAAAATCAAAATACGCATGTCGATCCTCAAAAAAAAGGGTATGCCGATAGCATACCCTTTTACGAAGCAAAACGGCTAACAGACTAGCCTCGTGAGGCTTTCTTCCGTTCATGCTCCAGCAACAATTTTTTCCGCAGTCGCAGTGATTTAGGGGTGACTTCCAGCAGTTCGTCATCACCGATAAATTCCAGCGCCTGCTCAAGGCTCATGCGAATTGGCGGCACCAGTGTCACCGCTTCATCAGAGCCAGACGCCCGCATATTGGTCAGCTGCTTGCCTTTCAAAGGGTTGACGACCAGATCATTATCCCGTGAATGAATGCCGATAATCATACCTTCGTAAACTTCATCACCATGACCAATGAACATCCGGCCACGTTCCTGCAGGTTAAAGATAGCAAAAGCCACCGCTTTACCGACACCATTGGCAATCAAGACACCATTGATACGTTTGCCGAAGTTGCCCGGCTTGACTGGTGCATAATGATCAAAACGGCTGTAAATCAAGCCAGTGCCCTGGGTTGCTGTCAAAAACTCGGTACGGAAACCAATCAGGCCACGTGACGGAATCATAAAGTCCAGACGAACCCGACCTTTGCCGTCCGGCGCCATGTCTTTAAGCTCACCACCGCGGGTACCCATTTTTTCCATTACAGTACCTTGATGGGTATCTTCGACATCAATAGTGACTGCTTCGTAAGGCTCTTCTTTAACGCCATCTTTTTCACGGACAATTACTTCTGGCCGCGACACACCCATTTCAAACCCTTCACGGCGCATGTTTTCAATGAGTACCGATAAATGCAGCTCACCACGGCCGGACACACGGAATTTATCCGGATCTTCCGGCAATTGCTGCACACGCAAGGCAACGTTGTGAATCAGCTCGCGGTCCAGACGCTCCTTGATTTGCCGGGTGGTGACAAACTTACCCTCTTTGCCGGCAAATGGTGAATTATTGACCTGGAAAGTCATGGTCACAGTCGGCTCATCAACGCTCAATGGCGGTAAAGCCTCGACCGCGTTTGGATCGCAAAGTGTGTCAGAGATATTTAATGGATCTAAACCGGTAAAAGCAATGATATCGCCGGCTGAAGCTTCTTCTACTTCTTCACGTTTCAGGCCCATAAAGCCCATGACCTGCATCACCCGGCCATTACGTTTTTTGCCTTCACGGTCGACCACGGTGACCGGCGTATTGGTTCTGACCCGGCCACGTTCGATCCGGCCAACGCCAATAACACCGACATAGCTGTTGTAATCGAGCGATGATACCTGCATACGGAACGGACCATCGGCATCAACCGCCGGATGCTTCACTTTATCCACCACCAGTTGGAATAACGGCGTCATATCACCGTCACGGACTGAGTCGTCGAGCCCAGCAAAGCCATTCAGACCGGACGCGTAAATTACGTCAAAGTCCAACTGTTCATCGGTCGCATCCAGATTGGCGAATAAATCAAAGGTTTGATCCAACACCCAACCCGGGCGGGCGCTGGGTTTGTCGATTTTGTTAATAACGACAATCGGTTTTAATCCCAAAGCCAGCGCTTTCTGTGTCACAAAACGGGTTTGCGGCATTGGACCTTCAGCCGAATCAACCAGCAGCAATACCGAGTCAACCATCGATAAAACACGTTCTACTTCACCACCAAAATCGGCATGGCCCGGGGTATCAACGATATTAATGCGATAGTCGTTCCAGCGAATCGCCGTATTTTTGGAAAGGATGGTGATACCACGCTCACGTTCCAAATCATTGGAGTCCATGACCCGATCCTGCATCTCTTCATGTTCACTGAAGGTGCCGGATTGACGCAGCAGCTGGTCTACCAGCGTGGTCTTGCCGTGGTCAACGTGAGCTATGATAGCGATATTACGTAGCTTGCTGATGTCTTTCGAAAATTCAGTCATAAAATTTCATTTATATGGCGTATGCGTCGGCATACAGGTTAAGAATGCCTGATTAATCAGGCGCTTATTTAAGTGATTCGCTTATATGTGGCGTGATGGCTGCCTGCAGATATTTATGCAAACTCAGGCCTGCGGCGATGACATGGCCTTTATCAAAAAGTTGATCCCGGCCGCTGAAATCAGTAACCGTTCCGCCCGCTTCTTCAACCAGCAGAGATCCGGCTGCTAAATCCCAGTTTTCAAGACCGATCTCCCAATAACCATCAACACGACCGGCAGCAACATAAGCCAGATCTAATGCGGCACTGCCAGTGCGACGCATATCTGTCACTTTTGGCAATACACTGCTAAACATGGCGAGATAGGCAGCATGATGCTGCGGGTATTTAAAGGGGAAGCCGGTCGCGATAAGAGCACCATTGAGATCTTTACGTTTGCTGACCCGCAAACGCCGATCATTTAATTGCGCACCGGCACCACGGGTTGCGGTAAATAACTCATCACGCAGGGGATCGAAAATAACCGCATGTTCAACACGGCCTTTAATCCGCACAGCGATAGAAACGCAGTAATGCGGAAAACCATGCAGAAAGTTGGTGGTGCCATCTAAAGGATCAATGATCCAGACCGTGTCATCTGCACCGGTATCGCCAGATTCTTCAGCCATAATGGCGTGTTCAGGATAGGCTTTTTTGATAACGCCGATGATTTCCTGTTCGGCCAGACGGTCAACGTCAGATACGTAATCATTGAGGCCTTTGGTGGTAATTTGCAGGTGTTCAACGTGCTGTAACGAGCGCAAGATCAGTGAGCCAGCCTGACGTGCCGCGCGTACGGCAATATTCAGCATTGGGTGCATAGACAGATTTTTCCAGAGCAAATAACATGTGAATGGGCATTTTTGGCCGATCTTCGGCCTTAGCACCACTTTGCGGCGCGCGCCATTATAGCAACAATTTGCACTGTTTCGCAGAATCAATTGAATCCAATAGACAGCCCTTTTTTTTCCTGCTAGCTTATTGTCAGGCTTGCGTTTAACCATAAGTCATGGAAATGCCAATCCCCCAACCGTAAAATCAAGGAGAATCAAATGAAATCATTAGTTAAATTGGGTGCTATCGTTCTGCCATTGGTCATGCTGACTGCATGTGCTAACACAGAAGAAATGGAAGCTCTGAAATCATCAGTCGAAACAGCACAATCAACTGCTGATTCAGCAATGGTTGCAGCTCGCAATGCTCAAAGCACTGCTGATACAGCCCAACGTACTGCTACTGATGCAGAACTGGCTGCAATGAATGCACAAAAAGCAGCTGAAGATGCGCAAGCACAAGTTGACGAATGCTGTGCAAAAATCGATCGTATGTTTGAAAAAGCAATGAGCAAATAAGCTTAAGCTTTTAAAACAAAAAAGCCGGGACTTGTCCCGGCTTTTTTTTGCCCGTTATTTGCGGATCACAACATAGATTCAGGTAGTTGTGTGGTCCAGACAGCGGTACCGGCAGCTTCTGAAACCTTACGGGCCATTTCATCAGCTTGTTCACGACTGTCAAATGGTCCCAGAACAATTTCACCCACACTGCCACCACGCAGTGGCCAGAACCAGTTTTCCAGTTGCAACTGTTTAATCGCAGCATGCATTTTCTGCGGCACTTTTTGTCCGGTGCCACCATGCACAAACCATACGTTCTCTGCCATTTTGGCTTTTGGTGCATTCAGTTTTTGTACCTGACCATCACCGTCTAATGCGATATTTTCAGCCTCTGTCCAGGCATCACCCTGAGGTAACTTATCGGTCACTGCCAGCATTGCTTCAACCAGCGGCGTCATATTATTCGGATGACGTTTATCGAGATCATCCAGTGGTTGATGTGCTTCCAGATACAACTCATTGTTCTGAAAACCGACTTTATAGGGTTCGTAAATAATATTTACGGGTGTACTGAGCGGCACTTTACTGAACAGACTTTCAATATCTTCCGGATACAGACGGATACAGCCACTGCTCACCCGCAAACCAACCCCGTAAGGCCGGTGAGTACCATGAATCAGGTAACTGGGATTAGATAGGCGCATCGCACGGGTGCCCAGTGGGTTATCAGGACCAGGCGGCACCACGGCCGGTAAAATATCGCCATCCGCTGCATGTTCTTTACGTACCGATTCCGGTGGTGTCCAGCTCGGATTTTCACGCTTTTGGATAATCGACAGTTTACCCAGCGGCGTATCACGACCCTCACGGCCAATCCCGATAGGATGAGTTACGACCTGCTGGGCTTGCCCGGCTTGTTTGGCCGGATAATAGTACAAACGCATTTCCGGAATATTGATAACAATGCCCTGACGTGGCACCGCCGGCAAAATAAATTGGGTTGGTACAATCACCGCCTGATTATCACCGGGTACCCATGGATCAACATCTGGGTTGGCATTGACAATATCGCCATAGCCCAGGTCAAACTGACGGGCGATATCCAGCAAAGTGTCTTCAGCAGTGGTATAGACCACAATATTGTGGCCGATCACCTGAGTATGCTCATCTGGCAGCTCAAATACCGCTGCCTGCGCCGAAACACTGACTGCGCCGGCTACCAGCACGGCAATAACACGTTTGATCATTTAAGTTCCTGTTTGGGGGGTCAAAAAACTGCGCATCATTGTACTAGGTTTTATTTCAATAAGTTACCGATTTTAAGATGCTTTCAGCCATTAAAAAGACTACAATCCGGCTTTACCGATAACGAACTGCTAGCGTATTCTAGGCCAATGAAAAAATTATCCCTGCCCTTGATTTTGATGCTCTTGCTGAGCGCTTGTTCCTTTTTTGGTGAAAAAGAGGAAGTGAAAGCTGAAGAAAGCTGGGGCGTTGAGCGAATTTATGCCGAGGCTAAAGCAGCACTGGATATCGCCGATTACCGTACCGCTATCCAATACTACGAACAGCTCGAAGCACGTTTCCCCTTTGGAGAATATGCACAGCAAGCCTTGATTGAGTCAGCTTACGCGCATTACAAAAACGACGACCCGGAAACCGCTATTGCGACAATTGATCGATTTATGCGTGTTTACCCGCTCAACGAAAATATTGATTATGCCCTGTATTTGCGCGGTCTCGTCAGCTTCAATAAAGATATCGGCCTTCTGGAAAAATATATACCACGCGATGAATCACAGCGTGATCCAGGCTCAGCCGAAGATGCCTTACAGGATTTTAATACGCTGATTAGACGCTATCCACAGAGTAAATACGCAGACGATGCGGCGCAGCGGATTGTTTATTTGCGTAACCGTTTAGCACAGCATGAAATTAACGTTGCGAATTACTATATGCGGCGGACTTCGTATCTTGCGGCTGCAAACCGCGCCCGTTATGTCATTGAAAATTATCCGCGCACACCGGCCATGCCAGAGGCACTGGTCATCATGGCCAAAGCCTACAAGGTCATGGAAATGAATGATTTATCGGAAGATGCGCTGCGAGTACTGGAACTAAACTATCCGGCACACCCAGGCGTTGCCGACGTGCGCCGTTCAGTATTAGAAGATTAAAATCACCAGCTGCCGTTCTGGCAGCTGGTTTTAAACTTTTCTCGATTAAATTGCGGCTTCGCCGTCTTCGCCAGTACGGATACGAATCGCCTGCTCCAGCGGCATAACAAAAATCTTACCATCGCCAATACGACCCGTATGTGCAGCTTTGGTAATTGCCTCAATACAGCCGTCAACCTGATCATCGGCCAACACAATTTCCATTTTCACTTTAGGCAGAAAATCAACCACATATTCAGCGCCACGATACAGCTCGGTATGACCTTTTTGCCGGCCAAAACCTTTGACTTCAGTCACCGTCATGCCGGTTACGCCGATTTCAGACAATGCCTCACGTACATCATCTAATTTAAAAGGTTTGATTATCGCTTCAATTTTTTTCATGATTAATCCCTACTCTATGGTTGATGTCACGGTATAGCCAGATGTTATCGGGTAACGGCGATCTCTGCCAAATGCCCGGCTGGTGATCCGAATACCGGGCGGTGCCTGACGACGTTTATATTCATTACGATCCACCATTTTAATCACCTGCGCAACTGTCTCGGCAGCAAAACCCTCGGCAACCAAATCCTCAAAACAGCCATCATCGGCGACATAACGCTCGAGGATCTGATCCAGTAGCGGATAGGGTGGCAAAGAATCCTCATCCCGCTGATCGGCGGCCAGTTCCGCGGATGGCGGCCGGCTGATGATTCGCTCAGGGATAACCGGTGATAATTGATTTCGATATTTTGCCAGCGCAAAAACCAGCGTTTTATAAACGTCTTTCAGGGGTGAAAAGCCACCCGCCATATCACCGTACAATGTCGAATAACCAACGGCCATTTCGCTTTTATTACCGGTCGACAACACCATCGCACCAGTTTTATTAGAAATTGCCATCAGTAAAACACCGCGGCAACGTGCCTGAATATTTTCTTCAGCGGTATCCGCGGCCTTGCCGGCAAAAGGTTCTTTGAGCGTTTGCAAAAAGCTTTCAAACACCGGCTCGATCGACAAAACTGAATAAGCAATGCCCAGCTGTTTTGCCATTTGCGCGGCATCATCAAGACTGATTTGCGCGGTGTAACGTGATGGCATCATCACCGCCTGCACTCGCTCAGCGCCTAAAGCATCAATAGCCAGCGCCAGCGTTAACGCCGAATCAATCCCACCTGATAAACCCAGTACCACACCGGGAAACCGGTTTTTATCGACATAATCACGTAAACCTAGCACCAGCGCCTGATAAACACTGGCCAAAGGGGGTAAATGTTCTCTGACCTGGCCGCTTAACTGGATACTGCCGTTATCGGCTTTTTCGATAGTTACGAGCGCTGCATCATTGGTAAAAACAGCAGCCTGCATTTGTAATTCGCCGTGTGCATCCACTGCAAAAGAGCCACCATCAAACACCAGTTCATCCTGACCACCAACCTGATTGACATACAAAACCGCAAGCTGATTCTCCAGCGCCCGCTGCCGAACCGCGTCAAACCGCAGCGCTGATTTGCCCTGCTGAAATGGTGAAGCATTCAGGTTTAATAACACTTCGGCACCGGCATCTTTAGCCTGCGCTGCCGGACCGGTAAACCAAATATCTTCACAAATGGTAATGCCCAGTTTCAGACCATTGAGCGTAAACACTGCCGGCAAATGGCCTTCGATAAAGTAGCGTTTTTCATCAAACACGCTGTAATTGGGCAGCATTTGTTTGAAATACTGGCAAACGATCTGACCATCTGCAATGACGCTGGCTGCGTTATACAACTCTTTGCCAACTTCACCAAGCGGGTGGCCGACCACAATATGAATGCCGGTAATCTTTTGCTGTAAGGTTTCCAGCGCTTTATTGACGCGCTTTAGCAAACCCGGCCGCAGTAATAAATCTTCTGGTGGATAACCGGTCAGACACAGTTCTGGAAAAACCACCAGTTGCGCCTGCTGCTGATCGCGGGCGGCGTTTGCCGCATGAATGATTTTGGCGGTATTACCAGACACATCGCCGACCACCGGATTGATTTGCGCCAGAACAACGTTCAGTGTCTGGCGCACTATTATTGGCCCATCGCTGCCAGCATGGCGTCACCGATTTCAGCAGGTGAACGGCAAATCGACACACCGGCGGCGGTTAATGCCGCTAATTTAGCTTCGGCAGTGCCCTGGCCACCACTAATAATGGCGCCGGCATGGCCCATTCGTTTACCAGGCGGCGCTGTTAAGCCGGCGATATAAGCGACCACCGGTTTGCTGACCTTTTCAGCGATATAAGCAGCGGCATCTTCTTCAGCCTGACCACCGATTTCACCCACCATGACAATCCCTTCAGTCTGCGGATCTGCCTCAAACAATGCCAGACAATAAATAAAGTTCATACCGTGGATGGGATCCCCGCCGATACCGACGCAGGTACTTTGGCCCAGACCATTCAGTGTTGTCTGGTGAACAGCTTCATAGGTCAGCGTACCAGAGCGTGACACAATACCGATTTTGCCCGGCAAATGAATACTGCCCGGCATAATGCCGATTTTGCATTCACCGGGAGTAATTAATCCCGGACAGTTTGGACCAATCAGACTGACGTCACTGCCTACCAGCGCGTATTTAACGCGCAACATATCCAGCACCGGAATACCTTCCGTAATACAGGCAATCACTTTAATACCGGCATCAGCCGCTTCCAGAATGGCATCGGCAGCAAATGCCGCCGGCACATAAATCATCGTTGCATTAGCGCCGGTTTCGGCTACGGCATCATGTACCGTATTAAAAACCGGCCGATCTAAATGCGTCTGCCCGCCTTTGCCGGGGGTCACACCGCCCACGAATTGCGTGCCGTAGGCAATCGCCTGCTCAGAGTGGAACGTACCTTGTTTGCCGGTAAAACCCTGACAAATAACTTTGGTCTGTTTATTAACCAGAATACTCACGCTGACAACTCCCCTGCCGCTGCCACGGCCAGTTTGGCCGCTTCAGTCAAATCCTGCGCTGCTTGTAAATTCATGCCACTATCGGCTAATAATTTACGGCCCTGTTCGGCATTGGTACCCTCCAGACGCACGACAACCGGCAGGCTCAGGCCAACTTCGCGGGCCGCCTGAATAATGCCTTCCGCGATGAGGTCACAGCGCACAATACCGCCGAAGATATTCACCAGAATTGATTTAACCTTGCTGTCTGACAGAATCAGTTTAAATGCTTCAGCTACCCGATCAGTGGTGGTGCCACCACCGACATCAAGAAAATTAGCCGGTTCTCCACCTTCTTTCTGAATCAAATCCATGGTCGCCATGGCCAGCCCGGCACCGTTAACCATACAAGCAACATTGCCATCCAGTGCAATATAGTTGAGACCGAAATCCCGGGCGGTGACTTCAGCGGCATTTTCCTGACTGGGGTCAAACATTGCTGCCAGCTGTGCATGACGGAACAAACCGTTATCATCCAGATTAATCTTGGCATCAACGGCCAGTAAATGGCCGTCAGCGGTGACTGCCAGCGGATTAATTTCTACCAGGCTGGCATCGTTTTCAATAAATAACTGGTACAAACCGCGCATCACTGATTGCAGTTGTTTAAAGGCATCGCCCGTCAGGCCCAAGAAAAAACCGGCCCGCCGGCATTGATAGCCCTGCAAGCCCACTACGGGATCGACCGCCAGGGCCAGAATCGCCTGCGGGTCTTTTTCGGCAACTTCTTCAATGTCCATACCGCCTTGAGCGGACACCATAAAAGTCACTCGCTGACTGACCCTGTCGACAACCAGTGCCAGATAAATTTCTCTGGCAATTGATGATGGTTGTTCAATCAGCACTTTTTTGACGGGCAACCCCAGTGCGGTGGTTTGCTGCGTGACCAGCGATTGGCCAATCAGACTTTTGGCAGTTTGCACCGCTTCAGCTTCACTGTCGGTTACTTTGACGCCGCCGGCTTTACCCCGGCCACCACTATGCACTTGCGCTTTGACGACCCAACGCTGGCCGCCCAGACGTTTGACTACCTGCATGGCTGTTTCGGCATCATGGGCGACCTCACCATGAGGTGTGGCAATACCGTAACGGTTAAATAATTGTTTGGCCTGATATTCGTGCAGGTTCATGTCACTGTGCCTTTATCCTGACATCCCATCCGCTGACCCGGATGACCGTAAATAAACCGTATATTTTCGCCGATCAAGGCAATAATTACCATCATCAATGCTATAGTGCGGCACAAGAAAACAAGCGGTCATTTGTAATGCTGACTTTATACCCTGAAATCGAACCATTCCACAGCCAGTTATTACCTCGGGAATCACTGCCTAATGGGCGCCAACATGAGATTTACATTGAACAATGCGGTAATCCCGATGGTATTCCCGTGCTGTTTTTACATGGTGGTCCTGGTTCCGGTTGCCGGCCGCAACACCGCAGTTATTTTGATCCGGCGCGTTATCACATTGTTTTGTTTGATCAACGCGGCTGCGGCCGGTCATTACCTGCGGGTGAACTCAGCCATAACGACATGACGCATCTGATCAGTGACATGGAAGCCATCCGTGAACTGCTGGCGATTGAAAAATGGCAGTTGTTCGGCGGTTCATGGGGGGCAACGCTGGCTTTGTGTTATGCGCGGCAATACCCGCAGCGGGTTTTATCGATGATCCTGCGTGGTACTTTTCTCGGCCGCCAGCAGGATATTGACTGGGTGTATGGCAGCGGCGGTGCGTCAACCATATTTGCCGATGCCTGGCAGGCTTTTATTAAAGATGTCCCGGCGGCGCAGCAACAAAAGCCACTACCTTATTATTTTCAGCAACTAAATGATCCGGATCCCGAAGTGCAGCAGCAAGCCGCCAATACATTGCAGCAATGGGAAGCCACCATTGTCATGATGCGGGACACGCCGGTTTATGAAGCGCCTGTCGATGCGTCACCGGGGCCTCTGGCGCATAGCCGCATTCAGTTACATTTTGCGTTGAATCAATGTTTTATCGACGCACAGCCAATTTTGGCTGATTTATCCATGCTCACGGATATCCCAACCATTATTATTCACGGTCGCTACGATATGGTTTGTCCGTTTCAGCAATCGTGGTTATTAAAACAGCAACTGCCTGCGGCGGAATTACGCATTGTGCCATTGGCGGGACACGCTGCTGGTGAACCAGCGCTGATTGATGCCCTGATCAGCGCCTCGGATGAAATGGCAAACCGTTTAGCATGATAGGCCTTGTTCAGCGAGTTTCAACCGCTTCGGTCAGTGTTGCCGGTCAACAAATTGCTGCCATTGATCAGGGCATTTTGCTGCTGCTGGGCGTCGAAAAAACCGATGAACAACAACACGCTGATAAGTTGCTGCATAAAGTCCTGCAATACCGGATTTTTGCCGATGACGACGACAAAATGAATCTGAATCTGCAACAAATTGGCGGCGGCTTGTTGATTGTGCCGCAATTCACTTTACCGGCTGATACCAGCAAAGGTAACCGGCCAAGTTTTACGCCTGCGGCCCCACCAGCGATGGGGGCAGTGTTATTTGATTACTTTTGTCACCAGGCAGCGAAATTACATCATCATGTCGGCCGGGGCCAGTTTGGTGCAGATATGCAGGTCAGTCTGGTTAATGACGGCCCGGTTACTTTTTGGTTAAAAAATTAAGTTTTATATGAAATTTCTCCTAAAAACCATTGCTGTGATCATGCTGGTGTTTGTCGGCATTCTGGCACTGATGCTGGTGCCCTCACCACAGCCTGATGCCCCCAAACCCTGGGAAATCAGCATGCAGCCTGATGGCGAAATCAAAGTATTTGATATTCATCTCGGCAGTGATACCTATGCCGATGCACAACAACGCTGGCAAGAAGCCGGCGAGGCGGCATTATTCGCTGAAGATGACAAAGTGATAACTGCGGAAGTATTTTTTGACCGGATCAATTTGAGCGGCCTGTCAGCGAAAATTGTCGCCAATCTGCGTGTGGACGAAGCGATACTTGATGAAATAGCCGCCAATGCCAGTAGCAGTAAATTACAACCCAGCGGCGCCCGGCGTCTGGAGCCGGCCTTCGAAGACAAAGCCCGTTTGCTGGACGCGCCGATTATGGCCATTACCTACATTGCCAATTACCGGCCTGACGAAGCCATGTTACGTAGCCGTTTTGGTGAGCCCGTCGAAATTACCGGCGATCCGGAGGATCCGCAGGCAGAGATCTGGCAATACCCGGACAGCCACCTGAGCATTCGACTGCATCCAGATGACAAACCGGTATTTGTTTATCAGGCGCGCCGTACGTTTTCGCGCTGACGCAGATACGCCATCAAATCATCAAGATCCAGTGCTTTGCTGAAATAAAACCCCTGCGCCCGCTGGCAATTTTTTTGTTCCAGATAAGCAAGTTGTTCTGCGGTTTCCACGCCTTCAGCCACAACCTGTAAACCAAGACTGCTGGCCATCGCCATGATCGCACCGACAATAGCAGCATCATCTTTATCAATAGTTAAATCCCGAACAAAGGCCCGGTCTACTTTTAAAACATTGAGTGGAAACTGTTTTAAATAAGATAACGACGAGTAGCCGGTGCCAAAATCATCAATGGCCAGCGTGATACCGAGACGGCTCAGGTCACGCAGCGTATCAATTGCCGAATCCGTATTATCCATCAACAGACTTTCGGTAATTTCCAGTTCCAGATTACCGGCAGGCATCTCGGTCTCAACCAATAATTGACGGATATAACTCACCAGCCGGCTGCCTTTAAATTGCCGGCCGGATAAATTGACTGCCATCACAAAGTCATCTGACAGAACATCACGGTTGGCCATAAAAACCGCACAGGTTTCGCGCAATACCCATTCGCCGACCGCACCAATCAGGCCGGTATCTTCCAGCACCGGGACAAATCGCGCCGGCGACACATCACCCCATTGTTCTGTATGCCAGCGCAGCAACACCTCTGCGCCCATCACACGGCCGGTACTCAGTTCAATTTGTGGCTGATACTGCAGATAAAATTCCTGCTGCTCAACAGCACGCCGCAAACTGGTTTCCAAAGCCAGACGATTAGCTGCCTCGGCATTCATTTCAGCGGAATAAAACTGGAAGTTATTTCGGCCGGAATTTTTGGCGTGATACATGGCTGCATCGGCGTTACGAATCAGCATATCAACATCCCGGCCATCTGCCGGAAACAGACTGATGCCGATACTTGGGCTGATATTAACTTCAATATTATCAATCATATACGGCAGCGCCGTAGTGGTCAGGATCTTTTCAGCGACCCGGCCGACATATTGTGCCGAGGTAATATCTTCCAGCACCACGGTAAATTCATCACCGCCGAGACGCGCCACCGTATCACTCTCCCTGACACAGGAACGTACCCGGCGCGCGACTTCGCAGAGCAGGGCATCGCCGGCTTTATGACCGAGTGAATCATTAATGTGTTTAAAGTGATCCAGATCGATAAACAACACTGCCAGACGACCACTATTACGTTGCAATTTATGAATCGCATGTTCCAGACGATCATTAAAAACACTGCGGTTAGGCAAGCCGGTCAATGAGTCGACGCTGGCCAGGCGGGTTAAACGATCTTCATTTTGTCGTTGCTGGGTGACATCTTCGTAAAGCCAGATACTGCCAGCTTCAGGATCAGCACTGTCAATAGCCTGGCCAGCCAGCGAACACCAGAAACGTTCACCGTTAAACCGCTGCATTTCCAACTGCGCTTCAAAGTTTTCGCCTTGTGCCAGGGTGCCGTAGGCCTGTTCGCCAAACCGCTGAAAGGTATCATCGTTGATATGCAGGCATCGGGCACTCTGACCTTCAAGTTGTTGCCGGCTGGCAGCAAATAACTGCTCAAATTTGTGATTCACCCGAATCAATTGCCGATCTTTTACCAGCGCAATACCCACCATGGCATTCTCGAGAATGGCATTGAGCTCACTACTGGTTTGCTGCAAAGCCAGTTTGGTCTGCTTCCAGTCGGTAATATCGGAAACCACTGCCACCCAGGCGATACCATCTTGTTCAGGCAGTGGACGCAGCGACAGCCATAACGAAATTGGCTGCCCATGAAAATTGATACCTTCAAATTCACGGTTTTGCTTTTGCTGATTGGCAATTTCTGCCAGTGGTAATGTTTCTGCCAGCGGTAAAAGCCGCGATAAATGCTGCGCTTCAATATTTTCTGCGCTCGCGGCAAAGACTGCTTCAGCGGCAGGATTGCAGTTGATAATGGTGCCATCAGCCGACAGGGTCAAAATCGCTTCGGGCACACTGTTGAGAATGGCTGAAAGCTGTTGCTCACGGTCCTGCAAACGGCAACGGGCCATATCAAGCGCCTGAATTAACTGGCCAGTATTCGCAGCAAACTGATTAAAATCTCTGGCCAGCAGGCTGAATTCATTGCGACTCGCTGTTTCGGGCAAACGGGTGTCAAAATTTTCTGCCGTCAGCGCGCGCATGGCCTTACGCAGACTTTTTAACGGTTGCTGAATGCGTCGTGACAGTGCTGTTACAAATAACAACATGCCAATAATTAACATTGCGCTAATCAATAACACCCAAACACGAAAATCAGCAAGCATCGTTTTCGATTGGCTGAGCCGCTGCATACTATGCGCCGTCACTTGTGCGCTCAGTTGGCGAAGGCTCTCACGGAGCATTTGCAGAACGATAACACTATCACTGAGCACATCTCGCAGACGTTGCTGATTGGTTTGTTGTTGTAATGCAATCCGTCTTGCTGCTTCGGCACTGGGGTTAAGTATGCTGCGTTGTTCGTTAAGCTGATGTTGTCGCAGCATCAGGTCAAATAACTGCTGATCAGTTTGCAGGAACTGCTGATAATGTTGCTGTAGCGGTAATATTAATTGTCTGTCGATCTGCAGCTTACGACTCAATGCCAGCAAATGCTGCCATTGTTGCTCAAAACTCTGTTCCAGGCGGCTGCGATCCGGCAAATCCAATAACATTTTCCGGCTGTCAGCATTAAGGATTAACTGCTGCCTGGCAATAAATTCACTGGCAATCGCCGTGATTTCACGACTGGCCTCCTGCAAAGGCAATTGTTCGTCAAGCAGCATCGCCTGATTATTGGCATATTGCAGATGATTATTCAGCGACAAGGCTGACATAAAAACAATCGTTAACACCGTCACAACTGCCCAGACATTGAGCAGACTACGAATTTGCCAGTTTTTAAACATTGCTGGTCTCAGCAGCTTCAGTCATTAACCGGCGATTATTGAGGCTTGTCGGGCGTGTTGTTATCGTCACTTTCATCTGTCTCGGCAGTTGTGTCAGCCGGCTCATCGTCATCCATTAAAACCCGGTGTGCCGCGCCTTCCATATCATCATACTGACCATTACGCACCGCCCAGAAAAAAACTGCCACGCCGACAATACCCAGCAATAACATGCCCGGTAACAGTCCATATATCACTTCCATCACTTACCTCTTGAACAACCGGCTGATTCGGGCAGCATTACCGATTACCAGTAATGAGCTGACCGGCATGGTCACAGCGGCCAGTAAAGGACTGACCAACGCCATCATCGCCAGCGGCACCATAATGATGTTATAGCTGATGGATAATACAATATTCTGTCTTATCGTGCGTAGCGTGCGCGCCGCCAGTTGTCTGGCTTCAGCGACTTGTGCGAGCCGGTTTTGGGATAACACAATATCAGCACTTTCTATTGATACATCAGTTCCGGCAGCCAATGCAATGCCGACATCGGCCTGAATCAGTGCCGGTGAATCGTTAATGCCATCGCCGACCATGGCAACTCGTGCTCCTTGCTTTTGTAAGTCCCGGATACATTGTTGTTTGTCCTCGGGCAAAACTTCTGCAAGCCGGCCGACATTACCAAGTTTTGCGGTGACTGCAGCTACGACTGCCTGTCGATCACCACTGAGCACCGTGACCTTAATGCCCTGTGCCAGCAAATCGCTAATCGTTTGCTGAGCATCGTCACGCAGTTCATCAGTGAACCCCAGTAAGCCGATAATGTTGCCATCACGTACAACCAGTACACAGCTGATTCCATCTTTTTCAGCTGCAAATGCCTGCTGTTGCCAGACATCAGAGACAACAAGGCCGGTTTGCTGCAACCAGTCCAGCGTGCCTATCTGAATAATTTGTCCGCTAATGTCTGCCGAAACACCCCGGCCCGGCATTGCTTTAAATTTTGATGCTGACGGCACAATGAGTTCAGCGGCCTCAGCACGGCGTAAAATCGCTTTAGCAACAGCATGTTCAGACCCCTGCTCCGCTGCTGCCGCGGTTTGCAATAAATCATTCTCACTGATGCCGTCTGCGATACTGATAAGACTCAGTTGTAAATCACCAGTAGTTAAGGTACCGGTTTTATCAAATACCACATGATCAACCGACGACAATGCTTCTAATGCCGCGCCTTGCTTTATCAGAATACCGCGCTGTGCACCCGCACCGCTGGCCACTGCAATCGACATCGGTGTTGCCATACCAAAAGCACAGGGACAAGTCACCACTAATACTGATGCAGCCGCCAGCAAAGCGATCTCAAAGTCCTGCTGACTCCAATAAATGAATGTGGCTGTCGCCAAACACAATGTAATCAATACAAACCATGGCACAATACGATCAGCCAGACTCTGGATCGGCGCTTTCGATGCCTGGGCATCATCCATCAGCTGCAATATTCTGGCGAGAGCGGTATTGCGCAAAACCGCTTCAGCACGCACCTGAAAAGCACCCTCGCCGTTAACACTGCCCGCCACCACCTGATCACCGGCTTTTTTGACTACCAGCCTTGATTCACCACTGAGCATGGATTCGTCAACGGCGCTGTCACCACTGATTACCTCACCATCTACCGGCACTTTTTCACCCGGCTTGACTAACAGCAGATCACCGCTTTTAACCATCCGGATTGGCACCACACGCTGACCTTCCGGGGTTATCAGTGTCGCCAGTTTGGGTTGTAATGCCAAAAGCCTTCGGGTGGCAGACAAGGCATTTCGACTTGAGATCGCTTGTAAATAACGACCGATCAGAATGACAAAAATAAAATTCACCACTGTGTCAAAAAACACCTCACCCTGGGTTGAGCCAGTCACAGTGATGTAAACGGAATACAGATAAGTTGCTGTGGCACCGATGGCTATCGGTAAGTCCATGGTTAGATGCCAGTGCCTTAGGCCGATAACGGCATTACGCAGGAACGGAAATCCCGAATACAGTAAGGTCGGCGTCGCCAACGCCATACCGACCCAATGAAACCAGTTACGAAACTCGTCCTCGGCGGCACCGGCATACAGGGCAATTGACACCCACATGATGTTCATCATGCAAAAGCCGGCAAACGCCATCCGGTAAATCAAATCCCGGTGACGTTTTGCCAACGCACCTTCAGCTGTTTCCGGATCAAACGGCACCGCTGAATAACCGATTTCAGCCAACAAATGAATCATCTGTGAGAGCTTTATTTGTTGGTTGTCCCAACGCAGCCTTAGCCGTTTGGCGGTAAGATTCACATCTGCGGCCAGCACGCCGGCCTGTTTTTGCAAAGCCTGCTCTATCAGCCAGACACAGGCCGCACAATGAATGCCTTCCAGCAACAGGTGCATGGTGCGTTGTGAACCGTTAATCGTCACATATTCCTGCTGGACTTCATCAAGATCGTAGGCTTCAAGCTCAGCGGGAATTTCCGGTGGCGGCGCTAACGATTCACCGGTTGGCGTTTTCTGATAAAAACTTTGCAGTCCGGCAGCAAAAATGGTTTCACAAACACTGCGGCAACCATGACAACAAAAGGCTCGCAACTGACCGCCAAGTTCAGCCGTGACCGGCGCCGTAGCAGGCACCTCCAGACCACAGTGATAACAAACAGTCGAACTAGCAGATGTTACAGACAAAAATCAGAGATTCCCGGTATCAATCAAGGATCGATGAATATACGGCGGGTGATTAAAAACTCGTCTTCACCACGTTTGGCCTCGACAATCAGATCCCAGTTACCCGGCAGGTCGAAGGCAACATCCGCAGCATAACGACCGGCCGACATTTTGTTCATCGGCACACTGAAATCTTCTTTCATATCTGACGGGCGATAGGCGAACAGCGTCACCGAATCCAGATCAAGACCGGCAGAATTTTTGCCCTGAATCAGCACTTCATAGGCCTGGCGCTGATTAACACGGCTCTCAGCGGGTGCCATGATAACGCCGCTCCAGCCGAGTTTAGCTTCATCTTCAAGCGCTGCTTCTTTCATCGCATAGGCTTTGCCACGCTCATAAAAATTATCGACCACCAGATTTGGCGGCTGTTTAAAAGCCAGATAAATAAAGACAAAATTGGCGCTGAGGAATACCACCAGAAAACCCAGCATACCCAGCACCCAAGGGTTTTTCAGTGCTTGAGGATTATCCTGCGAAATTGCCATTATTGTGGTCCCATAAAGACGGTTTCATAGCGACTGTTTAAAGTCGGATTATCAACGACTTGTGCTTCAAAATACAGCGGCATGGTAGCTGAGTCGATTTGATCGGCTGGCACTTTGACCAGGGCTTGTATCGGCACCACATGGCCAGGCTCAACCATTATGACATCATCAAATGCCTGTAATTTTGCGCCTTCGATGCCACTGATTTGGTAGCGTACCGCAATCGGTTGCTTGGTTTTATTCAGCAATTTCAGCGTGTAACGGTTTTGAATTGAGCCATCGCTGAGTGTCACAAACAACGGCTGACGATTGTGGGCGACTTTGAATTCAGTCGGCGCCAGACTGGCAAAGCCGTAAATTACGCCGCCTAGTGCGATCAACAAAATCAATGCGTAAATAATTACCCGCGGCCGCAGGTAGAGTGGTACCGATTTACCGTTATGATGCAGCTCTTTGTAAGACGCATAACGGATAAGTCCGCGCGGCTGGTTGGTTTTATCCATAATCGAGTCACAAGCATCAATACACATGCCACAGGTGATACAGCCTTCCTGTTGTCCTTTGCGGATATCAATACCGGTCGGACATACCGCCACACAGACTTTACAGTCAATGCAACTGCCTTTACTGGGATCGACTTCGCCACGTTTTAATTTGCCACGCGGCTCACCCCGTTCGGCATCATAGGCGGGCAGAACAGTATCCTGGTCATACATAACACCTTGCAAACGAGCATAGGGACACAACCAGAAACAGACTTGCTCTCGCATAAAGCCGGCAAAAATATAGGTACCAACGGTAAACATACCCAGCACTATCCATGCGGCCATTGAGGCTTGCAGCGTGAAATAGTCATGCCATAGTTGAAAGGCATCGGTAAACCAGGCCGCAAAAGTGACGCCGGTTAATAAAGCAATTGCCAGCCACAATATATGTTTAACCGTAATTCGAATGGCTTTATCTGCCGTCAGGGGGGCCTGACGAAATTTCATGGCTTTTTGGGGAGTGGTGCCTTCAAGACGGGTTTCGATAAAAGTATAGATATCGGTCCAGACAGTCTGGAAACAGAAATAGCCGCAAAACACCCGGCCGGCGATACTGGTGACTGCTGCCAACAAAATGGCAAAAAACAGCAAGGTCAGCGACAGCATCCAGATATCCTGCGGATAAATGGTGATATTGAATAAATTGAACTGACGGTTAGGAATATCAAACAACACCGCCTGCTCACCGTTCCAGCGCAGATAAGGGCCCAGAAAAAATATCAGCCAGACCGACATGCCATACCACTTAAGCAGACGAAACCGTCCGCCCATACGCTTGGCAACGACTTTATTTCCGCCACAATTTACATCCCAGTCAGAGACCTCGCTGTAAATACCGGAAACGTCGATTGGCACGGCTTGCTGTTGTTCAGACACGCTGCTTACCTCGCAACTTTAACTGCCGAATTATATCACGGCAGCAAAATATCAGCATTTGCTAATTAACTAATTCAGATAAGAAAAAACCGACTTTAAGCCGGTTTCTTCCTTGAAAAGACAGCTAACAATCAGTTTCCGTCACTGCCGTCTTCCATGTTTTTAATCACTTTGTAAGCAATGACACCAATGACCGCAATAGTTAGTACTACTGAGACGATGGCACCGATGACAACCGCATCCATTTCCATATTATCTCTCCTGCATCAAATGCGACTGTTCACAGCCGCAGATAGATTCCGGTTTATTCACCACCACCTAACTGGTGAACATAAACCGCCAGTTTTTTAATTTCAGTTTCACTCAGACGCTGGGTTTCAGTACCGTCATACTCAGGCTCTTCTTCCCATTGTTCGGCTTCCAGTCTGACTGCAAGTTTTTCATTCCAACCCGGCATAACGGCAATACGTGTTTGCGGATCACTGGTATCGTTCACGCCATGCAGAATGGTGTGACGGATTTCGTCAGGCTCGCCAGAAAAACGCCAGATTTTATCACTGAGATTTGCCGAACCCAGTTGCTGAATACCTTTAGCATCTTCACCATGGCAGGCAACACAGCCTTTGTCGTTATAAAGTTTCCAACCGGCATCAGTGGCTTGATCATTAGAGCTATTGATAACAAATTGCACTAAATTATCAACTTCTGCATCGGTCAACATTTCTTTATGTGCTGGCATCATGCCCTGACGGCCTTTGGCAAGGGTTTCGACAATTTTGTCGACAGTGCCACCATATAACCAGTCGTCATCAGCCAGAATCGGATAACCAGAACCCGTCTGAGGCTGACCACCGGTACCGTGACAAGCGGCGCAGTTATCACCGTACAGGACTTTACTGGAACCAACGGCATAGTTACGCAATTCTTCATCTTCGAGAATTTCAGCAGCTGTCATTGCTGCTAATTTATCTTCATAAGGTGCACGACGGGCTTCGACTTCGGCCAGATCTTCTTTGTATTCCTTGATCATGGTCCAGCCCAGCAGGCCTTTGGTACTGTCATTAATCAACGGCAATGACGGATACAAAATAAAATAGACCAGTACCAGCAAACCACTCAGGTACAAGGCAATGACCCACCAGCGTGGCGGCGGATTCGTCAGCTCCTTGATACCATCCCACTCATGACCCGTATCCGGACACTCATGCGGATTCTTATTGTTATCAGCCATCTTTTTTCTCCGAATTTCCCTCTGCATCATCATTAAACGGCAGGTTACGATGTGCTTCGAGTTTGTCTTTGTTTTTCGGGCGCAATACCCAGATATACATACCCAGCATTAACAGGAAAACAATGACTGTCAGAATGGTGCCGATCCAATCATTGATAGTCATGGCACTCCAGTTAGTCTCAAAGTAAGACTGGAGTTTACTCACGATAATCCCTGCCCGGCTCGAATTTGACCATGGTGCCCAGCACCTGCAAATACGCTACCAAAGCCTGCATTTCTGTTTTGCCATCTACCGCTTCGGCAGCACCTTTAATATCTTCATCGCTGTAAGGCACACCCAGGGTTTTCATGGCTTTCAGGCGCTTGACCATGCCTTCACCATCAACGGTCGCGTCATCAAGCCAGGGATAACGCGGCATGATGGATTCCGGCACCACACTACGTGGGTCACGTAAATGCTGGATATGCCAGGCATCTGAATATTTGCCACCAACACGTGCTAAATCCGGACCGGTACGCTTGGAACCCCATTGGAATGGATGATCGTATTTTGATTCCACTGCCAATGAGTAATGGCCATAACGATCTTTTTCATCACGGAATGGACGGACCATTTGTGAGTGACATAAATAGCAGCCTTCACGCTGGTAAACATCACGGCCGGCGAGTTCCAGCGCAGTATAGGGACGCACCCCCTTCAATTCTTCATATTCCGGAAAAACGTCATCTTCAAAAGTGGTATCCAGATAAAACAGTGGCACGATTTCGACAATACCGCCAACCGATACTACCAGTGCCGTTGCCAGCACTAAGCCCCAAACGTTTTGCTCAACCCACTCCTGGAAGCTAACGCGCTTGTTGTTCTTATGTTTAGCCATTCCAATTTCCTCAAATATTCGCTGCTGTGGCCATTTCGGCAGACGGTTTGGCGACTGCACGGCGAATGGTAACGGTCACGTTATAAAGCATGATCACGGCGCCGGTGAAGAATATGAAGCCACCAATCGCGCGCATCGCATAATAAGGATGCATTTGCGCAACAGACTCAACAAAGGTGTAAGCCAGATTGCCGTACTCATCATAAGCACGCCACATCAAGCCTTGCATGATGCCAGCGACCCACATAGCGGTGATGTACACGGCAGTGCCAATCGTTGCCAGCCAAAAATGCAAATTGACCAGTCTGATTGAGTACATGCGGGTGCCCCACATCCGCTCAACCATGTGATACAGAGCACCAATAGAGACCATAGCAACCCAGCCAAGCGCACCGGAGTGCACGTGTCCGATAGTCCAGTCAGTGTAATGCGACAAGGCATTGACTGTTTTTGACGCCATAACCGGACCTTCGAAGGTCGACATCGCATAAAACGCCAAAGACACAATCAGGAAACGCAGAATATAGTCGGTACGCAGTTTGTCCCAGGCACCACTCAGCGTGAACATACCGTTCAGAGCACCGCCCCATGATGGAATAATCATCGCCAGCGAAATTGCCGCACCCAGCGAACCAGTCCAGTCTGGTAAGGCGGTGTATTGCAAATGATGCGCACCCAGCCAGACATAACCAAAAACCAGTGCCCAGAAGTGAATAACAGACAAGCGGTAGGAATAAATAGGCCGGTTAGCTTGTTTAGGTACAAAGTAGTACATGATGCCCAAAAAGCCGGCTGTCAGCAGGAAACCTACGGCATTATGACCCCACCACCATTGGATCATGGCATCCTGAACGCCGGAGAAAATCGAGTAGGATTTCCACATACCGACAGGGATAGACAAGTTATTAACCACATGCAGATAGGTAATCATGATCATCATGGCCAGAAAGAACCAGTTGGCCACATAAATATGTGCGTTACGACGAATCGACAAAGTCATGATGAAATTGAACATGTAGGCGATCCAGACCGCAGCGATCAGGATATCTAAAGGCCATTCCATTTCAGCATATTCTTTAGATTGGGTGAAACCCAGTGGCAGCGTGATTAACGCGCCAATCCAGACCAGATTCCAGCCCCAAAAGGTGAACCACGCCAGTTTGTCACTCCAAAGCCGCACACCTGAAGTACGCTGTACAACATAAAAGGCAGTCGCCATCAATGTGCAGCCACAGAAAGCAAAGATCACTGTGTTGGTATGCAATGGACGCAAGCGACCAAAGGAAATATAGGGATTATCAAAGTTCAGTACCGGCCAGGCCAGTTCTGACGCTATCCAGACACCAATGCCTGTACCAATGACCAGATAAACACAGGCCATATAGGCAAACCACTTGACGATGTCATAGTTGTATTGCTCTTGTTTCGCTTGCATAGCGATCACACCTTATTCTGTGAGTTACTCTCTCGACTTCTTGTTATTGAAATAGAAGCAGACCCATTTCATTTTGCCAGCATTAAAGCTATGACAAAGTTTACCCCAAAACATCCTGAACTGTTGTATACAGTTGATTGATCTACATCAATTTAAGTCAAAAAATTTTGGTAAAACTACGCCGCCTATTTGCTGAGCGTGGGAGAATTTTCCTGACTTCAATCAGGAGGGTCAAGATGGATGCACTGTTTTATGACAGTATCAGTGCAGCATTTTATTTAGAAACAGTGACTTGCCTCACAGACTACAACTGTCATTAAAGTGTCAAATTGAGAATGATTCTGAATTAGTCCGCAAAGCAATTATAAACTCGCCCAGATCAGCGGTTTACGGCCTTCAGCCAACAATAGATTAAAGGTGCGACAGGCAGGCCCCAAAGCCATAAATTCTGCGCTCAAACCGGCGCGACGACTTTGCTGTATTAACTGGGCGGTTTCGGCATTTAACCGGGGACTGATGACCACAATTAAAACATCATGATCAAATTGATTTAATTGTGCCAATGCAGCCGGATCCGCAAAATTATCGGTTATTACGGCTGAGAAAGTTTGCAGTTGTTCACTGCCGAGAAGAAAATTGCCTGTCAAACGTTGCGTCTGACCATCGGCGAGTTGTATCAGCAAAAAACCGTCACCGTAGTCGCGAATTTGATGCGCGCCGGTGATGGCTTCCTGACTGATTTTCATTTTTTAAGACAGGTTGGCCGCTTCGTTGACGCGGTCACGTAATTCTTTACCTGGTTTAAAATGCGGAACATATTTTTCGTCCAGATCCACCGATTCTCCGCTTTTCGGATTACGACCAACACGTGGTGGACGATGGTGCAGCGTAAAACTGCCAAAACCACGGATTTCAATACGATCTCCGCGCGACAAGCTGTCACTCATTTGTTCCAAGATCAATTTGACGGCCAGTTCGACGTCACGATAATTCAATAGAGATTGTTTCTCAGATAGGATGTCTATCAAATCAGATTTGGTCATGTGTTCAAATTTCCCGGCAAAATACTAAGCCTTAACTGGCTCATCAGTGATTGCTCTGATTGTTAAGAGCAAAAAACAGGCATCCGGTTATTACCGGATGCCTGCCCAATGACAGTTTTAGCTGTCTTTTTGATCCATTTGCTCTTTGAGCAAATCACCCAGCGTGGTATTGCCGGATGACACGTTGCTGTACTCTTTCACTGCTTCAGATTCTTCTTGATCATCCTTGGCTTTGATAGACAGGTTCAACGTACGATCTTTACGTGACATGCCAGTAAACTTGGCTTCCACTTCATCACCAATGTTCAGCACTTTGCTGGCATCTTCGATGCGTTCACGTGAAATATCAGCAACACGGACATAACCTTCTACGCCCTCAGCCAACTCAATGGTCGCGCCTTTGGCATCAACCGCTGTTACTTTACCGGTCACAACAGTACCGCGTGGGTGCTCAGAGAGGTAAGATGAGAACGGGTCGTCTTGCAATTGTTTGATACCCAGTGAAATACGCTCACGTTCCGGGTCAATTGCCAGTACCACAGCTTCCACGTCATCGCCTTTCTTGAAGTCACGAATCAGTTCTTCGTTTTCTTCTTCCCAGGAAATATCTGACAAGTGGATCAGACCATCGATACCACCATCCAGACCGATGAAGATACCAAAGTCGGTGATTGATTTAATCGCACCGCTAACTTTGTCACCTTTGTTATGGGTCATGGCAAACTCTTCCCAAGGATTCGCCTGGCATTGTTTAATACCCAGTGAGATACGACGACGTTCTGCGTCAATATCCAATACCATCACTTCAACTTCGTCACCCAGTGAAACCAGTTTAGACGGGTGAACGTTTTTGTTGGTCCAGTCCATTTCAGACATGTGAACCAGACCTTCAACACCATCTTCGATTTCAACGAAGCAGCCGTAGTCAGCAATGTTCGTGACTTTACCGTGGATACGGGTGCTGTTCGGATAACGGCGTGCGATGTCTTTCCATGGATCGTCACCCAGTTGTTTCAGACCCAGCGATACACGCTCACGTTCTTTATCAAATTTCAGAACCTGAACATCGATCTCGTCGCCAATGGCCACAACTTCTGATGGGTGTTTGACACGTTTCCAAGCCATATCAGTGATATGCAACAGACCATCAATGCCACCCAGATCTACGAATGCGCCGTAGTCAGTCAGGTTCTTAACGATACCTTTAACGACTTTGCCTTCTTCCAGGGTTTCCAGCAGTGCTTCACGCTCTGCACTGTTTTCCTGTTCCATAATGGCACGACGTGACACAACGATGTTGTTGCGTGGACGATCCAGTTTAATGAGCTTGAACTCCAGCTCTTTGTTTTCCAGGTGCGCGGTATCGCGGATTGGACGGACATCGACCAGAGAACCCGGCAGGAAGGCACGGATATTTTCCAGATCGACGGTGAAACCGCCTTTGACTTTACCTGAAATGATACCGGTCACGGTCTCATTGGCTTCAAATGCATGTTCCAGACGGACCCATGCTTCTGCCGCTTTGGCTTTCTCACGTGATAATTGAGTAGCACCAAAACCATCTTCCAGAGATTCCAGTGATACATCGACCAAATCACCCACTGAAACGGTGATTTCACCTTTCTCATTAAGGAATTCAGAAACTGGAATTGCGCCTTCAGATTTCAGACCGGCATTAACCATCACCACGTCAGGACCGACATTGACCACCGTACCGGTGACAATTTTGCCTGGTTGCATTGGTGTGGCGTTTAGACTCTCTTCAAAGAGTTCTGCAAAGCTTTCGCTCATTATTGACATCCTTGATCCTGCGTAGATACAGAATCACCCGTTAAACCTGCTTAAAGCAGGATAGTTACAAAAAACTCAAACGGACCATCCGTTTAAGTCACCCAAAAGAATCAGCGAACTAATTCACTGACCCGTTGAAAAACAGCATCAATCCCTAACGCGGTAGAATCGAGGATAATGGCATCTGCGGCAGGCTTTAATGGAGCCACATCGCGCTGCTGGTCTCGTTCATCACGTTCGGTGATTTCTTTAATAAGATCGGCAAGGTTACTATCAATTCCTTTTTCTTTCAACTGCTTATAGCGCCGCGAAGCACGCACTTCGGCGCTGGCCGTTAAGTAGACTTTAAATGGCGCATCGGGAAATACCACAGTGCCCATATCGCGGCCATCGGTGACCAGCCCCGGTGTCTGCCGAAAATCGCGCTGACGTTGCAACAAGGCACTGCGAACTGCCGGGATTGCCGCCACTTTGGAAGCAGCGTTACCAGCCTGTTCACTGCGTATCAGCAGCGACACATCCTGATCATTTAATAAGACTGTCAGCTTGTCTGCCTCAACCTCGAAAGTAACCGGCAATGTTGCAGCCAATTCGGTCAGTGCCGATTCATCTGCCAAATCAATCTCTTTCTGCAACGCCGCTTGTGCCAGCACCCGATATAAGGCGCCGCTATCCAGATAATGCCAGCCCAGTTCAGCCGCTATCCGCTGCGCTAAAGTGCCTTTACCTGAGCCGCTGGGACCGTCAATGGTTAATACCGGAATATCAGTCATCAAGTGTCTCAATTTGTAAACCGGCTGCTTGTGCCAACTCAACAAAGCCCGGGAATGACGTCGCGACATTGGCACAGTCATGGATCTGAATGGTGCCCCCCGCCTGCAACGCCGCCATGGCAAACGACATGGCAATGCGGTGATCACCATGACTGTTAATTTCACCACTGCCGATGACACCACCCTGAATGACCATACCATCAGCGGTTGGCTGGGCATCAATACCCAAAATTTGCAGACCATCTGCCATGACCTGAATCCGATCGCTTTCTTTAACGCGCAATTCTTCAGCGCCGGTCAACACCGTTTCACCCTGCGCGCAGGCTGCAGCAATAAAAATTGCTGGAAATTCATCTATGGCGAGCGGTACTTGGTCTTCGGGGATCTGAATACCATGCAGCGGTGCATAACGCACCTGAATATCAGCCACCGGTTCACCACCCGTGATCTGCTCATTGCTGAGCGTAATGTCGGCGCCCATCAGCCGCAAAATATTGATAATGCCGATCCGGGTCGGATTGATGCCAACATGTTGCAAGGTGACATCCGATCCCGGCGCAATGGCTGCCCCCACCATAAAGAAGGTGGCTGAAGAAATGTCGGCAGGCACATCAATCTTTGCAGCCGTTAATTTACCACCACCCTGAATGGAGATCCGGTTACCCTTAACGCTGACCGGATAGCCCATACCGGTCAGCATCCGCTCAGTATGATCACGCGTCGGTGCAGGTTCCGTGACACTGGTTTCACCGTCAGCGTACATCCCCGCCAGCAGCAAACAGGATTTCACCTGCGCACTGGCCATCGGCAATTGATAATCAATGCCTTTAAGCGCTTTGCTGCCATGGATGGTTAACGGCGGCTTGCCTTCATTTGCATCAATCTGCGCGCACATTAAAGCCAATGGTTCGGTGACCCGCTGCATTGGCCGTTTAGATAACGAGGTATCACCGCTCATCGTGACATCAAATGATTGTCCTGAGAGCAGTCCGCTCAATAAACGAATTGAGGTGCCGGAGTTACCGACATACAAATCTTTTCCGGGTGCTTTGAGGCCATGCATGCCAACACCATGAATAGTGACTTTGCCATTATCCGGCCCGACAATTTTCACGCCCATGGCACGAAATACGGCCAGCGTTGCCAGTGCATCTTCGCCTTCGAGAAAACCACTGACCTCTGTCACACCTTCTGCCAGCGAGCCCAACATAATGGTGCGATGTGAAATCGACTTATCCCCCGGCACTCGCAGGCTGCCGGTTAATTTGCCACCGGGCTGGACAATAAACTGTAAATCGGCTTGTTCACTCACGATGGGACTTTGCTCCACTAAACTTCGCTGTTATCGGTTAAACCCGGCTCAGCAAAGCGGCTATCACGGGCTTTTTTGGCCCGACCAAAAATATCAATCAGATAATCGCCATTATCTTCAAGGATGGCTGCTTCGATTTTGTCGAGACCACTGCGATACTGGCGTAATAATTCGAGGATGGCATCGCGGTTACCAAGACAGATATCCCGCCACATCACAGCATCGCTGGAGGCAATTCGTGAGAAATCCCTAAAACCACCTGCCGCATAACGTAGCACTTCATCGCAATCGTCACGTTCCGCCAGCATACCGACCAGATTAAAGGCCAGCACATGCGGCAAATGACTGGTCGCTGCCAGCACAATATCGTGCTGCAACACATCCATCACAAACACTTCAGCACCGGTTTGCTGCCACATTTGCTGCACAGTTTGCACCGAGTCAGTATTGGTTTCAGCCGTTGGCGTTAACACCACGCGGTGCGCTTCATAGAGCTCAGCAAAGGCTGCCGAAGGACCACTTTTCTCAGTGCCGGCAATCGGATGACCAGGAACAAAATTGGCTAAATGCTCGCCCAGCGTCGCTTTGGCCGCATCAATAACCTGCTGCTTAGCACTGCCACCATCGGTGACAATTGCACCGGCTTTTAAGTGTGGTGTCAGTTCAGCAAAGACAGCCTGCATGGCCCCCATTGGCACTGCCACAAATACCATATCGGCATTTTTAACAGCATCGGCAATATTGTCAGCCGCTTTATCAATTATGCCCAGACTCAAAGCTTCCTGACGTGCATCAGCCGAGCGTGAATAACCGATAACCTCACCTACCTGACCGGCTTTTTTCAACGCCAGTGCCAGTGATCCGCCTATCAATCCCACGCCGATAACGGCCAGTTGTTTAATCATCATTGAGCACCTTTGCTAAAGCTGCCAGACAACGGGCATTGTCCTGCTCAAGGCCAATACTGATGCGAAGATGATTCGGTAAACCATAGCCGCCCACCGGCCGGACAATCACACCTTCGCGAAGTAAATCTTCATAAACCGTCGCCGCTTCGCGGCCGACATCAACGCAGATAAAATTGCCTTTCGATGGAATATATTGCAGCCCCAACGCCTGAAAGCCTTGTTCATATTGCCGCATACCCGCCGCATTGATTTCGCGGGCACGGTTTAAATAATCATCATCACCGAGCGCCGCGACCGCCGCCGCCAGCGCCAGACTATTCACATTAAACGGCTGGCGGATACGGTTGAGTAAATCCGCCACATCTGGATGTGACACCGCAAAACCCACGCGTAAACCAGCCAGCCCGTATGCTTTTGAAAATGTCCGGCAGATAATCAGATTAGGAAATTTAGCCAGCCATCGCAGCGTATTCACCGGATTATCGTTATATTCCAGATAGGCTTCGTCCAGCACCACCATCACACGTTGCGGCACATTATTCAGAAAGCTTTTCAGCTCGCTATGCGGAACAGCCGTACCGGTTGGGTTGTTGGGGTTGGCAATAAAAATCAGTTTGGTTTTATCTGTTACCGCTGCCAGCATTGCCGGCAGATCATGACCAAAATCTTTTGCCGGTACTTGCACCAGCGTCGCACCAACCGCTTTGGCAGCCAGCGGATACACGGCAAACGCATGCTCAGCAAACATGACTTCGTCACCGGGCGCAGCAAAACAACGGACAATCAGTTCCAGTACATCATTGCTGCCATTGCCGAGGGTAATTTGTGACGGCTGCAGATTAAACTTTTCCGCCAGCGCTTGTTTCAACTCAAAACCATTGCCATCGGGATACAAAGTGGTTTCCCGCACCGCCAGCGCAATCGCCGCCTGCACCGCCGACGATGGACCTAATGGACTCTCGTTGGAAGCCAATTTAACGATATCTTTCAGACCATACTGGCGCTGTAATTCGGCAATCGGTTTACCCGGCACATAAGGCTGCAAATCGGCCAGCTGACCAACCGCTAACTCTTGATAATTCATGCTTTCTCCGCGGATTTGCGGAAACTGTCGATGATCAGTAATACCGCGCCGACACAGATCGCCGAATCAGCAATGTTAAAGGCGGGCCAATGATAATTGCCCACATAGACATCAAGGAAATCGATGACATAACCATAAACCAAACGGTCAATCACATTGCCAATGGCGCCACCGATAATCAGTGCCAGTGAGATGGCTTCCAACTTGGCCGTCTGTGCCAGTCGTTTCAGCCAAATCACCAGCACCAGAGAAATTACTACCGCCAAGGCAACAAAAAACCAGCGTTGCCAGCCACCGGCCCCGGCCAGAAAGCTGAATGCCGCACCGGTATTGTGGGCCAGCGTCAGATTAAAAAATGGCAGAACAGCGACTCTTTCGTATAAATCCAGCCAGTTAACCATCACCGTTTTGCTGATTTGATCAGCAATGATGATTAACAAACTAAGCCATAAATATTTCAGCATCACAGACCTCAGGCAAACTGCCGGTTTTCGCCATCACCAAAGGCATTGGTGACGCAGCGGCCGCATAAATCCGGATGCTCAGCATGACTGCCCACATCAGGGGTTTGATGCCAGCAGCGTTCACAACGGGCATGCTCATTGCGTTGCACTAACACCGAAGCAGCTGCCGCATTGTCAACAACCGATAATGTCGCTTTGGACACGATCAAAACAAACTTAAGCTCATCGCCTAACTTGGCCAGCGCCGAGACGTCAGAGTTAACCTGCACTTCTGCCGTTAACCCACCTTTGATTTTGCCGGCATTACGGGCTTCTTCAAGCTGCTTGGCAACCGTTTCCCGCACATCAAATATTTCATCCCAATCACTTCGTGAGAATTTTGAGTTCGAATCCAACGGTAACAGATCCTGATACCACTCACTGAGCAGCACCGAATCATTACGCTGGCCCGGAATAAACCCCCAAAGCTCATCAGCGGTAAAGGTCAGAATCGGCGCGATCCAGCGCACCAGCGCTTCCAGAATATGGTACATCGCCGTTTGTGAAGAACGCCGACCCAGACTATCAGACTGCATGGTGTACTGACGGTCTTTAGTGATATCCAGATAAGCACTACCCAGTTCATTGGCGCAGAAGTTATGTACCTTCTGATAAATCAAATGGAACTGGTAATTATCATAAGCTTTAATAACGTCCTGCTGAACCTGATAGGCCCGATCCAGTACCCAGCGATCCAATGGCAACATATCTTGAGCATTCACAAGATTTTTTGCCGGATCAAAATCACTGAGATTGGATAATAAATAGCGTGCAGTATTACGGATACGGCGATATGAGTCGGCAGTGCGCTTGAGGATTTCATCGGAAACCGTCATTTCGGCGCTGTAATCAGTTGCTGCGACCCACAGGCGGATAATATCGGCCCCCAGGTTATTAACCACCTGCTGCGGCGCAACCACATTGCCCTTGGATTTGGACATTTTTTTGCCTTCAGCATCGACAGTAAAACCGTGGGTCAATACTGCTTTGTAAGGCGCTTTGCCGTTGGCTGACACAGAGGTCAGCAGCGATGACTGGAACCAACCGCGATGCTGATCACTGCCTTCTAAATACAAATCTGCCGGCCTTGCCAAATCATCACGGCGATCCAACACACAGGCATGTGAGACACCGGAGTCAAACCAGACATCCAGCGTATCGGTGACTTTGTCGTATTCAGCCGCATCATTACCAATCAGTTCTTCAGCGGCCAGATCAAACCAGGCATCAATACCGCCCTGCTCGACCTTTAAGGCTACTTGTTCGATCAATTCAGCGGTTTTGGGATGCAATTCACCGCTTTGCTTATGGACAAAAATCGGGATCGGCACGCCCCAGGTACGCTGGCGGGAGATACACCAGTCCGGCCGGCCAAACACCATATTTTCAATGCGTTTCTGACCCCAATCCGGCAACCATTGGGTGTTGGCAATTTCCTGCATCGCCGCATCCCGCAGGCCATTTTGATCCATGCTGATAAACCACTGTGGTGTGGCACGGAAAATAATCGGTGATTTATGCCGCCAGCAATGTGGATAACTGTGCTGAATATCGATATGACACAACAGAGCGCCTTTTTCGCGCAGGGTTTCAATCACCAGCGGGTTGGCTTTAAATACTGACTCGCCGGCAAACAGCGGCGTGTCAGGTAAAAACACCCCGTTGCCACCGACCGGATTATCCACCGGTAAACCATATTGCTGACCAACCACAAAGTCATCCTGACCATGACCGGGCGCCGTATGTACCGCGCCGGTACCGGCATCGGTGGTAACGTGATCACCCAAGATGACCGGCACCTGCCGATCATAGAACGGATGTTGCAGTTGCAGATTTTCTAACGCTGCACCTTTAAAACGGGCAATGATGTCACCACTTAATTGGTAGCGTTCTAATGCCGATTCATATAATGCTTCAGCCAGCACCAGCCGTTCATCACCACATTGCAGCAGTACATACTCTAATTCAGGATGCAGACACACCGCCTGGTTGGCGGGCAACGTCCATGGCGTGGTGGTCCAGATCACAAGGCTGATGGCACCGTGACCGGCATTGTCACAAACCGCCTGAAACGCGGCTTCATCAATCACCCGAAAACGTACATCAATCGCTGGCGAGCGTTTATCTTCATATTCGACTTCAGCTTCAGCCAGTGCCGAACCACAATCAACACACCAGTGCACCGGTTTGACACCTTTATGCAAATGGCCGTTAGCGGTGATTTTACCGAGGGTGCGGATAATATCGGCTTCAAACTGGAAATCCATGGTGAGATACGGATTGTCCCAGTCGCCCAGCACACCCAGCCGTTTAAAATCCTCGCGCTGGCCGTTGACCTGTTTGGCCGCATATTCGCGGCAAGCCTGACGAAATTCACTGGCCGAGACTTTGACGCCGGGTTTGCCGACTTTTTTCTCGACATTCAGCTCAATCGGCAGACCATGGCAATCCCAGCCCGGCACATAGGGCGTATCAAAACCACTGAGGGTTTTAGCCTTGAGGATCATATCTTTGAGGATTTTATTGACGGCATGACCGATATGAATATCGCCATTGGCATATGGGGGGCCGTCATGGAGAATAAATTTCGGTTTGTTCGCGTTATTTTCACGCAGTTGCCGATATAAATTCTGCTCCTGCCAGCGCTTCAAAATCGATGGTTCGCGATTCGGTAGACCCGCTTTCATCGGGAAATCAGTCGCGGGTAGATTTAAAGTCTGTTTGTAATCGGCCACAAAAATCTCGTCGTTATCGATACTTAAAGCAGGCGATTATACGGGTTTTTAGCGATGACCTGAATCATGCGCGCTGCTTTTATTTGTCTGAACACTTAGCGCTGAGCCGACAAATTGCAGTAGAATGTCGCCACATTGAAATCCACAGTGAGCAAAGAGCCTCAGGCAATGCCGGCAAGCGAAAAAGTCATTATCAAAGGTCTGACCGAAGACGGCGGAAAATTCCGGCCCAGTGACTGGGCAGAACGCTTGTGCGGCGCCGTGGCGAGCTATGGTCCGGGCAGACGCATCATCTTTCACCCGCATGTCAAAATGGCGTCAATTGACGGCGTCAAATCCGTGGTGATTAATGCTGAATTGGAACAGCAGGATGAAATGCTGTTTGAGTTTTTGCTGGATTTCAGCCGCGAAAACAAATTGCAGGTTGAACGCCGCGAATGGCAGGACGTTGAATAACTAATTACTCGTTCTGATGCTCGGCATCAGGCCAGTTCTGAATATAGTTTTTCAATAATTTATTTTCGAACTTGGCTTTTTTCAGCAACTCTTCAACGATATCGGTAATCGATAACATCCCTTCGAGTCGTCCCTGATACACCACCGGCAAATGGCGGATATTGTGATCCACCATAATATTCATAACTTCTTCAAGCGTATTATCAGGATGGCAAGTGTAAGGATCCGGCGTCATAGCCTCTTTGGCCGTGATGGGACTCCACATCGCATGTTTCTGATGTAACACGTTTAACAGATCGCGTTCTGACAATATGCCGACCAAAGCACCATTGTCGGTCACCACCAAAGAACCGATGCGATGTTCCATCATCAGGTTGACCGCCTTATCCAGCGAATCACCGGGGGTCAGGCCAATGACCGGTTTGCCTTTGTTTTTGGTGATGGATCTGACTTTCATGGTCTGTCTCCGCTGGACAATCAGAGTTTTATTCTGCTTGACCGCCGGTCACCCTGCAAGTACTGATTACAAATGCTCGCGGGTGGCGCGGAAATCAATCTCCGGCCAACGTTCTATCGTCAAATCCAGATTGACTCGCGTTGGCGCAATATAGGTCAGATTATCTGCGCCATCCAGAGCCAGATTCTGTGACGCTTTGCGTTTAAATTCTTCGAGCTTTTTGACATCGTCACAATACACCCAGCGTGCAGTATTCACCTGTACCGGCTCGTAAGCACACTCAACGCCGTATTCGCCTTTAAGACGATGTACCACCACATCAAACTGCAAAACACCGACCGCGCCGAGGATCAAATCATTGTTATCCAACGGCCGGAATAATTGTGTCGCACCCTCTTCACTGAGTTGTTGCAGCCCTTTAAGCAAAGCTTTGTTTTTCAGCGGATCTTTCAGACGCACCCGGCGAAACAACTCAGGCGCAAAATAGGGAATACCGGTAAATTGCAGATCTTCACCCTGGGTAAAAGTATCACCGATCTGAATGGTGCCGTGATTGTGCAAGCCGAGGATATCGCCGGGCCAGGCTTCTTCGGCCTGTTCGCGTTCAGCCGCCATAAACGTCACCGCGTTGGCGATAGTGACATCTTTACCAATTCGCGTTTGCCGAAGTTTCATACCTTTGGTGTAACGACCTGAACAGACCCGCATAAAGGCGATACGGTCACGGTGTTTGGGGTCCATATTGGCCTGAATTTTAAACACAAAACCGCTGAAGTTTTCTTCAGCCGCCGCGACACTGCGGGTCGTAGTTTCACGGGCCTGCGGTGCAGGTGCATAATCAACGTAGGCATCCATTAATTCGGTGATGCCAAAATTGTTCATTGCCGAGCCGAAAAATACCGGCGTCATTTCACCTTTCAGAAACGCATCCAGATCAAACTGATCACTGGCACCGCGCACCAGTTCAATTTCTTCGCGCAGTTCTTCAGCCATATTGCCGAACAATTCGTCTAACCGTGGATTATCCAGGCCCTGAATCAGCTCACCGTCATCTTTACTGTGTGGTGCAAACAGGCGAACACTGTCGTTATATAAATGGAAAATCCCTTTAAAACCTTTACCCATGCCGATTGGCCAGGTCACCGGCGCACAGCGGATCCCCAGAATCCGTTCCACTTCATCAAGCAGTTCCAGGGGTTCACGACCTTCCCGATCCAGTTTGTTGATAAAAGTGAGAATCGGCGTATCACGCAGCCGGCAGACTTCCATCAGTTTGATGGTACGTTCTTCAACACCTTTGGCGCTGTCTATCACCATCAAGGCAGAATCGACGGCGGTCAGGGTACGGTAAGTATCTTCGGAAAAGTCGGCATGGCCCGGCGTATCAAGCAGATTAACAATACGACCTTTATAGGGAAACTGCATCACCGACGAGGTCACCGATATGCCCCGCTCTTTTTCCATTTCCATCCAGTCAGAAGTGGCGTGTTTATCAGTTTTGCGAGATTTAACACTGCCAGCCATCTGAATGGCGCCACCGAAATACAGCAGTTTTTCGGTTAAGGTCGTTTTACCGGCGTCGGGATGCGAAATAATGGCAAAAGTGCGGCGTTTGTTTACCGCATCTTGCAAGGTCGGATTGGCCATAGAGAATTCTTAATTACGCTGCCGCAGCAGCAGGATTTGCAAAACAGCGTATTTTCGCTGAATTCAGCTGCCGACACAAACGGCTATTGCGCCAGCTCAACGCGGTTACGGCCATTTTGTTTGGCCAGATACATCGCTTTGTCAGCGCGTTCCAGCAATGCCCGGCGACTTTCACCGGCATGCCATTCAGCCACACCAATGCTTATCGTGACATGACCGGCTGCCGGAAAATTAATACCGGCGATATGTTTGCGTAAACGCTGCGCCAGATTGCCTGCCTCGCTGAGCATGTTGTTCGACGCCAGCACAATAAACTCCTCCCCGCCCCAGCGACCGAGAAAATCGCTGCCACGCAGCTGGCCATGAATTTCGGTCGCCAGCCGCTTCAATACTTCATCGCCGATTTCATGACCGTGGAGATCATTAACCTGCTTAAAATTATCAACATCAAATAACAACACAGAACACGGCCGGTCATAACGTTCAGCAGCTGATAATTCGGCGTCAATCGCTTGCTCGATACGATATCTGTTCCAGACCTGAGTCAAAGAGTCCGTGTGGGCAATTTCCTGTAACTGTGCATTGGCGCGATGCAGTCGTTTATTAAGCTCACTGATTTCATTGACACTGATAGCTACCGTCAGATCCTCAGCCAGATCCAATGCGGCTTTTTTGTCGATTTTTCGCCAGGCTTCGCTGCGGTCTGTAATGGTTTCCAACCAAACCTCAGCAGCTTTATCCGGCGCCCGGGTCAGTAAACCTTCGGTATAGGCTGTCAGCGAATCTCTTTTAGCCAGCCATTGATACTGACGTTGTATTGCTTTACGAAACAGCAGCATCCAGCCGTTTTTATCGGTTTCACCGGGCAAACGAACGGCCATCAAACCAGCACGATCACGTAAATCCACCAAGTGTTGTAGTTCGGTGGCGCCGAGCCGTTCACAACACCAGACCTTATCGTCGGCAATATGTTTGTTTAGCCATTTGGCAACAATATCGACTTCATAAACATCCAGCGTTTCAGCAAAGCAGGTCACTTTGTCGCCATAAACCAGTGCGATACCACACAATCCGAATAACTGTAGCCAGCCCCGGCCGTGAGCTTTAAATAACTCGGCTGGCTGGCTGATCAAACCGCGCTCGGCAGACAGTAATTCTCGACTGCCCATGACTTGCTGCAAAAATGCCGATTCTTGCAATTGTTGCAGTAAAAATAGCCGCTGTGATGCCATTTGTACCAGATTAAATGCCGCATCCCGTTCCGCGGGCGATAATTCCAATGGCGTAAAACCATGACATACCAGCAGCCCCCATAGTCCTTTGTGGCTGTGGATGGCAATCGTCATGGTTGATTTGACAGCAATACCGTCAAGGTAAACTTTATGATGTGAGGACAATGCCCGCAGATAACCGTAGGTCATATCAAGCAATGGCAAATCAGCATCATGTGCCGGTTTTAACGGTATCGGTTCAGCTGTGACGTCAGCAACGCTACGCAGCGGATTATCAGCATAACGATCGCGGACCATTTTCGGAATATCATCCGCCGGCAACCGATAATGCAACAGACTTTGCTCAGGCTGACGGCAGCTTTCCGCTATCACGGTACGGTGAAACTGTGGATCAAATTCACATAAAATCACCCGGTCAAAACCGGTTACAGCCTGCACACCCTGCGTCAGAATATGTAATAAAGGCTTCACATCCCGAGTCGCAGCTAACCGGGTCAGCCACTCATTGACTATCGGCAACAAACGCTGTTCGCCAGCACGCGACAGTGGTTCAAACTCCACGACCACATCGTCATGGCTACGATACGCCATCACATAAAAACGCTGGTAATGACCGGAAACCTGGCGGTTTATCACCATCGCAGCTGGCAACCGGTTTTGTTTGTGTAAAGCAACCAATATGCGGGTATGTAACTTGCTGCCAAGCAGATCTTTGGGACGGGATTGTATAACGGTTTGCAGGCTGATCCCGAGATGATCAGCCACATTAGCACTGGCCTGACGAACGCAGGTCAACAGCGCATCAAAACGCAATAAACAGCCACTGTTCTGAATGGCCTCAACAACGGGTCCTTGTGGATTGAGCGCGTCTTCAGATGACAAGCGGTTTTGCGAAGCAAGATCGGTCATCATCATTCTCCGGCCACACCTGAGATTCGGTACAGCCTAACTATTGGTGCAGTATATATGGCGCTCTAGCTGTTTAATATCAAGATTTTGTGGTTTTTATACTGCTAGATTTTCATCGTAATAATAACAGTGGCACATCACTCATCCTTACCATTTTGGCGGTATTGCTGCCGAGCAGAAACTGACGAATACGACTATGGCCGTAAGCGCCCATCACCATGAGATCGATATTATTATCTTGCTGATATTGATGCAGCGCCGGCTCTACCGCACCTTGCAACAATGCTGGGGTAACGTCAAAACCCACTTCGCATAAGCGCGCTGCAGCGGCATTAAGCTGCGACTGATGCTCATTATCGTTTTCAGCCACCATCACCAGATGACAGGGCAGGCCTTTCAGCAAATCACTTTCTGCGACTTTTTCCAGCGCTTTGCTGGCTGTGGCACTGCCATCATAGGCAATCATAAATTTTTGCGGCGCACTGAAACCGGGCAACGTCACTAATAATGGCCGATGCACCGAGCGAATGACATTTTCCAGATGACTGCCCAGACTATGTTCCTGTGTTTCATGGGCTTCACCCTGTCGGCCAATCACCAACATGCGGGTATCATCCTGTAAATCCATCAAAGTGCTGATGAGATCACCATGGCGCTGATGGGTGGTGACTTCGGTTGCACCGTTTTGCTGAGCACGCTGCCGGGCATCTTGCAACATGGCTTTGCCGTGTTCCAGCGCCAGTTTGCTGCGTTTTTCTTCCAGTTCAACCAGTTCTGCCAATAAGTGTTCACGGCTGCCCAAACCAATATTGCCGGACAGATTCTGGCCTTCACCTTTTTTAAGGTACTCGGATTTATCGAGCACATGCAGTAAATCTAAAGGTGCCTTTAATCGTTGACTGGCCCAGGCTGCCGCATCACAAACAGCAACAGCGGCATCAGAGCCATCAATACAAGCTATTATCTTTGTCATAAGCTTCTCCTAGTGGCCACCGAGCATTTTTTCGACTTCTTCCGGCTTATCATGCACACCAAATTTATCAACGATGGTGGCGGTGGCTTCGTTCATGCCTATCAGTTCCACCTCAGTACCTTCACGGCGGAATTTAATCACCACCTTGTCGAGCGCTGATACCGAAGTGATATCCCAGAAATGAGCATGGGTCAGATCAATCCGCACTTTATCGAGTGCTTCTTTAAAATCAAAACTGGCAGCGAATTTATCAGCTGAGGCAAAAAACACCTGGCCGAGGATCTGATAACGACGCTGAGTGTCTTCATGACTAAGCTCACTTTTAACCACCATAAACTGGCCGACTTTGTTGGCAAAAAACAAGGCCGCCAGCAATACACCGACAAACACGCCAATCGCCAGATTATGGGTGGCAACCACAACAATCACTGTCACCACCATAACGATATTGGTTGATAGCGGATGTTTTTTCATATCGCGCAGCGACTCCCATGAAAACGTACCTATCGACACCATGATCATCACCGCCACCAGTGCCGCCATCGGGATTTGCACCAGCAAATCATCAAACACCAGAATCATCAGGATCAGAAAAACACCGGCCGATAAAGTCGATAAACGCCCGCGGCCACCGGATTTAACGTTAATAACCGACTGACCAATCATCGCGCAGCCTGCCATACCGCCAAGCAGACCTGAACCGATGTTGGCGATGCCCTGCCCTTTACATTCACGGTTTTTATCACTGCTGGTGTCGGTCAAATCGTCAACAATGGTCGCCGTCATCATCGACTCCAGCAGACCAACTACGGCCAGCGCAACCGAATACGGGAAGATAATCGCCAGCGTTGCAAAGTTAAGCGGTACATCCGGCCACAGGAAAATCGGCAAGGTGTCCGGCAGTTCACCCATATCACCAACCGTGCGGATATCCAGGTTCAAAAACACGGCCACCAATGTCAAAACGATAATGGTCACCAAAGGCGATGGCAGCAACTTGCCGACTTTAGGTACATAAGGGAATAAATAGATAATGCCCAATCCGGCGGCGGTCATGGCATAAACATGCCAGGTGACATTGGTCAGTTCCGGTAATTGCGCCATAAAAATCAGAATCGCCAGCGCATTCACAAAACCGGTAACCACCGAGCGTGATACAAAACGCATCAAGTCACCGAGTTTTAAATAGCCGGCGGCGATTTGTAACACACCGGTTAATAAAGTCGCCGCCAGCAAATATTCAAGGCCATGCTCTTTCACCAGCGTAATCATCAGCAGCGCCATGGCGCCAGTCGCCGCTGAAATCATGCCCGGCCGGCCACCGACGAATGCAATAATCACGGCAATACAAAAAGACGCATATAAACCGACTTTGGGGTCGACGCCAGCGATGATAGAGAACGCAATGGCTTCGGGAATAAGCGCTAGTGCGACAACCAGGCCGGCAATGAGATCAGCACGGACATTACTCAGCCAATCGCGTTTCAGCGTTTGCAGCATAGAAATTTCCTAATTTTATTTGATATGGGATTTGCGCCGTTTACAGGCACAGTTCATAGCCTGAATAACAGCGATTTAATGGAGGTAGCCAAGTTTGGCGGTAACGCTAGGGTGGGGTCATTTTTAAGTGTAATTAACCGGTTGGGCCGCGCATTTTAGCCCGAAACCCCTTACAGGCTCAATTTGCAATGATTTTTGCCTGCATTTACAGCATCAAACTGCTGATACAATCACCACTTTAAAAATATCACTCTCAGGATTTTATGGACGCCTATCAGCAACTGTTGGCTCAGTTACGAACCTATCCGCAGCTATCAACACTGGTTGGGGTGACCGTGCTGATTCTGGTTGCCTGGGTTGCCAATTGGATCGTTAAGCGCATTCTGGTACGCGGTATCTACAAACTGCTGCGTACCACCGCGATTAATAAACAAAGCAGTATTGCCGATTCACCGTTTATTGCGCGGCTTGCCAATATTGTGCCGGCCGTTATTTTATCGATCGGTGTCAACCTGGTGCCCGGCCTGCCAGATTTTATTATCACCGTGGTACAAAATGTCAGCAGCGCCTTTATTGTGCTGACCATTGCACTGGCGATTAGCAATCTATTGACCGTCGTCAATAGTGCTTATGAAAAACGTCCCGATGCGCACTTAAAACCGATTAAAGGCTATATCCAGGTCATCAAAATCGTCGTGTTTGCGATTGCCACAATTCTGGTGATCGCGTCGTTAATTGATCGCTCACCGCTGATTTTATTGTCCGGTTTAGGTGCCATGGCAGCGGTATTGCTGCTAATTTTTCAGGACACGCTGCTGTCGCTGGTCGCCAGTGTGCAAATCAGTTCCAATGATCTGATAAGGGTCGGCGACTGGATTGAAATGCCCCAGCTCAATGCTGACGGTGATGTGGTTGATATTGCGCTGCACACAGTCAAAGTGCAGAACTGGGATAAAACCATCAGCGTTATCCCAACCAAACGGTTTCTCACCGATCCGTTTAAAAACTGGCGCGGCATGAAGGAAACCGGTGGCCGCCGGATCAAACGCAGCCTACTTATCGATCAACAATCCATTCATTTTCTGAATAACGATGAAAAACAGAAACTGCATCGCTTTAATCTGCTCAGCCAATATTTAACCGATAAACAAAGTGATATTGATGCCTGGAATCATAAGTTAGAAGAATGGGGCAAAGAACCCGTGAATACCCGCCGGGTAACCAATATCGGCAGCTTCAGGGCGTATGTCAGCGAGTATTTAAAACATCACCCGCAAGTTCGTCAGGATTTAACCCTGATGTCACGCCAACTGGCGCCGACTGCTGATGGTCTGCCACTGGAAATTTATTGTTTTACCAGCACCATCGAATGGGTTGAATACGAAGGTATTGCCTCGGATATTTTTGATCATTTGCTGGCGATTTTGCCGGAATTCGGTCTGCGGGTATTTCAGCATCCGAGTGGTATAGATATGCGGGAACTTGGTGCACAGCGTCTGTCTAACCCGACAGTTTCCTCTTAATGCCGCCTGAACGCTGCGGCCCCGTCCGGAGTGGCAGCATGGATTTATCACCCCGGCAGATAACCCTGCTGATATACATGCTGGCCGCTTTAACCGCCATGGCACCGCTGGCAATTGATGCCTATTTGCCGGCCATGCCGGCGATGGCTGCCCAGTTACAAATTGCTATTCATGATGTTGAGCTGTCTTTAAGTTTATTTCTCGGTGGCTTTGCGATCGGCCAGATCGTTGGTGGCTCATTGTCAGATCACTTTGGCCGGCGAAGGATTGTCTTTACCGGTATCAGCCTGTTTATTGCTGGCAGTGCCGGCATTATCGTCAGTCAGAGTATTGAATCTATCTGGTTTTGGCGGCTAATTCAGGCGATTGGTGGCGGTCTTGCCATTGTTAATTCCTCAGCGGTCATTCGCGACATTAGCAGCGGTCGAGACAGCGCCCGGCATTTATCACAAATGGCTATCATCATGATGATGGCGCCGCTACTGGCACCCATCATTGGTATGCTGTTACTGCACCTCAGCGGCTGGCGATCCATTTTTGGCTTTTTATTGATCTATGCCTTGCTGCTTGGCTGGCTGTTATATCGCTATTTACCTGAAACCCATCAATATGTTGCCGACCGGCCGAGCGCACTCAGGCGTTATGCCTCGGTTTTAAGCCATCGTCAGGCTATGGGGTTTCTGGCCGCACAGTGTTTTTCATTTGGTGCGTTGTTTACTTTTATTACCGCCTCGCCATCGGTTTATATGGGCTTTTTTGGGGTCAGCGAAACTCTGTATCCGTTTTTATTCGGCGCCAATGTGCTGGTGATGGTCGCTTTTAACCGGCTCAATATGCGCCTGCTACGTTATCACCCACCGGCCAGTTTGCTGACTTTCGGTCAGGGGCTTCAGTTACTGATTGGCCTGTTGCTGCTGAGTTATGTGGTTTTAAGCGACATGCCGCAATTATGGTTGTTGGTGGCCGGCATCATGCTGTTTATCGGTTTTCAGGGGCTTACCGTTGCCAATGCTATTGCCAGCACTGTGGAGTTTTTCCCGCATAGCGCTGCAAGTGCAACAGCATTACTGGGCGCATGCGGGTTTATGACCGGTGCCGCCAGCGGCTGGCTGGTCACCACGCTCAGTGACGGCAGTCCATTACCAATGGTACTGGTGATGAGCTTATGCGCGCTGTTTGGCTTATTTGTTAAATGGCTGATACAGGCAGGTTTCTGGGAAAAACAAAAAGTCTGACACCTTAACCGGACTTTAACCTGACAGCGCTTAATGTCGTCAATGAAGATTCATTGATCCTGAGGGAGAACGCCAGTAGTGCACATAGCAAAATCAACACTTTGCCCAAGTCTGATAGCTGCTTTGCTGTCTCTCGGCGGTTGCTCAATTAGTCCGTCTCAACCGGATTATCAGCAGCAAATTGATGCTGAAGCTGCAACGGTCTCTCCTTGGCAAAATGCAGCTGATGCGGTCGCCGTCAGCAATTTAAATGATTTGATTAAAGCCCCCGCGGTAATGCCGCTGGTGGATACCGCGCTTGAAAATAATCCCGGTTTGCAGCAAACACTGCTGACACTGCAAATTCTTGAGAAACAGCTGACTATTAGCGAAGCCGCTTCCCTGCCAGCTATCAGTGCCAGTTTTGGCGCAAACCGCAGTGAGGATAGTGACACCACATTTAACAGTGATCTCAGTATCAGCTGGCAGGCTGATTTATGGGGACAACTCGATGATCTAGAGGCGGCTGCACAGCAGGACATTCAGCAACAAACCCTGCTACTGCAATCAGCTCGCGACACATTGGCTGCCGAAGTCATTAAAAGCTGGCTGACGCTGATTGCCCAGCAGCGTGCCAGTAATATTGAGCAGCAGCGGTTACAGAGTTTGCAACAAACCGAAAGCTTTATTCTGGAACGTTATCAACTGGGTTTAGGCTTGCTTGAAGATCTGGACAGTGCCCGCAGTGCAGTCGCAAGCTCCGAGGCACGCTTAACCGCATTGCAGGAAAATCAGCGTCAGCGGCATTTGTTACTGCGTACCCTTTTGGGCCAAATCCAATTACCGCCGCTTGATGAAGTGCCGGAAACCTATCCTGCCGTCTTACTGCCAATCACCGAGTTACCCGAACAAACCCTGAGTCGCCGGCCGGATCTGCGCGCGGCTTACGCTGCCATTACTGCTGCTGAATTACGAACTGATGCAGCTTATAAAGATTTGCTGCCGCGGCTTGATTTTCAGGCGATTTTGCAAGATGTCGCCCGTTCTCCCCGCGCCGCTTTATTTGCTGCGCCGGCCTGGTCTTTACTGGGCCAATTAACGGCACCGTTGTATGAAGGTGGCCAGCGCAAAGCGACGGCTGAAATTAACGAATTACAAACGGCGATTGCTTATCAGGATTACCGGGATCAGCTGCTGACAGCCGTGACTGAAATTGAACAGGCGCTGAGTTTTGAACAAGCGCTGCAACAACAGCAGCAATCGATCGAAACCGCACTGGCCAGCGCCGAAAACAATTTACAGCAATATCAGGCAGGCTATCAGAGTGGCCTGAGAACAATTCTCGACTTACTCACCGTGCAACAGCAAAATTTTGACTTGAAAGCGCAACGGGATGATTTGATATATCAGCGGTTGCTGAATCGAATCAATCTGGGTCTGGCCCTTGGTATGGAGATCAATGCATGAGACGGCAAATTCAGTGGCTGGCTTTTATTGCGGCGGCCATTATCCTGGCCATTATTTTTTTGCTGAGCCGGCAAATGATGGCGGAGTATGCCAACCGGCCAATCATCAAACGCGAGGTGCCGGTAATTCGCCCTGATGTGTCGGTGGTGAATGTCAAAGCGGATCGTTATCAGGCCAGTATCAGTGCTTTTGGTGCAGCCAACCCCCGATTTAATGTGCTACTTAGTGCGCAGGTCGCCGGCCAGGTTGAAAGCACCTCCGAAGCCTTTGAAACCGGTTTGCGGGTTACCAAAGGCACGACACTGGCAACACTGGAAAACAGTGATTATCTGGCAGCAGTCGCTGAGGCAGAACAGCAACTGGCCGAAGCCCAATTACTGCTGATACAGGAACAACGTCAGGGCCTTCAGGCCGCCGCAGAATGGCAGGCATCGGGGCTTGCCGGTGAACCCGATGATTTGGTGCTGCGTAAACCACAACTGGCTCAGGCGCAGGCAGCCGTTGACAATGCCCGCGCCCAATTACAAAGCGCAGAGAAAGATCTACAATTTACCCAAATCAAAGCGCCATTTGATGCCTTGGTGGTCAGCCGCGATATTTCACCGGGCAGTTTTGTGCAAACCGGTGCACAGGTCGCGACTTTGTACAGCACCGATTTAATTGAAGTTTCGGTGGCATTGTCAGAACGCGAGTGGCAAAGCCTGCCGGCGACCAGCCAGATGCTGGCAACACAATGGCCGGTGCAGTTGCAGGCTGTAGAAGGTAATGACCAATGGCTGGGCCAGGTACTGCGCAGTGAACAACATCTGGATGGCACTACCCGGCAGCGTTCTTTGATTATTGGTGTTGAAAAACCGCTGGATCAACAACCACCGCTGAATCCCGGCACCTTTGTTAAAGCCACACTGGCCGGCAGTGAACGCGATGGTTTATGGCAATTACCACTGACCAGCCTGAGTCAGCGAGGTGATATCTGGTATCTGGATGCCAATGATCATCTGGCAAAATTTGCTGCCACACCGGTTTTCAGTGATACGCAATTTATTTACATTCAACCGCCCGCTGAACTGCAAAAAGAAGCGCAGCAGGTATTGATTCAGCCTATCGACAGTTATTTGCCGGGTATGGCCGTCACCCCGGTTGAGGCCGGCAGCGATGCATAATCCCCGCCGCAGCGGCATTATCGGCTGGTTTGCCAATAACCCGGTTGCCGCAAACCTGCTGATGCTGCTGGTCATTATCATGGGCCTGATCTCGGTCGGTGATTTACGCAAAGAAGCTTTCCCCAGCGGTGAGCCTGACCGTATTACGATTTCTGTTTCTTATGACAGCGGCTCTGCCAAGCAGTCTGAAGAAGGCCTGGCGATTAAAATCGAAGAGCGTCTGGAAGGCATTACCGGCATCAAAGATATCACCAGTGAGTCTACTCGCAGCGGTGTCACCGTTACGGTTGAAATGCAAAGTGACTATGATCTCGATACCTTGCTGCGTGATGTCAAAGCGCAGGTTGATGCGATATCGACCTTTCCGGTTGATGCCAAAAATCCGGTGATCCAAAAAGGTGAGCGCGAAGAGCACGCTATCTGGTTACAACTCTACGGTGATGCAGATCGGCAAACGTTACAGCAGATTGCTGAAAGTATAGAACGGGATCTGCTCAACCAGCCGGCAATTAACCGCATCACCTTATCGGGCCGGCGGGATCCGATGATGCTGATCGAAATCGACGATGGCCGACTGCAATCCTATGGTCTGTCGCTGACGGATGTCGAAGCGGCAATCAACAATAATTCTTCCAATCCACTGACCGCAGTGCTGCGCAATGAGCAGATTTATTTGCAGCTGAAAGCTGCCGAACAAGCCTATTTAAAACGTGATTTTGCGCAGATCCCGCTGGTCACCGATGCCAGTGGTCAGCAGGTTTTACTGGGGGATGTGGCTGATATTCAGGATGGTTTTGATGATGACGTGTCAGTGTTATCGCGTTTTCAGGGGCAAGACAGTATCGGCATCCAAGTGGTCACCACCGGTCTTGATGATATCGCCGACTCTGTGAATGATGCCCGTCGGGTGGTAGAAGAATGGCGTGACAATCAAAAACTGCCGGCCGGTATCCAGTTAGCCACCTGGTATGACCGCAGTGTCAGTATTTTGGATAGGCTGCAATTACTGTTTAATAACGCGCTGATTGGTATGGCGCTGGTGTTTATCCTGCTGGCGTTATTTCTCAATCTGACCGTCGCTTTCTGGGTCGCCATGGGTTTGCCGTTCGTGTTTCTCGGCACTTTATTTTTTATGGGCGATGACTGGACCAGTCTGTCACTGAACTACTTCACCACTTTCGGTTTTTTGATGGCGCTGGGCATTATTGTTGATGATGCGGTGGTGGTTGGTGAGAGCATTTACAGCGTGCGTTCCCGTGAGGGAGATACGCTGCGTAATACTATCAAAGGCACTATGCAGGTGGCCGTGCCGACGATATTCGGTGTCTTTACTACGGTTGCAGCCTTTTTTGCCTTGTCACAAATTGAAGGCCGGCTGGGTGAGTTATATGCACAATTTGCCGCTGTGGTCGCCATTGCGCTGATGTTATCGCTGGTCGAGTCCAAACTGATCCTGCCAGCGCATCTGGCTCACCTGAATACCCATAAAAAACCATCGCAAAATTTGTTAAGCCGCTTTTGGCGAAGTTTGCAAAATGGCGCCGATGGCGGCATGCAATGGTTTGCTGCACATCTTTATCAACCAACTTTGGATTTTTGCCTGCGTTTTCGTTACGCCATGCTAATGGTGTTTTTGATGGTATTTGTGCTGGTTTTCTCGATGCCGTTTAACGGTGCCGTACGCATGAGCTTTTTCCCGTCGATCCCCGGTGATACCGTGCGCTCGCAAATTCAGATGCACAAAGATGTCAGTTACGGCCGTACCCATGAAACCCTGCTGTTTCTCGAAAAAACGGCTTATCAGACCGATAAACAACTGGCGGATGGGGCTGCTTCCGGGATCGCCAATTTACAGGTACTTTCTGAGGCGGATCACTCAGGTGGTGTGACCGTCGAACTGGCAGAGAATGCACCCTATGATCTGGCCAGTTTCCGTAAAGCATGGGAAGCCGAGGTAGGTTTGCCTGAAGGTGTGCGCAGTCTGCGTATTCAAAGTTCGCGTCAATCAGATGATGCACTGCGCGTCGAATTGCGCAGTAATGATGATCGTGTCCTGACGTTAGCCGGTGAAGAAATGGGCGAATTATTAAGGCCGCTACCGGGCATCATCGGCCTCGAAGACAATTTGCAGCCCGGCCAGCCGCAGCTACAGCTTAAACTCAACCAGCAAGGTCGGGCATTGGGGCTGACCACCGATCAACTGGCGATTCAGATCCTGCAAGGATTCAGCGGTCAGGTGGTACAACGCTATCAGCGCAACAGCGATGAAATCGAAGTTAAAGTCCGTTATCCGGAAGCGGATCGGCAAAATCCGGCGGATGTACTGACATCCCGGGTCAGGCTGGCCGATGGCACGGTGATGCCGCTGTCCAGCGTCGCTGATGTCGAATACAGTTTTACCCGCGACAGTATTACCCGCATTGATGGTAAACGTGCCGTGTTTTTGTCCGCTGATGTGGATAAAGATCAGTTATCGGTCACCGAACTGGTCTCTCGCCTGCAACGGGATGTGGTGCCAACGCTGGAAGCCAAATATCCGGATCTGGATGTGTATTTTGCCGGTGAAGCGGAAGAACAACGGGAAACCGAAGCCAGTATGTTGCAGCTGTTTTTACTGGCAATGCTGGCAATTTATGCATTGCTGGCGATTCCGCTGAAATCTTACAGTCAGCCACTGATTATTATGACGGCGATCCCGTTTGGTATTGTCGGTGCCATTCTCGGTCATTGGATCAATGATTTATCGCTGGGCATATTGTCACTGAACGGCATCATCGCGCTGAGTGGTGTGGTGGTGAATGACAGTTTATTGCTGGCCGCCCGCTTTAATGAACTGAAACGTGATATGGCCGATATCCGTCAGGCGATTGTCGATGCCGCACGGGACCGGCTACGGGCGGTATTACTGACCTCTTTTACGACGTTTGCCGGTCTGGTGCCGCTGCTGGGCGAGACCTCACGGCAAGCACAGTTTTTGATCCCAGCGGCGGTATCTCTGGCCTACGGTATTATGTTTGCGACCTTTATCACCCTGCTGCTGATCCCGATGTTGTTACTGATGCAACATGATTTACGGCAACGTTTGCCCGGCCGGCGGGATTTGTCTTTGCCAGCACCGGTGCGGAGCTGAGCATGTTGTCTGTTTTATTAGTTGAAGATGATTTGGATCTGGCCCAGACGGTGATCGATTATTTACAGCTGGAAGCTATCCAGTGTGATCACGCCAGTAATGGTGCCGCCGGACTCACTTTGCTGGCGCAGCATGATTATGATGTGTTGTTGCTGGACCTGAACCTGCCGCGCATTGATGGCCTGACGGTGTGTGAAAGGCTGCGCGCCGATGGCAAAGATCTGCCTGTGTTGATGCTGACCGCCCGTGATCAACTGGTCGATAAACAGGCCGGTTTTGCTGCCGGTACTGATGATTATCTGGTTAAACCGTTTGCCCTAGAAGAGCTGGTGCTGCGCTTACAGGCTTTATCGCGCCGGCGCAGTGGTCAGATGCAAAAACTACAACTCGCTGATTTACAGATGGATCTGAGTGCACGGGAAGTCAGCCGCGCCGGACAGATTATTAAGTTATCGCCCATTGGCTGGCAATTACTGGAAGTGTTATTAAGACATGCGCCGGACGCCGTCAGCCGGCAGAAACTGCAAATGGCCGTCTGGGGTGATGAAGTGCCCGACAGTAACAGCCTGAAAGTCCATATGTACCATTTGCGTAAAGCCATCGACGGCCCATTTGCAACGCACTTATTGCAAACCATTGCCGGGCATGGGTTTGCGCTGCGGTTGAGTGATGAAACGTCCGCTTAGCCTGAAAAAACTCATTGCGCTGGCCTTTATCACGCTGGGGCTGGTTATTGTGATTGGCTACAGCCTGCTCAGCATGCATTTTTTTGTGCGGGGTATGGATAATATCGTCGCCGCCAGTATGGAAAATGCAGCCCTGACGTTTATGGCCAGCAGCCGCGATTTTGATAACAGTGGCCGCGCTGATTTTCGTGGTAATCAGTTATCCGTTGACTGGCAGGGTCAGCCAGAAGCCATTCAGAATGTATTTGAAAGTGCCCCTGCTGAACCCGCGGTATTAATCAAACACAATCCCGCCAGCTGGTTTCAGCGGCCCGACCAGATGTATTTTATCATGCAGGTGGCCGTTGATACTGACCGGATTTATATCAGCCGCACCGTCAGTGCTGACAGTGTATCGACCATGGCCGGCCGTAATATGCAGGAAAGCCTGCATTTACTGTTGCTGTTCAGCGCCTTAATTGCCATTACCATGATGACGCTGGTGTGGCTGATTTTGCGGCATATTTCCCGGCCGGTCAGCGCATTAGGCCAATGGACCCGTGAACTCAGTGCGGACAAATTACAGCAACCGGTGCCGGATTTTCTGTATCCCGAGCTCAATGATATGGCGCAGCTGATTCAGCGTAGTCTGTCATCGGTACAGCAAAGCCTGCAGCGTGAGCACCAGTTTTTGCGTTATACCAGTCATGAACTGCGCACCCCTATCAGCGTGATTCGCAATAATATTGAGCTGTTGCATAAATTACAGGCACAGCCGCAACCTGCCAGTACCAGTATGCGCAGGGATATTGCTGATCGCATCGACCGGGCCAGCCGCAATATGCATTACTTAACTGAAACGCTGCTCTGGCTGAGCCGTGACAGTGACGACAAGCTGCCCAGCCAGACCTTTTCACTGGATGTTTTATTACAACAACTGTGTGATGAAATGCGTTATCTGCTCAAAGACAAGCAGGTCAGCGTTGCCATTGAAACTCAAGCGTTTCAGTGCACCGCTTCCGAAATTGCCGCCCGTATCGTACTCGGCAACCTGATTCGTAATGCCTTTCAGCATACCTGGGAAGGTAAAGTCCTCATCAGCCAGCAGGCAGCCACGGTGAGCATCTGCAACCAACAAACTGACCCGCCGGATGCCAATACCGCCGAAGCATCCGGGTTTGGTCTGGGGCTGCAATTAACGGCGCAACTGACGGCGAAACTCGGCTGGCCATATCAGAACCAGGCCAATTTGCAGGGGCATGAGGTGACTTTAACTATCGTCAGTCCGCCGGCCGCGCCGTCAGATAATGCAGATAAAACTGTTTAGCGGTGCGACCACTGTGACTGGCGCGGCTCATAGCAAATAAACGCGCTGCCTCATGTAATTGCTGGCGATCCATATTTTTGTCGGTAAACAGGGCATCGACAATGGCAAAATAACTGTCCCAGCCGGCTGGATAAAACGACAGCCACAAACCAAACCGATCCGATAAGGCCAGTTTGTCTTCAAGGCTGTCGGTGTAATGTACTTCGCCATCCACCACTTTGCTGAGCTGGTTTTCCGATTGCCGCTCCGGCAGCAAATGCCTGCGATTCGACGTGGCATAAATCCGCACATGATCCGGCGGCATTTCCAGCCCGCCTTCCAGCAGACTTTTCAGCGGTTTATAACTGACATCAGCTTCTTCAAACGATAAATCATCACAGAAAATAATAAATTTAAACGGCCGGTCTTCCAGATCATCGAGAATATCCGGTAGCCAGTTCAGATCGTCTTTATCGAGCTGCAACATCCGTAAACCGTCATCAGCAAACTCATTGAGCAACGCTTTAATGAGCGATGATTTACCGGTACCGCGACTGCCCCAGAGCAGCGCGTGGTTACTGGTTTCACCGTTTAAAAACCGGCGGGTGTTGTCGAGCAGCGCCGCTTTTTGGTTTTCGATACCAATCAGTTGCTTTAAGCGGATGGGATCCAGCCGGCTGACCGCTTTTAACTTCTGATTATTAGCCCGCCAGACAGCAGCATGAATATGGTGCCAGTCGAGATTATTCATAACTTACCTTTCAGCTTGTTGATGATGCGGCATCAAGTGTATGGCATCTGCCAGGAGTGACACACCTATCTGTTCACCGTTTTGCAGCCCGTTACGACTGACCACATGCTCCGGCACATCCATTTGCAGCAGCGCATTATCCGCTGCCGGAATAGTCATCAGCACCGTGGTAATACCGCGTAGCGTGATCATATCGTGGATAATACCGTTCAGCGGGTTTTCCTGCTGACCCTGCGATGGGCGCCGGCGCTGGTGTAATAAGACTTTACTCGGTGAAAGGGTCCAATGCACAGCGTCACTGGCTTGGAAAGCACCGGTCGTTGTCACCGCCAGTCGCTGGTCATGCCAGTTTAAATATAACTTGCCGTCGCTGCTTTGCAGCGAACCGGCAAATAAATTTCGCACATCAACCTGTCTGGCAACGGCCACCGATGCCGGCCGGTGTAATACATCATTCACCGGTCCCTGCTGCAAACTATTACCCTGATGAATCACACACATTTCATCAGCCAGCATCGCCGCTTCATCCAAATCATGCGTCACCAGCACAATCGGCATGGCCAGTTGCCGGCGCAGGCTGTGTAATTCCAGATAGAGTTTACGTCGGGTCACTTTATCGACTGCTGAAAACGGTTCATCGAGCAATAAAACCTGTGGATCGCGGGCCAGCGCCCGAGCCAAAGCCACGCGTTGTTGCTGTCCGCCGGATAATTGCCCGGGATAACGACTTGCCAAACCATGCAGATTGACCTGCTGTAACAAGTCATCAATACGGGCATGATTGTTTTTTTGTGCTTCAGGTAAAGCAAGGCGCAGGTTATCAGCCACCGATAAATGCGGAAATAATGCGTAATCCTGAAACACCATGCCCACCCGCCGTTGTTGCGGCGTTAGATCAATACCCTGTTGGCTGTCTAACCAGAGGTTTTCATGACATTTAATGTGGCCTGACTGCGTCTTCAATAAACCAGCAATCGCCCGCAACACACTGGTTTTACCGGCACCGGAGGGTCCGACCAGCGCCAGTAACTGTCCGGGCTGACAGCTAAATTGCACCGCCAGTGGGATCGGCAACTCGTTTTGTAAATTAACCGTTAACATCAGATTTGTATCACACGGCGGTTAAAGCGGTACACCAGCGTCACTGTTACCAGCGCTATCACTAACAGTACTATCGACATTTGCTGGGCTGCCTGTTGATCAAATGCCAGCACACTGTCGTAAATAGCAATCGATAAAGTGCGGGTTTCACCGGCGATATTGCCACCAATCATCAGCACCACCCCAAATTCCCCCAACGTATGGCAAAAGCTTAAAACTAAACCGGTCACAATACCGGGCCAAGCCAGTGGCAGTTCGATCTTCAAAAACGTCTGCCAGCGTGACAGCCCGCTGCACCACGCAGCTTCACGCAAACCATACGGGATTTGTTCCAATGCCCGTAACATGGGCTGTACAGCAAATGGCAGGCTGTAAATCAATGACGCCAGTAACAGGCCGTTAAATGAAAAAGCCAACTGCGAACCGGTCAGCTGATAAAACCATTGGCCCATCAGCGCATTCTGATCCATCGCGGTCAGCAAAAAATAGCCCAGCACCGTTGGTGGCAACACCAATGGCAGGATGATCAATGCCTCAATCAGGTACTTACCGGTAAATTGCCGGTGCGCCAGCCCCCTCGCCAGCAACAATCCGAGCGGTAGTAAAATCGCACTGGTCAATGCGGCCAGCAATAATGAAACCTGTAGTGCCTGCCAATCCATTAGTTTTACTCAGGCACCTTAAAGCCATGTTCGGTAAAAAGCTGCCGGGCACCCTCACCAGACAAAAACCCGACAAAGTCGGCGGCCGCATCCGTGGCGCGTATAGTTAACACCCCTTGCTGTGGCAGGATCACCGGCAATTTCAGCAAACGGCCTTTACTTTGAATAGCGGGTTGAATGGCGTGGCTGAAAGGAATAAAACCTAGTGCCACATTACCGGTTAAAGTAAATTGGGTTAACTGACCGGCATTTTCTGCCTGTACCAGATAGGGTTCTGCCAAAGACCAGACATCCTGCTCAATCATGTACTGTTTGGCGGCAATACCGTAAGGCGCATGCTGCGGATTGGCGATGGCAATTTTTTTGTCGGGTTTAGTTTGCAAATAGTGCTTTAAGCCCTGCAGATTAACATCCAGTTGTACGGGAGAATCCTGTAAGGCAAATAACGCCAGCTGCGCATCGGCATAGGCAAACGGAGGATTTTTCGTTAAGCCCAACTCAATTAAGGGTTTGATAAAACCTGCATTGGCCGATAAAAACAGCTGATACGGCGCACCATGTTTTATTTGATTACTGATGGTGCCGGATGCCGCATAGGTCACAGCGATCTCATTGTCAGACTGTAAATGATATTCGGCAATGATTTCTGGCAGCACATAACGCAAATTTGCTGCCGCTGCGATGTGCACCGTTTCCGCAATAGCAGGCGCACTCAGCAGCCAAAACAATAAGCCATATAACAGTTTGCGCATAATCCAATGTCCGTATAAAAAAGCCCCGACTAGCGGGGCTTTTAAGTTTAGCTGAAAGTACAGACTAGCGGGAATTAAGCCTCGCTGGCCGGCTCTTCATGAACCGCTTTCATACTCAGACGGATACGGCCCTGGCGATCAACTTCCAGTACCTTAACGTCAATCATGTCGCCTTCAGACAATTTGTCGCTAACATTTTCGACACGCTCATTAGAGATTTGTGAAATATGCACCAGACCGTCTTTGCCCGGCAAAATCGTCACAAACGCGCCAAAATCCATCAACTTGGCAACACGTCCCTGATAAATCTTACCCACTTCAACATCAGCAGTGATTTGCTCGATACGGTGTAATGCTTCCTGACCGGCATTGTAGTCGGCTGAGAAGATCATTACCGTGCCGTCATCCTGAATATCGATGGTGGCACCCTTTTCTTCGGTGATCGCCCGAATAGTTGCGCCACCTTTACCAATGACATCACGAATTTTATCGGCATGCACTTTCGTGGTGATAATACGTGGGGCAAATTCCGACATTTCCAGACGGTGGGTATCAATCACTGCATTCATTTTGCCAAGAATATGCAAACGACCATCACGGGCTTGTGCCAGCGCGGTGCGCATGATTTCTTCGTTGATACCTTCGATCTTGATATCCATTTGCAGCGCGGTGACACCTTTCTCGGTACCAGCTACTTTAAAGTCCATATCGCCCAAGTGATCTTCATCACCCAGGATATCGGTTAATACCGCATAGGCATCCGGCTCTTTAATCAGACCCATGGCAATACCGGCCACTGGCGCTTTAATCGGCACACCGGCATCCATCAGGGCCAATGAAGTACCACAGACTGAGGCCATTGAGCTTGAGCCATTAGACTCAGTGATTTCAGAAACCACACGTACAACGTACGGGAATTCTTCCGCTGAAGGCATAACGGCCTGAATACCACGCTTGGCCAGTTTACCGTGACCAATTTCACGACGTTTCGGTGAGCCGACAAAACCGGTTTCACCAACGCAGAACGGCGGGAAGTTGTAATGCAGCATAAAGCGGTCACGATATTCACCTTCAACGGCGTCAATCATTTGTGCATCACGTTCAGCACCCAGGGTGGCCACCACAATCGCCTGTGTTTCACCACGGGTAAATAAAGCAGAACCATGCACACGCGGCAGTACACCGGTTTCGACAAATACCGGCCGAACCGTTTTGGTATCACGACCGTCGATACGTGGTTCACCGGCAATCACGCGACCACGGACCAGTTCTTTTTCCAGCTTACCGAAGATGCCTTTGATATCGTCTTCAGTCCATTCACCTTCTTCGGTAACCAGTGCTTCAACAGCAGCCTGACGTACTTCAGCCAGTTGATCCTGACGCATTAACTTATCGCTGATGGTATAAGCCTGACCAATCCCGGCAAACGCCGCGTCTTTAACGGCGTTGTAGAGACGATCATCTTTTTCCGGCGCAGTCCATTCCCATGCTGGTTTGCCGACTTCAGCCTGCAGTTCGCTGACCAGTTTAATGGCTGTTTGCATCTGCTGATGACCAAACATGACTGAGCCCAACATGACTTCTTCCGGCAGTTGGTCGGCTTCTGATTCCACCATTAAAACCGCTGTTTCAGTACCGGCAACAACTAAATCCAGCGCGCTTTCCGCAAGCTGTTTTTTGCTTGGGTTAAGTACATACTGACCATCAATATAACCAACGCGGGCAGCACCCAGTGGTCCGTTAAATGGCAGACCAGCGATTGCCAGTGCGGCAGACGCACCAATCATGGCCGGAATATCCGGATCAATCGCAGGATCCATGGCAACCACGGTAGCGATTACCTGCACTTCGTTGATAAAACCTTTTGGAAACAGCGGCCGTAATGGGCGATCGATTAAACGTGACGTTAAGGTTTCTTTTTCGCTTGGGCGACCTTCACGCTTGAAAAAACCGCCAGGGATTTTACCGGCAGCGTAAGTACGCTCCTGATAATTGACGGTTAATGGAAAGAAGTCCTGACCGGGTTTGACGTTTTTCTGACCGACTACGGTAACCAAAACGGCGGTATCACCGAGGCTCGCCATCACCGCACCGCCGGCCTGACGGGCAACTTTACCGGTTTCCAGGCTGAGCAGGTGCTCACCGAACTGAACTGTCTTTTTAACTGAATTCACTATTTATTTCCTTCTCTTAACGACACTGTCGCCGAACCTTTTCGACGCCAGTTTAAAAAAACCTGTAAATGAAAATGCCCCTGCATCCGGAGGGATTGCAGGGGCATTATTCAGATCACCAATCTGCGGACCAAAGGCCACTTGGTCTGGCCGCAGGGTAAAATATAGGGTTGCAAATCACGCAGCAGATTAGCGACGCAGACCTAAATCAGCAATCAGATCACGGTAACGTGTGATGTCAGTCTTTTTCAGGTAGTCGAGCATTTTACGACGGCTGCTAACCATTTTTAACAGACCCTGACGTGAGTGATGGTCATGGGTATTGTTTTTGAAATGGTCACCCAGATTGCTGATACGTGCAGTCAGTAAGGCGATTTGCACTTCTGCTGAACCGGTATCGCCGTCGTTACGGCCGTGTTTGCTGATGATTTCTTGCTTTTGTTGCGCGGTAATTGACATTAAAAACTCCAACTTTGATTTGGCAGACATCTGCCCAGTTAAATTCTGTGATAACCCAGCTTAACTACCGGATTAACCAACCATTTAAAGCGGCCTGTATTTTATAGGCTTTGGCCGCTGACTACAAGAAATTACTGTGTTTGTGAACGGACAAACAGCCGTTTGGCAGTAATCACGCCGTCATCAGCAAGCTGTCCTAAACCGGTAAACGTGCCGGTTTCATCAAGTAGCCGGATATTGCCACTGTATTCTGTTGGGCCGTATGGCACTGGCTGACCAAAATACAGCTGACGACTTTGTTCGGCATTAAGCGCAATTAATGGCCATTCCGGTAAAGCATTGACTGCCGGCAGCAGCATTTTGTCCAATAACGTCAAATTCTGCTGCTCGGCCAGATTTTCCAATTCGTCGAGCGCGATAGCCTGGGTTAAATCATAACCTGCTGCTGCCGTTCGGCGCAGCATCCTGACATGGCCACAGCTGCCCATCGCAGCAGCAATATCCTGCACCAAAGTACGAATATAAGTGCCTTTGCTGCAGCTGACATTAAGCGTAAAACTATCTGTACTGACTGCCAGTAATTGCAAATCGTAAATGGTGATTTGCCGGGCTTTTCGCTCGACCTCAACACCTTGCCGAGCCAGTTTGTATAAAGGTTGCCCCTGATGTTTTAATGCCGAAAACATTGGCGGAATCTGAGTTTGTTCGCCACTGAAATCTTTTAGCAGGGCTGCCAGAGAGTGCTCGTTAAAATCGGGTAATGGCTTTTCGCCAATCACTTCACCATCACTGTCACCACTGTTGGTGGCGATGCCCAACTGGCAGGTCACCTGATAACGTTTATCAGCATCTAAAAGATAAGTGGAAAGTTTGGTCGCTTCACCCAGACATACGGGCAAAACCCCGGATGCTAACGGATCAAGCGTACCGGTATGGCCGGCTTTGTTGGCCTGAAACAACCGTTTCGTGATTTGTAATACCCGGTTGGAGCTGATGCCTGAAGGTTTATCGACAATCAGCATGCCGGTCAGATCCCGGCCGGAAGTTTTACGGCGAGCCATAACGGCAGATCAGGATTCGTTATTATCGTTGTTGTTATCAGCGTTGGCTTTGCTGATCAAAGCATCCATGTAAAAGCCATGCTCCAGCGAGGTGTCATAACGAAATTGCAGCTCAGGCATGATGCGTAGTTTGACGCGCTTGGCTAATGCCCGGCGCAAAAATCCGGCAGCTTTGTTCAATCCCTGCAAACACTCTTCAGCCGCTTGTTCACTGTCAAAACCATTAAGACGTGTGACATAAATCTTGGCGTATTTCAGATCGGCTGTGACATCAACATGCGACACCGTGACCAGACTGACACGCGGATCGGCCAGCTCATGTTGAATGAGCTGCGCCAATTCACGTTGCATCACTTCACCGATGCGACTGGTACGACTGAATTCTCTGGCCATTACAAGCTCGGTTTCATCAGTACACGTTCAAAGACTTCGATTTGATCGCCTGGTTTGACATCTTTGTAATTCTTAACACCGATACCACATTCGGTACCCGCATTAACCTCATTAACGTCATCTTTAAAGCGGCGCAATGACTCCAGCTCACCTTCGTATATAACCACATTATCACGCAGTACGCGGATAGGATTATTACGCTTAACACTGCCTTCAAGAACCAGACAGCCGGCAATATCACCGAATTTCGGCGAACTAAATACGTCGTCAACCCGAGCCAGACCGATAATTTCATCTTTATAAACCGGTTCCAGCATGCCGGTCATCGCTTTGGTGACCACATCCAGCAAATCGTAAATAATGCTGAAATACTGTACATCAAGGCCTTTTTCGGCAATGACTTTACGGGCCGTGTTATCAGCGCGGACGTTAAAGCCAATCAGAATGGCATCAGAAGCCGCCGCAAGCTGGGCATCGGTTTCGTTAATACCACCGACGCCGGAGCCAACCACACGGACTTTGACCATGTCTGTCGACAGTTTTTGCAGCCCCTGACTGACGGCTTCAACCGAACCATGTACGTCACCTTTGATGACCACATTAAGGGTTTTGACGTCACCCTCTTCCATCTTGTTGAACATATCGTCAAGCTTGGCCGCTTGTTGCTGAGCCATTTTCGCTTCACGGGCTTTGGTTTGACGGAAGCTGGCAATATCACGGGCGGTCCGATCATCCGGTGCCACTTGTAGTTCATCACCCGAAGCCGGCGTACCGGAAAGTCCCAGCAGTTCAACCGGAGTTGATGGGCCAGCGCTATCCAGCTGCTGACCGGTTTCGTTAAACAAGGCACGGACCCGGCCATACTCCTGACCGACGACCACAATGTCACCTTTGTTCAGCGTACCGCGTTGTACCAACACGGTAATGACCGTACCACGGCCTTTATCAAGTCGTGATTCGACTACCGTACCGTGAGCAGGGCCTTTAACCGGTGCTTTTAATTCCATTACTTCAGCTTGCAGCGAGATCGCTTCAAGCAGATTTTCAATACCATCGCCGGTCAGTGCCGATACCGGCACAAACTGCACATCACCACCCCAATCTTCCGGAATAACTTCATGGTTAGCCAGTTCCTGCTTAACCCGATCCGGATTAGCATCTTGTTTGTCCATTTTATTAATAGCGACAATCAAAACTGAATTAGCTGCTTTGGAATGCTGAATCGCTTCGATGGTTTGTGGCATCACACCGTCATCAGCAGCGACCACCAGGATGACAATATCGGTGACTTTGGCGCCACGTGAACGCATTTCGGTAAACGCAGCATGGCCGGGTGTGTCGAGAAAAGTCACTTCACCGCGGCTGGTTTCAACTTTATAAGCACCGATGTGCTGAGTAATACCACCCGCTTCACCGGTGGTTACTTTGGTGCGGCGAATATAATCAAGCAACGACGTTTTACCATGGTCGACGTGACCCATAACGGTAACAACCGGTGCACGGGAAACTGACTCACCAACATCTTCATCAGAAACAGCCAGCGCTTGCTCAACTTCGTTTTCCTGAGTTGGTTTAGGGTTATGGCCCATTTCTTCAACAACAATAACTGCCGTATCCTGATCCAGCACCTGATTAATGGTGGCCATTGTGCCTAAGCCCATCAGTGCTTTGATAACTTCAGCTGCTTTGACTGACATACGCTGCGCCAAATCAGAAACTGAAATGGTTTCCGGCACGCTGACATCACGCACCACGGGGGCGGTTGGCTTGGAAAAACCATGTTCGGTTTCCAATACCGCGGTGCGGGCAGCCACCCCTTTCTTCTTCTTGCGCCGACCAGATTTGCCTTCACTGACATGCAATTCTTTGCGCTCAAACTCATCGTCACGTTGAAAACGACCTTTTTTGGCCGGTTTGTCTTTACCGTGCTTAGCATCCGCTTCTTTGCGATCTGGCTTTTGTTCTTTAGCCTGCGCTTCTGCAGCAGCTAACTTGGCTGCTTCGCGCGCTTTTTCCAGCGCTTCTTCTTCCTCACGAACTTTACGACGTGCTTCCAGCGCTTTCTCAGCCTCAATACGGGCAAGATTTGCTGCACGGCGTTTAGCATCCGCTTCTTCAAGCTTTTTATGTGCCAGTTGCGAAGCAGTTAATTCGGGTTCGGGAGTTTTGGTTTTCGCAGATTTTTTAGCTGTTTTCTGTTTGGCTTCTTCTGCAAGTGCTTTTTGCTCTTCTTCTGCCGCCAGACGCGCTTCTTCAGACGCTTGTTTTTCTGCTTCAATCGCTGCAGCAACAGCCGCAGATTCAGCTTCAGCTTCTTGCTGACGGGTCATTTGTTCTTGCTGTTTACGCAACACTTCTTGCTGACGCAATTGCTCCTGGCGGGCCAACTCTTCAGCCTGAAGCTGAGCCTGACCTGGCTGTTGCGGTACTTCAACTTCAGCAGGTGCCTGACCATCATCAGGACTGCGTTTAACGTAGGTGCGTTTTTTACGCACTTCGACGCTGACACTTTTACCACCGGTGCGCGAAGAACCACCCAGCTTGATTTCGCTGACCGATTTACGTTTCAGGGTGATTTTTTTCGGTGCTGCATCACCACTGTCATTGCGACCATGACGCTGTTGCAAAAACTGCAGCAGGCTCTGTTTTTGTTCTTCTGTAATCAGATCATCGGCTTTGGCAACTTTAATACCAGCCTCATTGAGCTGTTCCACCAGTTTTTCAGGTGTAATACCGACGGTGCCGGCCAGGTCTTTAACCTTCATATCACTCATTGGTTATTCCCCTGTGTCAGTTGATTCATCGGCAAACCAGGATTCACGGGCTTTCATGATGAGTTCGGCAGCTTTTTCAGCGTCGATATCACCGATTTCCACCAGTTCATCAACTGACTGATCAGCCAGATCATCTACCGTGGCAACACCATGACTGGCAAGCTTTAACGCCAAATCTTTGTCCATACCCGGCAAATCAATTAATGCCTGTTCTGGATCGGCTGATTCGAGTTGTTCTTCGCTGGCGATAGCCCGGGTCAGCAATACATCACGTGCCCGTGAACGCAGTTCTTGTACGATATCGGCATCAAATTCTTCCATGTCGAGCATTTCTTGTTCCGGCACATAGGCAACTTCTTCCAGAGAAGAAAAGCCTTCTTGCGCCAGAATCAAAGCGACGTCTTCATCAACGTCTAAATCTTTCATAAAGCTTTCGATCAACACGCCGATTTCTTTCTCAGCTTTTTGATCAGCATCTGCCGCTGACATGACATTCAGCTCCCAGCCGGTTAATTGGCTGGCTAAACGCACATTCTGTCCACTGCGACCAATGGCCTGTGATAGTTGTTCTTCTTCAACGGCAATATCCATGCTGTGGGCATCTTCATCGACCACAATGGATAACACTTCGGCCGGGGCCATGGCATTAATGGCAAAACGCGCCGGATCTTCATCCCACAGGATAATATCAACGCGTTCGCCAGCCAGTTCATTAGTAACGGCCTGTACCCGCGAGCCACGCATACCGACACAGGCACCGACAGGATCAATGCGCGCTTCATGCGCTAAAACAGCAATTTTGGCACGCAGGCCCGGATCGCGGGCAGCACCCTTGATCTCAATCAGACCATCGCTGATTTCCGGCACTTCCAAACGGAATAATTCGATTAATAGTTGTGGCGCAACGCGGCTGACAATCAGCTGCGGACCACGGCCTTCCGGCCGAATTTCTTTTAAATATCCACGGACACGATCGCCACTGCGGAAGCTTTCCCGGGGGATCATTTCTTCACGTGGCAGCAAAGCTTCAGCATTGGCGCCTAAATCCAGCGTGACATTGCCTCGCTCAACTCGTTTAACGGTACCGAGGATCATCTGACCCACTTTTTCACGGTACATATCGACGACTTGCGCCCGTTCGGCTTCGCGGACTTTCTGAACGATGACTTGTTTGGCGGTTTGTGCAGCGATCCGGCCGAATTCAACTGATTCCATCGGCTCACGGATAAAGTCACCTACGGCGATGTCGGCTTGTTTTTTCTGAGCTTCGCTGAGCAGAATTTGCGTTTCTTCACCTTCAAATTCTTCGTCATCATCAGCAACCACCTGCCACTGACGAAATGTTTCGTAATTGCCTGTCGTCCGGTCAATGGCCACATGAGCATCAATAGCCATTTCGTGCTTTTTACGGGTGGCCATTGCCAACGCCGCTTCAATCGCCTGGAAAATAACTTCTTTGCCGACGCCCTTTTCATTGGACATGGCATCTACGACCAGTAAAATTTCTTTGTTATTCATCACGCCCCCAGTGGATTTTTGCCGGGAAAAATCCAAGCCAAGTTTTATTCAACCGTTAATAATACGCTTTTTTTCAGGCTATCAGCCGTGCTTTAGCCAGCTTTGCCAATGGTAAGGCATAGACCTCACCATCTACTTCTATCAGGATATCGCCGTTATCAAAACCTTGTAATTCGCCGCTGAAATTACGACGTCCATTAACCGGCAGCTTCATGCTGATTTTTGCCTGTGAACCGACAAAACGCTCAAAATCGCGCGGCTTAAATAATGGCCGGTCAAAACCAGGCGATGAGATTTCCAGCATGTAAGCTTGTTTGATCGGATCTTCAACATCCAGAACACCACTCACCTGATGGCTGACGCGCTCACAATCCTCAATACCAATACCTTGTTCGGCATCAATATAAATGCGCAGCACCGGGCTTTGGCCACCCTGAATATATTCAACACCGACCAGCTGGTATCCCAGCGATTCGATCGGCGCTTCAATCAGTTGTTCGATTTGATCAGTTATGGCCATAAGCAAATAAAAAAAAAGGGCCATCGGCCCAATTTAAACTCCACAAAAACAAAAACCCCATTCAGGGGTTTTGTTATCGTTATTATTGGTAGCGGGGGCTGGATTTGAACCAACGACCTTCGGGTTATGAGCCCGACGAGCTACCAGGCTGCTCCACCCCGCACCTGAACAAGACGCAAAGTATACATAGCAATGGCTTTGCCTGCAAGGGCAATCGTTAAATCTCTTTCAGTTTTCGCGTTAAAGTATTACGTCCCCAGCCCAATAACTTTGCAGCTTCCTGACGTTTACCAGCCGTTTTTTCCAAAGCCACTTCCATTAATAGTTGTTCAACCATTGGCACCACATCAGCCAGCGCGCCCTCCTGCCCGCTTAAAGCCTTACCTGCCGCCCATTGACGGAATAATTGCTGCCAGTCACTGTTGCGCCGGGTATGTTCACTGCCACCTTCAGCTGACAGCTCTACCGGCAAATCTTCCATTTGTACAATCTGGCCCGGTGACATCACCATTAACCAGCGGCAAACATTTTCCAGCTGCCGGACATTACCTGGCCAGGGCAATTGCGATAAATACTGTTCAACATCACTGGCCACCGATTTGCTGGCCATATTCAGTTCACGCGCCGCTTTACTTAAAAAATACCCAACCAGCGCCGGAATATCTTCACGCCGCTCACGCAGAGCCGGTGTGTGTATCCGTATAACATTCAGCCGGTGGAACAAATCTTCGCGGAAATCACCGCGTTCAACCCTCTGCTCTAGGTTCTGATGGGTCGCCGCAATGATCCGGACATCGGCTTTAACGGCACTGTGACCACCAACCCGGAAAAACTCACCATCTGATAACACACGCAGCAAGCGGGTTTGCAGTTCAATCGGCATATCACCGATTTCATCGAGAAACAATGTACCGCCATTAGCTTGCTCAAAACGGCCTTTACGGGAAGCATGCGCCCCGGTAAAAGCCCCTTTTTCATGGCCGAACAACTCCGATTCCAGTAGCTCTCTGGGGATCGCAGCCATATTCAGCGCGATAAACGGTGCACTGCGCCGTGGACTATGTTTGTGTAAAGCATGCGCAACCAGTTCTTTACCGGTACCGGACTCACCATTAATCAGCACAGTAATATTAGAGCGTGCCAGTCGGCCTATCGCCCGGAAAACCTCTTGCATTGCCGGTGCTTCACCAATGATTTCAGCACCCAGGTTGATATCTTCGCTAGGGTTAGCATACTGCTGCCGGCGATGGTTAATCGCCCGCTGTACCAGTTCGACAGCCTCATCCACATCAAATGGCTTGGGCAAATATTCAAATGCGCCACCTTCATATACCGATACCGCACTATCCAGATCCGAATAGGCGGTCATGATAATGACCGGTAATTCCGGCTGCCGGCGCTGAATATCAGCCAATAATTGCAGCCCGTCCATACCCGGCATACGAATATCACTGATCAGCACATCCGGTGCCGACTCTTGGTTACGTTTTAATTGTTCAAGTGCCAAGTCGGCGTTTTCAAAAGCTTTGACCGTAATATCGACAGCTTCCAGCGCCTTTTGTAATACCCAGCGTATTGAACGGTCATCATCGACTATCCATGCGATTGCTTTAGCGACCACGATTGTTTAACTCCAAAGGAAAAATAACAGAAAAAATGGTCTGTCCGGGATGGCTGCTGCAAAGCACCGTGCCGCCATTACGCTGCACCAGGTTCTGCACCAAATACAGGCCCAGGCCCGTGCCATCAGCACGACCCGTGACCAGCGGATAAAACAGACTGTCTTGTAAATGTTTGGGAATACCGGGACCGTCGTCTTCAATTTCAATCAGCGTTCCAAGCCGGTAAAACTGTTTATCAATCGTCAGATTGCGCTGAATTCGGGTACGCAGACGAATAATGCCACGGCCATGCATTGCCTGAACTGCATTGCGGATAATATTGAGAAATATCTGAATCAACTGATCAAAATCCGCTTTCATATCAGGAATACTGGGATCGTAATCAGCAACAAAACGCAGCCGTTCATCGACTTCAATATCGACCAGTTGCCGGACGCGTTGTAAGACTTCATGGATATTGACGGTGGTTTTTTCAGTTTGCTGATAAGGGCCCAGCATCCGGTTCATCAAATTTTGCAGCCGATCCGCTTCGCTGATGATGATGCGCGTGTATTCTTTTAAATCATCCGAGTCGAGCTGACGCTCCAGCAATTGTGCCGCGCCGCGCAGACCGCCCAGCGGATTTTTGATTTCATGTGCCAGCCCTCTTACAACCTGTTGCTGAGTGAGCAGGTTTTCATCGCGGTTAATGCGCTGCTGATAATCCAGCTGTGCCAGTTCCAACAAAATATAGGGCAGTTGCAGGTCGAGCAGTTTAATTGAACAGTCAACAACAATTTCGCCACTGGCCGGTAAAAACAAGGGTACTTCGCGTTCGATCAAAGCCTGCCCGCTGCTTAAAACCCGCTGCAAAGATGCCAGCAACTTAGTCTCGCCGGGCAGTAACATCTGAAACGGAATATGTTCGGCCTGACGCTGCGAGATCTCAAACATCATCTCGGTGGCCGTATTGATATAACAAACGCGATATTGCTGATCCAACACTAAAACTGCCGTGGTGAGATTTTCCAGCACATCACTGCAAGCAAGCAGATCTTGATTCATAGGCAGTTCGTCAACTTTCATGAATTGACCATTTGCAAAATCTAATCCAACTTATCAGGCAAACGAAAAACCTATTTTTAAAGCATTGATTTACAAATGATTTATTTAAAAAATGCATTTTAAAGCGTGAGCTTCAGCGATAAAACAGCGGCAACTTCAGATTATACGCACAGTTTTGGTGCGTCGCTGGATTACATATTATTGGCAGGCCGTGCGGGCAGTGTTTGTACCTGTCCTGGCGCAACACCTTGCGGGTTATTGCGGGTTCGGGGGTTGAGCAAAATACTGTTACGTTGCAAATGGAATTTAATGGTGGCGCTTTGTGCCAGCTCTTCACCGTTAGCATTCATGACTACCGCAGCCAGGGTATGAGTGCCACGATCCACATTGGCCAGATTAAAACTCAAACCAGAACTCGGCTGACCATATGGGCGGCCATCCATTCGCAGCTGAATCATATCCCCGCGTTGCTGGCTAAGTGCCGGCCGGATCTGGATATTGACTGTCAGGTTGCCATCATTAACTCGCAACGCTTCATCATCCTGCGGACTGGCAATTTGCAGCTCATAATTTGGCGCCGGCGGCATCTCTTGTTCTCCCCCATCCTCAGTTTGTTCTGAATCTGCCTGTACTTCCGGTGGAATAATCACCGGTGAATAAGTAGAGGGCTCAGGCAATTCAATTTGTTGTGCATTAGCTGAAGGCTGGTCAGAAAATACCGTATTACCATTTTCATCCACCCAGCGATACACCTCAGCGGTAACCGGCAGCATCACAAACATCAGCAAAAAGCATAAATATTTCATGGTCTTAATATAGGCCAGCTGAGCCAGCGGCGCAAGCCAGTCGTACAAACAAAAACGCCTCCACGAGGGAGGCGTTTTGCAAAGCTTAGAAGCTTGAATTTAGACGCTGTAATACAGGTCAAATTCAGCTGGGTGTGTTTCCATCCGCAGACGAGTCACTTCTTCCATCTTCAGCTCAATGTAGCCATCGATCATGTCATCAGTGAATACACCACCTTCGGTTAAGAAAGCACGATCTTTGTCCAGTTCTGCCAATGCTTGATCCAGTGCATGACATACTTTTGGAATCGCTGCATCTTCTTCTGGCGGCAAGTCATACAAGTCTTTGTCCATGGCATCGCCAGGGTGGATCTTGTTTTTGATACCGTCCAGACCAGCCATCATCATTGCTGAGAAAGCGAGGTATGGGTTGGCAGAAGGATCCGGGAAACGTACTTCAATACGACGTGCTTTCGGATTGCTGACAAACGGAATACGAATGGATGCACTGCGGTTACGGGCAGAGTAAGCCAGCATAACCGGTGCTTCAAAACCTGGCACCAGACGTTTGTAGCTGTTGGTACCCGGGTTGGTGAACGCATTCAGTGCTTTGGCATGTTTGATGATACCGCCGATGTAAAACAATGCAGTTTCAGACAGACCGCCATATTTGTTACCGGTAAACAGGTTATCACCACCTTTGGCCAGCGACTGATGCACGTGCATACCGCTACCGTTATCGCCTACCAATGGTTTAGGCATGAAAGTGGCTGTTTTACCGTAAGCATGGGCAACGTTATGAACAACATATTTAAGGATCTGTACTTCGTCGGCTTTTTTCACCAGCGTATTAAAACGGGTACCGATTTCGCACTGACCTGCAGTTGCCACTTCGTGGTGATGTACTTCAGTAACCAGACCCATTTCTTCCATGGTCAGACACATTGCTGAACGGATATCCTGCAGTGAATCGACTGGTGGTACCGGGAAATAACCACCTTTAATGCTTGGGCGGTGACCCATGTTACCATCTGGGAAAACTTTTTCAGTATTCCAGGAAGATTCTGAAGAGTCGATCTTATAGAAAGAACCTGAGATGTTAGTACCCCAACGAACATCATCCAAAATGAAGAATTCAGGCTCAGGACCAAAGAAAGCAGTATCGGCCAGGCCGGTTGATTCCAGATAGGCTTCGGCACGTTTAGCAACACTGCGTGGGTCGCGCTCGTAACCTTGCATAGTTGCCGGCTCAACGATATCGCAACGGATAATAATTGTGCTGTCATCCATGAATGGATCCATCACCGCTGTTGACGGATCCGGCATCAGGATCATGTCAGACTCGTTAATGCCTTTCCAACCGGCAACTGATGAACCATCAAACATAACGCCTTCAGAGAATGTATCCTCACTGATGCCGTGTGCAGGATAAGAAACGTGCTGCTCTTTACCGCGGGTATCGGTGAAACGGAAATCGACGAACTTGACGTCCTCGTCTTTCATTATCTGTAAAACATTTTCGACTGACATGTAAATTCTCCAAATTAAAAATGCACCGCCGGGTGCCTCAAAAACGCAATCCAATTAACAGCACAAAGCTTGCCAACATGTGCAGTGCACTGAAATCAACCATTTAGGTGCAACACAGCGGCCGCACCGCACCATAAAAGTGCATAATAAACCCTAAAAGCACCATCGTGGTGCTTCGCACCAGCAAGGAACATTCAAGTTGTAAACCGCTGGTATGCTGCCGAGTTTTGAATATGCGGGATTCTCACCCAAGCAGACCTTTCTTGCAATGCACTATCCTGCAAACCACTGTCAGCGGCTAAGCTGACAACATCCGCTTATCACAACCTGTGGGCAGGTGAGTTAAGCCCTATGCGGTTTTCAGCTAATCTGAATTGGCAAAGTCTGCAGAAATCAACCTTTAAACAATTATCGGGCTAACGCCACGAACTAACTGAAAATGCCCGCTTACGCGGTACCACCCACTGTAAGTTTATCGATTTTCAGCGTTGGCTGGCCGACACCAACCGGCACACTCTGCCCTTCTTTACCGCAATTACCAATACCCGTATCTAACTGCAAATCATCCGCGACCATGCTGATCCGGTTCATGACTTCCGGCCCGTTACCGATCAGCGTTGCGCCTTTAACTGGTCGGGTGACTTTGCCATTTTCAATCAAATAAGCTTCACTGCTGGAAAACACAAATTTGCCTGAGGTGATATCTACCTGACCACCACCAAAATTCACGGCATAAATGCCTTTTTTCACCGAGGCAATAATTTCTTGCGCATCATGCGGTCCCGGTAACATATAAGTATTGGTCATCCGAGGCATCGGTAGATGCGCGTAAGACTCACGACGACCATTACCGGTGGCACGCATACCCATCAAACGGGCATTCAGCTTATCCTGCATATAACCTGTCAGACGGCCGTTTTCGATGAGCGTTGTCGACTCAGTGGGTGTGCCCTCATCATCAATGCTCAGTGAACCACGCCGATCCTGCATGGTGCCGTCATCAACCACCGTACATAAGTCCGAAGCCACTTTTTCACCCATCCGGCCGGAAAAAGTTGAGCTGCCACGGCGGTTAAAGTCGCCTTCAAGACCATGACCAACGGCTTCATGCAACAATACGCCGGGCCAACCTGAGGCTAACACTACCGGCATACTACCGGCCGGCGCATCAACGGCTTCCAGATTCACCAGTGCCTGGCGAACCGCTTCTTTTGCATACGTTTCTGGTAAGTCATTATCCGCAAAATAGTGGTAATCCAGACGCCGGCCACCACCGGCACTGCCCCGTTCACGGCGACCATTTGCCTCAACAATAACACTGACATTCATTCGAATCAGCGGCCGGATATCGGCTGCCAGAGTACCATCACTGGCCATAACCAATACTTGATCAACTTCACCAGCCAGACTGACTGTCACCCGTTTAACCCGTGGATCGGCAGCGCGTGCTGCATTATCCGCCGCTCGCAATAATTCGAGTTTAGCTTCAGCTGACATCGTAGAGATCGGATCGATATTCTGATAAAACGCCGGTGCAATAACCGAAGACAGCATTTTTAACTGTGCTTGCTGACCACTTTTAACGACCGCCCGCGCTGCTTCACAGGCGTCCAGCAGTGCTGATTTATTTAATACATCAGAGTAAGCAAAACCGGTTTTTTCACCACTGCAGGCACGCACCCCCACGCCTTGATCGAGATGAAAACCACCGTCTTTGATAATGCCATCTTCCAGCAGCCAGTTTTCGGAACGGCTGCGCTGAAAATACAAATCGGCATAATCAATACCGGGCCGCATGGTTGCGCCCAATGCTGCTTGCAAATCTGTCAACTGCAACGCTGAGGGTTGCAGTAACTCTTTATCAAGAACGTCAAAATAGCTTGCTGTCATTACCTTTCGCGCAGTCTCAAAAACCATTGATCATAGCAGACATCAGGGTTGCTCTGCTGTTTGCAGCTTCATCTCCGGTGCATCCCATGGACCGGTCAACTGATAACGATAGGTAATAATATCAACCAGTTCTTTATCGAAGAGATTACTGGCCAGTTTATCGACGATAAAAATAGCGGTACCTACACCCAAGCCAATCGGACCACCGGCCACTGCCCCTGCCAACGGCAAGGTTGAAGCCACATTTGGCGTGATCTGCACAGTTTGATTATAGGTTCGTTCGACCAGATTGATGGGCCCGGTTACCGTCACCAATGCACTGTCGCCACGCATTTGCAAATTATTGGTGGTTGCCAGTCCATTGGCAAAATCAAAGCGGCCACTAATGCTTTTGAAACTAAATCCCGAATCGAATAAATCACTGAAATCCAGTGACAGTCGCCTCGGGATAGCGGTAAAACTTAATAAACCAAAAATCCGGCCGGCAGCACCCGGTTCAACATCTTTCAGTTGACCACTGCCGACATCCAATTGCATTTGTCCCAGCAATTCACGACGATCAAAATTGAGTGGTGCATCCGGCCAGTTAAAATTGCCATCAACTGAGACCCGCCGTGCTGAAATGGCCGGCTGATAACCCAAATCCACCAGCAAATTGGCTAAATCATCACTGTTTAATTGCAAAGTTAATTGTGTATTATCGCCATCATCGTTGCGGCGCCAGTCGCCGCTGGCGGAGGCCTGCAAGGTTGGTGATTGCAAACTCGCCGAGACCAGTTGCCAGCGAAGCGGATCACGAACCGCCCGTGCTTGCAGCCGGCCAAGTTTCATATCATCGAGCGTTAAATTATCAATATTCAGCTCAAAACCCGGCCACAAATCAGGGCGGCTGGCACGCTGTTTATCATCAATAACATCGCTTGGTAACGGCAAATCGACAAAATCAAAATGCAACGTCGGTAAACTATTACCGCTGGCTGGCCAGTTTATGTCACCTTTTAGCTGCTGCGCAGCAATTTTAACTTGCCAAACCGCTGGCTGGCGTAACACATTCACGGCCACATCGTTTAACTCGAAGCTGTTCCACAGCAGTTGCTCAAAACGCAGATCAGCGGTATCAATCTGCCAGTTACGGTCAGTGTCCGAATTCGCATTCTGCTGCCACCAGTTTTGCCATTCTGATACCGACAATGTTTGCATCTGAGCGGCAACATGGACACCACTCGCAGGCAACACCGCTGGTTGACTGCCGACACTGACTGCCGCACGCAGATCATCTCCTGCAATAGCGGCTTTCGCTGTCAGCCAGTCGGCTAATTGCAGATCAATAGCCAGCTTTTCCTGTTCAGGTGATAAGTTAAGCGTTAATGGCAAACTTTGTGCTGCTGGCTTGTTAAATGGTTCTGGCAAATCAATGATGACACCCTGCAAATCACTGTTAATCGCAGCTTCTACCGCAAAATCACCCGGCTGCGTTTCGGCGACATCCACATTCGCCTGCACACTGCTACGCCCGGAAATGCCTGCTGGCAAATCCACTTGCCAGATCTTTGCAAGCTGACCAACATTAAATGCACTGTTGAGCTGAATACGGGTATTGTCAGCCTGTGGTGTGATACTAACGACTGCCGGCTCTCCGGCAACTTGCGCAGTTAATTGCTCCGCTGACAGGCCATCATTATCAAAATTGATTTGCCCGCGAAGCTGTTCAAAGGGTAAATCTGGTAAACCTTCAATCAGCAACTGGTTCTCCTGCAAAGCGATTTCACCCTGAACCTGCGTGGCATCCGGGTCCAGCAAGGGCACGGTCAATCCCAGTTTTAACTGCGTATTACCAGTCATTTTCAGCCAATCAGCAATCGGCCCAAAACGTGATGCCAGTGGGCTGTTTTTCAGAAAATCCAGTCCTTGCTGTGCTTCACCATTGAGCAAACCGTCAACCGTCAGTTCCGGCAAACCGTTAATCAGATTTTCAATACCGGCATCAACACCGGCAAAAGCAAAACCGGCAATCTGGCCGCTGCTGGTTGTGATTTGCAAATCATTACCGCTGCCTGAAACGCTGCCATTGACCGATTTCAAACTGGGCCAGCCATCACCATAATTGAGTTCAACACCACTGACCGAAAGCTGCATTGCAAAGCTGCCAGCATCAGGTTGTGTATCAAATGGAAACGCCGCCGGATCACCACTTAGCTGGATTTGTCCCTGATCAACCCGGCCGGCAACGAAAGCATCACGGGCCCAGTCCAGAAATTCAGGTTCTAATACCCGTTCCGGCACATAACTCAGCCAACTGGCAACATTAAAATCAGCCAGCGCCAGCGAAATATCAGCGCGCTGTGGCTCGCTGCTGCGATAACTGCCCGATAACGTGGCATTGATATCTTCATTGAGGATTTGCAGCTGAGTAATATTGAGCTCACCGCCCTGCGGTGCTGGCTGCCATTGCAGTTTGCCATCGAGCGAATCAAAATAGAGCGTCTCCGGTAGCCAGTTACCGGCATAAACTGCCACCTCCTGACTGTCCAATTGCACATCAACCTGCCCGGCATGCCAGTCCAGAACAAAACTCAATCCTGAAACACCGGGAATATCGCCATTTTCCTGAACACCCAGTTCAGCGACCGTCGCCTGCAACTGCTGAACCGCCTGATCTTTATCAACGACCAGCTGTAAGTCACTGACATCCCCTGCAGGCGCATAGGCTTTTAGCCAATCCGGCGCGGCATCAATCAGCGCAGCGGCAGCACTGAGGTCACTGAGACGCAGATAATTACTTTGCAACTGGCTGCCTTGAGCCGGATCATGGCTGGCACGAAGCTGTGTCTCAGGCCAGGCTTCACCATTAACCGCCAGATCCAGTGACTTTAAATCCAGTTGCCAGCCAGCGCCCTGCTGCATCCAGTTAAACTTCGTATCGAGATAGTCAACTATCAGCGGTGGCACACTTTCATCGGTTTCGCTGCGATTTTCAGTGATACTCACAAAATGACTGCTTTGCAGTCGCAACAAGCCGTTGACTATCAGGTTATCGGTTTGCTTACTGGCCGTGAGTCGCAGATCACCACGCCCTTGCTCCAGCGCCACACCTCTGAATGGCTGGCCCGCCAGCAATGTCGCCAATTGCAACTGGCTGCCATCAACGCTCACCTCCCATTCCGGCCAATTGTCGCCATCGCGGCGTGCTTCACCACTCAATAAAAGCTGCTGACCGAGCTGTTGTGGCAAAGTCAGATCAACATCTGCTGCCAGCCAGTTATCCGACTGATTAAACATCCCCTGATGCAACTGATAGTGACCACTCAGCTTGGGTTGCAACGCATCCTGATAACTGACTTCAGCATCCTGCAATTGCAGCTGTTCCAAACCAGCTAATGCCGCCTGCCATTGTTTATCATCTGAGGTATTACTGTCTGGCTGCCAGTCTAAATCACGCACTGCAAACTGACCGTTTGCGTCTCGTTTAACACCCAAGCGCAAACCACTGATACTGGCACTGTCGATGACCGCCTGACGGGCTTCAATACTGTTAAGCAAATCGACACCGACATATAACGTGTCAAACTCAATGACTGGCCGCTGGCTGTCCGATGTTAATACAGTGACATTGCTGAGCATCAGTTTGGGCAAAAAATCCAGCCAGTAGAGGCCAGCTTCGCCAATTTCGATCTGATAACCGCTCCGTTCACCGGCCCAAGCGGCAATCTCATCTTTGCGTTCAGCAACGGCATCAGATAGCCAGGCACCACTGCCAATCAATAATAAAACCAAAGCAGCAATCACACCGGCGATGATAACCAACTGGCGGCCGGCAATATGTAATCCTTTACGAAACAAAGACATGCTACATCAGCACCACGTTGTACTGCTCACGACCATATTGCGGCTCGTTCTGAAACAGAATGGGTTTACCAATCAGTTGTTCCAGTTCAGCAACTTTAGTGGAGTCTTCATCATTGAGCCGGTCAATCACGTCCTGCGATGCGAGAATTAAAAACTGCCGGGTTTCGTATTGTTTGGATTCGCGCAGGATCTCGCGGAAAATCTCATAGCAGACTGTTTCGACGTTTTTGGTATAGCCTTTACCGGCGCAGCACGGGCAAGGTTCACACAAAATATGCCCCAAGCTGTCGCGGGTCCGTTTGCGGGTCATTTCTACCAGTCCAAGCTCCGAGACCGCACTAATGTTATGTTTGGCGCGGTCCTGCTGCATGGCTTTTTCCAGCGCTCTGAGCACTTGTTCGCGATGGCTTTCTTCTTCCATATCAATAAAATCGATAATGATGATGCCGCCGAGATTACGCACCCGCAGTTGTCGGGCAATAGCGTGCGCTGCTTCTAAATTGGTTTTGAAAATGGTTTCTTCGAGATTTTTATGGCCGACAAAACCACCGGTATTAACATCAACGGTGGTCATCGCCTCAGTCTGATCAAAAATCAGATAGCCGCCGGATTTCAGAGGCACTTTACGTTCCAGCGCTTTTTGGATCTCGTCTTCCACACCAAACAAATCAAATAGCGGCCGTGGCCCCTGATACCATTCGAGGCGATCCCGACATTCCGGCATGACACTGTCAGCAAAGGCTTGTGCCGCCTCAAAACTGTCAACGGCATCAATACGGATCCGCTCGATTTCTGGTGAAAACAAATCGCGCAGCGCCCGCAGTGCCAACGGCAAATCTTCATACAACGATTCGCCGCATTGCATCGTTTTACGCCGCTCCGTCAGTTGCTGCCATAAACGGTGTAAAAATTTCAAATCTGCGGCAACTTCAACATCACTGACACCTTCAGCGGCGGTACGCAGAATATAACCACCACTGTCTATCGGCATTTTGGCCAGCAGACAATTTTTTAAACGCTCGCGCTCTTCTTCACCTTCAATTTTCAGTGAAATGCCGATGCCTTCAGCTTCCGGCATATAGACCAGATACCGCGATGAAACCGATAACTGTGTGGTTAAACGTGCCCCTTTGCTGCCCATCGGATCTTTAATGACCTGCACCAGCAATTCCTGGCCTTCACGCAATAAACTGGTGATTGGCGGTGTAACGATACTGGCTTCCAAATCACCGGACTGGCCTTTGGGAATAGAAATATCTGAAGCATGTAAAAACGCCGCCCGGCTCAGACCGATCTCAACAAATGCCGCCTGCATTCCCGGTAACACCCGGCAGACTTTGCCTTTGTAGATATTGCCAACCAACCCGCGCGACTCACTGCGTTCAATAAAAACTTCCTGCAGCACACCGTTTTCAACCACCGCGGCGCGGGTTTCGCTGGGCGTGACATTAATTAACAGTTCACTGCTCATTGATTCAGATAATCCTGCAACAGTTGGCGGGTTTCAAATAAAGGTAATCCCATAATACCGGCGTAACTACCTTCAATATATTCGATAAATTGTGCAGCCAACCCTTGTACCGCGTAAGCGCCAGCTTTGTCTTTGCCTTCACCGGTTGCCACATACCAGTCAATTTCCGCTTCACTGAGTCTGGCAAACCGCACATTACTTAACTGACTACAAACCTTGATGCTTTTATCCGTAGCCAGCGCCACCGCGCTAATCACCTGATGCTGCCGGCCAGCTAGTCGTTTAATAAATTGCCGGGCCTCTGATTCATTAGCTGGTTTGCCGAGAATGTCATCATCGATGACCACACTGGTATCGGCGGCCAATATCGGCCTTTCCGATAACGCCAGTTGTTCTCGCAAAATCAGCCCGGCTTTGGCTTTGTCGATGGCTACCCGTTGTACATAAGCTTCCGGAGTTTCACCGGTTTGCGGCGATTCATCAATGTCGATTTTGAGCACATCAAATGTAACACCGATCTGTGCCAGCAGCTCACGCCGGCGGGGTGAGCCCGAGGCAAGATAAATCGGCGGCAAATTCATGCGCGATGATAGGGGTGGTTTTGCAGAATTGTCCATGCGCGGTAGAGCTGTTCGGCCAGCACCACCCGCACCAGTGGATGCGGTAAAGTTAACGCCGACAGTGACCAGCGCTGATTAGCGCGCTGTAAACATTCATCAGCCAGACCATCCGCGCCACCTATCAGCAGACTGACATCTTGTCCCTTTTGCTGCCAGCCGGCGAGATTATCGGCAAGTTGCGGTGTGCTCCAGGGTTTACCCAGTACATCAAGGGCAACCACATGATCACTGCCATCGATATAACTGAGAATACGTTTACCCTCTTCTTGCAGCCATTGTTGTGGCTGACTGGTTTTACCGCGCTTAGCCGGTGCAATTTCAATCAGTTGTAAACTGCAATCGCGTGGTAGGCGGCGAGCATATTCGTTAAAACCGTCACTGACCCACTGTGGCATTTTCTGGCCGACAGCGAGCAATTTCAGTTTCATTCACCGTCTGCCGCAGCCGCCTGGGCGTTTTCAACCCGCCAGAGTTTTTCCAGATTGTAGGTCGCGCGGGTTGGCGGTGTCATGATATGGGTAATGACATCCCCCAGATCGACCAGCGCCCACTCACCGACATCTTCACCTTCAACACCCAGAGGCATTACACCGGCGGCTTTGGCTTGCACGACGACTTCATTCGCCAGTGCTTTTACCTGCCGGGAAGATTTACCGGTGGCAATGATCATAAAGTCGGTCACATCAGTCATACCGGTGACATCAAGCACCGTGATTTCTTCGGCTTTGATGTCTTCAAGTGCATCAATAACCAGTAATTTCAGTTGTTCAGCCTGCATCGGCTTCTCCGTTGGTTCGTATAAAGTATAGTTTAGCGCACATCGAGGCTGTCGTCTGTGTCAGTCATCCGACCGGGCAACAGCTGACTGGTTTTGCCGCTGAAATAATAGACAACAAGACCCAGCCATTCGCGAGTGGCCAGTTCCAGTGTGTGTAAATGCTCAAACAGCGCAAAATCCCATTGCCGCTGCGCACTGCGCTGACTGCGAAAATCAACCGGATAAGCAATGACATTCAAACCCAGCTGGCGGGCAATACCAATACTGCGCGGCATATGAAATGCTGACGTGACCAGCAAATACTCAGCATCGCCGTTAGGCAAAAGCTGTTGCAGATTTTGCAGGTTTTCAAGGGTATTACGACTGTTTTCTTCTATATAGATCTGCTCTGCCGGCACTCCGGCCATTTCCAGCAATTGACGGTGGATATCCGCCACCGCTTGATGATCCGGCATTTACAGTAAATTACTGCCGCCACTGACCCATAAAGGTCTTTGCGCGTAGTGTCTTGCCAGCATTGCTGCAGCTAAATAACGATCACCAGCTTCGCCGATTTGTGCTGTTTGCCAGCTGAGTGAGGTTTTTAGTTGCTCACCACCGCCCAGCACAATAATACCGTCAATAGCTGGCGGCAACTCAGACGGCACGGCGAAACGTTTTTCCAGCGGTTCCAGCAACACATCTCCCACCGGATAAGCCATCACTGTCAGCGCACTGATTAACATCACGGACAGCAGCGCTTTGGCGCTGCGAAGATATCCCCAATGTAATAGCCCCAGCGCCAGCAGCGTTAACCAGACAAATAACGCGCTCGGGCTAATCAGGCTCCAGGCGACTTTAGAAACAATAAAAAACAGTTCAGCCATCAGTGATGGGCAGGATATAAACCCAGTTGATCGATAGCGGTCAATACTGCTTCCGGTAATAAAAACTGTACTGACTCGCCGGCGGCACGCTGTGCCCTGATAGCGGTTGCAGAAATCGCCAAAGGCGTCACAGCTACTGGCCAGATTTTGCCGGCGGCTGATGCCCTGTCGGCTGGCTGTGCACGGTTTTCTGACAGCCATTTTTGTAATGCTGTTGATAAATCCAGTGCTTCGCCAGCCCGCTGCATCACAACGATATGTGCCAGATCCAGCAGTTGTGTCCAGCGTGACCAGCTATCAATTTGCCGGAACGCATCACTGCCCAGAATCAGAAACAGCGGATTATCAGGGAGTTCATTGCGCAGACTGAGCAACGTATCAACGGAATAGGATGGCCCGTCGCGCGTTAACTCTCGATCATCGACAATCAATGTTGGGCAACTTTTTACTGCCAGCTCCAGCAGTAACCGTCTTTCAGCGGCTTTAAGCTGCGGTTGTGGCCGATGTGGTGGCACATGGCAAGGCATCAGCCTGACGTGATCTAACTCGAGTTGCTGACAGACTTCCAGTGCACTGCGCAAATGGCCGAAGTGCACCGGATCAAAAGTGCCGCCGAAAATACCGACTGCAGGCAAATTATTGACGGATTTGGCCACTGCCCAGCACGATCCATTTTTGTGATGTCAGCCCATTCAGCCCGACCGGGCCACGGGCATGCAGTTTATCGGTGGAAATACCGATTTCCGCACCCAGACCGTATTCAAAACCATCGGCAAAGCGGGTCGAAGCATTGACCATTACTGAGCTGGAATCGACTTCGCGCAAAAACCGCCGTGCCGTGTCATAGTTCTGCGTAACAATGCTTTCGGTATGGCCTGAGCTGTGGCGGTGAATATGATCCATCGCCGCATCAACACTATCAACAATGCGGATCGCCAGAATTTCTGCCAAATATTCAGTATCCCAGTCGGCTTCCGTGGCAGCAACGGCATCAGGCAGAATTTGTCTTACCCTTTCACAGCCACGCAACTCCACACCTTCTGCCTGAAATCGCGCCGCCAGATCCGGCAGCACTTTATCAGCTATTGCCTGATGTACCAGCAGCGTTTCCATGGCATTACAAACGCCGTAACGATGGCTTTTGGCATTAAAGGCAATATCCTGCGCCATCTGAATATCAGCCTGTTCGTCGATGTACACATGACAAATGCCATCCAGATGTTTAATCACCGGCACCCGGGCATCTTTGCTAATGCGTTCGATAAGACTTTTGCCACCACGAGGCACAATCACATCGACATATTCCGGCATAGTGATTAAATGGCCAACAGCAACCCTGTCAGTGGTGGCGACCACCTGAATACTGGCCGACGGCAGGTTAGCGGCGGCCAGTCCTTGCTGAATACAAGCGGCAATCGCCTGATTAGAATGCATCGCCTCGCTGCCACCGCGCAAAATCGTTGCATTGCCTGATTTCAGACATAAGCCTGCCGCATCAGCCGTCACATTAGGCCGTGACTCGTAAATAATACCAATCACCCCCAGCGGCACGCGCATTTGCCCAAGCTGAATGCCTGATGGCCGATAAGTCATATTGCTGATTTCACCGACCGGATCCGCTAATGCCGCAATTTGCTCCAAACCTTCTGCCATGCTTTCGATGCGTGCATCGGTGAGCGATAACCGATCCAGCAACGCAGCTTCAAGGCCTTTGTCTTGTCCGGCCATTAAATCCTTGGCATTTTCCTGCTTGAGCAAATCCGCTGAAGCCCGGATTGCCGCTGCCATCGCCAGCAAAGCGGTATTTTTCTGTTCGCTGCCGGCACGCGCCAGTGCCCGGCTGGCATCACGCGCTTGCTGCCCCAGCGTTTGCATATATTGCGCAATATTCACATTCAATCCTCGTCAAAATCCTGCTCAGGAAACCTTATCCAGCACCTCGGCCGCCGCTAATTGCAGACACAGTCTTTCCAGTAAACGCCAGCCATCATCACTACCGATATAGCCTTTGGCGGCTTTATCAATTGCCGCCAGTTGACTGACAAATGCCAGCCAGCGCCGTGGCGGATGTCGTTTAATGGTCTGTAGTGTTTGCGGGCGCATATTGTCCCACACTGGCGGTCGCATCTGACTGAAAACCTGCTGTGATGACTGACCACTGGCAAGTTGCTGCGCCATATCTGCGAAACGTTGCACCGACCAGGACACCGCGGAAAACACCGCCATCAGATCAGCGCCTTCAGCACGTAAAGCGGCCAACATGCGTGGAATTTTGCTGCTTTGCCCCTGCTGAATCACATCAATCAGCCCGAATGCTTCAAAACGAGCGCTGTCGGCAACGCTGTCATGCACTAATTGCGCATCAATACGACCATCTGTGCTTAATAAAGCCAGTTTATCGATTTCCTGAGCGGCGGCGAACAAATTGCCTTCCAGACGCTGCGCCAACAGGGTGGCCACGGCCGGATCGGCCTGTAAATTACGTGATTGCAAACGCTGCTGAATCCAGCGCGGTAACTGCTCTGCCGACACTGGCCATACCGGCACGGTAAGCCCCGCTTTATCCAGCGCCTGATACCACTTGGCTTTTTGCTGTTTGCCATCCAGCTTGCCGCTTATCAGTAATAACAAGGTATCGGGATGGTTATTTTCAGCAAAACGTCGCAGCCATTCGCCACCGTCTTTGCCAGGCGCAGCACCCGGCAGACGTATTTCAATCAGTTTTTTGCTGGCAAACAATGACAGGCTGGCATCGGCTTTATCGATTTGTTGCCAGTCAAAACGGCCATCGGCATGCCAGACATCACGTTCAATAAAGCCTTGCTGACGCGCGGCATTGCGAACGGTATCGACAGCTTCTTCAACCAGTAATGCTTCATCACCGGAAATCACGACAACCGGCTGGATACCAGATGTTAATTGTTGGGCTAATTGTTCAACGCGAAGGCGCATGCGCCGGGCTTAGTCCAATGCCGATAAACGGCGCAGAATAGCCTGACTGATCTGGTCGTACATTTCCGCACGCAACAATTCTTCTTCGGCATCACGACCCAGCACCGATTGCGGGTCAAACTGATAATCACGCCGCGCTTCAAAACGCTCGTTTTCAATCAATTTATTTTGATCGGCATCACTCAAATCAAATACCACATCAAGGATCAGTTCATACTCTGAAACCTTGGCTGTTTGCACACCAACTGACATCACCCGGCGTTGTAAACGATTGGTCGTGAAGCTCATCAATGCCGCCCCTTCCTGATACTCACTGAGCACTTCAACTCCATTGCGGTTCAGGGTGCGTTTTAACTGCAAACCCAATCCGTCACGGATATTAATACCCTGCATATACATGGTTTGAATGGATGCCGGTATGTCGGCCGCACCGCGCAGCTGGAAACCACAGGCCACCAGCATCGTCACCAACAAGGCAATCAGGCTGAACTTCAGGGATTGGGGCATTTGCATGACAGTTTCCTTTAAATCAGCCAACCACGATATTAACCAGACGACCCGGCACCACAATCACTTTGCGCACGGTTTTATCATCAATAAAACGCCGGGCATTGTCATCAGCCAAAGCCAGTGCTTCAATTTCCTGCTGACTGGCCGTAGCAGCAACAGATAACTTGGATCGTAGCTTACCATTGACCTGCACCATCAACTCAATTTTATCCTGCTTCAGTGCAGCGTCATCAACCGCCGGCCAGCGGGCATCCACCACCGCATTGTCATGACCGAGCTGCTGCCATAAAACATGGCAGATATGTGGCGCAATCGGGGCCAGCATCAATACTGCAAGTTCCAGCACTTCCTGACGCACAGCTTTTGCAGCCGGATCCGTTTCGGTGAACTTACCCAGGGCATTGAGCAATTCCATGACGGCGGCAATGGCCGTATTAAAGGTATGGCGGCGGCCTAAATCATCGGTGACTTTTTGCAGCGTCTGATGCGCCAGACGTCGTAAATCGGCAGCAGCATCTGTTAAATCCGCTGTAGGTTTATCAGTCGTTGCGCCATTTTCGGTATGTTCCTGGACCGCACGCCACAGGCGTTTCAGAAAACGGTTGGCACCTTCAACGGCATTGTCAGACCATTCCAGCGACAACTCCGGCGGCGCAGCAAACATCATAAACAGGCGCGCAGTATCAGCGCCGTACTGATCAATCAGCGCCTGTGGATCGACGGTATTACCTTTAGACTTGGACATTTTGGCGCCGTCTTTCAAAACCATGCCCTGGGTCAGCAGATTTTTGAATGGCTCGTCGCCTTTCACAAGGCCTTCATCACGCATTAATTTGTGGAAAAACCGTGCATACAATAAATGTAATACCGCATGTTCAATACCACCGATATATTGATCCACCGGCAGCCAGTGGTTGGCACGTTCATCAAGCATCGCATTATCATTATCGGCACTGGTAAAGCGCGCGTAGTACCAAGATGATTCAAAAAATGTATCGAAAGTATCGGTTTCGCGGGTCGCGGGTTTGCCGCATTTCGGGCAACTGCACTGATAAAAGTCCGGCATCGATTTAATTGGTGAACCCGAGCCATCTACTACCACATCTTCAGGCAGCAAAACCGGCAGATCGGCTTCAGGCACCGGTAGCGCACCACAATCATCACAGTAGATCACCGGAATCGGTGTGCCCCAGTAGCGCTGGCGTGACACGCCCCAGTCGCGCAGGCGGTAATTCTTTTTGCGCTGCGCTTTATTTTCGGCCGCCAGCTTATCGGCAATGGCATCAAATGCGCGCTGAAAATCCAGCCCGTCAAATTCGCCGGAATTAACCAACACACCTTTGTCAGTAAATGCCGCCTGGCTTAAATCATAGTCACTGTTATCAGCGGGTTTAATCACCTGCTGAACCGGTAAATCATATTTAACGGCAAATTCAAAATCGCGCTGATCGTGAGCCGGCACTGACATGACAGCACCAGTGCCGTACCCCATCAACACAAAGTTGGCGACCCAGATCGGTACCGGTTTTCCTGTCACCGGATGAATCGCTGATAAGCCGGTTGCCATACCGCGTTTTTCAGCGGTTTCCAGCGCAGCTTCCGAGGTACCGGTTTTGCGGCAGTCATCAATGAAATTTTGCAGAGCTGTATTGTTTCTGGCCGCAGCCAATGCCAACGGGTGTTCCGCCGCCAACGCCAGATAACTGACCCCCATCAGCGTATCTGGACGGGTGGTATAGACCGACAGCTGATCATCTGATTCAGCCACCTGAAAATCAATTTGCAGACCTTCAGAGCGGCCAATCCAGTTGGCCTGCATAGTTTTAACCTGTTCCGGCCAGCCATCGAGCTGATCCAAATCATTCAGCAGCTGATCGGCATAATCAGTGATTTTCATAAACCACTGAGGTATTTCACGGCGCTCTACTTTGGTATCACAGCGCCAACAGCAACCATCGACCACTTGCTCATTGGCGAGCACCGTTTGATCCACCGGGCACCAGTTAACGGCTGCCGTTTTGTTATAAACCAGACCTTTTTTGAACAACTGTACAAACAGCCATTGTTCCCAACGGTAGTAATCCGGTTTGCAGGTGGCGACTTCCCGCTGCCAGTCATAACCGAGACCGAGGCGTTGCAGTTGGCCACGCATATAATCAATATTCTGATAGGTCCAGGCAGCGGGCGCGACTTTGTTTTTAATCGCCGCATTTTCGGCTGGCAGACCAAACGCATCCCAGCCCATCGGCTGCAGCACATTCTTACCCTGCATGCGCTGAAACCGCGAAATCACATCGCCGATGGTGTAGTTGCGCACATGGCCCATATGCAGCTGACCGCTGGGATAGGGAAACATCGACAGGCAATAGAATTTTTCGCGGTCAGGATCTTCAACTGCACGAAAAGTCTGCTGATCGCGCCACAATTGCTGGACACTGGTTTCGATGACATCAGGACGGTATTCGGTCGACATGGGCACTCTTACAAAGGCATATTTAAAGCGCTAAAGGATACCCTAGCGCGATTCAGGCTTAAAGCATTGGCTGGCTTTTCGGGCAATGGCTGAGCAAAAACTGACTTCCGAAACAAAAAAAGCGGCCTCAGCCGCTTCTTTCAGCAAGTCGGTGAACTTCATCACACCTTGAAATCTTCCAGTTTACGGCCACGCTTCAATTCATCATTAAGCCACAATGGACGTTTACCAAAACCTTTCCAGGTTTTGCTCGGATCTTGCGGATGACGGTATTTAACAGCACTTTCGCTGCGGGCCTTACGACTGGCGGTCATACCGACACGCATATTTTTTGCAACTGCTGACAATGCTTCAGCCGGCGACACTTTTTTGGCTTTGGCCAATTGCCGCACCGCATCAGCTACGGCCACAACATCTGCATCTTTACTGTTTAGTTCGGCGACTTTTTTAGTTTTAAGCTTTTTGATTTGTTTCTTCGACTGATTGATCAGTTTTTGTAATTCTTGCTCGGACAAATTATTTAAATCTAATGCAGACAACTTAGTCATTTTTTACTTGCCTTTAATTTAAGAAAAAACAGCAGATTTATCATAACGTTGACAAAATTAATTTAAAAGACTTATTTGCCGGCTGCCATTAAAAATTCATACTTTTTATATAACTGGTCGTGATTTTCAACATTATCAGGATCTTTAGGAATGCAATCGACCGGGCAGACTTCGACACATTGTGGTGTATCAAAGTGACCAACGCACTCAGTGCATAAGTCAGGGTCGATAACATAAATTTCTTCACCCTGAGAAATGGCACCATTCGGACATTCCGGTTCGCAAACGTCACAATTAATGCATTCATCAGTAATAAACAGGGACATACGGTCTCCGGTGATTCAACAGAAAAACTTATAGATCATAGCCTTAATCGGCATTTTTAGCCAGATGTTCGGCAAACGCCTGCTGTACACAAGGCGCGACAAATTGCGAAATATCACCGCCCAATAAACCAATTTGCCGAACCAGACTGGAAGAAACAAACGTGTATTGTTCAGCAGGCGCTAAAAACATCGTTTCAACTTCCACATGTAACCGGCGGTTAATTGCCGCCAGTTGCACTTCGTATTCAAAATCAGACACCGCACGCAAACCACGGATAATGACATTGGCCTGCTTTTCGGCAGCAAAATCTACCAATAAACCACTGAAACCGACTACTTCTACATTAGGCATATCTGCCAGAATTGTTTTTGCCAGTGCCACCCGTTTATCGAGACTAAATAAACTTTTTTTGCCGGTATCGGCGGCGACGGCAACAATGACTTTTTCAAATAAACGACTGGCACGATTTACCAGGTCAGTATGGCCATCGGTGACCGGGTCAAAGGTACCAGGATAAATAGCAGTAATCGGCATAAATTTGGCCTATTGTCTGGCAAATAAACAGTATCTTACCTCACCGGCTGTTTTATCTTTCATTAACTGCCAATTATCGGGCAACGTCGGTAACGGTTGTCTGGCCGGAGACTCAAGATAAATGACGCTGTGCGCTAATAAGCAGCCCTGTTTTTCCAGTAATTCGGCTGTGGCTGTCCAGATATCAGCACGATACGGCGGATCCAGAAATACCACATCAAAAACCGCCGATGTACCGGCCAGATAAGCCAGCACATCCTGCGCTTTGACCCGGCAATTATCAGCTTTTAAACTTTGCTGGTTGGCCTTTAAAGCAGATGCGGCAGCGGGTGCCAGCTCAAATAAATCGACCTCAGCCGCGCCGCGCGAGGCCGCTTCAAAACCCAGCACACCGCTGCCGGCAAAGGCATCAAGGCAACGTGACCCGCCGATATAGGGTTGTAACCAGTTAAACAGCGTTTCCCGCACCCGATCCGGTGTTGGCCGTAAATCGGCGATATCTGGAAACGTTAATTTCCGGCCCCGCCATTTACCGCCAATGATCCGAACCGATGAATTGCTATTTGCCGTCGCTTTTGCCACCAACTATTACCGTCGCCATTTTGTCGGGGTTGACGCGTCGTAAAAAAGCATCCTGTATCTCTGCTTTGCTGACGTTATTGACCCGCTGTTTTAAAGTATCGAGGTAATCAAGCGGCAGTTGATAAAAGCCGATTACCCCGAGGTAATCAGCAATTTTACTATTACTGTCGAGGCGCAGGGCAAAACCGCCGGTAATATTCTGCTTGGCGGCTTCCAATTGTTCTTCGGTCGGACCATTTTGCACAAACTCCCGTAATGTTTGCCGCAGCACTTTCAGCGCTTCATCAGCCTGTTCGTTACGGGTTTGCAAGCCCAATTGATAAGGCCCCGCTTTGCGCATTGGCCGAAAATAACTGTAGGCACTGTAGCTGAGGCCACGTTTTTCACGGATTTCATCGTTAATGATAGAGACCAGCCCCCCCCCACCCAGCACGTGATTACCGACATACAACGGAAAGTAATCCGGGTCGGTGCGGGTAATGCCCGGTTGGCCAACCAAAATATGAGATTGGCTGGAGGGAAACTCAATATGCTGTTCACTGGCTTTATCTAAATCAGCCACTGCCGGCAGCGGTGCGGCGGCTTCGCCTTTTTGCAGGGCCGCCGAGATTTTTTCGGATATGGCTTTTGCATCTGTTGTTCGCAAATCGCCTACCATCACCAGCACGGCATTTTGCGCCACATAAAATTGCTGAAAAAAAGCCTGCAAATCGGCAATGCGGATCTGCTCTAAACTGTCTTCATTACCACTGGGCATCGCCGCATAGGGATGCTCACCATAGAGCGCTGCATAGAAATGCCGCTCAGCAATCGCTTCAGGGGATTGTTTTTGCGCTTGCAAGCTGGTTTTCAGCTGATTTTTCAGCCGTTCAAATGGCGCTGCCGGAAACGCTGGCTGGCTGGTGACATCAATAAACATGTCCAGCGCCTGATTCATGGCATTTTTCTCAACCAGCGTCCGTAAACTCAGTACTGCCATATCCCGCTCAGATTCACTGCTGAACTTGGCACCAACATCATCGAATGCAGCGGCGATCGCGTTGGTGTCGGCATTTTTGGTGCCTTCTTTAAGCATGGCATTAGTCATCAGCGCCGTGCCGGGCAAATCGCCATCACGGGCACCACCGGCATCAAAAATCAGCCGGATATCCAGCATCGGCAGTTGCGGTGCTTCGACGAAATAAACCCGCGTGCCGGCCTGTGTTTGCCAGTGTTCAATGGCCGGCGTTGCCAGACTACTGAAAGAAGCCAGTAATAACGCAAAAAAGCCAATCAGTTTAGCGGGCATGAGGATCTCCTGAAGTCGGGGCTTGCGGGGCTGATTGCGGTGAAGCCACAGGCTCCAGTTCACCCACCGTCAACCGGTCATCAATAAAATATTTTTGTGCCACCTGCTGGACTTGTTCAGCGGTAATTGCCTTAATTTTGTCGACATATTGCTCACTGAGCTGCCAGTCAAGTCCAATGGTTTCCAGCATGCCTAGCTGCATCGCCTGATAAAAAACGCTGTCCAGCTCATAGACTTCCGAGGCCACCACCTGGGTTTTGACACGCTGTAATTCGGCATCACTGACCGGTGTCATTTTTAGAGCATCCAATTGCTGCTGGATCGCCGTTTGCAAATCATCAATTGATTTTCCCTGTGCTGGCGTGCCGCCAATAATGAACATATCGTCAAGCCGAGAAAAATTATTGTTGTAGGCGCTGACACCCGCCGCAACCTGCTGCTCACGGACCAGTTCTTTTGAAAAACGACTGCTGCTGGTGCCGCTTAAAATGCCGGCCAGCACATCCAGCGCGTAGGGTTCCCATTCAGTTTCAGCAGTAGTAATAACCGGTACTTTCCAGCCCATCATCAGATAAGGCAACTGCGCCGGTGCTTTTAACTTGATGTAACGCTCACCGCGCTGTTCCACTTCAACCTGCGGTTTAACCGTCGCAGTTTGCTCGGGTTGCAACGGCCCGAAATATTTTTTCGCCAGCTGATAAACCGCATCCGGTTCAACATCCCCCACGACGACCACTACGGCGTTATTGGGTGCATACCACTTTTGATACCAGTCAACGAGATCTGCTTTCTGATAGTGATTGATATCGCTCATCCAGCCAATCACCGGATGATGGTAAGGACTATTCATAAACGCTGTGGCATTGAATGCCTCACGTAACAACGCCTGCGGATTGTCTTCAGTACGCAGGCGGCGTTCTTCTGAGACCACATCACGTTCTTTGAATAGCTCAGTTTCGTCGATGATCAGATTGCGCATCCGCTCCGCTTCAAGACGAAAGCTGACTTCCAGACGGTCTTTTTCCAGCGTTTGAAAATAAGCGGTGTAATCACGGCCGGTAAATGCGTTTTGACTGCCGCCATTTTCAGAAATAATTTTAGAAAACTCGCCGGACTCGAGATTTTCAGTCTCTTTGAACATCATATGTTCGAGGATATGGGAGATGCCGGTAATACCGTTATATTCATAACTGGAACCGACTTTGTACCAGACCTGTGATACCACTACTGGCGCCCGGTTATCGGGTTTAACCAATAGCTTCAAGCCATTATCAAGCTGATATTCACTGACTTGCGCGACTGCCAGTGCTGGCAGCCATAAACATATAAATAAGCATTTTTTTAGACTCAGCATCTGCATCTCATTTTTAATGACGTGATAAGATTTAAAATCGAACTGAAATGACAAAAAGCGACGATGTTTAGTTTCCTTAAGAAAAAAACCGCTGACCCAGCTGCCACAAGCCCTGCCGACGAATCCCAAATCACCGAAAATCCGATCGAAAACGTGCCGGCCGAATCATCGCCAGCGCCAGAAAAACAGAGTCTGTTCAAACGCTTAAAGCAAGGTTTGAGTCGTTCCAGTCAGCGTCTGACCGATGGTTTTGCCGATTTATTGCTCGGCAAAAAAACCATTGACGATGAACTGCTCGAAGAACTGGAAACCCAACTGCTCAGTGCCGATCTGGGTATCGAGGCAACGCAGTCTATCATTGATGACCTGACCCAGCGTATTGCCCGCAAACAACTGGCCGATCCCGAGGCGCTGTTTGCCGCCATGCGAGACGATATGGTGGATTTACTCAAACCGGTGCAACAACCTTTAACTGTCAATTCCCAGTCTGCACCGTTTGTCATCCTGATGGTCGGTATCAATGGTGTCGGTAAAACCACGACCATCGGCAAACTGGCCAAACAATTTCAGGCACAGGGACATTCGGTGATGCTGGCAGCCGGCGATACTTTCCGGGCGGCAGCAGTTGAACAGTTACAGGTCTGGGGCGAACGTAATGCTATTCCGGTAATCGCCCAGCAGCATGGTGCCGATTCTGCATCCGTCATCTTTGATGCATTGCAGGCTGCCAAGTCACGTAATATTGATATTTTAATCGCCGATACCGCCGGTCGTTTACACACCCAGTCTAATCTGATGGAAGAACTGAAAAAGGTGAAACGGGTCATGGCAAAACTGGATCCCAATGCGCCCCATGAAACCATGTTGGTAGTAGATGCCGGTACCGGCCAGAATGCTCTGTCGCAGGCGCAGCAATTTAATCAAGCCGTGGGGCTCAGCGGCATCACCCTGACCAAACTCGATGGCACGGCCAAAGGCGGTATTATTTTTGCCATTGCCAAAAAAACCGGCCTGCCTATCCGGTATATTGGTGTCGGTGAAAAAATTGATGATTTACGCAGTTTTGAGGCCGAAGATTTTGTTGATGCTCTGCTCGGACGTGAAGACACTGCATGATCCAGTTTAATGAAGTATACAAACGCTACGCCGGTCAGCAGGAAGCGCTGTCAGGGCTCAGCTTTCATCTGGAAAAAGGTGAAATGGCCTTTCTGACCGGTCATTCCGGTGCCGGTAAAAGCACGCTTTTGAAACTGATTGCGCTGATCGAGCGCAGCTCTCATGGCCAGGTCATCGTCAATAATCAGAACCTTGGCCGGCTGCCTAAATGGAAAGTCCCATACTACCGTCGCAAAATCGGTCTGGTGTTTCAGGATCATAATCTGCTGCATGATCGCACCGTGTTCGATAATGTGGCTTTACCGCTGATTATTGCCGGTGAAAATCATCGTGAAATCGGCCGCCGGGTGCGAGCCGCACTCGATAAGGTTGGCCTGCTGGGTAAAGAGCGCAGCCAGCCGATTGCCTTATCAGGCGGTGAACAACAACGGGTGGGCATTGCCCGCGCCGTGGTCAACCGGCCACCTATTTTATTGGCTGACGAACCGACCGGTAATTTGGATCCGCTGTTATCCGAGGAAATCATGGGGTTGTTTGAACAATTCAATCAGGTTGGTGTGACCGTGTTTATTGCCAGCCATGATCAAGAACTCATCGGCCGCCTGCCCTACCGGCGTATTACCCTCAAAAATGGCCGGCTGGCGACTGACTGATGGCTTTATTTAACGTTGATAATTATTTGCTGCGCCATGCGCAGGTGGCTTTGGCAAGTCTGGGGGAGTTATGGCGCCAGCCACTGGCAACGCTGATGACTATTTTGGTAATCGGTATCGCACTGGCACTGCCGGCCGGCTTGTATGTTTTACACAAAAATATCGAGCAACTTAGCGGTGAATGGCAGCAGGCCAGTCGTATTTCGCTATTCTTGAAAGCGGATGTCAAAGACGGTCGCGGCGAGCAATTGGCCGAACAACTGCGTAGCTGGCCGGATATCCATAAAATCGATTTTCAGTCTTCTTCACAATCTTTGCAGGAGTTTCGCAGCGTATCGGGGTTGGGTGAGGTGCTCGATAGCCTGCCGGAAAACCCTTTGCCGGGCGTCATTATTATCGAACCGATCACTGATGCTACGGCCAATACTGCACATACTGATTTATTGGAACGGCTGGAAAAGCTGCAGGAAGTCGATCTGGCACAGCTGGATATGCAATGGCTACAACGTTTGCAGCAACTCAACGCAACCGGTCAGCGGGGTATCGCGGTGCTGGCAGCAATGCTGTCTTTAAGCGTATTGCTGGTGATTGGCAACACTATCCGGCTGGCCATTTTAAACCGGCAAACCGAAATTAAAGTTATCAAACTGGTGGGCGGCACCAATGCTTTTGTCCGCCGCCCTTTCCTTTATACCGGTTTTTGGTACGGCTTAATCGGTGGTTTTATCGCCTGGCTGACGGTTTTGATGGCTTTGTTAATCCTCAGCGGGCCGGTCAATCAACTGGCGGCATTATATGAAAGTCAATTCAGTCTGCAATGGCTGAGCGGCAGTTTATTCATTGCGCTGCCATTGTGTGGTTTGCTGCTCGGTGTTCTGGGTGCCTGGCTGGCAGTCGGCCGGCATTTAAGTGCTATCGAGCCAAGCTAGGAACTTCTTCCTAATCATTCAATCCAACTGGTTGAATTCTGTCAGTTGATGCTAAAATTAACTAGCTAAATGTTTACAGGGGAGAAAGCCCGAATGACAAGTCAAGCAGCGCAATATCAACTTGCCACCGCGCCAATTGGTAATCTGGACGCTTATACACGTCTGGTGCATCAAATTCCGGTGCTGACTGCCGACGAAGAATACGAATTGGCCACCCGTCTGCAACAAAAAGGTGATTTGGAAGCGGCGCAACGATTGGTTTTATCGCATCTGCGTTTTGTTGTCCGTATCGCTAAAGGCTACAGCGGTTATGGTTTGCCGGTCGCCGATCTGATTCAGGAAGGCAATATTGGCCTGATGAAAGCCGTTAAACGCTTTGATCCTGAAAAAGGTGTGCGTCTGGTCTCTTTTGCGGTGCATTGGGTACGTGCTGAAATTCACGAATATGTGATTCGCAACTGGCGCATTGTCAAAATCGCCACGACCAAAGCACAGCGGAAACTGTTTTTTAATCTGCGCAGCGCCAAACAACGTCTTGGCTGGCTCAATCAGGAAGAAGTTGCCGCCGTTGCTGAAGATTTAGGGGTAACCGCTGCCAATGTCATGGAAATGGAGCGCCGTCTTGCACAGCCTGATATGGCGTTTGACTTGCCCTCAGACAGTGATGATGAAGAATCACACTTTTCACCGGTCGCTTATCTGGCCGCACCGGAAAATGCCGATCCATCACAGCAGCTGGAGCAGGATAATTTTGAAGATTATCAGCAGCAAAAGCTGGTCAATGCTTTAGCAACACTTGATGAGCGCAGCCGTGACATCATCAGCCAGCGCTGGTTGCAGGAAGATGATAAAGCCACATTGCATACGCTGGCCGATCAATATCAGGTATCTGCCGAACGGATCCGGCAAATCGAAAGCAGCGCCATGTTGAAACTGAAAAAATTGATGGACTAAATTTCCAGTCCCAAACAAAAAAGCCCGCTTTCGCGGGCTTTTTTGTTTCACGTGAATTTCAAATCTTAACGCTCAAGCAGCGCTGTTTTGTCAGCTTTGCCATCCCATTCTTCGGCATCCGGCAGTGGATCTTTTTTCTCAGAAATCACCGGCCAGGCTTGTGACAACTCAGCATTAATTTGCAGGAATTCCATCTGCTCATCCGGCAAATCATCCTCAGAGAAAATGGCTTCAGCAGGACATTCCGGCTCACACAAAGTGCAGTCAATGCACTCATCCGGGTCAATGACCAGAAAATTCGGGCCTTCATGGAAACAGTCTACCGGGCAGACATCCACACAATCGGTGTACTTACATTTAATACAGTTTTCGGTGACAACAAAGGTCATGCTGAAATCTCCGTAATCTTAAACTTTTGCAGGCGTTAGCCTGTCAGAATGTCGCATATTCTACACCAATCAACACTATTCTGGACAATGTTGATGTGCTGTATCATGTTGTGCATTGAGACTTTGTTTTTTCAGCAATGGATATTGCATGATCCGTAAAATCTTTTTTATCAGTGTATTTGTGTTGGCATTTATTGTCAGCGTTGCTTTTGCGGCTTTTAATACGCAGAGCGTGACGCTAAATGTCTATTTCAGCGAATGGCAACTGCCGTTGGCGGTACTGCTGATTATGGTGTTGTTGATTGGTTTATTAACTGGTGCAGCAATTATATTTCTCAGCACCCTGCGCATGCGGATCACCAACCGCCGGCTTCAGCAAAAACTGCAAATTGCCGAACAGGAACTTAACAGCCTGCGCATTCTGCCTGTCCGGGACAATCCTTAAATCGTGCAAATAGAGAGTTGGTTATTTCTCCTGCTGCCGGTTGCTGCGCTGTCAGGCTGGCTGATAGCCCGGCGGCATTATAAACGTCGCTACCGGCAAACTGACTCGGGCTTTAACCCGGCCTATTTTAAGGGCTTAAATTACCTGCTTAATGAACAGCCCGATAAAGCCATTGATGTTTTTATCGGCCTGCTGGAAGTCAACAGCGAAACCGTCGAAACCCATTTAGCACTGGCTAATTTATTCCGCCGGCGCGGCGAAACTGAACGGGCTATCCGCATTCACCAGAACCTGATCGCCCGCCCGTCTTTACATGGTCAGCAACGCACTCAGGCGATGGTCGAATTAGGCCTCGATTACATGCATGCCGGCGTATTAGATCGCGCTGAACATTTATTTCTGGAATTATTACAACTGCCAAGCCCGCCACCGGAAGCTGCCCGGCAATTACTGCGTATTTACCAGCAGGAAAAAAAGTGGCAGCGGGCGATCGATATGGCGAAATTACTCGACGGCCACAAACAGGAAAATGTACAACCACTAATCGCACATTTCTATTGTGAATTAGCTGAGCAATCATTAAATCGTGACCGTCATGAAAGCCTCAATCTCATCAAAATGGCATTGTTTCATGACGCAGATTGTGTCCGTGCCAGTTTGCTTGAGGCCCGCCTGCAACTGAGTTTGTCACAACCTCAAAAAGCCTTGAAAGCATTGCAAATGATCGAACGGCAGAATCAGTATTTTTTGCCTGAAGCACTGCCGCTGCTGCATCAGGCTTATCAGCAAACGGCTAATCTCGCCGCTTTCCGCAGTTGGTTGCAACAACTGATTCAGCGGCATCCTAACCTGACTTCGGCGCGGCTGATGCTGACCCGGCTTACTGATGAACTCGATGGCCGGGCTGCTGCACAACAATTTTTATACGACGAATTACACCGTTACCCGTCGGTAGAAGGCCTGCACACACTGATTAACCTTGGTGAAAACAGCCAGCTTGCTTTGGTGCCACTGATTCAGCAAATTACCGGCGTCATGGTTGATCGCGGCGATCGTTATACCTGCAAAAACTGCGGCTTCTCAGGGAAAACCTTGCACTGGCTGTGCCCAGGCTGTGCCCGCTGGGCGACGATCCGGCCAACGGAAATTCACTTATCTGCTTTGGAAAAATTACTGGATAGTAACCGATGACAACCCGTATTTATCATAATCCGCGCTGTAGTAAGTCGCGGCAAACCCTCAGTCTGCTGACCGAACATAACGAAACCCCTGAAATCATTGAGTATTTAAAACAGCCGCCCAGCGCCGCCGAGCTTAGTGAATTAGTTAAACAGCTGGGCATTTCACCACGCCAATTGCTGCGTAAAACCGAAGCTGAATATAAACAGCTTGACCTTGCCAGTGACAACTTCAGCGATGACCAGTTACTTGAAATCATGAGCCAGCATCCGAAGTTAATCGAGCGGCCGATTGTGGTTAAAAACGGTCAAGCCCGGCTGGGCCGGCCGCCGGAAGCCGTTAGCGAGATCCTGTAATGCGTAATATTCTGATTCTGTATTACAGCCAGAGCGGACACGTAAAACAAATGGCTGAACAAATCGCCCGTGGTGTCGGCAAAATTGCTGATTGTCAGGCGATACTGCGCACCGTGCCCAAGGTTTCGGTTGTTTGCGAAGCCACTGAAGATGCTATTCCGGCTGATGGTCATTTGTTCGCCAGCAACGATGATTTACGAAACTGTGATGCATTGATCCTCGGCAGCCCAACGCGTTTTGGCAATATGGCGGCAGCGCTGAAGTATTTTCTCGACGGCACCAGTGATTTATGGCTTTCCGGCACGCTTGCCGGTAAACCAGCGGCTGTTTTCACCTCAACCGGCAGTTTGCATGGTGGTCAGGAAACCACCTTGCAATCCATGATGCTGCCTTTGTTACATCACGGCATGTTGATTTGTGGTCTGCCCTACAGTGAAGCAGCGCTGATGCAAACTCAAACCGGTGGTACACCTTACGGCCCGAGTCATGTGGCCGGCGCTGACAATCAGAATGCGCTCAGTGAGCATGAAATTCAGCTGTGTCAGGCAATGGGCAAACGTATCGCGCAACTGGCGGTCAAACTCACATGATTACCCTCTTCCGGCGTTTAACACTGCTGAGTTATTTCGGCTTACTGGCAACACTGCTGTTGTGGATTTTATGGGCACCGCACGGTGAAAACTTCCCGACCGCCGCCATGCTGCTACTGGGAATCGTACCGCTGTTATTTCCGCTACGCGGTTTGTTGTATGGCCGCAGCTACACTTATGCCTGGTCAGGTTTTCTGGTTTTGTTTTATATGGCGCATGCTATAGGCGAACTCTACAGCGGCGATGCTTTCTGGCTCTATCCTTTACTGGAACTGCTGTTCAGCTTGGTGTTTATGATTGCCAGCAATGCCTATGTGCGTTTGCAGGGCAAAATGCGTAAAACTTCACATTCCTGAATGCTTAAATTATGTTTAAATACAATTACTTTAATTTGAGTTGATGCTGATGGCGACCATTCCAGCTTTGCAATCTGCCTATCTCGGTGTCCAGTCCGGTCTGCAATCGGCTGCCAGAAGTAGTGCTGAAATCGCTTCGGCTGGCAGCAATGGCGGTGACTTAACCGCGCCGCTGGTGGCATTGAGTCAGGCTGAATTACAAGTCGCGGCTTCTGCCAAAGTGCTGCAAACCAGCAACGATATGATTGGCAGCCTGCTGGATATCAGTGTCTGAACTTGAATTTAGGTCAATACTGGCCGCAATGCATTAAAAACCGCTAAACTAGCAGCGTTTTAGCAAGTTAAAGTCTCACTTTGAACCATCCCGATATGAATGCGCTCAGTGCGCCGGTTATCCGCTCACAAATCAGCGACGAACACGCCCGGCAGTTAGCCGACATCATTGTTTGCGATTCGGTGACCTCTACCAACGATGTATTATGGCAACGCCAGCAGCAGGGTCTATCCGAACCCGCATTATGTGTTGCCAATGCGCAGACCGCTGGCCGTGGCCGCCGCGGCAGTGAATGGCAATCCCCGGCCAGCGGTAATATTTACTTGTCTTTGTTATGGCCCTGCAGCGGCACGATGGCGCATGAGGGATTGAGTATCGCTATTGGTATTAGCGTCATCCATGCCTTGCAGGAATTCAATATTGCCGGTCTGCAACTAAAATGGCCTAACGATGTGTTGTTTCAGCAGCAAAAACTGGCCGGTATTCTGGTCGAATCGCGTTTTGGTAATGGCCATTTTATGGTGGTTGGTTTAGGGGTTAATTATGCGATGCCAGATGCGATTCGGGCACAAATTCCGCAGCCGGTCACCAGTTTGCAACAACTGTCTGCAACGCTGCCGGAACGTAACCAATTAATTGGCCGGCTCAGTGATCACATTTTGTCGGCATTAAACCTGTTTATGCAGAATGGTCTGGCAGATTTTCTGCCACAATGGCCGCAATTTGATGCGCTGCATAACCGCCCCATTCATATTTTGACCGAACAAGGCAGCATTACCGCACTTGCCTGTGGTATCAACGAGCAGGGAGAACTGCGTTATATGCACAATCAACAACTGAGCAGCTTATCCAGCAGCCATGCCAGTATCCGTTTTGCCTCATGAATTTACTCATTGATATTGGCAACAGCCGCATTAAATGGGCCACTCTGGATGACAAAGAACTCAGTGACAGTGCTTTTTTAGCCCGAAAAACCACGGGCTTGAAAACCCAGCTCAACAAAGTCTGGAAACCACTGAAAAATATTGACGCTGTCTGGGTGAGCAATGTCGCTGGCGATAAAATCGCGGTACAACTGACTGAGTGGATTGAAAAAAACTGGCAAATCACGCCCAACTTTATTAACGCAGAAGCCAAGCGCTTTGGCGTCAGTAATGCTTACGATAAACCGGATACTTTAGGCACTGATCGCTGGCTGGGGCTTGTCGCTGCCAGACAGCATCTGCAAAAAGCCTGCTGTATTATTGATTGCGGTACCGCTATCACGGTCGATATCCTCACTGCCAACGGGCAGCATCAGGGTGGTTTTATTATGCCGGGACTTGGCCTGATGCGCAGCACACTGGCGGCCGGCACCGATGCACTGACCGAAAATACCGATGATGTCGCCTTTAATTTACTGGCGACCAATACATTCAGCGCGATTCAGGCAGGTACCCTGTACAGCATCACCGCAACGCTGGAAAACCTTATCCGTGATTTACAGCAAAACTTTGACGACGATATCCGTTTTATCATCAGCGGTGGTGATGCGGCAGCCATTCTGCCTTTACTGCCGGAAGCGGTTGAACTGGATAGCGATATTGTTCTCAAAGGACTGAAACTTTATGCCAGGCAACCACCGGCAAATAGCAACAGTTAATCGGCGCAAGATTGCCAGAAAAGCCAATCTGGGATAAGCTTGCGCACCCTTAGGAGAGCTGGCCGAGTGGTTGAAGGCGCACGCCTGGAAAGTGTGTATAGGTTAATAGCCTATCAAGGGTTCGAATCCCTTGCTCTCCGCCAACTTCACATAAATCCGTTTTACAACTTATTTCGTTTATCCGAAATAAACTGGGCAAAAGCCTCCGCCGCTAAAGGCCGGGCATAATAAAAGCCCTGCAACCAGTCACAGCCCATTTGCATCAGAATGTCTTTTTGGCTGGCGGTTTCCACCCCTTCCGCCACCACACCGATATCCAACCGTTTGGCCATAACGACAATGGCTTCAATAATGGCGCGATCATTGTCATCGGTTTCCAGATCGCGGACAAACGATTTATCAATTTTCAGGTAATCCACTTCCAGCTGTTTTAAATACGCCAGCGACGAATAGCCGGTACCAAAATCATCAATCGAAATTTTCACGCCATAATTACGTAAATTACGCAGCAAATCACGACTCTCGGCGCTGCGTTGCAGTAATACCCCTTCGGTGATTTCCAGTGTGATGAGGCTGCTATCGAGTTGCAGTTTTTGCAAATGATCAATCCAGTCCAACCGGCCTTCACGCAGACCAAAGCCCTGCGCAGAGCGGTTAATAGAAACCGCAATATCCCCGAGCCCCTGCTGCTGCCACTGACGGATTTGGTGACAGACACCGGCAAATACATAATCGTCAATTTTGGCGATAAGGCCCATTCTTTCGGCCACTGGTAAAAAATCGACCGGTGAAATCAAGCCACGCTCCGGATGTTGCCAGCGCACCAGCGCTTCAGCACTGATAACGCCGCTGCCGGCATGGATAACAGGCTGGTAAAAAATAACAATCTGATTTTCGCTGAGCGCATGCTCCAGTTCATTTATGATGAAAGTCCGCGACCGCCAGGTAGATTCGAGTTCTGACGAATACAGCATAAAAGCACTGCCACCAGCATCTTTGGCGGCATACATAGCACGGTCGGCGTTTTGCATCAGCAAACCGGCATTTTCACCATCGTCAGGGTAAAAGGTCAGGCCGATACTGGTACTGATGCGGATGGTCTGATGTTTGATACGCAGGGGCTGTTCAACGACATCAATTAATTTTTGGGCAACCGCTACCGCATCCTGACGTTGTTCCAACCCGGTCAGAATGATCGTGAACTCATCGCCGCCAAGCCGGGCAACAGTATCCACATCCCGCAGACAATCCTGGATCCGGCCAGCCATATGGCGTAACAACTCGTCACCAACATCATGTCCCAGCGTGTCATTGATATCTTTAAAACGGTCTAAATCAAGAAACATCAGAGACAGTTTGCTTTGATCGCGCTGACAGTGACGGATCTCTTGATCCAGCCGATCATTAAATAAACGCCGGTTCGGCAAACCGGTCAACATATCGTAATTGGCCTGATGTTCGATGGTCAGCTGTGCTTGTTTGGTCTCACTGATGTCGGTAAATACAGCGACGTAATTGCTCAGGTCACCGGCTTCATTACGAACAACCGACATTGATAAATAGGCTGAGAAAATTTCACCATCCTTACGACGGCTGAGAATTTCACCACGCCATAAGCCATGGGAATTAAGCTCGGCCCAAAGTTTGGCAAAAAACAGCTCGTCATTGAGTCCGCGGTCCAGTAATTGCGGGAAATGTCCCAGCACTTCCGACTGGCTAAAGCCAGTGATAAGACTGTAGGCGGAGTTGATGGCGATAACATTTTTCTGGGCATCGGTTATCAGAAAACCTTCACTGGCCGCATTAAATGCCACATCTGATAACCGCAGATCTGCCTGCGCTCGCTGCATTTCCGATAACACTTCGCGGATCCGCCGCTCGGATTCCACCGCCCTATCAGTTGCGACTGAAAGCTGTTCAGTGCGGCGGGTAACTTCACTGGCAATCCGGTGGGTTCGACCGGTAATACTCAAAATCAGTGCACAAAATAAGCCGGTCAGCAGAAAACCGCCGACCATCACATACAAGGTCTGATTGCGCCGGTTTTGTTCAAGAAACAATGGTGTTGGTGTAAATATCAAACGCATCTGCCGACCAGCAGACTGAATATCAACAGTATGCCGGAAAGGTGGCGTTTCACTAACCGGCACATCGTAATAAAAATCACCACTCAGCAGATCCAGCCACTGGATTTCAAACTCGGTGAATTCGCGTTTACCGAGAATATTTTCAACAAAATCTTCGGTGCGGATCGCGACATTAACCAGTCCGGCAACTTCAGCATTATTCATATCTAAAGTCATTTTACCGGCCGAATTTTGATATACCGGCCGGTACAGCATCAATATGCGTTTACTGAAGTTTTGCCGCACCATTAACAATGGTGGCCGTGCATAGCTGCTGCCACTTGCCAGCGAGGTTTGCACAGCAGCATTAGAAATCACCGAAGAGGTTGGATCAAACCCCTGAGCGCGTTTATTACCTTCCTCAGGTTCTAAATAGGTGATTGGAAAATATTCCGCACGATCTTCTGCCGGGACCAGTTTATTGCCGGGTTTGATATCCGTAATCGTAAAATCAGACCCGAAATATTGCTGTTGTTCGGCTTCATAAGCGGCACGCTGTTCGCGGGTGATCTTCGGCAGCCATTCAATCACCTGAATATTTTTGCTTTTACTGGTTGCCCACTTAACAAAATCCCGGAATTCTTCACGCGTGACATTACCGGAACTGACAAATAACTGGGCGACACTGTCCTGAACCAGTTCCTGAGCGGTGAGCGCTATCTGAAATAACGTACCGGCTTCCTGGGTGCGAATGCGGAAACGATCTTCAAGTTCACCCTGCTCAAAATTGGCGACACTTTGACTGACCATGACCACCGCCACAAACGCCACTGTGGTGGGTATAACAAGCATCGTGCGTCTGGGACGCCACAATGCTTGTGGCTGACCAATAAAACTGAGCGTGATTGGTCCGATAATCAATAGGCCAAGCGCATCCCCCAACCACCATGAGGCCCATAATCCAATGGCACTGAGACTGTTTTCAGCACCGCTATACAATAAAAATGGCACACTGATGCTGGCACTTATGACGGTTAACAGGGGTACCAGCAACAAAAATTGCAGGATCTGACGATCAGCTTCCAATTCCAACGGCGTCTGACAGCAACGGCGGATCAATATTCCGGCCAGAAAAGCCTGAACACTACTAGCAATCGCCACGACCAATGCAATTTGCAGCGTGGTGCTATACAGCGCATCAACACGCCAGCCGACCGAAATATTCAGTAACAAAGCACCGACAAACACACCCGGCAAAACCATACGCCAGCCATATGTCAGTACCGCCATGATGGCGATCCCCGCCGGCAAAAAAGCCACCGATACATAATTTTCAGCAGCAGTGAAAGCCAGACTCAGTTGGCCGCTGACAAAATAGGCAATGGCAACAGCAAGATTGATTAGCAGTCCACGTTTTAAAGTTTGCATGTTCAAACGCGCTATCCCCATCATTGGAACCGGCTGGCAGTGATTGTATGCAGACAACTGCCGCCAGCATTTAGGCAGATAGTAGCATTTGTGACTGACGCTGCGCAGTGTTGCAGACAAATCCACAAAGCATGGCAAAGCCAGACAAAAACCCTTAGAATGGCTCACTCAATGGTGGCCTGTGCCGGTCTCCTCGCGACGATATGTTGGTTACCCCGTCAGGCCCGGAAGGGAGCAGCGAAGCCTTCGGACTCGGGCGCCGAGATCAGGCTGGTATGGGTTCACCACCACTTTTCAGACAGCAATGGGTAATCGACAGACTGATATGAGCTATCTGGTGCTGGCCCGCAAATGGCGACCTAAATCGTTTTCCGAAGTTATCGGCCAGCAGCATGTGTTGCAGGCACTGATTAACGGCCTCAACCAAAATCGTTTACATCATGCGTTTTTGTTTGCGGGTACCCGAGGTGTCGGTAAAACCACACTGGCACGTATTCTTGCCAAATCATTAAATTGCGAACAAGGTGTCAGCGCAACACCCTGCGGCGAATGCAATAGTTGTCAGGAAGTCGATGCCGGCCGCTTTGTTGACTTGATCGAAGTCGATGCGGCCTCACGCACCAAGGTTGATGATACCCGTGAATTGCTGGATAACGTCCAGTACGCGCCAAGTCGCGGCCGCTATAAAGTTTATCTCATTGACGAAGTGCATATGCTGTCGACCAGCAGTTTTAATGCGTTGCTGAAAACGCTGGAAGAACCGCCGCCACACGTTAAGTTCCTGTTTGCCACCACCGATCCACAAAAGCTGCCGGTGACCATTTTGTCGCGTTGCCTGCAATTTAATCTGCGGCGTTTATCGGTACGGCAAATTGCTGATCACCTTGCTGATATTCTTGGCAAAGAAACCATTCAATTTGATACGGAAGCGTTGCAACAACTTGCACATGCCGCTGACGGCAGTATGCGTGATGCATTGAGTCTGCTGGATCAGGCCATTGGCTTTGGCGATGGTGAGGTGCGCGCTGACAGCGTGCATCAAATGCTGGGTAACGTCTCCCATCAGCAGCTTTTGAGTATTTTACAGGCCATGGCGGCACAGGATAGTCAGAAGGTACTACACCAGGCCGCTGAATTGGCCGCACTGGGCCGTGATGTCAATGTTGTGCTGGATGCGCTGATGAACGCACTGCAGCGTATTGCCACATTACAACTGTTACCAGATGCCGCCGATGCTGACGACAGTTTAGATATTGCCTTACAAACATTGGCCAATGCTTTGTCTGCCGAAACTGTGCAACTGCTGTATCAGATCGCCCTGCACGGCAAACGCGATCTGCCTTATGCAGCTGATCCACAAAGTGGTTTTGAAATGACTTTGTTGCGGATGCTGCACTTTCAGCCACAACAAATTGATGTCCGCCTTGAGGAAACACCGCTAAAAAAGTCGCCAGCCGCTCCGGTTGAGGCGCCACAAAAAGCGCCGGCTGACATGACTGCGCCAGCAGTAAGCAGAACAGCAACCGACACTCCACCGCAGGCAGAAACGATTATTGAGCCAGTTGTTGCCGAGGCAAATACCAAAGCTGTTGAACCGGTAAACAACAGTATTGCCGAACCTGAACCAGACGTCATCAACACCCCGGTAAACCAACACAGCCTGTCACTGTCCAACTGGACACAATTGGTGGCTAAACTGAAATTGTCAGCCATCACCCGGCAACTTGCCGATCATTGCGCGTTTGTCGATGCAGAGGATGATCGCATCACCCTGTTACTGGCTAAAGAACTGGCGCATCTGGCCACTGAAAACGCTAAATCCAGACTGCAGGCTGCCGTCAGCAAAAATCTTGGTTATGAGGTCAGATTAGTTTTTGAAACTACCGCCAAACATAAAGATTCAGCCCCCACGCTGGCTGGTGAGCGAGCACAACAACAAGCCGATCAGCAACAGCAGGCAGTAGCCGCTATCCACAATGATCCGGTAGTTGAAGTGATCAAAAATACCTTTAATGCCCGTATAATCGATAGCACGATCAAACCTTTGAATTAAGAGGAATCAGCCCATGAAAGGCGGACTTGGTAACCTGATGAAACAGGCCCAGCAAATGCAGGCCAATATGCAAAAAGCGCAGGAAGAACTGGCGAATATTGAAGTCACCGGACAAGCCGGTGCCGGAATGGTCAAAGTCATTATGACCGGCAAACACGATGTCAAACGTATTCATATCGAAGACAGTCTGTTTGAAGATGACAAAGAGATGCTCGAAGATCTCATCGCCGCAGCCATTAATGATGCTGTGCGGCAGGTGGAAAAAACCACGCAGGATCGTATGTCCGGCATGATGCCGCCCGGCATGAAACTGCCGTTTTAAACCGTATTTATGGCTAAACTCGGCCCCAATATTGATCAGCTGATTCAGGCACTTCGCTGCCTGCCCGGCGTTGGCCCCAAATCGGCGCAGCGTATGACCTTCCATTTACTGGACCGGGATCGGGATGGCGCATCACAATTGATGCAAGCCTTACAAGGCGCGCTGGAAAACGTCCGGCATTGTCAGCGCTGCCGGATTTTGAGCGAAACCGAATTATGCAGCCGTTGCAGTGATACCGGCCGCCGTGCTGATCAGCTTTGTGTGGTCGAGATGCCGAGTGATGTACTGGCCATCGATCAGGCAACCCATTATCAGGGCCAGTATTTTGTGCTGACGGGTCATTTATCACCGCTTGATGGCATTGGCCCGGAAGCGCTGGGTATTCCGGATTTGATCAATTGGCTGGATGCGGGTGACGTTCAGGAACTGATCCTCGCCACCAATCCAACCGTCGAAGGCGAAGCCACCGCACACTACATCAGTGAGCTAGCCCGTGCCCGACAAATTCATGTTACCCGCCTGGCACACGGCATCCCACTCGGCGGCGAATTGGAATATGTTGACAGTGGTACACTGTCTCATGCATTTTCGGGTCGGGGATCCGTTTGATCTCAGCGTTATATTTCAGCTAGGGCTTAATCATGGCCGATTACATTGCTCCATACGACGCACTTAAAAGTTTTAATGGATTAATCCACCGCCAGCCGCTGTTTATCAATAATCGGCTGGATGTCGACAGCTATCATCTGACCTTTCTCGATAAAAACGGCCAAAAGCTCAATGATGATGCTGAAGTCCCTGATTTTCTGCAGCAGCTGACTGGCATTTTGCCAGCGATAAGCAACCGTCAGAAAGCCTTGCTGACCATGCCCGAATCATGGCGCGCCGCACTTTATAATATTGATATCAATGGCATTGAAGTCACGCTCGATATACACGGTAACCCGCTGCCAGAATCGCGTAACCGGCCGTTTGCGTTTGCCGGTCACGCCAATGGTGTTGAACATGATGTGCACACCGAGCTATTACTCATTGATTTAAACCGTTTTGACCCGGCTAGCCTGACTGAAAATCTGCCCCACTGGCGGCGTCGCCATGACCAGCTTTGTGCCACCAATGTCAACGCACTAGATCAATTCAGCTTTTGTAAAAGTTTTGCAGTGGATTTGTTACAGGGCAATTTTTATACACTACCAGCCACCCGGGACAGTCAGAAAATTCCGCCATCAGCCCAGACACTGATGGAATTACTGGTCAAACTGCAGGATCCAGAGGTTGAGGCAGATGATCTGGCTTTGGTCATCAATCAGGATGTGACACTCAGCTACAAACTACTGCGACTGATTAATTCGGCATTTTTCGGCCTGCCACGCCAGGTTGGCAGTACCCGCGAAGCAGTTGTCATGCTCGGCCATAATAAAATTAAAACCTGGGCCAGCTTGCTATGTTTATCGGGTCTGGATCACAAACCAAACGAATTACGCAGTGTTGCCATGATCCGCGCGCGGATGTGTGAATTGCTGGCTAAATTTTACAAAGGCCACGGTGAGGTATTTTTTGCCGCGGGTTTATTCTCGACCTTAGATGCATTGCTCGATAAACCGCTGGCCAATTTACTAGATAGTCTGCCTTTGTCCGATGAACTGCGCAGTGCGCTGCTTGATAAACAAGGTGCTGCCGGTCAAGCCTTACAGGATGTGCTGCGTTATGAACGCGGTGACTGGCAGGCGATTGAAAACTCTCCATTACCGGTTGAGGTGCTGGTTCGCGCCTATCTTGATGCCATTTACTGGGCCAAAGAACTGAACCTGCAACTCAGCGATTGACCATGGCAATCAGCTGGCTGGCACCCACTGCAGAGATCCGTTTTCCGCCACTGGAACACGCTACTGAACATGGTTTATTAGCGGCTGGCGGCGATTTATCCGTGAGCCGTTTACTGGCAGCTTACCGGCTGGGTATTTTTCCGTGGTTTAACAAACAGGATCCGATTTTGTGGTGGAGCCCTGACCCCCGGATGGTACTGGCCCCCAATCAGCTGAGAATCAGTAAAAGTCTCAATAAGACCCTACGTCGCGGCGATTTTGAACTGACGTTTGACTGTGCTTTTCGCGACGTGATGCTGGCCTGCGCTGCACCGCGAGATAAACAAAATGGCAAACCCCACGACACCTGGATCCATGACGATATGATCGCGGCTTACCAGACCTTGTTCGAACAAGGTTATGCGCACAGTGTTGAGTGCTGGCAACAAGGTGAGCTGGTCGGCGGGTTATATGGTGTTGCCATCGGCAAAATGTTTTTTGGTGAATCGATGTTCAGCTTTGTCACAGACAGTTCGAAAGTTGCACTGGTCGCCTTAACTCAGCAACTGCAACGCTGGCAGTTTCCTTTGATCGACTGTCAGGTACATTCCGACCACTTAGCCCGGCTGGGTGCCAAGATTTTGCCGCGCAATGACTTTATCCGGGTGATGCAGCCATTGTGTGACAAGCCAAACCAGCCTGGACGCTGGCAATTGGATAACGATCTGCCGCACGCTGTATGAGTCTCGATTTTTATCAGGACAGACTGCATCCCTGCTCTTATTTGGAAGGACGCCAGGCCCGAAATATATACCCGGACCCGCTACGGCCGATCTCTAATAAACTCTATAGCCAATTGATTCAACATGGGTTCCGGCGCAGCGGCGAGCATGTTTACCGGCCATTTTGCCCCGCTTGTGCAGCTTGCGTACCGGTACGGATTAAAGTCAAAGATTTCCGGCCTAACCGTAATCAGCGCCGTTGCTTGCGGGATAACCAGAACGTCAGCATTAACTTGCAAATGGCCGAGTTTAATCAACAGCATTACGACTTATACTGCCGCTATTTACAAAGCCGGCATCCCGGCGGCGGTATGGATAATCCCACGCCACACAGCTATCAGCAGTTTCTGATCAGCAGCTGGGGCGATACCCGCTTTATCGAATTTTATGAACAAGATCAGTTGATTGCCGTAGCCGTGACTGACTTTATCAACAATGCCGCATCGGCTTTTTATACTTTTTTTGAGCCGTCATTCGCGAGACGTAGCCTTGGTACGCTGGCTATTCTCAAACAAATTGAGCTGGCCAAAACGCAAGGCCTGGACTATTTATATCTGGGCTATTGGATCGAGGCCAGTGCCAAAATGAATTACAAAAGCCGTTTTGCTGCTTTGCAATATTTTGACGGTCAATGGCATGATTTTGATAAAAAACTTTGAATAATCAGTGTTTTTACGGCAGAATGGATCTTTTAATTTTGGACTGATTTACGAAATCTATGGCAAAAGAAGATCATATTGAATTTGAAGGCACTGTTATCGACACCATGCCTAACACCACTTTCCGCGTTGAACTGGAAAATGGTCATGTTGTCACAGCGCATATCTCCGGCAAAATGCGTAAAAACTACATTCGTATCCTAACCGGCGATAAAGTCACCGTGCAGTTAACGCCATATGATTTGAGCAAAGGCCGTATCGTTTACCGCGCTCGCTAAAACAAGCGGCGCTGCTGTTTGGCGGCACTGGACGTAGCTTGCCAAGCCAACCATAGCAAAATCAGAAACGCGATTAATGTCCAGGCCGGAATCGTTAATCCCAGAAACTGCCAAGACACCTCCGCACACTCCCCAGAACCGCTGAAAATCATTTTAAAAGCATCGGTCAGTGGAAAATTACCGACAATAAAATCAAAGCCCGGCCCGCAGCTGGGCACGGCTTCCGGTGGCAAGTTCTGCAACCAGATATGTCGTGCCGATACAGCGCCGCCGGCAATCACAGTCAGGCCAATCAGACTGCTGAAAAACTTACTCCCAGCATGGCCCGGATTAAACAGAAACGCCAGCAAAAACAAGCCACCAGCCACCATCACTGCCATACGCTGCAAAATACACAGCGGACAAGGCTCCAGCAGCATGACATGCTGCATGTACATAGCAATGCCAAACAGCGCCAGACTCAACAAAAAACCCAGCAAATACAGCGTGCGCGTGGTCGACAAAACGGTTTCCTCCGGTTCTCAGATTTGTGCTAAGTTAACTTAAAAACCGCGTGCTTTAAAGGATTAATGTCATGAAAGAACCGAATTTTGAAGAAAAATTAACCGCTGCCTACGATCGGATGATGACCCGGGTTCATGAATTTCTTGATACCGCCGAAGCCAAGGCTTTACCGACCTTAAAACAACGCATCGACCTTGCCCGGCAACGGGCTGTTGAACTACGCGAAGTCAGCAGTGAAGAAGCCGATAAAATTGCGGCATACGTTGAACGGGATCTGCATGATGCAGCCGAATATTTACAACGCAGCGGCAAAGAGTTTTCGACCTGGCTGCAATTTGACTTACAACAAGTCGAAAATCGCATGTTTGAATTATTTGCGAAGGTCGCAGATCGCACCCGTTTTGAACTGGATCAACTGGCAGCCCAGGCGCGCTCGGCGCAGCAGTATCACACCGGTGAAATCACCGGCATTGGCAGTTTGTACTGCGCTGATTGCGGGACACAAATGCACTTCAAAAAAACCGGCCGTATTCCGCCCTGCCCGAAATGCCATCACACGACGTTTCAGCGTCAGCCGAAACAACCGGCCTAATCAACCGTCCAGACTTCGCTGTCGAGCATGGTTATCAACAATGCCGCCAAGGTCGGTTGTTGTTTTAATTTCTGCCAGTCCGATAATTGCAACTGTTGCGCTGAACAAAGCCAGGCAACTAAATCGGCGCACGCTGTCGGCACCTGATAATCGTCACCGCCGATAAACACACTGACTCGCTGCGCTGAAGCATGCCAGGCAACCCTGACCAGATCACGGCGTACCAGTACCCCGCCCTGTTGGAAAAAAGCGTCCAGTTGCTGCTGCGAATCGAAAGCTTCTGAGCCTGAGTCCAGCCATGGCAGCAGTGCCGGTTTGGTTTCTGTCACTTGCCGGCCAAAGGCTTTCAGCAAGACATCAGGATGCTGATCAATTGCCATCAATAACAAGGCTTTGGCGCGTTCTAGTGCTTTATCAGAAATTTGTGATGCCTGCAGACACTTTTGTAAATCGGTATCACTGTAAAAACTATCACTTGTCTCATCAGCAGCCATGGCATCAACAAAGGCATCCAGTAACTGCCGCTGGCTAGGCGCACGAAACCCCAGCGAAATCGTCATACATTCGGTTTGGGCAATGCCATGATGGGCAAACTTAGGTGGTAAATACAACATATCGCCGGGTTGTAAATCCCAGCTCTGCTCGGCCCGAAAACTTTCTAAAATCCGCAGATCACAGTTATCCAGCCACTGCGGATTGTTCTCTGGCTGATCGGCAATTTGCCAACGACGCACACCCTGAGCCTGCAACAAAAACACATCATAGTTATCAATATGTGCACCAACCGAGCCACCGGGCACAGCATAACTCACCATAATATCGTCGCGCCGCCAGTCAGGGATGAACGTAAACGGCTGCCATAACGTTTGTAATGCCGGCCAATGCTTGTCCATATCTTGCACCAGCAATGTCCAGTCTTTTTCAGCTAACCGCTCAAAAAGGCTTTCATCTAATGGGCCATGTTGCAATTGCCACTGCTTATCACCCAACTGGCTGATAAGGCGTGACTCAATATCCGCTTCACAGGCAAAACCGGCCAAATCGTCAGGGGTCAAATCCGTGACCGGATCCTTAAAGGCATTGCGGATAAGCAACGGTTTTTTTTGCCAATACTCATCAAGAAATTGTTGCTGGCTAAGGCCAGTATTAAAAAAGTCCGACACCGCTGGGTTAATCTGTTAATTCAACAGTAAACACCACATTATTCAGCCCGGTAATTTTGACGCGGCTTCCGGCAGGACAATCTGGCCCTTGCACTTTCCAGGTGGAATCATCCAGACGAATCTTGCCAATGCCATCAACAATCGGTTGGCTGAGTGTCAGCTCCCGGCCCACATAGCCCTCACCACGCCGATTCAGCAACGGCTCATCGGTTTTGATGGGATGTTTCTGATAATACCGCCGCCAGGCAACAATACTGATCACCGCAAACATAGCAAATATCAGTAACTGCCACTCCCAGCCCAAAGCTGGAAATAACAGTAATATCAGGCCAGTGAGCGCCGCAGCAATCGCCAGCCATAAGGCAAAAAAGCTGGGCAGCAGAATTTCGATAATGACCAGCGCCACTGCCAGAATCCACCAATGCCAAAAATCAATTAGCGGCATGATCCGAACCTTTCTTGGTAAACGCGTCTTTGGCAAGCTCTGTGATACCGGCCAGTGAACCAATCACATTACTGGCCTCCAGCGGCATCATAATGATTTTGTGATTGTTTGCTGATGCCATCTCTTTTAAAGCTTCGACATATTTCTGGGCAACAAAATAGTTAATCGCCTGAATATCGCCTTTAGCAATGGCTTCAGACACCATTGCTGTTGCCTTGGCTTCGGCTTCAGCCAGTCGCTCACGGGCTTCAGCATCACGAAAAGCGGCTTCACGGCGGCCTTCGGCATCCAGCACAACTGCCTGCTTGTCACCCTCTGCCCGCAGAATTTCTGATTGACGATGCCCTTCCGCCTCAAGAATATTGGCACGTTTCACCCGCTCAGCTTTCATCTGCCGGCCCATGGCTTCCACTAAATCTGCCGGCGGCTCTATATCCTTAATCTCAATGCGGGTAACTTTAATGCCCCATGGCGTTGTCGCATCATCAACAACATTTAACAATCGGGTGTTAATTTCGTCACGTTTGGAGAGTAATTCATCTAAATCCATTGAGCCCATGACGGTACGGATATTGGTCATGGTCAGATTTAAAATGGCGTTATCCAGTCCACTGACCTCATAAGCCGCTTTTGCCGCATCCACTACCTGAAAGAACACCACGCCATCAACACGAATCATGGCATTGTCTTTGGTAATGATTTCCTGGGAAGGTACATCCAGCACCTGCTCCATCATATTGATTTTGGCACCGATTTTATCAATCACCGGTACGATCAAATTCAGCCCGGGCCGTAAGGTTCGGGTATAGCGTCCAAAGCGTTCAACGGTGAATTCACGCCCTTGCTGTACGGGTTTGACACCCATCAAAATGACCACCACTGCCAATACGGCAATGACGATTACCAACCCTGCAAATCCGCCCATGACTGCACTCCTTTGTTCACATTAAAGCTGCTGCTGATAATAGCAGCAATATGTTTAATATCGGATAAAACTTGGACATTTCAGCCAAACGATTGGACAATAGCAACAAATGACTCAGGGTAAAAACATGGCAATTTTTAATCGTTTGAGCGTACTGTTTTTAGCGGGATTGCTGTTCAGCCTGCCGGTGCAGGCGCAGCAGTGGTATCAGGTGGAACTGGTGGTTTTTGAACAACTCAATCCCTCTTCTGACGAACAATCACCGGTCATGCCGCCAAGTGATCCGGCAAGCGTTACCCCGCAAACCAGTAATAATAAAATTCAGCCGGCCCGTCGTGAATCTCTGGCAGGTATCGCTGAGCGACTGCGCAACTCAGCCAATTACCGGGTGCTGGGTTATCACAGCTGGCAGCAAAGTGCGATCAGCAAAAATGCCAGCCCGCGGGTGGCCATTGATGGTGAGCGACTCAGCGGCCATATCCGTTTTTATAAATCCTCATATCTGCATGCTGAACTGGATTTGTGGCTACAAGATGGTAGTCAGCGCAGTGCCGGCGATGCTGCCTTTCAGGGGCCCCGCTATCCGAATTTAAAAGAGTCACGGCGGCTGCGCAGCAAGGAAGTTCATTATTTTGACCATCCGCGTTTTGGCGCAATTTTGCAGTTAATCCCGGTTAATACGCCCGATGCAGTGCTGGCCAGTATGCAGGGTTCTGAAAGTTACGCTTTACCCGAATCAGAATAATCATCAGCACTGACAAATTCGCTAATCAGGCCTTTTACCCTGTCCATGGCTTCAGCCAGTGTCGCCATAATGGCGTCCATGGTTAATGGGTTGTTTTCAAGACCCGCCGCTTTATTGGCCACCACGGCAATACCAACATAAACCACACCCAGTTCGCGGGCAATGGCCGCTTCGGGCATGGCTGTCATACCCACCATATCAGCGCCATCATTGGCTAAACGGCGAATTTCCGCAGCGGTTTCCAGTCGCGGCCCTTGTGTCACCGCATAAGTCCCACCATCAACCAATGGCAGTTTAATTTTTGCCGCAGCCTTCATCATTCGCTGCCGCAAACCGGCATCATAAGGCTCGGTAAAGTCGATATGTTTATCAGCACTGAATGTCTCACTGAATACACTGCTGTCACGGCCCCAGGTGTAATCAATGATCTGGTCAGGCAATGCCAGCACACCGGGCAGCATTAACTCACTGATACCCCCAACAGCCGCAACGGCGATAATTTCTCTGACACCTAAATGATGTAAAGCCCAAATGTTGGCCCGGTAATTAATCAGATGCGGCGCAATAGTGTGATGCTCACCATGACGCGGTAAAAAAACCAGCGTGCGGCCATTGAGCTCACCTTTTATCAATGGCGCCGACGGTTCACCAAAGGGGGTTTCCAGTTGGATTTGTTCAATGACCCGCAAGCCCGGTAAGGCTGTCAGACCACTGCCGCCAATAATACCTATCATTCGCTTACCTCCGGCAACGCAAAAATGCCCGGCGCATTGCGCCAGTAACCCTGCACATCCATACCAAAACCAAACACATACCGATCAACAACACTGATGCCGATATATTCCGGCTGCTGACCCGTTTTTCGCGGGTGCTGTTTGTCAGCTAATGCCAGACAAGCCACCGATAAAGCGCCTTGCTCGTGACAAAACTGGCGCAAAGCGACCAATGTATGGCCTTCATCAAAAATATCTTCGATCAGTAAAACGTGACGTCCAATCAGCGCTGTTTGCGGTTGTGCCTGCCAGATAAGTTCACCGCCGGTAGTGTTATCTCCATAACGACTTGCATGGATATAATCAATTTGCAGGGCAAAATTAAGCTTGGTTAATAACTGGCCCATGGTGATCACGGCGCCATTCATCACACACAGCAGCAGCGGGTTTTTGCCGGCATAATCGTGGTTAAGCTGTTGTGCCAGTTTATCGAGCACGGCATCAATTTCATCAAGTGTGTATAAACACTCGGCTTCCCGTGGCATGGCCTCGGTTAGTTGCATAGCATGTCCTCTAAGGGCGTTTTTAAAACGTATAATAAACAGCTTTATGCTCCGGGGAGCAATCCATGCGTCGATTCTGGCCGGTATTGCCATTACTGGCGATTTTGTTAGTGGCCATCTGGCAAACACCGGCAGCACCTGAACAAACTACTGTGGTCGGGCCACCGGCAAGAATTATTAGTCTGGCACCGAGTATTACCGAAACCCTGTTTGCCATCGGCGCCGATGCGCAACTGGTGGCGGTCACTGATTTTTGCCAATATCCGCAAGCGGCACAGGCTCTGCCCAAAATCGGCGGTTATCTGGATCCGTCTTTAAGTCAGATCGTTGCCCGGCAACCGGATCTGGTGATCATGCTGGATCGCCAGCAAACCTTGAATAAACAGCTGCAACAACTGGGTATCAATACCCTGCTGATTGATAACAGTCGTCTGGACGGCATTTTGCAAAGTATCATCAGCATTGGCGAGGCGACGGGTCATCGACAACGAGCGCAGCAATTACATGCGTCATTAAACCGGCAAATTGATAAAGTAAAACAACAAGTGGCCGGTAAACCGCTGAAAAAAACCTTGCTGGCGATCGCGCATTACACTAACAGTGATCAATTAGATTTAGTGTATATCGCTGGTCAGCAGGATTTTTATAATGATATTTTGCAGCTTGCCGGCGGCCGTAATGTTTATCAGAACAAACGTTTAAAAGTGCCGGCGGTGTCTCAGGAAGGCCTGCTGCGTATGAATCCGGAAGTCATTATTGATATATTTCCTGATGCCAGCGCCCATAACGCTGATTTACAGCAAGTCCGTCAGCAGTGGCAGCAACTAGAACCGCTACAGGCAGTTAAGCATCAGCGAGTCCATCTGATTGAGGCCAGTTATGCCACCGTGCCCGGCCCGCGCATTGTGATGCTGCTAAAGGATATTGCGGCGTTACTGCACCCTGAAATCAAAAAGGCCGAAGATGCTTCTTAATATTTCCGAACTAGGGGTCAGTATTGATAACCGGCCATTGCTGATTGATATCAATTTCTCGATCAGCGCTGGCGAACATCTTTGTATTACCGGCCCCAATGGCGCAGGCAA
>FYBJ01001734.1_pt1 | contig 129722 bp, 124 predicted proteins | sample 1134611 | NCBI WGS metagenome assembly FYBJ01 (sample SAMEA104116008, study PRJEB20421) | marine metagenome | isolation source: marine
GGATGAAATCCGCTATTCGGATAATTTGCCGAAAACGCGTTCCGGTAAAATCATGCGCCGTCTGTTGCGAACCATTGCCAAAGGTGAAGAAATCACTCAGGATACGTCAACATTGGAAAATGAATCTATCCTGTTACAACTGCAAGGCAAAGCTTAGGGTTTGTTTGTTCAGAAGTGACGGATTTAAGACAAACCCTGAAATATGAAAGCAGCACAACCTGAACAAAACAGTGCCGCCCAGCGCCTTGATAAATGGCTCTGGGCGGCACGTTTTTTTAAAACCCGTGGTATCGCCGTGGAAGCCATTAACGGTGGCAAAGTCCACGTTAACGGCCAGCGCGCTAAGCCTAGTCGTAACATTCATATCGGTGACAAACTGGAAATTTCCAAGCCACCTTATACGTTCGAAATTGAAGTCGCCGGTCTTGAAAAACAGCGTCGTCCCGCCAGTGAAGCCCAGACGTTGTATCAAGAAACCACTAAAAGTCAGGCTAAGCGTGAATTACTGCGTGAACAGCTAAAAAATGAACCATTAGGCTTTCGTGAACAAAAAGGCCGTCCCAGCAAACGGGATCGCCGCCATATCATTAAATTTACCCGTGGCTGAAAATACAACACTCTTTCTCGATAAAGTTGATGTGCAGCAGTCGGCACTCAATTATGCGGTTGCCTTGCAGCAAGCAGCGTCATCGGTTGGTTTTGACTGGTCCGATATCCGCGGCATTATCAGTAAGATCCATGAAGAAACCGATGAAGTGGCCGCTGAACTGGCAACAGCTGATCCACAGCGTTTGCAGGATGAGATCGGCGATTTATTATTTGCTATCACCAATCTGGCACGGCATTTACAAATCGATCCTCAGGCAGCGTTACAGCACACTCATCAAAAATTTTGTAAGCGATTTGCGTATATTGAAACGGAATTGAATAAACAAGCAAAAACTTTGCATGATAGCTCACTGGCAGAAATGGATCAGCTTTGGGAAGCCGCTAAACGCCAGCCTTAATCATCGGTTTGCAGCGTGGCAGACGGATGGCCGATAAAGTACCCCTGCGCGTAATCCACACCATAACTTTGTAGCAAATGCATTGCCTCATCATTTTCCACGCCGGCGGCAATGGTTTTCACGCTATGCAACTGCGCCTCTTCAGCCAGTGCTTTAACAAACAGCTGATCATGGGAGTTATTGTGCAAATCACGGATAAACCGGCCATTGATTTTGACGAAATCCACCGGTAGTTGCTGTAACAGTGAAAACGACGCGAAGCCGTATTTGGATACCGTGCCGTCAAAACCAAAATCATCCAGCGCAAAACGAATATCCAGTTGTTTGACGGCTGTCATCAGCAACTTCAGTGACTCTGTATTATTGATAGCTAGATCTTCGCTGACTTCCAGAATGATCTGCCGGCCTGACAATTTATAGTGCTCCAGCAGTTTCTTCAGCATGGGTAGCAGCTTGTTCGGCTGGAGTGTGGTATCTGATAAATTGATAGCGAAAAGCTGCTGCGCCATGGTCTCGCGGCTGGCGGCTGCGGTGGCAAATGTTTGTTTCAGCACTTGCTGATCGATTTGTTCTATCAGGCCTTGCTTTTCAGCAATTTCTATAAATTTACCAGCGGGCAATGCTTCGCCGCTCTCTTCGTCCAGCAATCGCAAAAAGCCTTCATAACCGACGATACGTTGGTTACTGACTGCCATGATCGGCTGGTAATGCACAACAAAACGCTCATTTTGCAAAGCACTCTGAATGCGTTTTTTCCAAAACACCCGATTTTTTAGTTCATTGGCGGTTTGTTCGCTTGGCTCAAACACATGGTAGCCACTGGTTTTGGCGTCCTGATGTTTTGCGCGCACGGCAGCGAGTTCGGCAAAAGCAAACAATTCACTGGCATCAGCATTTTCGTAAGGGTAATCAATCACGCCGATATGGACGGAAACCGGCAATTTTTTCTTCGGTGTAATTAAGTTGAGCTCGCCAATACGCTTAAGCAGTTTTTCGGTAAACAACTGACGTCCTTCATCAGTCGTTTCGGGCTGCAAAACAGCAAAATCATGCTCATTAATACGTGCCAGGGTGTCAGTCTGGCGAATCAATTGCTGTAAAGCATCAGCAATACTGACACGCATTTCGTCAGTCATTTGCTGGGTCAGATGGTTATCAAGCTTCTGATAGTGCGGGAAATCAACATGTAAATATTGTAGCGTGTGGTGCTTATCGTAGCGCTGGGCATTATTGAGACTCTCGGCAAATATTTCCTGAAACTTGGCCGCACTTAATAACCCGGTGAGCGAATCATGGCTGGCCAGCCAGACCACACGTTTTTCAACGCCTTTTTCATCAGAAATATCATGGCCAACTGACAAAATCTGTTGATTATCCGGGTCATCCAGCAGTGAATGCAGCCACCAGATATTTCGCATCTGACCGTCGCCGTCAATGATTTCGGTTTCCTGATGGGCCATTTTGATTTCACCGGCCAGCAACGCCCGGTAATGCCGTTCCGTTTCTCGCCAATCCGATGGTGAGAATAAGTTACCGACCCCCATGTCAACGATATTATCTGCATCGACACCGGTGACTTTTTCAGCGTAACGATTAAAAAATGCAATTTCCAAACGGTTGTTAACCGTCATAATCAGCATCTGAGCAGTGCTGATTAAATGACGGATATGGTCGAGTTGAGCTTTGAAAGTATCCGTCTGACTGTAGGATTCACGGGCCCGCCGCGCTGCCTGCTCGTCAATATTGGCAGTAGAAAGCGCCAGTTGGCGCATTTGTTCGCTGATTAATGCGATTTCAGCGACGGCAACCGGCGATCCGATGCCCTGCAAATGTTCATCAACTTTTTCGTAGCGTTTAGCCAGTAGTAATGGCAGCGTGTCATTGATGATTTGTAATTGTTCGGCAAGTCGTACCAGCCGAGTTGTTAAAATCCGCCTGACCAAAAAGCCTGTCAGCAGGCTCAGCAGCAAAATAAAACCCGATAGGATTAGCAGATTGCTGATTGGTAAAGCTGTAAAGCCGTTAATTAATCCCCAGCTGAATACTGCGAGAAGTGTCGCGCCGACCAATACCAGCGCACCACTGTACAGGCCAATTTTATTAACGGCCATGCCGGCAACCGTTTGCGGGTTTGCCAAAGCCATAGAGCCTCCTTTAGTCGGATAAATATTATCCGTTCCGGAATTGTGTCTGTCCGGTATAAATCAAAAAATGCCGACCTTTGGCTCTGGCGACCATACCAATGCCGATTTGCTCGGCCAAACGTAGCCCCATTTCGGTCACACCACTGCGTGACAATAACAGCGGCACTTGCATTTGTGCCACTTTGATGACCATTTCAGAGGTCAGCCGACCCGTGGTGTAAAAGACTTTATCCATGCCACTGATATCATTCAGCCACATCCAGCCGGAAATCGCGTCGACTGCATTATGACGGCCGACATCTTCGATAAAAATTTCAATATTCTCGGCACTGCAAAGCGCGCAACCATGAACTGCCCCGGCCTGCTTATAGACTTCGTTATATTCACGCAGATCATCCAGTACCTGATAAATATTTTCGGCGCTGAATGGCGGGCATTGCAGCTTTAAATCATGCAGTGAATCCATCACATGGCCAAACATCGTGCCCTGTCCGCAACCACTGGTCACTAAACGCCGGGACATCAACTTATCCAAATCTTTTGGATTCCGCCGGGTAGTTACTGCGACTGCCTCGACATCCCAGTCAACCTGAACGCTGACAATATCAGCCAGTTCATCAACCAGTCCCTGATTGCGTAAATAACCTAATGTCAGCCATTCTGGCGCTGATCCCAGCGTCATTAAAGTGACTATTTCACGTTTATCGAGATAAATGGTCAGCGGCCGCTCACCGGTGACGGCCACTTCACGAGCTTGACCGGTTTCATCCAACACCTGCGTTTGGTGCAACTGATGCAGGCCGGCATTACTTAATAAAGGTTTTGAGGCTGTTTTTTCAGCCACCCGTAACACTCATATGGCGGAAGATGACTGGCTGCGCTTTGATATCAAAATCATGGCCTTCCGGTTTGATTGCCATTGACGCGACAATGGCTTGTTTGAGGCGTTCATTGTCACCGGGATGGGCACGCAATACATGTCTTAAATCCATTGAATGTTCCTGTCCCAGACACAGCAATAATCGGCCTTCCGTGGTGATCCTGACTCGATTACAACTACTGCAGAAGTTATGACTGTGTGGTGAAATAAAACCGATTTTGCTGGCACTGCCAGCGACTTGATAATACCGCGACGGGCCGCCGGTGCTCGCGATACTGGGCTGTAATTCAAACTGTGTTTGCAGGGCAGCCAGTACTTCATCACTACTACAAAAACTCTCGCTACGCTGATGGGCAACTTCACCGAGCGGCATTTCTTCGATGTAAGAAATATCCAGATCGTTATCAATGGCAAACTGCGCCAGATCACAGATCTCATCGTCATTACGGCCTTTCATAATGACGGCATTCAGTTTGATGCGCTTAAAACCGGCCTGTTTGGCAGCGTCAATGCCGGCCAGTACCTGTGATAACTCGCCAGTGCGGGTCAGGGCTTTAAAGCGATCTGCCTGGAGAGAATCTAGGCTGATATTGACACGATCCATACCGGCATCAGCAAGCGACTGGGCATATTTAGGTAACTGTGAACCGTTGGTGGTGAGATTCAGCTCTTTAAGGCTGGTGGTCGCTTTTAATGCGCCGATTTGCTGGATGAGCCAGTCCACATTACGCCGTACCAGTGGTTCACCGCCGGTAATACGGATTTTTTCAACGCCCAACTCACAAAAAGCCTGCATCAAAGTGACAATTTCTTCCAGCGTCAGCAATTGCTCGCGAGGCATAAACTGCATTTCTTCATCCATGCAGTACACACAGCGAAAATCACAACGATCCGTGATCGACATGCGTACATAAGTCACCTGCCGGCCAAAACGATCAATTAATTGTGTAGGCAAAGATGCATTCATCAGTTCAGTGGTTTTTTCCCGTTATCTTCTATCGAGCAATTATCAGCAGTAGAAATCCCCAGCAAAGCATAACCGCCGCAACGCTGCGTCAGTCCATTGATAAGCAGTGCAATACCGAGCAATGCCCACCAACTCTGATAATAGACAGCTACTGCTAGTATAACGCTGCCCAGCACAATGCGGATACGACTGTCCCATTTACCGAGGTTTTTTTGCATTTTTGCTGTCTCCAAAACAAACAGGCCCCGTTAACCGGGGCCTGCAAAACACCGAAACCTAAAGTCTCAGGCTTATTCGTTACCTGAAAATGCACCCAGTAAATGCAGCAGGCTGGTAAACAGGTTGTAGATACTGACATACAGCGTTACTGTCGCCATGATGTAATTGGTTTCACCACCATGGATGATATTGCTGGTTTCATACAGAATCAGTCCCGACATCAGCAGAACAAACATGGCTGAGACAGCTAAAGACAAGCCTGGCATCTGGAAGAAAATGGCAGCCAGACCGGCTAAAAACGCCACCAGAATACCGACAAACAAGAAGCCACCCATAAAGCTGAAATCTTTTTCAGATTTGATGGCATAAGCCGACAGTGCTAAAAAGATGATGCCAGTGCCGCCAAGGGCCTGCATGACGATCTGTGAGCCGTTAGGCAAGCTCAGATAAGCGCTAATAATCGGCCCAAGAGTGAAGCCCATAAAACCCGTCAGCGCAAAAACTGCAGCAAGTCCCCAGGCACTGTTACGCAACTTAGCTGTTAAGAACAGTAGCCCGAAATAACCGATTAAAGTAATAATGATGCCGGGATGTGGCAGGTTAAAAGCCATTGATACACCGGCTGTAACGGCACTAAAACCCAGTGTCATAGCCAGCAATGCATACGTGTTACGGAGCAATTTATTGGTTTGCAGAACCGATTGCTGCGAGCGAACAACCGTGGTTTGCGAATCGTAGTTCATCAGTGTGTCTCCATCCTTATATCAGGTTGATGATTGTGTCGATAATCAGACATTATCCTACCGGATAAGTTCTAAATAACAAGCCCGCGTCAAGCATTGATAAATTTCGCTTTAGCGGTTGTCACCCGAGGGCAATCCTTGTATCATTTCGCACCTTGGAGGGATGGCAGAGCGGTTGAATGCACCGGTCTTGAAAACCGGCATGGTTTAACGACCATCCAGGGTTCGAATCCCTGTCCCTCCGCCATAAAAACATTTAAGCCCCTGTTTTCAGGGGCTTTTTTGTTTCTAACCCAAGCATTCAAAAACTTCCTAATCTTCCTTCTAATGCCTATATTTAGCATATTGCTAGCAAGGGTGTTAAATTCCAACAAAGCTTAATAAAACATGGAGGTATCTATGAAGCGACAAATGGAACTCATACGCGAAATCATGCTTGCCGTAGAAGAAGGTCAGGACTATCTGAGTATAGATGGTTACAGCGAAGAGGCAATTAAATATCACGCTGAACTACTGATTGATGCTGATCTACTTCAAGGTTATGTCTCTCAGGACATGTCTAATACGACTGAAATACCAGACGAAGTTGATATTCAGAAGATTACATGGGAAGGACACAACTTCATCGATGCGGTTCGTAAAGAAACCATCTGGCAAACTATCAAGACTGAATTTAAAGATGCTAGCGTTGAAACCGTTATTAAGGTATCAAAACAACTCGCTGAGGGATGGGCTAAAAAACGTGTAGATGAACTAGTCAATAATTGAGTCGCTAAATCGTCTCATACTTTAGATTGTTAATCAGAAATATCACCAAGGAAGGACTGCATCATGAGTAGAAGATCTCTTTTCGCGTTATTACTCACATTACTATTAGCAGGTTGCTTAGGCTCAAACACATTCGATGCTAGCAATGAAGAGACAATTAAAGCATCAGCCCAAAAGATTGCTCAGAGTTTGCCAGAAGAACAACGTGAAGAATTTGGGAAAGCGATAATGTATTTTACTATTGGTGGCTCAAATGGATTCAAAACCATGCTGGGCGCAGCCTTCACAGGTGGTAATACAGAAGCACTCACTGAAACTATGCTTACAATCAACATCAAGGCAATCGATGGATTGACCGGGCAGGAAATTATCGAAAAATACCGGAAAAGCCTCGCCGAAGAAAAAGCAATAAAGGCTAAAGAATCTGCTGAACGTGAATCTGTGAGAGAGTTAGAAAATGAAGCTGAAGCTTTTCTAGAAAGTAACGAATTTGAACAGGCTTTATCAAAATATAAAGCAATGAACGAATATTCGCTTGGTATTGATGCGTCTGAAGCTGGTATTACTAAAACCAAGCAAGCCATGGAAAGCTTCACAGAGAAAATGAACTACATTGACAACATAAAGATAACGGAATTTATTGCGACTCGTATCGACACATATTCCGATGACAATGTACCAGCAGTACGAATCTCCCTTAAGAACACTGGTGATCGATCCTTGGATAAAGTTAAAGTAATTGTCTATTTTCAGGACAAAGCTGGCAATACGATCTTTGAAGAAGATTTCCTACCTGTATTGGTAAGCCAATATTCATTCAGCGGCGACAACAAGCCTTTGAAGCCGGGATACGTTATGGAAATGGAAACAGGCAAATACTACACAATCGACTCTCAACTTTCAGAATGGGACGAAAGTAACGCATTCGTGAAAGTTGATGACATAGAATTTTCAGAGTGAATGATAAATAAACGAGTTTAAAGTGTTGTAAGACTTCACAATTCGACGCATTTATCATTTATTTTGACGTTATTTTTAAGGCTAGCTCACATACTTAACTTTGCAACACTGGCTAGATTGTAGAAATCTAAAGCTAGGGATAAGTGCGCATCTGGCCCACAACAACGCCCTGCACTCTGACTCTTTCTGCGGCCAGCGTCAGTGGCTCAAATTCCGGATTAGCGGGCATTAACGTCATGGTGTCATCGTTATTGAGCAGCATGGTTTTTAAGGTGGCATCATAACCATCGACTAAGGCGACAATCACATCACCATGTTTAGCCTGTTTTTTGCTATCGATAACAACATAGTCACCGGGCATGATGCCTTTACCGATCATGGATTCGCCGGAAATTTTCAGTACATAACGACCACTGCCGGCAAACATCGCCCCCACATCCAGTTCTGACTCATCGGGCACTGCCTCAATTAAACGGCCAGCTGCAATTTTGCCCATCACCGGTAATATGGTCGGGTTATCGGTATCCGCAACTGGCTTTAAGCGTAATCCACGGCTACGGTTGTCCAACCGCTCCAGTTCGCCGGCTTTGAGCAATTGCTCAACATAAAAATGTGCGCTACCTACTGACTTGATGCCCAGCCCCTGGGCGATTTCATCCATGGTCGGCGCATAGCCATTTTGGCGCATAAAATTTTCAATAAACTGTAATGTGTCTTTGCCGCGCTGAGTGAGCATGATGTTACCTCTACTGCTGTTAACTACTCTTTAGAACAAATTTAGATAATTAGAAAATTTATAGAATAAGTTGTCAGCAAGCAAGTTTTATTTTCGACCGACAGACACAAAAAAGCCCCGACATCGGGGCTAATCTGGGAGTGTCGCGGTTTATTTGTTATGACCGGGCGCATTCTCACTATTTCCGGGGCCGGAAGGATCATGGCCGGGTGGCACAGGTTTATGCACTTTATGACATGCACTGACACTGACGAACATCACCATCGCCAGTAAAATCATCAATTGCCGCATTATTTGGACTCCCTTGTTTATTAAAATACCACCCTGCATTTTCGGTTATCTCATCACAGAGCTGCGTTTGATTGTAACCAGATTAAACCAGGGCTGCAGCCCCTGTTAACCACTCAGCCTTTACGACTTTTCCAGGTGCCGCCATAACGATAATGCGGATTGCCTTGCTTAATCTTCGGCAAACACGCTAAACAGACAAATTGCCAATCAGCTTCAGATGAATGCCTAACCCGATATAAAACGGGATGTTGCTGATGGCATTGCTGGCAGGATTTATGACGAACGCGCATCTTGCAGACACAAAAAAGCCCCGCCGAGGCGAGGCTTTTCTGATTTAAAACTGCGTATTAACGGTTGCAGATGTACATTGTTACTTCGAAACCGAAACGCATGTCTGAATATTCTGGTTTAGTCCACATGATGATTCTCCTTAATTGTTTGAACTACAGATTGGGCAAGTGCACTTCATTGGGTGCTTCAGCCAATCCATAAAACCAATTTCTGATTTTTGATAAGTCGCCATGATTAACGATTGCAGATATACATGGTTACTTCAAAGCCGAAACGCATATCGCTGTATTCTGGTTTGGTCCACATGATGTTGTCTCCTGTTAATCAACAATTTGTACATTTCATACTTTACGCATCGGCTGCCACTGACAATAGCGATTTTTACCTGAAATCACTGAGAAAAATCCTGAGCCATAAATAATAAACCCCGGACTGGCCGGGGTTTATTTATCGATAAGACAATGACTTAAAGCGGCACACCGATGCGTTTTGCCACTTCTTCATAGGCTTCAATGACGCCGCCTAACCCTTGCCGGAATCGATCTTTATCGAGTTTTTTGCGGGTTTCAGCATCCCACAAACGGCAGCCATCCGGGCTGAATTCATCACCCAGAATAACTTCATCATGAAATACGCCAAACTCCAGTTTGTAATCAACCAGAATCATACCGGCATCAGCAAACAACTTTTTCAGCACTTCATTGACCTTAAAGGTCAGCAATTTCATTTGCTGCACCTGTGCATCCGTTGCCCAGCCAAAGGTGGCAATATGGTATTCGTTGACCATTGGATCATGCAGTGCATCATTTTTCAGGAAAAACTCAAATACCGGCGGATTCAGTTCCATGCCATCTTCTACCCCGAGACGGCGCACCAAACTGCCAGAGGCCACATTACGCACTACGCACTCAACGGGGATCATCTGCATACGCTTAACCAAAGATTCGGTGTTATTCAGCAGCTTTGCAAAATGCGTTGGGATGCCCGCATCGCTGAGCGTTTGCATAATAAAAGCGTTAAATTTGTTATTCACCTCACCTTTACGGCTCAGTTGTTCGACTTTTTCGCCATCAAATGCCGAGGTGTCATCACGAAAACTGAGCACCACGTAATCAGCATCGTCAGTGGCAAAGACGCTTTTGGCTTTGCCTGCGTAAAGTTCTTGTCGTTTTTCCATGGGAAATTCCGTTAAGCGTTAGTGAGTTCACGCCAGCCAAAACCGGCATCTTGATCGGCTATACCAATCCAGTCCTGAGCGCAGTTTAAGGCGGCGGCAAATAATGGCACCACCAGATCCGGCGAATTATTTTTTTCGCTGATATGCATGGCAATTATATGCTGCAAACGTGAGGTATTAATTTTCTCAAGTAATGTGGCAGATTGCACGTTATTTAAATGCCCGAAACGACCGCCAACCCGCTGCTTCAACGACTCAGGGTAATCGCCGTTGGCTAACATCGTGACATCGTGATTGGCTTCCAGCAGCAATGCGTGGCAGGCATCCAGAGCTTGTTCAATTACCGGGGTGATAGAGCCGACATCGGTCAGCAAACCCAATTTAGAGCGGCCATTCTGAAACACAAACTGCGCCGGCTCACGCGCATCATGCGGTACCGGAAACGGCTGCACTTCAATATCTTTGATGCTAAAGGTTTCGTGGCAACTGAATTCGTGAATAAAACCGATTAAATCTGCTGGCAGACAACCTGCCGTGCCGGCCGTAGCATAAACCGGCAAACGGTATTTTCGGGCCAGCACACGAATACCCTGAATATGATCGGCATGTTCGTGGGTCACCACAATAGCACTGAGATCTGCAGCAGTTAACTGATGCTGATGGAGCCGTTTTTCAGCCTCTTTGGCTGAAAAACCGCAATCCACCAGAATCATGGTGTCTGCCTCGCGGATCAGCGTGCCATTGCCACGGCTACCACTGCCAAGAGAGGCAAATTGCATTACTGTGTCAGTTGTTCCTGAATCAGTCCCAGCAAGCGCTTGGCAGTATCATTACTGCTACGGACTTCTTCAGCATCCAGCACCGTAATACGGGTATCGTCGGCTTCAGAACTCAGACGAATGTAATAATATTCTTCTGGTGCTTCTTCAACTTCATCACGCCAGAAAGCCAGACCACTGAAAAAGCCCTCTTCTTCCTGTTGAGCTTCCAAAAACGGATCTAAATAACGAACAAAATACAGACCACGTGAGCGATCCCGGTCTTCTACTGCAAAACCGCGACTATCCAGCACCCGGCCAACCCGATCCCAGACATCACTGAAGACTTGTTCTACCAGCAGCGCTTGCATGTTGTCGCCTTCATCAAGCAGCACAACTTTTGGCAAATCACGTGAGGCTTGCTCTGGTTGGCTGGCTTCTAAACGCGCTTTATCTTCCTGATACAGCACGCCGAGGAAATCCGCCAACTGACGCAGCATCGCTTCGTTTTTAGTGACGTTATTATCAGCATCATCTTTACCGCTGATATAAATGTGAGCAGAACGACTGACATCGCCTTTTTCCATACGCAGGCGATAAACATAACCATCAGCATCCGGATTGGTATCCATCAGGCCGATACGACGATCCTGGCGTGCCACATCAATATTGCGGGTAGACCAGAAGTTTTCGATACGTTCCCAGGTAATGTCTGGTTCACCCGGTACCACCAAATGCCGGCTACCTTCCTGCCCTGCCAGCGCGGGTTTTGCAGCCGCCTCAATATTGTAGCGGGCAGCCAGTGGATTATTGGCGGCTTCTTCATATTCAGAATAGGTCGCCGTGCTATTTTCATTGCCGGCAATTTCATCATTAATCCGGTTGACACTCAGATCAGGGGGTACATCCAGTGGCGGCATGGTTTCCGCTCTACGATATTCCTGAGTGTTATCCGGCGCCACTTCTTCAAGGGCAGGCAACATACCGCAGCTACTGACTGCCAACGTTGACGCAACCAGCCAGACACTTGTTTTTAAACGTTTCGCGTTCATTGATAAATGTTCACTTATTTTAAGGATTCAATACCCCGGCCGCTGCCAGCGCATCACGAACCGGTTGATGAAATTGTTCCGACAATACCGTCATCGGCAGACGGATCCCCTCAGGAATCAGGCCCATTTCATGCAGCGCCCACTTCACCGGTATGGGGTTAGACTCACTAAACAAATATTGATGTAAAGCAGCAAGCTTATCATTGATTAAGCGCGCTTTGTCAGCATCACCAGCAATCGCCGCAACGCACATTTCATGCATCAATTTGGGTGCCACATTGGCCGTTACTGAAATAACACCCCGGCCACCGGCCAGAATAAAGTCAACGGTATTACCATCTTCGCCGGTGTAAATTTCAAAATCATCATCAACTAAATCTTTGATGAGTTGCACACGGCGCACGTCGCCGGTGGCTTCTTTGATGCCGATAATATTTTTGATTTTCGACAGGCGACCAACGGTTTCAGGCAATAAATCGCAGGCGGTGCGACTGGGGACATTATATAAAATCTGAGGAATATCAACCGCTTCTGCGATTGTTTTAAAGTGAAGATACAAGCCTTGTTGTGTTGGCCGGTTATAGTACGGCGTCACCAGCAACACAGCGGCCACGCCTAAATCACGGGCATATTCCGACAACTCAATGGCTTCGGTGGTTGAGTTGGCACCAGTGCCGGCAATAACCGGAATTCGGCCGTTTACCTGCTCGACTATCTGACGGATGACATCACAATGTTCTTCAACATCTAATGTTGCAGATTCTCCGGTAGTACCAACCGCAACAATCGCATCGGTGCCACTGTCGATATGAAACTCGACCAGTTTGCGCAGGCTGTCACTGTCCACCGAGCCATCTGCCCGCATGGGTGTTACCAGTGCTACCATACTGCCGCTGAACATAAATGCCGGACTCCGCGAAAATAAACTGGCATGGTACTTGGCCGGCCTCTGGATGACAAGATCGGCCTGCACCGCCAATGATGCTTTTTTTAATAACGATAACGAGGATATAACAGATGAGCGAAGTAAGCCTGAATAAACCCGTACCTGACTTTGAATTGCCGGCCACCGGCGACAAAACGGTTCGGTTGTCAGATCTGCGCGGTCAGAATGTGCTGATTTATTTTTATCCGAAAGACAATACCCCTGGTTGCACACTTGAAGGCCAGCAGTTTCGCGATCATATCGCTGAGTTTGAGCAGTTAAACACGGTCATTTTTGGCATTTCCCGTGACAGTCTCAAAACCCACGAAAATTTTAAAAAAAAGCAGTCGTTTCCGTTTGATTTGCTGTCCGATAAAGATGAAACCGTCTGTAACCTATTTGGCGTCATACAACTGAAAAAGCTCTATGGCCGCGAATACATGGGCGTTGATCGCAGTACTTTTTTAATTGATGCCGAAGGTGTGCTGCGTCAAGAATGGCGCAGTGTCAAAGTTAAAGGCCATGTTGAAGAAGTGTTAACGGCTTTGAAAGCCCTTTAAATACTCTGAAAACCGGCAGTAGCCGATCAGGTTGCTGCCGTTGTTTGTGCACTGCTTCTGATGCAGTAACGGCCATTCCGCGTCATTTTGGTGCAATCTAGATACTTCCTTTTATAAAAAATCAACAAGTTAGATGGTTTGGCTGCTGGCGCAACATTTGCCTATGCATTCTGATGTTACTTAACAGGATGCAATTAAATGTCGTCAGTTCTGAAAAGCACACAAATGCAATTAAGCCGCAGCGAGCGGCGCTGGCTGCCATGGTTTGGCGCCACCGGCAAAATCAAAATGGCATGGAGCTGCTTTTTAAACCGCGATATTTATGCCGATGTTGAGCATACCTTTGAGGGTATCGCTGCCACCCGCGTCAAACTGCTTGAGCAATGGTCTGAAAGGCTTTGGCAAGAAATGTCACAACTGGCAGACACCATTGCCAGCAGTTATCCCAGCATAAATAACCAATTACTCAGTGACACCTTACAAAGTCAGGGCGATTTTTCAGAATTGTTTATCGTTGACCCGCAAGGCGAAGTTTTACACTCGACCTTCAGCGCCCATGTCGGCCGCAAAATTTCCAGTTCACGATCCGCTGAAAAAGCCTTATCAAACGGTTTGCAGGATAGTTTTTTACAAGGCCCCTACGTTGACCATATGACCGTTGAAATCGGTCCGTCGAGTTCAAAATTTCATGATGCTGTAACGCTGATGTTCTATCAGCCCATCAAGGTCGATGGCAAAGCAGTTGCGGTTTTATGCGGCCGCGTGCCGAATGATGTGATGAGTGATTTGATTCAGCGTGAAGCTGGTCATATTTATCCCGAATCCGGCGATAACTATATCTTCATGGTGGAGTCACGTTTTGATTCCACGCTGCAACAAGGTATCGCGCTGTCTCGCTCACGCTTTGAAGACAACTCATTTTCACATGGCGAAAATCTGAAAAGCGGTATTCATACCCAGTTTGGCGTCGTTAAAGTTAGCCAGCATACTGAGTTTGAAATCCGTTTTACCGATCCTGCCACCGGCCAGTTGCACCCGGGCGTTCGGGAAACCATCAAAAATGGTCAGAACCTCTATGTCACCTACCCCGGCTATTCTGATTACCGGCATATTCCGGTGATTGGCAAAGGCGTGACCTTTCAGCTGAAAGGCTCGCCAGATCACTGGGGCATGATGTGTGAAGGCGATTTGGAAGAGGTTTACCGGCGGCGCAGCGTCAACGTTATGTTGCTGAAAGGCTTTGTCACCGGCATGGCGGCGCTGCTGGGTATGAATAGCGGCCTGCACTACTTTACTGAGTTACCCGAGTTGGCAATTGCTGGCATTTCCGTTGCTGTCTTAATGATTATTGCGCTGTGGTTACGTAAATCACTGACCAAAAAACTCGCCAACCGGCTGAATCAGATGACCCGCGTCATTCAAGAAATCGCCGAAGGCGAAGGCAACTTAAGTCAGCGGCTCGATAACAATAAGCTGGTGGCTGACGAAACCGGCGATATGGGCCGCTGGATCAACAGCTTTATCGACAACCTTGATGGCATCGTCGGCCAGGTCATTGGCACCAGTCATAACGTCCGGGAAACCAATGAAGCGATGCTCAATACCAACCGTGAGGCCTATCAAGTGTCCGGTGAAGTTGCGGATGCTATTAATAAGATGCTGAACCTGATTAACGAACAGATTCAGGATATCAGTCAGGCTTCGACGACGGCTGAGGCCATGAAACAAGCTATGGACGATGTGGTAGAACAAGCTCGCGCTCAATACGAATCAGCACGCAGCGGCACGCAGGAAATTCTCAATGTCGTGCAAACCACCGCCACAGCGGTGAGATCTTTGAACACCCGTACCGCAGATATCAGCAATATTATTGGTGTTATCACCGATATCACCAACCAAACCAATTTACTGGCTTTGAACGCCGCCATTGAAGCAGCCCGTGCCGGTGAACATGGCCGTGGTTTTTCCGTGGTTGCCGATGAAGTGCGTAATCTGGCCGCCCGTACCGCCAATTCTGCTGATGAAATTCGCAATATGATTGAGGGCATGCAACAGGAAACTCAGGAAGCCGTTAAATTCATGGAAAGCGGCGTTGAAAATGTTGATCGTAATCTGCAAATGACACAGCAAACCAATGGTGAAAACGATCAACTGCACCAATTGGTTGAGCAAATTTTCGCCACCATCAAACAACTGGATCACAATAGTCATGTGCACGGCGATACGGCGCGACAAGTCGGTGCTTCAGCGGATCAGTTACAAACGGCCGTAAATGCTTTGCAACAGCGTTCTTCGTCGGTTCGCAATACCGCACACAAACTTAATCAGTTGGTCGGTGTGTTTCAGGTCAGTGCCCGCTAAACGACTGATTAATAATAATTTTTCTCTTACAATATCGTTTTAAAATATTGATAAATATCACATAAAAATTATATTAAACCTTTAAATCTGCCTAATCATCCTTATATTAACTAAGTGTTATTTCGATTTATTGCGCGATTTCGCGCCCGAAAATAAGGAGACCAACACATGGCAGTTAACGTAATTGACGAACAACATCCCGCGAAAGTCGCCGCTATTTTCAAGACAGAAAGCGATGCCCACAGTGCGCGTCAGGCGCTAATCGACCAAGGTAATTTTGCCAGTAAGTTGATTAATATCATCAAGCCTGAAGATCCGAATCTCAGCAAAAAAATTGAGCCCGAAAGTCACGGTATCGCCAAAACCATCCTGAAATCACACGGCATACTCGGTATCGTCGGTTTATTCGCCGGTTTCATCCTTGCCAGCATTTTGGTGGCTGCCGGCCCGACATTCACTCAGGACAGTCCGCTGCCAACCTATTTGGCACTGAGTTTTTTTGGTTTGTTGATAGGGCTTATGGTGGCAGGCGCGATTACCTTGCGGCCGGATCATGATCCACTGATTAATGAAACCATTGAAGCCAGCCATCATCAGCAATGGACAGTTATTGTGCAAACCGATGATCGCGATGCGGTACACAAGGCTAAAGAAATTCTGGAAACCGATGCGGTAACGGTAAAAGAAACCATCTAAAATACGCGACTCGAAAATGCTTTTTTCGCAACTGGTGACTCACCGGGTTTATTCTGAAAAAGCTAAGTGATTGATCTGCACAACGCTTAGAAAAAAATATTTTCTCAGCACCAAAATCATCCGATCTGGCGGATCGCGCAGCCCGTTTGGGCTGCGCCCGGATCAGGCCAAAGTTATCCACATATGATGCACAATTTATGTGCAACTTATCCTCTTGCTAAGGCTTCAAAAACACACTATCTTGTGGTTCAATCTCTTCACAACCACAATTTATTGTGGTTTGATGATTTCAGCCTCTACCACACAACGCAGGGATATTCTTATGGCGAGCGAAGCACAAACCTACATCCAACCCTCCTCCGAAACCGGCTACAAAGTCATTCGTCGTAACGGCAAGGTCACCGACTTTGACAGCAGCAAAATCGCCGTGGCGATGACCAAAGCATTTTTGGCTGTCGAGGGCGACGCTGCTAAAAACAGTCGCCGTATTCACGAAACCGTTGCCGAACTGACGACGCAAGTCAGTGACAACCTGCTGCGCCGTCTTGATGATGGCGGCATCGTGCACATCGAAGACATTCAGGATCAGGTCGAATTGGTACTGATGCGTGCCGGTGAATACAAAATCGCCCGCTCTTATGTGGTTTATCGTGAGCAACAAGCTCAAAAACGCGCCGAAGAAGAGAAAAAACACCCGCAACCAGCCAATGAGTCCACCCTGCATGTGACTCTGGCCGATGGCTCTCGCCAGCCATTAGACGTGGGGCGTTTGCGTAATCTTATCGATGAAGCCTGCGAAGGGCTGGCCGAAGTCGATAATGCTGCGATCCTGCGTGACACCCAGCGCAATATTTTTGATGGCGTTAAAGAAAAAGACGTCGAAAAAGCACTGGTCATGGCGGCCCGTACTTTTATCGAAAAAGATCCGGCCTACAGCACACTGGCAGCCCGCCTGCTGATGGACAGCATCCGCCGTGAAGCCTTAAGTTTTGTGTTCAAAGCCCCTCGCCAGGCCTCACAACACGAAATGGCTGAGCAATACCCTGAATATTTTAAGGCTTACATCAAAACGGCCATCGAACATGAGCTGATTGACGGTGAACTGAGCTTGTTTGATCTCGACAAACTGGGCCGCGCCCTGAAAGCCGAAAACGACTTCAGCTTTACCTACCTCGGCCTGCAAACACTGTATGACCGTTACTTTATTCATTATGACGGTACCCGTTTTGAACTGCCGCAGGCGTTTTATATGCGCGTTGCGATGGGTCTGGCCATTAACGAAATCGACCGTGAAGCCCGCGCCATTGAGTTCTACAACCTGCTGTCGTCTTTCGACTTTATGAGCTCAACGCCAACGCTGTTTAACTCAGGCACGCTGCGCCCGCAATTGTCTTCTTGCTACCTGACCACCGTGCCGGATGACTTGAGCGGTATTTATAGCGCCATGCGTGACAATGCCCTGCTCTCCAAATATGCCGGCGGTCTGGGTAATGACTGGACCCGCGTTCGCGGTCTGGGTGCCCATATCAAAGGCACCAATGGTAAATCACAAGGTGTTGTACCGTTTCTGAAAGTCGCTAACGACACCGCTGTCGCTGTGAATCAGGGTGGTAAACGTAAAGGTGCCGTCTGTGCATATTTAGAAACCTGGCATATCGATGTTGAAGAGTTTCTGGATCTGCGTAAAAACACCGGTGACGATCGCCGCCGCACCCATGATATGAACACTGCCAACTGGATCCCGGATCTGTTTATGAAACGGGTTGCTGAAGAAGGCTCATGGACGTTGTTCTCACCCGAAGAAGTGCCGGATCTGCATGATCTGACCGGTCTGGCCTTTGAAAAAGCCTACACCGAATACGAAGCCAAAACCGAGCGCGGTGAAATCCGCAATTTCAAAACCATGCCCGCCATTGATCTGTGGCGCAAAATGCTCGGCATGCTGTTTGAAACCGGCCATCCATGGGTGACTTTCAAAGATCCATGTAACCTGCGCTCGCCGCAGCAACACGTCGGTGTCGTCCACAGCTCTAACCTGTGTACCGAAATCACGCTGAATACCTCTGATCAGGAAATCGCCGTTTGTAACCTTGGCTCGATCAACATGGTTAAGCACGTCGACGAAAACGGCAAACTGGACAAAGAAAAGCTGCAAAAAACTGTCCGCACTGCCATGCGTATGCTCGATAACGTTATCGAATACAACTATTACAGTGTGCCGCAAGCGCGCCACTCTAACCTGCTGCACCGTCCGGTAGGCTTAGGCATCATGGGCTTCCAGGATGCGCTGTATAAACTGCGCCTGCCGTATGCCTCTGAAGAAGCCGTTACTTTTGCTGATGAATCTATGGAAGCCGTTGGCTACTACGCCATCGAAGCCTCATCTGATTTGGCGGCCGAACGCGGCAAATACAAATCATACGAAGGCAGCTTGTGGAGCAAAGGCATTCTGCCGATTGATTCCATCAAGATCCTCAAAGAAGCCCGTGGCGAATATCTGCAACAAGACGAAAGCCAAACGCTGGATTGGGATGCACTGCGCGATAAAGTTAAACGTCAGGGCATGCGTAACTCCAACACCATGGCGATTGCCCCAACCGCAACGATTTCTAATATCTGCGGTGTCAGCCAGTCGATTGAGCCGACTTACCAAAACCTGTTCGTCAAATCGAACCTGTCAGGTGAGTTCACCGTTATCAACCCGTACATGGTTGAAGACTTAAAAGCACGCGGCCTGTGGGATGAAGTCATGATCAATGACCTCAAATACTACGATGGCAGCCTGCAAGCCATTGACCGCGTACCGGCTGAACTCAAAGCGCTGTACACCACCGCGTTTGAAATGGATGCCCGCTGGTTGATCGAAGCCGCCTCGCGCCGCCAAAAATGGCTGGATCAGGCACAAAGCCTCAACCTGTACATGGCTGAACCATCCGGTAAAAAAATGGACAACCTGTACAAACTGGCTTGGGTACGCGGCCTGAAAACCACCTATTACCTGCGCTCAATGGGCGCGACCGGTCAGGAAAAAACGTCAGCAGCACCGACGTCGACCAGCGCACCCAAACCGACTGCGCCACCGACCTTAAAACCGGTCAAAGCAACTGAAGAAGACTTTATTTCAGGTGAAGGACAAGACGCGCCAAAAGCCTGTTCAATCCTAGAACCCGACTGCGAGGCTTGCCAATAATGTTGAATTGGGACGATCCACTCGCCGAAAAAACGGCGAACGAGTACATTGACAGCGACGCGCCAGCCAAACCGGCGCAACAAGCGGCCAATGAAATTGATACCCCGGTACCGGAAAAAGCCGAGATCAGCGAACTGCCACTGACCAACGCCAAAGCCGTTAATGCCGATGACAAGCGTGTTGTGAATGGTCAGGCTGATATCAATCAGCTGGCCCCATTCAAATACCCGTGGGCATGGAATTACTTCCTCAATGCCAACAAAAACCACTGGACGCCGCTTGATATCAACATGGCGCAGGATGTGCACGACTACCGTCATAAACTAACGTTGGAAGAGCGCCATGTTTATGAAAACGTGCTCTCCTACCTGACCACCTCCGATATTCTCGCCATGCGTAATATCGGTCTGGCAGTCATGGAAAAAATGTCCGCGCCGGAATTGCAGATTTATCAGGCTCGTCAGGTTTACGAAGAAGCCCTGCATACCTGGACTTACCAGCACTGCATCGAAACCATTGGTCTGGATCAAAGCGAAATCTACAACCGCTACCGCGTGGTGCCGGAGATTTATCAAAAGATCAAACTGGCCAATGACCGTCTAGATACCGTGATGCGCAGCGATATCGACCTGCGTGACAAAGACGAACTGGAAAACTTCGTCATGTCTTATGCGTTTTTCGCCGGTATCTTCGAAGGCAGCTGGTTCTACAACGGTTTCAGCCCGATCTTTGCCCTGCAACGCCGCGGCCTGATGAAAGGCACCGGTGAGCAACTGCAATACATCATGCGTGATGAAGTCATGCATGCCTCGTTTGGTATTCGCGTGTGCAAGCAGATCATCAAAGAAGAAAACGTCAAACTGGATCCAGTGAAAATCCAGCGCATGTTTGAAGAAGCTGACGCCGCCGAAGCGACTTATGGTGGCTATATTCTGCGTGACCCGATTTTGGGTTACTCAAAAGAAGCACACCACGGCCAATTCCGCTATACCGCTAACCGCCGGGCCAAACAGCTAGGTTTTGAAGAACCGTTCCCCGGTGCCGAAGCCACCCTGCCCTGGCTCGACGAACAGGCCAATATGCGTAAGGAGAAAAACTTCTTCGAAACCAAGGTCACCGAGTATCAAACCGGTGGTGGTTTGAAGTGGGATTGAAAAGTTAATAATGTAGTTTTAAGCATAAGCTGCAAAATTTTAATCATAAGTTAAAAAGCGTTTTAAGCATAAGCTGCAAAAATTAAGTTTGGTGTTCTGGGCCCAAAAACCTTTAAAACGGCTCAGAACGCCAAATTTAGGCTTTATTTTGAGTTGGGTGGTTTTGGCCAGCAGATAAAACGGCCTAAACTGCCAAAATTTGGCAAAAAAATGAGGTTTTAAAGCAAGATCGTAAGGAAAATTCGATGTGTGGGGGTTCAGAGGCTGGCACCACAGGTGTTTTCATCCATTGAAATGGAGGTAATTCCTATGTCTCGAAACGATAAAAAGACATCCAGCAAGAAAGCCAGCCAAGCAGGAAGCACTCTCGGTGATCCTAATAGCTCGAAAATTGCAAAATCTTTAGCGGCCTCGGCGCTAGCTCAATCCAACACCACAAAACAAACAGGTGCCAACACTGAGACCCTGGCATCAAAAGTTATGTCCAGTGATAAGTACAGTCGTGAAACCAAACAGTTGGCTGGTTCAGTTCTCTCTCAATCTAATAAAAAGCGTTAAGGAGAGCGACAATGCCGCAATACTGTTTAAATTCTAATCCCCAAACAGAGTCTGGGGATCATGAAGTTCACCAAATTTGGCCACAGGCATGTACCCGACTGCCAGAACGACGAAATCAAATCGACCTTGGTCACCATATCAATTGTCATAGCGCAATTCTAGACGCAAAAGAAAGATATCCACTTATAGCCTCACGGATTGATGGTTGCTTCTATTGCAGTGGTGAATGCCACCACCATTAGTGCATTACTACGAATGTAAAAATTTAAGGGATAATTAAAATGTCCATAGAATCGATCGATAATATTAAGATATCAAACCTATCCGTTAAGTCATCGCTAAACAAAATAAAAGCTTCTGATTTCAAGGAATACTCATTCGGAAAAGAATCAGAATTTAATGCGAAGGGCCTCCTTGCTGGAATTGATGCCCTATCTAAGGATATTTCAGCATTAACAAAAGCCCATGCGAAGTTTTTGAAACGATCAAGCTCACAAGAACGAGAAAAAATTGACGATTTGATGCACTACCTGAGCGAGGCGCTTGAAAATGAAGACCTAGCATTGGCGTGCGACAACCTCGACCTACTCAAACCACTTATTCGAAATATTGACATAAGACATTCTAACGAGCGTTTGGAGTCTTTTGATGAGCAAATTGACGCGCTTCAAAGGTCAGCATCTAATCTAAATGAGTTAATCAAAGAAGCTGAAGAGAAAAATGGGAGGTTTATTGAGCTTGAGGAAAATATGACTCAAGTTAAAGCCCGATTGGAAGAGAAAGTAACAGATTATGAGAGTGCTCTTGAAGATGTAAATATTTTAATTTCAAGATCAAAATCAATGTCTGAAAAAATAGCGCAAATAGAGACTTCTTCTTCATCGACTCTAGAAGAAATTGAACAACACCATTCTACTGCCATTAATCAATCACAAGTAATTGAAAATTTCGTAAAGAAAATAGCCCAACGAGAAACACAGTTAGAGGATCAAGAAGAAAAGACCAGGAACTACAATACAAAGTTGGAAAAGTATACAGCTGAGAGAAGCAAGGCCTTAGATGAGGCAACCACATTAATTAACAGCGCAAAAACAGCTTTGGAATTTAAAACCGCAGAAAGCTTAAGTGCTGCTTTCTCAGCAAAACTGGATGAAGCTAAAGCAGATAAATCAACGATTTTTTGGGCCTTTACAGCTTTAGTTTTCATAATATCTGCAGTTTTTCTCGGTGCATGGTCATTAAAGATACATGCTGCTAGTGACTCAATTTCTCTATTACTTGGGCGATTATCTCTTGTACCAGTATTATTAGTCGCGGCAGTGTTTAGCGCGTCTCAATACGTCAAGAATAGAAACATTATTGAAGATTACGCATATAAAAGTGTTCTTGCAAAATCACTCGTGGGGTTTTCAGAGCAACTCTCAGATGCTTCGTCAAAGGGTGAGATCCACTCTCACTTTGTTAAAAGTTTGTTGGCACAGATACACAATGACCCACTTCATAAGCAATCAACCAAGACACAAAAACACTTTGACAATGAAGCTTTACTCTCCTCAATCAACAATATTTTTGACAGAAAACTTAATCAAAGAAGCGGTGAAAGCTCACCTAATGTTGAAAAAACGTCTCCGAACTAAGCTGTGCTCGAATAAATTTGATAGTTTTTTTGCATTAGGTTTTAAGCATAAACCTGCTGTTAATTAATCATAATTTGCAAAATACCTCTCACTAGCATATTGTCAATAGCACTACGCTATATGAGGTGGCTCCTATGGATAGGAAGCCTGCACGCAAAATTACGAATCACGGCCGGGAAATGGTAACGGGTGGTTTTGCGAGCTATAAAAACAAAAGGATCGTTAAGTGGGAAAGCCAGATTGAACGGGACTTCCTATATCTATTAGAGTTTGACGACTCTGTCGTATCCTATTATTCCCAAGCCATAAAGCTGGAATTCTTCTATAACGATAAGCCCAGCGCTCACTATCCCGATATTGAGGTCACACGCAAAGACGGCCGTGTTGACTACTACGAAGTGAAACCCTTCGATAAAACCGATAACGACGAATTCAGGGCCAAAGCTAAAGTTATTGCAGACCATCTGATGAGACGTGGTCATGATTATAAGGTTGTAACTGACCGCGATATTCGTGTCGAACCCGCATTATCGAATTACAAAATCCTCTTCCGATATTTGTGGGTTGAGATTGAGCCTGATGATGAAAAATTCATTCTCAAGCTGATTGAACCAAATACACCGATATTTGATGTGCGTCATCTACTCGAAGCCGAAGGCTTTGATATCACATTTTGTTATGCGCTCATGGCCAAACGCAAAATCAAATTTGATATCAACAAGCCAATAGACTTTCATTTACCTGTTTCAAGTGCCAGCTAATGCAAGGCTATCATTTAAAAGTCGGGCAATACCTTTCCTATCAGGACAAGGTATATATCATTACTGAAGAAAAAGCTGATGATACCTTTGAGCTCAGACGTCTCTCCGATAACTTCCATATCTATTTAACCAAAGATGACTTGTTAGAGGGCTTGATTGAGGCCACCGTCAAATTCATCGATAAAGGAAGCATCAAAAATAATAAAGTTGATGTAAAGACGCGCATTACCGCTGATTTTCTGACCTTTCCAGAAGAACAAAAAACAATTGCCAGACGAAAGCTCGCCTACGTAAAAGCAGTTATCGATGCAAACCTTCCTACGGTCAAACAACAAACATTTGATGAGGTCATTGATAAAGTAGCAACCGAATTAAAAGACAATCGTAAACCCCACTGGAATACGGTATATCGGTGGCACCGGGAATACCTATCATCAGATCGGGATGTTAGACAACTCACCACTAATGATAAGAAAAAAGGTAATCGTCAGCCTCGTCTGCAAGTGGAAGTTCAGAGAATCCTAACCAAAGTAATAAATGACCACTATCTTTCAGAAGAAAGACCATCGATGCATAGCACGTACATAAAGGTATGTACGAAGATCCAGGAAGAAAATGAATACCGCGAAGAAGGCAATGAACTCATCGCTCCGTCCTATCTAACAGTTCGAGCCAATATTCGTAAGTTGCCTCCAGAAGTTGTTACAGAAAAACACTACGGTGATCACAAGGCAAAAGTTGAATTCCGGGCTTACAAGTCAGGACTTGATGTGACTCGGATTTTAGAGCGAGTAGAAGCGGATCACACACCACTCCAATTATTTGTTGTAGATGATATAGACCGGCTTCCATTGGGCCGTCCGACCTTAACAACCATCATCGATTACTACAGTCGAGCAGTTCTTGGTTTCTATATAAGTTTTTACGACCCATCAACGCAATCATTTTTGGAAGCACTCAGATACGCCATATTTCCAAAAAACAATGTCAAGAAAATCTATCCTGAGATAGAGCATGAATGGGAATGCTATGGCATACCTGAGCTTTTAATAGTAGATAACGGCAAAGAATTTCACAGCGAGGCGTTTTTCGACACATGCAATGGTCTCGGCATTCCCTATCAACATGCACCGCCCTTACACCCTTGGTATAAAGGCGTGGTAGAAAGACACTTTGGCACTATCAATAAAAAGCTTTTAAACAACATACCAGGCAAGACTTTTGAGAGTATTGCCGCTAAAGCGGATTACGATCCTGTAAAGAATGCAGTCATCAGCTTCAGCGCTCTTATAGAAGTCGTTCATGTTTTTATAATCGACATATACAACCAATCACATCAAAAAGCACTTGGTATGTCGCCGGCACAAAAATGGCGTGAAAATGCAGAACAGTTTCCACCTCGGATCCCTCAGGATTTAGAACGTGTAAATGTTGACCTTGGCATGATGAAAGAACGAACAATACTAAAAGATGGGATCCAATATAAAACTATCAAGTACAACAATGATGCTCTTGGTGCCCTTCGCAGGAAGCTCCCTCATGGCACGAAGGTAAAATTCAAAGTAAATCCCAATAACATTGACTATATCAATGTTTTAGACCCGACCACAGATAGCTATTTCACCGTATATTCATCAGATCTAAGACGCACAAAAAACAAAACGCTTTATCAATTCAAAATTATCCGTCGTTACGCACTTCAGAAATACAAAAACGATAGCACGCAAAGCATTCTTCGTGCTGAACGTCGTATTAACGGGATCATGGATGCTGAGATGAGGAAAAACAAAAAAATCTCATCACGAAAAAGAATTGGAAAATTCAAGAATACGGCACAAGACATCGACTCACTGATAGGTATTAAACAGCCGTCGTTAGATGACGCTCATCTGCCCGGTGATGACTTGATACCGGATCTCGAATCTGAAGAGAGCACCTCTCAACCAGCAAAACATCCCGAACCACCGTTAGAAGACTTTTATGCTGATGATAGTGATTGGCAAACCAGTACAAATACTGGCTCAGTTGAAAATGAAGAAGAGGATGAAAATTGAATACTAAGGAAGTTAGACCAGTATACGAGCTCGACCCCATCGAGAGACAGAAGATTGCAAATTTTATATATATCGAGTCTCCACTGCTCAGGAATGCCCTAAACAGCATCCAAGAATGCAGGGAATCATTTAAAATCCAGCGAGAGCCTGACTCCATACTAATTTACGGAGATAGAGGTACAGGGAAGACTTCTCTCATAGATAAATATATTGAAAAACACGGCCAAAAGCGGCTAGAAGATGGTTCTACACAAACGCCAGTTTTTAGATGCGAGGTTAAAGGCGGCAGTAATGTTTCTCAATTCTATACATCAGTTCTTAAAGGCTTGGGCGACCCTTTTCCTGAGAAAGGACACGCCTCTCACAAGGGGGAAAGGTTGACACGTCTCCTTGTAGACTTGAAGACTGAACTCATTATTATTGATGAGTTTCATGAGTTGTTGAATCGCTTTACGAAGAAAGTTCAAACGGAAGTAGCCAGCCAGATAAAGACGCTCATCAACGAGAGTAAAATACCCATAGTTCTTGCTGGAACGATGACGGCGAAATATGTCCTCGATAATAATGAAGAACTCTCTCGTCGATTCCTAACATCTAAACAATTACCAAGATTCTCGATATTTTCTGCGAATGATAGGAACACCTTTCGCAAATTTCTGGCTGAATATGACAAAGCGTTGCCGTTTAAAAAGCTCAGTGATTTAGCTGCTGACGAAATGTATGAGCGATTCTTTGCTGCCACAATAGGTCTGCCCAGTGGTATTGGTAGCATTATTCGACATGCCTCAAGAGCAGCCATTGAAGATGGCTCAGATAACATTCAAATGAAACATCTGGCGCCTGCTTTCGAAAAGACATTGGCAGACAAAACGCCAACTAACGGAAAAAATCCATTCGAAATAAATATCTCAGAGCTGCGCTCATTGGGTGTGATGGACCCTGATAGGACAGATGAGGTTATTCAAAATCACAATCGAATGGCCCACCTCTAGTCATAAACCAACCAATAAATTATCTCTATGTCGGTACACCAGAAAAACGCTCAGCGACTCTTACAACGCAATATTGCTGAGTACGGAAGATGGCTCAGACGCGATTTAAAATTAAAGCCAGGCGACAAAATCCCAGATAACTATGAAATAGTGCCAAATGATACAAGGCGTCTGCTTTTTGTCCCGAAGTTTAATCACCGAGAATCCTTGCTTGGTTACTTAATGCGCCTCAATCAGGCCAACCACTACAACGCAAATTCTATAATCATAACGGGCGGCCAAATCACCCATGCGGATGAATGGACTGATGAATATCGCAGGATAGCCACAGGCAGGTTTAATCTGCCAAATCTTGCTCGTTTGCTGGGTGTAGGCGCATCTGATGTATATCTCATGACCTACACGGTGTCAGAAGAAATAAGCACCAGCTCACAAGGTAAAATCTTAATTGATTCTCTTGAGTACCCATTAGAACTTATTCGGCTCCAAAGACCCAGATTCTGTGTTGAGTGCTTCAAAGCCGATAAAAAACACCCTGATAAATATCCATATCATCGCCGATTATGGGACTTTGCACATTACACCGTCTGCACAAAGCATTACACACTTCTTGAGGACACCTGCCCGTCGTGCAAAAAACAGATTTCATGGGCTCGTCAAAAGCTGACTGAGTGTCAGTGTGGCTATGATTTATGCAAGATTAAGCCAATAAAGGTTCCGCTGGAGCATACATTTTTATCAGCTCGTGTCGCTTACTCACTTGAAGACGAGCCCGATCCAGATGAACAACAAATTGCAGCATTAGAGAATGGCTTTTTCAAAAAGGTAGTCGAAAAAATTTCACCAGAAGATCCCGATCCCACTGGTCATGTTGATGATCCAGTCGAATTAGCTGATGAAATTTATGAACGTGAATTAGAACAACGTGGCTACAACCGTAAAGCCACCAGGTTTAGCTTCAGCCATATGCCCAACGAAATGCTTCACCGGCATTTTGTAAGCCTGTATCCAGACTTGTTTGGTGATTCCGTCATTAGCTATCGAGAAGAGAATTATCCGATCACTACAAAACATCAGATTGCAGACATGATTGGGATGTCCGTAACGACCGTTTACAAGTTCATGGATGCTTTCCCGCCCACTAATGGAGATACGTACGACAAAGCAGATTTAGTCTACCTTGCTGGGCTGTACAAAAAACTTATCCCTACCAAGAAAACCTGCGAAGTCCTTCAAATCAAAAAGCACTTCCTGCAGGATTTAAGTGAAGCTGCCATCCTTAACCCGCTCTTCGGCCCCAGCATAAATGGTTATGGTGACTACCTTTATCATCAGGATAGTGTCCTGGCGCTTATGGACAAACTCAATGCGAAAGTTCAACAGCGAACAGGCATTAAAAGACTTGTTGCGCTTCGAGACTACGATAGCATTGGCATTAAATCTCGATGGCCACATGTGAAAATCATCCAGAAAATTCTCGAAGGGAGCATGCTTATCTATGATTTTGACAAAGCAAAAGGTCTTTATTCAGCAACTATTGATTATGAAGATTTAGTAAGGCTGAATACTGTCGACCAAGTAGCAAGTGACTTACTGTCGATTGATGATGTCGCCGAGAGGTTGTCAATATATCCCGATGCCGTCTACAGAACATTGAAAACAGGCTTACTTTCTGCCACCAAATTAGTCGTTAACAAAGCGGTGAAGAGCTTCATCACTACTGACAATTTTGATAATTTTCACGCTAATTTTGTCTTCGTTAATGAAATTGCCACCGAATATGACACTGGCCCCACTAGTCTTGCAGCTAAAATAGCGAGTGAAGGTATTGAACCTGTATCGGGTCCAGGCATCGATAATAATCTGTTATTTATCTTTCCACGCAAAGCAGTTGAAAAGTTGGATATGGAAGCGGTCATCCAAAAAACGGACTACCAAAACCGCGCCGGCCGCCCAAAAAAAGGTACCCCCTCAAAATGGGATGACCACCCGCCTCTTCATGATGCAGGTGCCATTGCAGAATTTCTCGGTACGACTATTCAGAAGGTATCGAGACTGGCTAAAAATGGTTTTCTTGAACCCTATGACCATAAAGGCCTGCTGGGTAATAAGCGGTTCTTCGAGGTCACCCAATTCAAGGCTTACCTGAATAAATATCGGGATAACCCGGACCTCATTGCTTTTGAGGATGCACTGAGCGTAATTGGCGAAACAGATTTACAGTTCAAAGCGAACTGGGTTAAGTCGAAACGGATAGCCTTTATTGAGGATGGCCTTGATGGTCGTTATCTCGACCTGAAGCAGCTTGATGCACTATGTGAATTCAAAAAGCATGCAATTTCAACGCGTGATGCTGCTGAGCAGATGGGTGTTGATCGAAGCGTGATTCAGAATAAGCACAAACTTGGACATCTAAAGCCGATATCGGGGTCTGGGATTGATGAGTTTGGGAATTTCTTTTATGCCAAGAATGATGTGCGAGCTTTGTTCGCAAAGGCTGTTATTGTCTAACTCTGACAAGATAAATAATCAGTTAGATGTTTACTTGACCAACTGAGGCGCCTTTTGCTGCTAACATGTCATAAAGTTTGATAAGCCCACACCACACGGTGATATAAGCAACAAAAAGCTTTGAGTTTCTCAGGGAGGATAACCATTAATGGACATATTACTTGGGCTAGCAGTGATTTATGTCATTTACCTATTAATCAAGCAAGAAACCAAATCGAAAGCAAAAAAGAATGCTGGTCTAAGAGCTGCCTCTAAGGTATGGAAATCAACCACAAAATCAGCATCTACAAACAGAATTTCAGCTAAATCGATCGATGAAGACGACGATGGATTGGCTAATTTCACAATATCCTTTGGTCATGAAGAAGCCGAGAGCAGAAATAATACTCCGGCCCGGTGGATATCGCCTGGTGAAACAATCAAAATCAAAAATCACAGTATCACCGGTGGTTTTTTCTATTTCGGTGGAAAGCTTCGCTCTTTGGATAACTGGGGTGTCGATGCATCTTTGGTCGACGACTATCTTGATGTCCACCCGCAGCCAATGCTTTACACTGACGATTCACTCGGCTATTGGCCAAAATATAACTCCATTTCACCTAAAGCCCGTGGCGCATTACTGGATTGGCTTTCAAGCGATCGTTCTAACCCCGATACGCCTCTAGGATATGTTTTTATCTATTTCTATGGTCTTGAGCGAAGAGTCTTGGTCGATGCTCAAAAAAACGAAGTAGACGATGCTGAGTTTCAGCAAATATTTGCAGAGATAACTCGGTTAAAGAAAGTATATGGCACGAGCAATTCATTCTCGAATTATTCAACTCGATTGCAAGAGGCAATGTGTATCCTCAAACCTGATGTTGTTTCGATCGATAGTGATGCGATGAGCGATAGGTATGACGCACTATTATTTAGGTACTCGTTAGCCAAAACTGTCAAAGCAGGAATGCCTATTCCAGCTGAACTTGCCAGGCTTTGGCTGCAAAACTCTGGGGTCTATAAATTTAAAACACCAGCACGTCGATGTCGTGATCAGTTTAATAGGCTTTTCAAAATTAAATATTCAGAAAAATTTGGTGATGGACTGATCGTAAAACCAAATAAAACAGCTTTACGCCTACACTACCAGACGGCAAGCAGCACCTTGAGAGGTGTTGAAATAAACAAAGAAGATTTACCTGATCCAAGCCGATTGACCGGACCACTTAATAAATTCATTCCTCTAGCTGACATCTGCTCTGAAGCGCTCGAGGCTTACAGCCGGTACTTGGGGAAAAGCGAAACGTCACCCGATTATTTGGCAGCTACCATGTTGCTTCCTGATGAGCTTACCAGTGACGGCAACTCTCCAGCAGTAGCTAAATTTAAGCGTTGGTCTTCCATCATCATTTCAGAAAATGATGGCATAGCCACGGTGAGTGATTTTTGGGCTCAGATTGGTGCTGAGTCAATATCCAGAATCAATAAAAAAGATGCAGAGCTAATGTCTAATCTGGCTTCAAAAGCTGGTGTAGGTATAGCACCTGACATTAATTATCACCATGCAAAACCTTCACCGGATGGCAAAATTATCCTTTTCGACGTTGGACACGAAAAAGGTTTTACCCCCTCGAAGGCCTTCAATGATGTCGGAATGGCCCTTAGACTGGGCTCAATGGTCGCGACTTCAGATGGTGAGACTGATGAAGCTGAGCAAAAGGTACTCGAGTCACTCATCAATGACGATCCAAAGCTAAACTTTACTGAGAAACGGTCTTTACATGCCTATCTAAAATGGCGCCTGAACTCCCCCCCTGATGCAGCAGGTCTGAAAGCCAGAATTGAAAAACTAAGTGAAAGAGACAAAGGTTTCATTAGTCACTTGCTTGTCGGTGTGGCATTGGCTGACGGCAAGATTGATACAAACGAAATTAAACAACTCGAAAAACTCTACACAACACTTGGACTCGATCGCAGCCGCGTCACCACAGATTTACATGGACAATCTTCATCTCATAGCACTCAAAAACCATCTCCATCAAAGGCTGCTGATGCTGAACAGGAAGTGACAGGCTTCAAATTAAATGAAGAACTGATATCAATCCATGAATCTCAAACTAAAGATGTTCAGAGCATGCTTCACTCGATATTTTCTGAGGAAGAAGAACCCGAGACAGCACCAATTGAGTCAGATACCGACAATGAAACCAATGACTCACATAGCCTTGATAATGCTCACCAAACTCTTCTCGATGCACTCATAAAAGAACCTGAGTGGCCACGGCAAGCTGTTGAAGATATGTGTACTCAATATGGGTTAATGATTGATGGCGCCATCGAACACATTAATGATTGGTCATTCGAAGTTTTTGACGCACCAATACTCGAGGATGAAGGTGATATCCTCGTAGACCAAGAGCTAGTTCAAGAACTGCAAAAATAGGGAAATAAACTATGTCTGAGAAAAAGATCCGCCTGAAAGAGCGTGATGCCATCATCCAATCACTGAAATCAGGTGTTACACCTAAACAAGGGATCCAGCATATTCAAGTTGGCCGTTCCAACGAGATGAAGGCCCTACTCCAGGACATAGAACGAATTACTCAGGGTGGATCAGCATTCAGGCTAATCATTGGTGACTATGGCTCAGGCAAAACATTTTTCTTAAGCGTGGTTCGGTCCGTTGCCCTTGAGAAAAAACTCGTCACCGTAAACGCTGATTTATCGCCTGACCGTCGTATTCATGCATCTTCTGGCCAAGCCAGAAACCTCTACTCAGAATTGATGCGTAATCTCGCCACTCGTAATAAGCCTGAGGGTAACGCTTTAACCAGCGTCGTTGAGAGATTTGTTACCCAAGCCCGCAAAGAGTCTGATGAAAGTGAAAAGTCCGTCTCCGAAGTCATTCACAAAAACCTTTCGGCACTTTCAGAATTAGTTGGTGGATATGACTTTGCCAAAGTTATAGATGCATACTGGCGCGGGCACGAACAAGATAACGATAATCTAAAAACAGCAGCTATTCGCTGGCTGCGAGCTGAATATTCAACTAAAACTGATGCCAGAAACGATTTAGGTGTAAGAACCATCATCTCTGATGCAACCTTTTACGACTCTCTGAAATTGATGAGTCTGTTTGTGCGTCAAGCCGGTTACGAGGGCTTATTGGTCAACCTCGATGAAATGGTCAACCTATACAAGCTCAACAGTTCTCAAGCCCGCACATCGAATTACGAACAAATCCTGCGGATCTTAAATGATTGCTTACAAGGGTCAGCCGAATATCTGGGTTTCCTATTGGGTGGGACACCGGAGTTTTTGTTAGATCCGAGGAAGGGTTTATTTAGCTATGAAGCGTTGCAGTCGCGTTTGGCCGTGAATAACTTTGCTCAACGCGCGGGAGTTATCGATTACTCATCACCCACTTTGCACTTGGCAAGCCTTACACCAGAAGAGCTTTTCATACTTTTAAGAAATCTTCGACACGTATACGCCAGCGGGGATTCATCAGCATATTTGGTGCCGGACGAAGCATTGATGTCATTTCTTCAACATTGCAGTAAGACCATTGGTGACGCCTATTTCCGAACACCTAGAAACACCATAAAAGCATTTCTGGATATGCTCTCTGTTATTGAGCAACACCCTGAGATCCAATGGAATCAACTCATCGAAGAAATCACTGTCGAGGACGATAAACCAACTGATATGGATGTTGAAATTTTTGATAATGAAGATGATGGTGATAAAACTGAAGAAGGTCTGACAGACTTCAGAATATGAGCGAAAATCACCATAAGCTGCATCCTAAAGTTCAAAAATGGATATATCAGCAAGGCTGGCCTGCACTTAGAGATATTCAGAATAAAGCCATTGATCCGATATTGGCCGGTGATAGAGATGTCTTGATAAGTGCCTCTACTGCCGCAGGTAAAACAGAGGCTTTTTTTCTCCCCGCATGCAGTGCAATTGCAGAAAACCACAATGGTTTTGGCATTTTGTATATTAGTCCCCTTAAGGCACTAATAAATGACCAATATCGCCGACTAGAAAGTCTATGCGAGCTACTCGAAATGGATGTCACGCCATGGCATGGTGACAGCCCTCAATCAAAAAAGACAAAAGCCAAACGTTCGCCCTCAGGCATATTACTTATTACACCAGAATCACTCGAATCATTGCTTGTTCGAGAGTCCGGTTGGGTATCAGAAGCTTTTGGCCAGCTCCGCTATATCGTCATTGATGAGTTTCATGCTTTCATTGGTAGTGAGCGAGGCAATCATCTACTTTCACTTTTAAACCGTTTAGAGCATGTTCTCCACAGACATAACGCACCCATTCCACGAGTAGCATTGAGTGCCACGCTTGGGGACGTTGAAAAGGTCCCACTACAGCTTAGATCAACACAGTCACTTCCTTGCGACATTATCACTTCCACCACGAGCCAGGCATCGTTGAAAATTCAGGTTCGAGGTTACATCGATCCAGAAACGATACTTGATGGAAATGAAGAAACCAAAAGTGCTGAAAGCCAGATCTGTGATGACCTTTTTGAAATCTGTCGTGGCGACTCACATCTCGTTTTCGCAAACAGCCGGCAGAGAACAGAATTAATCGCTGCCCAATTAAGTGACTTGTGTGAGCAAAACCACGTGCCCAATGAGTTTTTCCCACACCATGGTTCTCTAGCGAAAGAACTCAGAGAGTCTTTGGAATCACGACTTCAAAAAGAGCAATTGCCAACAACTGCGATATGCACCATGACACTTGAATTAGGTATCGATATCGGGAAGGTTAACTCTGTTGCTCAAGTCACAGCACCGCATTCAGTATCAAGCCTCAGACAAAGGCTCGGCCGCTCTGGTCGTCGTGGTAATGCTTCAATACTACGAATGTTCATTGCAGAAAAAACATTAACTGAAAATTCAAACCCCGCAGACTGCCTACGTCTTGAACTTGTTCAATCAGTTGCGATGATAAGACTGCTTATATCTAGCAAGTGGTTTGAACCTGCTGATACCAATCAATATCACTTTTCAACACTGCTACATCAAATCCTGGCCGTCACTGCACAATGGGGTGGTATTCGCCCTGACCAAGTATTTGCATTGCTATGTAAAACAGGACCATTTACCAAAGTTACTGTGGAGCAATTCAAATTATTGCTGACCCATATGGCCAGCACTCACCTACTCACACAGCTGACAAGTGGTGAGATTGTTTTAGGTGTCAATGCCGAGCGAATTGTGGGTCACTACAGTTTTTATGCCGTTTTCAAAACACCCGAAGAATACCGCATGGTCACTGGGTCAAAAACTTTGGGCACGCTACCTATAGATAGTGTTGTTATGCCTGACCAACACATAGTTTTTGGTGGAAGACGCTGGAAAGTATTAGATGTCGATATTCAAAAGAAAGTTATATACCTAGAACCTACTAAGGGCGGTAAACCGCCGAAATTTGGTGGTCAAGGACTCGGTGTTCATGATGTTATACGTCAAGAAATGTTTGAAATCCTACGTTCTGGTGAACATCGAATTGCTGTTGGAAACAGCTTTATTGAATTTGTAGATGAACCGGCAAGGGCTTTACTTGATGATGCGAAGAGATTCTTCAAAGATGCCAAGCTTGAGAATAAATGCATTATTCAGCATGGCAAAGACGTTTTGATAATTCCATGGATGGGAGACAAAATCGTAAACACACTTTTCGCCATTCTTAAGAACAAAGGATATGAGGTTAGCGCATTTGGAGGCGTTGTTGAGGTCCATAACGCAGAAATCACAGATGTTCAGAGTATTCTGCAACAGATTATCTCAGAGCCAATGACTAGCAACGAAAAGCTAGCCGAATCTGTTCCTGGCAAACTGGTTGAGAAATTCGATGAGTTCTTACCAGAGGGGTTACTGAACCTTGGGTATGGTCAACGAGTATTTGATATTGAAGCGACGAAAAAATGGCTAGTCACTATTCGCAAATGATTAGACGAGCTTGTGGTAACTCACTATTATCATCTTCTACTATTACAACTTTTTAAATATCTCAGCTATAGGGAACTAGTTTAGAAATGGATTTAGATACTTACTCGAATGCTGCACAAAAATTATCAAATCAAAATAGCGATGGTATAAAAGTATATAAAACTTACATTAGTGTTTTGAAGTTCATTATCAAAAATGATTGGCAAGGAGCATGCCATAGCTCATCATCAATTTTGGCTTTATTATTGGCTGTACAGAATATTGAATCGACTTTGTGCTTGGGAGAAGTAACAGATGAATATATATATTTTGATCATTCATGGATAGAAATAGATGGAGCCATTTTCGATGCGGCGGTTGTAAGTACCTTGGTTAATGGGATTAGTTATGCACCTGTATATCGAAATTATGACCTCAATAATTCCACGCCAACTCATTTGAAGTATGGCGTTATTTCTGGGGAGGGATATGATGAAAATGCAATGTGGATCAAAAGCATTGCAGTCAGTGAATATATGGGGCTTTTCCCAGGTCATGAAAATGGTCTATTTGGATTTGCCAAGTTAATTGCGAAATCAATGAATTTACGTGTGTCAATTACATCTCTGAAAACTACTTCCACTAAGTTATTTTGGGTTGATAGACCATAGCTAATACAGAACAAGAGAAAACGCCTGTAAAACTATTGATGCATGTTCATGGTAAATCGGGAAAACTAAGACAAGTTGAGAGTCTTTGCTAATCAAGCATTAGAGAGGAAAAGATGAATGAAATGGAATGAACTTAAAGAAATTATAGAAAAACATCTTGCTGAAAACAAAATGGATGAAACTGAAATTAAGTATATTAGTATCACTGCAGAACCTGGCGCAGAAGGTCCTTTGAGAATTTGTATATGTGAAAAAGGCTCAGAAAAAGAGGACTATATAAAGATTGTAGACGGTATTATCCAAGATTAGAGTACCTATGTATTCAGTCACGAATAATGATTCATGGGGAACGACTTTTATTAACCTAATCGCCATGGAGACCTTTTGCCCCCCCAACCAGACACCCCAAACCAGGATGACCAAACCCCGGTCACCCAATAGCCTGTCTCTCAACGAGGCGTCCAGGCCTTCTCACCAGTAACAAACAGATTCCCATACCCCATAACTTTCTCAATCCGTTTGTTACGCTCAAGCTCCCACTCAGTCACTGGATAGGCCTTATCCCAGGCCACTAATATCCGTTGGTCACGCTCAGACATCGGCAAGCGATAGCGGTCGTGCATATAGAAATAAATTCGTGCTACAAACCCTTTGGCACGGTCTCCCGGGTCGGCAGTTCGGTTTTTGAAATCAACACGAAAACTGCACTGACCATGCTGTGCTTTAGCATCAGGCAAGGGACCGAAACGAAAATTATTTCTGTCGCTATTGATTTCACCTACCGTTGGCGTGAGGTTGTGAAGGTCTCCGGACATTTCATTGAAAATTGGATCGTTACTACGACAATAATCACGACCACCTTTTTGCCAGCACTGACGAGCTCGGCCAAAATTGAAAGCTGGAACAATATGTTCCCATTCGATTCTTTCTGCGCGAAAGCGTTGACCCTCGGCACGAACCTCATAACCACAAGGCTTCATGTCGATTCTGCCGGCACTTCGGCCAACCCATTTCCATGGACAACCACAATAAAGGGTGCCCTCATCATTCCTGTCGAAATACACATGCTTTTTTGCGACTGTCTTGGCTTCATTAAATGAGAGTGGCTGAGCGTGTGCTGAGACTGCAAAAAAAATCAGGCAAAAAAGCAGCCAGGAAATGAAATTATGATATTTCTTGGGGAGCATTGATGAATGGGGTTACCTGTTGTGGGATAGCCAACACTATATCAGTCCCTTCAGTGACAGTTAGCCCTGCATTGACTCAAAGTCATAACGAAAACGATAGCTTCTGCCACACATCATTTGTGCAACCATTGCTCGGATTTCGCCTTTTGGATCGCTCGGTGTGCCCTGACAATGATAAACGCGGCCAGACTCAGTAATGCCAATCCCCGTCGATTCATCAAAGCTTTTGATGTCAGTGCTGCAGCGAAATACGTACGGTGAACTCGTATTGGCTTTTACACGCAAACCAACGAAAATTGCGAGTTCATCACTGAGTTCGAGAATATTCCAATGAAACAAAATCATTTCATGATCTGTTGTCATAAACCGGTATACCCCTTGTTGTGATTCACGCGGGCTTCTAAACAAGCCTCACACTCTGTGACACACCACCCAGAGAAATTACGGGTTTTTCCCGGTTTGCCGCAGTTTTCACATATTGTTTCAGAGCGTTGAGCGGCTGCAATAATCAAATCACTCATCTCATCGTTTTCAAAGCTCATGTAATAATTAAGCCCGCCAAACTTCTCTTTGATTTGTACAACCCAGGGCAAATATTTGCCCGTAAGGCCATGTTCGATTTGCTCGGTTTTAACTATTTTCTCGAGATTTATTGATAGCTCAAGGATTAAATCAAACCAACCATCACCACAACGAAAACCCAGCCACCTGAGATTTTTATCTGGCCCATCAAAACGATGTCTAAATATCGTTGGGCATTTTGAAAATATTTCTTCTTGTTTTGCTTTTTTCATAATGGTTCAGTATTTTTCAAAGCACGCATCACAAGCCGTGCTGTACCAGCCATCTTTTTTTCTTAAGCTTCCTGGCTTTCCACACTCTTCACAAATCTCTTCTGAACGCGACTCTGCAGCTTCGATTAAATTTGAGAATTCGTGATACTCATTGCCGACGTAAAAGCGAAGTTCTCCAAATTTTTCTTTGACCTGCATGGCGTAAGGCAAACGATTTTCTTCAGTACCTTCCGCTTGCATACGCTGTGCGATAGCTTCAATTGCAACAGAGAGTTCAAAGATTAAATCAAACCAGCCTGGTCCGCACTCAAAGCCAAAACACATGAGGTTTTGCTCGGGGCCCAAATTTCGATTTCTATATAAAATTGGACACTTCTCGAAAATCTCTTTTTGTTGCGCTTCATTCATAGTTAACCTCACTTTCTGGCATCAAATTTCGATGACTAAATCAGGCCTGTATGGCACTTCAAGCTGTTCAGAGCGATAGCCCAGCTGGTTACTGACAAGCCGGCATTTACCAACCGTGGTATCAACATTCGCATGCGTATGCCCAAAGACCCACAGGTCCGCTTGAGCAATGAGTTCATCACAGTCTGAAATAAATGCCCCAGAGAGAGGATCAATGCCAAATTTCGGATGCTCGCAAAGGAGACTTGGCGCGTGATGGGTGACGACAACAGTCTTGCCGTCGAAAGGCTTCGCAAGCTCTGCTTCGATAAATGACCTGGCACGCTTGTGTAACGCGAGGGCATGTTTCGGCATAAAAGTGCCCTCTAAGCCGAATTTAATATAGATATGGTCGCTAAGCGCGTTACCCGCAACTTCCATAAGATGCTCTTGTTCAAACCGACCATCAAGCCGATAGTCTGTCCACAATGTTGCGCCGATGAATCTCGTGTCTTGATAGACAAACACATCACGTTCGAGATAGTGAACGTTCTTGCTTTTATCTGAAAAGTTTCTGAATGATTCATTCAGCTGAACGTAGTTACCCATGTAATACTCATGGTTACCCGCCAGAAAAATCACATTTTTCTGATGCATATCAGCAATATGCTGAGCAAATTCGATAGCGCGTGTGCCATGGCCGATGTCACCAGCCAAAATCAAAATGTCACTGTCAGCTTCTGGGAAATCAAAGCTTTGATCGCCTGGGCGTAAATGGATATCTGATGCGAGTTGTATTTTCATAATCGTTAATCTGTTCTAAAGAAATTTTCTGAAGTATTGTGCTGAACGGTCGTATCCGCATTTTTCATAAAAAGGTTCAGCACGTCTTGTAGCAACACTGATAAGAGCCGCATTGCGTTCCTGCGATATATGCTCCGCATGTTTGAGTAGTTCTGTTGCAATTCCCATTTTGCGAAATGATTCTTTAACGAAAATCTCTTCAACCAAGCCAACATTTCTGGCGGCATAAAATGCATAGTGCGTATTGCCATATAAGTAGCCAGCCACACTGTCACCAAACCGGGCAATGAGGAAAATGGCAGTGTCATCATTCAAGGCTCGTTCGAAATCCTCTACATCATGCTTGCCACGAACTTCAAAACTCATAGACAACTGGCTTGCCATCTCAAAAATATCGATAGCATCCGCAGAGGTTACCTTTGAAATCGAAATCATTTGATCGGGTACCTGAATTTCACAAATCCTGATGCTTCGCTTGAAAAGAGCTCTTTGTGAACACGTGCATGTCCAAGTTTCGTCTCGAGCACATAAATTGCATCATCGTGCGGCATACCGGGTTCTCCAATTAAGGAATATGTCGAGCCTGACTTAGTGATGCCCGTTTTATTGACTTCATCGTAGCTTTGAATCAATGTGCTCATACGGCCAATGCCATCTTTGACGCTAAACCCTACAAATATTTCAAGCATGCCCTCGTCTTCTGAAGCGACTTGCAAAATATTCCAATCACTCAAAACAACATCCGCTTTTCCAACATTCTTTACTGTCATCGCATTTCCCCCGAGTCGCTAAAGCCATACTTCAAGCGTTCTTCCATCTCTTTAATACGAATTTCTGAGCACGTATCGCAAAGTACGAAGTAGCATTTTTTTAAGTCGCGTACTTTCGCTCCGTAGATTCCGCAGCGTTCACAAATCTTTGTTGCAACCCATGCGTATTTTTCAACGCACTCAAACATCTCGTCAGTTCCATTCGAGAGATAACAGCGAAACTGAGCATACTTTTGTTTTATCGTGGAAATCCTGGGAAGCGCATCATCAATGGCGCCGTTTTCGCGCAGCTCCACGGCGAGCTTTTCGAGGTCAACACAAAGGTCATAAATAAGCCTTAACCAGCCTGACTCAACATAAAGCGGTAACGCCGGCCTGCTGGATTTGTCGACACTGTAGTGACGAAACAAAATCGGACAATCTGCATATATTTTTTTGATCAACTCATCTGACATGGCATGCTCCTTTGGGCAAATAGAAGCACGGTTAAAACCTAACTGTCAAGATTATGTTTTGATCTCAAGCATATGATTTTAAAGGTTATTTCATATAGTATTCATTATATGCAACACGCCTTTAAGAGAAGGTGTTCTCAGCATAATGCATATAGTATTCACGATATGCTCAAAGCAGATATAAATTGAAAAGTTGCCAGTACTTTGTGATTCAGTTAACGTTTCGATAGTGCAAATTGAAAGGGATTTTTATGGAAGCACGTGCATTATCAGAGTGTGGCACGCTCAGTTCATGGAACCTGTTTGAAGTCATCGAAACAGGTGCAAAACATCTCATCGGCTACGCGCCAAACTTCAAATTCGATGTCATCACTGATGAAATCGTAAATATCTCATTCGATCGGAAATCCAAATCCGGGACAGCCGTGACTAAATCGGGGATCCTTTATGAGCTTTCTGGGAAACCTGTGAGTTTGAACCTTAAATGGCACCCACAGGCTAAAGTGTTTGTTGAGACTTATGGGTGCTCTATCAAATTAGTGAAGCTAGAAACGCGTGTCTGAGGAAAATCAACCAGGTGTAAGAAGCTGGCTTATTGCTTGTGACGAGTCAGGCACACATGGCTCGCCTCATTATGGTTTTGGTAGTTTATGGCTGAGATATCAACGGCGTGGTGATTTTTTAGCTGATTACCGGGCGATCATTCAAAATCATGGGTTTGAGGAAGAATGCAAATGGTCTCGAGCATCGAGAGCCGGGTATCTTCCTTTTTACCAAGAGCTCATAGGCTACTTTTTCCAAAAACGTTGGCTCGCATTTCATTGCATTGTTGCTCGTAAACAAATCGTTGATAGGCAGCGTTATCACAATAATGACTGGGATTTAGCCAGACGAAAGCATTTCACCATGCTGCTGACGAGTAAGATGAAAAAGGCTCTTAAGCGCTTCCCCAACCGGCAGCATGAGTTTCGGGTTTACGTTGATCCGATAGCATCTCGATACAAAAAAGCTGATGAAGCAATCGAAGTCATTACGAATCACACGCTGAATCAAGAGTTTGGTCGCCACTCACCTATAAAATCAGTTATCACCCGCGACTCAAAAGAAACGCCGGCAATACAACTCTGTGATTTGTTGTTGGGCGCCGTAATGGAAACCTGGCATAAGAAAGCAAACAATCCTACTAAGCAACAAATTAGGCAAACAATTGCAGAGCATCTCGGTTGGGATTCACTTTCTTATGACACCAGGCCTGCGGAGAGAAAATTCAATATCTGGTATTTTCACGATAAAACGAAAGAAGATCGGCAAGTAAAATCAGAGAAGGTCAACCTGAAGTATCCCTATTAAAAAACTCCCTGCAGTGATAACTGGCAGGTTTTTGTGGTGACTTATGGATGTCCGACGAAAATGGTTAACCCGAAATTGGGTTACCGGTAAAAAGGTTTCTCTCCATTTTGGATGACCCTCGGCCAACGAGAATGAATTTGCATATCTTCTGGTTCCGGCTCGATTGTCACGACATAGAGTCGGTGTTCATTACCGTCACGGGCAATCAAGCCCTGGATGAATTGGCCTTTCTGTAAGTCATACCAGTGACTGCGGCCAGCTAAGTCTTTTTCCATAAACGCCAGTACCGGTATTTTCACGGGCTTTGCAAAGTATTTATCCCAGACACCGGCGTAAATGGACTCAATCTTTGCCCAGCCGCCCAAAGGAAGCCGACCTGTCTGGTCTTGCCTTCGCCCCCAGGGCATCAGAATTTGACTGCCGTCTTTCTTGAGAACCGGCAGCACTGCATTTGGATTTGGGAAAAACATTCGCCGTGTCTCATCACCATGTTGAAAGTAAGCGCCGCCGCACATTAAATGGTTTTCCTGTGGCCTTCGGGCTTCCAAGCCGGTGCAATCACGTTAGGCATTTCGCTGCGGCCAATGACACGAGTAGGCGCTACAGTGAATTCGCCGTAGCGTGTGTTTATCGCATCTACCGCCTCGTTTAGATTGCTTCGTTTTTGTTTCAGGCCATTGTCAGCAAACAGTTCCAGCTGTACAGATGAAACCGGATTCATCGCGATGATTTGTACTTGCCGGCAGGTTTCCCGGTCATAGTTACTCATCACAAATGCCTGACAGTGCTTATAAATCACCTGACCATCATCGGTTGGATGATCTAGTTTGATTTTTGTCGCGATATACCCACGCTCTCGGGTTTTAACGCCAATAAAAAAGTAGGCCGACTGATAACCAAACCGCCTAAGCCTAACCCCCACTTTTTCAGACATATGCTGGAAATACGTTAAGAGTATGTCTTGGCCTTTACTCCCCGGTGGCATCACTTTGCCATGGCCGATAGATTTTGGATCTTTAACAATGGTGGTTAGCGGCTCCGGATCTTTACCTTGTGCCATCAGCCATATCTGCCGGCCAGGATTGCCAAACCGTTGCGCAAGAATGCTGATGGGCAGCTTTTTCATGTCGCCACATTTAAAGACGCCGTATTTCGCCAAAAAGCCACCTATACCATTACTGATACCGGAAAGCTCAGTGACGGGTTCATCAGCTAGACGCGCTTCAGCGTCCCAGGGCGCAATGATAGTTAGCCCATCGGGTTTTTTAAGTTTTGCTGCAAATTTGGCCGTGGTTTTATCACCGCTGATACCGACGCTGCTGGTCAGACCTGATGCTTCACTGATAGCTTGCTTGATAAGTTTGCCAATGTGCTCCGGCCCGTCATACAAACCTTGGCAGTGGGTTAAATCCAAAAAGGCTTCATCAACGGAATACACTTCAATATCAGGCGTTATCTTCTGCAGTGACTTCATGATGACAGTAGATGCTCCGGCATAGCGTTCAGGCCGGCTAGGCGCCTGAATAATATCAGGACACAGCTGCTTGGCATCGCGCAGTTTCATACCGGTTTTAACGCCAAAAGCACGCGCTTCATAACTTGCAGTAATAATCGTGCTACCGAGCTTGCCGTTGGTGACTGCCACTGGCCGGTTACGCCAGAACGGGTTGTCTTGTTGCTCGATTTGGGCAAAGAAACAGTTCATGTCGACAAGCGCGATCATTCTTTGCCAATGTTGTGAGTTCGCTTCCGACATGACGTTTAGGTGTACCCAAGGAAAATACTGTTATTAGAAAATTTATAGAAAATAAGTTTTCCATTCAAGAAAATTCATGGGGATTGGCTTTACGTGCGACTTGCGAAAAGTGTAAGGTTCAGTAGAAGGTTTTTTCTGCGGATCAAGGAGCGATCGATATGCTTATTCTTACCAGACGTGTAGGTGAATCACTGATTATTGGTGATGACATTGAAGTCCATGTGCTTGGCGTTAAAGGCAATCAGGTTCGGATTGGTGTTGATGCGCCGGAAGACGTGTCAGTTCATCGAGAAGAGATATATCAGAAAATTCATGCCGACGATGATAATGCTTGAAAGTCTGTTATTTTAATTAGATTAAACCTCTGGTCATCTACACCTCTCTGGTTGCCGGATTAAATGGCAGAAAGGTATCTACTAAATTAGTGGCGATTCAATCCTTTATGAGCTTTCTGGGAAACCTGAAAGGATTAACCTGAAGTGGCATACTTAGGCTAACTTTTTTGGATATCCATGTCAGCGTCCTCGCAGTTCTTCGCGTTACGAGGGGGACTGTCACCCATTTGCGACAGCCGTCACAACTGCACTTCAAGCCATTTAGCATTTTACTTGCTGGTTACCGTTAGAATCTCATTCATCCATTCAGGCAAGTCAGGGGGCAGACGGTAATAGACCCATTGACCTTGGCGTCGATCTGATAATAAAAGGCAGTTGCGCAATATCGTTAGGTGGCGGGATATCTCAGATTGGCCTTGATTCAAAGCGAACGTCAGCTCGCATATATACAGTTCGTTTTCGCGAACAATCAACAAACTTTCGCGCGGGTATCATCGGCGAGACACTTAAAGACCTCAGTGGGCGATAATATAGTGGTCAAAAAGGCTACTTATGCTTTCTCGGTGACAAGTAAAAACATTTGGATTCTTTGTTGGATCTCCTTCAGTGTTTTTACGAATGCAGTGGGCGTCCCTTCCACCTGTGGATCTTCAAAATCCCAAGCCATGTATTCACCTTCACATTGCACAGTCTGGCACTCGGCATCTGATTTTTTACAAAGTGCAATGACATAGTCGAAAGTCTGATCCCGAAATTGATCAAGCTGCTTGCTATGTAGCCCAGAAGGATCAATATCAAAATGCTCAAGTGCTTGAATCGCAAGTGGATCGACTTCGGATGGAGTTGTACCTGCACTAAACACTTCATAAGTATCCGGTCTTAGGTGACGAAGTAATCCCTCAGCCAATTGTGAGCGGGCAGCATTTGCGGAGCAGACGAAAAGTACGCGTTTTTTGTAGGACATAGTGAGCCTCCTCATATATGTTATTTCGAATATACGTATTTTCGTATATGATGTAAATTCATTTTTTTGAGAAGCTGCATAAGCTATAACGTGCAGTATTATCACCTTCTGTTAATTAAACTTTTTACGGAAAATCATGAAACATCCTTACGACACTCTTGAGCTTGTAAATGGCGCAAAATTAATTTTTACACCTTGTCCCGGCACACGGGATGCAACATTGGAAGACGCAGTTAAAACCCTGGCTGACGCAGGTGCAAAAACGCTTGTTACGGCAATGCCAATGGCTGAGCTTGCAACATATCAGGTCGAAATGCTTCCGGAAGTATGCAGTGCTAATGGTATTAAATGGATTCACCTTCCTGTAGAAGATGATAAGTCACCTGAACAAGCCTTTGCTGAACAACTACATCAGCATAGAGCTGAGCTAGTTGAGCTTATTAATAACAATGCAACTATAGCGATACATTGCAAAGGTGGTTCTGGACGAACGGGTTTGATTGCAGCGGTATTGTTATTGGAGTCAGGGCAAAGCTGGCAGCAAGTAAAAAATGAGATACAGTCTTTACGTCCCAGAGCCCTGACTCTGGATGAGCACCTCAATTTTTTATCTAAACACTATTCAACTTAAAATAATAGTTTGCTCAAAGTTGGCAGTTGATTTCTCTGCTGAGCGTTATGGTTGGAGAGTTGTTTGCAAGCAGATAAAAAAGTTACACAACAATTCAATAATTGTTGTAGTATTGAAATATGAAACAAAATACAGCAATTACAGTTTTTGAGTCCTTATCGTCCGGCGTAAGGTTGGATGTTTACCGCCTTTTGGTTAAGAAAGGGCCAGAAGGCTTGGTGGCCGGTGAGATTGCAACGGCATTAGATGTGCCCCCCACCAATCTTTCCTTTCACTTGAAAACGCTTACTCAGGCGGGTTTGTTGGATGTTATGCAAGAGGGACGTTTTCAGCGTTATAGAGCAAATATGCCTTTAATGGTGGATTTGATCGCTTATTTGACCGAAGAATGTTGCAATGGCCAAATTGAAAAATGCAGTGAAATAATATCCGTTACTACCTGTTGTGAGACGGATTGATGCTTAACCTGTTAGTGCGCTGTTGTGGGTCTCAAAACGAATAAAAAGCAACATTTGCTTTTAAGTAATATTTCAATATTTGTTGGATTATCAAAATGATTAATTCAACTGTTCAATCGTGTGTGCCACTGAGACGTGATCACCACTATTGTTGCAACGTGCTGCTTTAAAGCGTCCGGAAATAGATAAGCTAATTGAACAGCTTAGTATGCGTTTTGCTGTGGCACCGCTACCAAAACAAGAACCAATCGGCAGTGAAAAGCTGCTCGGTTTGTCAGATATATACAGGGGTAAGAGATGAGCGAACAGCACAAAATGGCTTTCTTTGAACGTTACCTTTCAATATGGGTAGCAGTTTGTATTGCTGCAGGAATTGCTTTAGGGACTCTGTTGCCCGAGGTGTTTCAAACCCTAGCTGACTTTGAATATGGCTCCGTCAACTTTATTGTCGCTATCCTTATCTGGTTCATGGTCTATCCGATGATGGTGTCTGTGGACTTTACCAGTCTGAAACGTATTCACGAACGCCCCAAGGGCCTAATCATTACCCTGGCTGTAAATTGGTTAATTAAACCATTCACAATGGCTGGTTTAGGGGTGTTGTTTTTTCATTACCTTTTCATCGACTTCATTGATCCGGCGAATGCAAGCCAATACATAGCCGGTCTGATTTTACTGGGTGCAGCACCCTGCACGGCAATGGTGTTTATCTGGTCACAACTCACCCGGGGGGATGCCAACTATACCTTGGCGCAGGTCGCTTTGAATGATGTGATCATGATTTTTGCTTTTGCTCCTATCGTGGCCTTATTACTAGGTGTAACCAATATTGAGGTGCCATGGGCAACCCTGATTTTATCGGTTGGCTTATATGTGCTGATCCCATTAATTGCTGGCGTGTTGACGCGTATGCATTTGAGTGCCAATGCAAATTCACCTTTAGAAGCCAATCAGTCAGTAGCAAGCTTTATTGCCAAAGTTAAACCATTATCTGTTTTAGGTTTGTTAGCAACAGTGGTGTTGTTATTTGGTTTTCAGGGCCAGATTATTCTTGAGCAACCGCTCCTGATCTTGCTGATTGCTATCCCATTAATTATTCAGTCCTACGGTATTTTTGCGATTGCCTATACCGCTGCAAGACTCTGGAAAGTGCCATTTAACGTGGCAGCACCTTGTGCACTAATTGGTACCTCTAATTTTTTCGAGTTGGCCGTTGCCGTAGCGATAGGTTTATTTGGTCTGAATTCTGGTGCCGCATTAGTAACGGTCGTCGGTGTATTAGTGGAAGTACCAGTCATGCTGACACTGGTTGCCTTTGCCAATCGTACACAAAACTGGTTCCAAAAAGCTGAAGATCAACCTCAGGCCAGATCTCACGAAGATAAACTGACCCATTCTGGAGATAATTAGGATGAAAAAAATATTGTTCCTCTGTGTTGCCAATGCCTCGCGGAGTCAGATGGCAGAGGGGCTGGCAAGAAATATACTGGGGGCAGACATTGAAGTCATTAGTGCCGGTTCGCAGCCGAAGCAGTTAAACCCAAATGCTGTTAAGGCTATGGCTGAGATAGATATTGATATTAGTCATCATCAGGCCAAGTCAGTCGACTCTATAGATAAATCAGTAATTGATTTAGTGGTAACGCTTTGTGCGGAAGAAGTCTGTCCTATCTTTCAGGGCAAAGCGAAACGATTGCATTGGCCCATTATGGATCCCGATTCGGACGATCCGGCGCTTTCGCAGCAAGATATTGAACAGCGATTCAGGAATGCCCGTGACCAACTCAAGAAGAGAATTGAAATTCTCAAAGGGCTTATGGATTTGCCGGAAGGACCTATTCCTAATGAGTTTCATGGCAGCATTCGAGTTAACAATCTCCCAGCAAGCGTGCGTTTTTATGCCTGGTTGTTAAATACCTGGCCAAAAGAATGGACGCATCGCTATGCCACTTTTATTCGTCCCGATTTAAATCTCAACTTTGTGCTGTTAGTGGCGGATGATAAAAAGCTCCATCAGGATACGCTTTATCACTTAGGCATTTGTGTCACTGACCGACAACATGTGATTGACAGCTATCATCTTGCCAAAACATTTGGTGCGCATATTGAAAAACCACCTCGCACCACATGGAAAGGCACGCCTTTGCATGAACTCTGGTTGAAAGATCCAGATGGCACATTGATTGAAATATATGCGCGGCTGACAGATACAGAGCTTGCCCGAAAGCCGGAAGATGAAATGCCAGAGTTTTTAATTACAGGCACTGAGAGCACTTATTAGAAAATTCAGAAACTTCTAAAAATCATCTTCTTTTTGCCCTCTTAATTAAAAACAATAAGTTGTAAACAATACTTGAAGCGGTTTAACCCCGGAAAAATCCTTCAGGCATAAAAAAGAGGCCAGCTGAAAATCAGCTAAACGTTTGATTTTATTGTCGGGCCCACTAGGACTTGAACTTGGGACCTTGGAATTATGAGTAATCAAGTCTACGAAAAGCCCCAGGTATAGGTGCTTTTCGTAGACTTAGACTCACAGACATATTGTCCGGCATAGGATGCTGTTCATCTAATAAAGGATTTAAGCTTTTCGATAACTCGCTCAAACTCTCTATCCGAATCGTCAGGCAACTCATGTGAGTACGGTGGTATGTATTCGTTTATTTGAATTAAGCGGTGCTGCTGAGTTCTTTTGATGTAAGGCGGATAGTCATCAACAATTATGACTTTGTTGATGTCATCGCATACGAAGCTCAAATCTTTGTGTTCACCAACCCAATCAATATATCTGATATGACTGAACCAGTCGGGGACATACTTATCAGCCACGAGTCTACTTGCAACATCTCTAAATCGTTTTTCATCAACCGTCGTAAATATGCAGATATTGTCTTGACCGAAAATTAATTCGCACTCATTGAGAAATCCCATCAGGCCAGGGCGAGGAAATTGACTCACCGCATTGGTTATCAACACTCCCTCTAAGTCCAGCGCCAGCGTTAAATCAGTCATATGGACAACCAGTTATTCCAGCATTAGTTGCAATATTGGCACATCGATGAAAAATTAGTCCATGCCTTTAGTGTTATTCGGCACTGGACCTCGGATTCGGTAACCCATTGGTGTGGATATCCTGGAGTTGGGATGCCGTTGGCGATAACCAAGAGACTTTGTTGAATTTATTATCACTTATTTCAGTATTGGTAGCTGTTAAGATCAGTCTAGGAACTAAAAACACAATGCATAAAAACAGTTATTTTAATTACTTATCAATAATATAGGACATATTATTGCTACTTTTCATTTTATGCTTACATTCTTCTTTATATATCTTTTTTATGCTTATAATTATTACCAAATTACTGCTTCTAACGAAACCATAAGATATTGATTTAATTATATTTTGCTTTTCAGGATATGCTTAATACTACAAATAACGAAAAAGCCGACCTTGAGTCGGCTTTTTTATAGGAAATCATAAAATGTTAATTGAAGATACGTATGAGAAAATTAGAAACTTGGCCAGAGATGTCAAGCGGCTTAATACAGAATATTTAGATATATTAACTATTCTCCAAGCCATACTGAGTGACAATAAAATATTTGAATGCATAGAAAATAATGGTGAATTTATTGAATTCAAATGTTGTGAAAAATCTTTTTTGTTAAATAAAACCTTAAAAAGGAAAGAAGAATCCGTCGTTTTCGAAATTAAAGTTTACGAAAGGACTAAAATCCCAGTTGATGGTTTAAATGAAGTACTTACTTTTAACCTTTTCCCTGATGCACTTACAGATATAGAAAATAGCCAAGGTCAACCATTATGTGCTTCAGACCCATCAATAGCCAGATTCATAATAGAGAAATCTATTTTGAATAGCATAGAACCAAAAAATTAGACCGTAGGTTGGGTTTAAGTATGAACCCCCAACATTTCTTAATGGCGTAATACTCTCGGGGCTTTAAATGGAGTAAAGCACCTATGAATTTTAGACTGTCTATCCACAAAAGAACTTTATTTTCTAGACAAGATTGAGGTTAAGGTTAAGGAGAAAAGCATGAGTATTGATTTTATTGATGGTCAAGAAGTTGAACAGACTATATTAATTGAAGACTTTAATCTTTATGGTCATCATCAGGGAACAATAAATGTCAAAAATGGATGTTTTAATCTTTTCGGTACACACCAAGGCACGCTCAACATCATTAGCTTAGAACCTGCCGAAATCCAAGGAACCCAACAAGGTACTCTTTCTCTCTCACAAAAAACGACTGTAACTGTTACAGGTATAATTCAAGGAACCGTAAGTATCTCTCCGAATGCAACACTCATCATAGAAACGACGGGCAAATTACAAGGTACCTTATCTAATAATGGAACAGTAATAGTACGTGGTGTCTTTGGAGGACAACAAACCGGTTTTGGTGACATGTTTCTTGAGGGTAATGGGTATATTAAAGAGCCAACTATTAAAGATGGTGTAAATTATTATGAATGGTAGCTCCTAGGTTGGTTGATGCAGCAAGGTAGGTTGGGCTGAGGAACGAAGCCCAACAATCGAAACAATTCCATAAATTGAAACTTAAACCAATGTTGGGCTTCATGCTTCAGCCCAACCTACGTGTAATTTTATTTTGGTGAATTCACATGCAAGGTAGTCTGGTCTAAGGAACGAAGCCCAACAATCAAAACAATTCCAAACATTGAAACCTAAACCAACGTTGGGCTTCATGCTTCAGCCCAACCTACATGTAATTTTATTTTGATGAATTCACAAGGATTGTGATGGATGCGATATCGCCGCGCTGATGTGGCTGGTGCCACTTACTTCTTTACGGTTAATTTGCAAAATCGTCGGCATACACTGCTAACCGATCATATTTCATTACTACGGCGTTGTTTCAAAACCGTCAAACAACGGCATCCATTTACGATTGACGCCATGGTGATATTGCCTGAACACTTGCATGCCATCTGGACCTTGCCTGATGGCGATGCTGATTTTTCGATGCGTTGGATGTTAATCAAAACGGCCTTTTCCCGCGGTTTACCGAAAACCGAAAATATCAATCATAACCGGCTGATCAAGCGCGAACGTGGGATCTGGCAACGCCGGTTTTGGGAGCATTTGATCCGTGATGAACTGGATTACGCCCGGCATGTGGATTACATCCATTACAACCCGGTCAAACATGGCTATGTGGTCAATCCGACCGATTGGCCGTATTCGAGCATTCACCGGTTTATTGGTGCTGGCATATTGGATCGTGATTGGGGGTGCGATTCGGGAGATGATTTGTCGTTTGGGGAGCGTTGATTTGTTTGGCCTGGTGCCTAACCCCAACTTATCTTCTAAATAAATTAAGTTTTTACCGTTCTCCAAGTATATTTGTTGGGCTTCATGCTTCAGCCCAACCTACCTGCTAAAAAGGTACTTACGCATTGTTAAAAAAACTTAAGGCCTTCATGGCGTCATTAATCAATTCCCCACATCTGTTCTGGGGCGTGACTTTTGCCTCGTTTCTCGAATCCTTAATCGTCCCTATTCCGCTAGAAGCGTTGTTGTTCCCCGCGATGCAGGCACGGCGGGATAAAATTGTCATGCTGACGTTGGCCGCCATTTTGGGTTGTCTTGCCGGTGCGGTAATTGGCTATGTAATTGGCTTTTTTGTGTTTGAAGCGATTGGCTCGCAGCTAATTGAACTTTTCTGGACTGCTGAACAATTTCAGCAGGTCGAACAGCAAATGCAGGTGCATGGCTTTTGGTTTGTGTTAAGTGTCGGCATTACCCCGGTGCCGTTTCAATTGGCGATGCTTGCTGCCGGTGCAGTAGGCTATTCATTTGTGCTGTTTTTATTGGCCACAATCATCGCCAGGGGCTTGCGTTATGCTGCCGTGGGCTTACTGGTCTGGCAGTTTGGTGATGCAGCGCAAGATCTGTTTGAACGCCAAAAAATCAAGGTTTCCGTCGCTTTATTGATTGCGGCAGTATTGATTTGGCTGGCGATGCTTTTATAGTGCCCCACTCGTCAGTGCGTTTAGTTTCACCTTTGTAATTGAGTAACTTCATGGCCCATATTCAACTTAGTGAGTCCCATCAGCCTATTCTCAACGCTGCCATTGCACTCGGCAATTGGCTGCTCTCGCTTGACGGTTTATCAGGGGCAGATAAAGCCGCAATTGAAAACGTCCAGTCGGCGTTATTAGCCCTGCCTACATTAAAAGAAGACACGCTGGCGATGTATGGCTTTAGCATTGAACGCGGCGATGCCAATCAAGGCTTGGTGCGGGGCTGGGATATTTCACTGGAGTATTTTGCTGCCGATCCTGAGCAACAAAGTGGCTTGGAGATTTTTAGTTCTTATATTCCGATTCCGGAAACCACTGATGAGAAGTTACTCGCCCAAAAGAAACGCAATGAAGTGTATTTTCACTGGTCAGTTGGAGATGTCTGTAGCTACGTGCCTGAAAAACAGGCTGCGCAGTGGATAAATGAAGTCACCGATCCTTTGCAGTACGCCCAACCGGGCGATCGGCTGCGCATTGAGGTGGTCTATCAACAACATTACGCTGAGATTGCTTTTCCGCTCAGTTAATTCAACTTACGTTTAAATTGATTTTAACTATCAAAAGACGTCCGAAACCTTGCCGTGAGCTGGTTCATGGAGTTGGCTTCATTTTTTAATGCGAAGCTGATTTCACGGCTGCCGACGACATTTTCACTGACGGTTGCCGCATGGGCATCCAGCGTTGCAAATCGTGAACCAACCCGATCAATTTCTTCACGTTGCACCAACAAAGCTTCGTTAATGATCTCACTACGTTGCTGCAAATCAGCAAACCAGCGATTCATCTCGACAAGCTGACCTTTAAGGTCTTCCAGCATTTGGCGGTTATCACTGCCGGCTTGTGTCATTTCGGCAATTAACTGCTCCACACCTTGTACGCCTGAAATCAATCCGGCAACCCACTGGCGGATTTGGCCGGTGGATTCGGTAGTGCGTTTTGACAGGGTTCGTACTTCATCGGCCACCACCGCAAATCCTCGGCCATGCTCCCCTGCCCTAGCTGCTTCAATCGCGGCATTGAGTGCCAGCAGATTGGTTTGTTCGGCGATTTCGGCAATCACGCTGATGACTTTTTCAATATTACCGGCCGATTCGGTGAGTTCGTGAATCGACTCAGAAACCCGGCCAATAACTTCAACCGTATTGTCTGCGGCTGTTTCGCTCTTTTTCAGGCCGGACTGAATCACGGCATTGGCCGTAACGGCTGAACGGACCGTTTCCGCAGAATCACATGTTGAGACTTCAATCGTCGAGGCCTGCTCGGCCATCGCCTGCATTGAGTGATTCACATCCTGAATCTGCTGATAGGTCATTTGTGAGGCGGCTTCCAGTTCACGGGCCTGATTATCAAGGCGATCTGAACGGTCATTGACGGTTTTTGAAGCCGTGCGGATATCACCGATAAAGCTTTCAAAGCGGCCCACTAAACTCATCAGCGCCGTCGCCACACCAGCAACTTCATCGGAGCCACTGAGTACCGGCGGATTGGCCAGATCCGATTTTGCGTTCATGGTCTGGATATCGCGCTCGATGCGTTGCAAACGGGAGATGACTGTTTTGCGCAGCCAGAAAGTCATCAGCACAATCACCGTCAGAAACACCACAAAGCCAATCATTAACGAAGCCTGCTGGCGCTCAAGGTAACTCAGTAGCTCGCTGGACTCGTGATCGATACGCTCACGGCTGGCTGCGTTGCGGGCATTGATACTGTCGAGCAGAGGCGATAAGGCTGGAAACAGTGAAAAATCCACTGTTTTGCCCGCTTCGTAATAGCTTTTTTCACTGATGCCCTCGGCGAGTTCATCGATAAATGCAGTAACTGATGCGTAAATTTCGGCGTTTTCTGTGGCCCAGTGGCTCAGTTGTGCATTGCTCTGAATCGCCTGCCAGTTCCTTGGAATTGACGTTGATAATGCCGCGAATTCAGCATCAATTTCATCCCACAGCAGCAACTGGCCTTTGGTTTTGTATGACAGATCCTGCAAACGGCGCAGGTCTTGCTCCAGATCGTTCAGCAACCAGGATTCGGTGAGACTGTTTTGTATCAGATTTTCAGCGACATTTTCGGCTTTACCGATGATCGATGAGGCCAAAAACGTTAGTGCTGACAGCGCAAAAGCTGAGAAAAATGAATAAAACAGGATCCGGCTGCGAACGGTTTTGAGCATTGCACCACCACACTTAAATGGTGGGAATGATGCAGTGCAAATGTGACATTGCTGTTACGTTTTCAGGCAACATTGCTTTGCCATCCGGCCGCTGTAATTTTAAAGCGTCATTTAACCAACAACTTAAAGGCTGCTTTGCTGGTCCATGTTACCCATAGTCCCGATCAAGTTCGGTAACCATTTATTTATAAAACCATGCGGTGGCTCGATGATAAAAAGCATATTACTGATATTACCTTTACTCTCCATCACCCCTCTGGCGGCTGAGACGACGTGTGCTGGCGATGATAATCAAACTTGCGTGGTGGTAAAAAATACCACGCTGCAATGCGATACATCATCGTCGACACAATATTTGACGAGTTGCATTGCCAATATTGTTTATCAGCCATCGACGGACTTAATCGCTGGCAATGCTGCCGTTGGCTGCGAGGTTGAGCTGAATTATCTGAAAAGCGTCATGGGCATCAGAGACAGCGTCCGACAGCGCGATTCACAGACCATTGAATTAGCAGCTAATAGCAGTGACACATTCGAAATGCCGGTGACATTTAACTTTGCAACGCAAACTGAAGCTAACAACGCTGAAATCAAATCGGTAAAATGCCGTGTTGATGCTATCCAACCATAGCGAATCGCTGCCCGATACCAATTTTGCGCCTTGACGGTTTCAGGGTATGCTCAGCAACTGATTTTTATCTGACAAAGAGAATTCAAATTAATGAAAAATTTTGCATGGCTGCTGGCTTTAACACTGTCTTTTTTGGTAACTGCTTGCGGTAGCGATCATGATTTTCAGGGCAGATTTATTGAACCGGACGGTTTGACCAGCTATCAGTTTTTTCCAGAAGGCAAACTGACCATTGAAAAAGGCGGCGAACTCGTGACCACCGCCCATTATCAATATGACAGCGGCGATCAAATCATCACTCTGAGCAGCGATTTGGACTTGCCTAATCATTTCCTGAAAGTGAATGAAGAAGGCAATCTTGAAGCGGAAGATATCACCTTAACTCGTGGCATTGATTACGGCATGTTGGCTGATTCGACCTGGATTGGTCATCAGGATCAATTCACCTTTGCCCTGACCTTTACGCCAGCCGATGACGGTATGGCTACCGTTTCTGAACTGGTCACTTATTACGATGACGATATGACTTATCTGTCACAAATCGATGACAGCATTACCCGCCTCAGCGGTGATGCCATGTTTGTGGATCTGACGCAGTACACTGTTTCCGAAGTGACCGAAAACAGCTTTAAAGTCTCTATCGGTGGCAACAGCATGGTGCTGGAAAAACAGCCAAAAGACACCGAAATCGACTACCGTGAAGGTTATCAGTCAATTGATGAGGCGCCCTGATAATAGCGTTTTTATTCACCACGATTGATTATGCAGTTGTGTGATGGCATCGCTTGCCACTGTCAGCGTTGCTCGATTAGCCTGTGTAATCAGCTTTATTTCCCAAAACCTAACTGCAAGGAGATCCATCAACAATGATCTCGCCAACTATTCCTGAAGATGAAAAACAAAGGCTGGAAAAACTTCGAGCGCTGAAGTTACTTGATTCGGCACCAGAAGAACGATTTGACCGGCTGACCCGTATGGCGAAACGTATGTTTGGCGTCGATATTTCGGTATTGAGCCTGATTGATGATGGCCGCCAGTGGTTTAAATCGAAATCCGCTGAAATGGATATTCCCGACGAAACTTCGCGAGAAGTCTCTTTTTGCGGCCATGCCATTTTAGGCAATGACGTGTTTGTAGTTGAAGACGCTTTGGACGATCATCGTTTCAGAGATAATCCGTTGGTGACGGCCGATCCGAATATCCGTTTTTATGCCGGCTATCCGCTCAAAGTGAATAACGGCAGCGCACTGGGCACGCTTTGTATCATCGACACCGAGCCTCGTGCATTCGACCCCGAAGACTTGCAGTTATTAAAAGATCTCGGTGTCATGGCTGAACAGGAAATTGCCGCGCTGCAATTAGCTACGCTGGATGAGTTGACCCTGATCTCCAATCGCCGCGGTTTTGCCGATCTGGCTAAACACAGTTTGAATATCTGCCGCCGCAAAGGCTTAACAGCCTCGATTTTGTTGTTTGATTTAAATAAATTTAAACCGATTAATGACCAATTTGGTCATGCCGAAGGTGACAGAGCATTGGTTGTCTTTGCCAATATTATGCGTGAAGTCTTTCGTCAATCAGACGTGTTCGGCCGGATTGGCGGTGACGAATTTGCCGTGCTGATGATGGATGTCGATGCCGACAATACCCAACGCGTCATCGACCGCTTTAAAACCGAAGTCACTACCTACAACACAGAAGCAGCTCGCGGCTACGACATTGAGTACAGCGTCGGTTATATCAACACCAGCGTAGATGATCACATGACAATTGATGATCTTTTGGCCGCTGCTGATAAAAAAATGTATGCGGCGAAAGATCAAAAAATTCGCTGAATTAGAGCTAGACGGAGGCTAAGGAAAAAGCGTAAAACAAACTTCATAAACGGCCTCAGCTTGGGGCCTTAATAAGAGTGAATCGAAATGGACTTCTCACCTCTCTATCAATCTCTGCTATCTCTGTGGTATCTGATACCGCTTTTTATCTTTGTAGTTGTCGTCAACTCTGCATGGTTTAAAGGTGTTATCGGTGAGTTCATCATCAATGTTCTAGCCAAATGGAAGCTGGATAAAGATGTTTACCACCTGCTTAAAAATGTAACCTTGCCGACCGAAGATGGCACGACGCAAATCGATCACATCATTGTGTCTGTCTATGGCGTGTTTGTTGTCGAGACAAAAAACCTCAAAGGTTGGATTTACGGCTCACCACAACAAAAAATGTGGACGCAAAAAATCTACCGAAACACTTACCGGTTTCAAAATCCACTGCATCAAAACTACAAACACACTAAAACCCTGCAAATGCTTTTAGGTATTGAAGATCAGCAAATGCATTCCGTTGTGGTATTCATCGGTGACAGCACTTTTAAAACGCCAATGCCTGAAAACGTCACTTATGGCATGGGTTATATCCGATATATCCAATCCAAGACCGAGCGAGTTCTCAGCCCAAGCCAAGTGCTGGAAATTAGCCAAAAGATTGAATCAGGCCGGTTGAGCAGGTCTTTGCAAACAAATCGTCAACATGTAGGCCATGTGAAAAACATTATTGCCAAGAAACAAAGCAAACGAAATTGTCCCAAATGCGGCAGTGAGATGATACTAAGAGAAACTAAAAAAGGTGAAAATATCGGCAAGACTTTTTGGGGTTGTTCAGCCTTTCCAAAATGCCGTTCTGTGCTGACTATCAAAGATTCTCTCTGATATTACTTAACGTGCCATACCGACCACAGTTTAAGCATCTTTAATAAAAAAAGCCCTCCATCGAGGGCTTTTTCAGCATCAAATCGGCTTAGCCTAGCTGTGCCAGGATCTGATTAAAGGTCTCACTGGGCCGCATGATTTTCAGCATTTTTATATCGTCCGGCAGGTAGTAGCCGCCCATATCTACCGCTTTACCTTGCACGGCAGCAAAGTCTTCAGCGATGCTTGCTTCGTTCTCTGTAAGTGCCGCTGCAATCTTTGCAAATAAGGCTTTTAAATGGCTGTCCTGATTTTGTTCAGCCAAGGCTTCAGCCCAATAAAGCGCCAAGTAAAAATGGCTGCCGCGGTTATCGAGTTCACCGGTTTTTTCTTTCGGTGACTGGTTTTGCTGTAACAATTTACCGGTGGCCTTATCGAGCGTATCTGCCAGTACTTTGGCTTTGTCGTTATTCTGGGTATTAGCCAGATGCTCCAGCGAGGCTGCCAGCGCCATTAATTCACCGAGAGAGTCCCAGCTCAGATGATTTTCTTCCAATAGTTGGCTAAGCAGTTTCGGGGCCGTACCACCGGCACCGGTTTCAAACAGGCCGCCGCCCTGCATTAACGGCACAACGGATAGCATTTTGGCGGATGTGCCCAGTTCCAGAATCGGAAACAAGTCGGTGTTGTAATCACGCAGGACATTACCAGTCACCGAGATGGTGTCTTCGCCTTTGCGCATTCTGTCGAGGGTGATTTGCGTCGCCACTATCGGGTTCAGAATACGGATATCAAGGCCAGCAGTTTCTAGTTCCGGCAGATATTGAGTGACTTTTTTAATCAGCTCGGCATCGTGAGCGCGGTTTTCATCAAGCCAGAAAATCGCCGGCGTATTTGATAAACGTGCACGGCTGACGGCCAGTTTGACCCAGTCACGAATCGGTTCGTCTTTGGTCTGACACATCCGGAAAATATCGCCGGCCTCAACATCAAAGGCAAACACGGTCTCGCCCTGCTGATTGCTGACGATAATTTGACCGGCAGCCGTTGCCTGAAAAGTTTTATCATGCGAGCCGTATTCTTCGGCTTTTTGCGCCATCAGACCGACATTGGGCACGGTACCCATAGTGACCGGGTCCAATGCTCCCCTGGCTTTGCAATCATCGACCACGGTTTTATAGACACCGGCATAACAACGATCCGGGATCATCGCCAGCGTGTCTTTTTGCTCGCCGTTTTTATCCCACATCTTGCCACCGGCACGAATCATCGCCGGCATCGAGGCATCGACGATCACATCGGATGGCACATGAAAATTGGTAATACCTTTGTTGGAATCGACCATCGCCAAATCGGGCTGTTGGGCATAGATCTCGGCAATATCAGCTTCAATTTTTGCGCGGGTATCGGCATCGACATTATCCAAGCGGCTATACAAATCACCGAGGCCATTGTTGAAATTAACACCCAGTTCATCAAACAACGCGCCGTGCTTTTCAATCAATTCTTTGAAGTACACTTTGACTGCAAAGCCAAACAGAATCGGGTCTGAGACTTTCATCATGGTGGCTTTCAGATGCAATGACAGCAGTACGTTTTGCTGCTTGGCTTTGGCAATCGCATCGGCATAAAACACCTGCAGACTTTTGGCACTCATCCGGGTGGCATCGACCACCTCGCCTGCCAATACCGATATCGATTTTTTCAGGACGGTTTCTGCGCCACTTTGATCAATAAAGCTGACTTTATATTCGTCAGCTGCCTTTGACGTTACAGATTGTTCGCTGCCATAAAAGTCATTGGCTTCCATGTGCAACACATCGGTTGCCGAATCTGACTGCCATTGCCCCATAAAATGCGGATTACTGCGGGCGAAATTTTTCACGGCGGCCGGTGCACGGCGGTCCGAGTTACCTTCACGCAAGACCGGATTCACGGCCGAGCCGAGCACTTTGGCATAGCGATCTTTGATTTTCTGCTCAGCGTCGTTTTTCGGGCTGTCGGGATACTCCGGCAAGTCATAGCCTTTAGATTTGAGCTCTTTGATGGTCGCTTTTAGCTGCGGAATTGATGCGGAAATATTCGGTAGTTTGATGATGTTGGTATTTGGATCCTGCGTCAGTTTACCAAGCCGTGTCAGGTGATCAGGGATCTTTTGGGCTTCAGTCAGACTGTCGGGAAAGTTGGCGATAATGCGGCCTGCCAGCGAAATATCACTGATTTCAAATTCAATATCCGCCGGTTTGGCAAATGCACGAATGATGGGCAACAAAGAGAATGTTGCAGCGGCAGGCGATTCATCAACTTTGGTGTAAATAATTTTCGACATGCTGGTTCCTATCTAACCTTTGAATATGGCTGCAATGGTCGATTGCAACCTCACAAATGAAGGGTTTCCGACGTTTTGGATGCTGAGTTAAAGCCTCAGCCAATTCGATACGCGCTTAACGCCACGTTTGCTGGCAGCAATTATACTGGATGTCAGCCGCTTTGCCCGAGCCGGCGATGACGGTTGTACGCATTGGGCATCAACATCAAAGCTTATGTCGTTATACAATGCAGCCGTTTTCTTTTAATCCGCTTTCCGTTCTTAACAAAAAGGTTAACCATGAAAATCCAAAGCCATTTTGCTGATCTTGATACCCCTACCGGCGTTATGCGTACTTGTATTCACCGCCCAATTGGTGATGGCCGCTATCCGGTGATTTTGTTTTATTCAGAGATCTTTCAGCAAACCGGTCCGATTGAACGTGCTGCGCGGTTTATGGCCAGTCATGGTTATGCGGTACTGGTGCCAGAAGTGTTTCATGAGCTAAATCCGATTGGCACGGTTTTGGGTTATGACGATGCCGGTCGTGAAAAAGGCAACAACGACAAAATGACCAAGGATGTGCAGGGTTACGATACCGATAACCGCGCCATGATTGAGTTTGTCCAGCAGCAACCGTGGGCTAACGGTCATATTGGTGCCATGGGTTATTGCATCGGCGGCCATCTGGCATTTCGTGCTGCATTACAACCAGAAGTCAAAGGCACAGCCTGTTTTTATGCCACAGATTTACATATTCAGGTGATCCCCAACCAGCCCGGTCAACACAGCATGGAACGCCTTGACGATATCAAAGGTGAGTTGCTGATGATCTGGGGCAAGCAGGACAATCACGTACCGCGTGATGGCCTCGATAAAATCTACGCGACACTCAATCAAACCGATATTACCTTTACCTGGCATGAGTTTAATGCCGAACATGCGTTTATGCGTGATGAAGGTGATGGCGGTCGTTATGACGCACAAACGGCAGCCATTGGTTATCAGCTGGCGCTGAATTTATTCAGCCGCACATTGCGTTAAATCATAAAAAAACGGATGCCGGATCTGTTCCGGCATCCGTTTTGTTTATTATCTGACTGGCGACATATCGCTTGCTGGTATTTTCCATCTCAAACAACACACTTCTGCTAATATCCACTGATAGCTAAACAGGGATATTGCCCATGAAATGGCGCGGCAGAAGTAAAAGCAACAATATTATTGACCGGCGTAATTCACGGATGTCTGGCATCAGCGGTGCCAGAGGTGGCGGTTTGCTGCGATTGCTGCCGGTGGTGTTTCGTTTTTTAGGCATCAAGGGCACATTATTGTTAATCGTTGGTATCGGCGCTTACGCTCTGTTTACTGGCAATTTGCAGAATTTATTAGCCATTATCGGCTTACAAAGTCCGCCGACTGTCAGTTCCTCTGAACCTGTCAGACAAACCGACGAAGAAAAAGCCCTGGTCGATTTCGTCTCAGTGGTACTGGCCGATACCGAAACCACCTGGACGGCAATTTTTGAACAAAATGGCGAGCGTTACCAGGAACCGAAATTAGTATTATTCCGCGGTGTGGTGCAGTCTGCCTGCGGCACCGCTCAATCTGCCATCGGTCCGTTTTATTGCCCGGGTGATCAGCAGGTTTATATCGATCTGGGCTTTTTTGACCAGCTTGAACAGCAGCTCAATGCTCCCGGTGATTTTGCTCAGGCCTATGTCATTGCCCACGAAGTCGGTCATCATGTACAAACCCTGCTCGGCATTTCACAACAGGTTCATGCGGCCCGTCGGAATGCCAGCGAAATTGAGGCGAATAAACTGTCTGTGTTGCAAGAATTACAGGCTGATTGTTTTGCCGGTATCTGGGCACATTACGCTGATAACCGCCGGCAAATGCTCGAAGACGGCGATATTGAGGAAGGTCTAACCGCTGCCAGCGCCATCGGTGACGATACCTTGCAAAAACAATCGCAGGGTTACGTCAGCCCTGATTCATTTACCCACGGCAGTGCGGCGCAACGGGTACAGTGGTTTAAAACCGGCTTAAACAGTGGTCAACTGCAAAGCTGCGATACTTTTCAGTAAACGCTGGCAACTCATCAGCGGCGCAGTCGGTCTGTCTGGATAAGCCTTCTGAATCCGGAGAAGCCATGATGCAACAACGACTGTTAATATCTGCCGCCAGCCTGAGTCTGGTGCTTTGCCTGAGTGCTTGTACAGAAACCGCAAAAGCGCCGCCTGCATCCAGTTTTGGAGCTGAGCCAACCCTGCCAGCACCTGATCCTAGTTTACTGCCAACGGTAAATATCGCGCCGGCAAAAGGCTGGCCAGAAGACGCTAAACCGGTTGCGGCTGAGGGGCTTACCGTTAATGCTTTTGCCACAGGTTTAGATCATCCACGCTGGTTGTATGTTTTGCCAAATGGTGATGTGCTGGTCGCTGAAACCAATGCGCCGGCCAATCCTGACGCTAAAAAAACGCTCAAGTCGATGATTCAAGGCTGGTTTATGAAGCGCGCTGGTGCCGGTGTGCCCAGTGCTGATCGTATTTCATTGCTGCGCGATGCCGATGGTGATGGCGTTGCCGAGACCAAAACTGTGTTTCTGGATGGCTTACATTCACCGTTTGGCATGGCACTGATTGGTGATGATTTTTATGTCGCTAATACCGATGAGATTGTCCGTTTCAACTATCCACAAGATGCCACCGAAATCACCGCAGCCGGTGAGCATGTTGCAGACTTACCGGCCGGTAACATTAATTATCATTGGACCAAAAATATTATTGCCAGCGCTGATGGCAAGCAGCTTTACGCCACGGTCGGTTCCAACAGTAATATCGGCGAAAAAGGCATGGAAAATGAGATTAACCGTGCGGCAATTTTACAAGTTGACCTGAAAACCGGCGATACCAGCGTATTTGCCTCAGGGTTACGTAACCCGAATGGTCTTGCCTGGCAGCCCGAAACCGGCGAACTCTGGACCACCGTCAATGAACGTGATGAACTCGGTAATGATCTGGTGCCGGATTATATGACTTCAGTGCAGGCCGGTGGCTTTTATGGCTGGCCTTACAGTTATTACGGACAAAATGTCGATAGCCGCGTTGCGCCTCAGCGACCCGAATTGGTCGAAAAAGCCATCGCCCCAGATTACGCTTTGGGGGCGCATACCGCCTCACTGGGCCTGACATTTTATGATGGTGATTTATTGCCGGCACAGTTTAAAGGTGGCGCCTTTATTGGTCAGCATGGGTCATGGAATCGCAAACCGCACAGCGGTTACAAAGTCATTTTTGTGCCGTTTGCCGATGGCAAACCCGCCGGATTACCGCAGGATGTTCTGACCGGCTTTCTGGATGCTGAGGGCAACGCATTTGGCCGACCGGTGGGCGTTGTGACCGATAATAGCGGTGCCCTGCTGGTTGCTGATGATGTCGGCAATACTATCTGGCGGGTGACACGTGAATAATTTTTTTAAGTAATATGTCATCTCATAAGACATTAAATACCCAAAAACTGAATAAACTCGTACCCGTTGATAAATGCGCACCAGCCAATGAATACCGCAAACAGCCATAGCATCACCCTGTTCAACTGGAATATTCTGATATTGCCGGATGAACAGGAAATTTTTGTGGGTCTTCGACAGCGGCCGGAAACCGTTCCACCGTTTCTACCACCTGAAAACAGTGATGAGATTTTGCCGTTTACACTGCAAAACAGCAGCGTCATTAAAGACTTTGATGAAAACCGGCAGGTCGGCTTTGACGCTAATGGCACTCGATACGTGATGATAGGCCAACCCGGCGATCCCACCGGCATGATTCAATTTAGCATCAAGCAAATGATGAAACCGGGAGATATTCACTGGAAGTATGCTTTTAACGAATAAGCTTTTTACGGGCCCGTAACAGATTTTTCACTGAGCATCTGCCAAGCTACTTGTTAGCAAGCCCTAATTGCTTGATGATGAGTAAATTCCGTTATTAATGAGAGTCTGCATGAAACCACAAGCAACCATTGAGAAAAGCCCTGATAGCGAACATTATCTGATACAGGTTGAAGAAAACGGTGAGACCACTCAGGTTGAGCAAACCTTCGACGATTATCAGGCCGCATTGGACTATATGCTGGCACAAGGTTGGCAGCTAAAACGGAATGCCCCGGCCGGATCGCTGCATGTCGATATAAGATTCAGAAAACCATAATAATTTTAATAGCTTAAATGTTATTCATGAGCAATAACTTTAAGCTAAGTAAGACCAGTATCAATGCCGTCAGCCGGTTTAAATACAACTGCGTTTGCGGCTTTTGTTTTAAAAGATGACCGAGTTGAGCGGCAACTGCGGCAATACCACTGAAAATCATCAGTGATACAACACCAAACAGTGCGCCCAACAAGAAAATCTGGACGGCTACCGAGCCATGATCGGCATCGGCAAATTGCGGTAAAAATGCCAGAAAGAAAATACTGACCTTGGGATTGGTCATATTCATGATAATGCCGCGAACGTACAACGTGGCATCATCCAACATAGCCCCTTCTGCCGCCAACTGCTGCAACGGTGTTTTCCATATCTGCCAGGCGAGTATCAGCAGATAAATTGCCCCTAGTGTTTTCAGTGCCTCAAAAGCCCAGGTAGACGTTTGTAACAAAGTCGCAATACCCAGCGCGACCAGGCTGGTATGAAAAATCAGACCGGTACATAAGCCCAATGTAATTAAAATACCAGCGCGTTTGCCGTACAAAGTCGATTGCGTCAGCACAAAGATATTATCGGGTCCCGGCGCGATAGCCAGTAACACAGAGGCGGTAATAAATGGCAGTAATGACTCAGCTGGCAGCATATTTGTGTAAAGAAAAGTAAAACTAAATCAATAGTTTGCACTGTTTCACATTCTGCTATGATCAATGTGAAACAGGTTAACGGCTTTTTTGCCATTCCCTGAGATAATACAACGGTTATTCCCTATCAACAGGAGTATTACCATGAAACAACTTAAATATATGATGTTAGCCATGACGCTGATGGCATTGCCGGTATTAGCTGATGATTCTGAAACCCTTGATGCTGCTGTCGGCGGTGCGATTGGTGGTGGTATTGGTGCTGCCGTCGGTAACGAAGTTGCCGGCCGTGAAGGTGCCATTATTGGTGGTGCTATTGGTGCCGGTACCGGTGCTGCAGTGACCACGGATGGTGATGGTCATCATGATCATGACGGCCGTGTTTATGTTGATGACGATCATCATGGTCATTGCCCTCCCGGTCATGCGAAAAAAGGCCATTGTTAATTCGCTTATTCAAAAGCCCGGTTAATCCGGGCTTTTTTTTGCCCGTTAAAAAACAAGCATATTTAATCAATTCTGGCGTTTAAGATCCGTTTCGATAAGCCTATACTGGCTTATATCCAACAGACTGGGATGGTTTGTTTTGTATGCAGTACACGCGGGAAGCGTGCATCAACCTCAAACAAGTGGACAACATGATGCTGCTGACTCAGCTACTTTACTGCAGTAAATCGGTAAATGAGATTACCTCCGCCGATACGGATGCGATATTGACCGTTTCACGCAAAAACAATGCGGCGCAAAATATCACTGGCTTTTTATGCAATAACGAGCAGTATTTTGTGCAGATTCTGGAAGGCAATTATCGTGAAATCAATGATTTATATAACAAAATTGTCAATGACAACCGCCATCACAAAGCGACATTATTAATATATCGATCCGTTAAAACCCGATTGTTTCCCAACTGGGCGATGGGCTACATTGACGACAATCAATATATTAATAATTTACTGCGTAAATATGTGGACAGTAGCGGTCTGCTGGAGCTGGAGTTATTTGGTAAAGCCTGCATGAGTTATATGGAAAACGTGCCGCAGGCCTGAGATTTACTCAATCGAGCAGTTTCAAAGCCGCTGCAAAATCAGTCGGTTTGCCGAACAAATAGCCTTGCTGAAAGGCAATATCAATTTTAGCCACACAGGCTTTTTGTTGCTCGGTTTCAATCCCCTCGGCAACCGTCAGCAAATTACAAACATCGGCAAGCTGCTTGCTGGCTTTGAGCAAGTCAAATGACCGCGAGTCGTTGTGGATCTCATCAATCAGTGTTTTATCAAACTTGACTACATCAATCGGCAAAATCGTCAGATATTTCATTGACGAGTAACCCGAGCCAAAATCATCGAGGGCAATTTTAAAATCGTGGGCTTTAAATTTATTTAAGGTTTGCACCAGCGCTTTTTCATCTTCGATATAACTTTCTTCAGTCAGTTCTATCCAGATTTTGCTGGTATCCAGTGCCAGGCGTTGTGCTTCGGCAATCAGGTAACTCACCGTTTTATCATCCAGTAACTGTAGTGGACTAAAATTGAGCGTCATGACCAGATTCGGCTGCTTCTGCTGGAAGCGCTGTAAATCGCGCAAGGCATTTTCTATGACCTGAATACCAATGGGAATAATAATGCCGGTCTCTTCAGCAACGCCCAGAAACTTCACCGGTGGAATGATTTCGCCGCTAGCTTTGACCCAGCGACACAGCACTTCGAAGCCATAGACCTTATTGCTATGAGTTTCGGTGATCGGCTGATAGTAATTGATGATTTCGTGATTGTTCAGTGCCTGATAAATGTTTTGCTCAATCGCCAGCCGTTCGTCAGCTTTGCTCATCAGACTGTCATTGACAAACTTATAACTGTTGCCACCATTGTGTTTGGCTTCGTACATCGCCATATCGGCCGCACGCATGAGTGATGAACGCGTTGATTCTTTTGATGAAATCGCCACGCCGATGCTGGTCGGCACATGAAAGTTGTAGTGTTCAAATGAAATCGGTGTACGAAACGCGTTAACGATCTCATCCGCCATTTTCTCAATCGCCGCAATATCGTTGCTGAGCATTAACATAGTGAATTCATCACCGCCCAACCGTGCTGCGGTGGTGTCTGCTATTTCCAGCGATTTCAGCCGCTTGCCAACTTCCTGCAATACTTTGTCGCCAACGTCATGACCCAGTGAATCGTTGATGGTTTTAAAGCGATCACAATCAATTAATAACAAAGCGATATTAACGCCCTGATTTAACAGCCGGTCAATGTGATTGGTTATAAAATGCCGGTTCGGCAGTTCAGTTAACGTATCAAACGCCACCAGCTTCGCCAGATAACGTTCATTTAAGCGCAACAAGTAGCGGATAAATACCGAACGAATGTTTTTGGCATTGAGCACATCGTTGTTCGACCACGGCTGTGACTGGTCTTTAGTGTATTCGCGCCATTCTTTAAAAGAACGCCGGGCATGCAGCCGGCCATCCTCGGCTTCAGAATACTCTTGTTTACGGCCCGCCCATCTGACCAGTTTGGCCTGCTCATAACGAAACACAGCAATAAATGACGGCTTATCCGATGGCAAATTAATCAGCATTAAGCCACAAATCCGCCTATCGCTGGCAAAAATGTCCGGACAGTCTTTCGCCAGATTCGACGAGTAAAAAATATGCGAGTGCGCCAGGCGGCTGTCTCTAAGACTTTGCACCATAAAATCCACATTTTTATGGAACAGGCCGCTGGAAAATAAGCGTTCGCCATTGATATAAACATAAACGCCATCACCCTGAAAGATATGCAGGATGGTCTCAGCGACCTCCTCGTAATTGACGTTGTTTTCGTTATCAAACAAGTAAATATTGATTAGATTACGAATATCCTGACTGCGCTCAGCACCAGTGGCGACTTCAATACGATCCAGTAACTTCACATAATCGGAGCAGATAAAACTCAACTGGTTGATGACTTCCCGCGCCCTGAGTTCGCAATAACGCGGCTCATAGTGGTGCATGATGAGCATGCCAAACAGCTTGTTATCTTTGACAATACTCATGGTCAGCGATGCCTGAATGCCCATATTCGACAGATATTCGATATGGATTGGTGACATGCTGCGCAGATTACTAAAACGCAGATCAAGTTCAAAATTGCTTTTGTCAGCGGCGGCTGACTTAATCGGTATCCGTTCTGAGCGGATATTGCTGATAATACGACAGCGATTTTGCACATATAAATAACGGGCAAACTGCGGAATATCGGTGGCAGGATAATGCAGGCCCAGCAAGGGTTCGAGATTTGGCTGTTTGGCTTCGGCAATCACCTCACCATGGCCATCCTCATCAAATTTGTAGACCATCACCCGGTCATATTTCAGCTTGTCAAAAAAGAACGCCACCATGGTTTTCGCCAAGTCATCAAAGCTGTAGGCACGCAGCATACTGGTCGTGAAATCAGCGATGATGTCTTTGCCGTGGGTATCAAATCCGGTAGTGGTGACTTCTGGTGCCAGAAATGGCTGAAACTCAATAAACAGCAACTCATTATGCACATGAAAAGATGCCTGGACAGAGTTCAGCAACGGCGAATAAATTTCCAAATCATAATACGTTTGTGGGTTATGCACGGGCATCGTCAGTGCCTGATTGAGCATTTCCATTGAATGGGCTGAAATCAACGCATCCAGTGGCTGACCGAGCAACTTATTGGTGTCGATCCCCAAAAGTGGCGCCGTATTATCACTGAGAAAATCAATGCGTCTGACCGCCGATTTCAGATCGCTGACGATCAGCACACCATGATTCTGGATATGTCCAATTAAATGGATAGGCTCTTTATCACAATTGGCCAGCGTGACGTCCTGCTCACCATAGGACTGAAAGCGATTGATTTCCTGTTCGATTTTTTTCAGGTAATCACTCATGATTTGTCCACAAAACCCAGCTGCGCTGCCGTATCCAGCATAAATTGAAAACTTTTGGCCGCCCCGCTTATCACGCCATCAGTACTGACGTGACCGGCAGCCAACTCTGCCACTAAAGCCGCCCGAAACGACTGCCACATCGGCATCATGTCTGGCCCGTAAGGGTTCAGATAATGTGTCCAATTCAACGCACTTTCCCCGTGCATTTTCAGCATCTCGGCCTGAATGATATTGCCGCCCAGCGTTGACCCTTCATTGACGTACAAACAGCCATAGAATTCATCCAGCGACGTTAAATGCAACGCGGCAAACTGACTAATATCAACCGGTTCAACCAATAATTGCTGCATATCCTGCTCAATCAACGACAGGCGCTGGCGCTTTGCCAGGGCAAACTGGCTGGCAACCTGCGTCTGATATTTTTGGCTACTCAGCGCGAATTGCCGCTGGAAAACATAGAATAAAACCAGCACATCGCCATAGCGTTTTTTTGAGGCAAAAGTTTCCGGAAACGCTAGTCGCTTTTCCAATGCTTTATGCAGCGTAAAAGTCTGATTTTTCAGGGCTTCAAGCGGATTACTGTCGACAGTTTGTAATGCTTGATTCATAAGACACTGATTATTAAATGGTGCACAAATTCACAATACACGCCCTGGATAAAATTGTGTACAAGTTTATTGCTCGGCTTTAGCATTTAAACCCTGACAAAACTGGATTAGCAAACTTCCGGCAAATCGTTATAGTCAAATGGGCAGTAATCTCTAGTCAGGCAGATAAAGTTTTATGATGAAACCCACGTTAATTAAGCTTTTGACTACCATGTTGATGCAGATACATCCGGTATATGCAGAACTTCAGCGTGGCACCATAACCAGCTGCGCCTATCAGGCTGGTACCGCTTACCAGATTCAGAATATCCGACAGGTCGAAGGCGATGACTGGGAAAGCTTTGAAGCCAATATCAAAGAGATTTATGCTGACTCACAAGGCCGTGACGATATGCTGGCTATTGCCAAACGCGTCTTTATCTACCCTGCCGATAAATCGCTCGATTTTATCCACGATGAAATACTCAATGGCTGTATTGCCCGTCAGCAAGGTACTGAACCAAAGTTCTGAGCTTTACTCAATACAGCTTTTAGCCTATTAAATTAAAGCGCCATTAAATATTGCAGGCAACCGGCTTTTGGCGCATGCTGACAAAAAAGCCCGTGGAATGCCTGTTATGCAAACACCCGCTATTCCTGTCAATGAAACTGAGCGTTTGCACGCACTTCAAGCCAGTCAATTACTCGACTCAGAATACGAAGCTATTTTTGATAACCTGACAGCACTCGTCAGCCAGATTTTTGATGTCCCCATTGTTGCTATTTCTCTGGTCGATAGTGACAGGCAATGGTTTAAATCTATTTTTGGCCTCAATGTTTGCCAAACCGGTCGTGATGTTTCTTTTTGTGGCCATGTAGTTGCTGAAAACCATCCGCTGGTGGTTGAAAACACGGCCCGTGACGACCGTTTTTTTGATAATCCATTGGTCGTCGAAGGCCCGAATATCGGTTTTTATGCGGGTGTGCCGCTGCGTTTTACCGATAATGACAATATCTACACCATTGGTACGCTGTGCATTATTGACACCAAACCGCGGCAACTCGATGATGAGCAGCTGAAAATGCTCAAATCCTTTGCCTATCAGGTCGAGTCGCTTATCGAAATGCGCGTGCCCTGCCTTAAATTTGAATCGCTGCGTGATGATTTGGCCGCTGACAATGTGACTTTTGATGTCATTCAGGACAATCTGAAAAAGCTACGCTCGCTGTCAGATACCGATCCGCTTACCGGTCTGCCCAACCGACGCTCGCTGGAGCGTTTTGTGCAGACTGCCTGGCAACAGGATAAACGTAAAACCAATATCGCTATCATGCTGATTGATCTGGATGGTTTTAAAGCTGTTAATGACCAGTTTGGTCACAGTGATGGCGATAAGCTACTGATATCGGTCGCCAAACATCTGAAAATGCTGGTCCGAAAAAACAATGACTATATTGCCCGTTATGGTGGTGATGAGTTTGTACTGGTGGTTTTTAACCTTGAAAAACCAGCCCTGGCCGTGCTGTTGGAAAAATTGAAATCGGCATTTCGCATCAAAAACGATAAATTGTCATCGATTACGATTTCAATTGGTGCCGTACTAACAGCCAACAAAGAGCTGAGTTGTCATGATTTAATCCAACTGGCTGATGAACAACTGTATATCGCCAAAAAAGCAGGTAAAAACCGGTTTGAAATTAAAGTCTTAGCGTAAAACTCAATGATCTTGCTGACGTTTTTCGCGTTCAGTCAGCTTTTGATAGGCTTCCGTTTCATGATGCACATCATCAATCAGGCCCCGATGAATCGCCACGGAAATAGCTTCCTGATTGTGAAACCGACCACCTTCTTTAAAAATCAAATCCAGCAGCTGCCGTGCCGGCATATCCAGATACCGCGACAGTTGCTGTGATTCCTGTGAAAACTTTTCCAATACTTCAGGATGCGAATGCTGAATATTGAGGATCGCCAGATTGTCGATAATGCTCAGCTCTTTGAATGTCTCATCACTCAGGCCATTATTCTGCACAAACCGCAGACTGGTCAGACCAGTCAGTTGATGAAAGGTATTTTGTACCAGATTCAGATCCGCGCCACGGCCGGCCAGCGCTACTTTCAGCGCTTTCAGCCGGTGCCGTGCCAGAATCACAATATTTTGTTCTAACTGGTTCGCCATATTCAGAGCAACTCGCTGAGATTCAGTAACTATCACCTTGTTATCACAGTGACCATCATTCGTACAAGATTTGACGTAATTAACGGTGCAAATCCCCTGCCCGTTCCGGCTGATAGGTAATTTCGTCAATTTTGACCTGTAAGGGTTTGCCATTGGCACCCGGCCAGCTAATGCTGTCACCAACTTTTAAACCCAGCATCGCACTGCCCGCCGGCGCCAGAATCGAAATTGTCTGACCGTTATCCTGCATATCTTTCGGATATACCAAGGTCAGCGTGAAATGCTCCTCAGTGCCGTTTATTGCAAAGCGCACAGTAGAATTCATGGTTACCACATCGGCTGGAATATCAGCCGAATCATGCACATCAGCGCGATCCAGCTCTGTTTCCAAAGCCAGCCGTACCGGGCTGGTTTTCGGCAGTGTCGCCAGCAGTTTTTCGATACGGGATAAATCGGTTGCGGTAATTCTAATATCGGGTTGTTGCATCATATTTCTCACAAAAAACCGTCTGGCATTGCCAGCGGAATCAATCATTAAAATTTGGAAGTTTGCCGCGCAGAACTGACGACAGTCTTATCATCGCAGATTGGTTTTTTAATTCAAGCCATAAAAAAAGCCCCGCTCAAAGGCAGGGCTTTTTGCGTGATGTTATTAACGATTACCAGGCAGATTCACCGGTTTCCGGATCATACATTTCATGATGAATTTTATTACGGTTAGCAATCAGCTCATCAATTGACGGTGCGTTGCTCATGGCCCGTTTGATCGCCAGTTTCATCGCTTCGTAGTTGGTGCGATACAGATCTTTACGATCCACATCCGGGTTAGCAGCGGCATCAGGTGAAATCCACAACATGGCAACAATACACAAATCATCAGCGTGTTCTTTAGGAATCACACCTTCGATAACGCTGTCGAGTACCGCATCCGCTACCGCCGACTGTACCGGACCACCAAATAATGCGACATAACTGCCTGACTTGATGGTGACTTTCGGTACCATCAAGGTGGCCGGTTTAACCTGTTGATTGGTGGCACGAATGGCAAACATCCGCGTGTGGCCTTCGGTTTGTCCCATTAAATTAGCAAACGCATGACCCGCCGGGCCTTTGGTGCTGCCAATTAAGATTTCCGGCATCGCATCGGTGCCCTGATCTTCACTGGCAAATACGGTGGCTTCAGCGGTTCTGAACCAGACAGGTTCTGACATTTTCGTTACTCCAAAAGATAAAAATTTGCGACATCATAGGCCTTGCCGGGCAAGGCGGCAAGCATCAACCGTTAATGTGTTCAAAGGCAATCATGACGCCGACCAGAATCAAAATCAAACCGCCGAGAATTTCGGCTTTATCACCGACTTTCTGACCCAGCACCCTTCCCAGCATCACGCCGATAGTCACCATCAAAAAGGTACAAAAACCAATCACTGCGGCAACCAGAAAAATATTCACATCCAGAAACGCCAGCCCGACACCAACAGCCATGGCATCAATACTGGTGGCAAAGCCGGTTAACGCCAACCCCCAAAAACCCTGCGCCCGCTTTTCGGTTTCGTCTTCATCACCGGTACCACGGATACCGTTATGAATCATATGTAAGCCCAGCGCCGTCAATAAAGCCAAAGCGATCCAGTGATCCCATTCCTGCACAAAACTGGTCGCTGCCTGGCCTATCAGCCAGCCAATGATAGGTGTGATCGCCTCTATCACACCGAATATCAAACCAATCCGCAAGGCACTGGCAAGACTGGGGTTACGGATCGCAATGCCTTTGCCAATTGAAGCGGCAAAAGCATCGGTGGACATGGCAATGCCGATAAAAAAGATTGAAATTAAATTCATTTAAAGCCCGTTCAGAATCTCTGTTTTAATGTCTGGAGAACCGGTGCACCAGAAAATACAATGCCGGCAAGACCACTAGTGTTAACAGCGTTGATGAAATGATGCCGCCCACCACTACGGTTGCCAGCGGCCGTTGTACCTCAGCACCGGTACCGGTATTAAGAGCCATCGGCAAAAAGCCGAGACTGGCGACCAAAGCAGTCATCAATACCGGTCGCAAACGTTGCATCGCACCATTAAAAATAGCCTCATACAACGCCATACCCTGTTCGCGTAACTGTCTGATAAAAGACAGCATTACAATACCGTTTAAGACCGCGATCCCCGACAAGGCGATAAAACCCACGGCGGCTGAAATAGACAGCGGCATATCGCGTATGACCAGTGCAATAATACCGCCGGTCAGCGCTAATGGCACGCCGGTAAAAATCAGTAATGAATCGCGTAAGGACTTAAAGGCGCTAAATAATAACACCAGGATCAATAATAAGGTCAGTGGTACCACCAGCATCAGCCGTTGACTGGCCGATTCCAGTTGCTCAAAAGTACCGCCATATTCCAGCCAATAGCCGGCCGGCAACGTCACCTGCTGCGGTAGGGTTTGCTGGGCATCCGCAATAAACGATCCCAGGTCCCTGTCCGTCACATTGGCACTGACAATGACATGACGTTTGCCACTTTCGCGGTTGATTTGATTGGGGCCTTTCACGGCCTCAATATCAGCAATTTCACCAAGCGGCACATAGGAGAGATCCGGATCCCCGTTTGCCGGCAAAGCTATCGGTAATTTTTTCAGATAATCGACATCCTGACGCAGCTCGTCATCAAGTCTTATTACCAGACGAAAGCGTTTATCACCTTCGTAAATCAGCCCCAGATCCTTACCGCCCACGGCCATTTGCAGCGCATTTTGCAGTGTTGCCACATCCAGCCCCAGCAGCGCCAAATGTTCCCGCTGTGGAATGATGGATAACATCGGCAACCCGGTCACCGGCTCCATGCGGACATCACTGGCACCGTCAATGTCTGCCAAAGCGGCTGTTACCGCTTCGCCAGATTCACGCAATATTTCCAGATCGTCACCAAAAATACGGATTGCCACATCAGCGCGCACCCCAGCAATCAGTTCGTTAAAGCGCATTTGTATCGGCTGGGTAAACTCATATTTATTGCCGGGTACCGCTTCAACCGCAGTGCGGAGTTTAGCGAGAAATGCTGCTTTGCTCAGTGTTGGGTCCGGCCACTCCGATTGTGGTTTCATAATCAGAAAAGTATCAGCCACACTGGGCGGCATCGGATCGGTGGCAATTTCCGGTGTACCGATTTTGGAAAATACCCGCTCAACCTCATCAAACTCACGGATCACGGATTCCAGCTGATTTTGCATTTTAACGGCTTGTTCAAGCCCGGTACCGGTGACACGCAACGCATGCAGCGCAATATCACCTTCATCGAGTTGTGGCAAAAATTCACTGCCAAGGCGACTGCCTAGCTGGGCAGTCATGATGACAAAAATGACCGCAGCCACCACCAACAGTGAAGGCAGTTTTAAAGCCAGACGCAGAAACGGCTGATAAATAAACCGCGCACCGCGCATCAGCCAGTTTTCTTTTTCAGAAACCTTACCAGTGACAAATATTGCGACCGCTGCCGGCACAAAGGTGACGGCAAAAATTAATGCACCGACCAATGCCGCGACCACCGTAAAGGCCATGGGCTCAAACATTTTGCCTTCAACACCGCCAAGCGCAAATAACGGCAGATAAACCAGCATAATGATTAACAAACCAAATACCGCCGGGTTAAATACCTCACGGGTGCTTTCGGTCACTTCACTGAGACGTTCCGGCAGCGTTAGCAGCCTGCCCAATCGTTGTTGAGCCGCCCCGAGTCGTCGTAAAGCATTCTCAACGACAATCACAGCGCCATCGACAATCAGGCCGAAATCTATCGCCCCTAAACTCATCAGATTGCCGGAAACCTTATTGCTGACCATACCGGTCACGGCAAATAACATACTGAGTGGAATCACCATCGCTGTGATAAGCGCAGCGCGGAAGTTGCCGAGCAATAAAAACAACACCACGATAACCAGTAACGCACCTTCCAGCAGGTTTTTCTGTATCGTTTTAATGGTTTTTTCGACCAGTGAAGTGCGGTCATAAACGGCTTCTGCCACCACGCCTTGCGGCAGACTCTGATTCACCTGTTCCAGTCTGGCAGCCACTGCTTTGGCGACCACCCGGCTGTTTTCGCCAAGCAACATAAATGCCGTACCCAGCACCGTTTCCTGACCATTTTGGGTCGCGGCACCAGTACGCAGCTCTTTGCCAAAATAAACATCGGCAACGTCACCGACCGTAACCGGTGCATCATCGAGTTTTTTGATGACCACATTACGAATATCATCCAGCGTCTTTAATTGACCCGGCGATCGCACCAGCCATTGCTCGCCGTTACGTTCGATATAACCGGCACCGGCATTTTGATTGTTTCGCTGCAGAGCCTCGGCAAGCTCAGCCATACTGATTTTATAAGCCAGCAATTTACCGGGCTTGGGCGCCACCTGATATTCACGCTCAAAACCACCAACGCTATTAATTTCGGTAACACCCGGCACTTTGACCAGCTGTGGCCGGATGATCCAATCCTGAATAGTGCGTAAATCTTCGGCTGTGTAAGGCTCGCCATTATCTTTTCTGGCGTTGTCTTCGGCGCGAATCGCATAGGTAAAAATTTCACCGAGACCACTGGCAACAGGCCCCAGCTGCGGCTCGGCATTATCCGGCAATTCATTACGAATTCCCTGCAATCGCTCACTGATTTGCTGCCGTCCCCGATAAATATCTTTGTGATCTTTAAACACCACGGTGACCTGCGACAGGCCATAGCGCGAAATTGACCGGGTGTAATCCAAATCCGGCAAGCCGGCCATGGCATTTTCGACGATATAGGTTACCCGCTGCTCGGCTTCCAGCGGTGAATAACCAGGCAGTTTGGTGTTGATCTGTACCTGTTTATTGGTGATATCCGGCACCGCATCAATCGGTAATTGCAGCGTGTTATAAACACCCAAACAGGCGATGAGCAAGGTCAACAGCAACACCAGCCAGCGCTGCTGAATCGCAAAACGTACAATAAAATCAATCATGATCTGCCCCTAGTGACTGTGCGTCGCGCCGTCTTTCAGCACTTCCGCTTTGAGCAGATAACTATTTTGCGTCACATACTCGGTGCCGGGTTCAAGTCCGCCGGTCACTTCAACATAATCTTTATCCTGCTGCCCCAGTTGCACCATGCGTACTTCAAAGGCGTTGCCATAACGGGCGAATACCACCGCCATATCGCGGAAGCTTTGCAATGCACTACGTTTAACCGCAAGTTTGGCATCAATGAATGCAACCGCCACATCGGCTTTGATATGCATACCCGGTCGCCAATAACCATCAGGGTTATCGATGACTGTACGGGCACGGGCGATATGGCCACCGGTCATTTTGGGTGAGATATAGCTGATTTTGCCCGTTGCCCGCATGTGACCATGTAAATCCTTAACGGTGACCGCCATCCCCTCACGCAGTTGTTCGATATCCTTTGGAAACATCGACATATCGACCCAGACTTTGCTGAAATCACTGATCTCTATCAGTTTGCCGATATCACTGTGATCGCCGGCTTTAACTGGCCGGCTGGTGACTTCACCGTTTGCCGGACTATTTATCGCATAGCTTTTCAGCGTTTGCTGGTTACGCACCGTTAATAATCGCTGGCCTTTTTTGACCCTGTCACCGGTTTCAACATAGACGGCTTCAACAATCCCGGGATACGGTGCATATACTCGAAATTGCCGGTCTTCAGCGGGGGCAATCACACCAAACAATTGATTAGTGATCATCAGTGTTTGTGGGCCGGCAGTTGCTGTTTGTATTTCTGATGCGGCAATCAACCGGTCCGTTAATTCTGCCCGGCCTTCAAAACTCTCGTAATGCCAGTGATAATCCTTGCCTTGATAATGGGCAGCCACTTCGACTTCATAAGAATGTGGTTCGCTGATTTCCAAATCACCCAGCAAGTAATCCTGCTCGGGCATAAAATCAATCAGGTCCTGCTGACCACCCAGACGGTTTAAAGTCACCGTTAGCGTCATATCTTCGGGGTCCACTGGCTGATTATTAAAATAGCCATAAACGCGCATTTCCGGCGGTATGCCCTGCTCAAAAATGGTGATTTCCAAAGCGAAATCTTCGGCTTGCAGCAAACGGCCATGATGGGGGCCTTCTGCTGGTTCAGCATGCGCGTCATCGTGGTCATGACCACCGGCAGCATAAATTGCCGGACTGACAAACAGCGCCATCAGCAATAATAAAAAGTAATGTTTCATCGGTTTAATCCTGTAAATCGTTGGTGGCTGATGGTTGACTCAGGGCATTGCCGGTCAGACGTTCCAGCTCCAGCATTTGCAAATGCACGGCGGTTTGCGCCTCTATCAATTCCCGTTCCACCGCGAATAATTCATTTTGTGCGTCGACCCATTGCAATACGCTGTATTGACCAAGCTCATAACCTTCAGCGGTGCTGGTTAACAGCGCCTCGGCTACGGGTTGTAAATCTTTTTGTAAGGACCTGGTCAAAGACAGATTGTTTTGCATAGCAAGACGAATTTCAGCCAGTGCCAGTTCAATCTGAGTAACCGTTAATTGCATGGCTTGTAATTCCTGCTGATACTCGGCGTTAGCGCGGGCAATATTGCCCTGATTGCGGTTATTGAGTTGCAACGGCATTGAAAAACTGAATACCAAAGCGTTGTCATTGGCTGCTTCTAAGCGACGAATCCCGGCACCGACGGTAATGTCTGCCTCAGACTCAGCTTCGGCCAGTGCAATTTGTGCTTCCCGCAAACGTGATAAGGCATGGACTTGTAAATAGGCCGGCGTTTTTGAAACCGCCTGATTTAATGCCGCGGTCTCTGGCACCGCAGGCAAAACCGTTAAATCACCGTTTAACGACTCAAAATCAACCGTTCCCGCCCAGTTCGCTGCCAGTTTCTGATAGGCCAGTTGCCGTTCATTGGTTAATTGTGTTTGCTGATTTTCAGATCGGGCCAGACGTAATTGCATACGCAGCACATCAGCCGTGCCAACCGCCCCCGCCGCTGCACGTTGCTCAATCACCTTTAATGCCATCTGCTCTTTGTTGATTCGCCGCTGATTCCAGTCGAGCATGGCGTCAATCCGCAGCGCCTGATAAAAATGCCGCAACGTTTGCGCGACTACATCCAGACGCTGCACTTCATATTGTTGCTGCAAAGCCGGTAGCCGGGCATTAGCAACATTAATCCGCTGTTGGCGTTTATCGCCCATTTCGATTAATTGGCTGAGGGATAAAGTCAGCTCAGCACCGCTCAAGAAGCGGCTGTCGCCGGTGCCGAAAACATTTTCCACATCGGCTTTTACAACCGGATTGGGTTTTAATCCCGCTTGCAAGGCATCAGCTTCAATCGCACGTTGCTGATAGGGAAAGCTTTGTAGTGCCGGGCTGTGCCGTAAGGTTTTTTCGACTGCCACGTCAGGTGTCAATACCGTGGCATTTGCTAGATTGACACTACTAAAACCAAGCATTAATACACCCAGCAGCCGACCAGCAGCGGCAAGGTGATACATTTGAGTACGCATGAAATTTCTCCATAAAGCTGACGACAAAAAGTCTCAGCAAAAACTGAAAAACAGCTTAGTTATGGATCAGGCGTTGGGTGGTGGGATCGGCGGAGCGTAGGCCTGCGAGCAAAGCGGAGGGCAGATTTCCGGCGCCGTTGATTGCGTATTGATGTCGGTCATTATTACTGGTGGGCTGACCAGGTCACCGAGCAAATGCAGATGAAAATGATGTTCAAGGTCACTATCCTGCTGCGCATGCTGATGCTGTTCTGCGGCATGGTGATGTGACAAACCAAATTCCTGACTGTGCTGATGTTCGCCAATATGCAGATAAGCGCTGGCACTGCTGGTAAACACCAGACATAGCATTAACAATAGCGCACGCATAAGAGAAAATTTTTGAATCATTCAGCACCCGGAATCAGCTAACAGCATCTTAGCCTTTGTCAGCAGACAATTGCAAAAGGTGCCAGTCATCGGCATACAAATTTATCCCCTGCTTCGACAATCAAGCCAACCGACGGATGCCGATATTGCCAATGATACTGAGACAAGCAAGGCCAATCACCGCCGGAAACAACATCGTGACGGCAGAATAATGCTCAAGCGCCAGTAATACCAGCAGGTTACGCACGGCAAACAGAGCAAAAAAGATCACCGATTCTGAATACGGATCACGGTTGATTTTTCGTAAAGTCGGCAAAAAGCCGCTGAGATCCACTAAGGTTAAACTCATCACCGCGTATAAAGGTTCAGCAGTCAGATACCAAACTGGCAGCGCTAACATACTGATCACCAGCGTCAGTTTGTCTTTGCCATCCACAACAATGTCAGTGCGTCGCCAGAAAGCCAGCAGCGCAACAGTTAAAGTCAGCGCAGCCGATACCCCAATTGGCCAGGCACCGACACCAGCGCCGTCGAGCATTTGGGCAATAAAAATCACTAACGTTGAAACACCCCAAATCAGCCAGGAAATCACATGCGGCCGGACTTTTCCTTTGAAAATCTGCAGGATATATGGAACAAACGCCGCTAAAGTAATGGCGATTGCCAGATTGCTGAGTAAAATTTTGCTCACAATAGCTCACTTCGCTGCAGGTTAGAAAAAGTAAAGGTTCGGCGATTTTAAATCGTGCCGGAGATTTCATGCTAGGCTTTGTTTTTGATTTTATAACACCTGTTAATTACGGATTGTATGCGCCTTTATTTATCACTCGCTTTACTGCTGTTTTCCAGCTTTCACGTCCATGCCAATGCTATTTTTTCTCATCCCGCGCTGGCCGCAAAACCAGTACCGGAAGGCGCTGATATCGCCTTATATGTCATCAATGCACAATCTGGTGAAGCCGTTTATTCAGAACGTGCTGAGTTGTATCAGCAACCCGCCAGTCTACAAAAGCTGGTGACCGGTCTTGCCGCAAAATTGTATTTACCGGCAAATTATCGTTTTGCCACCACACTGGAAACCAATCAGGACGATATGATCCTGCGTTTCAGTGGCGACCCGAGTTTTACCCGCAGTGATTTACGACTGCTGGTGGGTCAGCTCAAAGCTCATAGCAGCACCATTAACGGTAATTTGTATTTAAACGGCAGCGCCTTTGACAATTTTGAACGGGCAATTGGTGTGCCCTGGGATGTCATGGGGGTTTGTTACAGCGCGCCATCCAGCAGTCTGACCATGAATGGCAATTGTGTTTACGGCAAACTCGAAGCCACCACCGAGCCGCCGATTAAAGCGGTCAAAGCCAGTGCTTCTGATCTGGTGACAATGAACGCTGGCAGCATCATTATTCGTGAAGGTCTCAACACGCAAAATATCGAATGTGAACTGAAGCTGGCCGCCAATGACAATAATCAGTACACCGTCGGTGGCTGTGTCGGCACCCATCGTTTACCGGTTAATTTTCATCTGGCAGTACAGAACCCGACTGAGTTGATGATTAAAGTGCTGTATGAGGAGCTGAAACGCGCTGGCATTAAACTTAATGGTGCGATTATTCGTAACGATCAGGTTAAAGGCACCGAGATCGCCCGTCATCAGTCAAAGCCGTTATCACTGCTTATCGATGAAATGGTTAAAAAGTCCGACAACCTGATTGCCGACAACCTGTTAAAAACGCTGGGCAATCAGTATTTTAATCAACCCGGCAGCTTTGAAAACGGTGCAGCTGCTATCAAGGCGATTCTTAAAGAAAAAGCCAGTATTGATATCGACAAGGCTGTGATTGTTGATGGCTCTGGTTTGTCGCGCAACAATAAAATAACGCCCAAACAATTGATGCAAGTGGTGCGGTACATTTTCAATCATCCGGAAACCGGAATGATAGATGCCATGCCGGTTTCTGGTGTTTCTGGCACGTTACAATGGCGGCCGAGTCTGGTTAATGCGCCGCTCAAAGGTCAGGTCACAGCCAAAACCGGCTCTTTGTACGGCGTTTATAATCTGGCTGGACGCATTAAAACCCGTTCCGGTAAGTCATTGCTGTTCGTGCAAATTATCAGCAATTACCACCCTGCCAGCAAAAATCGCAATATCGCCCGCAAGCCGATCCGGGTCTTTGAACGTAGCCTTTACGAGACGTTATACAACGATCATTAAAGGCTGTTGCTGATTAACAAACAAAAAGCCCCGATAAATCGGGGCTTTTTGTTATGACCAGTGGTTAAAGGTCATAAACCGGTTTTGAGGGAATTATTTTTTATACTCAATACCATCCATTTCTTTTATCAGCCGTGAGGTGAAAGGTGCTTCATCTTCACGGGTGACGATTTGAAAACGATAGCTTTCCAGCGCATCCATCAGTTGATCAATTTCGTGATTGCCAACGTTGAAGTGATAAAACGTTGCCAGACACAGCGTTTTGATAATGTCGAATTCACGGTTGGAAATATTCAGATGCGGATGGCTGTCTTTCATTGATTTACCGCGACCGAATGGATCGGGTTTGTAAATTTCAGGACCACCGGTTTCCTGCACCACCCAGTTGGTCAGCATTACTTTAAAACCGGCTTTGGTATCTTTCTGCTCGTGAATAGCAGCGAGGATCGGGTTAGCATTCAAACCTCTGTTTTCATAGATCAGATCCACTAAGTGATCGACTGTTAAAGCGATATTGTAGGTGCCGCCCAGACGTTCATAGAGGCTTTTTTCTTCCTCGGCAAAAGCAGGCTTACTGGCTGCCATCACCAAAAATATTGATAACGTTCCCATCATGCGCAGGGATTTCATAAAAACTTGCCCGTTCATAATCTTCTCTCCTGATAGTTAGTTTTTACTTGCTTTATGGATACAAGTTGTAATAACAAACCGAAATTTGCTATTGATCGATTTATAGCAGAGAGAAATATCAATAACAACTATATTGTGCACAATATAGTTGTAAAAACAACTAACTCGTCGGATCGGATTATCATGAAACTCCGCTATCACTAAGTTTTGGATGTGTGGCAGAAAAACCACTTGAGAGTTTATCTAAGTAGAAAAGCCGGATGGCATTATTGCCAAAAGTTATATCAGGTGTTGCTACCGGACAAAATGCAATAACACTTCACTAGCCGGTTGAATAAGCCATCGTCGCCACACGGTTACGGCCCATTTGTTTGGCGTTGTACAAACATTTGTCGGCTTCCTGAATCAATGACTCCAGCGACTGGCTGCCGCTACGACTGTCAGCCACACCCAGACTGGCACTCAGAACCAACGGTGGATTGTCAGCAAACTCCTCACAGATAGCCTCTATCCGCTGACGGATCCGTTCAGCCACATGCACCGCCGCTTCAACTGTGGTATCGGGCATAAATAATATAAATTCTTCGCCGCCCCAACGCGCCAGCACGTCACCATTACGCAGAGAATCCTGTAATTGTTTTGCCGTCGCTTCCAATACCTGATCACCGATATGGTGGCCATGGCTATCGTTGATTTGCTTAAAATTATCCAAATCCACAATCACCACTGACATGAATTGTTTTCGCCGGTGACATTGTTGCCAGAGGCGTTTAACCTGCTCGTTAAACGCCCGGCGATTGTTCAGTCCGGTCAAGGGATCGGTACGTGCCTGTTCTTCAGCGTAAAGCCGTTTCTGTTCACCACGGCGAAACTGGTCGGCCAGTGCCAGCGCCAGTAATACCGCTTCAATCACCATGCCGATTTCAACCGCCCGATAAGTCCAGGCGCTATACGGCAATATATCCCACACCGTTAATGCGGTGATCATGGCGCAAATAGCCGCTACAACTGAGGCCGGCAAAAAGAAATTAGCTGAAGGATTACTGGCCCGGTAAGCGAGTATGCCCAGCAATGCCATGAGACCGGTAAACAAAATAACAAAACAGAATGCCAGAATGAGCGCTGTCTGGATTTGCCCAGCGTAATAAGCGGCACCCAGCCCCATCAATACCGCCAGACAGATCCCCCATACTGCCCAGTGCAAACGTGGCAGATTTTGACGGGTTTGCAAAAAACTGGTGGCGAATAACAGACCGGCAATACCAGCCACAATCATTAGTACGGGATTAGCCCATTGTTGCCAGTGGATTGCCTGCGGCCACAACCAGCGAAATCCATGACCGGTATAGGCAAAATTACAGGCAATAAAGCTCAGCAAATAAATTGAATACAACAAATGCGATGAGCTGTGCAGGCCCATAAACAGCATCAGGTTATACAGTAATAGTGCTGCTAAAACGCCATACAAAAACCCGTAACTATAATCTTCAAATTCAAAGCGTTTATCAAATGCTGCCTGTTCGCTGAGATAAATCGGCAGCAACATCGGATCGCTGCCCTCAATACGCAAATACAGTGAAGTCTGGCCCGGTTTAAATGCATATTCAGCAACATAAAAACGACTGTCGACCGGCCGATCCGTCTGCACCAGGCTGTCACCCAGAGAGTATTTCAGCTGCTGCTGGTCTTGATAATAAACGTAAATCGCCAGTTTATTGAGCCACGCGGTTTCAATAGACAGCACTTTGCTAATGGTCTCGTCAGTCGGGTTATCGACAACAAATTTCAGCCAGTGAGGTGCCGCGCCAATACCAAAATTCAAGGTATCACTGTCACCATGAATAGCCGCATTATCAGCAAATAAACGACGCGCCTCGTCTATAGATAACGTTTCACTTGGCTCAAAGAAAATTTCAGCATGCTGACCAATCGCCCCCAGTTCAACACGGCTGATAGGAATGGGTTCTGCTTGTGATGCAGCGGCAAACAGCATCAACAGCACGCCACTGATAAACCAGCGGCTAATCACAATTGATTGCAACAAGTAACTGAATTGATAAATGACATCATTGTCTCCGGCAGCACCCGATGGCGGCTATATCACTAAGGCTGGATCATAGCACAGGCCTTTACTGATGCCGGGCAATCCAATGTCGTTCATAGCTCGTTTTCTTAATGCCGGTAAATCACTGACTGGCAATAAAAAACGTCATTGACTATTACCCTGCGCAGCCCCACAATTTGTCTGTTATTTCAGAAAAAAATCCATGCCACGCAATACGACACAGCAAGTTTTAAACCAAATCGCCAAATTCTGGCGAGCCGGTTTGTCGGGTTTTTTACTGCTCAATCTGGCACTGCTTCAGGCCGCTGCAACCCCTGCCAACAACAGCCATAATGCCCCGGCTTTTAGCAGTGAAATCCAGTCTGCCGGACATTCTGTACAACGTGACTGGCAACGCGTTAACCTGCATTATGGCAACGAAATCAGTAGTGGCGGTGGTCATGATGATCAGCCATCTGATGCACCATTGTTCGCAGCTGCCCAGCCGCTGTTTAATGTGGCAAGTCTTTCTCTGTTTCACCATTCTGATGCCCATCGTGGCAGCAACCGTTTTGACTATTTTCTGCCGGAGCCTCGCGCCGCACCTCAAGCTTAATTTCGCCTGATTTTTTACGAAATTAACTTCGAGGATGAAATATGCAAACCTGGTTAAAACGGGCTGTTATATACAGCCTGATCATTATCGTTGGCCTGCTCAGTGCGCTGCCAAGTGTGTTGCCACAGCAAGCTCTGGAATTACTCCCTGACTGGTACGCTGAAAACACGCTGGCGCTTGGGCTGGATTTAAGCGGCGGCTCGCATTTGTTGTTGTCGGTTGATACTGAAGACTTGCTGCTCAATGAACATCAGCAACTGGCAGATCAAATCACCGACGTGCTGCGCGAAGCCCGTTTATTTATTGAAAAGCCAGTCAGTAACAGTCACAGCATTAAACTCACGGCCAAAGATCCTGCTGATTTAGCGGATATTGAAAACAGTATCAAACCATTACTGGCTGATCCCAAAGGTGGTCTGGATTTATTCACTTTGAATAAAACCGATCAAAACCTGCTGATCCGTGCCAGCAAAGCTCACCGCGAAAATTTGTCCAAAGATGCGGTTGAACACAGTCTGGAAGTGGTCCGGCAACGTCTTAATGAAACCGGACTGACCGATCCCAGCATCAGCCGTCAGGGTGAAGACAGCATTCTGGTGCAATTGCCGGGGGTTGATGATCCGCAGTATTTACGCACCCTGCTCGGCACCACTGCCAAAATGACGTTTCACTGGGTGGCTGACGGCAGTGAAAGTACTCAGGATGTCACGTTATTCAGCGATAAACAGCAGCAAACTTACCCACTGGATAATCGTGTTGCATTAGAAGGCAAGCATATCCGTGATGCGCAGCTGAGCTTCAGCCCGGACACCAATCAGCCTGTAGTCAGTTTTACGCTGGATAAAGCTGGTGCAAGACAGTTTGGTGAGATGACCGAAAAAAATATCGGCCGGCAGCTGGCTATTTTACTGGATGATGAAGTTATCACCGCGCCGGTTATCCGCAGTGTTATTACCGGTGGTCGCGGCGAAATCAGTGGTCAGTTTACGGTCAGTGAAGCCAATTCTCTGGCCGTCTTATTACGGGCTGGTGCATTGCCCGCCCCGCTGCATGTCATTGAAGAGCGGACTGTTGGCCCGGATCTGGGCAGTGATGCCATTGCCATGGGCGTTTTTACCGGCATTATCGGCGCTCTGCTGGTATTTGTTTTTATGCTGGTGATTTACAGCGGCTGGGGACTGATTGCCTGTACCAGTCTGGCGATTAATATCGGCCTGATTTTTGGCGTGCTCAGTCTGCTTGGTGCAACACTGACGTTACCGGGTATTGCCGGCATTATTCTCAGTATTGGTATGGCGGTTGATGCCAATATTCTGATCAACGAACGTATTCGTGAAGAATCCAATCGCGGTCAGAGTGCTTTCAAAGCATTGGATGCCGGCTTCCGGCGTGCTTACAGCACGATCCTGGATGCCAACCTGACCACACTGATTGCCATTAGCTTGCTGTTTTTATTCGGTAGCGGCCCGGTACGCGGTTTTGCCGTTGCAATGGCGATTGGTCTGCTGACCTCTATGTTCACGGCCATTGCTGTCGCCAGGCTGTTGATGGAGTGGCGGGTCAGCAAATACCGTCGCGGCCAGACATTGCAGATCTCAGGCATCAAAGCACTCGATAAACTGAGTCTGAAAACCCGTAATTTCATGCGCGGCCGTTATCTGGGACTGGCCGCCTCAGCGGTTTTATCGCTGGCGTCGGTCGCCTTATTTTTACAACCAGGTCTGCATTACGGCATTGACTTCAGTGGCGGCAGTATTGTTGAAGTACATGCGCCGGACACGACGGTAGAAAATCTCCGGCAAACACTGGCTGAGCATGATCTGCAGCAAGCTGCTTTGCAGGAGTTTGGTAAAGACGATCATTATCTGCTGCGACTGCCAATCGCAGATAAAGAACAGATGGCCAGCGGTCAGCAGATCGCTGATTTAAAAACGGCGGTGCAATCAGTCTCGCCAGATGCAGATTTCCCACGGGTGGAAATGGTCGGCCCCAAAGTCAGCGGCGATTTCCGTGATGCCACGATTCTGGCGATTGTGCTGGCAGGTTTTGGCATGCTTGGTTATTTGTGGGTGCGTTTTGAATACCATTTTGCTATGGCAGCAACGCTGACGATTGCGCTGGATTTAACCAAAACCATTGGCTTTTTTGTCCTGACCGGCGTTGAATTTAACTTAACCGCTGTGGCCGCACTACTGGCGCTGATTGGTTATTCGGTGAATGACAAAGTGGTGGTATTTGACAGGGTTCGGGAAAATCTGCGCGCCACGCCGGATAAACCGATGTTGCAACTGCTTAATGAGAGCATTACCTCAACGCTGACCCGGACGGTATTTACTTCGGTGACAACGTTTCTGGCCTTGATCCCGATGGCGGTTGCAGGCGGTGCAGCAGTGGCCAGTTTTGCCCTGCCAATGTTGTTTGGTATTTTTATCGGCACCAGTTCCTCGATATTTATTGCCGCACCGATTTTGTACTGGCTGGCGAAACGCCGAGAACGTAAGGGCTTATCACAACTGCGATTGTCGACTGAAGAAATGCAGCAAAAACTGGATGCAATCATGTAAATTGCGACCAGCGTAAACCCAAAAAGCCTGCTGAAAAGCAGGCTTTTTTATCGGTATTGGTTACGCAGCTTGTCAGGTTTTGTAACTGGCAAGAATTTTTTTGATTTGCTCAGTCAGTTGTTGCAATACCTGCCCTGCTTCACGGGTTTGTACGGCCTGCTCCGCATTGGTTTCCGACTGATCACGGATTTGTGTGACATTACGGCTGATTTCTTCAGATACCGCACTCTGTTGCTCGGCAGCACTGGCGATTTCGCTATTCAGATGGTTAATTTCTTTAACCGCAGCCATCACCTTATCCAGCGCTAAGGTGGCCTCCTGTCCGGCATTAACGTTAACCTCTGCCTGTTTCACCTGCGTCTCCATCAGTATGGCGACTTGTTCTACACCCTGATGCAAACGGCCAATCAATGCTTCAATTTCCCCCGTTGAACTCTGGGTACGACCGGCTAGTGTCCTGACTTCATCAGCGACCACCGCAAAACCACGGCCATGTTCACCAGCACGAGCCGCTTCAATCGCCGCGTTCAGCGACAATAAATTGGTTTGCTCAGCAATACTGCGAATCACTTCAGAAACCTGACTGATATCATCGCTGGCCTGTTTCAGGGAATCGAGCAACGATGCTGAATCCTTAAATTCATTTGACTGTGACTCAATGGCCTGACGCATAAGGCGTATCAACTCATTGGCTTCATCGGTTTGCCGCTGCACATTTTGGGCAGCAGATTCAGCACCGACCGCACTTTGTGCAACGCTCTGAGCAGTCATGCTCAATTCATGCACCGCCGTTGCCGCTTGCTCAGTTTGATCACTTTGCCGGCTGACAGCCTGGCTGGACAGTTCAGAAATATTACTCAGTTGGCCGGAAGCGGCCACCAATTCATCGCTGCGGCCGCCAAGTTGCACAATCGTTTGCCGCAGCGTTTCTAATAGTTTGTCGAATTCATTCGCCATCTGGCCAAACTCATCAGTGCTTTGCGAATTAAAGCGTCGGGTCAGATCCCCCTCACCGCTGGTTATCTGATGCAATGCGGCAATCAATTTATGAACACGGCTGACAACAACACGATTCAGTAGCACATAAATCAGTGCCACAATAATGCCACCCATCAATAGCGCCGACAGCAGCAGTTTGATTGATGTCGCCCATAACAGGTTGCCAATCTCTTTTTCAGAATAGGCCACCTCAATCTGATAACCCCAGGGATCAAATGCCGTACGGGTTAACTGCCAATCATCACCTGGCTCAGCGAGAATGGTCGTCAGCGTTTCTGCATCATAGTTATCCGAATGCTGACGCAAGTTACCGCGCCGATCCGTTAACGCCACAAATCCCTGTTTGAGAACTCGCGATTCGGCAACCGCGGCATTGAGTTCTGCCAAATCCACCTGATAACCGACATAAGCAATACCAATCACCCGATCAAAACGATCTGTTATCGGTTCATAGGCCGTAAAATAAGGATTTCCGAGAATATCGACCACACCATAAAACGCTTCACCCGCCAGAATGGCTTTAATTGCATTGCCCTCCGGGTCTAGTTTGGTGCCCACTGCGCGTTGGCCATCAGCGGTTTTGACATTGGTGCTGATACGGACAAAATCATCGCCGCTGCGGCTGAACAAGGTCGCCGTACCGCCCATCAAATCTGTTAAACGATCCACCAGATCAAATTGTAATGCCTGATTTTGTTCACCAAATTGCAGATCCGGCACGCGGCTATCACCGACCTGTACTGAACGCCCCTGAGCTGGCTGCCCCAGCCGTTCAATACGATCCAATAAAACTGCCATGCTGGCTTTGACCTGCTGATGCATCAGGCTGTCGGTAACGGTCAAAAAGCGCATGGTCTGTGCGGTTTGCTGAAACACTTCAGTAATCGCTTCATCATGGATATTTTGTTGTTCACGACTGATGGTGAAGGTAACGGTTATCAGCATCAGCACCAACATTACGGCGATGGTCGCAATCATGAATTTTTTTTGAATTGACATCGTTATCAACCTGGAAGCGTCTGAGAAGCACTACTGCGCATAACCAAAAGGCTATGCGGCTCTCAATATTTATCGCCCGTCGGGCTGATTTCTTGAGTGATTTACCGTAAAAATGTTGTGCACATCATAAAAAAACTGCCAACACACTGACGCGCCGATAAAAATACCTTACCGGCTGTTAGCTGCGGGAACCTCGCCGGCTACGCAGATCTTCATCACTTAAGGTATATAACGTCTGCAGATCCAGCGAGCTGGTGTCAGCGGTTGAGGCCAGACCAACGCTGTAAGCGATTCGTAAACCCGGGTTCTGCTGTTGGTTAAAATCATCCAAACGTGCGGTCAAATCGTCTAATGCTGCTTTGCTATCAGCTAACGAGCCGGACAAACTCAGCACCACAAATTCATCACCGCCAAAACGGGCCAGTAAGTCACCGTCGGCAAAAGCTTCACGCAGCAAAACGGCAAAGTTTTTCAATACTTCATCGCCGGCGCGCTGTCCATGCAAAGCACTGATCTGCTTAAAATTATCCAGATCGAAATAACACATACACAGCACATAATTATGTTGTTTACAAAGTTTGAGCAATGCTGCCGCCCGGTTTTCAAAACCCCGCCGGTTAAGCAATCCGGTCAGGTGATCTTCATCCAGCATAAGATTAGCGGCAATTTCGGTATCGACCATTGCTGCCAAAGCGTTTAGCAACTCCTCGTCGACCGCTGAAAATTCACGTGGCGCCGTATCAATAATGCTCATGGTGCCGAGCTTTTCACCACTGGGTGAATGAATCGGGCAGCCGGCATAAAATTTCACATGGGGCGGCTGATTGACCAACGGGCTATGTAAAAAGCGTGGATCTTCATGGATATTGTTAATGACCAGTGTTTTATCCTGCATGATGGTCAGATTACAAAACGCCTCAGAGCGTTTGGTTCGTGCTGGCAGTTTGCCCTGCGCCGCCCGGATCCACTGATTATCGGTATCAATCAGCGCGATATAGCTGGCATTGGTATTAAACAACTGACGTGCCATCCGGGTCAGCCGCATAAAACGTTTTTCATGCAGCACTTCTTTTAAATTCAATGCTTCCAGACTTTGCAGACGCTGCGATTCGAGTAAATGCTGACGTTCAGCCAGCCAGTCATTGATTTGCTCTTTGGCCATCGGCCGGCCGATGTAATAACCCTGCGCCAGATCACAGCCCATTTGCTGCAGCTGTTTTAAGCTGTCAGCGGTTTCAATGCCTTCAGCCGTAATCGTCATATCAAGGCTGTGCGCTAAATCAATAGTCGCTTTGATAACCTGCCGTGACTCATGTGAATTGGCAGCGGTCATAACAAATGATTTGTCGATTTTGACTTCTGAAAACGGCATACGCACCAAAGCCAACATTGATGAAAAACCGGTACCAAAATCATCAATCGACAGCCGGAAACCGCGCATCCGCAAGCGGGTCAGCGTATCCAGCGATTTCACCGGATCGTCCATAGCAGCCGTTTCGGTCAACTCCAGAATCAACTGCTCCGGACCAATGTGCTGTTGCTGGCAAAGTTGCTCAATCGCGATAAATAAATTTTCGTTGGCCAGTGATACCGCTGAAATATTGACTGACAGTTTCAGTTTCCAGGCAGACTCAATGGCCTTTTGCCGACTCTGCAAAAATGGCAAAGCCTGCTCAAATACCTGTAAGGTCAGTCGATCGATTAAACCTTCACGTTCCGCCATCGGAATAAACACATCCGGCGGAATAAAACCTTTTAGCGGATGCTGCCAGCGTGCCAATACTTCAAAACCACTGAGTGCGCCATTCAGGCAGGAGACTTTGGGCTGATAAGCCAGCGTTATCATGCCTGTATCCAGGGCTTCAGAAATATCTCTGGCGGTAATCAGCGCAGCCTGTGGCGGTTGCTGATGTAACTGACCACCTAAAGTGGTATTTTCCGGAATATCGACATTGTGCTGCATCAGTTCGCGGAAATGTTTCGGATTAAACGGTTTAGGCAACAAACCCAGCACTTTCAAACCATGCGCAGAGGCCGATCGCGCCGCCGCCTGCAGCAACTGCTCACCAGCACCGCTGGTCAGGATCAACTGGCTGTCAATATCACGGCGCGCTAACTCGACCAGCACCTCTACCCCATCTTTATCGGGCATGATCAAGTCAATCATCAGATGACTGGGCTGCCAGTTACTGATTTCATTGATAAAACCATCAAAATCCGTGGTCAGCCGGACATTAATCCCCATAAATTCAGCAATACCGGCAATGGCCCGACCGGTGAGCAGATTATCATCGAGGATCAACAGTCGCTGGTCAGTCATCAAAATCCTTTTTTGACTATTGGCTGAGTGCCTGGCGGATTTTTTGCGCCAGTTCATCACGATTATAAGGTTTGGATAACAGTAGCACACCACTGTCTAAGCGACCGTGATGAACGATTGAGTTTTCAGTATAGCCCGAGGTGTACAGCACCCGTAAGCCGGGTCGTTGCTGCTGCGCCGCATCAGCCAGTTCGCGGCCGCTCATGCCGTTTGGCATCACCACATCGGTAAATAACAAATCAACCTCTGTGCCCTGCGCTAAAAAGGCTAAGGCAGCAGGGCCATCGACAGCAGTATGTACCTGATAACCAAACAATTCCAGCTGCGAGACCACATATTCACGCACCAGCGCATCATCTTCCACCACCAGAATATGCTCATGGCCTGAAGGCAACTGTTTTTGTTCGTTATTGCTGGCAACTTCTTCGATAATATCGGTGGCTTTAGGCAAATACAGCCTTACTGTCGTCCCCTGACCGACTTCAGAGTAAATATTAATGTGGCCATGGCTTTGTTTGATAAAACCATAAACCATCGCAAGACCAAGACCGGTGCCTTTTTCTTTGGCTTTGGTGGTATAAAACGGCTCAAATACTTTATTCAATTCCGCCGCAGCAATGCCATGGCCTGAGTCAGAAACCGCCACCATGACATAATCACCGGCGCTGACATCATGCCGCAGGGCATAGTCCTGGGTTAAATGCAGATTTTCAGTTTCGATCATCAGCTTGCCGCCGTCAGGCATCGCATCACGCGCATTAAGCGTTAGATTGAGTAATGCATTTTCCAGTTGTCCGGGATCCACCTGCGCCAGCCACAAATCATCTGCCAATACATATTCACAGCGGATTTCTTCACCCAGTGCGCGTATCAGCAGCGTTTGCAAACCATTAAGTAAGTCATTGATATCAATGTTTTTCGGATCCAGCGGCTGACGCCGGGCAAAGGCCAACAAGCTAGCCGTTAATTCAGCGCCGCGGCCGGCCGCTTCTTCAATCATTGCGGCAAGATCACGCAGTTTGGAATCTTCGGGCAGAGACTGATGAATAATATCGGCATTACCGATAATAACCGTTAAGAGATTGTTAAAATCATGGGCCACACCGCCAGTCAATTGACCCACCGATTCGAGACGTTGTGACTGGCGCAGTTGTTCTTCCAAAGCCAGCCGTTCGGTGATATCGGTGATACCGCCCACCATACGTACCGCATCACCGGTCAATTCGTCATAAATCACATAACCACGATCCATGACTTGAGCAACACTGCCATCCTTACGGACAAAGCGGTAATTGGCATCCCAGCTGATTGCTTTGTCGGCGACGGCCTGATCTAAATCCGATACCACTCTGTCCCGATCGTCGGGATGAATATGGGCAGCCCAGAAATCAATCGTCAGTTGCTGCTGGCCTCGCTCAAACCCAAACAACAATTCAAAGCCTTCATTCCACCACAACACATTGGTCCGCATGTCCCAATCCCAAATCGCATCGTTGGTGGCTTTAGACAATAGCTGGAAGCGTTGCTCGCTCTCCCGGATAAGCGCATCAGCCGATTTTTGCTGGGTAATATCGGTGATATAGCCTTCAACCGCGATTATCTTGCCGTTAACATCTCGCACATCAGAGCCTTGTTCCAACACCCAGCGCTCCTCACCATCTTTGCGGATAATCCGGTATTCCAGCTGGAAATTATGTGCACTGGCAATCGCGTTGTGAATTTCTGCAGTGACACGTTCTCTGTCATCTGGATGGGTAATGGTGTCGTAATCCATTTTCCGGTTATTAATCACCTCTTCACTCGAATAGCCGGTGAGCGACTCAAATGCATCACTGAGATAGACCATGGTCCAGTGCTCATCTACCAGGCAACGATAGGCAAATCCGGATAAATTCGATAATAACTGACTGAAGGTACGTTCTACTTCACTTTGCCGCTGTGCTGCCAGTTTGCTTTCGGTGATATTTTCGGTAATACCGACGATAAATTCCGGCTGGCCCGTTTCATCACGCTGCACAGTGACACTCAGTCTGGCCCAGACCGTGTTACCGGATTTATGCAAATAACGTTTTTCGATGATCCGGCTGTCTTGTTTACCTGCCAGCAACTCACTGATTTCTGATTTATTTTGCGGGCGATCATCAGGATAGGTCAGTGAACTAAAGTCGAGATTTTTTAACTCGTCTTCACTGTAACCCAGCATATTGCAGTAAGCCTGGTTGGCATGGACAAACTGCCCCTCGGGCGTAGTAACAGCCATGCCGGTTGCCGCCTGTTCAAAGATTTTACGGAAACGCTGCTCGCTATCTTTGAGCCGTTGTTCATTGCGTTTTTTAACGATCGCCACCGCAATGATACTGGCGATCCGGCTGATCGTATCCCGCTCAGCCTGGTCCGGCGATCGCACCTTATGGTAATAAATGGCAAAGGTCGCAATCACATTGTCGTCATCATCGAACACCGGCTGTGACCAGCAGGCCCTCAAACCATGCGACATCGCCAAATCTCGATAATCCTCCCACAAAGGATCATTGCTGATATCGCTGACAATAACCGGTTGTTTTATATAAGCTGCCGTGCCGCATGAGCCAACTTTCGGGCCGATGGCGGCACCGTGAATTGCCTGATTGTAGGCATCGGGTAAATTTGGCGCGGCGCCATAAAGTAAGGTTTTACCTTTGCTGTCGAGCAACAATATTGAGGCGATGGCATCAGGCATTATCGCCTCAATACCCAATACAACTTTGTTGAGCACTTCGACCAGCGGCAGGCTTGATGTAACCGCAGCCAATACATCGGCTTCCAGATCACGGATACTTTCCAAACGCTTGGATTCGGTAATATCAGCCACCATACCCAGCCGGCGTATTTCCCGTCCATTTTCGTCCAGCACCGGTTTACCGCGCTCAAACAACCAGCGAACCTGGCCATCACCAGCGCGGGTGATCCGGTAATGGGCTTCAATTTCGCCAGATTTGGCGGTGGTTTGCTGTGCTTTCAATAGTGATGGCCTGTCCGATGGCAGTACATGACGCATAAAATCGTCAAAGTCGGCGGGATGAGTGTCCGGCGGATAACCAAAAATCCGGCAGGTTTCTTCCGACCAGATAATTTTACCTGTGCGTAAATCATGCTCCCAGCTACCCATATGGGCGATCTGCTGCGCCTCATCGAGCAACTTGAGCATCCGATCATTTTGCATCGTTTGCTGACGAAGTTCAGTGATATCGTTGGCAACCGATAAATGCAGTGGCCGGCCATCGTAGTCATGGCCTAACGGACTAATATTGAAATGCCATATCCGCTTTTGATTATCACGGGTGTGGATAACAAATTCGCCGAGAAATTTCTTGGTGCCGTCATATTCGCGGGCAATTAATGCCGCCATTTCATCAGCTTTTTCGCGATAAGCCAGCTTGACCCATTTATCAACAGTGTCAATTTCATCAATGCTATAACCTGTGATGTCATGCACCGCCTGACTGGTCATTAACAGCCGGCCATCTTCACAATGGATAAAAGTTGGCAGTGGTGAATTGACAATCGCCTGACGTAGTTGTTTTTCTGATTCACCAACATCATGAATCAGTTTTTGTCGCTCAAAACTGTGTTTTGGCAACCAGTGACGGATCAATAAAAACAACACCAAGCCTGCGGCCAGCAGATTCACCAGCTTGGGCACAATCAGAAATTGTGGCTTAGATAATAACTCGTAGATTTCTGGTGAAATAAAGCCGTAAAGTGATGTGAAATAACTGCCGAAATAGGCTGATTCAAATAAGGTTCGAAAGGCATCAATCGCCAGAATGACCAACAACACACTCACCGCACCACCAAACAGGTGATGTTTACGCAAATTCAGCAGGTATAAAACCAAAATCACCAGCCACATGCTGAACAGCAGCAGGTAAAGTGATGAGGTGACAAGCTCCGAACTCATTAACACTCCATAGTAATGAAGTTGTGCACAAGCAATCCGTCTTTAAGCCGACATCATAGGACAGGCTTCAGGGCTTGCATAGCTATCTAAATAAATACTTTATCTACTACTTTAGTAGATATCGATAACAGATCAAAAAAGCCGGCATAAAGCCGGCTTTTTTCAGTTAAATTCCGTTATTACTGGTTAATCCACTCACCCTGCGCGTTACGACAGGCAGTGCCTTTCACCACATCACGCTGACCGTCGATATAGACATCCATTTCATATTCACGACATGGCTGACTATTGGTTTCATAAGTGCGGGTTGGTGTAACACTATACTGCGCGCCCGTGTCTGGATTATTCCAACTGCTGGTACGTCCGGTTGGATAAGTTTCCAGCGCATCATTGGCACGGCGGCGATCCAGCTCATCCATCTCAGCACCAATATGACTGCCCAGCGCCGCACCCAGTAATGAACCAGCAATAATCGCAGCCGTGCGGCCTGTACCGCCACCAACGTTAGAACCGACCACACCACCAGCCACACCGCCAACTGCGCCGCCAATCGTAGATTTATTCAGATTTTGACAACCTGCCAGCGTCATTGTGACAGCCAATGCAGTAATCAGGGTTAATCTAGTTTTCATGACAATTTCCTCTTATTCAAATGCCAAAATGTATTGACTGAATTTTACGCGCTTACCAAAAAATGACTATCTAACAGGTCACAGCGTTGAAGACCTTGTTTAAGGCACCTGCCATTGAAAACTCTCTGCCGTAATTAACGCCCGCTGATGGCCTTTCCTCGACAATGCCAACCAGTCAAACTGATGAACCGTGGCAATAATCATCGCTAGATGCGGTATTTCTGCCGTTATGCTTTGAGGTGACGAAACCGGTGTTCCCGGCGGCTGTGCCGCTAAATAATCATTGGCGGCGGATGTATCGGCTATTTGTTGCCAAAGTCTGTCGATACGCGGGCCTGATGTTAATAATTCATATGAGACTGTTGCACGCAGCTGCCACTGCAAGCCCGGGTCCCAGAACAATACTTCACCACTGGGTATGGCATTGATCTGCTGACATTTGGCACTGCGTTTATCGGTATAAAAAACCAGTTGCCAATTTGTCGTATCAACTTCGCGGAGAATCACCGTCCTGACCGCAGCAGAGCCATCGGTATGGCTGCTGGCCAATACCGGCGTTCGCCACGGGTTTTTTTTGTCTTTCAGCGCTGACTGTAATTGTGTCCAGATTGCCTCACGCAGTGACGCCGGTTCTGCTGTTGTCATCATGACAAATTGGCCAGCCACTGTGGGCCGCCCAGTTTGCGTTGCTGCTCCAGATTCCAGACAGCGCGCCGGTACAAATGGTCAGCCGGCCGTGCCGGATCGTAACGCAGCGGACTGGGTAACGTGGCCGCTAATAAAGCTGCCTGTAATGGCGATAACTGTGCGGCTGTTTTGCCAAAATGATAATCACTGGCAGCCTCTAAACCGAATATACCCGGTCCCCACTCGGCAATATTCAGGTAGATTTCCAGAATGCGCTGTTTGCCCCAGATAAATTCGATCAAGATCGTAAACCAGGCCTCAAGGCCTTTACGCAGCCAGCTGCGGCCGGTCCACAAATACATATTGCGGGCGACTTGCTGACTGATGGTGCTGGCACCGCGCAATTCACCGCGCTGCTCCCATTCTTTCAGTGCTTGCTGAATCGCCTCGACATCAAAACCCATATGATTGGGAAACCGCTGATCCTCAGATGTCACCACTGCCAACGCAGCATGTTTGGGAATGTCATCCCAGTCCAGCCACTGCTTTTGAATCGGGTAATCATAATCAGCCGATAGCCAACGATCAGCGATAACCATCGTCACTGGTGGATTCAGCCATTTGAACGGTAATACCAGCAACACACTGAGCAGCAATAAGACTGCTGTGATAATCAGGGCATAAACAACAATACGACGTAAAAAAGCACGCACTTAATAAGTCCCGGCACTTGGTTGGCGCGCATCATACGTTAAAAACCATCCGGATTTTGACAATTGCAGCCTAATCACAATCGCAGTTGCGCGTTTAATTGGTCTACGACTTCGGCCCAGTCAGAGTCATCTGAGAGACATTCGCTGATAAACGCTGCCTGTGCCGGCGTCCAGAAAGGGGCATTTTCAATGGTTTCATGCTCGTGCAGCCGGTGTATGTCGACAAAACGGCGTATCGCCAAAGGGTCATTGTCCAGTCCCAGCTGTAAAAACAAGTTTTCCATGGTGTGAAATTGACTGTCCATACTTCCCCCTTAATTGCTGCTACCAGCCTACCCAAAGCTTAGTACTATTCCAAACGTCGCAGCAACAGCATCGGTGATACGCTCAGCACGGGCCGCAGTTGCCAGCGGCCAAGCAATGCCAGCAAGATACTGCTGACGACAGGCAAGACCAGCAATATCGGCCAGTGCCAGCGAAACTCACCTTCAAACATACGATATTGCAAGGCCCACACCGCGGCCTCAGCAGCCAAAACGCCCAACAGCCCCGCTAATAGACCTATCAGCGCAAATTCGATCATGGTCGCTCTGACCAAGAGACTTTGCCGAGCACCGAGTGTTCGTAATAATGCACCTTCACGCTGGCGCTCACTCATGGTGGCACTGACTACCGCCACCATCACCGCCAGTGCAGCCAGTAATATCAACAATAAAATAGCCTCAACTGCCTGTGTGACTTGCTGAATGATCTCCTGAATACGCTCGATAATATGGTCAATCTCCAGCACCGATACCGTTGGAAATTGCCGGATAAAATCATTTAATACCGTTTTGTCAGACGGATCCAGGTAGAAGCTGCTCAGATAGGTGGCTGGCAACTCAGCCAGCGCACCATTTTCCGGAAACATAATAAAAAAGTTCGGCTGCATGCTGTCCCATTGCACACTGCGAATACTGGTGACATCAGCGCTAAACACCTCACTGCCGGCCGTAAATCCCAGCCTATCGCCAATATTGATGCCCAGTGATTCTGCCAGTGACTGCTCAATGGATAGCCCGCTGGTTTGGCCATCAGCAAACCACTGGCCGGCAATAATTTCATTGTCATCCGGGTAAGTTGCTGAAGCGGTCAGATTGAGTTCACGGCGCAGTTCATCATCATCCGGATTTAACGCCACGTCTTTGGCCGGTTGGCCGTTGATCTCAGTCAAACGACCTCGCACCATCGGATACAGCGGGCTGCGTTGTAATTGTTGCTGCTCAAGAAACGCATCCACATCGTTGACCATTTCCGGGGCAATATTCACCAAAAAGTGATTCGGTGCATCTTTCGGCAATTGTGCCTGCCAGTCTGCCAGTAAAGACGAACGCACCAGCATCAGCGTGGCGGCCAACATCACAGTCAACGCAAATACCGCCAGTTGTGACAAGGTCGCCCGTTGATGTCGGTGTAACGCCACAATGGCACTACGCCAGGCCGTACTGCCGCCGGCAAACGCCCGAAAGCTAATGACAAACAACCAGCCAACCAGACCTAAAACAACCATCAATACGGCAAGGCCTGCCAACAAAGACAACACCAGTTTCAGTTCACCGGCAAACAACCACAACAAGCCAAACACCAGCGCGCCGGCTATCAGTAAGTCTTTTGCCAGAAAACCTTTATCCAATGAGGGCAGACTACGCAGCACTTGCATGGCCGGTGTTTGCCGCAACCGGTCAATCGGTGGCAGCGCAAAAGCAAATAACACCAGAACAGCGGTCAGCAATGCTGGCCATAAACTCCAAACCTGCAGGCTGAAACTTAACGGCTGTGCCATCAACTGCGCGGTCATCGCCGACAACAACCAGGCAAAGGGAATGGCAATCAACAAACCAGCCACGGTTGCCGACAGCCCCCATACCATTAACCGGCTGGCATACAGGCGGCGGATTGCCTGACTGGTCAGCCCCAATGTTTTCAGTAATGCCACGGTATCACGCTGCTGCATCGCGTATTCGCGACTGGCAACAGCAATCGCCACCACCGCCAGTAAGACCGCCAAGCTGCCACCCAACAACAAAAAGTTTTCAGCTTTTGCCAGTGATTCACCGAGGTTTTCGCCATCGCGTGCATCACGCCAACGGTACTGGCCACTATCAATTTCAGCAGTCACCACTTGCTGAAAATCAGCCAATGTGGCTTCGTCACCGGCCAGAAGCAAACGATGACGCACGCGGCTGCCCGGCTGAATCACGCCGGTTGTTGCCACGTCATCAATATGCATCATGGCGCGCGGTGCAAATGCTGACAAACTGAAGCCACTGTCTGGTTCACGTAGCAATAATCCGCTGATAGTCAGCGAGGTTTGGCCAAGCGTGACCGCATCGCCAATCGCCAAGTCCAGCAGCCGCATGAGTCTGGGGTTGAGCCAGATTTCACCGGGCGCAGGCCCTTGCTGTCGAATTTCACGGGGCGCCTGCAAATCGGCTTGCCATTCAATCTCACCGCGCAGCGGATAGGCACTATCGACGGCTTTTACCGAGGTCAGCTGAAAGTTATCGCCGGCCGATAACATCGTCGAAAACTGGCTGATCTGGCTGGTGATTAAGCCCATTTCTGAGGCGGTTTGCTGCCATTTTTCAGCCACCGGCTCGCTGCTGCGGGCAACCAGTTGCCGATCGGCTGCCAGAAAACTACTGGCAGATTGCAGCAAGGTTTGCTGTAAATGGCCGGCAAACAGATTGATGGTGGCGACCGTCGCCACAGCAATCATCACCGCGGCCAGCATCACCTTGACCTGGCGCAACCGCAAATCACGTCGTATCGCAGTTTGTTGCAGTGCTTTAATCATAAGCTTTGCACACGGCCGGCATCGATATGAAATTGCCGGTCACAGCGCTCTGCCAGCTGGGTATCGTGCGTGACCATCACCAGTGTTGTGCCCTGCTGCTTGTTCAACGTCATCAGCAAATCGGTAATTTCAGCGCCGGTCTGGCTGTCCAGATTGCCAGTCGGTTCATCAGCAAACAATACCCGCGGCGTCACCGCAAAAGCGCGGGCAATGGCAACCCGTTGCTGCTCACCACCGGATAATTGGCGCGGCGTATGGTGCATCCGTTGTGCCAGACCCACCTGCCGCAGTAAATCAATGGCCTGATCTTTAGCCTCGCCAACACCAGCAAGCTCTAACGGCAGCAGCACATTTTCCAACGCAGTCAATGATGGCAGTAATTGAAATGACTGAAATACAAAACCCACGCGCGCTGCACGCAACCGGGCCCGCTCATCTTCACTAAGGCAATTGATTTGTTCACCATCCAGATAAATCGCTCCACTACTGGGCACATCAAGCCCTGCCATCAGTCCCAGCAAGGTCGTTTTGCCTGAACCACTGCGGCCGACAATCGCCGCTGAATGACCCCGTGCAATTTGCAACGTCACATCCTGTAATATTTGCAGCGGCTGACCGCCGGGGTTTACCTGATGATTCACTGATTGAATATCAATCATGCAGTCATCAACGCTTTTTGCCGGTCTATCAAGGGACATTGCTACCTCATTAGGAATACTTGCCTGGCTATGAGAACCACGCTACTAAGACAAAAGTTCATTTCTTTACTGACTTTAACCTACCTGCTACTGAGTGCGCCGGTCTTTGCCGACGAGGAAACAGTGCTGGTCATGGGTGACAGCCTCAGTGCTGCCTACGGCATTGATAACGATGCCGGCTGGGTCAACCTGCTGCGCCAGCGCCTCAACGGCGAACACGGCCAGTGGCTGGTCATTAATGCCAGCATCAGCGGCGAAACCACAGATGGCGGCCTGCGCCGTTTACCGGACTTACTCGACAAGCATGATCCCGATATTGTCATTATTGCGCTGGGCGGCAACGACGGTTTACGTGGTTTTCAGCCAGATGCGATTAAACAGCGCCTTGCTGCCATGATTGAACTGGCGCAGCCTACGGCGCAAGTGTTGCTGCTCGGCATTGAAATCCCGCCGAATTATGGCGCGGCTTATACCACTGCCTTTCGTAATATCTACAGCAGTCTGGCCAGCGACTATAACACCGCATTGTTGCCGTTTATGCTTGATAACGTTTATGACGCCGAAGGCATGATGCAAGCTGATGGTTTGCACCCTACCGCCAAAGCACAGCCGCGAATTCTCGACAATATCTGGCCTGAATTATCGCCGCTACTAAACTGAGCCAAACGCCGAACTGGCCAGAAACGCGTCATCCAAACGCGGTACAGCATCCAGCAGGGTTTTAGTGTAATCGGTTTGCGGGTCCTGCATCACACTACGGGTATCGCCTGTTTCAACAAACTTGGCTTTGTGCATCACCAGCATCCGATCCGCCAGGTAGTCGACCACGCCCATGTTATGAGTGATAAACAACATACCGATATTGTCTTCATCGACCAGTTGCCGCAGCAGTTTCAAAATGCCGGCCTGCACGGAGACATCCAGCGCCGAAGTGATTTCATCACAGAGAATAAATTTCGGCTCCAGCACCAAAGCCCGTGCAATTGCCAGTCGCTGTCGCTGACCGCCGGAAAATTCATGCGGATAACGCCATAAGCTATCGGTCGGCATTTCCACCCGCTCCAAAAATGCGGCTGCGCGTGCCGTGCGCTCGGTATCATCAGCGCCAATGCCCTGCACCCGCATCGGTTCAACCAGTGAGGTATGGATCGGCAAACGCGGATTAAGACTCGACCCCGGGTCCTGAAACACCACCTGCATTTGCCGGCGTAATGGCCGCATTTCCTTGGCCGATAAATGGGTAATGTCCTGACCATTCAATAAAATCTGACCGCTGGTCACTTCCTGCAACCGTAAAATCGCCCGGCCTAATGTGGTTTTACCGCAACCCGACTCACCCACCAACGCCACTACTTCGCCGGCATTGACCTGCAAAGACACACCATCGACCGCCTTAAAATGATCTACCACCCGGCGCAACAGGCCACGCCGCACCGGAAAATGCACAGCGACGTCATTGACTTGTAGTAGTGGCTGATGGGTTTTATCGGGCCTTTCTGGTCGCGGTAAACGTTCAGGTAATGCTGCAATCAGGCTTTGCGTATAAGGATGCTGCGGATGTCGTAATACATCGGCGGTATTACCAGTTTCAACCAGTTCGCCATGACGCATGACGCCAACTTTGTCAGCGATTTTCGCCACGACGCCGAAATCATGGGTAATAAACAACATGCCCATACCGTAACGGCTTTGCAGATCGCCCATCAGTTTCAGGATCTCAGCCTGCACCGTCACATCCAGCGCCGTGGTCGGTTCGTCAGCAATCAATAGCGCTGGTTCACAAATCAGCGCCATGGCAATCATCACCCGTTGGCGTTGGCCGCCCGATAACCGGTGTGGATATTCACGAATACGGCTTTCCGGCTCGGGGATCTGCACTTCACGCAGCACTTCGATAATGCGGTTTTGCCGCTGAGTGGCGGTCCAATCCGGACGATGTATCTGTAAAGCCTCATCAAGCTGATCACCAATGGTTTGCACCGGATTTAACGAAGTCATCGGCTCCTGAAAAATCATGGCGATTTTGCCGCCACGCACAGTCTGCAACAACGCGCTGTCCGCACCCAGCAGTTCAAGACCTGCCTGATAATCATCGGTAAACAATTTGACACTGCCACTGGGATGCCGAAAACGTGTTTCCGGCAATAAGCCCATCATCGACAAAGCCGTCACCGATTTACCACTGCCGGACTCGCCAACCAGACAATAGGTTTCGCCCGGCTCAATGGTCAGGCTGATATGCTTAACCACCGACTGCCACTGGTTTTCGCCACCCAGGTCGGTGCTGAGATCGCTGATTTCAAGCAGGTTCATGCCTGACGGCTCCGGTTGGTATGCGGATCCACGGCATCACGCAGTGCTTCACCCAACAGATTGTAGGCAAACACCGTCATAAAAATCGCACCGCCCGGAAAGACTGCCAGCCACCAGTTAAAGGTTGACGATTGCACCGCTTGATTCAATAGCTGCCCCCAGGAAGGATCATCAATCAAACCCAAGCCCAGAAAGCTCAGCGTCGCTTCAGCCAGAATCGCCGAGGCCACACCAAAGCTGGTCGCGACAAGCAGCGGCGCCAGACCATTAGGCAACATATGCCGGAATAAGATAGAACGCAGCGGCAAACCGCAGGCCACCGCCGCCTGAACAAAGTCCTGTTGTCGTAATTTGAGGAATTCGGCGCGCACATAACGGGCATAACCCGACCACGCGGTAATACCAATTATGACCATCATCATGTAAATGGATCGGCCGAAAAACGCGACAAATGACAACAGCAGAAACAGCGTTGGTATCGCTTCAAAAATCTCCACCAAACGCATGCCGATAATATCGACAATGCCGGAAAAATAGCCCATCAAACCACCAATGATCGTACCGATAACCAGTGCTATCCCTGTGGCAATAAAGCCGATCCCTAGCGCGATCCGAGAGGCATGAATCATCCGCGAAGCGACATCTGCACCATTTTCATCGGTGCCTAACCAATGTGTACGATCATCGGCTTCCAGCGGTGCTTCTACGCCGGTATTTGAGTAATCACGTAGATAATCCTTGGCGGAATACGGGATGGGCGCATAAATGACTTTTTCTATCTGACCATTTGCCTGCATTTCGCGGTATTGCTCATAAATCACCAGCATGGGCGGTGACACCACGGCATTGGCAATTAATGCGCTGACTAACACGAGGCCAAGCCAAATTAGCAGCTTTTGCCATAGCGGCCGCGACCATTTGAGCAATATCAGGGTAAAGATAAATGCAGCCAGCCAGACCCAGTCCTGGGCACTCATATGGGCCAATAACGGACTACTGGCTTTGCTATCAACCACCATATAAAGCGGATGACTACTGGCCAGAAATGGTGAAAATGTGGCAATTAACACCAGAATGCCAATCCAAAATAAACCCAGACGTGCACTGTGACGTTTTAATAATGCCGATATGACCTGCCGGCTCCATGGTTTCGAGCGCTGGGCTTGTCGGCTGCTATCCATCGTTTGCTCAGTCATAACTCACCCTTGGATCAACAATCGCGTAGGCAATATCAGCCAGCAAATAGCCAAACAGCGTTAACAAACCGGAAATCAGCGTTACTGACAATACCAACTCCCGATCGCGGGTTTGCACCGCCTCAACCGCCAGTTTGCCCATACCATCAATACTGAAAATACTCTCAATAATGACCGAACCTGCAAGCAAGCTAGGCAACAAAGTCGCTGAAACGGTGATAAGCGGTAATAAAGAGTTACGAAACACATGGCGCCACAGTACCGATTCCTCATCTACCCCTTTGGCACGTGCGGTACGGGCATAATCCGCAGCCAGATTTTCCAGCAGTGAAGAACGGGTCAGCTTGGCCAGAAAAGCCAGGCCGCCATAAGACAGCGCGATGATTGGCAATACCAGATGCCAGATCCGATCCAGCAAATAACCATTTTGCAGCGCACTAACACCTAATAGTCCGGATAAGCCCAAACCAGCCCCCAGCCCCAAGCCGCCGGCAATAGCCATTCGTAACCCCGTATTGTGTAAACCACATAAAGCACGCATCAGTACAGCAAGAATCAGCATCAGGGCGATATGCAAAACACCGAACCACTGACCATGTAAATCCAGTGCCATCAAATAGCCAAGGCCGGCACCAATCACCACACCCAGCCATTGGCGGTTAACAGTGGATAAACGGCTGAGTAACTGCATCAAAACCAGCGTTAACACCGCCACACAAGCGACGGCAATCAACACATCAGAAAAGCTGGCAAATAGCGGTAAAAAAGTCTCACTGGCGGTTTCCCTGCGCATCAGGCCACCAGTTGGAAACCATCGCCAATATTGCTCTGAGGCAAAAAAACCAATAAACAACACACCAGCCAACATGCTGGGTACTGACCATAAACCGAGCAGGAAGATATTCGAACTGACATCAAAACGCCCGCCCCGATCCCGGGCGGCCTGCACCCCAATGCCCACGGCAAGTGCATAAATCAGCGGTATCGAAATCAGGTTTAACAACAAGGTGATGGGCAATCGCTCGGCGAGCATATCGGTCACCGCCCGGCCATAGCGGAAACTGGTGCCTAAATCGACACCTTTCCATAACGAAAAGGCGCCCATGGTGCCATCGGCATTCTGCTCAAAACCGATTGGTGAAATATTGTTCAGCCAGCGCAGATATTGCACCGGCGCCGGCTGATCCAGCCCATAAAGTTTGTTGTAATAATCTTCCAGTGCTTTACGGCTTTGCGGCTCAAGCTCCATGCCTTCAACCAGTGTCTGCGCACTGATACCGCCGGGTGCGGCCGCCATCACCACAAACACAACCAACGTGATACCCAGCAAAGTGGGCACCATCAGCAATAAACGGCGCAGCAGATAATTCAGCATAGTCGTCTAACGTTGCAACTGCTGATCAGCCGGCACATAGACCTCCACCGGCACCGACATCAGATTCAGCCCCAAGCCTGTTTTTTCAAGGTTGTGGATACGCTTATCAACAAACGCCATGGTGTTACGCCGGAACAGGAACGTATATGGCTGATCTTCAACCAAAATCCGCTCTGCTTCATGCCATAGCTGCATTCGTTTGGCATCATCGACTTCGGCCCGCGCCGCTTCAATCACTTTATCCAGTTCTGGATTTTTGTAATTAATGAAGTTATCGCCACCTTCCACGGTCTGGCTGGAATGAAACATCTGGAAAATGTCGATTTCGATCCCCGAGGTCCAGGCCAGGGTGATGGCATCAAAGTTTTTCTGCTGAATGTTTTCGACCATAATCGACCATTCCGTCGGCTTAGGCTTCATGACAATGCCAGCGCGGGCATAAATATCCCGCAAAAACAGCACCATACGGCGGGTATCATCACTATCCTGAAAGAAGGTCAACTCAAATTCAAACGGTTTACCATCGGCTGATTCCAGTACACCATCACCATTACGATCTTCAAAACCCGCTTCTTTTAGCAAGGCAATGGCTTTTTCAATATCATGCGGCATCGGCTCAATCGATGGATCATGCTGATCTGATGACGCCATAAAAGGACTGGCGGCCGGCTGGCCATAACCTAAGAAAATCTCTTCCAGCACCCTGTCGACATCGGTCAGCAAGGACATAGCCTCGCGCACCCGTTTATCGGCAAAACGCGTGTCCTGACCACCGCGTGACTGATTCCAGGCGATAAAACTATAACCTGCGGTCGGGCTCAGATATTCAAAATGCCGGCTACTCTCGGTGATGCTTTCATCTTCAAGTAAATTCTCAAATTCACGCGGTAAGGCATTGTAAACGTCAATATCTCCGTTACGGAAAGTCGTCAATCTGGCACTGTCATTTTCGATAATGCGCCAAATGATGCGATCAAAAGAGGGATTTACCGGCCCCCAGTAACGTGGATTTCGCAGCAACTCCACAGCGCCGGCATCAGGTGTCCAGTTTTCTGGATCGGCAAGCCGATAAGGGCCTGACCCCATCAAAATGCCGCGACTTTCGTTGAAGGTTTGTGGATTATCAAGATACCGGCTGTAAAAATGTTCCGGCATGATTTCCAGGCTGCCAGCTAGTTGCAGGCTGTTGAAATATGGCTCGCTGAAAACAAATTCGACGGTGTATTCGTCAAGCGCCTTAACACTAGCGATACGCGACAAATAAGCCCGCGCGCGCGGAGCGGCAATTGACTCATTCATAATGAAGTCAAAGGTAAATGCCACATCTTCAGCATTCAGTGGCTCACCGTCAGAAAAACGAATACCGCGCTTTAAGGTGAAGGTGATGGTCAGGCCATCGTCAGACACCTGCCAGTCATCAGCCAGCAGGCCTTGCCACTGCAAAGTATCTGGATCACGCACCAATAATGATTCCAATACATAGTTTTGCACATCAGCAGAATAAGCATCCGCAGACACCAGTGGCGTTAACGTTTTCAAACCACTGGCAAAAGCCAGTCGTAACCAATCGCCCTGGGCAAAATCAGGCTCGTCCATCGCCTGGCGGGCGCGGTCAAAGGCATCACTCTCGGTCGCCGTAGCGTCCGTAGTTTGCACGTTGCCAGAATTAAACTGGCCGCTGCGCAGCGCTTTTTCCAACTCTCTTAATACCGTTCGGCTACTGCGAATATCCTTAGCCTGTTCGTCCATAATCCGCCGCATATCATCCATGCGGGTCCATTGTCTGTCGATTTGCACCATGACCATCAGCAGCATGATGACAACTAAACTGATTGCCAACCAAAATGCCAGACGTGTGATCCCTGACTGTCCGTTTTTCATATTGTTATTTGCCCTGAACGCAGTTTATTGAACGGTTTATCGTGCAGATTGACCGATAACGGTCAGCAAGGTTTCCGCGAAAACCTATTCTGACTGATGTTTTTCGCAGCCCTCAAATACTTTGGCTTCGACATCAGATTCCTGCAAGCCATCGGGAAAGGTATAAGCAAGGTTGATCGCCAGATCGGCGGTGCGGACAAACTCATCATTCATAAAGTCTGGCCGCATGGTTTGCTGCACTTCTTCTTTGCTTTTGCCCGATTGTTTGTGATGGTAATAATCGCCGGTCAGCGCCGAGATCATTTCACATTGCTCGTTGACCTGATCGCCAAGCCCGGCAGGCGGCTGGGCCATCAACGGCAGCGTCAGCATCAAACCGGTGCCGGTGATAATACCGCAGAGGATTTTTTTCATGTTCAGGCTCCCAGAGTCTTGGCTATTCAGTGTCAGCAGACAGTTATTTTAGCTAGGACTCGCTTGCGCACAAAAATATCCCGCGCGACCCGAAGCTGGCTTTAAGTTAATTTTTATTCGCTGGGCAGCGGCGTCATTCTATTGGTAAAAATGCGCACCACTTCGCCATTTTTGAAAACCACATGGGTTTCCGGCAGACCTTTCGGATGCACCAGCCACTTGTGGAAAACGTCTTCTTCGCCATCACTGCGCGGCCGGATATGTTCGCTGACATAGCTGGGTTTCCAGTTCTGTCCGCACAGATCTTTGACATCAGCCGGTGTCATACCGACCTCAATCGCCGCCTGAACACCACAACTGACCGAAGCCACTTCATCACTGCCACCGGCCCAGATTGCAGAACTCCCCAGCAACAGCGCCACACCTGAAATAACACGCAAATGCATTTTGCTTCTCCTCTCTCTGTCTATCTAAAGTGGCTAATATGCGACGCGGTAAAAAACACGTCAACCATCTGTCTCACAGAATTGAGATTGGGGGTTTGGCTGGCAGTTTGTATACTGAGGTTCAGATGTTTTAAGGAGGTGTCATGTCAGCCCGTTCAGAACAGGATCCGATTTATATCCCCTATGCCGGCCCGCAATTACTGGCAACGTCACTGTTAAATAAAGGCACGGCATTCTCTGCGGATGAGCGCCATGAATTTAATTTAACCGGTCTGGTGCCGGCACGGTTTGAAACTATCGAACAGCAGGCCGAACGTGCATACCTGCAATACCAGAGTTTTGCCGAGCCGATTCAGCGGCATATTTATCTGCGGATGGTGCAGGACACCAACGAAACTTTATTCTATTACCTGGTAAATCAATATCTCGAACAAATGATGCCGGTCATTTACACACCGACGGTTGGTGATGCCTGTGAGCGATTTTCTGAAATTTATCGGCGCGCGCGCGGTCTGTTTATGAGTTATCCGGATCGGCATGATTTGGACGAAATTCTGCACAACGCGACCAAACGCCACGTCAAAGTCATTGTCGTGACCGATGGCAGCCGTATTCTGGGGTTGGGAGATCAGGGCGTCGGTGGCATGGGCATTCCGATTGGCAAACTATCCTTATATACCGTCTGCGGTGGTATCAGCCCTGCTTACACACTGCCAATCATGCTTGATGTTGGCACCAACAATAAAAAGCTGCTTGATGATCCGCACTATATCGGCTGGCAAAATCCGCGCATCAGCGGCGCCGAGTACGATGAGTTTATTGAGCTATTTATCAAAGCATTACAAAAACGCTGGCCTGATGCGCTGCTGCAATTTGAAGATTTTGAACAAAATAAAGCACTGCCGCTGCTCAATCGTTATCGCGACCAGTTATGTTGTTTTAATGATGATATTCAGGGTACGGCTGCGGTTGCCGTTGGCACCTTGTTATCGGCTTGCCGCGTCAAACAACAAAAGTTAAGTGAGCAAACCATTGTGTTTGCCGGTGCTGGTTCTGCGGGCTGTGGCATTGCCGAGCAAATTATCAGGCAAATGCAGGCCGAGGGGCTGACGGAGGCAGCGGCCAGAGCGCGTATTTTTATGGTAGATCGTCAGGGTTTGCTGGGAAAAAGCATGGCGCAATTACCGGATTTTCAGCAGCAGTTGGCTCACAGTGATGCAAATTTGGCAGCTTTGAATGTCAAAGCCGGTGATGATTTAAAATCAGTCGTTACGGCCGTTAAACCAACGGTATTAATTGGCGTTTCCGGCAAAGCCGATTTGTTCGATGAGACGCTTATCCGAACCATGTTGCAACATTACCCGCAGCCGATTATTTTTCCGCTCAGTAATCCGTCAAAACATATCGAGGCGCAGCCAGCTGATATTTTGCAATGGACCGATGGCAAAGCGCTGGTCGCGACCGGCAGTCCATTTCAACCCGTTACCGTGAATGGCCGCCAATACCCTATCGCACAGTGCAACAACAGTTATATTTTTCCCGGTTTGGGACTGGCCGTGGTGGCCGCTAAAATCAGTCGTTTACCGGATAGTTTGCTGATGATTGCCAGTGACGTGCTGGCCGAGGCGGCCCAGCAATCGGCAACTGACAGTTTATTACCCCCGCTGACACAAAGCCGCGCCATCAGTGAAAAAATCGCCTTTGCTGTCGCCCGTCAGGCAATTAAAGAAGGTTTAGCCCCCGCTCAAACCGATGATGAACTCAAGCAGGCAATTGCCGATAACTTCTGGGAACCGGCCTACCGGCAATATCGCCGGATCAGCCTTTGATGCAGGTGTTTATAACAACATAATGCCAAAGCGTTTGACGACAATAGCCAATATCGCAAACGCAATGACTGTCACTGGCACAGATACGCCCATCGCTGTCCAGAAACCGTAACGATGCATCAGCCAGGGAAACAGTAAAAACATCGGTAAAGTCGGCAGCACATACCAGAAGGTGTACCAGGCATGATTGGCGATTTTATCGGTTGGCTGATTTTCAAAATACAGCCACATCAGCGTCAGAATCGTTACCAGCGGCAAGGCTGCAATCAACGCACCGAGCTTATCGCTGCGTTTGGCAATTTCTGAAATCAACACCACTAACCCTGCGGTGATTAAATATTTACTGATTAACCAAGCCATCTGTTGCCTCTCTGTAAATACAAATTTATCAGCCGGCGGGCGCTGATTTTGCTATTATCTGCCAGTCATTCGCTGACACGCCTGCATTGCGGGCAGCCTGCGCCACCGGCGCATACCTTCAATTTAAAGCACTTCAGGATTGTTATGCCAGAAATTATTATCGAAAAAGGCCTCAGCCAGGCTGATCTTCAACAACGTGGTATCCCCGGTTGGGATATTTGGGATTGCCCGGTCACTGAATTCCGTCTGGACTTCGATGAAACCGAAAAAGCCTACATTCTGGAAGGCGAAATCATCGTCACCCCAGATGGCGGCGAACCTGTAACCATCGTCCCTGGTGACTATGCCGAATTTCCAGCTGGCCTGAAAAGCATGTGGCAAGTGACCAAAACACTGAAAAAGCACTACAGCTACGATTAATCGCTGACGCAAATTCAGATCAAAAAAGGCATCCTCGGATGCCTTTTTTATTTGCCGTTAAACATCATCAGCGCGCTGGTAAATTTTGATAAATCTCCAGCACACCATTAATCACAAACTGCACGGCAATCACCGCCAGAATAATACCGAAAATACGCGTGACGATTTCTTTACCTGTATCACCTAATAACCGCACTAAATAATGAGAATATCGCATTGCCAGATAACAACTGCCAGTAGTGAGAATAATCGCCAGAAACACCAAACCCAGATGCCAGATAGTCGGCGCTTCACTGGTCAGAATCATCACCGTGGCAATCGCCCCCGGTCCGCTCATAAAGGGAATCGCCAGCGGGATCACCGAAATATCCCGCGCCAGTTTGCCCTCATTGGCCGGATCGGTATTGCTAGCCGTTTCGCCCTCATCCAGCCCCTTATGAATCATCGACATGGCAATGCCAAACAGGATCAAACCACCTGCTATCCGGAATGCCTCCAGCGTGATGCCAAACATGGTAAAGATCACACCGCCCAATGTGGCAAACACAAAAAACACCCCCGTCGCGATGAGTGTTGAACGTTTGGCGACCGCCTTGCGTGTGGTCTCTGAGGCCCTTGGTAATAACGACACAAATATAAAAGCAGTCGTCAGCGGATTCACGATCACGAACATCGCCGCGATGGTGATGATCCAGTAATCAAAAAGTATCTCAAGATTCATTATTCACCTTACAAAAAAGGAAAACCTAAAATTTAGTTATTTATTAAGCATTTAACCACAACAAACAGGTCCTGTAGAAAGTTGAGTGATTTGAACTTATCAGCTACTCTCAAGATTCATCTTAAAAAGAACTTGACATAAGGAAGTGGCATGATCAAAAAAATCGAGCTAAGCAAAACAAATCTGTCTGACCTGCATCAAGTATTTAAATATTCCTCGGATGATGTTTTTTCTTACAGAAAAGCCAGACTCTTTCCGATCGGCAATACAGAGTCTGAACTGGCAACAGCCTCAATATTTTTAGCAACACTCGCTGCTGTAAAAGAATTCAGAGAAGAGCTATTAATGCAGCTTGGTGTCAATAAAATTAAAACCCGCAATGTCAATTTACATGTTTACACTGAATTGCAAAACGAAACCAAGCTTGACCGTCCTGATGGACTAATCGTTATCACCAGTGGTAAACACCAACCGGTTATAGAGTGGGCTTCATTCGTTGAAGCTAAAGTTGGTAATCAAGAAATCGATTCAAAGCAGATTGACAGATATATTGAGTTCGGAAGAGAAATTGGCATTAATTCACTAATAAGCATTTCTAATGAAATGGTTACATCTCCCTTAAACAGTCCCGTAACAACCACTAAGCGAAGCTTTCAACTTTACCATTGGTCATGGAAATACCTCAGTGTTATTGCCGGTAACCTGATCAGAAAAAATGCTGTTTCTGATGACGATCACCGTTTCATTTTATCTGAGCTGAGGAGATATATTGATAGTCATAAAAATCTGACCAGTCATAATCACATGGGCGCCAAGTGGAATGACGCAGTCACCAAAATTCATGCTTATGAACCAGATCAGAAAATTGATAAAGAAACGCTGAAAACTCTCGTCTCATCTATAAGGCAGGAGGAGAAAGATATAAGCCTTCAGCTCACGGATATTTCAGCATATGACGTAGATTTAGATACAAAAGAGGATCGTTCGCCGCTGATTGAAAAGATGCTTTTGGAAAGCAAAGTTGTCTCGATTCCACTGATTATCAACAAGAATAAAATCTATTCTTTTAAAATTGATGTTGATTTTATTCGGCAGGAAGTTAGATGCACTACAACCGTCGTCATCAACAATGGGAAGTCTCAGGCACAAACCACATCGTTACTAAAATTACTCAATAACAATGAAATAGCTGTCAGTGACAGCATCTTTATCAAAGCCATATATCCCAGAAACAAGTCAGTCATTAATGAGTTCACGCTTAAACATTTGCTCGATCAAAAAGAAACTCAGGAGCCCTACAGCATTCTCGATAAAGACATTGGTGATCAAGTAAAGTGTTTTGAAATTAAAACAAAAGACTTGCTTGGCCGAAGTTTCAGCAGCCCCAAAAACTTCATCGTAAAAATTGAAAATATTGCCAGGTTATTTTTAGAGCAAGTAATGAGTAGCTTGGTTAAATAAAAAAGCCCGGCGAACCGGGCTTCAATATATCAGGCAAAACGCCCATTACGATAATCATCAAAGGCTTGTTCCAACTCGGCCCTGGTATTCATCACAAACGGACCACCGCGGGCAATTGGTTCATTGAGCGGCTTACCTGCCACCACGATATAAACACTGTCAGCTTCGGCGTGGATTTTCACCGCATCGCCTTCAGTTAATACCGCCAGCCCATTTTCCGGTACTGCCGTGGCTTTATCACCAATTTGCACACGACCTTTGGCCACATAAACAAAAGCGTTATGCCCTGCCGGAATATGATCTTCAAACACCGAATCGACTGGTGCATTCAGCACAAAATACAGCGGATCGATAAAGCTGTTATCAATCACCCCTTTAGTACCCTGACGGGTTTCACCGGCCACGACGCGAATTTGCAAACCGCCTTCGCGTTGTTCTTCGGCAATTTCGTCAGCAGCTTTCTCCTGATAACGCGGCGCCATCATTTTTTGTTCTGCCGGCAGATTCACCCAGAGCTGAAAACCAGCCAGCAGCCCCTGTTCCTGCTCGGGTTTTTCAGAGTGAATAATGCCGCGTCCCGCCGTCATCCATTGCACGCCTCCGGTTTCAATAACACCGGCATTACCGGCACTGTCTTCATGGCGCATTTTGCCTGCCAGCATATAGGTGACTGTTTCAAAGCCACGATGCGGGTGCGGCGGAAAACCCGCAATATAGTCATCCGGATTGCTGCTGCCAAAGGCATCAAACAGCAAAAACGGATCCAGCATATCCAGTTCCTGCGAGGCAATCAGCCGCCGTAAACTGACCCCAGCACCATCCGAAGTCATCTGACCGCGGATCCATTTTTTTACTTCACGAACTTGTGTCATTGCTGTCTCCTCAGGCCGCCTGCAAATCGGCCAATTGCTGTTGCCGGTCGTGATGTTTGACCCAATCATTGGCATTAATCACGATGACATCATTAATACCCAAAAAGCCTAACACCTGCTGCATATAGCGGGTGGCATAATCCCAGTCACTGCCAATCGGCACACCACCGGAAGCTGCAACCAGATAGGCTCTTTTGGTTTTCAGCAAACCTTCCGGACCATTTTCGGTATAGCGGAAGGTTTCTCTTGCCCGCGCGACCAGATCAATCCAGGCTTTCAGCGTTGCCGGAATACTGAAATTATAGACCGGCACACCAATCACCAGTTGCTGCGCTTTTTGTAATTCACTGACCAGACTATCGGACAGCGCCAACGTTTGCTGCTGAGCTTCACTGCGATCTGCCGTGTCGGTGAAATTGGCATTGACCCAATCTTCATTAATAAATGGCAAACCGGCCGCTACATCACGCTCATTGAGTGGTAAATCATTTTCGGTCGCTAAATGCTGCGCCACCTCAGTTGCCACAGAACGGGTTAAAGAATCCTGATAACGGCTGCTGGCGTTAACCAGCAAAACAGTATTTTGGTTCATGGTTTTGTTCCTGTATTCGTTAATGACAGGCTCAGTTTATCGTTACCAGAAATTTTAAAAACCGTGATATAAAGAACTTATTGTTTACAAATAAAGAACAATAAGATGAATCCCGTTGAAGATATGCAAATGTTTAAGCGTATTGTTGAGGCTGGCAGCATCAGCAAAGCGGCAGAACAACTTGATACGGTTAAATCAGCTGTCAGCCGGCGCTTAAAAGAACTGGAAAAACGACTGAATGTCACGCTGCTACAACGCACCACCCGACGGCAAATGCTGACAGAATCTGGCGAGCGTTATTATCAATCGTGTCTGCGCCTGCTGGATGATATCGCTGAAGCCGAAGCGCAAGTCACCGACACGCAGGCTGAATTGAGTGGCCGGTTACGTATTGCCGTGCCGTTATCGTTTGGTTTGCAGCATTTAACGCCGGTATTACTCGCTTTTCAGCAGCAATATCCGCAGTTAGACCTGGATGTCGATTTCAGTGATCGCTTTGTCGATTTGGTGGCGGATGGGTTTGATCTAGCGATCCGTATTGGCCAGTTGCCAGATTCGAGCTTACGCGCCAGACGTTTATCGCATAGTCGTTTATTGATTTGCGCCAGTCCAGCCTATTTAAAAGCCTATGGCAAACCCAAAACACCCGCTGATTTAAAAACCGGCCATCTCGCCCTGCACTATCGCAGCCGCCATGAGCCCTGGCCGTTTGTCATCAAAAACACACGTCAGGAAATCATCGTTAATAGCGCCATGCTTGCCAATAATGGTCAGTTCCTCTATGAGGCAGCGATTGCCGGCCAGGGTTTGATCCGCTCGCCGGACTTTATCTGCTATCAGGCAATTAACGCCGGCAAACTCATCAAACTGCTGGAAAATTATCAACACGATGACACGGTCGGCATTTATGCCGTCACGCCCGGCAGTCGCTATCTGCCCAAACGCTGTGAAACCCTGATCCGCTATTTACAGGATGCATTTGCCAAAGACAGTCCGTGGCTGCAATGTTGACGTTGTGCTAACTTTGCCATCATCGAAAAACGTTTTTGCAACGAGGCAAATATGACTGATTTGTATGGCGCGCAGCATCGTAAGCTGCAACAGGAATTTTCTAAAGAAAAACTGGCCGACCGGGTCAGTGAGGCAATTCTCACCGATTTTATTACCGAACAACATCAGGCTTTTATCGAAAGCCGTGATTTTTTCTTTTTATCGACCGTGGATCATCGTGGTTTTCCGACCTGTTCGCATAAAGGTGGCGATGTCGGTTTTGTTAAAGTGCTGGATGACAAAACACTGGCTTTTCCAAGCCTTGACGGTAATGGCATGTATTTGTCGATGGGTAATATCGACGCCAATAAAAAGGTCGGTATGTTATTTATCGACTTTGAAACACCGCATCGGGTACGCGTGCATGGCACCGCTGAACTGAGCCGTGATCCGGCAGATTTGGCCTTATTCCATGAGGCCGAGCTGGTCGTAAAAGTCACTGTCGAAGACATGTTTCAGAACTGCCCTCGTTATATCCATCGTTATAAACGGGTTGAAAGCTCAGATTACGTACCGAAAACCGATTGTCCGACACCGATGGCGGTCTGGAAAAAACTCGATGCGGTCAATGATGTGATTTCTGATGCAGAACGGCTGCGGGTCGCTGCCGAAGGCGGCATGATCACCATGGAAGAGTACGAAGTGCTTTTGCAAAAAGGCAAAGCCTAGATAAACCGCTGTACCCAGTGAATGATGTCATTGAGCCCCATTGCACCGGGCTGACGTGCCAGCTCGCGGCCTTTGCTAAATAAAATCAGTGTCGGAATGCTGCGGATATTAAAACGCAAGGCCAGATCCGGCTCATCTTCGGTATTGATTTTTGCCAGACGCATCGTGGGTTCAAGCTGTGCTGCGGCGCGGGCAAAAGCCGGTGCCATTTGCCGGCAAGGTCCGCACCATGGTGCCCAAAAATCAACCAATAAAGGCAGTTGATCATGCTTTTGCAGACGGGCGAACAGCGCTGCATTCAGCACCATCGGCTCACCGGTAAAAACAGGGATTTTGCAGCGCCCGCAATGAGGTAAATCATGAACTTTGCTGACCGGAAACCGGTTAATGGCGCCACAGCTCAAACAGACTACTTGCATTAATTCAGACATAGTATTTGCCCAAACCAAAGTTAATTAATAAGACGTTTGCCTATCGATACTGACCGGTAAACGTCTGCCACCCCAATGCCCCGGCTGAATCTTAAAAACACCGGCACACGGCACACCACAAAAGCGGCAACAGCCGTGTGCATCAAGCATCCACTCAGAAAGATCGTAAACATCACGACCAATCAGCAGTGCGCCACATTGATGACAATAGGTGCTGCTGGCCGCTTTATCATGCACATTGCCGACATAGACATAATGTAAACCGTGATCGATAGCGATTTGCCGGGCACGGCGTACTGTTTGGTGTGATGTCACGGGTTTGTCACGCATTTTCCAGTCGGGATGAAACACCGTGAAATGCAGCGGCACTTCCGGTCCCAGTTCACTAAAAATCCAGTCAGACATCGCTGCGATTTCAGTCTCACTGTCATTTTCACCGGGGATCAATAAGGTGGTGAGTTCCAGCCAGGTATCAGTGTGGTGGTAAATGTATTGAATGGTGTCAAGCACATTGGCCAGATGAGAGCCTGTGATCTTGAAATAAAATCTTTCACTGAAGGCTTTTAAATCCACATTGGCCGCATCCATCAAGCGATAAAACTCCGCGCGCGGCTCAGGGCAGACATAGCCTGCCGTTACTGCAACCGTTTTTAAGCCCACCTCGCGACAGGCGGCTGCGACATCAATCGCATATTCATGAAATATCACCGGATCGTTATAGGTAAACGCCACACTCTGCGCGCCATAATTCAGTGCCGTTTCGGCAATATCCTGTGGCAGCGCCCGGTCCATCAGCGTATCCATTTCGCGGGATTTGCTGATGTCCCAGTTTTGGCAGAATTTACAGGCCAGATTGCAGCCTGCTGTGCCGAATGAAAATACCGATGTGCCGGGCAAAAAGTGATTGAGTGGTTTTTTTTCGATGGGGTCGATAACAAAACCACTGGAGCGACCCCAGGTGGTTAACTTTATCTGTTGTGCGTCATTTATTCGCACAAAACAAAGGCCGCGTTGCCCGTCATGCAACTTACAAAATCGGGGGCATAAATCACATTGCAGACGACCATCGTCGAGCTTATGCCAATAGCGAGTCGGGTGAAAACCTTGCCCATCAAGGGCTGACACCGGGGCCGTATCCATGACCAATTCTCCATTTAAAACAGACACTTGAATTTGTCTGAAAGGGAGAAGATACTCAGTGATCCGATGCTCGGAAATGGCCAGAATCATGACTTTCCGGCACGGAAGCTGTCCAGCCGGCAGCAACAAATCGCCGGCACAGTTTTTATCTTACGCCAGAATGAGGAGGATTGTCATGAATACGATTCGCCCGACCATTCGCCCAAGCGCAGTTGCCGGTTTATTTTATCCGGCACGGGCTACTGAGCTGGAAAACCTGCTCAGCGAGCAATTCGAATCGCTGCCCCATCAGAGTCATTATCATCCGAAAGCACTGATTGTGCCCCATGCCGGTTATGTGTATTCCGGTCGTGTTGCGGCTAAAGCCTTTCAGTCATTACGCCATCTTGCCGACGAAATTCGTCGTGTTGTTTTGATTGGCCCGTCACATCGTGTGCCATTTCGCGGCATCGCTATTTCCAACGCCGATTATTTTGCCACCCCGTTTGGCAGTATCGCCGTTGATAAAGCCTGTATCGCCCGCCTTGCTAGGCTGGAAACGGTGCAGTTTCTGGAAGATGCTCACGCTAATGAACACAGCCTTGAAGTGCAGTTGCCATTTTTGCAGTTTGTTTTGAACCAGTTTGAAATTGTGCCGATTGTCACCGGCGAGGCTAATCCCGAGTCGGTTGCAGAGGTCATTAACACTGCCGTCGATGATGCCGGCGATACATTAATTGTGATTAGCTCTGATTTGAGCCATTATCTAGATTATGAAAGCGCACGCCGTATTGATCAGTTCACCTCACAGGCCATTATCAGCCTCGATAACCATGATATTGACCCTTATCGGGCTTGTGGCTGTGTGGGTATTCGCGGCTTTCTGGAATACGCCCGTCAATTGCAGTTGCAGGGCAAAGTTATCAGTTTATGTAATTCGGGTGATACGGCTGGCAAAAAAGACAGTGTGGTCGGTTATGGAGCTTATTTATTTGAATGATGTCCGGTCATGGACAGTCTGACCCTGGCCGAACAGCATTTGTTAAAAGATATCGCGGCGGCGGCGATTGAATTCGGTCTGCAATATGACCGGCCGCCACAACCCGATGTCAGCCATTTACCGGCATCACTGCGGGAGACAGGTGCTTGTTTTGTCAGTATTTATAAACAGGGCGAATTACGCGGCTGTATGGGCACTTTGCTCGCACACCGGCCACTGGCTGAAGATGCCAATGACAATGGTTTTTCTGCTGCGTTTAATGATCCCCGGTTTGCGCCGCTGACCCCTACCGAATGGGCGCATTGTCAGTTGCATTTAGCGGTTATCGCCGAGCCGCAACCGTTGTTTGTTAAAGATCAGCAGGATTTACTCAATAAACTAAAACCCGGTGTGGATGGTGTGATTTTGTCCGCCGGTAACAAACGCGCGACCTTTTTACCGCAGGTCTGGGAGCAGTTGCCTGATAAACAACAGTTTATTGCGCATCTCAAACAAAAAGCCGGTCTTAACGCCGATGAATGGCCGGTTAACCTGCAAATTCAGCTGTATCAGACGCAGTCTTTTTGATCGTGCAGCATTTGTATTGCGGCCACGACATCAGTGGCCAACCAGCCCGTTGTGCCTTCTAAATTTTTTTCATCACCCCGCTGATATTTGCCGGTCTGCACCAGACAACTCTGCAAACCCGCTGATAATGCACCCAATACATCCGCTTCAACATCATCACCAATCATCAATACTTCATCAGCTGCACAAGCTAGTGACGCCAGCGCTGCCTGAAAGAAACCAGCCGCCGGTTTACCGAGGATCTCCGCCTCAATACCAGCGGCGTATTCCAGCGCAGCAATAAACGGCCCGGCATCAAGCTGCAATAAACCATCACTTTTAAAATAACGATTGCGGCCGATACCTAACAGCGGCGCCCCGTCAACAATTAACTGAAACGCCCGGTTCAGCTGCTGATAATTAAATCGTTCTGCGGCATCAGCAACCACGACCGCGTTGGGGTTTTGTTGATCGATATCCGCAAATTCAGCTTGCAGATCAGGGTGAATAAGACAATACGGCCGTAATTTTCGCGCCAGGAGTACCTGCCGGACAGCGCCCGGCGCCGTGAAGATTTGCTCAGGCTTCACTTCAAAGCCCATGTTTTGCAAGGTTTCGAGGGTTTGCTGGCTGGTTTTGCGTGACGTGTTGGTGACAAACCGCAGTTGCAAATCAGTGTGGTTTAGTTGTTTTATCAGCTCAACAGCACCGGAATAAGCCTGCTGATCAATATGCAACACACCACTGATATCGAATAAAATCGCTTTAATCATCTGCGTTTGCTCCGGGAGATTCAGCGATGGTTTCAGTATGCACCTGTGAGTAGCAGGCAACAACTCACGCCAACAAGACGGCATAATTAAAACCCGTTACACTACGCGCCAATTTTTTGATTTCAGGTCAGTTTTTATGAAAGCGCCACAAGTCGGATTTGTTAGTCTCGGTTGTCCCAAAGCATTGGTTGATAGCGAACGCATCATCACCAAATTGCGTGCTGAGGGTTATGATATTTCCAATCAATACGAAGACGCTGATCTGGTGGTAGTGAATACCTGCGGTTTTATTGATTCGGCAGTCGAAGAATCACTGGACAGCATCGGTGAAGCGATTGCCAAAAACGGTAAAGTCATCGTCACCGGTTGTTTAGGCAGCCGCGACAATACTATCCGTGAAAAACACCCGCAGGTGCTCGAAATCACCGGCGCCCATGCCCTCGAAGAAGTGGTCGGCGCCGTACATAAACATCTGCCACAACCACACGATCCATTTACCAGTTTGGTGCCACCGGAAGGTATTAAACTGACGCCGCGACATTATGCTTATTTGAAAATCTCTGAAGGCTGCAACCACCGCTGCACGTTTTGCATTATTCCGTCGATGCGCGGTGATCTGGTGAGCCGGCCGGTCAATCAAGTCATTGCCGAAGCCAAAAGGCTGGCCGATGCCGGCGTCAAAGAAATTCTGGTAATTTCGCAAGACACCAGTGCCTACGGCGTTGATTTGAAATATGCACAATATGAATGGCAGGGTGAACAAATTGCCACCCGTTTTACCGATCTGGCCAAAGCGCTGGGTGAACTTGGGATCTGGGTGCGCATGCATTATGTCTACCCCTACCCGCATGTCGATGATGTAGTACCGCTGATGGCCGAAGGCAAAATTTTGCCTTATCTGGATATTCCATTTCAGCATGCCAGCCCGCGGATTCTGAAATTGATGAAACGCCCCGCTTCATCACAAAACAATCTGGAACGTATTCAGGCCTGGCGCAAAATCTGCCCGGATATCACATTGCGCAGCACGTTTATCGTCGGTTTCCCTGGTGAAACCGAAGCGGAGTTTGCAGAGCTGTTGGGTTTTCTGGAAGCCGCACAGCTGGATAAAGCCGGTGCTTTTAAATATTCGCCGGTTGAAGGCGCAGTCGCCAACGATTTGCCGGACCCGGTGCCAGAAGACATCAAAGAACAGCGTCTGGCCCGCTTTATGGCCAAACAAGCTGAAATCAGTGCGCAGCGGTTACAACAAAAAATTGGTAAACGTGACTGGGTGATTATTGATGAAGTGGTTGAAGAAGGCGCCGTTGGCCGCAGCCGCGCCGATGCGCCGGATATCGATGGTCTAGTATTTATTGATAACGCCACCCACCTTAAGGTCGGCGACATCGTCGAAGTTGAATTCGAAGATGCCGACGACCACGATATGTGGGCACATTTGGTTTAAAAATAATTAAAGCCTAATTTTCCAGCACGATCCGGTAGCGGGCTTTACCATCACGCAGATGCTGTATGGCCTGATTAATATCGCGCATGGCAAAGGTTTCAATTTGCGGTTTGATATCGTGCAGTCTGGCAAAATCGAGCATCTTGCGGGTAGTTTCCGGGCTGCCGGAAGGTGTGCCGGAAACACTGCGCTGCGCCATAATCAAGTTAAATACATTTAAGTCCAGCGGTTCCAGTGTCGCGCCAACAAAATGCAATCGGCCCTTGGGCGCCAGTGTATTTAAGTAGGCATTCCAGTCCAGCTTGACGGCAACGGTGGAAATAATCAGATCAAATTGTCCCGCCGCCTCAGCCAGTGCCTTAGAACTGCGTGAATCAATGGTGTGATGGGCGCCCAGTGATTTGGCTTCCTGCTGTTTGGCTTCACTTGAGGTAAAGGCTGTGACTTCACAGCCCCAGGCATTGAGAAACTGCAAAGCAATATGCCCCAGACCACCAATACCAATCACAGCAACTTTGCTGGTTGGCGGCAGGTTAAACTGTACCAATGGATTAAACACGGTAATGCCGCCACAAAACATCGGTCCGGCACTTTGCGGATCAATGCCGTCGGGTAATGCCACCACTGAATTGGCTTTGGCACGGACTTTATCAGCAAAGCCGCCATGATGGCCGACAATCGTCATATCTGATGCCGCACACAAATTATGGTCACCCTGCTGGCAGGCACTGCAAACATTACAAAAACCTTTAAACCAGCCAAGGCCGACCCGCTGGCCGGTTTTAAAATGGCTGACCGCATTGCCTTTGTCGCGAATGATGCCAACCACTTCATGACCGGCAATCAACGGATAAGTGCTCATGCCCCACTCGTTGTCGATCATGCTCAGATCGCTGTGGCAGATCCCGCAGTTTTCGACTTCGATTTCTACTTCGTCATCGCCAAGCTTGCCCGGATCAAATTCAATAATGCTGAGTTCTGCGCCCGCTTGCTTTGCTGCATAAGCCTTAATCATCGCTGTCTCCTTACAAAATAACGGTACTGATGAGGTAAGTCGTGTAAGCAATAAATGCACTTAATAATAGTGCGCCTTCGATACGATTAATGCGTCCCGGTCCACGAAAACCGTAAGCAAAAATAAACAACACAATGGTCAGACCCGCCATCACCGCAACATCACGTCGGAGCACTTCAGGGTCCACGGCCATTGGGCTTATCAGTCCGGCGATACCGACCACGGTTAATGTATTAAACAAGTTGGAGCCGATAACATTACCAATGGCCATATCATGCTCGCCTTTTTTTACCGCCATCAGCGACGAGGCCAACTCCGGTAATGAGGTACCAATCGCCACAATCGTCAAACCAATAATTAAATCGCTAACCCCTAGTGCAACTGCGATATCAACCGCGCCCCAGACCAGTAAACGCGAACTTAACACCAATACGACCAAACCGATGATCAGCCAGAAAATCGCTTTTTTCAACGGCATATCATAGGCATCAACTTCGCCCTGCATTTCATCACCGAGCGTATCGCTTTTACCGCTCATGCCCTGATAAATACTCCAGCCCATCAACACCACAAACACAACCATCAGCATGATCGCATCCAATCTCGATAATTGACCGTCGGCTAACTGAAAAGCCGCCAGTGCGGTGACCGCTATCAAAATCGGCAGTTCTTTTCGAAGCACCTGTGAATGCACAGCAATCGGGCTTATCAGCGCTGTTAAACCCAGGATCAATGCGATATTAGTGATGTTGGAGCCGTAGGCGTTACCGAGTGCGATACCAGGGTTGCCCTGCATAGATGCCAGTGCGGAAACCACCATTTCCGGTGCTGAAGTACCAAAACCAACAATGACCATACCGATTAACAACGGTGACATACCAAAATATTTGGCGGTCACTGCCGCACCTTCTATAAATTTATCGGCGCTCCACACCAGAAACACTAACCCAACTATAACCGCAGCAAACGCCAGACTCATTGTGTACTCCATAAAAGGTTAAATTCGCCACCTATTATCGTGGCTGGCAGCCGGTTACAGCAAATCGGATTAACGACGACTGTCTGGTCGCACATGGCGTCGCAAAATACGGCCGTTTTCATGCTTTACCGCTGCATTTTTCCGCCATGACCAGAGCAAATCACGAGCCTGTTTACTGCTGTTTTTGATATCAACGACCGGCGCTGGATAATCTTCACCGATAACAAGGCCGTACATTTGCTGCTCCATCACCGTCAGTTGCCACGGCGTATGCAACAAACCATCTGGCAAGTTAGCAAGTTCCGGGCACCACTGGCGGATGAACACACCATCAGGATCCTGCTCCTGAGATTGTTTGACAGGGTTATAAATACGAATGGTATTAGTCCCGGTGACCCCGGCCTGCATCTGAAACTGCGGATAATGAATACCCGGTTCAAAATCCAGAAACAGCCGCGCTAAATGCTCAACACCCCGCCGCCAGTCCAAGAGCAGCTGATGACAGAGAAAACTGACCAGCATGGCGCGCATGCGGAAATTGATATAACCAGTTGCCTGCAAACAACGCATACAGGCATCAACCAGCGGATATCCGGTTGTGCCCTGTTCCCAGGCCCGATAATCCTGTTCCGCTTGTTCGCCAGTGCGCCATGGGAAATCCTGATAGCCACGATTCACCGGCCGGAATTGCATCTCGCATTCACTCTCAAACTTCTGCATAAAATGACAATGCCAGTGCAAACGTGACGATAAAGCCGATAACGGTCGACGCCAGCCCTTTCGTTGCCAGTCGGCCAGCAAACGCCTGTACATTTGCCGCAAACTGATATTGCCCCATGCCAGATAGGGCGACATCCGTGAACAGGCTTGCCGGCTTAAATCAGGGCTGGAAATATGCCGATGGTAATGCTGACCGCGCTCAATAAAAAAATCTTCCAGCACTTGCCATGCCTGTTTTTCACCGCCAACCTGCATTTGTAGATCAGCTTGCTGCCAAGAGGCCGGCGGTGAAAATGCTGGCAGGTCCTGATTGATAAACCTTGCCTGTTTTAACTTTGGTGCAGCCATCTCGGCACGCATGACTTTTTGCCAATGTTTATCCCAATCATCACGATGCGTTGCGGCACGCATAACAGCACCCAATGGCGTTTCCTGCCAGTGAATCCCTTGTTGCTGACAGAATGCCGCCAGCGCTTTATCACGCTGAAAAGTATTGTTGAGGCCGATTTCCTGATGGCTGAACAGCGTCTTAATATCGAAACTTTGCGCTAAGTTCTGAAAAACCGACAATGCTTCATCGTTAGTAATACTGATCTGGGTATTAAAACGTTTTAAACGCTGATTCATATCCTGCAGCGATTGCCAGACAAAACGCCAGTGTCGTTCACTAAAATGCGTATCAGCCAGTAACATCGGTTCGAATATATAGAGCAGCAAAACCGGCAGATCCTGCTGACAAGCCTCTGCCAAAGGCTGGTGATCACTAAGTCGCAAATCCCGCTTTAGCCAGACAATATTGATAGCCTGTTTGGACATTAACGAGTCGGCGGCATAATCGGCCAGTCGGCCGCATCAACAGAATCCAAAGGCTGATCGCCCCTATCGCCCTGCCATTTTTTGATAAAAAAGCCATCAGGGTCGTACTGCCGGGTTTGTTTATCGATATTAAAATGCCGGCCACCACGCGGATCGGCGCCCACCCCGGCAATGTACTGCCAGTTGCCCCAGTTGCTGGCAACATCATAATCAAGCAGCTGCTGCTCAAAATAGGCAGCACCAAACCGCCAATCAAGCTTTAATTCATTAACAAAACAACTGGCAGCAATTTGCCGCCCACGATTGCTCATATAGCCAGTTTCGTTGAGCTCATTAAGCAAGGCATTAACCAATGGATACGGCGTATTACCATGACACCAGCGCTGGTAGCGTTCAGGATAAAAACAACAGCGACCGCCATTGTCGCGAATACCGTGAAAACGAAATAGTCTGGCGCCATAACGATGCGCATACCACTGAAAATATTCACGCCACAACAGCTCAAAATAAATCCAGTAAGTCGATTCATTGGCAACAACCTGCTTTTCATACTGACGCAAGCGACTGACCAGACTGCGCACCGATAAACTGCCCTGCGCCAGCCATGGTGAAAACTTAGTCGAGTTTTGCCAGCCATCCAGCGCATTACGCACTGTTTTATAAATTGCCGGCGCGTCTTCAGTGAAATAACTGGCTAAATGCTTTAATGCCGCCTGTTCACCGCCAGTAAAACTTGAATTTGCTAAAGGATTAAACGTAAACGCCGTGGTTAAAAGCTGCGGTGGTGGTGATGGCAGACGTTCAATTCGCGCCATCGGCCGGTTTGCCGGCAAGTCTTCAACCAGCTTACGAAACTGGCTGAAAGTTGCCGGGAGCTCATCAAGTGCAAACGGCAAATCCGTTTCAGCAAATAATGTCGCAGTATCGGCATCCTTAAACTGACAATCCGGAAATTGCTGCTGTAATTGCTGCCATTGACGGTTTTCGTATACACCGGTATGCCGGCTGCGGCCTACCAGCGACACCTGATGTTGTTCGATAAGTTTGCTTATCGCCGTGACCGGTTCCGCTTCAATAATCAGCAAATGCTGGCCGATAACCTCAAGCTGCGCTGATAAATCAGCCAGTGCCGCTTGTAAAAAATGCCAGCGATTTTCACCCATGGCTTTGCTATTAAAACCATTGGGTCTGAACCAGGCGGGATCAATACAAAAAACGCAAATCAGCTGATCACATTGCTGCATTTGCGACAACCCCGGGTGGTCATGCAAACGCAAATCATTTTGAAACCAAAACAAGCCTGTACGTGACATTAGAATTCCTTAAAGCAACGGCTTTGAGACGGTTGCTTGATAAAATGGTTCAGCGGATGAACTTCATCATTCGGTTTGCGTCAAAGCTGCACTTTTACTGCGCGATGAAACCATGACTCAACTCACCATTTTTTATGACGGTAACTGCCCGCTATGTGCCCGTGAAATCCTGGCGCTGCGGGCACGGGACGAAAAAAGCGGCTTCGATTTGAAAATATTTATTCCGCCGACTTTATTTATCGCTACCCGTATATCGATATCAGCCGCGCTGACCGTATCTTGCACGGCCAGCTGTCCGATGGCCGGATGCTTTATGGGCTGGATGTGACTGCCAAGGCATGGGCTTTGGTCAACAGCCATCGCTGGATTCAGATGTTACGCTGGCCGGTGATCCGCTGGTTTGCTGATATCGCGTATCGTGGTTTTGCTCGTTTTCGGCACCCTATTGGTCGTTTATTTGGCCGCCAAAGTCACTGTAAAGACAATAACTGTCAAAGCTGACTATTGCTCAACCAGCCAATAAAAACTAAAGCCGGGAATAACCAATGAATTATCAAACTGCTCTGGCCGTGTGCCGGTAACCGCATCAATCAACTGCCCTGATTGCGGGCCAACCCAGCGCCCCAAATCCGCCATATCGAGCATTTGCGGTTGTTGATCAAAATTACTGACCAGCAGCACTTTTTCAGCTGGTTTTTGAATGTGGTAACGGGCAAAAACAAACAAATGCGGATTATTGACGTCGAGCAATTCCCGGTTATTAAAATCAGCAAACGCATCCAGCTCTTTATGTACAGCGATCATGGTTTTCAACTGACTGAAAATCGCATATTCAACCGTGCCGGGCGTATGCCGCAATGCTGCTTTATCCCAGTCAATAAACGGCCGGTGCACCCAGCGTGAATCATCCATTTTGACCGGATCAGTTTTATAGCTTTCATCATTGGTGGTGCCGATTTCATCGCCGTAATACAACAGTGGCAATCCACCAAATGACAAGATCAGATTATGCAGCAGCAAAATAGTTTTTACTGCTTCATCAATCGCATCCGGATCATTACTTTCAATCGCGTGTTGTAATCCAACCAGTGATGCCAGAGAGCCGGAAATACGGGTATCGCCGGTTTTATCATTCTGGCCAAACGGCACACCACGGGCGTAAGAATCAGCAAACTGCCCGGTAAAATAATCAATCAAAAATTTGCGGTGATCCCGTGGCTGATAACCGGCCAGTTCGATATCTCGATCATCAAAGCCCAGGCCAATATCATCATGACAGCGGATATAGTTGAGCCAGGTGGCACCATCAAGTTTGACCGGCAAGCTTTGAATGCCCTGTTTCAATAAACGGGCATTTTTGGTGGCGACAGCATCCCACATCAGCGCCATAAAGGTGGCGTTATAGGCGATTTCACATTCTTTGGCGATAACCGCATCTTCACCGAAATATTTAATGACTTCTACCGGTGCGACAATCGCCTCAGCAATAAACAACACACCCGGCGCAGTGACCTGACAGCAGTCTTTAAGCAGTTGCAAAATCAGATGTGCTTCCCGTTCATTCTGGCAGGCACTGCCGATTTTTTTCCATAAAAATGCCACCGCATCAAGGCGCAGAATATCAGCACCCTGATTAGCCCAGAACAGGATCACGTCGAGCATTTCTATAAACACCGCGGGATTGGAATAATTTAAATCCCACTGGTAATCATTAAAAACCGTCATCACCCAGCGCTGCATTTGCTCATTCCAGGTGAAGTTACCGGGCGCCGTTTCCGGAAATACCTCCGGCATACTTTGCTCAAACATATCCGGCACATGCCGGTTTTCGAAGGTGTAGTAATAATCGGGGTACGGTGCATAACCGGCTTTGGCTTTTTCTGCCCACTCGTGCTGATCCGAGGTGTGATTAAGCACCACATCCAACACCAGCAACATATCGCGCTGGCGCATATTGTCGGCCAATTCGCGTAAATCATCGAGATTGCCCACTCGTGGATCAATCTGCCGGAAATCACTGACCGCATAACCGCCGTCACTTTTGCCTTCCGGGCAACGCATGATTGGCATGACATGCAACAAATTCACGCCGAGATCCTGAAAGTAATGCAGATGCTCACGCATGCCGTTCAGATCTTTGGCAAAACCATTGGCATACAAGGCCATTCCCACCCATTTCTGGCTGAGAAACCAGTTAAAATCCTGCTCACGATCAATATCCAGCTGACGCAGTTTTTCCGGCCGGTTAATGTATTGCCGGGCCATTGTTTCAACCAGCCGCTGCGCCTGCTCGGCAAAATCCGGGCGCTTACCGTAGAGCTTTTCAAAGAGCGAATGAATCGCGTAGAAATTGGCGCCGAGACGGGTGTAAAAATAGCGTAAATCGACCCGGGCAAATTCCGGCTCGATCTGATTCAAAATAGCGTTTAATAAAGAATGCGATTGTTGTTCATACATAAGCAGTCAGAGCATTATCCTGTAAATGGCTGATAAAACGCGGCATCATCGGTAAAAGCGCCTTGCAAGCCAACCACGGCAGCGGCAAAAGCCTGCGCTTTGGGCAGAATCTGCGTCACCGGCCAGCCCTGTAATAAACCGTGCAAATACATCGCTGAAAACGCATCGCCAGCGCCGACACAATCTTTAACCTGCTCAGCTTTAGCGGGCGGGAATTCAAATAATTCACCGTCGTTACAGCGAACTATCGCGCCTTGTTCGCCACGGGTGATAATCAGTTGTTCCAGCTGAAAATGGCTTTGCATACGCACCATATCCTGCTGTAAATCTGCTGAATTAAAACCGATTTCAGCTAACTCGTCGGCATTTAATTTGACCCAGCGCGCGCGTTCCATCCAGCTGAACAACGTCTCTTTATCCCACCACGGACTGCGTAAATTGACATCAACAAATACTGAAATTGAGGGTGTTTGGGTTAAGTGCGACAACACTTCACGATTTTGCCGGTGACGCAGCGCC